>Ga0255338_1000248_pt1 | contig 214795 bp, 190 predicted proteins | sample MeOH1_35cm_T4_19_FD_203715 | JGI IMG/M metagenome (GOLD analysis project Ga0255338, IMG submission 203715) | Sandy soil microbial communities from University of British Columbia, Vancouver, Canada - MeOH1_35cm_T4_195 | ecosystem: Engineered > Artificial ecosystem > Sand microcosm >...
GCACGCTGGAGGCGCGGCGCATCGAGCTCGCCAGCGCGGGCGAGATCGACAACCGGGGCGGCACGATCCGCCAGAGCAGCGCGGCGGCGCTGGGGGTGTCGGCGCCGGTCCTGAGCAACACGCTCGGTGGCGTGATCGGCGCGGAGGCGGTGGTGGCGGGGGCGGGCAGCAGCGAGGGCGCATCGGCCGGCGTACTGCCGGGCGCTTCGACAGGGAGCGGCAGCGGCAACACCGGCACGGCGGCATCGGGCGCCAGCACGGGTGCCGGCACGGACAGCACCGCGCCCTCCACGCCTGTTGCCGCAACTACAGCGGCGCCCGGGGCGAGATCACCGGCAACGGCGCCCTCGTCGCCGACATCCGCGGCGAGTTCAGCCAGGACGGCGGCAGCACCTCCGCCCGGCAGATCACGCTCGATGCAGGCGCCCTGAGCAACCAGGGCGGCAAGATCATCCAGACCGGGACCGATGCCACGCGCATCGCTGCGGGCGGCACGCTCAACAACAGCGCCGGCCTCATCGCGAGCAACGGCGACACCGCCATCGCGGCCGGCAGCAGCGTCAACAACCAGGCCGGATCGATTCGTGCAGCAGTTCAATCAGCAAGCGGCGCGTGAGATTGGCACCTATGCGGACAAGGAGCGCGCCGCCGCGCTGGCGCGTGACGACAAGGCCGAAGCCGCCAAGTGGGACGAAGGCGGAGACTATCGCGTCGCGGCACATGCGGCGGCGGGAGCACTCAGTGGCGGCGTGACGGTCGCGCTGGCTGCCGGTGCGAGTGCGACGCTGATGCCGAAGATCGGAGAGGCCATAGCCGACATGGGCTTGGCTGAGCCCGTGGCTCAGGCGCTCGGCGCAGCGACAGCTGCGGCCATTGGGGGGGCCATCGGCGGTACTGCGGGCGCAGGCAGCGCATACAGCATCGACATGAACAACAGGCAGTTGCATCCGACCGAAGCCAAGATCATCAAGGACAATGCGGCCCGCTTTGCAAAGCAACTCTACGGCACAGACAACCCTACCGCCGAACAAATCCAAGCTGCTAGCGCAATGCTAGCAAATACCGCTCAAAGTCTCTTGGATAACAATATCGGCTATTCGGTCGCGTATTTGCCAGAAGCGGACGCTTTCCTGCAAACACTCAAGATCGAGTACATGCAACAAAATGGAACGCTGACTTTGGCCAATACGCAAGGCTTACAGCAGTTGTTCTATGCGACGGTCGACCAGAAAAATCAAACTTCGCTCAATCAAGGGTTGGCGGATTCAAGTATCGCAAGTTTGATTGTCCGTATGCCGCTTTCATCGAGCTTCAACAATCCGACAAACGACTCCTCGCGAGATAAGCTCACTGGGCTTCCTCTGGACGAGCAGGGCAGATATTCTATTCAGGTTGGAGTGGGCAACAAGGTATATTCGACCAAATATTTCCCATGCGCATCATCCGAATGTCTTGCCGGCGGGAAGAACCTTGATATGTCTGACACCGAAACGCAGACGTATGTCAAAGCCGTCGACAAGATGATCGTCGACGACATCAACAAAGGGGCCACGGTTGCTGGAATGCTCTCGCCGGTCGGTGTCGTCGGTACCTTAGCGGGTTTTATCGGCCCTATTACGTCGGTTGTGAGTGGCGCCATGAGCGATCAAATGGTATCCGCAACGGCGAAGGAGGTCGCACAGGCCGCCGCTGTCCAGTATATGTCTCGCGTCTATGGTTTGGGCGACGCGTTAGCTACACGAATTGCTTCTGCCGTCGATCTCGCCGGGGGATGGCAAGCCTTCATAGACAGAGCAAAGAGTGAAGATAAATAATTCCAAGATCATGAAAAAATTGCCTCTAGTTTTTATTTTTGCAGTCTGTCTCGTTAAGACGGCTTTCTTTTCTCGACATTTCTCCTCCTTTGAATGGCTTGCTTGGCTGTTGACTTCCGGTGGAGCTCTGTACGTAAGCTGGGCATACTGGAGGGACAAAAATCTACCCGCGAGATCTGGAAATTTCAAATTCGAGGAAGGGAAAAACTCCACTGCGAGGGCGTTGTACGTGGCAGTGATTGGAGGAATGTATATTGCGGCAGCCATTTACACTTGAGCTGCAGGAGAAACTATTGGATGCCGTGGCAATAAAGAAAATCGCTACATTCAATTTTCAGGCACACCGTGAGGCAGCGCACGAATAAAATGAGCTACGAAGACTTTGAGCGGCAAATAGCACAGGGCAAAATTGGCTTCGAATTTCTCTCTCGTCTTGGGGAGGCAGAGGCATACGGAACGGCGACTCCGATGCAATAGCTTGGGAAGGTTCTACTTAGGCTCAATGCTCGCTCAAGAGATGGGGGAAATGTCGAGTTCAATCAACAAAGCGGGATTGTGACCCTCGCCAGTCACGCGCAATTTCTCTCCTTTTGCAAAGAAAATTTGCCCGACGCATTTCGTGTTTTTCTTGAAAGATCATGAGGATTTTTGGGCGGAATCCTATTGCTGGATTCGATTCATTTTCTAAACATCAGATATTCTGCAAATGGATCACCGACCAAATCAACTCGGGCTTGACTGAGGAGGTCTGTGTTGATCCACCAAGCTCAGATCTACCGTTTGGCTTCAAGGAAAGGTGATTCAGATGCAAACAGTCCAATGACGCGTGGAGACTAATTGCACCCAAGCCCCCGTTCACGCGGAAATTGGCACCCAGATGAGAGAGCAAAGCATCTGGGAGAAAATTGAACTTTCAGCGCTGAACAATAATCCCGCTGTTACGCGGATGATTGGTGTTGACCCAAAGACCGGTGTCGAAACCCTGATCTACGAACGAGGGACGTCCCAATGATCGCGAAATCGACCCACTGGTCTATAACTATCGATGCCGGGCGGTATCGATTCACCGCTAAAGGCGAGTGGACGCTTGAGCCGAAATTTTATGTCTATAGCTTCGAGCAAGATGGTGTTCAAGTGACATCTCCCGCAACAATTGAGGCCTATGCAAGCCAACTTCTTCAAGTGGCTGCTGAGAAGGGATGGGTCATCGATTTGGGAGACTTATCGCCCACACACTGAGATCAAGTCTTCAGTGCCTAAAGAGGCAAGGGTATGTCTACAACTGCGAAACCGCATAAATGGTGAGAGGATGAATTCAATCGTAACCAGTGGCGAGCTATATGAATTTTCTTCAAATTGCTTCGAGTACCTTCATGCACTTGGATTTCAAAAAAGTGTCAGAGCCGATAGGACATTATTCAAGTCTAGACTTTTTACGCTGATTCTAGCTAAAGACCGGCATGGCGAGCCGCCCGCTCAATTACTCCTGAGCGCTGACGAGAATATCGAATTAATCTCACCCTATACCGCTCTAGAATACTTCCTGGATAACTACCTCAATGATTGGATGGAAATTGATAGAGGATGCTCAATCGACAATGAACTCGAGAGATCGACATTGGTTGGCGCATTACTACTGAAGAAGAACTCTTGGTTATTCTTGAGTGACGAATGGACACGAAACAAAAAATTCTTGGAAGCAGTGCAAAACACAAAGGATTGGTTTACCGAAAAACTTGGCGAGGGTGATATGCCAACGCACGAAGAATCAATTCGCCACCTTCGTTCGCAGAAATGAAGATCGCACCTTCGACGCCGGGAAACTACCAATGGCGCATTGAATTTCGATTGGCGGAGAAGCCCGGTAGCACCTTCAATCTTCAAGGAGGTATGGTGGAATCATGAATATCTGTCATTGGGAATTCATCAACGGCTTCAACTCACCTTCTGAATATCAAAGATTCCGCACATGGATCGCCGACCAAATCACCTCGGGCTTGACTGAGGAGGTCTGTGTTGATCCACCAAGTTCAGATCTACCGTTTGGCTTCACGGAACGATGGTTCAGATGCAGATAGTCCAATGACGTGTGGAGACTGATCGCACCAGAGCCTCCGTTTCGGAGTGCATGGGAACCAGTGATGGTCGGACGTGGCGTGGTCTTCCCCTGGATTGCGCGAATTATCGAGAGAGCGCGCAGCGGGCTGTTCAAGACGCAGCCCTACATCGAGCACGAGGTGGGCCCTCGCCAAGACGTTCAGGTGAAGGCCATCGGCAACTGGCAGCAGGCGAACACACCGCGCACCCTTCCGATCAGCGCCGGCAGTTGTGGGCCGCTTGTCACGCGATTTCATCCGACCGCCGGCCACGTGTACATCGTCGACTTCGTCTGGCGGGGCGATCTCAGTTGCACCCAGGTGATCACGGATGCAACCGAGCCAGGCGCGCCGCCGCAGCCCGTGCAATTCCAACTGGCTCAGGCTTGCCCGACGCCATGACACGCACCCCACTCTGACCCACCCCGATGTATGGCATGGTGACCTACGACAGGCACTGGACTGTCGTAATACGGCGCAGGCTCCGCGGTGTTTCTGGTACACCCCAGCCTGCGCGCACTGCATGCGTTGATGGAGAAACTGATTGGATGACATCGATCGTCACTTGCTGAGCCTTCTGCAGGCGAATGCGCGGGAGCCGGCGGCGCTGCTGGCGCGCAAGCTGCAGGTGGCGCGCACGACGGTGGCCGCGCGGATCGCTCGGCTGGAGCGGGAAGGCGTGATCGCCGGCTACGGCGTGCGGCTCGGCCGGCCTGTCGAGGCACAGGCGGTGCGTGCCTACTGCGGTCTCAGTGTGGCGCCGAAGACGGGGGCGGCCGTGGTGCGCGCGCTCGAGCGGCTGCCCGAGGTCGAGGAGCTGTCGGCGGTCAGTGGCCAGTACGACTACATGGTGCTGCTGCGCTGCGAGAGCAACGAGCAGCTCGATGCGCTGCTCGACCGCATCGGCGCGATCGACGGCATCCGGCAGACGCACACCTCGGTGGTGCTCAGCCGCAGGATCGACCGCCGCAGCGCGCTACCCGCCTCGGGCTGATCAACCGAAGCGGATGCCCTGCGCAAGGGGCAGTTCGGTCGAGAAGTTGATCGTGTTGGTGCTTCGCCGCATGTACTGCTTCCAGGCGTCGGAGCCGCTCTCGCGATCGCCGCCGGTTTCTTTCTCCCCGCCGAAGGCACCGCCGATTTCCGCACCGCTCGGGCCGATGTTGACGTTGGCCATGCCGCAATCCGAACCCGCCGCCGAGAGGAAGCGTTCGACCTCGCGCAGGTCGTTCGAGAAGATGCATGAGGACAGGCCCTGCGGCACGTCGTTGTGCAATGCGATCGCCTCGTCGAGCTCGTCGTAGCCGAGCACATGGAGCAGCGGGCCGAAGGTCTCGCGGCGCACGAGTTCGGTCTGCTCCGGCATGTCGGCGATCGCGGGGCGCACATAGAAGGCACCGGGATAGCGCTCGACAAGGACGCGCTCGCCGCCGGTGAGGATGCGCCCGCCCTGCGACCGGGCGTCGGCGATCGCCCGCTGCAGCGCGTCGTATGCCGCCTCGTCGATCAACGGACCGACCAGCGTGCCGGCCTCCAGCGGATGGCCGATGCGCAGGCTCTCGTAGGCCGGCAGGAGCTTCTCGACCAAGGCGCCCTTGACCTTTCGATGGACGATCAGCCGGCGCAGCGACGTGCAGCGCTGGCCCGCCGTGCCGACCGCGCTGAACAGGATCGCGCGCAGCGCCATGTCGAGGTCGGCCGCGGGTGTCACGATCATCGCGTTGTTGCCGCCCAGCTCCAGGATGCGACGGCCGAAGCGCGCCGCCACGCGCGGGCCGACCTCGCGGCCCATGCGCGTGGAGCCGGTCGCCGAGACCAGGGGAATGTCATGGCTGTCGACCAGCGCCTGCGCCTGCAAGGCACCGCCGATCACGATCTGGGCCAGGCCCTGCGGTGCCCGATCGCCGAAGCGCGACATCGCGCGTTCCAGCGCCCTGAAGGTCGCAAGGCCGGACAGCGTCGCCTTCTCGGAGGGCTTGAAGATCACGGGATCGCCGCACACCAGCGCGATGGCTGCATTCCACGCGAACACCGCGCTCGGGAAGTTGAATGCCGTGATCACCGCGACCGGACCCAGCGGGTGGTACTGCTCCATGATCCGGTGGCCGGGCCGTTCGGACACCATGGTCCGGCCGTAGAGCTGCCGCGACAGGCCGAGCGCGAATTCGCAGATGTCCACGCCCTCCTGCACCTCGCCCAGGCCTTCCTGGGCGATCTTGCCGACTTCGATCGAGACGATGTGGCCGATGTCGGCCTTGGCCGCGCGCAATTCCTCGCCCCAGAGCCGGACCAGTTCGCCGCGCGCTGGCGCCGGCACCTCGCGCCAGCGGCGGAATGCGGCGGTCGAGCGGGCGATGATCCCGGGCATCGATGCGGCCGGGGTCTCGTGCAGGCGCGCCAGCTCGGCGCCATCGACGGCCGAGCGCGCGCGCAGCGTGCCGCCGGCCAGGTCCTCGGGGGCCATGCCGCAGCGATCGAAGAGGTTGTGCAGATCGTTCTTCATGTTCGTGTTTCCTTCCTTGTCCGGCGCCGAGCCTGTGGCGGCCAAGTATGCGCGGAGGAAGGACCGTGATGCCGGTCCGCATGCGACGCGCCGCCGGCCGTCGTGTCGCCCAAGGCCGCGTAGCAGCCGCCGACGCGCGTGGACAGGAAGGCGTCCAGCGCCACCTGCTCCTGCCCCACGAAGCCGCGCGCCGGCAAGCGGCCCGCGCGCAGCAGTTCGAACACACCCACCACGCCCGCAGCGGTCGCAAGCTCGATGGCCGTGCGGTCCACGCCGCGCAGCCGGCCGCCATGGATTCGGGCCATGCGCGTTTCCTGCTCGAAGCGGCCGCCCCGCAGACCCGATGCCGATGCGAACACGATCACCACGTCCTCCCGGCTGTGGGGCACCGCCTGCTCCAGCACCTGCCGCAGCAGGTCGCGGCGCTCGATCAGGCGAAGGTCGTTCAGCAGGAAAGCCATCGCGTCGCGATGACCCGGATAGCGGATCGACTTGTAGTCGAGGTTGCGCACGCGGCCCGCGAGCGTCTCGCACAGCGTGCCCAGTCCGCCCGAAGTGTTGAAGGCTTCGAAGGCTTCGCCGTCGAGGACGAAGCTTTCGTGGCCTTCGAGTGGCAGGACCGCCACCGGCTGGCCCTGCACGATGGCCTGGCAGGGATGGCAGTACTCGTTGATCACGCCGTCGATGCTCCAGGTGAAGTTGTAGCGCAGGCCGTTCGTGGCATGGCGCGTCAACGCACCGACACGCAAACGCAGGTCGTACAAGGTGTCGAAGCGGCCGGCCAGATGGCCGCCCAGCATGCCGATCACGCCGGGCGCCAGCCCGCTCTGCGGCATGAGCACCGACTCGGCGCCGCCGGCCAGCGCACGGATGGCGGTGGTGGCCGCAACGTCCTCGGTCAGGTCGAAGTAGTGAACCCCCAGGCGCCGCGCGGCGGCCGCGACGCGGGCCGCGCAATAGAAGGGCAGCGCGTTGATGACCGCATCATGGCTCGCCAGCGCGGCCGCGAGTTCCGTGTCCTGTTCGACGTCTAGGACGATGCGCTCGACCAGTCGGTCGCCGGGCTCATGCGGGCCGGGCTCGCGATCCGCGAGCGTGACTGGAAGGCGGTGGTACTCGGCCACCATGTCGGCCACGGTACTGCCCACCTTGCCGGCGCCGAGCACCAGGACCTTGCGGATGTCGATCGGGTTCATCATGGCCTCCTCTTTCTTCGCGGTGTGATCTCACCTGGAGAAACTGTAGGCGCGAGGGCTGGCGGCCGGAAGCATGCATTGCGTCGGAAGCGGCTGCGATTCGGTCGAAACGACGACCCGCACGATCGAATGGTCGGTGCGAGCCGCGGCATGGGGGGCGACCCGCCGACCGGCCTACGACGAACCCCGCACGACGAGCCGGCCCGGCAGCAGCAACTGCCGAGGCGCCCCATCGAAGCCATGCAGGCGTTCGAGCAGGCACTGCGCCGCCGCCCGGCCGATCTCGTCGGTGGGTTGGGCAATGGTCGTCAGGCCCGGTCCGATCAGCGGCGCCCACTCCGCGTCGTCGAAGCCCACGAATCCCAGTTCTTCGCCGAAGCGCCAGCCAAGCCGGGCCATCGCCGAGGCCACGCGCAGCGTCACGACGGCATTGCCGGCCAGCACTGCCGCGCGCCGCCCGCGTCCCGCGCGCTTGCGCAGGGCGCGCAGGGCCTGGTCCAGGGCAGCGTCGTCATCGGCTGCGCATTCGAACACCTCACCGGCCACGCGCGGCTCGTGCGCCTCGACGCAGGCGCGGAAGGCGGCGGTACGCTCGCGCCGCGAACTCACACCGCGCTGCGGCTCGCTGATGTAGAGCAATTCGCGGAAGCCGCCCTCGACCAGATGCGCACAGGCCGCCCTCATTGCCGCGGCGTTGTCCAGCGACACGAAGTCGGTGTGCATGCCGGCATGCCGTCGATCGACCAGCACCGCGGGCTTGCCGTGCAGTGCCTCGGCATCGACCCGGCTCGCGCCCTGGCCCAGGGTATTGAGGATGAAGCCATCGACCTGGTAGCCGGCGAGCGCGTCGATCGCCTCGCGCTCGCGATTCACGTCGTTGCCCAGGTTGAAGAGCATCACCAGGTAGCCCGCGTCCTGGCACGCCTTCTCGGCGCCGCGCAGCACCGCGACCGAATAGGGGTTGGTGATATCGGCCACGATCAGCCCGATCAGCCGCGAGCGGCCATGGCTCAGCGCCTGCGCCATCGGGCTCGGCGTGTAGGCCAGCTTCGCGACCGCGGCCTCGACACGCGCCGCGATGTCGGGGCTCAGCAGGCGCTCCCGGTGATTGAGAAAGCGCGAGACAGTGGCCTTGGACACGCCGGCCTCGCGCGCGACATCCGCGATGGTCGCGCGCGCGGGCCTCGGCGCAACGGGAGCGTCCGGCTTGGATTTCACTTCGGCGCAGTGTCGTAGACGGCGATGGGCCGCTCGCCGGCCAGGGCCTGCAGCAGGTTGGTGACGGCCAGTTCGGCCATGGCATGGCGTGTCTCGTGCGTGGCCGAGCCGATGTGGGGCAGCGGCGTCACGCGCGGATGAGTGCGCAGCGGGGAATCGGCGGGCAGCGGTTCCTTCGCGAACACGTCGAGGCTGGCGGCGCGCAGCCGGCCGCTGTCGAGCGCGGCGAGCAGGTCCTCCTCCCGCACGGTGGCGCCGCGGCCGCCGTTGATGAAGATCGCGCCGGGTTTCATGGCGCCGAAGACACTCGCATCGATCATGCCCCGCGTGCTGTCCGACAGCGGCAGCATCGCCACCACGAAGTCCGCGCGGGCAAGCAGTTCGGGCAAGGGCGCATGCTGCGCATGTCCCTGCAATCGCGGCGCCTGCGCCACCAGGTCGACCGCATGGCGCGCGTGGTAGAGCACCGGCATGCCGAAGCCCAGCGCGGCGCGGCGCGCGATGGCCTGTCCGATGCGGCCGAAGCCGAGCAGGCCGAGCGTCTTGCCGTGCACGTCGAAGCCGAACAGATCCTCGCCGATGTTCTGGGTCCAGCGCCCTTCGCGCACGAGGTTGGAGAGCTCCACCACGCGACGGCTGGTCGCCATCAGCAGCGCGAAGACCGTGTCGGCCACCGTCTCGTCGAGCACACCCGGCGTGTGGCACAGCAGGATGCCGCGCGCTTGCAGGGCGTCGAGCGCATAGTTGTCGACGCCGACCGACACGCTGGAGATCACCCTCAGCGCCGGTGCGCGCGCGAGCAGCGGCTCGTCCACCGGGAAGCTCGATCCGATCAGGCCTTCGGCCCGCGCCAGCGCGGCCTCGAAGGCGGCGCGCTGCCCGGGCTGGCGCGGATCGGCGACGGTGACATCGTGCACGGCCTGCAGCCGGGCCAGTTGGTCCGGCGGCAGTTCGCGAAAGACCAGCACCTGCCGGCGGCCAGGCGTGGCACCGCCGGGCGCGAGCGCCGCGGATGCGGCCGCCGTCGGCGCCGCTTCGATGCCGGAGGCATCGAGCTGCGCGCGCGTCGGCAGGCCTTCGGTATCGCCCAGCACCTGCACGGCGCGCGCGCCGATCCAGGCGCCCCGGCGCAGCGCCTCGGGCAGCGACTTGCCTTCGAGCAAGGCGCTGATCACGCCGGCCGCGAAGCCATCGCCCGCGCCCACGGTATCCACCACCTCGGCCACCGGAAAGCCCTCGACGCGGCCGGTGCCGGCCACGTCGCTGTCGTAGTAGGCGCCCTTCGCTCCGAGCTTCACCACCACCAGCTTCGCGCCGCGCTGCCGATAGAAGCGCGCGATGCCCTCGGGCGTGGATTCGCCGGTGAGGAGCAGCCCTTCCTCGATGCCCGGCAGCACCCAGTCGGCGCGCGCCGCCAGTTCATTGATCCAGCGGCGCATCGTCTCCGGCGAGGACCACAGGGTGGGCCGCAGGTTGGGATCGAAGGAGATGGTGCGCCCGGCCTGCCGCATCACCTCCATGGTCTTGAGCGCGGCCTGAAGGCTGGTGTCCGAGATCGCGGCGAAGACGCCGGTGGCATGCAGGTGACGAGCGGAGGCGAGCCAGGCCGCGTCGACATCGTCCGGGCCCATCCGGCTCGCGGCCGAGCCCTTGCGGTGGTATTCGACCGGCGGATCGCTGCCATCGGTGACCCGGCCCTTGAACTGGAAGCCGGTGCGCTGCGAGGCATCGCAAATCACATGCGAACAATCGATGCCTTCGCCGCGCATGGTCGCGAGCAAGGCGCGGCCCATCGAATCGGTGCCGAGCCGGCTGGCCCAGCCGACGCGCAGGCCCAGGCGCGACAGGCCGATGGCCACATTGGTCTCCGCGCCGGCGGTGCGGCGATGGAAGGTGGTCGCCTCCTCGATCGGACCGGGCCGGTCGGCCACCAGGAGCAGCATGGCTTCGCCGAAGAGTGCGACATCGAAGGCAGGTGCGATGGTGGTCATGAGGAGGAGGCCCGGAGCGAACGGACGAACGCGACATGGTCGCGCGTGACGGCGAGCAGGTCGTCGCCGATCAGGGGATATTCGATCGCATGCGGCACATCGGCCGGCAGCGCGCGCAGCACCGCGCGCCAGGGTGCGATCGAGTCGGCGAGCGGTACCGCGACCCACTTGGCCGGCAGGCGCTGCACACCCTTGCAATGCACATAGCGCACGCGGTGGCCCAGCGCCTCCGCGGCGCGCAGCGGGCATTCGCCGAGCCAGTGCCAGTTGCCCATGTCGAAGGTCATGCCCAGCGCCAGCCCGGCCCCATCGGCTGCATCGAAAAAGGCCTGCAGGGCCGGCAAGGTGCCGCCGGACACGGTCTGGTCGTTCTCGATCACCAGCTCGACCGGCGCGCCCGCCAATTGAGCGCGCAGGCCCTGAATCGACGCCTGCGAGCTGGCGCGGAAGTCGCCGATCGACATCTTGAGGCGTGCCGCACCCAGGGTGGCCGCCGCCGCGATGCCGCGTCCGAGCGCGGCGCCGTCGAACAGGCCGCCCTCGGCCCACAGGCCTTCGGGACTCGAATAGACGCCGGCCAGACCCGCCAGCGCAGGCAGCTCGGTCGCGGGATCGCGCAGCAATTCGCCGCGCACTTCCACGCTGTCGGCACCGGCATCCCGTGCGAGCCCAGCGCACCAGCGCTGGCCATGCCGGCCGATCTCGGCGGCGCCGAAGGAAGACAAAGAGATCAGGACAGGAGGCATCGGTCGCTCGAAACAGTCAAGTCAGCGCCACGCGTGGCGCAATCGCGCACGGGCCGCTCCCGTGTCATCCGTGGTGAGAACTGAGAATCTGGCCGAGGAACTGCCGCGTCTTCTCGTTCTTCGGATGGCTGAAGAATTCGGCCGGCGGCCCCTGCTCCACGATCTTGCCGTCGGCCATGAAGATCACCCGGTCGGCCACGCTGCGCGCGAAGCCCATTTCATGCGTCACGCACAGCATGGTCATGCCATCCTCGGCCAGGCCGATCATGGTGTCGAGCACTTCCTTCACCATCTCGGGATCGAGCGCCGAGGTCGGCTCGTCGAACAGCATGATCTTCGGCGCCATGCACAGCGCACGCGCAATCGCCACCCGCTGCTGCTGCCCGCCGGAGAGCTGGCTCGGATACTTGTGCGCCTGCTCCGGAATGCGCACGCGCGTGAGGTACTTCATCGCCACCTCCTCGGCCTGCGTGCGGCTCATTCCGCGCGAACGCATCGGCGCCAGCGTGCAGTTCTGCAGGATCGTCAGATGCGGGAACAGGTTGAACTGCTGGAACACCATGCCCACCTCGGCGCGCACTGCATCCACATTCTTCCCGCCGGCCGTGAGCTCAATCCCGTCGACCACGATGCGGCCCTTCTGCACCGTCTCCAGCCGATTGATGCAACGGATCAACGTCGACTTCCCCGAACCCGACGGCCCGCAGATCACGATGCGCTCACCCGAACGCACCGACAAGTCGATATCGGTCAGCACCTGAAAGCTGCCGTACCACTTGTTCACCGCCTCCATCCGGATGACCGAATCCGTCCCCGCATGCGTCGCCACCGCACCCGCCACGCTCATTGCTTCCGTCATATCAATTCCTTCCACCACCCTCACCCATCACCCATCACCCATCTCCCATCACCCATCTCCAACCGCCACCCTCACCCATTCGCCAGACACCGCGGAACCGGCTCAGCCGGGCCGCCGGTGTTGCCCCCTGCAAGGGGGTTGGCGCAGCGACACGCAGTGCGCGTAGCCTGGGGGTGCGCCAGTGCCGCCGGGCCGCCGGTGTTGCCCCCTGAAAGGGGGTTGGCGAAGCGACACGAAGTGCGCGCAGCCTGGGGGTCAGTTCAGCTTGGGCAAGTCGGTTTCGAGCCACTTCCGGTACAGCTTGTTCAGCTCGCCATTGGCCGTGTTCTTCGACACGAACTCGTTCACGTTCTTCAGCAGATCGTCCTGGCCCGGCCGCATCGCGATCGCCATCGCCTGCTGCACCAGGGTGAACTTGTTCTCGAAGGTGTTGGCCGGCACGCGCTTGGCGATCTGCGCCGCCACCGTGACCGAGCAGCCGATCGCGTCGACCTGGCCGGACATGAGTGCCTGCATGGCCGAGGCGTCGTCGTCGAATCGGCGGATCTCAGTGCCTTCGGGCGCGGCCTTGGTCACGGCCACATCCTGCGTGCTGGCACGCGCCACGCCCACGCGCACGCCCTTCAGGTCGGCGGCGCTCTTGATCGCGCTGCCGGTCTTGCCGTACAGCACGATGGTCGCGGCGGCATACGGCTGCGAGAACTGCACCTGCTTCGCGCGCTCCGGCGTGACGGCCAGCGAAGCCACCAGCAGGTCCACCTTGTTGGTCAGCAGGAAGGGAATGCGGTTCGGGCCGGTCACCGGCACGATGTTGGCCTTCACGCCCCAGTCCTTGGCCAGCAGCTTGGCCACATCGGCGTCATAGCCGTCGGGCTGGTTCTGCGCATTGGTCGTGCCGTAGGGCGGGAAGTCGACCAGCATGCCGATGGTGATCTCGCCCTTCTTCTTGATGTCGGCCACGGTCTGGGCCGATGCCAGAGGCGCGAACACCGTCAGTGCGGCGCCGAGGCCCAGTGCGACGATGGCCGCGCGACGGGTGGAGGAAGGGATCATGTCGAGGTCTCCTAGGTTGGGATGAGGACTGGAACGAAAGGGAACGAAGAAACGGAGGGAAGGATGCCGCGGCGATCGCCCGGCCTCAGCGTGCCAGGGCCTTGGCGCGCCGGCGCTCCATGCGCGCCGCCAGCAGCGACAACGGCCAGCAGATCGCGAAATAGATCGCGGCCACGGTGGTGAACACCTGCAGCGGCTGGAAGGTCGCGTTGTTGATGATCTGCCCGGCGCGCGTGACTTCGGTGAAGCCGATGATGGCCGCGAGCGAGGTGCCCTTGATGATCTGCACCAGATAGCCCACCGTCGGCGGCAGCGCGATCTTGAAGGCCTGCGGCAGCACCACGTCACGCATCAGCGAGCCGTAGCCGAGATTGAGCGCATGCGCCGCTTCCCACTGGCCGTGCGGAATCGCCTGGATGCAGCCGCGCCAGATCTCGCCCAGGAAGGCCGCGCTGTTGAGCACCAGCGCCACGCCCGCCGCGATCCACGGATTGATGTCCAGGCCCAGCACCGGGGCGCCGAAGAAGATCAGGAACAACTGCAGCAGCAGCGGCGTGCCCTGGAAGATCTGGATGAAGCCGGTCGACAGCACGCGCGCCAGCTTGTTCTCCGAGGTGCGGGCCAGCGCGATCACGAGGCCGAGAATCGCGCCGCCGACGAAGGCGATCAGCGACAGCGCCAGGGTCCATTTGGCCGCTTCGAGGATGAACAGGAATTCTGGAAAGCCGAAGGTACGCATGGTGTTCAGCGCCGGTCGGGATAGTCGAGGGCGCGCCGGTAGATCAGCTTGAAGAGCGCCGAGAAGGAGAGCGCCAGCGCGAGGTAGATCACGGCGACCACGATGTAGATCTCGAAGCTGCGGAAGGTCTGCGACTGCAGATTGGCGGCGACCGAGGTGAGGTCATCCGCCGAGATCACGGACACCACGGCCGAGCTCAGCATCAGCAGGATGAACTGGCTCGTCAGCGCCGGATAGATCGCCTTCAGGGCCGGCTTGAGGATCACGAAGCGGAAGATCTCCCATCCCTTCAGATTGAGTGCCCTGCCCGCTTCGATCTGCCCCTTGGGGATGGACTCGATCCCGGCACGCACGATCTCCGCGGCGTAGGCCCCCAGGTTCACCACCATCGCGGTGAGCGCGGCCGTGTACGGAGACCAGCGCAGGCCGATGGCCGGCAGCGCGAAGAAAAAGAAAAAGAGCTGGACCAGGAATGGCGTGTTGCGGATGACCTCGATGTAGGCGTTCACGAGGAAGCGCAGCCAGCCCGGCCCCGAGGTTTTTCCCCAGGCGCAGAAGATGGCCACCACCAGGCCCAGCAGCGTGGCAACCAGCGAAAGCTGGATCGTGATCCACGTGCCCTTGAGCAGCAAGGGCCAGGCGGCGAAGACGGGTTCGAACTGGAATTGGTAGTTCATGGACGGATGAACGAACGAGCCCGCCGGGGATGGGGAGCAGCCGCATCGGCCACGCGCGGACGGACTTCGGCGCGGGCAGCGGAGTATATTTGAAACCGGTTTCAGAATCGCACTAGGGATTCCCCCTAGATGCGTCGAGCGCATGCAGGTGCCGGACGCGCCAGCGCCCGGATCGCACTCAGGCTTTCAGGAGGACGCCCTCGGAGTCCATCACCTGGACGGTGGTCGGAATGCCCTTGTTCACGCTCTGCGTGACGGTGCAATAGGCTTCGAAGGATCCGAGCACCCGGTCCAGGTGCGCCATCTGCGCCGCGGGCACGCCCAGCTGAAGCATCGCCTTCATGTGAAGGACACGCAGGCGGCCTTCCGCATTGCGTCCCACCTCGCCCTCCACGGTGCAACGAATCGGTTCCGGCACCTGCTTGAACTTGCGCAACGCGAACAGCAGCGAATCGCCGAGGCAACTGCCCACGGCCGCGCACAGCAGTTGCACGGGCGAGGGGCCCTGTCCCGAACCCAGGGGAGGAGGTTCGTCGCAGGTCAGGACGGGAATGGGTTCGCCGAAGCGGATATCGAAGCGATAGTCCTGTTGCTGGCGTAGTTCGACGGTGACGGTTTCTTCGCTCACGGTGTGTTCCTTGTATTGCGATCGGGCGCTTGAGTGAGGGCTGGGGATGCGCGTCGATTGTGCGCATCGCGCCATCGGCGCGTGCTCGGCGGGCCTCCTCTGGAGACGGCTTTTCCCCACGGGAGCGACCGATGCTACGCGCCCCGGGAGGACCGGCGCGCACGCGAGGCACACGCGTGCCCGTGCCCGTCACTGCATCGAATGCAGGCCGATCATGTTGCCTTCGGGATCGACGGCCAGGGCGATGTAGCCGTACTGGCCGATGGACATCTTCTGCTTTTCGATGCGCCCTCCGGCCTTCGCCGCCCTGGCGGCTTCCACCGCGCAATCGGTGCAGGCAAAGTAGACCAGTACGCTGTTGGCGCCCGAGGGGAAGCCCGGCATCCGGACCAGTGCGCCCGCCGCACCCGACCCACCCGGTTTCATGGGGAATGCCCACATCTCCAGGTCGGGTGTCTCGAGCTTCGAAAGCTGAGCGCCGAACACGGTCTCGTAGAACGCTTTCGCGCGATCCATGTCCTGGACATAGATCTCGAACCAGCCCACAGGGTTGTCCATGTCTTTCCCCTTTCACCGCAAGTCGAAGGCGCGGCGCGACGCCATTTGATCAGACGCCGCGCACATCATCCAGTCGCGAGATCCCTGGTGCGCGGCAGCCACACCTCGATCACGCCCGGCTCGCCGCCGAGCGAGCGCGGCAGAGTCTTGATCACCCAGGGCTGGCCGGTCGGTGGTACCGCCGTCTGCGTCAGGGCCTTCGCGCAATCGCGTGCATCCTCGTCCCGGATGAGCACGCTGGGCTCGGAATGGCCGACAGGCGGCGAACGCCCTGCCCTGCGTGCGGTGCCGAGCACGTCCTCCACCGGCGGTACAGATGCGCCCAGGGCGCGCCAGGTGTCGCGCCAGGCACGCGCCCTGTCACGCATGGCGGGGCCGTAGACCTGGATGTAGACAACTACGCCCTTGCACACATCCGGACCGAAGGCAGGCACCTGGACCTGGGCCGGCGGTGGCGGCAAGGGTCGCGCAGCGGCCCGCTTCTCGGCCTCTTCGCCGGACGGCGCGACGGCACCCGGATAGGGAACCGGCTGCGGTGCCGCGGACGCAGGCTGCTCCGGCGCGGGCGAAGGCGCGCGCACGGCGGCCGTCCTGACAGTCCATGGCTGCACGAAAAGATCGTGCAGCCACACGACCGCCGGCCAGGGCGCGGGCAGGGTTCCGCTGCAGTTCTGCTTGGAACCGGTCTGCCCGGTGTAGTCACGCGCCCAGTAGCGCGGCGCGCAGGGCGGTGCCTCGGCCGGCTGCAGGCAGTCGATGCCGTTGCCCGGATCGAGCAGGCGCGAGCAGGCCGGCGCCCGGGTCTCGACAGGCTCGCCGGCGCAGGCCTGCCTGGCGTCGTCGACGATGCGCACCGACAGGCGGAACTTCGCCATGAAGTTGTCGCTGCCCTCGCGGCACAGCAGATCGCCGGTACGCAGCAGTTCGGCGGCCAGCAGGGAGGGCGCTTCGCCCGGCGCATTGCCGGCGGCGCGCAGGCGTGCCCAGCGTTCGGTGAGTTCCTTGAAGGAACTGTTTTCGGCGCGCTCTGTGTCGGCGCGTTGGGCGCGCCAGCTGTCGATGCCCTGCCAGGCCGCGACGCCGAAGGTGGCCGCCGTTCCGAGACCGACCGAGGCGGTCACGGCGCCCGCCTGGATCACTCGGGCCTGCAGCCGGCTCATCGAGCCCACGGCTGTCGCGACAGCACCATTCCTGGCACCGCCCTCTTCGCTCGTGCCTTTCGCCACCCGCGCGCTCGTGTCCGGCTGCCCGTCGTCGGGCATGAAGAGCCCCGGCGCGCCTGCCGCCACATGCTCGAGCATGTCGTTTTCGAGCCGGTCGCCGATTTCGGCGCCCAGGCGGAAGTAGCTTTCCCATTGCGCCTCGTCGAAGAACTGGTCGGTGGTGGGCTGCTGCGGAAAGAGCGGATTGGCCGCCTTGAAGTTGACCAGGTCGACCGGCAGCGCGGCCGAGACGTTGGGCTTGACCAGCACGATCTGGCCGGTCGCGCCGCTCGCATAGCGCACCTGCGCGAGCGCGAGACAGGCCTGGCTCGTCGGCGAAGCCAGGTCGTTGAGCGAGCCGAAGGCGTCGAGGTAGGCCCAGTCTCCGCCGGGCCGGGGCTTCATGAAGGTGATCTCGGCGCTGAGGTCGATGCGCGCGCGGCGGATCAGGATCTCGAGATCGCAGAAGCGGTACTCCGGATCGGCGCCGCAATCGGCGATCACGATCAGCGCCGCCTGCTGGCGCAACAGCGCATAGGCGCCGGTGTTCTCGAAATGCCCGCCGTCGCTCAGGTACCAGTTGGCCGAGCTGCTGCCCGGAAAGACGCCGAAGCATTCGAGCAGCATGAAGCGCGTCTTCATCAGGAGCGGGTTGCTGCGCACCACCGCGCCATGCTGCGCGATGCCGGCCTCGGCACTGTTCCACCAGTAGCCCAGGCGCAGGCCGGCAAACACCGACAGCGCCGCGATGCCGCGCCTGGTCATGCGGCCGAGGCCGGGCGCGAAGGCGGCGCCGGAGATCGCCGTCCATGATCCCAGCGTGAGTGCGCCGTCGCCATGCGCCTGCGCCCACGGGGCGCCGACAGCCTGCATCCAGCCGCGCGGCCCGATGGTCAGCGGCACGCTCTTGCGGTCGCGATTGAAGAGCCTGTCCTTGGTGTCGTGCGTCTGGTTGATGCAGACGTTGACCAGATGCACCGGCCCGCCGTGCGCATGCGGTGCGTAGTGGAGCTGCGCGATGTCGTCGTGCGGATCGACTTCGCCCACCGGCACTTGCGGCGGCTCCAGGCCGGAGACCTCGTCCGTCGGGCTGGCGCCGAGGCGGCGCGCATTCGCCGCGCCCAGGTAGCCGCGCACGATCCTCGCCTTGTAGAACATGTGCAGCGACGAGACATTGAGAAAACCGAAGTTGCGCCCGGTCACGAGCGCATAGGTGCCGATGATGACGGCGAAGGTGCCGAGCCAGGCCCAGCCGCGCTCGAAGTCCAGGCCCGCGGGCGTGAAGACCGGCAGCAGCACGGCCGCGTACACCACCCCCACCCACCAGGCCGCGAGGCAGAAGGCCAGCACCAGCCCGAACAGGCTGGCCAGCGACAGCATCACCGTCCTGCCCAGCCCAGGCACGGAGGGCTTCTGCGAGGACAGCATCGCCGGCAGCACGCCGCGCAGTGCTGCCGCGACCACCAGCAGCACGGCCCCATAGGACGCGCGCAGCTGCTGGCCTTCGGCCGCCAGCCACCAGGCGCTGCGATCGAGCAGACCGAGCATGACGATGAGCAGCGCCGTGTTCATGACCGAGGCCAGCTGGTCGGTCAGTTCATTGCGCAGCGCAGCCGGCGAGCGATGGCGGCTGCGGTGCAGCACCCACAGCAGCGCGATGACCCAGCATGCCGCGAACAGCACGAAGGCTGGCGTGATCCAGAAGGGCCCGCTGTAGTTCTCGACCAGTGGCGGCCCGACGCGGCCGGCGCCGGCGCCGAGCGCCAGCCACATCGCGACCTGCAGCAGCAGCGACGAGGTGGATCCCTTGTCGCGCACGCTCCAGTAGGCACAGGCCAGCACCACCGATGCCACGAAAGGCCCGGCCAGCGTGAACCACAAGGTCGGCCATTGCGTCGCCCATTCCACCAGCAGCCGCGCAGACTTGACGCTGTCGAGGTCGGCCATGCCGTTGAGCAGATCCGTCCGCGGGCTGTCGTTGAGGTCCACCGCCCGGAACACGGCATCCCACAGCAGCAGGTTGGCCGCGGCCAGCACCATGCCGATCAGGCTCGCGGCAATCGCGAGCTCGATGTGCGTGGCGAGCAGGTTGCGCAGGTAGAGGGCGGTCGCGAACAGCGTGTCGCGCATGCCGCCGGGAATGAGATAGCGTCCGTTGCTGCGCAGCCACCAGCCGAAGCGCGCGCGGTCCACGTCGCCCAGGGCGCGTTCGATCTCGTGCACGTCGTCGGCCGACTTGGCGTCGGTGCACAGCCGCCCCAGCGTGGCGCCGATGTAGCCGCCGCCGGACACCGTGGAGATCAGGTCGAACTTGAGCAGTTGCCGGTGCGCGGCCAGCGCCTTGAGCAGGCCGAGGCAGAAGGTGGCGCTGCGGATGCCGCCGCCCGAGAGTGCCAGGCCCCAGGGCCGCCGGCCGTCGTCCTCCGCGCCCGTGAGTGCGCGGCGGCGCTCGGCGACCAGCTTCTGGATGGTGTCGTCCATGCAGCTCCTCGTCGTACGGCGAGGAATATTTCATCAATGCGGCTGCGCATCAATGACTCGAACGGCCTATGCCGTTGCGCTGCTCACGGGGATCGCGTCCACGTGCCGGCAGATGGCGCCGGGCGTGGTGAACCACAGCTCGCCGCGATCGCGCAGCCGGGCCAGATGTTCGAGCGCGCGCCGCAAATGCCTCAGCCTGTAGGGCTGGCCCACGATGTAGGGATGCAGCGCGACGCCCATCACCAGGGGCTGCCGGCGCGACTGGTCGAGCATCTCGTCGGCGTTGTCGATGATCATCTGCGCGAAGTCCTTCGCGTCCATCTGGCGCGCGATGATCATCGGGATGTCGTTGAGTTCCTGCGGATAGGGAATGGCCCAGAGCGGCCGACCGCTGCGCGTGCGCATGCGCACCGGCTGGTCGTCATGGCACCAGTTGAGCGTGTAGTCGTAGCCGCTCTCGGCCAGCAGGTCCGGCGTGGCGTGGCTTTCCGAGATCCACGGCGAGAGCCAGCCGGCCGGGGCCGTGCCGCTGTGCGCCTGAATCCGTTCGCGGCAATGCAGGAGCAGCGCAGCCTCGCCGGCTTCGTCAAGGTCGGCCTGCCGCTCCGAATTGCTGTGGCCGTGGCCGATCAGCTCGTCGCCGCGCGCGACCGAGGCCGCGACCAGTTCGGGGCAATGGTCGTAGAGCGCGGTGTTGATCAGCGTGCCGGCCGCGAGCCCGAGATGGTCGAAGAGTTCGAGGCAGCGCCAGGCGCCCACGCGATTGCCGTACTCGCGCCACGCATAGTTCAGCACATCCGGCTGCGGGCTCGCGGGACCGATGCAGGCGCCCAGCCCTTCGCCGAAGGCGAAATGTTCGAGGTTGAAGCCGAGGTAGACGGCCAGCCGCGCGCCATTGGGCCAGGCGTGGTCGGGACGCCGCGTGATGGGCGCGTAGTCGAAGCGGCCGTGGGTCGGCAAGGCGCCGAGGTAGCGGGCCGTCATCGCGCGCTTCCGCCCCGTGCGGCCGGACTGCTGATCGGAAAGGATGGATGAATGCGCATGTGGGTCTCCTGGGTCGGCATGCCCGCGGCTGCAAGAGGCGTGCCGATCGGCATGCGCACACGCGGGCTCAGCGCCGCTGCTGCCTCTCCCTGGCCCGCCGCACCTGGCGGCTCTGTGCCGCCTCGGCCGCCGCGCGCAGGCGCTCGGCCTTCTTCTGGCGGCGCCGGCCCGAGAGCCAGCGGCCGAGCACGAAGCTGGCAATGCCGCTCAGCACGGCGATGATCAATCCGAGGGTTGCGGCTTCCATGTCCATGCGATTCGTGACGCCCTCGCCTTAGAGCACGCGCACGACGGCGCTCGGCTTGAAGCCCAGGTCGGCGGCCTTGCCCTTGCGCGCGCGAGCGCCGCGGGCGTTGTTGAGGCTGCGGATCTCGAGGGTCTCCTCGCGCTCCTTGCCGCCGCGCCCGACGCCCTCGATCTTCACGCTGCGCGTGTAGGCCGCGGCACCGGCCAGGCTGTCCCTGGCTTCGAGGTCGATCAGCGTGAGTCCGCGACCGCCCTTGGGCAGCGCCTTGAGTTCGCCGATCTCGAAGGTGAGGATGCGCCCGCCGGTGGAGGCGCAGGCCACATGGGTGGCCGCCGGCAGCGGCTCGGCGCCGCCCGCACCGCCGACCAGCGAGGGCCGGCACAGTTGCTCGTCTTCGCCCACGTCGATGAAGGCCTTGCCGCCGCGCTGCCGCGAGATCATGTTCTCGACCGAGGCGATGAAGCCGAAGCCGCCCGTGTTCGACAGCAGCAGGTTCGCGCCCGCGGGCCCCGCGAAATAGTGGGCGACCTGCGTGCCGCTCTCCAGATCGATCAAGGTCGTGACCGGCTGGCCGTCGCCGCGCCCGCCCGGCAGCGAAGCGACCGGGATGCTGTAGACACGCACGGTCTTGTCCTTGGCGGTGCCGAACACCAGCAGCGTGTCGACCGTGCGGCAATCGAAGGCGCCATAGAGCGCGTCGCCCGACTTGAAGCTGTACTCGGGCGCCGCCGCGCCGGCGCCGCGCTCGCTGGCCCAGCCCTTCTGCGTGCGCACCCAGCCCTTCTGCGACACGATGACGGTGACCGGCTCGTCCAGCACGCGCACTTCGGCGACCGCGCGCTTCTCGGCCTGGATGAGCGTGCGGCGCGGGTCCTCGAAGCTCTTGGCGTCGGCTTCGATTTCCTTGATCAGCAGGCGGCGCAGCGCGGCCGGGCTGGACAGGATGTCCTCGAGCCTCTTCTGCTCCTCGCGCAGGTTCTTGAGTTCCTGCTCGATCTTGATGGCTTCCAGCCGCGCCAGCTGGCGCAGCCGGATTTCGAGAATGTCCTCGGCCTGGCGGTCGCTGAGATTGAAGCGCGCGATCAGCGCAGCCTTCGGATCCTCGGCGGCGCGGATGATCGCGATCACTTCGTCGATGTTGAGCAGCACGAGCTGCCGGCCTTCGAGGATGTGGATGCGGTCCTGCACCTTGGCGAGCCGGTGGCGCGAACGCCGCTCGACCGTGATCTCGCGGAAGGCGATCCACTCGCCCAGCATCTGCCGCAGCGATTTCTGCGTCGGCTTGCCGTCGATGCCCACCATCGTGAGATTGATCGGCGCGGAGCATTCCAGCGAGGTCTGCGACAACAGGGTCGTGATGAATTCCTCCTGGCTGATGCGCGAGGTCTTGGGCTCGAACACCAGGCGCACCGGGGCGTCCTTGCTCGACTCGTCGCGCACGCCGTCGAGCACTGCGAGCACGGCGGCCTTGAGCTGGGTCTGCTCGGAACTCAGGGCCTTCTTGCCGGCCCGCACCTTGGGATTGGTGAGTTCCTCGATTTCCTCCAGCACGCGCTGCGTGCTGACGCCCGGCGGAAGCTCATTGACCACCACCTGCCACTGGCCGCGCGCGAGGTCCTCGATCTTCCAGCGCGCACGCACCTTGAGCGAGCCGCGCCCGCTGCGGTAGGCGTCGGCGATGTCGGCCGCGCTGCTGATGATCTGCGCACCGCCCGGATAGTCGGGGCCGGGCACGTGGGCGAAGAGCTCCTCGTCGGAGAGCTGGCCGTTGGACTTGATCAGCGCCACGCAGGCGTCGGCGATCTCGCGCAGGTTGTGGCTCGGGATCTCGGTGGCGAGGCCCACCGCGATGCCGCTGGCACCGTTGAGCAGGACGAAGGGAAGACGCGCCGGCAGAAGGCGCGGTTCCTCGGTCGAGCCGTCGTAGTTGGGAATGAAGTCGACCGTGCCTTCATCGATTTCGTCGAGCAGCAGGCTTGTGATGCGCGACAGCCGCGCCTCGGTGTAGCGCATGGCCGCCGCGCCGTCGCCGTCGCGACTGCCGAAATTGCCCTGGCCGTCGACCAGTGGATAGCGCTGCGCGAAGTCCTGCGCCATGCGCACCAGCGCGTCGTAGGCGGCCTGGTCGCCGTGCGGATGGAAGCGGCCGAGCACATCGCCCACCACGCGGGCGCTCTTGACCGGTTTCGCACCCACGGTGCCGTTGGCGCCGCCGAAGCCCAGGCCCATGCGCGACATCGAGTAGAGGATGCGGCGCTGCACCGGCTTCTGGCCATCGCTGACGTCCGGCAGCGCGCGGCCCTTGACCACGCTGAGCGCATATTCGAGATAGGCCGTCTGGGCGTAGTCGGCCAGTGTGAGGGCGTTGTCGTCTTCGGGACTCTGGAGGTCGAGCGTCGGTTGGGAATCGTCCATCTTCGATCGGTTCTTGAAAAATCTTTATTCGGTGGCCTGCGAGCCGAGGGGCGTGGCCGACATCGTGCGGCCCCCTTCCGGCGGCATGTTGCCGCGGCCGAGTGCGCCGCCCGTGACGGCAGCCGCGGCACCGGGCAGTTCCATGCGCACGCGCGCCGGCGTCCTGCCGCCGCGAAGGGCGCCGGGCTTGAGGTAGGCGTAGAGCTGCAGCACGGTCTGCACGTAGTTCCGGGTTTCGCGGTAATTGGGAACTCGGTTGCCGGCGCGCTGCACCGCGCCTTCGCCCGCGTTGTAGGCCGCGAGCGCGAGTTCGATCTGTCCGGGGAACATCGCGATCAGGTCGCGCAGATAGCGGGTGCCGGTCGCGATGTTGATGAGTGGATCATGCAGCTTCTCTTCGAGCGAGCGCTTCCTGTCGGCCTGGACACCATAGCGCTGCGCGGTCGCCGGCAGCACCTGCATGAGCCCGACGGCGCCCTTCGGCGAGACGGCGCGCGTATCGAAGCCCGATTCGGTCGCGACCAGCGCCTGCAACAGTTCGTAGTCGATCGCATGGCGCCGGGCCGCATCGCGCAAGGCGCCCTTGGCAGGCTGATAGCCGGGCGAAGCCTCGATCAGGTTCAGCAGGGACTGCGATGCCTTCGGCACCTGGCCGTTGGCCGCGCCCCGCAGGCCGAGTCCGGGCCGGCCGATGCCATCCGCGGTGTCGAAGCTCTGGCCGCCGCGGAAGAAGAGCTGATAGCGCGCATCGATCTGCTCGGCGGCGAAATGGGCCACGCCCTTGTCGTCGACATAACCGAAGATGTCGGCCGCATGCGCGAGCGGCACGCCCAGCAGCAGGGCCAGCGGCAGAACCCGCAGCCAGCGCCGGCAGCGACACGGAAGGCTTGAGAAATTCATCGCCGATGGAGAATCAGCGCCAGGGCTGCGCCGGCAGGCTCAACCCGCGCTGCGCACGCGCGCGCGGCGCCCGGGACAAGGAATGAGAATGTCTTGGACCGTCATGTCCGGCATTGTCGTCGATGTAGCCGCTTCGCCAGGAATGGGAACAGCATCAAGTCCCGGCGCATCCAATGGGCAAAAGCACCGATCATGCACAGCAGCGAACGCATCCCCGCCGCGAAAACCCCGGACCTGTCGACTGACGCCGAACTGGCCGAGCGCGCCGCGCAGGGCGACACCCTCGCCTTCCAGCACATCATGCGCCGCCACAACCGCCTGCTGTTTCGCACCGGGCGGAGCATCCTGAGGAACGACGACGAGACCCAGGACGCACTCCAGGAGGCCTATCTGCGCGCATGGCGCGCCCTCGGCAGCTTCCGCAGCGAGGCCCGGCTCTCGACCTGGCTGGTGCGCATCGTCGTCAACGAGGCATTGGGACGGCTGCGGCGGCGCGGCAGCGCGCAGATCATCCCGCTCGACGCCGGCGCCGATGCGCCGGAATCGGCCGATGTGCTGGAAGAAACCGCGCTCCAGGCCGACCCCGATGAGCAACCGGAGCGCCAGGCCATGCGAAGTGAAGTGCGCCATCTGATCGAGGCCCGGATCGACGCGCTGCCCGAGACATTCCGCACCGTGTTCGTCCTGCGCGCCGTGGAAGACCTCAGCATCGAGGAGGTGGCGACGGCGCTCGGCATTCCCGAAGCCACCGTACGCACGCGCTTCTTCCGGGCGCGCGGACTGCTGCGCGAAGCCCTGTCGCGCGAGCTCGACCTCGCCATCGGCGACGCCTTCTCCTTTGCCGGGGCGCGCTGCGACGACATCGTCGCGCGCGTGACCGCGGCGATCGCGGCCATCGCGGCCGAACGTGACCCGCCGCCCTGACGCCCCGCCGACCACCGATCCCCCTCCCCCAACCACTTCAAGGAGACCGCCATGTCCTTCCTTCGGATGCGCACGCCCGTCGAGGCGCGACGCCTGTTCCTGGGCCGTTCGGGCCTTTTGCTTTCCGGCACCGCCGTGGCGCTGCTGGCCGGCCACGATGCACTGGCCGCCAAGGCGGGGCGCGCCACGGCAGGCGATGTGCAGATCCTCAACACGGCGCTGGGTGCGGAGCTGGAAGCCATCGCGGCCTACCAGCTCGGCGCCGACAGCAAGCTGCTCGAAAAGCCTGTGCTCGATCTCGCGCTGGGATTCCAGGGCCACCACAAGGCGCATGCAGAGCTGCTGGCGAAAACGGTCGCGACACTGGGCGGCAAGGCAGTCGTGGCCAAGAGCGACTACAACTTCCCCGTCGATCAGCTGAAGGCACAGGCCGACGTGCTCAGGTTCGCGGCGAAACTGGAACAGGGCGCCGTCAGCGCCTACCTGGGCGCGGTGCCCCTGTTCGGCAACCGCGAGTTGGCCAAGGCGGCCGCGAGCATCCTCGGCGACGAGGCCATGCACTGGGCGGTGCTGCGCCAGGCACTGGGCGAAGCGCCGGTTCCTTCGGCGTTCATGTCGTGAACGCGCGCAGCGCGGGTCCGCGGACCTGGGGGGCGGCCATCGCTCTTGCGCTGGCGGCCACCGCGCCGGCGGCCCAGGACGCGCTGCGCGGCGAACAGGTCTATGCGCGCTGCCTGGCCTGCCATGCGCTGGCCAGCGACCGCGTGGGCCCACGCCATTGCGGCCTCTTCGGCCGTCTCGCGGGCAGCGTCCCCGGTTTCGCCTATTCGCCGGCCATGAAGAACTCGAAGATCGTCTGGGACGAGAAGACCCTCGATCTCTTCCTGGCCAAGCCGCTGAAGATGGTGCCCGGCACCTCGATGACCTACGACGGCGTGCCCGATCCCGGGGAACGCGCGGACCTGATCGCCTACCTCCGGCAGGCGAACGCCTCGCCCGAATGCCGGAAGTAGATGCGGGCCCGGGCGACGATCAGACGTCGACCTCGACCTCGTCGGCGCGCAGCTCCATCAGCTCGCGCCGCGCGGCGGCCTCGCCCTTGCCCATGAGCTTGGTGATCTCGCCCTCGGTGCCCCGCGTATCGAAGCGGCCCAGCCGCACCTGCAGCAGGCGCCGGGTGTCCGGGTTGAGCGTGGTTTCCCACAGCTGCTCGGCGCTCATCTCGCCCAGCCCCTTGAAGCGGCTGATGGTCCACGCGCCTTCACGCACGCCGTCCTTGCGCAGCTTGTCGAGGATGGCGCTGAGTTCGCCTTCGTCGAGCGCGTAGACCTTGGAGGCCGGCTTCTTGCCGCGCGCGGGCGCATCGACGCGGAAGAGAGGCGGCTTGGCCACATACACATGGCCGGTCTCGATCAGCTTCGGGAAATGGCGGAAGAAGAGCGTGAGCAGCAGCACCTGGATGTGCGAGCCGTCGACGTCGGCATCGCTGAGGATGCAGATCTTCCCGTAGCGCAGGCCCGACAGGTCCGGCGTGTCCTCCGGTCCGTGCGGATCGACGCCGATGGCGACCGAGATGTCGTGGATCTCGGTGTTGGCGAACAGCCGGTCGCGCTCGACCTCCCAGGTGTTGAGCACCTTGCCGCGCAGGGGCAGGATGGCCTGGCCCTCCTTGTCGCGACCCATCTTGGCGCTGCCGCCGGCGGAGTCGCCCTCGACCAGGAAGACCTCGTTGTGCGCGATGTCGCGGCTTTCGCAATCGGTGAGCTTGCCCGGCAGCACGGCCACGCCCGAGCCCTTGCGCTTCTCGACCTTCTGGCCGGCGCGCTGGCGCGTCTGCGCGGCCTTGATGGCCAGCTCGGCCAGCTTGCGGCCGTAGTCCACATGCTGGTTGAGCCACAGCTCCAGCGCCGGACGCACGAAGCTGGAGACCAGCCGCACCGCGTCGCGCGAGTTCAGGCGCTCCTTGATCTGGCCCTGGAATTGCGGATCGAGCACCTTGGCCGACAGCACGTAGGAGGCGCGCGCGAAAACGTCCTCGGGCAAGAGCTTCACGCCCTTGGGCAGCAGGGAGTGCAGGTCGATGAAGCTCTTGACCGCATTGAAGAGGCCGTCGCGCAGGCCGCTTTCGTGCGTGCCGCCCGCGCTGGTGGGAATCAGGTTGACGTAGCTCTCGCGCACCGGCTGGCCTTCGTCGGTGAAGGCCACGCACCAGTCGGCACCCTCGCCTTCGGCGAAGTTGTCGGCGTTCTTGTCGGCATGGCCGGCTCCCTCGAACAGCGGGATCACGGGATCGCCGTTGAGGGTCTGCATCAGGTAGTCGCGCAGCCCTCCCTTGTAAAGCCAGGTCTGCGTGTCCCTGGTCTTCTCGACGAAGAGCGAGACGCTCACGCCGGGCATGAGCACGGCCTTGCTGCGCAGGAGATGCGTGAGCTCGTTCACCGGCAGCGTGGCCGATTCGAAGTACTTCGGATCGGGCCAGGCGCGCACGGTCGTGCCCTGCTTGCGGTCGCGAGAACCGTCGCCGCCGGCCGCGGACTCCTGTGCGCGCACCTTGAGCTTCTCGGCCACGTCGCCGCCGGAGAAGGCGATCTGCGCGACCTGCCCATCGCGATAGGACATGACCTCGAGGCGCTTCGACAAGGCATTGGTCACCGAGACGCCCACGCCGTGCAGGCCGCCCGAGAAGCTGTAGGCGCCGCCCGAGCCCTTGTCGAACTTGCCGCCGGCATGCAGGCGGGTGAACACCAGCTCGACCACCGGCGCCTTTTCTTCCGGATGCAGGCCGAAGGGGATGCCCCGGCCGTCGTCCTCGACGCTGACCGAGCTGTCGGCATGCAGCGTCACCTTGATCTTCCTGCCGAAGCCGGCGAGCGCCTCGTCGGCGGCGTTGTCCAGCACCTCCTGGATGATGTGCAGAGGGTTGTCGGTGCGGGTGTACATGCCCGGCCGCTGCTTGACGGGCTCCAGCCCTTTGAGGACGCGAATCGACGCTTCGCCGTAACTGCCTGGTTCCTTGCTTGCCATGGCGCGGGATTCTAGGTCGGCGCCGCGGCGGTCCCGGCCCCCGCCCAACGCGCCCGATGGCCGGCATGGCCCGAAGCATCAATCCGGCACCAAAATTTCAACAATGGAAACGCCCCCGCGGCGGATGGGTGCCATCGCTTTTGGGTACATTGCCCGCCATGACGCCCACCCCCTCCCACCGGCCGCTCGGCCTTCAGCAAGTTCTCGTCTGCGGCGCCCTGATCGTCACCTTGTCGATGGGAATCCGGCACGGCTTCGGGCTATGGCTGCAACCCATCACCCAGGAACAGGGCTGGTCGCGACAGGCCTTTTCCTTCGCGCTGGCGCTGCAGAACCTGTCGTGGGGCGTGATCGGCGTGTTCGCCGGGATGCTGGCCGACAAGCTGGGTGCCTTCCGCGTGCTGCTGGCCGGCGCCTTCCTTTACGGACTGGGCCTGATCGGCATGGCGACCTCGTCCACGCCGACGCTCTTCGCGCTGACCACCGGCGTGCTGATCGGCGCGGCACAGGCAGGCACCACCTACGCGGTGATCTACGGCGTGATCGGGCGGCAGATTCCGGCCGACCGCCGCTCCTGGGCCATGGGCGTGGCCGCGGCGGCCGGCTCGTTCGGACAGTTCCTCATGGTGCCGGTAGAAGGGCAGCTCATCCTGCATCTGGGCTGGCATACGGCGCTGCTCGTGCTCGCCGCGGCGGTGCTCCTGATCGTTCCGCTGGCCTGGGGCCTGCGCGAGCCGCTGCACCACAGCGCGACGGCGGTGCATCGCGATCAGACTATCCTGCAGGCACTGCAGGAAGCCCTGCGCTATCCGAGCTTCGTCATGCTGACGGCGGGCTATTTCGTCTGCGGATTCCAGGTCGTCTTCATCGGCGTGCACCTGCCCAGTTATCTCCGCGACAAGGGGCTTTCGCCCGAGGTGGCCAGCTACGCGCTGGCGCTGATCGGCCTGTTCAACGTGTTCGGGACCTACGTCGCGGGCTCGCTCGGGGCGCGGCTGGCCAAGCGCAAGCTGCTCGCCGCCATCTATCTGAGCCGCGCGGTCGCGATCGCCGTCTTCCTTCTGGTCCCGATCTCGCCGTGGAGCGTGTATGTCTTCGCGAGCGTGATGGGTTTCCTCTGGCTCTCCACGGTGCCATTGACCAGCGGCCTGGTGGCCCAGATCTTCGGCGTCGCCCACCTCTCGATGCTCGGCGGCTTCGTCTTCATGAGCCACCAGGTGGGCTCCTTCCTGGGCGTGTGGCTGGGCGGCTATCTCTATGACCGCATGGGCAGCTACGACGTCGTCTGGTACATCTCGATCGCGCTCGGCATCGCGGCGGCGCTGATCAACCTGCCGGTGCGGGAAGGCGCGATCACGCGCGCCACGCCGCGGCCGGCCTGAGCCCGCCATGTCCGACGGCATGCGCCATCGCCTCGTGCAGACCGGCTGGCTGGCCGCGGCCGCGGTCGTGCTGGGCGCGGTTTTCACGCTCTACACGCGGCCGGCCTTCCTCGTGACGCTGATCGACCAGCTCTGGTCCTGCTTCTGAGTCCGCTGCCTTGAGCCACGAATCGCTTCAACCTTCCGCGTGGATCGTGCGCTGGTCGCACCTCCTGGCGCCGGACGCGAGCGTGCTGGATGTCGCCTGCGGGTCCGGCCGTCACATGCGCTGGTTCGCCGGCCGCGGCCATGCGGCGACCGGCGTCGACCGCGCGCAGCCCGCCATCGACGCCGCCTCGGTCCACGGCGAGGCCGTCCTCGCCGACATCGAGGCCGGGCCCTGGCCTTTTGCGGGGCGGACTTTCGGCGCCGTGGTCGTCACCCACTACCTGTGGCGCCCTCGCCTGCCCGATATCGTGGCCGCGGTCGCGCCGGGCGGGGTGCTGCTCTACGAAACCTTCGCCGCCGGCAACGAGACGGTCGGCAAACCCTCGCGGCCGGACTTCCTGCTGCAGCCCGGCGAGCTGCTGCGCGCCTGCGCCGGCCTGCGCGTGGTGGCCTACGAGGACGGCTTTCTCGCATCGCCGGATCGCTTCATCCAGCGCATCGCCGCCGTCCGTCCGCCAGCCCTGCCGTCCCCGGTGCCGATCCGGTACCTTCTCTGACGCGCCGTGCAGTCAGTAGAATGGCCGCTTTTCGTGCAACCGACAAAGAGATTCCCTTGGAGCAATTGACAGGCAGCATCGTCGCGCTCGTCACGCCTATGCATGACGATGGCAGCGTGGACTATCCCGCCCTGCGCCGGCTGATCGACTGGCACATCGACGAAGGCACCGATTGCCTCGGCGTGGTCGGCACCACCGGCGAATCGCCGACGGTCGATGTCGAGGAGCATTGCGAGATCATCCGGGTGGCGGTCGAACAGGCCCGCGGCCGCGTACCGGTGATGGCCGGCTGCGGCGCGAACTCCACCAAGGAAGCCATCGAGCTTGCCCGCTACGCCAAGGGCGTGGGCGCCGATTCGCAGCTCCAGGTGGTCCCTTACTACAACAAGCCGACGCAGGAAGGCCAGTACCGGCACTTCAAGGCGATCGCCGAAGCCGTGGGCGACCTGCCGACGGTGCTCTACAACGTGCCGGGCCGCACCGTCGCCGATATGGCGCACGACACCGTGCTGCGGCTTGCCCAGGTGCCGGGCATCATCGGCATCAAGGAAGCGACGGGCAACATCGAGCGCGCCCAGTGGCTGATCCGCGAGCTGCCCCCGAGATTCGCGGTGTACTCCGGCGACGATCCCACCGCGGTCGCGCTGATGCTGTGCGGCGGCAAGGGAAACATCAGCGTCACCGCCAACGTCGCGCCCCGCAAGATGCACGAGCTGTGCGTGGCCGCGATCGCCGGCGACGTGAAGCGGGCGATGCAGATCCAGTTCGAGCTGATGCCGCTGCATCGGAATCTCTTCGTGGAACCGAATCCCATCCCGGTCAAGTGGGCCATGTCGCGCCTCGGGCTGTGCGGCGGGGCCCTGCGCCTGCCGCTCACCGAGCTGTCCGAAGGGGCTCGCCCGACGGTCGAGGCCGCGCTGCGCGCGAGCGGCCTGCTCAAGGATTGAGCCATCGCCACCGTGCCGTTCGCCTTTCGCGAGTGCCCCGGCAACCTTTTGCGCGGAATACGCTCACAGACTGCGAGCGCTCCGCACCCGAGCGGCACGAGCCCCCGCCCCTCATTCCAACAAGGAAGATGACGTTGAACACCATTTCGAGATTTGCCCTGCTGGCCCTGGTCGCCAGTCTCGCCGCCTGCTCGGTCTTCGAGAGCGACAAGATCGACTACAAGAGCGCCGGCAAGGCCCCAACGCTCGAAGTACCGCCTGACCTGACGCAACTGACGCGCGAAAACCGCTACGCCATTCCCGGCAAGGCCGTGACGGCCAACGCCTACCAGGCCGGTGTCGCGAACGCCCCCGCCCTGCCGACCGCAGTGAGCTCCGTCGGCGATGTGCGCATGGAGCGTTCGGGCACGCAACGCTGGATCGTGGTGAACCGTCCGGCCGACCAGCTCTGGGAGCCGGTGCGCGACTTCTGGCAGGAAAACGGCTTCCTGCTGACCACCGACCAACGCAACCTCGGCATCATGGAAACGGACTGGGCCGAGAACCGCGGCAAGCTGCCGCAGGACATCATCCGCGGCACGCTCGGCAAGCTGGTCGACTCCGTCTACTCCACCGGCGAACTCGACCGCTTCCGTACGCGCTTCGAGCGCACGCCCAACGGCACCGAGATCTACGTCAGCCATCGCGGCATGCAGGAGGTCTACAGCACCGCCCGCAAGGACCAGACGATGTGGCAACCTCGGCCGAGCGATCCGGAACTCGAGGCCGAATTCCTGCGCCGGCTCATGGTCAAGCTCGGCGTGTCGCAGGAACAGTCCAAGTTGATCGCGGCGGCCGGCACGACGGTGCAGACCGCGAAGGTTGCAACGATCGATGGCCACCCGGCCGTGCAGATCAGCGAAGGCTTCGATCGCGCCTGGCGACGCGTGGGCCTCGCGCTCGACCGCACCGGCTTCACCGTCGAGGATCGCGACCGCAACGCCGGCACCTACTTCGTCCGCTACGTGACGCCGGATCCCGAGAAGAAGGAGCCCGGCCTCTTCGGCAAGCTCTTCAGCTCCAGCAAGGCGGAAGCGCCGCTGAAGTTCCGCATCGTGGTCAAGGGCCAGGGCGAAACGAGCACGGTGACGGTGCTGAACGCCAGCGGCGCACCAGACACCACGGCCAACGCGCAACGCATCGTCCAGGTCATCGCCGACGATCTGAAGTAGGACGCAGGGGCGCTCGCATGCTGCGCTTCCGTAGCCTGGGCAGCGGCAGCAGCGGCAACGCCACCCTGGTGGAAGCCTGCAGCGGCGGGCGGACATCCCGCCTCCTGGTCGACTGCGGTTTTTCCCTGAAGCGGCTCGACCAGCGCCTCGCGCGCGCGGGGCTCGCAGCCCGCGACATCGACGCCGTGTTCGTCACGCATGAGCACGGCGATCACATCGGGTGCGCGCGGGCGCTCTCGATTCGCGAACGCATTCCGGTCTGGATGAGCGAAGGCACCTGGCTCGCGAACGGCGGGCAGGACTTCGAAGGGCGTCTCGGCATCGCGAGCGACGGGATCGACATCCAGGTGGGCGATCTTCTCGTGCAGCCCTTCGCCGTGCCGCACGACGCGCGCGAGCCGCTGCAGCTGCGTTGCAGCGACGGGGCACGAAGCCTCGGCGTGCTGACCGATCTGGGCCACGCGACGCCCCATGTCCTGGCGCAGCTCGCCGGAGTCGATGCGCTGCTGCTCGAGTTCAACCACGACAGCGACATGCTCGCCGGCTCGAGCTATCCGTACTTCCTGAAGCGCCGCGTCGGCGGCGCCCTGGGACATCTCTCGAACACCGACGCGGCCGCCATCGCACGCGCCGTCCTCCACGACGGCTTGCGCCACGTGGTCGCGGCGCACCTGAGCGAACAAAACAACAGGCCCGAGATCGTTCGCCGTGCGATGGCCGAAGCGCTGGGCGCGAGCGAACATGAGATGCTGGCCGCCGACGCGTCGGAAGGTTCACCCTGGCTGGACCTTTGAATCCGCCATGGAATAAGTAGACCACCGCCCAAGGGCGACGGTCGGTCAAATTCAAGCTCAAGCGAGAGACGAGCACCAGCGCTCCCCGCCGCCCGATTCGCGGCCCCGGCTTACAAGCCCAGCGTCGTCACCGGAAACGCGGGTTTCGCATGGCGCAGGCACTCGTCGATCCGCTCGCGCACCGCGCGGCGGCGCTGGGCGTCGTGACCGCAGAAGCCGCGTGCGCGTTCGATGTCGATGCGGTGAATGCACCACGTCGGCGTCCAGAGCGCGCTCGGCACTTCAGGCAGTCCGGGGCCGTTGCAGGCCCTGCAATCGACGATATGACTCCAGTACTTGCGCCACTGGACGAAGCGCGCATGGTGGCGTTCGAACAAGTCGAAGCGCTGCGCCAGAAGCACAAGCCCTCGTCCCGCGGCGGACCATGCCTGCAGCGCATCCACCACGGCGCGCTCACCCAATGGCCAGTCGCCGAAGTCGGGATCGCTCAGCACGATCTCGCGCCAGTTCGACGCGGCTGCGGCGCCCAGGGCCGCCCGAAAATGGCCATGGAACGTCTGCGCACCATCGAAGGGGCCTTCGGGCAACCCACCGGTGTCTTCTTCATTCGGCATGCAACCACCCCGCTTCGCACCAGTCGCTGAGCAGCGACAGCGCGTCATCGCTCGCACCCGCGAGATCGCGTGGACCGAGCGTCCTTTGATCCGCCAGCCTGCGCATCAGCGTGGCATCGCGCCCCGAGGCACGGAAGCTTTCGCCATTGATGTAGAGATGGCGCTCGTCATAGAGCATGCGCGTCCGGCGATCGAGTGCCACGCGGGCCAGTTCGGCCGGTGCCTCGCCTTGCTCGAACCAGACGGTCGGCTTGGGTTCGGTCATCGACTCGCCCAGGGCGCGATCGATCAGCCCGCCGTCGCGCAGTGCGGCCTGAACGGCTTCGCGCGCAAAGCCCTGCAGTGCAGCGGGAATGGCCGCGGGCGAGGTCAAGGCAGGCTGCCCGGGGTCGCGGTATTGAAGCCCGGCATGGCCGGCGTCCTGCAGGGCCTCGGCCTGCGCTTCGGCGATGCGGGCGAGCAAGTCCACGCCCAGGGCCGCCGAAGCGGGCGAGCGCAGGCCGATGGAACAGGTCATGCAGTCGCCGCCGACCGCGACGCCATCGTGCGCATAGCGCGGCGGCAGGTAGAGCATGTCGCCCGGCTCGAGCACGAAGCTTTGCTCGGGCTCGAAGCGGGACAGGATCTTCAGCGGCACGTCGGGTTGCAGGCGAAGGTCCTTCTGCCTTCCGATGGACCAGCGGCGGCGCCCCTGGGCCTGCAGCAGGAACACGTCGTAGCTGTCGAAATGCGGGCCGACGCCGCCGGTGTCGCTCGCGTAGCTGATCATCAGATCGTCCAGGCGCGCATCGGGCACGAAACGAAACTGCCGCAGCAGTTCATGGACGCCCTGGTGGTGCAGGTCCACGCCCTGCACGAGCAAGGTCCAGCCCGGCTGCTTGAGCGACGGCAGCGCCCGGCGCGGCATGGGGCCATGGCGCAGGGTCCAGCCGCCCTTCGCATGCCGGATCAGGCGTGATTCGACATCGTCGCGGGCCGCCAGGTCGAAAAGCTCGGCGCGCGAAATTGGTGGCACCATCGCAGGCACGGCCTGCCTGACGAGCAAGGGTTTCTTCTGCCAATGTCGGCGCATGAATTGCGCGGCGCTCAAGCCGCCGAGCAGCGGCAGGGGTTGGTCGATGTCCATGGGAGAATTCTCGTATGGAAATCTCTGAGCAATGCGTGGTCGGCCTGACCTGGACCCTGAAGGACACGCTGGGTGATGTTCTCGATGTACTCGACGAGCCGGTCGAATTTCTGGTCGGCGGCGACGACCTGTTCGAGGCGATCGAGTCAGCGCTGCTCGGCCACGAGCCGGGCGCGCGGGTGCAGATCCAGCTCGAGCCCGAGCAGGCCTTCGGCGATTTCAACGACAAGCTGCTGTTCCTCGAACCGCGCGCGCTGTTCCCGGAAGGCACCGAGGAAGGCATGACCTTCGACGGCGCGGCCCTGCCCAAGGGCGTGAGTCCGGACATGCCGAAGGACGTGCTCTACACCGTGAGCGAAATCTACCCCGATCACCTGGTGCTCGACGGCAACCACCCGCTGGCCGGCATCGCGATCCGCCTGGACATGACCGTGCGCTCCGTACGCGAAGCTACCGAAGAGGAAATCGGCCGCGGCACCGCTGGCACGGGCTTCTTCAAGGTGCAGCCCATGCCACCCGGGAGCGACCTGCTGCACTGATTGATCGAGGCCGCAGGCAAGCAAGCACGAAAAAAGCCGGGCAATCGCCCGGCCTTTTTCATTCGACGACGGCGGCAGGGCCGGCTCAGTAGCGCGAGATCTGGCCGTTGTCGATTCGAACGCGGTCGCCGATGCGCAAGTCGCCCGGCGAGGGTACGTCGAAGGCACGGTACGCGCCGTTGTCGGTCTGGATCGAGATGCGGTAGCTCTCGTACACGCGCGGGGCGTTCTGATTGGCCTCGACCGCGTTGCCCAGCAACGCGCCGCCGACCACGCCCGCGGCGGTCGCCGCAGCACGTCCGCCCCCGTGGCCGACCTGGTTGCCGAGTACGCCGCCGAGCAAGGCGCCCGCCACCGCGCCGCCACCGGACGTTCCGCCGCCCTGGGTCTGGCTGCGAACGACCTCGATGTTGGCGATGTGCCCGTATTCGACATACGGACCCTGCGCCATCGGTTGCGCTGGCTGGTACGGGTAGCGGGAGGTCTGGTAGACGGGCTGGGGTGCCACCACGCACGCGCTGAGACTGGCAACGGCAAGCACCGTGGCGCCAATGGAAATGTATCGAGTCGATATCTTCATGATGTGTAGTGCGTCAACGGAAAGCGCGAATAAAGGGGACGATCCCCGCATGTACTGCAACGCACGCGCCTCCTGCGCGATGACCGGCAACACATGTTGAAACCTTCGAGGTTGGTTCACCCACCTGGTTCCGTTCTTTACCTGCGGGATGCATTGGACAAGGTGCCACAGACAGGAGCCGGACTGGCTGCCTCTTCAGTGTTTTCCGGTGGAGCCGTAGCCGCCCTCCCCGCGCTCGCTGGGCGGGAATTCGGCCACCACGCGGAACTGAGCCTGCACGACCGGCACGATGACCAGTTGCGCCAGCCGCTCCATGGGCTGCAGCACGAAGGGGGTGTCGCTGCGATTCCAGGCGCTCACCTTGAGCTCGCCCTGGTAGTCGCTGTCGATCAGCCCGACCAGGTTGCCCAGCACGATGCCGTGCTTGTGCCCCAGCCCGGAGCGGGGAAGGATCATGGCGGCATAGCCGGGGTCCGCGAGGTGAATGGCAATGCCGGTTCCCACCAGTTGCCAGGCATTCGGCGCCAGGGTGAGCGGCGCATCGAGACAGGCGCGCAGGTCCAGCCCGGCGCTGCCGGGAGTGGCATAGGCAGGCAGTTGGTCCTGCATGCGGGGATCGAGAATGCGGAGATCGACTTTCACTTGCTAGTACGCCTTTGCGCTTGTTTCTGTTTCTGTTTCATGGCTTCTTCCTCGAGCCACTGGCGCCAGTTCCGGACACCCGGCGGCAAGGCCCACCGGCGCAGCCGGTAGGCCAGCCAGACGCCGAAGACAAAGAGCGCCATCACGAAGCCGGACGGCGCCTTGAGGCTCAGCAGCACCGCCAGCAGCGCAATCCAGACGATGGCCATGACCTTGGCCAGGTTGTGCGGGACGGCGCTGCCGAGTCGGGCCCGCGCTTCGTCAGCGCTCCACGCCGCGCCCGGTGAACCCGGCGTGGCAGTGTCATGGACCACGGCATGCGCACCGGCGGCCGGCGTCATGCCGGCATCCAGCACGTGCTCCCCGTCCTGGGAATCACGGCCCGGCCCCGCCGGCCGCGCGCTGAGCCGCTCCACATAGGCCGCGAAATCGCCGTCCGGCGGCGTATTCCACTGGGGATTCATGGGCTGCGCCGTGCGGGCAGCCGCGACGCGACCTCCGCCATCAACTCGCGCGCCAGCGTCAGCTTGGGCGCACGCGGCAATTCGCGCTCGCCCTTCGCATCCACCAGCAGAAGGCTGTTGTGGTCCTGACCGAAGGTCAACGGACCGATGTTGCCGACCAGGAGCGGAATGCCCTTGCGTTCGCGCTTGGCCCTGGCGTGCTCGGCGAGGTTCTCGCTTTCGGCGGCGAAGCCGACGCAGAACAGCGCGCCCGCCTGCGCGCGCGCGCCTTTGGCCACGGTCAGCAGGATGTCATCGTTCTCGACGAAGTGCAGCACCGGCGGCCGGCCGCTTCCGTCCTTCTTGATCTTCTGGTCGCTGTGGGTGGCCGGTCGCCAATCGGCCACCGCCGCGGTTGCCACGAACACCGTCGCGGACGCCACCGCGCTCAGCGTGGCATCGAGCATCTGGCGGGCCGACAGGACATCCACGCGCCGCACGCCGCGCGGCGTCGGCAGATGCACCGGCCCCGCGATCAGCGTGACCTCGGCGCCCGCCTCGCGCGCCGCGCGCGCAATGGCAAAGCCCATCTTTCCCGAGGAATGATTGGTGATGCCGCGGATCGGATCGAGCGCCTCGAAGGTCGGCCCCGCCGTGACCACGACATGCTCCCCCGCCAGCACCTTGGGCTGGAACTGCGCAACGATCTCCTCGAAGAGCTGCTCGGGCTCCAGCATGCGGCCGTCGCCGCTTTCGCCACAGGCCTGCCAGCCGTTGCCCACGCCGAGCACCCGCGCCCCGTCGGCCTCGACCTGGCGCAGATTGCGCTGGGTCGCCGGATGCGCCCACATCTCGCGGTTCATGGCAGGCGCGACCAGCAGCGGCACGCGGTCCGCCGGACGCGCCAGGCACATCAGGCTCAGCAATTCGTCCGCGCGCCCCTGCACCAGCCGCGCGATGAAATCCGCGCTCGCCGGCGCCAGCACGATCGCATCCGCCTCCCGGCTCAGGTTGATGTGCGGCATGTTGTTCGGCTCGCGCGCGTCCCACTGCGAGACATACACCGGCCGCCCTGACAACGCCTGCATCGTCACCGGCGTGATGAACTGCGTCGCCGCCTCCGTCATCACCACCTGCACGGAAGCGTCCGCCTTCACCAGCAGCCGGCACAACTCCGCCGATTTGTAGCAGGCCACGCCGCCCGTGAGCCCCAGAACGATGTGTTTGCCCGCCAGATCTTGCATGGAACCGGAGTGTAGTACCCCCTCCCCACGCCCGTGCCCCGGACGACCCAACGCCCCGACTCAAGGGGCCGCCGCGCCCGGCCGCACGAAGTGCGCGCAGCCTGGGGGTATTCATGGGCCATCCGTATAATCCGGATTTCCCACTGCCCGGACTGCACGTTCGGAACTGGCATGACCAAATTCGTCTTCGTCACCGGTGGTGTGGTGTCTTCCCTGGGCAAGGGAATCGCCTCCGCCTCGCTTGCCGCGCTCCTCGAATCGCGCGGCCTCAAAGTCACCCTCATCAAGCTGGACCCCTACATCAACGTCGATCCCGGGACGATGTCGCCGTTCCAGCACGGCGAAGTGTTCGTCACCGACGACGGTGCCGAGACCGACCTCGATCTCGGCCACTACGAGCGCTTCATCACGACGCGCATGCGCAAGTCCAACAACTTCACGACCGGCCAGATCTACAAGTCCGTGCTCGAGAAGGAACGCCGGGGCGACTACCTCGGCAAGACCGTTCAGGTGATCCCGCACATCACCAACGAGATCCAGGAATACATCAAGCGCGGCGCAGGCATCGACACCCCCCGCGAGGTGGATGTCGCGATCGTCGAGATCGGCGGCACGGTGGGCGACATCGAATCGCTGCCCTTCCTCGAAGCCGTGCGGCAGATGAGCCTGCGCCTCGGCCCCAACAACTCCGCCTTCGTGCACCTGAGCTATGTGCCGTGGATCGCCGCGGCCGGCGAACTCAAGACCAAGCCCACGCAGCACACGGCGCAGAAACTTCGCGAGATCGGCATCCAGGCCGACGCCCTGCTGTGCCGCGCCGACCGTCCCATTCCCGACGACGAGCGCGCGAAGATCTCCCTGTTCTCCAACGTGCCCGAATGGGGCGTGATCTCGATGTGGGACGTCGACACCATCTACAAGGTGCCGCGGATGCTGCACGAGCAGGGACTCGACGGCCTGATCTGCGACAAGCTGCGCATCAACACCCCGCCGGCCAAGCTCAAGCGCTGGGACGACCTGGTCTACGAGGTCGAGCATCCGCAGAAGGAAGTGACCATCGCGATGGTCGGCAAGTATGTCGACCTCTCCGACAGCTACAAGTCGCTCAACGAGGCGCTGCGCCACGCCGGCATGAAGAACCATGCCCGCGTGAAGATCGACTACGTGGACTCCGAGACCATCTCGCCCCAGGACGTGGCCCGGCTGTCAAAGTACGACGCGATCCTCGTGCCCGGCGGTTTCGGCCAGCGCGGGGTCGAGGGCAAGATCACCGCGGCGCGCTTCGCCCGCGAGAACCGCGTGCCTTACCTTGGGATCTGCCTGGGCATGCAGGTCGCGACCATCGAATACGCACGCAACGTGGCCGGCCTCAAGGACGCCAACAGCACCGAGTTCGATCCGTCGACGCCCTGCCCCGTGATCGCGCTGATCACCGAATGGAAGGACAGCGACGGCTCCATCAAGCTGCGCGACGAGAAGTCCGACCTCGGCGGCACCATGCGCCTGGGCGCCCAGAGCTCGGACGTCGCGCCCGGCACGCTGGCGCACAGCATCTACGGCGACGTCGTCACCGAGCGGCATCGCCACCGGTACGAAGCCAACGTGAACTATCTCGACGAACTGCGCCGCGCCGGCCTGGTGATCTCCGCCCTCACGCAGCGCGAGCATCTCACCGAGATCGTCGAGCTGCCGCAGAACGTGCATCCATGGTTCATGGGGGTGCAATTTCACCCGGAATTCAAGTCCACGCCATGGGGCGGTCATCCGTTGTTCAATGCATTCATCAAGGCGGCGCTGGCACACCAGGCCACCGACAACAAGAAGGCATTGAAGGTCGTCGCATGAGTCTTGCCGCAGTACTTCTCGCGCGTCCCGCCGCCGCTTCGCGCGGACAGGGGCCCGCCACAACAAGGATGGGGACACCATGAGACTTTGCGGATTCGATGTCGGGCTGGACAAGCCCTTCTTCCTCATCGCGGGCCCCTGCGTCGTGGAATCCGAGCAGCTCCAGATGGACACCGCCGGCACGCTGAAGGAAATCACCTCCACGCTCGGCATTCCCTTCATCTTCAAGAGCAGCTTCGACAAGGCCAATCGTTCCTCGGGCACCAGCTTCCGCGGGCCGGGACGCGAAAAAGGCCTGGAGATCCTCGCCAAGGTCAAGCGCGAACTCGGCCTGCCGGTGCTGACCGACGTGCACACCGAGGACGACATCACGGCCGCCGCGCAGGTGGTCGACGTGCTCCAGACACCCGCCTTCCTGTGCCGGCAGACCGACTTCATCCGCGCCGCGGCGCAATCGGGCAAGCCGGTCAACATCAAGAAGGGGCAGTTCCTCGCGCCGCACGACATGAAGAACGTGATCGACAAGGCACGTGCGGCAGCCCGCGAGAAGGGACTGCCGGAAGACAGCTTCCTCGCCTGCGAGCGCGGCGCGAGCTTCGGCTACAACAACCTGGTGTCGGACATGCGTTCGCTCGCGATCATGCGCGAGACCGGCGCGCCGGTGGTCTTCGATGCGACCCACTCCGTGCAGCTGCCCGGCGGCCAGGGCACCAGTTCGGGCGGCCAGCGCGAGATGGTGCCCGTGCTGTCGCGCGCCGCGGTGGCGGTCGGCGTGGCCGGCCTCTTCATGGAAACCCATCCCGATCCGGGCAAGGCATTGAGCGACGGCCCCAACGCCGTGCCGCTGAAGCACATGAAGGCGCTGCTCGAGACGCTGCTCGCGCTCGACCGCGTCACCAAGAAAACCCCCTTCCTCGAAGACCACTTCCAATCATGAGCGCCTACATCATTGCCCACGTCGACGTCACGAACCCCGAGCAGTACGAGGAGTACAAGAAGTGGTCCACCGAGGCCATGCGGGTGCACGGCGCGGAAGTCTGCGTGCGCGGCGGAAAAGTCGAGGTGCTCGAGGGTGACTGGAATCCGTCGCGCGTCGTGGTCCTGAAGTTCCCGACCGTCGAGGCCGCGAAAAAGTACTACGACTCCACCGAATACACCAAGGCGCGTGCAGCGCGCCAGGGCGCGGCGAACATGCGCATGGTCGTCGTCGAAGGCGTGGCCTGAGCCCGGCGCCATGCGTCGAAGCTCACCCGAAGAGACATCGGACCCCAGAACAAGCAACTTGAGAGAAGGTGATTGAATGAGTGCAATCGTTGACATCGTCGGGCGCGAGATCCTCGACAGCCGCGGCAACCCCACCGTCGAATGCGACGTGCTGCTCGAATCGGGCACCATGGGCCGCGCGGCCGTGCCCTCCGGCGCCTCGACCGGCTCGCGCGAGGCGATCGAGCTGCGCGACGGCGACAAGAGCCGCTACCTGGGCAAGGGCGTGCTGAAGGCGGTGGAGAACATCAACACCGAGATCTCCGAAGCCGTGCTGGGCCTGGACGCGAGCGAGCAGGCTTTCCTCGACCGCACGCTGAACGACCTGGACGGCACCGACAACAAGGGCCGCCTCGGCGCGAACGCGACGCTCGCCGTGTCGATGGCCGTGGCCCGTGCGGCAGCCGAGGAATCCGGCCTGCCCCTCTACCGCTACTTCGGCGGCATGGGCGGCATGCAGCTGCCGGTGCCGATGATGAACGTCATCAACGGCGGCGCGCACGCGAACAACAGCCTCGACCTGCAGGAATTCATGATCATCCCGGTGGGCGCGAAGAGCCTGCGGGAGGCCGTGCGCTACGGCGCCGAAGTGTTCCATGCGCTCAAGAAGATCCTCGGCGACCGCGGCATCAGCACCGCGGTGGGCGACGAAGGCGGCTTCGCGCCGAGCGTGGAAAGCCACGAGGCCGCGATCCAGCTCATCCTGGAAGCCATCGACAAGGCCGGCTACACCGCGGGCGAGCAGATCGCGCTCGGCCTCGATTGCGCCGCCAGCGAGTTCTACAAGGACGGCAAGTACGTGCTGTCCGGCGAGAACCTCAGCCTCACGGCCGAAAGCTGGACCGACATGCTCGCGACCTGGGTCGACAAGTACCCGATCATCAGCATCGAGGACGGCATGCACGAAGGCGACTGGGACGGCTGGAAGCATCTCACCGAACGCCTGGGCAAGCGCGTGCAGCTCGTCGGCGACGATCTGTTCGTCACCAACACCAGGATCCTGCAGGAAGGGATCGACAAGGGCATCGCCAACTCGATCCTCATCAAGATCAACCAGATCGGTACGCTGACCGAGACCTTCGCCGCCATCGAGATGGCCAAGCGTGCGGGCTACACGGCCGTGATCAGCCATCGCTCGGGCGAAACCGAGGACTCCACCATCGCCGACATCGCCGTCGGCACCAATGCCGGGCAGATCAAGACCGGCTCGCTCTCGCGCTCGGACCGCATCGCGAAGTACAACCAGCTCCTGCGCATCGAGGAAGACCTGGGGGATGTGGCGAGCTATCCCGGTCGCGCAGCCTTCTACAACCTCAAATAAGGATGCCCGCTCCGCGGCCTGGTCGTTCCCTGCATAAGGCCTGAGCACCCATGCGCCCTCGCATCGTTCCGATCGTCCTGGTCCTGCTGCTGCTGATTCTTCAGTGGCAGCTCTGGACCGGGCGCGGCAGCATTCGCGATGTGGCGCAGTTGCAGGAGAAGCTGGCGGACCAGAAGGAGGCGAATGCGCGCGCGGCGCTGAACAACGATCGGCTGGCTTCGGAGGTCAACGACCTCAAGGAAGGGCTGGAGATGGTCGAGGAACGCGCGCGCCAGGAGCTTGGCATGGTCAAGCCCAACGAAGTATTCGTGCAGATCACGCGCTGACGACGTGCTCCGCTTCGATCGAGGCCGACGGGATGCAGCCCTTTCTTCCTGCCGGCTCCAGCATCGCCGTGCTGGGCGCACGAGGCACCGGCAAAAGCACCCTGGCAGGAGAAATTGCATCCCGGCTCGCACGGAAAGGCCTGACCGTTCGCCTCGTCGACGGTCTTGCGCCGGAGCAACCCACCGATGGGACCGATGTGACCGGCGTGCGGGTCTACACCGGCACCGCACCGGAAGCGACCGCTGAAACCGATCGCATCACATTGCTGCTGGCGCTGGACCTCCCCTCGACCGCATCGCAAGCCGGCGGCTTCGAAAGCCTCGAACGCGCCGATGCCCAACTTCGCGGCGCGCTGGCGCGGGCCCGCATCCCCTATGCCGTCATTCATGGAAGCGGCGAGGAACGCATCGGCAATGCCTGGAGGGTCATCATGTCGCACTCGAGCGCAGGACCGGTACCAACCGCACGCACCGCCGGCGCCGGCTGGACCTGGACTTGCGACAAGTGCTCCGACCCGGCCTGCGAACATCGGCTCTTCAGCGATCTCGTTGCCAGCCGCATCTGAAGACGCAAGCTCCCTCCACTCCCCCACTCCCTCCACGCTTCATCCACAAGGTCCGACACTTGAACCCCATGCTCCGATCCGGCTTGTGCGTCTCGGCGCTGGCACTGGCCAGCGCCCTGGCGATGGCGGCCACAGCACCGGCCACGGTCACCGTCGAGAACAAGACACGGTCCACCACCTGCGCCGAAGAAGACAACGTGTCGCTGACGCTGCGCGCTCCATCCGTCGCCGGCTTCCGCGTCGAGGCACTTCAACCCGACTATCTCGACTCGATCGACAAGGACCGGACCGCGCCGGACTTCTCCGGCTGCAACTTCGACGGCGGCGCGCATCCCACCGATCCGAGCTTTGCCTTCCAGCCGCGCAGCGTCGTGCTGCATGAAGACCGGCAATGGCGCATCGTGGGCATCACGCTGCCGACCTTCTGGCGACCGAACCGCGTGCCGGTGCATGCGGGCGGTCGATCGGGCGACGACTTCCACCTCGTGCAGGTCTTCGCCAAGAAGCCCGGCCGCAAGCCGCAGGAAGCGCTGGTGCTCTATCCCGCCGACGGCTACTGGCGCATCAAGCCGCTGCCCCTGCCGCGCTTCGGCGATGGCGTGTACGGCTCGTCCATCCTCATGGGGCCCGTAGAGACCGACGGCCGCCCGGTCGTGAACATCGCGTCGATCACCATCCGGCCGCGGCCGCTGTCGATCCGGCTGCGCTTCACGCGCGGCGGCAGCGCCGATGTGCGGGTCGCGGAAATCAGCGAGCGCCGCACCGCGCTCGACGTGGCCTTGACGCCGCCCGTCACGGGCGAAGAGCCGTTCGCCGTGCTTCGCTCGATGTACGTCGCACCGGACAATGCCGACGTCAGCGAGCTGCGCTGGCGCGCAAGCGCCGCATCGCCGGACAGCGCCGTACGGCCCTTGCCCGAGGTGAGCACGCTGGAGGCGGCCAGCGTGCGCTTCGGCCGCTCGCTGCCCTCGCGCCACAACACCAGCGCCCCGGACATCGAATTCAGCCGCTTCAGGACCGCAAGGCCGGACTGAAGGAAGGGCCCGCCACGCGATGGCGTTCGCCGCCGCACGCGGCATGGCGCCACGGGCCGGGCCGCTTCCAGCCCGGACGATGGCCGGGCAGCGCTACTGCACCACCTCGCTCGGCGGCATGCGGTCACCACGCTCGGTGAAGACTTCCGCCGCATCCACGGCATCGAAGCGGTATTGCTTGCCGCAGAAGTCGCAGCCGACCTCGATGTCGCCGCGCTCGGCGAGGATGCTGTCCGCCTCTTCCTGGCCCAGTCCCCGGATCATGTTCGCCACACGCTCGCGGCCGCAGGTGCAGGCGAAGTGCGGACCCAGCATGCCGGTCTGCGGCTCGAAGCGCATGAGCTTCTCTTCCCAGAACAGGCGTCGCAGGACGGTGTCGACATCCAGTCCCAGCAGTTCGTCGCGCGTGAGGCTGGACGCAAGGATCGAGATGCGGTTGTAGTCCTCGTTGCGGCCGATCTCGTCCGCATCGGGCTGGCCGTGCTCGACGCCTTCGAATGCGGCCCGGCCCTCCAGGTTGGCCTCGCCCTTCACCGGCAGGCGCTGGATCAAAAGGCCGGCCGCGACCTTCTCGTCGGCCGCCAGCACCAGTGTCGTGTCGAGTTGCTCGCTTTGCAGCATGTAGTGCTGCAGCACCTCGGAAAGGCGGCCCAGCTTTTCGCCGTGGTCGCCGAAGAGCGGCACCACGCCCTGGTAGGGCTGCTGGCCCGGCAGCTTGTCCTTGGGGTCGAGAGTGATGGCGCAACGGCCCTTGTTGTTGACGTTCACCATGTCGGGCAGGCGCGCATCCGCCGCGAGTTCGCCCATCACCTTGGCCGTGGCCCGCAGGCTGAGGTCGGGCTTGACCTCGGCGACCGCGACCTTGACCGGACCGTCGCCGAAGATCTGGAGAATGAGCGCGCCGTTGAACTTGATGTTGGCCTGCATCAGGGTCGCGGCGGCGGCCATTTCGCCCAGGAGTTCGACCACCGGCGGCGCGTAGGGTCCGGTATGGGTGTTCGATGCGCGGCGCGCAAGGATTTCCTGCCAGGCTTCGGTCAGGCGCACGATGGCACCGCGCACCGGCAGGCCTTCGAACAGGAACTTGTGCAACTCGCTCAATGGAAACTCGCTCTCCCGCCCTGCTCAGGCGATCTTCTTCAGGCCCTTCGCGAAGCGACGGGCGTTGTCGACATAGTGCTGCGCGCTCTTGCGCAGCCGCTCGGCGCTCGCATCGTCGAGCGTGCGCACCACCTTGGCGGGCGAGCCGAGGATGAGCGAGTTGTCGGGAAATTCCTTGCCCTCGGTCACGACGCTGCCGGCGCCAACGATCGAGTTGCGGCCGATCTTCGCGTTATTCAAGACCACTGCCTGGATGCCGATCAGCGAGTTGTCGCCGATGGTGCAGCCATGCAGCATGACCTGGTGGCCGATCGTCACGTTCTCGCCGATGGTCAGCGGGCAACCCGCATCCGTATGAAGCACCGACAGGTCCTGCACATTGCTGTTGCGGCCGATGCGCACCGGCTCGGTATCGCCGCGCAGCACCGCGCCGAACCAGACGCTGGCGTTGTCGCCCAGCGCCACATTGCCCATCACCTGGGCGCTGTCGGCCACCCAGGCCCCCTCGCCAAGTTGCGGCGCCACGCCGTCGAGTTCATAGAGGGCCATCGCGCGATCTCCGTCCTAAGCTGAAAACTAGAATTGTAGGGATGCATCCCCGTCTGGCCGCCCTCGCCGCGCTGCGCCTCGCCGATCCCGACGCCAAGGTCGCGGCCACTCGCGCCCTCCAGGCCGGAATCGGACACGCGACGATCGACGCCTCTCCCGTGCGCGTGCCCAGCGACACCCACGGCGTGCCCGGCCGGCCGGAGCGGCCCCTGCGGGTGTCGGCCACCGAGGTCGAGAAGCGCTCGCCCTTCACGCCTGAAGGACGGGCCGCGCTGATCCACTCGATCTGCCACATCGAGTTCAATGCCATCAATCTCGCCCTCGACGCCGCCTGGCGCTTCGATGACATGCCCGAGGCCTACTACCGCGACTGGCTGCGCGTGGCCGACGAGGAGGCGCAGCACTTCACGCTGCTGCACGACCACCTGCGCGCCATGGGCTGGCGCTATGGGGACTTCACGGGCCACGACGGGCTCTGGACCATGTGCGAGAAGACTTCGCACGACGTGCTCGCCCGCATGGCGCTGGTGCCGCGCACCCTGGAGGCCCGCGGCCTCGACGCGACGCCGCTGATCCAGGCCAAGCTGCGCCGGGTCGGCACGCCCGATGCGCTCGCGGCCTGCGACATCCTCGACATCATCCTGCGCGACGAGGTCGGCCACGTGGCCATCGGCAATCGCTGGTATCGATGGCTGTGCGAACGCGAAGGCCACGATCCCGTGGCCCACTACCGGGTCCTCTACCGCCGTCACGAGGCGCCGCGGCTTCGCGCGCCCTTCAACCTCGAAGCCCGCTCGCGCGCCGGATTCACCGAGGACGAACTGCGCGCACTCGCGGCCGGCTGACCACGCGCCTTCAGGCCGGGCGCCGCGAGACCACCATCTTCGGCGAGAACAGCTGCAACAGCTCGCCGTGCTGGTTGCGCGTCTCGCAGCGCATGAGCACCATGCCGCGCTCCGGACGCGAGCGCGAGGGAATCACTTCCAGCACCTCGCTGTCCACATGCAGCACGTCGCCCGGACGGGTGGGCTTCGGCCACTGGATCTCGCCTCCCGATCCGATGATGCCGTCGGCCAGTGGAATGCCGCTGGTCACCAGAAGGCGCATCGTGATCGCCGCCGTGTGCCAGCCGCTCGCGGCCAGCCCCTGGAAGAGCGTGCGCTCGGCGGCCTCGGCGTCGAGATGAAAGGGCTGGGGATCGAATCGGCGCGCGAAGTCGATGATCTGTTCCACATCGAGCGCATGGTCGTCGCTGACGAAGCGGTCGCCCGGCTTCAGATCTTCCAGATACAGCGCCTTCCCGCCGGCGGGGTTCGTTGAATCGGTCATGGCCTTCCTCGGTCGTCGAATCGGCAATTGTCGTGCGATGGCCGAGCAATTGCAGCGGCCGGGTGGCGCGACGCGTACCGCCGTTCCAGTCCGTCCTCAATCCGCCTTGATGCCTGCCGCCTTGACGATGCGCCCGTTGCTCTCGTACTCGCTCGCGATCTCGTTGGCGAAGACCTCGACCCGGCCGCCAGTCGGCACGTTGTCGGTGGCGAGCAGCTTGGCCCGCAGGTCCGGACTCGCGAGCGCCTTGTTGATCTCGGCGTTGTACTTCTCGATCAGGATCGCCGGCGTCGCGCCCGGCGCGAACACGCCGAACAGCGAGGACAGATTCGCCGCGGGGTGGCCCAGCTCCGCCAGCGTCGGCACCTTCGGCAGCCCCTCCAGCCGCGCGGGCGCGCCGACCGCGAGCGGGCGCAACCTGCCGGCCTGGATCTGCGCCGAGACGCCCGGCCCCGCATTGGTCGACAGGATCTCGAACTGGCCGCCCAGCGCATCGTTGAGCTGCTGGCCGCCGCCCTTGTACGGGATGTGCGTGATATCGACCTTGGCGCTGGCCCTCAGCTGCTCGAGCACGACGTGGCCCAGCGAAGCCTGCCCCGAAGTGGCCCAGCGCACGGCACCCGGACGCGCGCGCGCATCGTCGAGCAGCGTGCGGAAGTCCCGCGTGCCCGTCGCGGGCGTGGCGAGCAGCAGCACCGGCGAGTACATCACGCTGGCCACGGGCGCAATGTCCTTCAGGGGATCGAAGGGCGACTTGCCGAGGTGCGGATTCAACACCAGCGGGCTGACCGAGGAAAAGCCCAGCGTCGCACCGTCCGGCGCCGCCTTGGCGACGGCATCCATGCCGATGGTGCCGCTCGCGCCCGCCTTGTTCTCGACCACGATCGTGCTGCCGAGCTGGCCGGCCAGCTTGTCCGCGAGTGCGCGCGCGACCACGTCGCTGACCCCGCCGGCCGGATAGGCCACGATCAGGTGGATGGTCTTGGGCACGGCCTGCGCCTGCGCGCCCATCGCCGCCGCAGCCGCGCAGCAGATGGCGACCGACAGGGCGGCCCTGCGTGAACATTTCATGTGGAACTCCATGTGAGGATCGTCGTGAACAAATCGGCCAGGGCTTCAGCCCCGCGGATGGTGCTGCGCATGAAGCTGCTTGAGCCGCTCGCGCGCCACATGCGTGTAGATCGTGGTGGTCGAGATGTCCGCATGGCCAAGCAACAATTGAACCGCGCGCAGATCGGCGCCGTGATTGAGCAGATGGGTGGCGAAGGCATGGCGCAGGGTGTGGGGCGACAGGGGCACGCGGATGCCGGCCGCGAGCGCGTACTTCTTGACGATCATCCAGAACATCACGCGCGTCATGCCCGCGCCGCGTGCGGTCACGAACAGGTCGGCGGTCTGCTGGCCATCGAGAATCACCGGCCGTGCCTCGTGAAGATAGCGCTCGATCCAGCGCCGCGCCTCGCCGCCGAAAGGCACCAGCCGCTCCTTGTCGCCCTTGCCCAGCACGCGCAGCACGCCGTCGTTGAGACTCAGCTCGAAGACCCTGAGCTGCACCAGTTCGCTCACACGCAGCCCGCTCGCATACATCAGTTCGAGCATCGCGCGATCGCGCAGGCCCAGGGGCGCTTCGACGTCGGGCGCGGCCAGCAGGTCGTCCACCTGCTGCTCGGTCAGCGTCTTGATCGCGCGCGGCATCTGCCGGGCCGGCGCCAGCCGCAGGCTGGGATCGGCGGCAATCCGGTGCTCGCGCAGTGCCCAGCGGAAATAGCGCTTGAAGACCGTCAGGCGCCGGTTGGCGGAGGTTGCCTTGCCCCTGGCCGACAGGCGTGCGCCCATGTAGGCCTGCAGATCGGACTCCAGCGCGGTATCGAGCAGCCGGCCGCGCTCGCGCTGCAGCCAGGCCGCGAACAGGGAGAGATCGCGCCGGTACGCGGCCAGCGTGTTCTTCGAGAGGCCGTCCTCGAGCCAGAGCGCATCGATGAAATCGTCGATCCCTGTGGTGTCGGGAGCGGTATCCAAAACCTCGGTCATCCGCCGCAAGATAGCAAAGAAAAAGCCGCCCTTCCCGGGGCGGCTTCGATGACGGGTGTCGGCTCGCCCTGACCCCGCCCTATTCGAGCGTGAGCTTCTGCTTCGCCACGACCTGCTTGTAGATCGCGTATTCGGCCTTGATCTGCTCGGCGAACTGCTCGGGCGTGTTCCCGACGATCAGCGAGCCCGTGTCCTCGATGCGCTTGCGCACCGACGGGTCCTCGACCGCCTTGCGCACGCCGGCGTTGACCTTGTCGACCACCTCCCTGGGCAAGCCCTTGGGGCCGAGGATGCCGTAGTAGGCCATGCGGTTGACCGGCTCCAGCCCCACTTCCTTGAAGGTCGGCACGTTCGGCAGGGCCGCGAGCCGCTGCGGCGCCGCCACCACGATCGGCACGAGCCTGCCGGCATGAATGAAAGGCAGGGCCGACGGAATGTTGTCGAACATGATCGGAACCTGGCCCGCCACCACATCGTTGAGCGCGGGCCCGGCGCCGCGGTAGGGGATGTGGGTCACGTAGGTGTTGGTGAGGCTCTTGTACAGCTCCATCAGCAGGTGCCCGATGCCGCCCGTGCCCGAGGTGGCATACGAATACTTGCCCGGATTGCGCTTGAGCTCGGCGATGAACTCGGCGTAGTTCCTGGCCGGGAAGCTCGGATGCACCGCGATGATGTTCGGCGTGGCCGCGATGTTCACGATCGGCGTGAAGTCGTTGATCGGGTCGTAGGGCGTCTTCGGATTGATGGCCGGATTGGCCGCCGTGCTCGACACGGTCGCGACGCCCAGCTTGTAGCCGTCCGGCGCCGCGCGCGCGGTCTCGGCCGCCCCCACGATGCCGCCGCCTCCGGCCCGGTTGATCACCACCACGCTCTGGCCCAGTGCCTTGCTCAAGGGCTCCGAAATGATGCGCGCGACGATGTCGGTCGTGCCGCCGGGCGCAAACGGCACCTGCAGTTCGATCGGCTTGTTCGGGTAGCTCTGGGCCCAGGCGGGAGCCGCAGCGACCACCGCGGCAGCGCTCATCAGGGCATTCCAGTGACGACGACGCATCGAGAACCTCCGTAGCTTCGAAACACAAAAGCCCGGATGCTAACGGGGTCCCCGAGGGCCGCGGCTCGTGGATTACCCAAGGATCGGCCGGATCGGCCGGATCGGCCGGCTATCCTCGACCGGGTGAACTATGCGCAGCTGCTCTTTCCCGATTTCTCCCTCATCGCCTGCGGCTGGATGCTGTGCCGATTCACACCGCTCAACCGGCGCGTGTGGGACCAGGTCGAAAGCCTCGTCTACTTCTTCCTGTTCCCGGTGCTGCTGTTCCACTCGATCGTGCGCAGCCCGCTGGACTTCACCGCCACCTCCAGCCTGCTGACCGCCGGTGTCGGCGTCGGCCTGGCCGGCATCGGCCTGTCCTACGCCCTGCCCTTCGTCCCGGTACTGGGAAGGCACATCGATCGCCGCGACCACGCGGCCAGCGCCCAGGTCGCCTTCCGCTTCAACTCCTTCATCTGCCTGGCACTGGCCGACCGGGTGGCCGGTCCCGAGGGACTCCTGATGATCTCGGTGCTGATCGGCGTGTGCGTGCCCATCTTCAACATCGCGGCGGTCTGGCCGATGGCCCGGCATGCGCAGATGGGCCTGGTGCGGCAGCTCGTGCGCAATCCGCTGATCATCGCCACCGTCGGCGGCCTGCTGGCCAACGTGCTGGGGTTCCGCGTACCCTCGTGGCTCGAACCGACGCTCTCCCGACTCGGCGCCGCCTCGCTCGCGCTGGGCCTGATGGCCGCGGGCGCCGGCATGCAGTTCTCCACGCTCGCGCGCGGCAAGGCGCTCGCGCTGTCCCTCCTGGTCATCCGGCATCTGCTGCTGCCGCTGATCGGCTGGGGCCTGGCGCTGGGCCTGCGGCTGGACGCCGCGCAGGCCGCGGTGCTGATGACCTTTTCCGCCGTGCCGACCGCTTCCAGCGCCTACGTGCTGGCCGCGCGCATGGGCTACAACGGCGCCTTCGTGGCCGGGCTGGTGACGCTGTCGACTCTGCTCGGCGTGGCCAGCCTGCCTTTCGCCCTGGCCCTCATTCGCTGAGGAGCCGGCCTCGAGCCGCTAACATGCGGCGATGCGCCTCCCCCTGTCGGCCTTCGTCGCAGCCTGTTCGTTCGCAGTGGCCGTCCAGGCCCAGGACTACACGCGCTACCAGGGCGCATGGAATGGCCAGTTCCTCTTCTTTGTCGCACAGCCGGACACCGGCGCCGCGGGAGCGCCCGAAGTCTTCCCCGGCAGCCTGCAGATCGAGCCCGACGGCAGCGTGCGCGGCGAGGTGCCCGACGCCGCCTGCACCATGGAAGGCTCCAGCACGGACTACGTCTCGCCGGCCAACGCGCAGCTGGACCTCAGCGTCAGGGGATGCCGGGATACGCGCTTCAACGGCCACTTCAGCGGCAAGCTGCTCAACAATCCGGTGCTCAAGTACGGCTCGCTGAGGCTGAGCGCCATGCGCTCGCTCGACGAGGGAACGGCCCAGGTCTCCGCGATCATCCGCCGCTGACGGACAGCGCCCATTCGACGTGCTCGCGCACCAGCGCGCTCGGATGCGCGCGTCGCGCCGCCAACGCGGCACGCGCCTGCGCATCGCCGGCCCGCAACGCATTGCCGAGCGCCACCGCGATGTTGCGCAGCCAGCGCTCGTGACCGATGCGCCGGATCGGGCTGCCTTCGGTGCGGCGCAGGAATTCCTCTTCGCTCCAGGCGAAAAGTCCGGCAAGCGGCTGCGCCGTCATGCCTTCGCGCACGTCGAAGTCCGGCAACGCGCTCCTCTTCGCGAACTTGTTCCAGGGGCAGGCAAGCTGGCAGTCGTCGCAGCCGTAGATGCGATTGCCCATGAGCGGCCGCAGCTCGACAGGAATCGGCCCCGCGTGCTCGATCGTCAGGTACGAGATGCAGCGCCGCGCGTCGAGCCGGTACGGCGCCACGATCGCCCGCGTGGGACAGATGTCGATGCAGGCACTGCAGCTGCCGCAGTGCGGCGTCACCGGCGGGCTGGCGGGCAAGCCCATGTCGACATAGATCTCGCCGAGAAAGAACATCGAGCCCGCATCGCGATCGAGCACCAGCGTGTGCTTGCCCCGCCAGCCCTGGCCGCTGCGCGAGGCCAGCTCGGCTTCGAGCACCGGCGCCGAATCGGTGAAGACACGATGGCCGAAGGGCCCCACCTCCTGCGCGATGCGCTCGGCAAGCCGGGAGAGCCGCGCGCGCAGCACCTTGTGATAGTCGCGGCCGCGTGCGTACATCGACACGATGCCCTCGGCGGGCCGCGCCAGACGCGAGAACTCCACCGCCTGCCAGCCTTCGGGCGTGCTGCGCGGAAGATAGTCCATGCGCGCCGTGATGACCGACACGGTGCCTGGCACCAGTTCGGCGGGCCGCGCGCGGCGCATGCCGTGCGCGGCCATATATTGCATGTCGCCGTGGAAGCCTTCGGCCAGCCACTGCGCAAGGCCGGCCTCCGCGCTCGACAAGTCGACACCCGCGAATCCGATTTGGGAGAATCCCAGCTCGCGGGCCCAGGTCTGGATCCGATGGACAAGTTGATGGCTACCGATCACCTGCCGATTGTAGAAACGCACACCGCCACCCGTGTCTGGCACAGCGAGGACGACACCGACGCGCTGGCCCATGCGCTGGCCCGCTCACCGGCGCTGCGGGATGCCTTCATTGCGCTGGAAGGTGACCTCGGCGCGGGCAAGACCACTTTCGTGCGGCACCTGTTGCGCGCGCTCGGCATCCAGGGCCGCATCAAGAGCCCGACCTACGCGGTGGTGGAACCCCACGAGACGCCGGACGGCCTGGCCGTCTTCCACTTCGACTTCTATCGCTTCGGCGATCCGCGAGAGTGGGAGGACGCGGGCTTCCGCGACATCTTCGCCGGCGCGGGCCTCAAGGTGGCCGAATGGCCACAGAACGCTGCCGGACGCATTCCGCTTGCAGATCTCGCTATTAAAATTGAAGCGATGACCGACGACTCCCGCACCGTGACCCTGCGTGCGAACACGCCACGCGGCCAGCGCCTGCTTGCCGACGCCGCATGAGGACAGAAGACGGAATCCGACGACGCGCATTGCTGCAAGGCGGCAGCATCGCGCTGCTGCTGGGCCTGCACGAGATCGCGCACGGCGCCACCATCCTCGGGGTGCGCGTGTGGCCGGCCTCCGACTACACGCGCGTGACCATCGAATCCGACGGCCGGCTCAAGTCGCAGCAGCTCGTGGTCGGCAGCCCGCCCCGGCTCGCGGTCGACATCGAAGGCATCGATCTCAATCCCGCGCTGCGCGAGCTGGTGGGCAAGATCAAGCCCGACGACCCCTTCATCAACGGACTGCGCGTCGGCCAGTTCTCGCCGGGCGTGGTGCGCATCGTGTTCGACCTCAAGCAGTCGGTGGCGCCCCAGGTCTTCTCGCTGGCGCCGATCGCGGCCTACAAGGACCGGCTGGTGCTCGATCTCTATCCCCAGCAGGCCATCGACCCGCTGGAGGCGCTGATCGCGGAGCGCCTGCGGGAGGCGCCGCGGGCGCCGACCCGCGAAGCCGTGGCGCCCGCGCCGAAGCCCGCGCCCACCCCGGTGGCCGGCCCTGCGCGCCCGGCACCCGAAGCACTCGACCCGCTCGGCGAACTGATGGCGCAACAGGCGCAGCGCACGACCCCGCCGCCCTCCTTCGCCGGCGCCGTCGCGCGCGCACAGGCGCCAGCGGGCCCGCTGCCGATCCCGGTGCCGATGGAGCCGGCCGCCAGCCCGACGCCGCCGCAGCTCGCCGCCGCGCGCGGCTCGGCGACCTCGACGCAGACCGACCGCATCATCATCGTCGCCCTCGACCCGGGCCATGGCGGCGAAGACCCCGGCGCCACCGGCTCCAACGGCACGCGCGAGAAGGACATCGTGCTGCAGGTCGCACACCGGCTGCGCGAACGCATCAACGCGAGCAGCGTGAACGGCAATCCCATGCGCGCCTTCATGACGCGCGATGCCGACTTCTTCGTGCCCCTCGGCGTGCGCGTGCAAAAGGCGCGGCGCGTGCAGGCGGACCTGTTCGTCAGCATCCACGCCGACGCATTCACCACGCCCGACGCCCGTGGCGCCAGCGTCTTCGCGCTGAGCCAGACCGGCGCATCCAGCAGCGCCGCGCGCTGGCTGGCCAACAAGGAAAACCAGGCCGACCGGGTGGGCGGCGTGAACGTCGGCGATCACGAGGCACAAGTGCAGCGCACCCTGCTGGACATGAGCACCACGGCGCAGATCAACGACAGCATCAAGCTCGGCGGCGCGATGCTCGGCGAGTTCCGCAGCATCGGCGCGCGACTGCACAAGGGACAGGTCGAACAGGCCAGCTTCGCCGTGCTCAAGGCACCGGACATTCCCAGCGTCCTGGTCGAGACCGCCTTCATCAGCAATCCCGAGGAAGAGGCCAAGCTGCGCAGCGTGACCTACCAGGAAGAGCTGGCCGATGCGCTGATGCGCGGCATCCAGCGCTACTTCGCGCAGAACCCGCCGCTCGCGCGCAGCCGGCAGCTGTAGGCCTTCTCGAACCGGAACGCGAATCCGGGCCACCGCCGCGGCGGCCGCCCTTCAAGAATCGCGCGGATGGCCGATACACCTCCCTGTGATCGACCCACACGTCCCTGCAAACCTGCAATTCACGCGCGCGCCCGTCATCGACCGCGACGGGGCGCGAAGGCCTGCTTCCATGAAAAACACGCCCGAATCCTGCAACTGTCCGCCCCGCATGCGCGCCTGCCAGGCGCCGGATCATCCATGCCGAAACTGATCATGCTCACCGCGGAAGGGGAAACCAGGCAGGTCGACCTCAAGCCCTACGAGAACTCCATTGGCCGCGGGCTCCAGAACGACATCGTCATCGATACGGCCCAGGCGAGCCGCATGCACGCCATCATCGAAGTCGAGCAGGCATTCACCACGATCCGCGACCTCGGCAGCCGAAACGGAACGTTCGTGAACGACACCCAGGTCGAGAGCCAGGTCCTGGTCCAGGGCGACAGCATCCGGCTCGGCAGCTACGAGATGCGCTTCGTCGCCACCGATCAGGAGTTCAGCAGGATCGAGGCGCTGCGCATGCTGACGGTCCCGGGCTTGCTGGTGGATCTCGATCGCGCACGGGCTCTCCGGGATGCGCCCACCGCCCCCGATGTGCCGCACAGCCAGCGCGGGAAGCCCTGACGCCCTTCGCCGAGCGCTCACCCTCCGACCCCGAGCAAGCGCATCGCCTGTCCCAGGCTCTGCGCCGACTTCGCATAGTCCTTCCAGGGACCATTGCCCGTGTCGAGCCGCGTGTGGATATTCCGCACGTTCCAGTGCGCGCCGCCCTGGATCTTCGCGACTTCCTGCCATTCGATCGGTACCGACACACCGAGCCCCGGCCGGGCCCTGGCCGACCAGGCGCTGGCCGTCGTGGCCCCGAAGCCGTTGCGAAGGTAGTCGACGAAGATTCTGCCGACCCGATTCACGGGCCCGCTCGTCGCCACGAAGATCTGCGGCAGGGTGCGCGCCAGGTGCAGCGCGATGGCTCGCGAGAAGTCCTTCACCGCGTCCCAGTCGAGCAGCCGCCTGAGAGGCACCACGACATGCAGGCCTTTGCCGCCGCTGGTCTTCACGAAGCTGACCAGGCCGAGTTCGTTCAGGAGCACGCGCAGCAGCTCCGCCGCCTGCTGAACCTGCGCCCATGCGACGCCCTCGCCGGGATCCAGGTCGAACATCATCCGATCGGGCCTGGCGATCGTGCGCTTCCCTGCATTCCAGGTGTGGAACTCGACCACGTTGAGCTGGGCGGCCGAGATCAGCCCCTGGACGGTGGCGACTTCGAGCAGCGGCGCGTGGCCAGGATGCAGTGCAGGATCGAGCTGGCGCACGCCGGGGATCTCGCGCCCCTCGAGGTGCTTCTGGAAGAACAATTCGCCGGCGACGCCCGATGGCGCCCGAACGAGAGACACCGGGCGCCCTTTCAAATGCTCGAGGATCAACGGCCCCACCAGGCCATAGAAGCGCACCAGCTCGATCTTGGTGATGCCGGTGTCCGGGTCGATCACCCGCTCGGGATGGGTGACCCGGAACCTGGCCGGCAAGGTGTGCTGCACCTCGGCGTTCGCGGCCGCGCGCAGGTGACGCGGCCGCTCGCGCACGACCGCGCCGGCAGGCTTGTCCTCCCGCAGGCCGTGGAATACAGCGGCACGGATATGGCCGGCCCGGGTCCAGTCGGCGAAGCTCAGCTCGGCCACCAGCTCGGGCTTCACCCACTGAACGCCGTGCGCCCCCTCCACCACGCCCTTGAACGGGCTCGCCGACGCGGCCAGCGGGTCGAGCCTCGCGCGCAGCATGGCGACGAAGCTCGCGCTCAGCCCCGAACCGACACGGCCCGAATAGAGAAGCGCGCCCGCCTCGTCATGCACACCGACCAGCAGCGCGCCGATGCCGGTCTTCGCATCCTGCGGGAAGGTCCAGCCCCCGACGACGAATTCCTGACGCTGCAGGCACTTGAGCTTGATCCAGTCGGTCGAGCGGGTCGACGTGTACGGACTGTCCTTGCGCTTGCAGATGATCCCCTCGAGCCCCAGCTTGCAGGCGGACTGCAGGACATCGCGTGGCGCGCCGGCGAAGGCGTCGCTGAAGCGCAGCGAGTTCGGGGCGTCTGCAAGCAGTTCGCTCAGGCGCGCGCGTCGCTGCACCAGCGGTACCCGGCGAAGATCCAGGCCCCCAAGGTGCATCAGGTCGAAGATGAAGTACGTGATGTCCCCGGTCTTCGCGCTGTCGAAGGCATTCTGCAGCGCCTCGAAGTCCGGCAGGCCGTCGTCGCTCAGGATCACGATCTCGCCGTCGAGCCAGCACGGGGGCAGCTTCATGGCGGCCAGGTCGCGAGCCAGATGCGCGAGCTTCCTGGTCCAGTCGAGCCCGCTTGACGTGAACAGGCGCACGCCATCGGCCTCCACGCGCGCGAGCATGCGATAGCCGTCGAACTTGATCTCCACGATCCAGTCCCCGGAAGCGCTCGGCGCCGCATCGACCAGTGTGGCCAGCTGCGGCGCGATCTTCGCAGGGAGGGCGTTTTTCACGGCGCCCTCGAGTGCGAGGGAAGCAACCGGCTGCGGGTCGGCAGCCCCGGCGGGCGGCGGCAGGCCGGCGACGCTGTCCGGCATCTCGTCGACGACGCTGAACTCGCCGGCTGGCCGGACGAAAGCGTCCCGTTCCTTGAGTAGCAGCCAGGCGTCCTGCTTCTCGTCCTTGCCGCGGATGCGCACCAGCGCCCACTTTCCGCGCAGCTTGTGGCCGCGCAGTTCGAACTTCAGGTGGCCCTCCGCATAACCCTTGCGCGGGTCGCCGATGGGCACCCAGATGCCTTTGTCCCAGATCATCACCTTGCCGGCGCCGTACTGCTTCGGCGGGATCCGGCCCTCGAAGGCGTTGTACGAGATGGGGTGATCCTCGACATGGATCGCCATGCGCTTGTCGGCGGTGTCGTAGCTCGGTCCCTTCGGCACGGCCCAGCTCTTCATGGTGCCGTCCAGCTCCAGGCGGAAGTCGTAGTGCAAGCGTGTCGCCCAGTGCTTCTGGACCACGAACTGCAGGCCGGCAGGGACCGCCTCGCCACCCTCGGCCGGCTCGGGCGTGACTTGGAAATTGCGCTTCGCCTTGTACGTCGCGAGAGAGCCGGTCTTGGCCATGGGCGAAATGTACGGCCGCTTCCCGCTCCAAGGTCCATGTCGCGTGACGGCAGCGGCGGGGCCTGGATACGACCGCCTTGGCGCTTTGGTGAGGCGACCCTCGCGGATAGCCACGATCTGAGCACATCTTCTTTGACCGGCTGAGGCGACGCGGAAGATGTTCCGGATGTAACGAAGTTCAAGGCGTATCAGGCCCTTCAGGCAAGCCGATCGATTGCCACATCAGCCCTGCCAGTGCCAGCAGGCAGAAAACTGCACCGCCGTAAAAGGTGATTGACGCCCCGAACCGGTCCCACAACAGCCCGGCCACAACGCTGGCGACCAGCATCGCCACACCGCTCGCGAGATTGAAGAACCCGTACGCGGTGCCGCGCAAGTCCGCGGGCGCGGTGTCTGCCACCATGGCGGCCAGCAGACCTTGGGTCATGCCCATGTGGATGCCCCACAGCGCGACGCCCGCCAGGACAACTCCCCAATGATCATTGGTCGCAAGAACCAGATCGGCCGCGATCAGCACGATCAGGCCCAACGCCAGCAGTTTGGTGTGGCTCATGGTGTCCGACAGCTTGCCGAATGGATAGGCCGACAGCGCGTAGACCAGGTTCATCGCCACCATCACGAGCGGCACGAAGGCCACCGGAATGCCGCCTTCTTGCGCGCGCAGCACCAGGAAAGCTTCGCTGAAACGCGCGAGGGTGAATACGGCACCGACGCCCACGACCCACCAATACGGGCGCCCGAGCCGCTTCAGGTTTTCTCGACGGATCGGGTTGGTCCGTTGTTCCGACCGATGCTGTGCCGGCTCACGAAGACCGAACACGAGCAATGCGACGGCCATCGCCCCCGGGATGACCGCGACCCAGAACACCGCCCGGAAATCATTCGCCCAGAGCAGCATCAGACCCACGGCAAGGAGTGGGCCGAGGAAGGCTCCGACGGTGTCAATCGACTGACGCAAACCAAACGCAGCGCCGCGCAAGTGAGCCGGTGTGATGTCGGCGACCAAGGCATCGCGCGGGGCACCACGTACACCCTTGCCGACCCGATCCAGCAGCCGGGCTGTCAGCACGACACCGACGGAGAGGGCCAGTGCAAACAGCGGCTTGGAAAGTGCCCCCAAGGCATAGCCAAACACCGCCAATCCTTTGCGCTTGCCGAGATAGTCGCTGAGCGTGCCGGAGAAGACCTTGACGATCAGCGCCGTGGATTCGGCAAGCCCTTCGATCAGGCCGACCGCAAGTGCGCTGGCACCCAAGGTCGAAACCATGAATATCGGCAGCAGGCTGTGGATCATCTCCGAAGAGATGTCCATCAACATGCTCACAAAGCCGAGCACCCAAACGCCGCCTGGTATCTGGCGCAGGATCGTCCCGCGCTTGCTTGTGGTCAAGTGGATCATGGTCACGCCCGGTCAGCGTCGTATCCAACCGGCCGCAATCGGCCGCGCCAGGACCAGCCGATAAGGCCACTGCACCGAGTCGGTGATCGGCTGGCCCGCTCGGTGCCGGAGTGGCATCACACCCGCGTGGACGATCGCTGCGACACCCAGCGCACCCGCCATGTCGAGCGGGTTCCCGAGCCACATCCAGAGCAGAAGCAAGGGGATCACGTAGATGAGGCCATCGGCAATACCGATCGCGGCATGGACCATCCACGCTGGAGTGCCCTCGCCACTGTTCATCTTCCAGAACAGGATTCGGCTGGAGGTTTCAGTTTCATACATCGCTCTTCGTTCCAATGCTTTCTGTGCAAGACGATCCGCGGCGCGATCTGAGGCGGCCGGCAGATCCCAGGGGCGCCACCATGCCATGACAACGAGGCAGGTCGCGATCGGGATGTGCATCATGTGCCCGGTAGGACTGAGCACGTTGGTCGATGTGCGTCACAGCTGCTCAGCATGGCAAAGTGTCGCGTCAATTTTCCTATCGACCTGTGCAGCGCATGAGGACAGTCTGCGCCTGGCCCGGATGCCGAGAGCGAATCCCTCCAGACCCACTGACCGGCAGAAACGCTGCGCTCCGGTCCGGTTGCAAGACGGACTGGCGAAGCAGGATCTGCGTGACAAGGCCGTGCCCCGTCTCGCAGTCATCTGGCGCAAACTATTGACGCTCGCTCGGGTGGAAGCTGGGGTCCAGCCGGCTAAGCCATGGCGCCAGACTGCAGTGTCGAACTGCCATCGATGATGGTCTCGTCCGACGACGGAACGAGGTCTGTGCCCCGGCGGCGGACTCATTCATCAGCGTCCTCTAGCGCTGCAGACGCCGGTAGGCGCTCAAGTGGCGCAGGGCCTTCTGCCCGTGCCCCAGTTCGCTGTGCAAGCGGGCCAGGTTGTAGTGCGCATCGGCCAGGTCAGGGTCCAGGCGCAGCGCTTCCTCGTAAGCCTTCAGGGCTTCGGTCGTGCGCGCCAGGTCTTCCAGGGCCACGGCGCGGTTGTAGTGCAGCAGCGGCTCGCCGGGGCGACGCTCGATGGCATGGTCATACAAGGTCACGGCCTCCGCGCATTGCCCCTTTTCGCACAGCATGGCGCCGAGGTTCAGGGATGCGTTGGTGAAGTCCGGCGCAGCCGCCAGCGCCTGTCGGTAGAGCCGGATCGCGCCGGCATCGTCGACCCCTTCGAGTGCTTCGGCTCGCTCGAACAGCGCCTGGGGCGTCTCGGCTGTCGCGGCCGTTCGCCTGGACTGCGGCAGATGCTCCATCGCCATCACCGAGCCGGGGTCGACCGCCACGTCGAAGTCCATCAGCAGTTGCCCGGTCTCGGCCTCCCATTGCGCGTTGCGCTCGCGCACCGCGATGTTGTTTCCGACCGCGGTGATGCGCAGGCCGGACAGCGGCTTCCCGGCGGGCAGTTCCTCCTGGAGCCGTTTCAGCGAGCGCAGGATCCTGCTCGTCGGAATGCGGGCCGCCCTCAGCTCCTGCGCGGTGCGAAGGAGCACGACGTCCCGGAAGGAAAACCGATAGGACTGGCGCGGTCCGCGCGCGGGGTTGACGAAGCCCAGGTCGATGAGGCGAATGATCGCGCTCCGTGACAGGCCGAGCATCTCCTGGATGCTGCGCAGGGTGTGCGGGGTTTCCAGTTCAGGCCCCTCTCACTTCTTCGCCGCGCGCGTGCGTGCCGGCGCTGCGGGCTCCTCCGCTTTCGGCGCGCGCCTCGCGCCCTTGCGGTCCTTCGCCTCCAGCGCCGTCACATTGTCCGCGGCGCCGCCGGCCCCCTTGGCTGCCGGCTTCCTCACACCCTGGGGAACAGGGCGCTTCAGGCTGGCCAGGAGCGCCTCGGTCAGGTCGATCACCTGCGCGCTTGCCGTCTCGTCATGCGGAGACACCGCGACAACCTCCTTGCCCGCAATCTTGGCGTCGATCGCCGCGAGCACGCGCTTGCGTTCCTCGTCCTCGAACAGGCTCGGATCGTAGGTGTCCTGTGAAATCTGGTCGATGAGCTGCAGCGCCAGCTTCAGCTCCGCGGGCGTGGGCTCGATGTTCTCGATGTCCAGGTCGGCCTGGGAGCGAAGTTCCTTGGCGTAGTAGAGCTGCTGCAGCACGAGGCCATCTTCGGCTGCCCGAACCTGCACCACGTACTGCTTGCCCTTCCAGGACCACTTTGCAAGCGCACAGCGGCCGCTCGCGCTCATCGCGGCGCGCAGCAGGCTGTACGCCTTGCCGCCGCGCTTGTCGGGTGCCAGGAAATAGGCCTTGTCGAAGTAGATCGGGTCCACCTCCTTCTCGGGGATGAAGGCGACGATCTCGATCACATGGCTCGCGCCCTCCTCCAGCGCCTTCAATTCCTCCGGCTGGAAGAGCACGTACTGATCCTTCTCGAACTCGTATCCCTTGATGATTTCGCTGCGCGGCACGACGGTCTTCATGTCCTTCTCGGAGACGTACTGCTGCTTCACCCGCGAGCCGTCCCTGGCCATCAGGTTGAAATGGATCGATTCGGCGCTCTCGGTGGCCGAGTAGAGCTTCACCGGAATCGAGACCAGCCCGAAGCTGAGAGAGAGGGATGCGATGGAACGTGCTGCCATGTCGACCTCGCGTTGCAGCCGGACGCGGCCGCCCGGAGGAACAGTGCCACTTTTTGCGGTGCGGCGGAAGAGGCGCGCGGCGCGAGCGGCAAGCGCGAGGCGTCCGGAACGGCGCAATCACGTGCAGCCATGTCGGATTCGCGCCAAATGCGCGCCGCAACTTGTGATGCCTCGACCCCGGGGCCCGGGACCTCAGAGAGGCTCCGACAAGGTCTTGAGCCCCAGCCAGGCCGCCGCGATCACCGCATTCACCGACACGCTCAAGACGCTCGGCACATAGAAGAGCGCCGATACCGCCGGCGCGCCCATCAGGATTTCGACAATCCCCCCCAATCCATACAACAGCACGGCGCACCCCAGCCAGCGTCGCATGTAAGTGAGAAGCCAGTGAGCCTGGGACCGGTTGTGCCTGAAGGCCGCCGAGCGCTCGATGAGGCTGCCTTGCGTGACGTCCAGGAAGAGCCACTCGAAGAAGAAGTAGCGGTACAGGAGTGTGCGGAAGGTCAGCTCATGCACGATCCATTTCCTTGTGATGGCGGTGGTACGCAGCAGTCGTATGCGACAGCGTATCGAGAAGAAGGCCGGCCCTCGCCACGCGGCTCAGAGCCCCATCTTGATGATGGTGAAATCGTCCTCGAGCGCGCCGGGGCCGTGCGCATCACGCGCAAAGTCCAGCAGGCGATCCAGCTCCGACTGCCCATCCCGGATCGGCCGCGCGAGTATCTCCGTGAAGGCGGAAAACTCCAGCATGGAGCCATCCGGCCTTGCGATTTCGTAGGTTCCGTCGCTGAAGACGAAGAGCCGAGCCGGCGATCGCAGGATGCACTGCGCGTCGCGGTAGAGGGCAGCCGGGGAAATGCCGACACAGGGGCCCGATGCCTGCAACGGCCGGGCATCGCCGCCGGCTTCAGGAGGGCCGCTCACCAGGAGAGCCGGTGGGTGGCCGGCAGACGCGTAACGCAGGCAGCCGGTGGCGCGCTGATAGACACCGTACCAGACAGTGCAGAACAGTTCGCCGTGACTTTCCATCTGGTAAGCCTGGTTGAGCGCGGCGAGCACCTCCCCGGGATTGCGGAAGTCCGTCCGCGGCAGGGCCCCGGAGCGCAGCGTGTCGGCGACCGCCACCGACAGCAGGGCCGCACCCACGCCATGGCCGCAGACGTCGATCAGGTAGAGCGCGAAGTGTTCGGCATCGATCCAGTGGTAGCCGAACGAATCGCCACCCAGTTCGGTCGAGGGAACGAAGCGCCAGTCGACCACGAAGGGTTCCGACAGGGGAGCCGGCAGCATGGCGAGAACGTAGCGCTCGGCGTCGCGCAACTCCTGGCGCAGCCGGTCGTGGGTGAGCAGCAGCGCCTCGCGGGACGCGGCGAGCTCGCGATGGGCACGCGTCAACTCCTGGTTGGCCGACTCGAGTTGCTCGATGAGCCTGGCCTCACGCTGGCTGAGCAAGGTCATGTCATAGGCCTTCTGCTGCACCAGCCGGGCCTCCTCGTATTCCGCCGTCACGTCGAGCAGAAGAATCCAGACGGTGCTGTCATCCGCGAAGAAATGGACGTCGGCCACGCGGCCGCTGGGCATCTCCATGGAGCGGATGAGAAAGGGTGTCTCCGTCAGCGGCAGCAGACCTTCCACGAACGGGAGCTGCTCGCAGGCAGGGCCGCCCGGTACCAGGCCGTCCAACCCGTAGTGCTCCAGGTGTCCGCCCGCCTGCACCAGGTTCTGCGAAGCATCGATGACCAGGTGCGCGAGAACGCGCTGCGAATGGAGCAGCAGGAGCAGCGAGTCGGAGATCCGCGCCGGCAGGTCGAGCATGACTATCGCGCCAGGCGCGCCGCCAGTTCCTGGAAAGTCTCCTCGACCCCGAAGCCCGTCTTGGCGCTGGTGCGGCGAAAGACCCAGCCCGCGGCCTCCAGTACCTGGATCCGCTCCATCGGGATGGCCCAGTCCTCCTGGAGGTCCGCCTTGTTGAGCAGGACGACGAAGGGAACGCCCCCGATTTCCGCGCCGATGCGCGACTGGATCGAAACCGCGGTGTCCAGGGTCTCCGGGCGCGTGCCATCCACCACGAGGAGGTATCCGGCGGCGCCGCGCAGGTAGCTCACCCGAACGGCCGAGACCTCGTCCTCGCCGGCGATGTCCCACAGGATCAGGGCCATCTGCTCCGTCCCGACGGTCACCAGCTTCTTGTCGATCTTCACGCCCACCGTGGTCAGGTAGGCGTCCGAGAAGATGGTGTCGACGAAACGGCGGACCAGGCTGGTCTTTCCCACACCGAAAGCGCCGAGCAGACAGATCTTCTTCTGCAACATGGCTAGTCGCCCGTGCTCACGCCGAAGGACACACGCCGATTCATCGACAGCTCGTCCTCGCTGGCACCGGGTCTCAGGGGCTCCAGCGGTCCGGCGCCGCGCACGGCGAGCACGGCCGGATCCACGCCTCGCGCCCGCAGCATGGAACGCACGACCTCCGCGCGGCCCACGCTGAGGGCCAGATTGGATGTGTCCTTGCCCGTGGCATCGGCATGGCCGACGATCGTCACCTTCACCGGAAAACCCAGGGCGCGGGCCACCTTCACCAGTTCGCGCATGTCGGCGGCAACGGCGTCGAGCTTGCTTTCCTGGTCTGCCGCGGGCCGCGGTACGCTGAAGTCGAAATGAATGAGCTGGGCCTGGATGGCGTCGCGCAGGCGAATGTAGTCAGGATCCTGCACGTCCTTGAGGGCACTGAGATCCACCTTCGGGGCGCCGGCAGGCAAGGTCAGCATGAAGGCCCGCGCCTTGTCCACCCACTGCTGGGGCGCACTGCCGCTGGCGCGAATGCCGCTCGCATCCTGTGTCAGGCTGACCGTCGCCGGCGGATCCAGGGTCGCCTGCAGCCGCTTGAGCACGATGGCCGGATGCAGCGCCTGGTAAGGCTCCCAGCGGCCCATGATGCGCGCCGGGTCCAGGTGTGCCTGTGCCAGCAACTCTTCCGGCTGCGCCGCCAGCGGATCGCGCAGCCCCGACACCAGCCACTTCCCGTCGCGGCGCTCGGCGCCCGTCACGACGATGCCGGGCTGGTCCTGCAGCGCCGCGACATAGCTGTCGACGCGCCTGCCTTCGGCGATCCGCTGTGCGAGCCAATAGCCCAGCGCCACCAGCAGTGCCAAAGGCACGGCCCAGAGCAGCGGCGAGACCTTCCTGTGCGCCTCGGCGCCCTGTGACAACAGGCAGGGCCGCAGCAGCGGCCCGGCCTCGTCGAAGGGCGCGGTGTCGCCGTCGAATGCCTCGAGCGCCGTGCGCCATTGGTCGTGGACGGTGGCCAGGGTCTCCCCCAGGCGGGTACGCACCATCGCGGGCGGATTGCCGTGGATCACCGCGGCGAGGAAGGCCGACGGACCTTCCTCGCACCACAGCAGCAGGTCGCCCAGGCGCAGGCTGTCGATGCTGCGGCCGCTCGTGCCGCCGCCGGCGGACTCGTCGAAGGAATCGCGCACGAAATCCTGGATCGCCGAGAGCATCGCCGAAACCAGTTGCGGATCGCGCGTGGTCGCATCCTCCCTCGCCACATGCGCGAGCAGCAGGCCCGTCTTGCGGTGGATCAGGAACAGGTGCTCGACCCGGAAGACGGCCGTGTGCCTGAGCACCACGTCGGCGAAGCTGCTGCCGCTGCGCCAGGCTTCGATGCGCCACTTCAGGCCGCGCCATGACAGGCTGTGCTTGACCGCCTGGTTGATCGATTGAAGCGTGCCCTCCAGGGTCTCGGCGATGGCCTTGCGAATCGCCGGTCCCATCACGGGATACAGGATATCGACCATGGTGCCGGGGTTCTTCTGAATGGATGCCTGCGCGGCACGCTCGACGGTCGGGGCGATCACCTGGCCGAGGCGCTCGTCCTGCGCCGCCGCCAGCGCGAAGGCGGCAGGCAGCACGGCCCCCACCGCATCGGCCAACTCGCGCGGGTCGTCGAATTTCCGCTGAAGCCGCGCCAGGGCCACCTGCTCGCGTTCGAGCAGCACGCCGCGCAGCGCCTCCAGCCGCGGATCGTCCTCCAGGCGGCTCGGCAGCGTCGCGGCCACCTCCGGATTGATGCAGCGCGCCAGCTCCAGCAGAAGGCCGGCGAGTCGCCTGCCCTGATCCTCTTCGGAAGCGCTGCCGGGCGCGCGCGTCGCCGCCAGAGGCAGGCGCGCCGTCACAGCGCCGCTGCCTCCGCGCGCAGCCACGCGAGGCGCCCTGGCGCCCGCGACGCGCGACTCAAACGCGCTCGCCGTTGCCGCCCTTGGGCGATACGTCCTGGTTCAGGCATTTGGCGATCTCGACGAACAGACCCGCAAGCAGGTTGCGATCGGTCTTGACGTTGCTGAGTTCGGCGAACATTCGCTCGATGGTGGTGCGGCTGTCGTCCTGGCGCCGCCGCATCTCGTCGCGCAGGCTCTGAATCTCATGGCCCAGGCGATCCGTGAAATCGCGCTCCTGCCGCGCAAGCTGGTCGGACACCTGGGCGAGGCGTTTTTCCAGCGCCTGGGTGTGCTCCCGCAGGCTGCGCTCCAGCTCCTTGTCGGCATCGGAGCGGAGATCTTTCTCCTCGCGGAACTGGCCGGCGACGGACTCGAGCTGTTTCTTGATCGTGGCTTCGAGATTGCTCAGGCTGCGGGCCGACTCCGCTTCCAGGTCGCGCATCCTTTGCTGAAAGCGCTCCTCGAGAATGGAAAAGCGCTTGTCGTAATCCTGCATCTGATTGCCGAACAGCAACTCGCGCATCTTGTCGACGCCGGAAGTCTCGGCCTGTCCGTTGGGTTGGCTGGCGAGGGCTGCATGAGCCGCCATCGCGCTTTGCGCATCGATGCTGGGTGAAGTCTTGGCTGCGGTTCCCATTTGAAAGATCTCCTCGATTGTGAATGGATGACGAAGATTTCCGGCGTCGAAGCTTCCTCAGGGCGGCGCCGTCGCCCGGAAAAGAAGCGTCAGGCAATTGCGGCCGTCTTCATGGCGATAGCGCAGGCCGTCGGAGAAGCGGCGAACGATGGGGATGCCCCAGCCACCGACGCGCGCGTCGAGAACGCTGGTCGCCGGTGTCGGCTCAGGGACCTGCCGCAGGTCGAACTTGCTCCCCTCGTCCTCCACGTCCAGGGTCACGTCATCGCCTTGCCACCCCAGGCGCAGGAAGATGCGCCGCGTGCCATTTGCACAGGTTCCACAGGCGTGGCTCATGATGTTGGTGACAACCTCGGTAGAGCAAAGATCGAGGTTCTGCGCGACCCTCGCCGGAAGACACTGATGCTGCGCCCAGTCCCGCACCCAGGCGCTCACGCGCGAGAGTTCGCGCAATTCACTGTCGACGATCAGGGAGGCCTGCGGCCCCCCCTCGCGGGAGGACATCAGCGACTTTCGGCTGCCGCCATCAGCGCGCTGCAGGCGGTGTGGACATCGGGGTACACCGGGATGATCGTGTCGATGCCTGCCATCTTGAGCACCTCCGCAACAAGGGGCTGAGGGTTGGCCAGGGCCATCCCGCCGCCGCGCAACGCCTGGGCCCTCGCATTGATGACGAGCGTGCGAATGCCGATGGACGCCAGGAACGAAACTTCGGACAGATCGACCACGGCCAGAAGCTTCCGGGATGCGACGAGAGCGGCGAAGCGCAGGTCGATGTCATGCCCGCCAAGGCTGTCCATGCGCCCGACCAGGCTGATCTTTTCGACGCCGTCAGCGAGTTGTTCGCTTCTCAGGTCCATACGGTCTCCGCAGTCGATATCGATGGGTATTGAAGAACCGGCCCTCCCCACCCGCAAGCATCATCACATCCGCAGCTTCTTCCGAATCCTGGGAAGCGGGATACAGCGTCTTGCAGCCACCAAGTAGAACCTTTTCAGCATACGCGCAATTGCCGGCAACGTCGACAGCCCACGTGGGGGCAGCCAAGGATCACTCGGGCTCGGGCGCGGGCGCACCGCCGTCGATGACGGCGAACACCTCGACCGGCGCCGCCTTGCCGCGGAACTGCGCCGGACCGAGGGCCTCGACCGGAATGCGCCCGGCGAGCGCGGCGCGGGTGGCCGGGTCGATCAGGATCGTGCGCATCGCCAGCTTGGTGTGCGTCTCGAGCCGCGCGGCGAGGTTGACCGTGTCGCCGATGCAGGTGTAGGTCGCGCGCTGCTGCGTGCCGGTGTAGCCGGCCACCATCTCGCCGGTGGCGATGCCCACCCCGATGCGGATGGCGGCCTTGTTCGACGCGGTGCGTTCGACGTTGAGCAGCTCGATCATCTCCACCATCTCGAGCGACGCGCGCACGGCGGCCGCGCTGGGGTCGGGCAGCGGCAGCGGCGCGCCGAAGATGGCCATCAGCCCGTCGCCGATCATCTGGTTCACCACGCCGCCATGCCCGTTGATCGCGTCGAACATCAGCGTGTAGTAGGAGTTCAGCAGCTCGATCGTTTCCTCGGGCGGCTGCGACTCGACCAGCGCCGTGAAGCCCCGGATGTCGCAGAACATCACCGAGCCCTGCACGCGCCGCCCGCCGAGCGAGAAGCCGGATTGCTGCAGGTCCTGCGCGACTTCGGAAGTGGCGAAGCGCCGCACCATCTCCTTTTGCTGGTCGCGCAGGCGCTTCTTCTCGAGACTGGCGCCGATACGCGCCTTCAGCAGCACGGCATTGACCGGCTTGTGGAGGTAGTCCTCGGCGCCGAGTTCGATGCAGCGCGCGATGTCGGCCACGCCCTCGAGCGACGAGGTCACGATCACCGGCAGGTCGCGCAGCTTGACGTCGGCCGAAAGGTGTTCCAGCACCTCGAAGCCGGTCATCTCGGGCATTTCCATGTCGAGCAGCATGAGGTCGAAGCGGTCGCGCTGCAGCAGCTCCAGGGCGATGCGGCCGTTCTCGGCGCACTGGACGCTGTGGCCCTGGAGTTCGAGGCTGCGGGCCAGCAGCAGGCGGTTGACCTTGTTGTCGTCCGCGACGAGCAGGCGGGCCGGCGCCTGGCGCAGATCAACCACGGCTCAGCTCCGTCAGGGCCGCGGCGACCCGGGCGTACTCCTGCGCCAGCGCGTCGAGCGCATTCGATTGCCGCGCTGCCGCCAGGCCTGCGAGCTCCTGCTCGCGCGCCATCGCCCCCAGCGCGAGGGCGCCGAAGGTGAGGCTGTTCGACTTGAGCGAATGCGCCGCGCGGCGGAATGCATCCGCGTTGCCTGCGGCAAGCGCGTCGTGAAGTTCCTTCAGCATGACCGGCGCCTCTTCGAGAAAGGTCTGCACCAGTTCCTTCACGAAGTCGGCGCCCGCGCTGTCCTGCAGTTCCGTGAAGGTCGCGTGGTCGATGGTCGCATTGCTCATTCAGCGGTCCTTGCGTGCGGGCACATTGTTCAAGGCTTCGACCAGCCGATCGACGCGGATCGGCTTGGTCAGGTAATCGGCCATGCCGGCCGCGATGCACATCTCCTGGTCGCCCTGCATGGCATTGGCGGTCATGGCCACGATGCGCGGCCGTTGATCCACCTCGAGCAGCGAGCAGATCTGCCGGGTCGCATCGAGCCCGTCGAGTTCGGGCATCTGCACATCCATCAGCACCACGTCGTAGGTCTGGCGTTGCACCGACTCGACCGCTTCGATGCCGTTGGAGGCAAGGTCGGCCCGGTAGCCCATCTGCTGAAGCAGGCGCATCGCGAGCTTCTGGTTCACGGCGTTGTCTTCGGCCAGCAGGATCCGCAACGGGTGGCGAGCCGCCATCGTCGAATCGATCTGCGGCCTGGTCGCGCCGCCGGGCGCGGGCTTCGCGGCCGGCTCGTGCGCGAGCAGGCTCACGAGCGTGTCGAACAATTGCGACTGGTGAATCGGCTTCGACAGGAAGGCGTTGAACAAGGATCCGGCGTCGCCCACCTCGCGCCGGCCCAGCGAGCTGAAGAGCACCAGCGGCAGCGCGGCGTGGCTCGCGCGAATGCGCCGCGCGAGGTCGCCGCCATCCATCTCGGGCATGTGCATGTCGAGGATCGCGAGGTCGAAGCGCTCGCCCTGGTCGAGCCAGCGCAGCGCCTCTTGCGGCGATCCGGTGTCGCGCGAATCCATGCCCCACTTGCCGGTCTGCAGCACGAGCACGCGGCGATTCGTCGCGTTGTCGTCGACGACGAGCACGCGCTTGCCTTCCAGGTCGGCCTGCACGCCGGTGAGAATGCGCCGCTTGCTCGGCGGGATCTCGGCGACCGGCGCCTCGATGGTGAAGAAGAAGGTCGAGCCGGTGCCGGCGCCTTCGCTCTCGACCCACATGGTCCCACCCATCAGCTCGGCCAGGCGCTTGCTGATGGCCAGGCCGAGGCCGGTGCCGCCGTACTTGCGCGTGGTGCTCGAGTCGGCCTGGGAGAACGACTGGAACAGCCGGCTCATGCCCTGCGGCGACAGGCCGATGCCGGTGTCGCGCACGGCGAAGGTCAGCCCGACCTTGCCGGCGGCCAGGGCGTTCGAGCTCACCGTCAGCACCACCTCGCCGGTCTCCGTGAACTTCACGGCATTGCTCAACAGGTTCAGCAGGATCTGCCGCAGCCGCGTGAGGTCCCCGCTCACGCCGACGGGCACGTCGCCCTCGAACACATAGGCCATGTCGAGGTTCTTCTCGGCCGCGCGCGTGCCGACGAGGTCGAGGGCCGATTCCACGCAGTCGCGCAGGTCGAACGGGTGCGACTCGATGTCCATGCGTCCGGCCTCGATCTTCGAGTAGTCGAGGATGTCGTTGATGATGGTCAGCAGCGCATCGCCCGAATCGCGGATCGTCTCGACATAGTCCCGCTGCTCGGTGTCGAGCTTCGTGTCGAGCAGGAGGCCGCTCATGCCGATGACCGCGTTCATCGGCGTGCGGATCTCGTGGCTCATGGTCGCCAGGAATGCGCTCTTGGCTTCGTTCGCCGCCTCGGCGGCGGCCCGCGCCGTCTCGGCCTCCTTGTAGAGGTGCGCGTTCTGGATCGCGATCACGGCCTGGCTTGCGAAGGTCTGCAGCAGCGAGACCTGCTCGTCGCTGAACGGCCCGACGGCCCGGCGATTGACCGTGATCGCGCCGATCACCTGGCCCTCCCGGAACATCGGCACGCTGATCACGCTGCGATCGCCGGTGGCGAGGGTGAGCTGCCGGATCTCCTCGGAGATACCCGGCTCCTCCAGGACATTGATCACGCGGCACACGGCCCTGTCACGGATGGCCCGACCGGTCACCGAGCCGCCGTCCGCGCGCATCGGGAAGGTCCTGCGCGCCGCCTCGATGCCTTCGGTTTCGACGCCGAACAGGCTGACGTGGTGGATCCATTCGCCGTCGAAGCGGAACACGAAGCCGAAGTCGGCGCCGGTCAGGCGCGCGGCGCGCTCGGCGATGATGTCGAACACCGGCTGCGTCTCGGTGACCGAGGCGCTGATGACGCGCAGCACTTCGGAGGTTGCCGTCTGCCGCTCCAGCGCCTCCTTGGTCTCGTTGAACAGGCGTGCGTTCTGGATGGCGATCACCGCCTGGTCGGCGAAGGTTTCCAGCAGCTTGATTTCCTTGTCGGCGAAGGCCTGCGGCGGTTGGCGCGCGACGTGGATCGAGCCGATGTTGCGCCCCTCCCACATCAGGGGGGCGATCATGATCGCGTAGTTGCCGATCTGCTTGGCCACTTCGCGCATGAACAAGGGCAAGCGCGGCTCGGCAAGCGCATCCGGAAGATGGAGGACTTCGGGGCCGCCCATGGCGGCGCCGAAGGACGAGTGATCGATGGGCCGGGGATAGAAGCGCTCGAGCGTCGCACGGGCCGAGCCGCGATGCGCGCCCAGGTGCATCAGGCCGTCGTCGCCGATCAGCGAGATGCCGAGTTGAGTGCCGGCGAACAGGCGTTGGCAGCTCTCCAGGATCTTGTCGAACACCGGCTGCGCGTTCTCCATCGATTCGCTGATGACCTGGAGCACGTCCGCCGTGGCTGTCTGCTGCTCCAGCGCTTCCTGCGTTTCGCTGAACAGCCGCGCGTTCTGGATCGCGATCACGGCCTGGTCGGCGAACAGCTTGAGCAGTTCGATCTGCCGCTGCGGCGTCCTGCCGGGCGCCGGCCAGGCGGTGGTGATCGCGCCGACCGGCACGCCGTCCTTGAGCATCGGCGCGGCGATCATCCGGCGCCAGCTTCCGGCGGCTGCCAGCGTGCGGTCGTAATCCGGGTCGGCCCACGCATCCTCGACGCTCAGGGCCCTTCGCTCCATGATGACTCGCCCGTTCATCTGGCGCGGGTCGGGCGGTGCGGGCCAGAACGAGCGCGCCGCCTCCAGCGCCTGCGCGGGCCAGTTGCGGGTTGCCGCCAGATGGACCTCGCGGCCATCGAAGCTGAAGATCGCGGTGGCCGGGCCTTCGAACAACCACATGGTGCAGTCCAGGATGGCCTCGAACACCGGCGTCACGTCGGTCGGCGATTCGCTGATGACGCGCAGCACGTCGCTGAGGGCGGTCTGGTACTCGAGCGACTCGGTCAGCTCGGCGGTGCGCTCTTCGACCTTGTGCAGCGCCGCCTGCGTTTCGTCGAAAAGCCGCGCGTTCTGGATCGCGATGACGGCCTGGTCGGCGAAGGTCTTGAGCAGCGCACGCTCGCTGGGCCGGAACGGACCGGTCCCGGCGCGCTGCATGCTCAGGATGCCGATGCCTCGGCCTTCCCACATCAGCGGCGCCGCCAGATTCGCGAAGCTGGTCCCCGCACGCTCGGCGTTGCGGCGCAACACCGGCGGCGCCCCGGCATCGTTCAGGACATCGGCGAACTCCACGAGATCGCCCGTCTGAAAGGAGCGCTCGGCGGAGGTTCCTGCCACCGGCATCGGGTAGTCCGACTGCATCGACGCAGCGAGTTCGGCCAGGCGCTTCCTGCCGATTCCGGCGCGGCCGGCCGCCGTCATCAACCAGCGCGCGAGCGCAAGATCCCCCTGGGCGTCGACCATCAGCAGGACGAAGGAACTGCCGTCGAACAGGCGCGCACAGCATTCGAGGATCTTGTCGAACACCGGGCCGGGGTCGGCCACCGAGCTGCCGATGACCCGCAGCACCTCGGCGGCGGCGGTCTGGTGAGCCAGCGCCTCCTGCATCTCGTGGCCGTGGCGCTGCGTCTCGTCGAACAGGCGCGCATTCTCCAGCGCCAGGCCCGTGCTCGCCGCCACTGTCTCGAGCAGCCGGATCTCGTGCGTGCCGAAGGCATATTCGCGTTCGTGGTTCTGCAGCGCGATGATGCCGAGGGCGCGGTCGCTGCCGATGATCGGGACGGCCGCGATCGAGAGTGCCCAGTCGGTTCCCGGAGAGGGATGGAGGCCGGCCCGGGTCTGCTCCTCGCGCGTATTGACCACGCCGGCCTGGCGCGTGCGCAGCAGGCGCGCCATCGGCTCGTCCGGCTTCAACGGCCGTGCCGGTGGCAGCGGCAGGGGCAGGTTGTGTTCGTAGCGGTACAGCACCTGGACCAGGTCGGTCCTGTCGTCCCACCACACGATGTTCAGGTCGCCGGTGTCGAACAGTTCCCGCAGCTTGTCGCCCACCAGGTCGACGATGGCCTGGAAGCCCAGCTTGGCCGCCATGCCTTGCTGGATGGCGTTGATGAGCGTGAGCTCCTCGCTGCGCTGCATGAGTTCGCCCATGCGCTCGTTCAGCTCGCGCTGGAGGCCCTCGCGGTCGCGGGCGTTGGCCAGGGCCCCGGCGGCCTGGCGCGCCAGCGCGGCGAGCAGGTCGCGGTGGACGTGGCCGAAGCGGCCGTGCGCACCTTCGATGTCGGCGTAGAGGTAGCCGAGCAATTCCCGCTGCGCGACCAGCGGCGCGATCAGGCACGAGCGCTGATCGGCCGCCGCGGAGCCCTCGGGCCCGTGCCGCAGGCTCGGCTTGCCGGTGCGGCGGGTTTCGGCGAGCCAGGGCGTGATGGCGCGAAGCAGCGCGGCGGCGTCTTCGGCGGGCGGCAGCAGCGCGCCGGCGCTGTGCAGGCCCGTGCCGGTCTCCTGCACCAGCAGCACGCGCTGTGCGCCAAGGAGCCGGGCGGCTTCGTCGATCAACAGGTCGCGCACCTCGCTCGCGCTGCCCCGGGCGTTCAGCCGCAGGCCGATGTCGACCAGGCGCTCGAACGGCTCGCGCGGTTTGCCGCCGGCGCGCCGCGCCTGCTTCGACGGGGGTCGAGACCGGGACTCAGCCATGGGGCATCTGCCTTCAGCGATCAGCGGATTGATGCGCGAGCGGCGCACACGGCCTGGAGTCTAGCGGCGAAGGGCCCCTCTCTGCACGCGGGCGCTCCCAGGGGCGTCGACCCCGTCAGATCATGCCGACCGGCGCCCTCATGGCTGTCCGGCGCTCGCGCACGCTCATTTCCTTGATCGCCCTCAAGGCGAAGCCCGCCGGCCGGGCCCACGATCGCATGATGTGGGATCCGGCCCCGGATCCCGGACACTTCATTGCCGTTCGCATGCCCAGACTGAATGCTCACCAAACGGCGGCAGCGCTCGCCATCGCGGTCGCTCTTGCCTGTGTCCTGGCGTATTGGGCCGGTGTGCTGCCCCGGCTGAGCGCATTCGGCGCCGGGCACTCCGACCAGGCCATCGTCCTGTCGGGCAACATCGAGGCGCATGAGAGCCAGCTCAGCTTCAAGAGCGTTCAGTCCCGCGTTGTGCAACTCCCCTTCGACGAAGGCCAGTGGGTCAGGCAGGGAACCGTGGTCGCGGTCGTCGACAACCAGGATCTGAAGCAGCAGGTGTCCATTGCCGATGCCGCACTGGCCGTGCAGCAGCGGCAACTGGATGCCGCCGGCAAGAGCCTGGAAGCGGCGCATCGGGTTGTCGAAGTGGATCGCGCCGACGTGGCACAGCGCGGCCTCGACCTGCAGCGAGCCCTGGACCTCGAGCAGCACGGATTCGTATCGAAAGCAGCACTCGATGCCGCCAGGACGGCGACGACACAGTCAGCCGCAGTCCTGGCACGCGATCTGGCGCTCGAGGAAGTCGCCCGGCGGAACCTGAAAGTGGTGGAGGCCAGCTCGCACAGCGCCGAGCAGTCCGTCCAGCTCAGCCGCATCATGGAAAGCTACTCGACCCTGCGTGCGCCCTTCGACGGTGTCATCCTGGCCCGGCAGGCCGAACTGGGCGAAGTCGTCGCACCCGGCACGCCGATCGTCACCATCGCGGATCTGGACCACGTCTGGCTGCGCGCCTACCTGAACGAAACCGACCTGGGACGGGTGAAGCTCGGGCAGTCCGTGACGGTCACGACCGACACGCACCCGGACAAGCGGATCGAGGGCCGCATTTCATTCATCTCCTCACAGGCCGAGTTCACGCCCAAGAGCGTGGAAACCCACGCCGAACGCGTCACGCTCGTCTATCGCGTCAAGATCGACATCGACAACCCGGATCACCTCCTCGTGCCGGGCATGCCCGCCGACGCCAGGGTCACGCCCATCGGAGCCAGATAGACATGAGCGAGCCCGGCAGCGCCATCGACGTGGGCAACGTGAGCAAGCGATTCGGCGATGTCCTGGCCGTCGATCGGCTGAGCTTTTCCGTCAAGCCCGGCGAGATCTTCGGCCTGGTCGGACCGGACGGTGCCGGCAAGACCACCGCCATGCGCATGCTCGCCAGCGTGATGCGTCCGGACTCGGGGCGCATCCTGATCGACGGCGTGGACGTGGTGGCCTCCCCTGAAAACGCCAGGCGCCATGTCAGCTACATGCCGCAGCGCTTCGGGCTGTACGAGGACCTGACGGTCGACGAGAACATACGCTTCTATGCCGACCTGTTCGAGATGCCCGCCGCCGTATGGCGCGAGCGGGCGCAGGTCCTGCTGGCGGCCTCCGGCATGACACCCTTCCGCAAGCGCCTGAGCGGCCAGCTGTCCGGAGGCATGAAGCAGAAGCTGGGCCTGACCTGCGCCCTGGTGCACGCACCCCGCGTGCTGTTGCTCGACGAGCCGACGACAGGCGTCGACCCGGTGTCCCGGCGCGAGTTCTGGCAGATCCTCTATTCGCTGCGTGCGGAAGGCGTGGCCATGGTGATATCGACCGCCTACCTGGACGAAGCCGAACGCTGCGATCGCCTGGCCTTGCTGCATCAGGGACGCATCATGTACTGCGATACGCCCCGTCGACTCAAGCAGGACATGCCGGGCGCGATCATCCACATCACGTCGACGCGCCCGCGCCCGCTGCTCGATGCGCTGGGAAAGCTCGAGGGTGTCGAAGGCACGATGATGGTGGGCGACGGCGTGCATGTTCATGTCGATGACGCGGCGCGCCGCATGCCGGAACTGGCGAACGCCATGGCGACGGCCGGCGTCCAGGCGAGCGACATGAGGCAGGTCGAACCCAGCGTCGAAGATCTTTTCGTGGCCCTCCTCAACCATCGGCAGGCCGCGTAGTGGACAAGCCCGCCGGCCCGCCCATCGTCGTGGACCGCCTGAGCAAGCGCTTCGGGTCGTTCAGCGCGCTGGACGGAGTCAGCTTCGACATCGGACGCGGCGAGATCATGGGATTCCTCGGGCCGAACGGCGCCGGCAAGTCGACGCTGATCCGCATCCTCTGCGGACTCCTGCGCCCCAGCAGCGGCCGCGCGATCGTGGCGGGGATCGACATCGCGGACGATCCCGAAGGCGTTCGGCAACGCATCGGCTACATGTCGCAGAAGTTCTCGCTGTACGGCGACCTCAGCGTGGTCGAGAACCTGCGCTTCTTCGGCGGCATCTACGGCGTCCCCTCGCGCCTGCTGGACGAGCGCATCCGCCGTGTCGTCGAGATGGCCGACCTGCAGGGGCGCGAAACGGCCCTGGTGTCGACCCTCGCCGGCGGCTGGAAGCAGCGGCTGGCCCTGGGCTGCGCCATCCTGCACCGGCCGGCCGTCCTCTTTCTCGACGAGCCCACCTCGGGCGTGGACCCCGGTTCCCGCAGACGGTTCTGGAACCTGATCCACGACCTCAGCGACGATGGCGTGAGCGTGCTGGTGTCGACCCACTACATGGACGAGGCGGAATACTGCATGCGCATCGCCCTCATCGCGGCGGGCCGCCTGATCGCATTGGGCACGCCGCACGACCTGAAGCAGCAGTCGATCGGCGGCGAGTTGCTCGAACTGGAGTGCGACAACCTCGGCGCCGCGCTCGACCTGGTCGCCCACGTTCCCGGCGTCAAGGATGCGGCGGTCTTCGGCAACGCGCTGCACCTGCTGGTCGACAAGGTCGACCCGACCGCGGCCGCGGTCAGGGCCCGCCTCGCCGAGCATGGATTGCCGAGCGCTCGCACCCGCCAGATCGCACCCTCCATGGAAGACATGTTCGTGCACCTGGTGCGTGCCAGCAGAACCGCGACAGCCGGGGCGGCCCCATGAGGGTGCGGCGCATCATCGCGATTGCCCGCAAGGAGGTGCTTCAGGTGGTGCGCGATCCGCGCAGCCTCATGATCGCGCTGCTGCTGCCGCTGATGCAGATGTTCATGCTCGGCTACGGCGTCAACCTGGATGTCAGCCACATCCCCTTGTGCACCGTCGACCAGGAAGGCAATCAACAGTCGACGGACCTGCTGAAACGATTCTCGGCCTCGCGCTACTTCGACGTCCGCGCCGTCGCCACCACGCTCGCCGAGGTCACGCGCCAGCTCGACGCAGGCGGCTGCCAGCTTGCCGTGGTGGTGCCCAGAGGCTTCTCGCGCCACCTGGCGGACGAGGGCGCGGCGACCGTGCAAGTGCTGGTCGACGGCACGGACTCCAACACCGCGACGATCGCGGCGGGATACGCCGGCGCGGTGATCGCCGGCTACTCGAACCAGGTCCAACTCGATGCCATTCATCGGCGCGGCGGCCAGATCCAGACCCTCACGCCCGTGAGCGTGCAGTCGCGCGTGTGGTTCAACGAAGACCTGGAGAGCAGCTACTTCATCATCCCGGGCGTGGTGGCCCTGGTCATGGCCATCGTCGGCGCCCAGCTGACCTCGCTGACGATCGCGCGCGAGTGGGAGCGCGGCACCATGGAAGTGCTGGTGTCGACACCCGTCACGCCCCTGGAACTGATGCTGGGAAAGCTCTTCCCCTACTTCGCCATCGGCCTGTTCGACGCAGCCATGTGCCTGGCGCTGGCGGTGGGCTGGTTCCACGTGCCTTTCCGCGGCACCCTGCTGACACTGCTGGCCACGACCAGCCTGTTCCTGATGGTGGTGCTGTGCATCGGCTACTACGTGTCGGTATCGATCCGAAGCCAGGTCGGCGCCAGCCAGGTCGCGCTCATTCTGACGATGCTGCCGACCACCCTGCTGTCCGGCTTTTCGTTTCCGATCGAACAGATGCCGCGCTTCGTCCAGGGCGTGACCTACCTCGTGAGCGCGCGCTACTACGTCACGATCCTGAAGGCCGTCTTCCTGAAGGGTTCAAGCGTGGTCGAGCTGGCCGTCCCGGTCGCCTGTCTGGCGCTCTATGCGGCCGTGCTGGTCACGCTGGCCGCGCGATCGTTCCGCAAGACGCTGGATTGAGCCGTGTTCGGACGCATCGCCCATCTCCTGATGAAGGAGTTCCTGCAACTCAAGCGCGACAAGTCGGCGCGCTTTCGGCTCCTGATCCCCCTCGTCATCCAGATGCTGCTGTTCGGCTATGCCGCCACCTTCGAGGTGTTCAACGTCTCGACCGCCATCCTGGACCAGGACCACACACCCGAAAGCCGCTCGCTCGTCGCCGCATTCGTCCACAGCAGCCGCTTTCAACTGACCACCGGCGCATCGACGCACCGCGACGTCGAGCGTGCGGTGGCCGCCAGCGACGCGCAGGTCGGGATCGTCATTCCGGCCGGCTTTTCCGAATTGCTGCGCAAGGGCCGGAGTTCGCCCGTCCAGGTGCTGCTGGACGGCACCAACTCCAACACCGCCCTGATTGCCCTGGGCTATGTCAACGAGATCACCGGCACGTTCGGCCAGGCCTACGCCCTGGATCTGGCCCAGCGTACCGGACGCGCGCTCGGCCAGCCCCTGGTGCACGTCGACATGGCGCGGCGCTATTGGTACAACCCCAACCTCAACAGCCGCTGGTTCTTCGTGCCCGGGGTGATCGGCACGCTGGTGCTGGTCACGATCGTCAACCTCACCGCCTTCGCGATCGTTCGCGAGCGCGAAGTGGGCACCCTTGAACAGCTGCTGGTCACGCCGATCCGGCCTTTCGAATTCATCGTGGGCAAGACCCTGCCCTTCTTTTTCGTCGGCCTGATCCAGGTGTCCGTCGTCGCCGCCATCGGCCTGTTGTGGTTCAAGGTGCCCTTTGCCGGCAATCCCCTGCTCCTCGTTGCCGGCACCTGCCTGTTCCTGCTCAGCACCTTGTCCATCGGCCTGCTGATATCGACGATCTGCACGACCCAGCAGCAGGCTTTCGCATCGAACTTCTTCGTGCTCAATCCGATGTTCATCCTGTCGGGCTTCAGCTTTCCGATTTCAAGCATGCCCCAGGCCCTGCAATGGATCACCCTGGTCGACCCGCTGCGCTACTTCCTGATCATCGTTCGAGGCACATTCCTCAAGGGGGTGGGCATCGACGTGCTCTGGCCGCCCATGCTGGCCCTGGCCGCGATCGGATTCACGCTGCTGACCGTCTCGATCCTTCGATTCCGGAAGGCGCTCGATTGACGCCGTGGGGCCGGCATCGAAGCTGATGGCGGGCGGCGATCCGGCCGGAGGGAATCAGTGATGAGCGACGGTCGATGCCCGCGTCGCCGGTTGCGAATGGAAGTGGCCGCGCCATGCCGACCACAAGCCCAGATACCAATTCAGCAACTCCCGCTCGCTGCCCATGCGAAGACGCTGGTAGGCACGCTTTCGGTAGGTCTTGACGCTTTCCTCGCCGACACCGAGATCCACGGCAATGCCGGCCGTCGACATCCCGTACAGGACGCGCGCGCAGACTTCGCCTTCGCGGCGCGGCAGGTCGGTCATCGCGGACACGCAGCCTTCGATTTCCTCGAGCGTGGCCAGCGCGAGCGCCGGATTCGGCCGATGGGCCAGGATCTCCGCATGCTTGGCCAGCAGCGACACGAGCAGGCCCGAGACACCCGCCAGATCGTCGACCGCGCGAGGCGCGAACTCGGCATGCGGATCGGATCGAACGACGCTCAGGCCCAGTGCGATCTCGTTGCGCCGGCCGCACACCAGGAGCCGATCGCTGACATGCGGAAAAACCGCGGGGCGCAGCTCCGAATAGCTCCTGGCGCTCAGGTCCAGGTGGATGACCCGGGATGTCGTCTGCGACAGGCACTGCTGGGCTTCATGGATCGCCGGATCCTTTCTCCACCACTCACGGTTCACGTACAGGTCGAGCTGGGCACCTGCGTTGTTCACGGGATCGACACTGCTGGCCGTCAACCCGTCGAGCCGGCCCTGCCCCAGCCTGAAGACCGCGCAATGGTCCGCGCCGCAAAGCGCGTTGAGATAGGTCACGAGCCTCGGCCCGAAGGCTTCGGTGCCGATGGCTTCGACCAGGTCGGGGATGTCCGTTCGCGCGGCCGGGGGGGAGATGTACTGGATGGCGTGGGAAGCAGGCGTCGTCGTCATTCACGTGTCTCTCTGATCCTCGACGTCTCGCTGGCGCTCGCTTCGAACGACGCTGGAACCCGAGGCTGCGAGGTTTGGGATTGGCTTCAAACTTCGTAATCAGATTACGCTATTCGAAAATACCTTTGGATCGGAACAAACCCGGAGGCCACCGCCGCATCCGCGGGCGACCGGACGCGACGCATTGCCCGGCGCGAAATCAGACTGCGCCCATGCGCCGGGACACCTCGGCCGCCTTGGCCTTCAAGGCGCGTGCATTGGGCCCGTCGAAGCTCGCATCGAACAGTCCGGCGCCGCCCATCACCGCGATGGAACCGGCCAGGGCGCCGGCATGATCGAAGATCGGCGCCGCCAGGGCGTGGATGCCGCGGTTCATGTCGCCGATGACGTGGGCCATGCCCCGCTTTCGAACGGATTCGAACATCGCGTCGACTTCGCGGCGGGTCATCTTCTTGCGTCTGCCGGCGCCCGCCTGCGCGACGGCGGCCGACGTGGGCGTCCTGCCCGCCAGCTCCTGGTCGACGAAGGGATCGATCAGCGACCGCGGCATGTAGGCGCCGAACACCCGCCCCGTGGCCGCGGAGAGGATCGGCATCACCGAGCCGGCGCGAACACTGATGATGACGACGTCGTTCGTTTCCTCGAACCGCACGAAGGTCGGGCCGTAGTTGCCCCACACCGCGAGGCCCGTGCCGAAGCCGGTCTCGTCGCGCAGTTCGGCCAGGGCGGGCGTCGCGACGTCGACGACGTCCAGATGGCGCAACGCGGCCAGGCCGAGCCGCACGGCCAGGGGCCCGAGCCGGTAGCCGCCGGTCATCGGGTTGCGATCGACCAGTCCGCTGCGGCAGAAGCTCGCGAGGTAGCGATGCGCCTTGGGCGGCGGCATCGCGGCATGCTCGGCGATGGTCTTGAGCATCGGCGTGGGGCCCAGTTCGATCAATGCCGCCAGCACGCGAACGCCGGTCTCGACGGCCTGCACGCCCGCCGATTCGTCGGCGGCGCTCTCGTCAACCTTGAGAATCTCCGCGCTGCGCACTTTGTCCAATCCCACACCCCACCTCCATCAGGAACAACGTCAAGCCCGGTCACGAGGACGCAGGCCCGCCCGCCACGACTTTGACACAGGCGCGACTGCATGCACAACCGCCAGGGGCGATGGCCGCTCAGGTACGCCGATGCGATTCAGCGCCCGGCCTTCAGCAGACCCGCGATCCGCGCCACGCGCTGCCCCTGGTAGCGCGCCGCCGCCAGCTTCTCGGGCGGCAGCCCGTTGCCACGTCCATCGCTGAAGCTCACCCCATAGGGATTGCCCCCTGCCGCGTAGAGCAGCTTGTCGGTGTAGCCCACCGGAACAATGATCGCGCCCCAGTGATAGAAGACATTCTGCAAGGCCAGCAAGGTCGACTCCTGCCCACCGTGCAGGTTGCCGGCGCCGCCGAAGACCGCCGCCGCCTTGTCCTGCAGCCGACCCTGCGCCCACAAGGGTCCGGTCGTGTCGATGAACTGCTTGAGTTGCGCCGCCGGCAGGCCGAAGCGCGTGGGCGTCCCGAAGACAAAGCCGTCGGCCCATTCGAGATCGTCCAGGCTGGCCTCGGCCACGTCGCGCGTGGCCTCCAGGTGCTCTTTCCATGCGGGCTTGGCGGCAATCACCTCGGGCGATGCCAGCTCGCACACCTTGCGCACCCGGACTTCCGCGCCCGCCCCGAGGGCACCCTCCTCGACCGCGCGGGCCATCTGGTAGGTGTGGCCCGTGCTGCTGTAGTAGATGACTGCGATCTTCGTCATGGCTCGTTTCCTTCAGGTTCGTTGTCAAGAAAGCCAGGGCCGCACGGCACGGCAGCCCCCGGCTGCCGCTGCCGGGCATCGCGCGAACGCAGGCCTTCGGGCGCCGGATAGCGCCGGCTCGACGGCCCCGCCCTCATGACCTGGCCCGGCACCTCGTGCTCGACGATCGATGGCATTCGCCGCGCGAGCGCAAGCAATGCCTCGAGGTCGACGCCGGTGTCGTAGCCCATGGCCTGGAACATGTGCACCAGATCCTCCGTGCACACATTGCCGCTGGCACCCGGCGCGAAGGGGCAGCCCCCCAGGCCGCCGAGCGAGGCGTCGAAGCGATCGACACCCGCCTCCAGCGCGGCCAGCGCATTGGCCAGGCCCATGGCCCGCGTGTCGTGAAAGTGCGCGGTCAGGGTCAATGCGGGCCAACGCGTCCTCACTTCGCCGCACAGGCGCTCGACCTGCGCCGGATTGGCCATGCCCGTGGTGTCGCACAAGGTGACGCGATCGATGCCGAGATCGACGAACCGGCCGACCAGCGCGATCACCGCGGCGCCGGATACGTCGCCCTCGAAGGGACAGCCGAAGGCCGTGGACAGCGATGCATTGATATGCGCCCGGCCGGCCACCACGCGGACGACATCGGCAAACTGCGCGAGCGACTGCGCAGGCGTCATGCGCAGGTTGGCGAGGTTGTGCGTCTCGCTCGCGGACATCACGAGGTTGAGCTCGTCGACCGCGCAGCCCAGCGCGCGCTCGGCGCCGCGCAGGTTGGGCACCAGCGCCGCATACTCGACGCCCGGCACCCGGTCGATGCGGCTCATCACCGCCTCGGCGTCGGCCAGCGCGGGAATCGCCTTGGGCGAGGTGAACGAAGTGACCTCGATCTTGACCAGACCGGTGCGGCTCAGGCCGTTGATCAGCTCGACCTTCTGCTCCGTGGGGACGAACTTCGGCTCGATCTGGAAGCCGTCGCGCACCGAGACTTCCTGGATGTACAGGCGCCTGCCTTCCGACTTTCTCATTCCGCGCCCTTCGCTCAGACCACGCCGGACGCGCGAAGACGCCGGCATTCGTCGGCATCGATGCCCAGCGAGGCCAGCACCTCCTCGGTGTGCGCGCCGAGCCGCGGCCCGACCCATTGCGTCTGCCCCGGTGTCGCGCTGAGCTTGGGCACGATGCCGGGCAAGTCGATGGGGGCACCGTCAGGCAAGGTGTGGCGCTGGATCATGTCGCGCGCCTTGTAGTGCGGGTCCGCGGCAATGTCCTCCGCGGTATAGACCCGGCCGCCGGGCACCGACGCGGCTTCCAGGATGCCCAGCACCTCGTACAGCGTGTGCCGTCCGGTCCACGCCGAGATGGCCGCATCCAGCGCATCGTTGTGCCGCACGCGGCCATCGTTGCGCGCCAGCTCGGGATCGTCCGCCAGGTCCTGGCGCCCGATCGCATTCATCAGGCGCTTGAAGATCGCATCGCCGTTGCCCGCGATGACCACGTAGCTGCCGTCGCCGCACAGGTAGGTGTTCGACGGCGAGATCCCCGGCAGGCTGGCCCCCGAACGCTCGCGCACATGGCCGAACTCCGCGTACTCGGGCACCAGGCTTTCCATCACCGCGAAGACCGCCTCGTACAACGCCACGTCGATGAACTGGCCCTCGCCGCGGTTCACCTTGACGTGGTGCATCGCCAGCAGCGCGCCGATCGTTCCGTACAGCGACGCCAGGGTGTCGCCCAGGCTCACGCCCACGCGCACCGGCGGCCGGTCCGCAAAGCCGGTGACGTGGCGCAGGCCGCCCATGCATTCGGCGATGGCCGCGAAGCCGGGCCGCTGGCTGTAGGGTCCGGACTGGCCGTAGCCGGAGATGCGCACCATCACCAACCCGGGGTTGATCGCCGACAGCTGCTCCCACCCGAGGCCCCATTTCTCCAGCGTGCCCGGACGGAAGTTCTCGACCACGATGTCCACCTCGCCCGCCAGGCGGCGCACGATGTCGCGTGCTTCATCGCGCTTCAGGTCCAGCGTGACGGACTTCTTGTTCCGGCTTTGCGTGTACCACCACAGCGATGTCCCGTCATGCAGCTTGCGCCAGGTGCGCAAGGGGTCGCCATCGGCCGGCGGTTCGATCTTGATCACCTCGGCGCCGAACTGTGCAAGCAGCGCGCTCGCGTAAGGGCCTGCGATCAACGAACCCAGTTCGAGGACCCTCACCCCTTGCAGGGGCAATGGCCGGTGATCAGTCTTGGTGCTTTGGGTCATCGGAAAGACAAGGGCTGGAGCCGTCGGACAGCGGGGAGACGCACGGGGCGCGCGCAAGTCATCGCAATCCTCAGAGCACTTCGTGCACGTCGTAGCGCGGACCGTTGGACTCGCGCGTGCCGGTGCCCACGGCAATCAGGTCGTTGAGCCAGCGCAGCCGCGGCGCGCCGGTCTCGAACTGCACCGCCACGCGGAAGTAGTCCGCGCCCGGTGGAATCGGCTCGCGATCGACGATCTTGCGCATGATCTCGGGCGAGCCGTTGCGACGGCCGAAGTAGGTCATGTAGATCAGCTCGCCGGCGTCGGTCTGCAGCGTCAGCCGCACGTCGAGGTGCAGGCCGCCATCCGGCCGCTCGATCACCCAGTCGCCGCCGCCGGGCAGCACCAGGCCCTTCAGGCGCTCGCCTTCGAAGCGGCCACCGGTCACGTTCACGACGCGCCGCGTGAAGCCCTGGGGCAGCGCCCCGATGAGATGCATGGGGCCGTCCACGTCGGCCTTGATCGTGAACAGCGGGCGGAGTCTGATATCCATGGGTGTGATTCAGTTGAAGGCCCTTGCGGGCCGGTTGGACAAATCTGCCAATGCGTCCGGGCCTCGACGGCCGAAGGCCGCCCCTCAAACCGTGAGCACGATCTTCCCGAAGTGCGCATTGGCGTTCATGTGGGCCAGGGCCTGCGCCGCATCCTTCAGCGCGAAGCGGCGATCGATCGGCAGCCGCAGCCGACCCTCCGCCACCGCCACACCCAGATCGGCCAGCATCCTCGCATTGAGCGTGCGGATCTCCTCCACCGAGCGGGTGCGGAAAGTCACGCCGATGTAGCTCAGCCGCTTCAGCGCATGCAGCTGGAAATCGAACTCCCCGCCCGCGCCGCCAAGTCGGCCGAGGTTCACGATGCGTCCGAGCAAGGCCGCCGTCTGCATGGTCTTCCTGAATTCCGGACCGGTGACCTGGTCGACGATCAGGTCGAAGCCCTTGCCGCCGGTGGCGGCGACGGCCTTCGCATCCCAGTCGGCTTCGCGCGGATCCAGGGCCAGGTCGGCACCGAATTCCGCGAGCCGCCCGCGTCGCACCGCATTCGTCGACGTGCCGACCACGATGCGCGCGCCGAGCAGCTTCGCAATCTGCAGGCCCATCAGGCCCACGCCGGAGCTGGCGCCATGAATCAGCACCGCATCGCCCCCGGCGAGCCGGCCATGCGTCACGATCGCGTCATGCATGGCCTGGAGCGCGAGCGTCAGGATCGTGGCCTGCTCGTAAGGCAACCGCTCGTCGGGGATCCTGCAGGCGCGGCCCCAGTCGGTCACGGCATATTCGGCATAGGCGCCCGAGCCGGTGCACATGACGCGGTCGCCGACCTTGAAGCCCCGAGCCTCGGCGCCGAGCTCGACCACCTCCCCCGCCCATTCCATGCCGAGGATGTTGCCGTCCCTGGCGGCCAGACCCGCCAGATCGGCGCGATTGAGACTGGCCGCCCTCACCCGTACGAGGATCTCGTTCGGCCTGGGCTTCGGCATGGGCACATCGCCGTACACGGCGCCTTCGGGGGTCGAGACAATGGCTTTCATATCAACCCGCGACCGGCCTTTCCACCTGAATCGAATACCCGGAAAACAACGCCAGCATCCCGCCATCCACATTCATGATCAGCCCGTTGACGTAAGCCGCATCCGCCGACGCGAGAAACGCGATCACCCTCGCCTGCTCCTGCGGCTGCGCACTGCGCCCCATCGGAATGCGCTTCTGCCGGTCGGCGAACATCTGCGGATTCGCGCGGCTGAATTCGCGCACCATCTCGCTTTCGGTCACGCCCGGGCAGAGCGCGTTGACCCGGATACCGTGGCGACCCCATTCGACCGCCAGCGATTTCGTCAGGCCGACGACCGCATGCTTCGATGACACATAGCCGATGTTGTCGGGAATGGCCGCCAGGCCGGCCGGCGACGCGACATTGACGATCGCGCCGCGTCGCTCGGGAATCATGCAGCGCGCACCGACCGTCTGCGCCCAATAGAAGGTGCCGTCCAGGTTGACGCCGATCGAGCGGCGCCATCTCTCGATCGGCACCGACTCCGCCGCACCGAGGTCGAACAGGCCGGCGTTGTTCACGAGCACGTCGATGCGCCCGTGGCGGCGCAGCACCTCGTCCACGTTCGCATGCACCTGCTCGATATCGGACACATCGCCCGGTATCGCGAAGGCGCGGCCGCCTTCCGCGACGATCGAGGCGGCGGCGGCTTCGGCGGGCTCGGCCCGCACATCGTTGATGGCGACGATCGCGCCTTCCGAAGCCATGAGCCGCGCGGTGGCCAGGCCGATGCCGCTGCCCGCGCCGGTGATCACGCACACCTGATCCTGAAAGCGAGGTCTCATTGCTGCGTGTCCTTCTTCTCGAAGCCGGGGCGCGGGATGAGCCCCAGGAGGGTCTTGCTCAGGCCGCCATCGACCAGGATGTCCTGTCCGCTGACGTAGCTCGAACGCTCGCTGGCCAGGAACAGCACCGCCTCGGCAACGTCGCGCGGTGTACTGATGCGGCGGGCCGGGACGATGCTTTCGCGCAGGCGCAGCACGTCCGGGTCCTGGTAGATGACCTCGCTCATGGGCGTGCGCACCATGGCCGGACTCACGACATTGCTGCGAACGCCATGCTCGCCGAGCTCGACCGCGAGCAATTGCGACAGCATCTTCACGCCGGCCTTGCTCACGCTGTAGGCGCCGCTGTAGGCCTGCGGGAAGCTGCCCGAAATCGACGCCACGTGGATCATGCTGCCGCCGCCCTGCGCGATCATCTGCCGTCCGAAGGACTGGGCGCAGAGCAGGAAGCCGGTCAGGTTGACCGACATCAGCTGGTTCCACTTCTCGACCTTCACCTGCATCAGCGCATCCGCATAGATCGCGGCCGCGTTGTTCACCAGTACCTTGCAGGGGCCGAGCTTCGCAGCCACCACTTCCGCTGCGGCTTCCACGCTGGCGGCATCGGTGATGTCGCAGTACACGCCGATGGCCTTCGCACCGGTGTCGGCAATTCCGTCGGCCACGGCCAGGGCAGCCTTCTCGTCGCGATCGAGCAGCGCGACCGCCGCACCCACCGCCGCGAGTTCACGCGCGATCTCCGCGCCGATGGCGCCTGCCGCGCCGGTCACGACGCACACCCGTCCGGAAAGGCCGAGCCAGTTGTCGCCGGAGGAGGAAGAAGCCGCGCTCCTGTTCGTCATCTCGATTCCTTGTTCTGCATCTCAAAGCTGCGGGTCCGCGATGGTGACGGTCAATCCGTCGAGTTCTTCGGTCATCACCAGCTGGCAGCTCAGGCGGCTGTTGGGCTGCCGGCCGGCGGCGGTGTAGTCGAGCATTTGCGATTCGTTGTCCGACACGGGCGGCAGCAGTTCCACGTATTCAGGCGCGACGAAGACATGGCAGGTCGCGCAGCTCAAGCTGCCGCCGCAGTCGCCGACGATGCCCCCGATGTCGTTGTCGCCGGCGGCGCGCATCAGGCTGGTGCCGACCGGCACCTCCACTTCGAAGCGGGCATCGGCGGACAGGTAGATGGCTTTGGGCATGGTGATGGTCTCCTCGGGCTGGCATGTCGCGCATCCGTCTCCACAAAGGGATGCGAGCTGTCGCGAGCGTATGGACGAACTGTGCCCGCGATGTCCGGCGGCGTCAGTCCCCTGCCCAGGGGACGGTCCCTCGCTGCGGGCATCTGCCTCGGACGGCGGACATCTTCTCCAGCCGGCCGCGCCCGGGACCAGCATGCCGGTGCGGGACGCGGCGAGTCGGCCACCTACTTCACCGAAGCGAACGCGCCGTTCTTCACCACCAGCACCGCCCCGCCGTAGTTGGGATTGCGCGCCGCGTCCAGGCTCCACGCCCCCTCGCCGATCACCACGGGCACCTTGTTCGACCTGGCCAGTTCGGCACGGATCTTCGCCCGGTCCGGGTTCGGCCCCGCGTTGCGGAAGGCCTGCACGGCGATCAACCCGGCGCTGTACCCCATCGCGGCCCAGTTGTCAGGCTCGGACTTGTAGCGCGCCTTGTAGTTGTCCGCGAAGGCGGCACCGACCGCGCCGGCATTGCCCGGCGCGTAGTCGGCGATGACGTAGGCACCTTCCACCGCCTTGCCGCCGGTCTTGATGAAGCCCTGCGAGGCGAGCGTGGGCGGGCCCAGCAGCTTGACCTTGGGGCTGAGCCCCGCCTGCCGCAGCTGCAGGAAGAGATTGCCCGACAGCTCGGCCGGCGCTGCCACGAAGACGGCGTCGATGTCCGCATCGGCCAGCTTGGTCGCGAGCGCGAGGAAGTTGGAGTCCGAGGCCTGGATGCCCTCCTGCGACACGATGGTCGCGCCCGCGCTCTTCATTGCATCGCGCAGCGCGTCCTTCTGCGCGATGAAGCCGTCGTTGCCCTGGTCGAAGACGAAGGCGACGCGCCTCACGCCCAGCTTCTCCATCGCGTACTTGCCCAGCGAACCCATCACGTCCGTCGCGCGCGCGCCGACCTTGAAGGACCAGGGGCCGGGCGACAACACTTCCATCGACGACGCCGTCGACAGCAGCGGTACCTGCAGTTCGTTCGCCACCGGCGCGCCGGCCGTGGCTTCGACGCTGGTGGTCGGGCCCAGCACCATCAGCACCTTGTCGCGGCGCACGAACTGGTTCACCAGCGTGATGGTCTGGGCCTTGTCTCCGGCCGTGTCGGCTTCGACGATCCTGAACTTCGCGCCGCCCGGCAGGCCTTTCTGGTTGGCCTCCTCGAGCGCCAGCTTCATGCCGTTCTGGATCGGCACGCCGCCGAAGGCATAGACGCCGGTCGTCGCGTTGAAGACCCCGATCGGAAGATCCTCGGCGGCTGCCGGCAGGGCGGCCGATGCCGCGACCAGTGCGCCGACGATCCACGGGATGGGTTTCCGATGTGCTCTGCTCATGTTGCTGTCTCCTGGCTGATGGACGGTTCTTGTCTACGCGGATGCCACCGCGGCGAAGCGGAGGCCCCGGCAATATGAGCTCCCGCGCGGGCCGGCGTCAGTCCCCTGCGGGGGGACTCGCGCCCTTGGCGAAAGCACCTACAGTCGGCCGAATGCCGTCCCCCTCCAGAGCCGCGCTCACCCACGGCATGGTCATCGCCGCGGTGGTGCTTCTCACCGGTCTGCAACCCGTGAGCACCGACCTCTATCTCCCCGGCCTGCCGACCTTGCGCTCCGACTTCGGCGTGTCCGCGAGCGCGGTGCAGATGGCGCATTCGCTCTATGTGCTGTGCTTCGGCTTCTCGCAGCTCGCATGGGGTCCCGCGTCGGACCGCTTCGGCCGCCGGCCCACGCTGGGGCTCGGCCTCGCCATGTATGTGGGCGCGGGTGTGGTGAGCCTGCTGGCCGGCTCGATGCCGGTGTTCACCATCGCGCGTGCCGTGCAGGGCGTGGGGCTGGCCGCCTGCATGGTGTGCGTGCGCGCGCTCGTTCGCGACCTGTACGAGCCGCACGAAGGCACGCGCGTGACGGCAGCAGCGATGTCCATCTTCTGCGTCATCGCCATCGGCGCGCCGCTGGTCGGCGGCGCCGTCGCTTCCGCCTGGGGATGGCGTGGCGCACTCGGCGTCACCGCGCTCTACGGATGCGCGACGATGCTCTTCATCGTCACGCGCTTCCCGGAGACGGCGCGCCGGCTCAATCCGCAGGCGACGCGTCTCGCGCCGCTTCTTCGCACCTATGCAGGCATCGTGCGACATCCCGGATTCGTGGCCTGGACCGCGCTGATGGCTTTCGGGTACGGGGCCTACTTCGCCTTCTACGCCGCCTCCTCATTCACCTATGTCGGCCAGTTCGGCGTCTCGCGCAACGCGTACGGGCTGGTGCTCGCCGGCGGCTCGATCGCATACCTCGCCGGCACCCTGTTGTGCCGCCGCTGGCTGGCCGCGCATGGGGTGCGCGGCACGGTGGCACGCGCCACCGTGTTCTCGACCCTGTCGGTGCTGATGTTCGTGGTGCCGGTGTTCCACGGCGGACACACCTTCTGGACGCTGTCGATCGCGCTGTGGCTGCACCTGATGGGCTACGGCGCGCAGCAGCCCTGTGCCCAGGTCGGCATGGCGGGGCCCTTCCCGCTCGAGGCAGGCGCGGCGACCGCGCTCGGCGGCTGCATCCTCGCGGTGGGTGCCGCGCTCAGCGGCATGTGGCTGGGCTCCAGTTTCGACGGTACGGCGAATTCCATCGCGCTGATCGTCGCGGTGCTCGTGGCCGGCTGCGGCATCACCGCACTCACCCTGGTGCAGCGATACGGTGCCGCGACACCGGTGTTGCCCGTGGCCTCCAGCCCGCCCTGAACCCGGGCCGCCGGCTCAGTTCAAGAACATCCCCGGTGCCGGCCGTGCGGCGGCGCCGGCATGGACCGCACCCCTCCATTCGCCCCAGCGCCCGAGGTACCAGGTGAGCAACTCGCGCCCGCAGCCGATCCGCAGGCGCTGGTAGACCCGCTTGCGGTAGGTCTTGACGCTTTCCTCGCCGATCGACAGATCCAGCGCGATGCCGGTCGTCGACAGCCCGTAGAGCACGCGCGCGCACACCTGCACCTCGCGCCGCGGCAAGTCGGTCGTCGCCATGATGCAGTTCTCGATCTCGGTGAGCGAGGTCAGCGCCAGCGCGATGTTGGGCCGGTTCAGCACCAGATCGGCATGACGCGCCAGCATCGACACCAGCACGTCGGCGACCGAACTCACGCGGTCGATGTCGCCCGAGGTGAAGGCGCCGTGGACGTCGGAGCGCAGGATGCTCAAGCCGTAGGCGGTCTCGTGGCGGCGTCCGGCCACCACCAGGCGTTCCCGGATGTGGGGATAGATGGTGTCGCGCAGGTCGGTATCGGCCAGGTCGCCGATGTCGACGCGGATCAGCAGCGGCTCGCGCGTCGGCATGCGGGTCTGCGCCTCGCGCAGGGCCGGGTCCTTGCGCCAGTATTGCTGGCCGACGTAGCGCGAAGCCTGCAGGCTGGCGGCATTGGTCCCGTCGTGGCTGCCGACGACCACCTGGCTGAGCGAGTCGTGCCCGAGCTGGAAAACCGCGCAATGGTCCGCGCCGCACACCTGGTGAAGATAGCCGAGCAATTGCGCACCGAAGCGCTCGCTGCCGATGGCCTCGATGATCTCGGGCAGGTCCGGGGCGGCCACGCGGGGTGCGTGGGCCATCGTCGCAGCGCCTGGGCTGGTGTTCATCGTTGTCTCCTTTGCGGCGCCCGGGTCGAGCCGGCGCCGGCCTCTTTCTCGGCCGGTCGGCGATCGGCATGCACCGCGGCGGATTCGATTGCACCACCAAGCATGCGCCCTGCCTGCCCCCCCGCCACGGGACAGGGAAATCCCCTAGGCGCCGGCCCCGGTTCCCCCCAAGAGGGGACAGACCGGCGCAGCATCTGCGTCGATCATGATGTCACCCCTGAATGTCGCAGCAATGAGCCCGCCTGCCATCACCGTGATCATGGAAGAGCACCAGGCATTGCGCGCCGTGCTTCAGTCCTTCCGTCTGCATGTGGAGCAGGCCCGGAGGAACCGGACGACGCCCGACTTCGGCGCCCTGCGGGCCCTGCTCTTCTACGCCGACGAGGTTCCGGCGCATTGGCATCACGCGAAGGAGAACAAGCATCTGTTCCCCCGCGTGCGCGAACGCTGCCCCGCGCTGCGCCCTGTCCTGGACCGGCTGGAGGCCGAGCATGCGCGCGGCGAGCTCGCCATCCGCCAGCTCGAACGCGCGCTGCTCGCCTTCGAGGTCATGGGCGAATCGCGCCGCGAGCCTTTCGAGAAGGCGGCCGAAGGCTTCGTCAGGCAGTACCTCGGCCACATGGAGGTCGAGGAGAACTATGTCATCCCGGTGGCGCTCGGCTGCCTGACCGAGGATGACTGGAAGCAGCTCGACCAGGCCTTCGCATCCAGCGGCGATCCGGTCGAGCAGCAGGTCGCGGATGAATACCGACAGCTGCTGCGCCGCGTGTTGTTCCGGGAAGGCATGCCTTCCTCCTGCAAGTGAAAGATATGACTCAAGGCATCAAAGAAATCGAAATCCCCGTCCTGATCGTCGGCGGCGGAGGCTGCGGCCTCACCTCGTCGATCTTCCTGTCCAGGCTGGGCGTGCCCAACATGCTCGTCGAGCGGCACGCCTCGCCCGGCCGGCTTCCGAAGGCGCGCTACATCAGCCAGCGCACGATGGAAATCCTGCGCCAGTTCGGCGCGGCCGACAGCGTCTATTCGCGCTCGATGCCGCTGGCGCACATCTCGCACATCCGCTGGTGCACCACGCTCGCGGGCGACGGCCCGCTGGATCGCCGCACCTTCTATCGCATCGAATCCTTCGGCGGCGGCTCGCTGACGCACTATGCGAAGCACAGCCCCTGCGAGTCCACGCTCTATCCGCAGGTGCGGCTGGAGCCGCTGCTGCGCACCATCGCCGATGCCGAATCGCGGGCGACGGTGCTCTACAACCACGAGCTCGAATCCTTCGCGCAGGATGCCGGCGGCGTCACCGCCTTCGTGCGCGACCGCGACTCCGGCGAGAGCATGCGGGTGCGATCGCGCTACCTGATCGGCGCCGACGGCGGCAAGACCGTGGGTCCCGCGGTCGGCGCCCGCTTCGAAGGCGCGACCGACCTCGCGCACATGGTGACCGTCTACTTCAAGGCCGACCTGTCGAAGTACTGGGACGACGACTACTCGATGACCACGTGGTTCGTGAATCCCGAGGGCGGCTCGTGGGCCAGCGGCGTGCTGGGCCAGCTCGGCCCGACACGCTTCGGCCGCCATTCCGAGGAATGGATGTTCCACTTCAGCTTCCGTCCTGACGACCCCTCGCGCTTCGAAGAGGCTTCGCTGCTGCCGCGCATGCGCGAGCTGCTGAAGATTCCCGATCTCACGCCCGAGATCATCGGCATCGGCCACTGGACGGTGGAGGGCGTGCTGATCGACCGCTACCGCTGGGGTCGCGTGCTGCTGGCCGGCGACGCCGCCCATCGGCATCCGCCGACCACGGGCCTGGGCTTGAACTCGGCCATCCAGGACGCCCACAACCTCGCGTGGAAACTCGCCGCCGTCATCAAGGGCGAGGCCCATGACAGCCTGCTCGATGCCTACGAGGCGGAACGCCGTCCGGTGGCCGCCGCCAATGTGCAGTGGGCCTTGATGACCTTCCAGAACCATGCACTCACCGATGGCGGCATCGGCCTGGTGCGCGGCGACCCCGAGACCAGCCGCGCCAACTTCACCCGCTTCTTCGCGGACAACGCGGAAGGCCGCACACGCCGCGCGCGGCTCGAGAAGGTCATGGAGCTGCAGCGCATGGAGTGGCAGGCGCATGACATCGAACTGGGCTTCCACTACGACGAAGGCGCGGTCGCACCCGACGCCACGCCCACGCCGCTGCGCGACCCGCTCGGGCAGGTCTACGTGCCCACCACCCGGCCCGGCCATCGCTTGCCGCATGCCTGGGTGGAACGCGAAGGCCGGCGACTCTCCACCCTCGATCTGGTCCGCCCGGGACGCTGGCTGCTCATCACCGGACACGACGGCGGCGCCTGGCGCAGGGCGGCCGAGCAACTGATCCGGACCACGGAACTGCCGATCGACGTGGTCGAGATCTCCGCCGCAGCCGCCGTGCGCGATCCGCGGCGCGACTGGCTGCAGGTGCGCGAGGTGTCCGAGGACGGCGCGATCCTGGTGCGGCCCGACCAGCATGCGGGATGGCGCAGCTTCGGCGCCGTCGCATCGCCGGCCGCCGCGTTGGCGGCGGCCTTCTCGCGCATCCTCAAGCGCGACATCGTCGCTCCGGCCGAAGCGCCTGTGGCCACGCGTGACGCCGCCGCGCGAACCGCCTGAAGGATCGATTCGTCGATCCCGCGCATCCCCCACGACAACGACTTCCCGGAGACACGACTTCATGCACAAACGTTCATTCCTCACCCTGCTGATCGGCGCAGGCCTCTCGGCCCTGTCGGGCGCGGCCGGCGCCGCCGGCGGCTGGCCCAATCAGCCGATCAGGCTGGTCGTGCCCTACCCGGCCGGCGGCGGTACCGACTTCTTCGCCCGCCTCGTCGCACCCGGCATGGGCGAGATCCTCGGACAACCCGTGGTGGTGGAGAACCGGCCGGGCGCCTCCGGCATCATCGGCGCCAACGCAGTCGCCAAGCTGCTGCCGGCCGACGGCTACACCTTCCTGCTTGGGGACATGACGACTTACGCTGTCAACCCGAGCATGTTCGACAAGCTCTCCTACGACCCATTGAAAGACCTGGCGCCGGTCACCATGACCGCCAGGTTCGACTTCATGCTGGTCGTCAATCCAGAGGTGCTCCCGGTCCGCAACGTGAACGAACTCGTGGCGGCGGCCGCGAAGGAGCCCGCCGGACTGAACTACGGATCGCCCAGCGTGGGCACCACCCACCATCTGGCCATGGAACTGCTGGCCAGGGAAACCGGCGCAAGGCTGATTCCAATCACCTACAAAGGCGGCGGCCCCGCCGTCCAGGACCTGGTCGCCGGCCACATCGGCCTGATGTTCCTCGATCGCGCGAGTGCGCGTCCCTATGTGGAGTCGGGCAAGCTGCGCGCGATCGCGGCCGCCGGCAAGACCCGCATCGCCGCCTATCCCGATCTGCCGACCGTGGCCGAACAAGGCCTCAAGGGCTTCCAGGTCGAAGGCTGGCAGGGCTTCACCGTGCGAGCCGGTACCCCGGAGCCGGTCATCAAGGCCCTGGCCGCCGCCTACGCCAGGACCATCGCCTCGCCCGACATCCGCCGGAAGCTGGCGGACAACGGCATCGATCCGGTTGCCGGCACGCCGGCGGAATTCACCAGGTACATGCAGGACGAGACCGCTCGCTGGCACACGGTCATCCGGGAACGCGGCATCAAGGCGGAATGAGCGGACGACCGGCGCCCTGAGACCGCGAAAGGCCCCGGGGCGCGCAAGTGCCGCGCCGCGGCGACCAGCTTCTGTCCGACGCCGACCGACTGGAAGTTCATTCCGAAAATCGCGGGCACGCCCACATGGCGTTTGCCCGTGTGATCGAAGCCGTGGCTCCGATTGACGATCTCGTAGGCCGGGTGCTGACGACGCTCCCGCATCGCCGAGATGCGCCCGCAGGCGTGTGCCGAACGGCGGGGTCACTCGCCTGTCACGTGCGCCACCGAAGATGGCGGTGCGGCGAATGCGGTCACGGATCGAAAGGATCGCCGCCTCATTCCCCAGCAGGCAATCGCATGACCGCACGCATCTTGATCGGAGCCATTCTCTTCATCCTCGCCGCCATGCCCGCGGCCTACGGCGGCGAAGAGGAGTCGACGGATCAGGATGCGGGCGCACTCGTGAGCGGCTCGCAGACGCAGGCGGTGCGTGCGTCGTCCGACGAAGGATCCGGCACGGCACGGACCACGACCGACGACACGCGCGGAGGGGCGATCTTCATGCCGTTTTCGGAAGGGCCGAAGCCGGAGGCTTCGCATCAGGTGGCCGCCCCGAAGCCCCCGAAGTCCGAAGGCGCGGATTTCACCTTGACGGCCGCCGTCGCGCTGGGCGGCATGGGCTTGTTCGCCTACGTCCTGCGTCGGGTCTTGAACGCCTAGGGAAGACGAGCGGAGCCCCGGCGGCCCGCGCGCTGCGCAACATCCTCACGCGATGAGTCCTGCCCGCCCGAAATAGTGGTCGGCGATGGTCGGGTCTTCGGCCAGGTCCGCTGCCTCACCCTGCTGGACGACGCGCCCCTGTTCAAGCACCGCCGCGCGCTGCGCCGTCTCCAGCGCGAGCCGCGCGTTCTGCTCCACCAGCAGGATGGTCAGCCCTTCGCGGTGCAACTGCACCAGGGCCTTGAACACCTCCTTGATGATCACCGGCGCCAGCCCCAGGCTTGGCTCGTCGAGCAGCAGGACCTTGGGCCGGCCCATCAGCGCGCGGCCGATCGCAAGCATCTGCTGCTGCCCGCCCGAGAGCGAACCCGAGAGCTGGTGACGACGCTCGGCCAGCACCGGGAAGAGCGCATGCACCCGCTCCAGGTCGGCCGCGTCGCTGCCTCGGATGCCGGCCGCCTGCCGGCCGAGCTGCAGGTTCTCGGCCACCGACAGCGGCGCGATCACGCGCCGGCCTTCGGGCACCTGGATCAGGCCGGCACGCGCCCGAAGATGCGCCGGAATGCGCGCGAGCGGCCGGCCCTCGAACAGGATCTCGCCGCTCGAAGGCACGATGCCCGACAGCGCATTCACCAGGCTGGACTTGCCCGCTCCATTGGGTCCGATGAGCGCGAAGATATGGCCGCTCTGCACCTTCAGGCTGACGTCGCGCAGGGCATGGATGCCGCGGTAGTGCACGCCGAGGCCGCGTATTTCCAGCATGCTCAGGCTCCCAGATAGGCTTCGACCACACGCGGATCGCGGCCGACGACCTCGGGCGCGCCTTCGGCGATCAGGCGACCCGATGCCAGCACGTAGAGGTGCGAGCACAGGGACATCACGAAACGCATGTTGTGCTCGATCAGCAGCACCGCGACTCCCTCCCCGGCCACGGCGCGGAAGATGCCCGCGAGGCTTTCGGCCTCCGCATCGTTCATGCCGGCCACGGGTTCGTCGAGCAACAGCAGCGAAGGCTGCGCTGCCAGCGCCCGCATCATCTCGATGCGTCGCTGGTGACCGTAGGACAGGCTGCCCGCGCGTTCGAGCGCCAGCGCGGCCATGCCGAAGCGTTCGAGCAGCGTCATCGCCTCGGCCCGCAGGCGCGCGGTTTCCGCACGCGCCGAGGGCAGGCCGAACAGGTTGGCCATCAGCCCCGTCTTCTCGTGCCGATGGAAGCCGGCCAGCACGTTGTCGAGCACGCTCGCATCCGCCACGAGCCGGATGTTCTGGAAGGTGCGGGCCACACCCGCCCGGGCGAGCTCGGGTGCCTCCTCGCGCGACACGTCCCGCCCGCCGAGCAGCACGCGCCCCGCGCTCAGGTGAAGCATTCCGGTGATGAGGTTCACCACCGTCGTCTTGCCCGCGCCGTTGGGACCGATGAGGCCGGTGATGCGCCCGGCGGGTACGGCCAGGCTCAGGCCGTCCACCGCGGGCACACCGCCGAAATGGCGTGCCACATTCTCCAGCACCAGTGTCTGCGTCATGGCCGGACTCCCGCGTCGGAAGCCGCGGCATGGACCACCGAAACGGCGGTTTCGTGCCGGGGGCCGTGCACCGCCGACGCTTGCCTCGACCGCCGGTCGCCCACCGCCACGATGAAGCTGTCGGCCACACCGCGCGGCAGGTAGACGATCACCAGCATCATCAGCACGCCCTGCACCATATTGCGGTAGTCGGCGAACACGCGGAACAGCTCGGGCAGCGTACTCAGGATCGCTGCACCGGCCAGCGCGCCCCACACCGAGGTCCGGCCGCCGAGCACCACCATCGCAAGCACGTTCACGAGCATCTGGAAGCCGAACTCGCCGGGCGTGATCGTGTAGCTGTTGCACGCATGCAGTCCACCCGCGAGGCCCGCCAGCGCACCCGACATGATGAAAGCGATCCGGTGATAGCGCGGCACCGAAATGCCGAGCGACACGGCCACCGTCTCGTCCTCGCGGATGACGTCGAGCGCGCGGCCGAAACTGAAGCGGCCCATCGCGACGAGGAACGCGACGACCAGCAGCGTGACCACGGTCAGCGTGCCCAGTCCGACCACCTTGGGAATGCCGTTGATGCCGAGCGCGCCGTTGGTGAGTTCCACCCAGTTCTGCGTGGCCGACAGCACGATCTGCACGAAGGCCAGCGTCGCCACCGCCTGGAACACGCCGCGCAGGCGCGACAGCGGCAGCGCGAGCAGCACGCTCGCGGCCGTGCCGATGGCCATGCCCGCCGCGATCGCCAGCGCCGGCGGCCACCCGGCCCTGGTGACCAGGAGGGCGCAGCCGTAGGCGCCGAGCGCGGCGAAGCCGGCCGTACCCAGCGAGAAGACGCCCGCGCGCAAGACCACGTACTGGCTCATCGCCAACAAGGCGTTGACCAGGATCAGGTCGAACAGCGACTCGTAGGTGAAGAAGAAATCGATCATGCGCGCCTCACTCGCATGGTCGCTCCCGCCTGGCCGAAGAGTCCGGTCGGACGCACGAGGATGACGACGAAGAGCGCCAGGAACACGATGGCCTCCGCCATTCCGGCCGACACGTAAGCGATGCCCAGCGTCTGCACGATGCCGATGATCAGGCCCGCGATCAATGCACCGGGAATGCTGCCCAGCCCGCCGAGGATGACGATGACGAAGGCGCGCAGCAGCAAGGGCTCGCCCATGCCGAAGTGAACGGAGTTGAACACCAGGCCGATGAGCACGCCGGCCAGGCCCGCGAGCGCGCCGGAGATGAAGAACACCTGCATGTTCACCAGCGTCGGATTGATGCCCAGCAGGCGGGCGGTCGGCTCGGAGAAGGCCACCGCACGGATGCGGCGGCCGAACTCCGTGCGATAGAGCGCATGGACGAGCCCGGCCACCATCAGCAGCACGACCCCCATGATGACCAGCTGCAGCAACTGGATGCGCAGGCCGAAGACGCGATAGACCACGACCGGAAAGGCATCGAAGGGGAAGCGCATCACGGCCGTGTTCGACACCTTCTGGGCGACGGCCAGGAGCACCAGATTGGCGCCGATGGATGACACGATCGCCGAGAACTCCGGCGCGCCGCGCCGGCGCAGAGGCCGGAAGGCCACCAGGTCGAGCAGCACCGACATCAGACCGCCGGCGACCATGCCCGCGAGCAGCGCCACGCCGACCGGCGCCTCGAAGCCGAGCACCGCATAGAGGCCGGCAAAGGCACCCCACATGAACACCGACCCATGGGCCATGTTCATGATGTGATTGACACCGAACAGCAGCGTGAAGCCGAGCGCGAACAGCCCGTACACACTGCCGACGACGATGCCGTTGATGATCTGCTGCAGGAACATCCGCAATCCTTCTCGAAGTCGTCCATGCCGCATGCGCCCGATGGTCGTGGAGCTTCTGCCCCCCGGCGGCGCTCGCAGCTTAGGCATTGCGCGCGCCGCCGTATGTCCCCCCGCCAAGGGACGGATTTACGCCATGGGCGAATGCGCAGTGCCTCCGTATCGTGCGAGGTCAGCCCCTACTGTTGAACCGAGCCCCCCGGCGGAGCACCGCGCATGAATTTCGAACGACTTCCCATCCACGACGAACTGGCCATCCGCGACCTCTTCGCGCGCTACGGTCACCTGGCAGATGTCGGCAATCCGGCCTTCGTGGAGCTCTTCACCGAGGACGCGACCTGGACCCGCGCGAACTCGCCGCCGCAGTCGCAGGGCGGCTCCGGCCTGCCGCCGGAGACCCTCCGGGGCCGCGACAAGCTGCGGACGATGATGACGGAGGTCATGCAGAAGCGATTCAAGGGCCTCGTGCGCCACCAGATGACCGACTTCTATGTCGAGCCCGGCGAGACCGCCGACGACGCCATCGGCCATTCGCGCGCACTCATCACCGACTGGCGCGACGGCCCCGGGAAGATCGCGATGTTCGGCACCTACACCACGCGCTTCTCGCGCACGCCGGCGGGATGGCGCATCCGCGACGTCACCGTCGAGGTGCTGCCCAAGGGCGACTGATTCGACTGATTCGACTGATTCATCCGTCGCGCACGCATGCCCCCAAGGAGTCCACGACATGACCGAGATCCGCACGCTTCCGGAGCCCCCCGTCCTCGACGAGGATCCCTTCTCCGACGAGAACCTCGCGAATCCCTACCCCCTCTTCGCGAGGATGCGCGAAGCACCCGTGGTCTTCATCCGGCCGCACGGCTACTACGCGGTCGGCCGCCATGAGGAGGCCGGCATCGTGGCCTCGGACTACGCGCGCTTCAGCGTCGAGGGTGGTGTCGGACTGAGCGACATCCGCAAGCCCGGCGCCTGGCGTCCGCGCAGTCCGATCTCCGAAGTCGACCCGCCCGCGCACACGGGGGTTCGCGCGGCGCTTCAGAAGATCCTTTCGCCGCTGGTCGTCAAGCAATGGCGCGAGCGCTTTCTCCAGCGCGCCGAGGAAGTCGCCGAGCGCGCGGTCGCGAAGGGCGAGATCGACGGCGTGCGCGACCTCTCCGAAGCCTTCGTGCTCCAGGTCTTTCCGGAAGTGTTCGGCGTCGACATTCCGCCCGAGCGCATGACCATCACCGGCGAGCTGAACTTCAACCAGCTCGGGCCGAACAATGCGCGCCTGGCGCGCGCGCTGGCACGCGCCGAGCCGATCCTCGAGTGGTACGCGGACATCCTGCAGCGCAAGCACATGCTCCCCGGCGGCTTCGGCGAGAAGATCTACCAGGCCGAAGACGCGGGCGAATTCGCGGCCGGCACGGCGCCACTGCATGTGCGCTCCTTCTTCCGCGCCGGCGTGGACACCACCATCGCCGGCATCGGCGCGACGCTGGACCTGCTGGCGCGCCATCCGGACCAGTTCGCCCTCGTGAAGTCCGACCCCGCCCTGATCAAGAGCGCATTCGAGGAAGCGCTGCGCCTCGAATCGCCCGCGCAGGTGATGTTCCGCACCACCACCGCCGAGGTCGAACTCGGCGGCTACCGCCTGAAAGCCGACACGAAGGTCGGCTACCACATGGGCGCCGCCAATCGCGATCCGCGCCAATGGTCCGATCCGGACCGCTTCGACGTCACGCGCAAGACCAACGGCGTGCACCGGGCCTTCGGCCACGGCGCGCATGTGTGCATCGGCCAGATGATCTCGCGCCTCGAGGCCGAATGCATCCTCGGCGCGCTCATCCGCCGCATCGACACCCTGACGCCCGCGGGCCCCGCCCGGCATCGGCTCGTCAACACGCTGCGCACGCTCGACGTCCTGCCGCTGCGCGTGGCCCGGTCGGGATGACACGCGTCGCGCGGCCGATTCCGCATCCTCGACCACAAGCCGGAGACATGATGACGATCCATCGCAGAGCCGCCCTGGTGGGCTGCCTTCTTTTCGCGACCCATGGCCTCGTCCTCGCGCAGGGCGCCAGGGAGATTCCGGTCGGCGTGTTCAACGCCACCACCGGCGTCTACGCCTTCGGCGGCGTACCGATCCAGAACGCCATGAAGATGGCGCTGGAGGAAGCCAACCAGAAGGGCCTGCCCGGCGGCGCGAAGTTCAAGATCCACGAAGGCGATACCGCCGGCGACAAGGGCCAGGTGATCAACCTCGTGAACCAGTTCGCCAAGCGCGACCAGGTGCTGATGATCCTCGGCCCCACGACCAGCCTGGAAGCCCTCGCGGGCGGACCGGTGGCCAACGACCTCAAGGTGCCGATGCTGGCCATCGGGGGCGCGAACGACATCCTGGCGACCGGGCCGTGGGCCTTCAAGGTGCAGGCCTTCGCCAGCGACATCATGGGCTTCCTCGGCAAGCTGGCGGTGGAGAAGCTCGGCGTGAAGCGCATCGCGCTGGTGTTCGACCGCGGCAGCGAAGGCTACATCTCGCAGAAGAACGCCCTGCGCGACTACATGACGACGGCGGGTGCGCAGGTCGTGTCGGAAGAGTCGATCCTCGCGACCGACAGCGACTTCCTGGCGCTGGCCACGAAGATCTCGGACCAGGGTGCCGACGCCGTCTTCATTGCCGCGCCGGCCGAGGTTTCGGCCAATTTCTTCATCCAGCTGCGCCAGGCCGGCATCGATCCGAAGGTGAAATTCATCGGCCCGTCCACCCTCGCCTCGCAGGGCTTCATCAAGACCGGCGGCAAGGCCGTCGAGGGCACCTACCTGGTGTCGGACTATTCGCCGGCCAATCCCTCTGCGCTGAACACCGAATTCGTGAAGGCCTACACCGCCCGCTACAAGAGCGCGCCGGACAACTGGGCCGCGATGGGCTACACCGTCGGCCAGCTCGCGGCGCAAGCCGTGCAGAACGCAGGCCCGAACCCGGACCGCGAGAAGCTGCGCGCCGAACTGGGCAAGCTCAACCGCGTGCCGGTCGTGATCGGCAGCGGCCTCTGGAGCGTCAACGCCGCACGGCAACCCAGCTACGGCGGCGTGCTGCTGATGGTCAGGAACGGAAGTTTCGTCGCGGTCCCCTGAAGGCAGCGCCGCCCCGCGAGCCTTGCGGCGCGGCGCGTTCAGGCCGTCATGCCGCCGTCGACGTTGTAGACGCCTCCGGTCACGAAGCTCGCGTTCGGGCCCAGGAGCCAGAACACCACATCCGCCACCTCGTCCGCAGTCGCGGCCCGGCCCAGCGGCTGGTTGCTGAAGTGCTGCTTGAGCAGGCGCTCGACATCGTCCTCGGAGCGGCCTTCGGCGCGGAAAGTGCTGCGCAGCAAGGGCGTGTCGATCGGCCCGGGGCAGATCGCGTTGATGCGGATGCCGTGCGGGGCGAATTCCAGCGCGGCCTGCTGCGTCATGCGGATCACCGCCGCCTTCGACGCACCGTAGACTCCCAGGCCGGCTTCGGGCCGGCTGCTGCGCTGGCCCGACACCGACGCGGTGTTGACCATGCTCCCGCCGCCCTGCCGGCGCATCACGGCACCGACGGCCTGCATGCCCAGGAGCACGCCCAGCACGTTGACCGCGAAGACGCGCTGGAAGTCCTCCTCCTTCACTTCGAGCAGCGGCACCTGCGGGCCGACGATGGCCGCATTGTTGTGGAAGAGGTCGATGCGCCCGAAGCGCTCCAGGGTCCGGTCCACATAGCGCTGCACGTCGGCACGCCGTGCGGTGTCGGCCTCGACCGCGAGCACGCGGTCCTCGCCCAGGGTCGCGACCGCCGCCGCCAGCGCGCGGGTGTCGCGGTCGACGATCGTCACGCCGGCGCCGGCTCGCAGAAGCCGGGCCGCCAGCGCCAGCCCGACGCCGCTTGCGCCGCCGGTGACGATCGCAGTCTTGTTCTCGTAATGGGTTGTCATCGTCGAACTCCTCGCTCAGGGCGATTCAGGGGGTGAGCAGCACCGGCAGGGCATGCGGCGCGCGGAAGACAAAGGTCTTCAGGTGCTCGGCCGGATCCGGCGAGGCCAGTTCGGCCTTCGGGAAGAAGCGGGGGAATTCCTCCAGCACGATCTTCATCTCCATGCGCGCCAGCGGCGCGCCCAGGCAGAAATGAACGCCGTTGCCGAAAGTGAGCTGGCGCCGCGCGTTCTTGCGCCGGATATCGAAGCGCTCGGGATCCGGAAACACCGACTCGTCCCGATTCGCCGACGCGAGGGACAGCATGATGGGCGCACCCTTCGGGAGATCGACGCCCTGGAAGCGCACATCCTGCAGCGCGATGCGCCGCCAGCCGATCACCGCGCCGGCATGGCGCATGCCCTCTTCGACCGCATTCGCGGCCAGCGAGGGATCGGCGCACAGCGCCTCCCATTCCTCGCGATGGCCGAGCAGCGTCCGAAAGGTGTTGGTCAGCTGGTTGGTCGTCGTCTCGTGACCCGCGAAGGCGACGCCGAACGTGTGGTTGATCGCCTCGGACAAGGTCATCACCGCATCGTCGCCGTTGCGCAGCGCGAGGATGCGGCTGGTGAAGTCGTCGCGCGGGTTCCTGAGCCGGTCGTGGACCATTGCCGTGCAGTACTGCCAGTAGGCCGCCAGGTTGCGGGCGCCCTCGATCTGCTGCTCGTAGGTCGAGGGGCTGAAGTCGATCACGCTGCGCGCACCGGCCCATTGCTTGACCGACTGGATGTCGGACTCCGGAATGCCCAGCAGCATGAAGACGACGCGTGCCGGCAGTTCGTAATGCAGCTCCGTGTGAAGGTCGGCCTCCCGCTTTCCCTCGAGCCGCTCCAGCGCCTCGCGCACCAGACGCCGGACCTCGGGCTCGAGCTTGATGAATTCGCGCAGGTTCAGGACCTGGCTCGTGGACTGGCGGATGCGGCGATGCACCTCGCCGTCCAGGCTGGAATGACTGCCCGTCGGTGCGTAGCCGCCTTCCTGCAGGATGCGCTGCGCATCGGGATGCATCGGCGTGATCGGCCGTGTCGTGTTCTGCGAGGAAAATCGCACGCCGTCGTGCAGCACCGCATACACATCCTCGTAGCGCGTGAGCACCCAGTAGCCGATCTCCTCGCACCAGAACACCGGCTCGTCGCGGCGCGCGGCGGCCAGCGTCGCGTACAGCTCGGGGCTGAAATAGGGCCGGAATCCGGCTTGTCCGCCCTGGTAGGGGCAGGTCGCTGCTTGCTGCATGTTGTCTCCTCGTGCTGCACCGTCGTCGGCCCGGCTAGCGATCGCGCAGCCGGACGACGACCTTGCCGAAATGGGCGCCGCTTCGAAGATGCTCGAAGGCCGCCCGAGCCTGGGCCAGATCGAAGACCCGGTCGATCACGGGCCGTACGCCACTCGCGGGCAGGGCGGCGGCCATCTGCTCGAAACGCGCGCGCGAGCCCACGAAGAAGCCATGCACGCGCACCAGGCCGCCCAAGAGGACGCGCACCGGCACCTCGGCCGTCATGCCGCCGGTGAAGCCGACCACGCCCACGAAGCCGCCCAGCGACGAGGCCATGATCGACTGGCCCAGCGTGGAGCCGGCGGTCTCGACGACGATCTCCACGCCACGGCCGCCGGTCGCCTCTCGCACGGCGCTGCTCCAGTGCGGCGTCGCGCGGTAGTCGACAAGCACATCGGCGCCCAGCGCGCGCAGGCGCCGCAGCTTGTCCTCGCTGGACGAGAGCGCGATGACCCGCGCGCCGGCCGCCTTGGCGAACTGCAATGCGAACAAGGCCACGCCGCCGGTGCCCTGCGTCAGCACCCACTGGTCCGCTGCGAGACCGCCATCGGCGAGCACGGCCCACGCCGTGAGCGCGGCGATGGGAAGGGTCGAGGCTTCCTCGTCGCTCCACCCCTCGGGCACGCGCACCGCGTCCTCTTCCGACAGCACCACGTAGTCCTGCAACACACCCGGCAGCGGACCGCCGAGCGTGCGGCCGCGGTGCACCAGCGTCGGCGCGCCGTCATGCCAGCCCGGCGTGAAGAGCGTCATCACCCGATCGCCGGGACGCCAGCGACGCGCCCCCGCCCCGAGCGCGACCACCTCGCCCACCGCGTCGGAGCCCGGCACCAGCGGCAACGCCGGCAGCGCCGCCAGCCGCCCGGAAGCCGCCAGAAGATCACGATGGTTGAGACTCACCGCGCCCACCCGGATCAGGATCTCCCCCGCGCCCGGCTCCGGCACGGCAAGCCCCTCCACCACCGTCAGGGCATCGAGCCGGTGATCCAGCAATTGAAGCGCCCGCATCCTGTTCGCCACTTTCACTCCAGTTCCTCCAACGCCCCCAACCCACCAACATCCCCACGCCCCAAACGCCCCCTCGCGAAGCAAGCCCGGGGGTGAGCCAGTGAACACCGCGGAACCGGCTTTGCCGGGCCGCCGGTGTTGCCCCCTGCAAGGGGGTTGGCGAAGCGACACGAAGTGCGCGCAGCCTGGGGGTGAGCCGGAACCCCGCGGAACCGGCTTTGCCGGCCCGCCGGTGTTGCCCCCTGCAAGGGGGTTGGCGCAGCGACACGCAGTGCGCGCAGCCTGGGGGTGTACTTGATCACCTCATCGACATGCCGCCGTTGACGTCGATGGTCGCGCCCGTCACGAAGGCGCCGCCCGGCGAGGCCAGGAAGGATGCGGCGGCAGCGATCTCCTCCGGCAGCCCGATGCGCCCCAGCGGAACCTGCGCGGTGCCGAGGTACTTCTGGTCGCCATGGCCCTCGGGCACCGTCTGCTGAAGCATCGGCGTGTCGATCGGTCCCGGTGCGATGGTGTTGGCCGTGATGCCCAAGGCCGCCGCTTCGCGCGCCGCGACCTTGGTCAGGCTCAGCACCGCGCCCTTGGACGCGCTGTAGGCCGCACCGCTGGCGAGCCCACCCACCTGGCCCGCGAGCGAGGCCACGGTGATGATGCGGCCGTGCTCCACGCGCGGGCCCATGCTGCGCCGCCGGACCATTTCGCGCACGCACAGGAAGGTGCCGCGTGCGTTCACCTCCATCACGCGATCCCATTCGTCGACGTCGATCTCCGCCAGCGACAGGCGACCGGGCTTCTTCGCGGCACTGAGGATGCCGGCGAAGCAGGCCAGCACGGCCACGGGGCCGAGCTTGTTCTCGACGGACTCGAACATCGATCGGACCGAGGCCTCCTGCGCCACATCGACCGCCACGCCGATGTGGCTTTCGCCGAGCGAGCGCGCGGCCTCCTGCGCCGCTTCCGCGCGAAGGTCGGCCACCGCGACGGTCAGTCCGTCCGCGGCCAGCCGCCGTGCGGTGGCCAGTCCGAGGCCGCTCGCGCCGCCGGTGATGAGTGCGATGCGTGTCATGCTCTTCTCGGTTCAGTGGACATCGGGATGGGCATCGACCCAGCACTGCACCATCGCGTCGCTCACGAAGGCACTGCTGGTCTGGCCGCCATCGACGGCGAGCACCTGCCCGTTGACGAAGCCGGCGTCGTCGCTGCAAAGAAAGGCGGCCGCACCGGCGATTTCCTCGGGCCTGCCCGGGCGGCCCATCGGCGTGGTGCCGACGATGGCCGCCTGGAAGCGCGCGGTGTCGAGGCGTGCCTCGGTCTGCGGCGTGGCGACGATGCCGGGCGCGATCGCATTGACGCGGATGCCCGCATGCGCATAGTCCGCCGCCAGGTTGCGCGTCAGGCCGATGATGCCGGCCTTTGCCGCCGAATAGACCGCCTGGCGGCGATAGCCCTGCAGGCCCAGTGTCGATGCGATATTGAGCACCACGCCCTTCGAGGCGATGAGGGCCTCGAAGGCCTCGCGGGTCAGGCGGAAGGTGCCGGTGAGGTTCACCTCCATCCACTTCGCGTAGTCCTCGTCGGTGGTCTCGTGGAAGGCCGGCGCGTTGCCCAGTCCCGCATTGTTCACGAGCACCCGGACCGAACCGAAGGCTTCGAGGCATGCGGAGACGATGGCCTTCGGCGCGCCTGCATGGGTGGTGTCGGCCACCAGTGTCTGAAGGTTTTCCGATCGCGGCAGTGCGGCGAGCACGTCCGGATTCTTGTCGACGGCGAGCACCCATGCGCCCTCTTCGAGCAATCGCAGTGCGATCGCGCGCCCGATGCCCAGGCCAGCGCCGGTGACGATGGCGGGCCGGCCGGTGAAACGATCCTTCATGCCCGCTGGCTCACGCGTAGCGCTTGCGGACTTCCTTGCACAGCTCGATCAGCGCCTCGGGCACGTCGCGGCCCTCGCGCTTGGCCTTTTCCTTGCACTCGACCCACAGCGCCAGGTCTTCGTAGCCCTTCTTGGTGTGGCGGTTCCATTCCTTGTCCAGCGGCGTGGTGATCTCCAGGCGCACGCCGGCAGGATCGTGGAAGTAGATGCTGAGGATCAGGCCCTTGTGGTCCGTCGGGCCGATCACCTCGACCCCATTGGACTTGAGCCATTCGTACCACTTCAGCACTTCCTCGCGATTGGCCGCCTGCAGGGCGATGTGGTTGAAGATGTCGTAGGCCGGATGCGTGGACTTCGCGGGTGCGGGCACGCCGGGCGCTTCGAAGAAGGCCAGCGTCGATCCGTCCTGCATGCGGAAGAAGATGTGGAAATACGGAATGGCGTCGCCGGTCGACGGAACGTTGTCGTCCAGCACGGTGCTGGCGAGCTCCATGCCCATGATGCGGGTGTAGAAGTCCGCCGTCGCCATGACATCGGGCGTGACCCATGCGGCATGGTTGAGCATGATCGGCGTCAGGCCCGGATTGGGCTTGGCGCCTGCGGGTGAAGCACCGGTCAGCGGCTTCGAGGGGGTGGCTGTCTGCATGTCTGTATCTCCTGGGTGGATGTCAGGTCGACGATGCGACCTGTGCGAGGGGTAAGAGGGATGAGAGGGACGAGAGGGCTGTGCGGGTGTTCATGCGCGCGGGTTCTTCGCCCGCGACTTCAGAGCTGCGGATCGGCGATGCGGACCGTGAGCCCGTCGAGCGCCTCGGTCATCAGGAGCTGGCACGACAGCCGGCTCTGCGGCTGCCGCGGCGCCGCCGTGTAGTCGAGCATCTGGCGCTCCGCGTCAGAAGGCATGTCGAGCCGCGGGATGAACTCGGGCTCGACGAACACGTGGCAGGTGGCGCAGCTCATCACGCCGCCACAGTCGCCGACGATGCCCTCCACGCCACCGGACGACGCAGCGTGCATGAGGCTGGTGCCGACCGCGACCTCCACCTCTGAGCGGGTCCCGTCCGGGGCGATGAATATGGCTTTGGGCATGGCGCAATTTCCGTGATCGAGCCCGCACTGTGGGGGACGGTCCTGATCGCGTCAGTCCCCTTCGCAGGGGACGCCGGGCACATCGCCGCGGACTCACACTCCGGCCATCAGGAGATCCCTTGCATGTTGAAGTCCATCGTCATCGTCGGTGCAGGACAAGCCGGCTTCCAGGTCGCGGCATCGCTCAGGCAGGACGGCTATTCCGGACGCGTCACCCTCATCGGCGACGAGCCCGGACTGCCCTACCAGCGCCCGCCTCTTTCCAAGGCCTACATGCTCGGCAAGACCGATGCCGAAGGCCTCCTGTTCCGCACCCGGGCATTCTTCGGCGAGCAGGCCATCACGCTGATGCACGAACGCGCGCATGCGATCGACCGCACGAATCGCCGCGTCGCGCTGGCCGCCGGCGGCACGGTCGACTACGACCACCTGGTGCTGGCGACGGGCGCCCACAACCGTGAACTGCCGGTGCCCGGCATCGAACTCGACGGTGTGTTCGGACTGCGCACGCTGGCCGATGCCGAGCGGGTGTCGGCGCGGATGAAGGAGGCCCGCGATGTCGTCGTCTGCGGCGCGGGATTCATCGGCCTCGAGTTCGCCGCCGTGGCGCGTGCGCTCGGCTGTTCGGTGCATGTGCTCGAATTGGCCGATCGCCCGATGGCGCGTGCCGTCTCGACGGAGACCTCGACCTTCTTTCGCGAGGCGCACGAAGCAGACGGGGTGCGCTTCGACTTCCGGCAGGGGCTCGCGCGCGTCGAAGGGCGCGAGGGCCGCGTCACCGGCGTGACGACCACCGGCGGCCGCGTGCTCGCGGCCGATGTGGTGATGGTCGGCATCGGTGTGCTGCCCAATGTCCATCTCGCGGCCGAAGCCGGGCTGCACATCGACAACGGCATCCATGTCGACAGCGACCTGCTCACCTCGGACCCGGCCATCTCGGCCATCGGCGACTGCGCGTCATTCCCCGGCCGCCATGCCGACGAGCGCGTGCGGCTCGAATCCGTGCAGAACGCAGCCGACCAGGCCCGTTGCGTGGCCGCGCGACTCATGGGCAAGCCGCAGCCCTACACCGCCCTGCCCTGGTTCTGGTCCGACCAGGGCGCGATGCGGCTGCAGATCGCCGGACTCTCGCAAGGCACGGACAGCACCGTGACGGTAGGCGATCGCGCCTCGCGCCAGTTCTCGGTCATGTGCTTCCGCCACGACCAGCTCGTCGCCGTGGAGTCAGTGAACCGACCCGGCGACCACATGGCCGCACGCAGGATCCTGGGCCGCATGCCCACGCTCCGCGCCGGCCAGGCGGCCGAGCCGGGTTTCGACCTGCGCGCCTTCGAGGCGGCGTCGCGCTAGGGAGCAGTCGCCGCGAAGGCCGGCACCCGGGCCGCGAAGTCCGCGAGCCACCGCACCAGCGCGGGATGGCCGGCGCGCCAGCGGCCTTCGAAACGGAAGTCGAGGTAACCGAGCGAGGCCGCGAGCGTGATCTCGCCGATGTGCGGTCCCTGGACCCGTGCCGCCGGCAGCCGGGTCTCGGCATAGGCCAGCGCACGTTCGACCTTGCCGCGCTGGTGCGCGAGCCAGGACTCGACATGATGCGTCGCGGGGCGGAAGCGGCTCTCGTACACCTGCAGGATGGACGCGTCGAGCAGCCCGTCGCCCAGCGCCTGCTGGCGCAGCACCTCGATGCGCTCCGCGCCCGCGGGGATCAGGATGTCGCGGCCATCGAGCATGTTCAGGTACTCGACGATCACCCGCGAGTCGAACAGCGCCTCGCCGTTCTCCAGGATCAGCGTCGGGACCTTGCCCAGCGGGTTCTGCTGGCGCAGGCTGTCCGCCGGGTCGCCGGTGTCCGCGTTCACCAGTTCCACCCGGGGCCCGAGGCCCAGCACCTCGATGGCCATGCGCACCTTGCGGCCGAAGGGGGAAAGGGTCGATGAGCGAAGGATCAGCATGGCGGTTCCGTGCGGCAGTGATGGAGGCGTGGACGAGCAGAGGCCCGGCTGATCGCCTCGCCTCAGCGCACCCGGAGGCCCGACCTCAGAAGCGATACAGGTAGCGCACCCGCACGAAGTTCTCGCCGGAGTTCGGCTTCTTGATGCCGCCGTTCGAGAAATGCTGCAGCCGCAGCGAGAGCTCGTGCTCGCCGCGCTCACCCAGGTTGCGGCCGATGCCCAACTGCTCGGTGAACTGGAAGGCCGTGGTGAAGTGGCGGCTCGGGGTCTCGTAGAGCGAGTCCATCAGGGTGGCGCCGATGCCTGCATCTGCGAACCATGGCGAAGTACCCTCGTTGAAGCGGTACCGCCAGGTGGCGATGCCGCCGATCTGCGTGAAGTTGCGATGGCCGGTGCCGTCGGGTTTCGGCGCCCGCCACTCGCTGATGAAGAGATCCCAATGGAACGAGATCGCCGGGACCTGCGCGGGCGCAAGGTACGACCAGGGCACTGTCGCGCCCAGCGTGAGGGCATCGGTGCTGTCGTTGCCGTGAGGCGAGCGGCCCGGTTCGATATAGATGCCGGTGGACGGTGCCTCGGCGGCGGCGCTGGCGGCCAGGGAAAGGGACAACAGCCCCGCGCACAGCAGCGCCTTCGCACGGGCGGCACCAATCCGGTGCGCGCCGCGCGCTTCAATCATCTTTGTCATGCTTCACTCTTGAATTTCAATCCTCCGCCGTGACGGCGATGCCGCAGCCCCAGGGGACACACGTGCCATTCGCATCGCGTCACGGTCTCTCCCCGATCCGACGATACCGTCCGGATCTTATCGTGACTCCGCCATGCGTCGCCCGGCCCGATCCGCCTGCCCGCCTCGGCTTGCGAGGAGTACGCGCGCCTCTCGTGCCGCGTCGAATCACGAGCCCGAAGCAGTCCGCGCCTGCCGGCGCCTGCGCAGCGAACGCACCAGCCCCACGAACCCCATCGGCATCACGTACATCGACAAGATCAGGAACAGCGCATAGATCGCCGAAGGCGCCGACTTCGAGATCTGGTCCGCGATGTTGGGGACGAACTGGATGAAGATGCCGCCCACGATGGCGCCTGCGATCGTTCCAAGTCCGCCCACGACAGCGCCCACCAGGAAGAACACCGACACGAACATGCCGAAGCTGTCCGGTGCGACGAAGGCCGCCGCCACGGCGCCCAGCGCGCCCGCCACGCCGGTGTAGAGCGCGCTGATGCCGAAGGTCATGGCCTTCACATAAGGCACGTTGATGCCCATGGCCGAGGCCGCGATGGGCTGCTCGCGGATGGCGATGGTGGCGCGGCCCAGACGCCCGCGCAGGATGTTCCAGGCCAGGACGAACATGAAGACCGTGACCAGCAGCGTGAGCCCGTAGAGCCACTGGTCGGGCGACAGGGGCCAGCCGTCGGGCGCTTCCGGCTTCATCAGCACAATGCCCTGGACGCCGCCGGTCCACGGCTCGATCGCCTTGTGCTTCAGGAGCTGCGGCGTCGCCAGCGCGAGCGCGAAGGTGGCGAGCGCCAGATAGTGCCCCTTCAGGCGAAGCGCCGGCCAGCCGAACAGGAAGCCGAACACGAAGCACACGGCTGCCGCGACCGGCAAGGTGGCCCACCAGGGAAAGCCCGCATGCTCGATCAGCACGGCCGCCGTGTACGCGCCCAGCGCATAGATCGCGCCGTGCCCCAGCGAGAGCTGGCCGTTGTAGCCGACGAGCATGTTCAGCCCAAGCACGGCCAGCGCCATGATCATCGCCATGGTGGCCTGGAACAGCCGGTAGTCGGACGTGAAGAAGGGCAGCGCGATGGCCAGCGCCAGCACCACGCCGGCGCCCCACAGCCGGCGCCACTGGAAGCCGGCGACCGGCACCGGGGAAGGGGCGCGGGGCGCGGAGGCGGACGCACCGGCACGCAGGTCGCGCGCCACGGAAGAAGAAACGACGGACATGGGAGTCAGACCCTCGCGACGAGTTTGCGGCCGAACAGGCCGGACGGGCGGACAAGCAGCACCCCCACGATCACGACCAGCGCGACCGAGAGCTTGAGTTCGGTGCCCACGACATAGGCGCCGGCGAGGTTCTCCACCACACCCACGATCAGGCCACCCGCGACAGCGCCCCAGGGGTTGTCGATGCCGCCCAGCAGCGCAGCGGCGAAGGCATAGATCAGCACGCCGGCCATCATGTTGGGGTCGAGGAAGACCACGGGGGCCACCATCAGGCCCGCGATGGAGCCGATCATGGCCGACAGGCCCCAGCCCAGCGCCAGCATCCTCGACACCGGCACGCCTGACAGGCGGCTCGACACCGCGTTCTCCGCCGCGGCACGCATCGCCAGGCCGACGCGCGTGAAGCGCAGAAATGCGTAGAGCAGGCTCACCACCACCAGCGCGACGACGATGGTGCCGAGTTCGTGCCCGGAGATCAGTTTCGTGCCGAAGGGGCCCTTCTCCGGAAAGGGGCTCGGGAAGGTTTCGAGCTGGTGCCCGAAGATCCAGCCGGCCAGCGAATTGATGCCCACGAAGAGGCCGATGAAGACCACGATGACCGACATCTCGGGCGCGTCCTTCAGCGGACGCAGAACCACCCGCTCGATCAGCATGCCCAGCAGGAAGCCGCCGGCGAGCGTGACGAGAAAGGCGGCCCAGTACGGCAGCCCCGCCTTGAGGCACAGGAAGGCGATGAAGGTCGAGAACATCGCCATCTCGCCCTGGGCGAAATTGATGTGGTGGGTGGACTGGTAGATCATCACCAGGGCCAGGCCCACGCACGCGTAGATGCCGCCCATGGCAATGCCAGAGGCGATCTGCTGCAGCAGGTTGTACATGCGCACTCCTCCTTGAATCTAGAAGCCGAGATAGGAACGGCGGATCTGCTCGTCGTCGCGCAGTTCCTGGCTGGTGCCCGACATCACCGTGCGGCCGGTTTCGAGCAGGTAGGCGTGATCCGCCAGTTCGAGCGCGCGCGCGACGTTCTGCTCCACCAGCAGGATGCTCACCTTTTCCTCGCGGTTGATGCGCCGCATGATTTCGAAGATCTCGCGGATGATCAGCGGCGCGAGGCCGAAGGAAGGTTCGTCCAGCAGCAGGAGCCTGGGCCGCAGCATCAGCGCGCGGCTGATGGCCAGCATCTGCTGCTCGCCGCCCGACAGCGTGCCGGCCTGCTGGGCGCGCCGCTCGCGCAGCCGCGGAAAGTAGGCGTACATGCGCTCGAAGTCCTGCTCGGCGCGGGCCCGGTCGCGCCGCAGGTGCGCGCCGACGCGCAGGTTCTCCTCGACCGTGAGGTTGACCAGCGTGCCGCGTCCGTCCGGCACATGCGCGATGCCGAGCGCGGCGATCTTCTCGGTCGACAGGCCGTCGATGCGCCGGCCCTCGAACCAGATCTCGCCGCGCGTCCTGATCAGCGCGCTGATGGCGCGCAGCGTCGTGGTCTTGCCGGCGCCGTTCGCGCCGAGGATGGTCGTGATGCCGCCCTCGCCGACCGCGAACTCGATGCCCTGCAGGACGCGGGTGCTTCCGTAGAAGCCCTCCAGGTTCTTCACCTTCAGCAGCGGCTGGGTCATTGCACGGTCTCCGTTCCGAGGTAGGCGCGCACGACTTCGGCGTCGTTCTGCACCATGGAAGGCGGCCCGTCGGCGATCTTTCGGCCGAAGTTCATCGCGACCACCTGGTCGGACACGCGCATCACGAGATTGAGGTGATGCTCCACCAGAAGTACCGTCACCTTGAAGCGGTCCCGCACGTCCGCGATCAGTTGCCGCAGCCCGTCGACTTCCTCGTGGTTCAGTCCGGCCGCCGGCTCGTCGAGCAGCAGCAGCTTGGGCTCGGCCACCAGCGCGCGCGCCATCTCGACCCGCTTGCGGGTGCCGAAGGAGAGTTCGCGCACGGGCACCTCGGCCAGATCGGCCAGGTCAAGCAGTTCGAGCAGCGCCTGGGTGCGCGCCATCACCTCCGCCTCCTCGCGCTGCACCCCCGGAAGGCGAAATGCGTTGGCCCAGTAGCCGGTGCGGGTGCGGCAGTGGCGGCCGACCATCACGTTCTCGCGCACCGACATCGCCGGGAAGAGCGCCACGTTCTGGAAGGTGCGGCCGATGCCGGCGGCCGCGATCGCATGCTGAGGCCGCGACAGCAGCGCCTGCCCGTCGAAGGTGATGCTGCCGCCGTGCGGCGTGTAGAGCCTGCTGAGGCAGTTGAACAGCGTGGTCTTGCCCGCGCCGTTGGGGCCGATCACGCCGCAGATCTGCCCGCGCTGCACATCGAAGGAGATGCCGTCCAGCGCGACGATGCCGCCGAAGCGCACCGAGACATCGCGCACGCGCAGCAAGGGCTCGGGGCCGGGCTCTGGGACTGTCATATAGGTTGCCTCCGCCTGATTGAGTGAGCTTGAGCGTGTGAATGGACGCACCGGACAGGTGCGATGCCAGCGCCAGTATTCGCGCAAAGGCCGGCTCCGTCTGTCCCCTGCCGGCGGTACGAGGCGGCGCTGGTTCTGTCCCACCGCGCGGGGACAGACGCCCGGCGGCCGCCTGCCTACCCTTGGCAGCACCATGCAAGCCACTGCCACCGCGAAGGACGCCCTGCGGGCGCCATCCCTGCCGGCGTGTCCCGTCAAGCCGACGCGCACCCTCGACCGCCTGGCCCCGAGGCCGGTCTCACTCCAAGGACTCCCATGATCGAAACAGACATCGTCGTCATCGGCGCCGGCGCGGCCGGACTCACCGCCGCCATCACCGCGCGCAAGCTCGGGCTCGAAGTGCTGGTGGCCGAGAAAACCCCCTACTTCGGCGGCACCACGGCCTACTCCGGCGGCGCGCCCTGGATTCCGTGCAACCACGTGATGAAGCAGGCGGGCTTCACCGACACGCGCGAAGCGGCCGAGCGGTACCTGCATGCCGTGCTCGGCGATCTCTACGACCCGGAGGTCATCGGCGCCTTTCTCGATGCGGCACCGGAGATGCTCGAATTCATGGAGCGCCAGTCGCAGGTGCGCTTCAAGCCCTTTCCCATTCCCGACTACGAGGCCCTGCCCGGCGCGGCCAAAAGCCGTTCGCTGCTGACGCAGGAGTTCGACGGCGCCCTCCTCGGCCCCCACCTCCGCGACCTGCGCATGCCGCTGCCGCAGCTCATGCTTTTCGGCAGCATGCAGATAGAGGGCGCGGACATCCATCCGCTGCGCAAGACCTTCAAGTCCTGGGCGGCCTTCCGCCACACCACGAAACTGATGATGCGATTCGTGCGCGAACGGATGCGCCACGGCCGCGGCGTGCGCCTGGTCAACGGCAACGCGCTGGCGGGCCGCCTGCTGCGCTCGGCCATCGACGCGGGCGTCACGCTCTGGAACAACACGCCTGCCCGCGCGCTCATCACCGAAGAGGGCGCGGTACGCGGCGTGGTGGTCGAGAAGGACGGCCGCAAGGTCGAGGTGAAGGCACGCCGCGGCGTGCTGCTGGCCAGCGGCGGCTTCGGCGCCAACGCCGAGATGCGCGCGAGGTACATCCCCTTCGCGCAGCACCACTGGTCGCTGCAGCCCGAAGGCAATGTGGGCGACGGCATCCAGCTCGGCGTGGCCGCGGGCGGCGTGCTCAACGAGAGCAATCCGGGCCAGTGCATCTGGACGCCGGTGTCGGTGCTGCGCAAGAAGGACGGCAGCGTGGTGCGCTATCCGCACATCTTCATCGACCGGGCCATGCCGGGCTGCATCGCCGTCGATACCCAGGGCAGGCGCTTCGTCAACGAAGGCGGCTCCTACCAGACCTTCGTGCGCACGATGCACGAGCGCGGCCTCACGACCGCGCATCTCGTTGCCGACCGCGCCTTCCTGCGCAGCTACGGCCTCGGGCTGGCCCGGCCAGCGCCCTTCGACGAGCGGCCCTACATCGAGGCCGGCTACCTGATCGAGGCCGCCACGCTGAGCGCGCTGGCCATGAAGATCGGTGCCGACCCGGCCACGCTGGAACAGACGGTCAAGCGCTTCAACGAGAACGTGGCGAAGGGCGTCGACGCGGATTTCGGCAAGGGCAGCGATGCCCATTCGCGCTTCCGCGGCGATGCCTCGCACCAGCCGCATCCGAGCCTCGGCGCGATCGGCGGGGGCCCGTATTACGCACTGGCCATCCATCCCGGCGACCTCAGCACGGTCATGGGCCTGAACGTCGACCGCGAGGCGCGGGTACTCGACCACGCGGGGCATGTGATTCCTGGCCTGTACGCCGCGGGCCTGGACATGAATTCGATCATGCGCGGGCTCTATCCCGGCGGAGGCTCCAGCATCGGGCCGGCCATGACCTTCGGCTACATCGCGGCGCGCCAGATGGCGCGCTCGGAATTGCGCGCCGCCTCATCGGCCGCGGCCGAGGTGAAGGAGGCCGCATGATCAGCCACGGACTCCGCGACAAGGTCGTGCTCGTCACCGGCGGCGCCTCCGGCATCGGCCGCGCCATCGCCCTCCAGGCTGCGCGGGACGGCGCGCATATCGCCATCGTCGATGCCTCGGCGGAACGGGCCGAGGCCACCGCCGCGGAACTGCGCGCCGAAGGTCGGCGTGCCATCGCGCTGGCCGTCGACGTGCGCGACAGCGGCGCCTGCGACGCGGCCGTGGCGCGCATCGAATCCGAACTCGGCCCCATCGACGGCATGGTGGCCTCGGCCGGTGTGTCTCCGCCCTCGCCGGCCGCGCAGATGAGCGACGAGGTCTGGTCGCGCTGCATCGACATCAACCTGACCGGCATGTTCCGCTCGATCCGGCCGGTGGGCCGGCGCATGCTCGAACGCCGGCGCGGCGCCATCGTCGCCATCGCCTCGGTCGACGGCATGGGCGGCCATGCGGCCCGCGCGCATTACAGCGCCTCCAAGCACGGCGTGATCGGGCTGACCCGCTCGCTGGCCATCGAATGGGGACGCCATGGCGTGCGCGTGAACGCGATTGCGCCCGGCGTCGTCGACACGCCGCTGCTGCGCGCCAACATCCCGCCGGACCACAAGCGCCACGCCATGGTCGACCGCGTGCCGCTGGCGCGGCTCTCGCGCGCGGAGGAACAGGCCGGCCCGGCGCTGTTCCTGCTCTCCGACGCCGCGTCCTACGTGACCGGCAGCGTCCTCGCGGTGGACGGCGGCACCTCGGCCGGCTGGTTCACGCGCTGGAACGGGGCCGACCTCGGTTCCCGGGCCTTGCTCGACCAGGGCGTCTACGGCGAACCCGATTTCACGAACACAGACATGGAAGCATGACGATGAAGAACCTCTTCGACCTGCGCGGCGAGCGCATCCTGATCACCGGCGCGGGCGGCGCCATCGGCGGCGCCACCGCGCGCGTGTGCGCGGCCCTCGGCGCCGAACTGATCATCACCGACCTGAAGGCGCCCCAGGCCCTGGCGGAGGAACTGGGCCGGGGCGTGCGCGCCGTCGCGCTCGACAACGCGTCGCGCGAGCACGTGAGCGCCGTGTTCGCCGACGCGGGCCCGCTGGACGCGATGGTCGACTGCAGCGGCTACTACGTGAAGGGCGACTGGCTCGACGGCGGCGACGAGTGGGACGCCCTGCTCGCGCGCACCATCGACGTCAACATCAAGGGGCCGGTCAACCTGGTCCGTGCCTGCCTGCCCGCGATGATGAAACGCGGCAGCGGCCGCATCGTGCTGACCGGCTCGATGTCGGCGCGCAACGCGGGTTCCACGCTCGCGGTCGAGCCGGCCTATGTCGCCTCCAAGGGCGGGCTGCATGCGCTGGTGCGCTACTTCGCGCGGCAGGCCGCGGCCAAGGGCGTGGTGGTCAACGGCGTGTCGCCCGGCCCCATCCTCACGCCGCTGCTGGTCTCGGCGAACCAGCCCTTCGAGACCGACAGCTATCCCATGAAGCGCCTCGGCCAACCGGAAGAGATCGGCTGGCCGATCGCCTTCCTGTGCTCGCGCGGCACCAGCTTCATGACCGGCGCGGTGATCGACGTCAACGGCGGGATGGTGTTCTCATGAGCCGGGACACCCCCGATCTCGACGCCCTCTGGCAGCCGCTGAAGGTCGGCAAGGTGCAGGCGCGCAACCGCGTGTTCCTGCCCGCGCACCAGGTCTCGCTGCCCGCGGAAGAGTACGGCGCCTACCTCGGCGAACGCGCGCGGGGCGGCGTGGGCCTGATCGTGACGCACGGCTTCCACGTCACGCCCGCCAGTGCCAAGGCCGGCGTGTCTCCCTGGCAGGCCGACTGGATACCTTCCGTGCGGAAGATGGCGAAGCCGGTGCACGACCAGGGCGTGCCGGTCATCGTGCAGATCACGCACATGGGCGTGAGCGGCGTGCGCCGCACGGACGACATCGCGCTCTGGGGTCCGCTGCTCGCGCCCTCGGCCATCGCGTCGTCGGTGCACAAGGTGATCCCGAAGCCGATGGACGCGGCCGACATCGAGGAACTGATCGAAGGCTTCGCCACCACCGCCGCCCATGTGCAGGAAGGCGGTGCGGACGGGGTCGAGATCCATGGCTCGCATGGCTACCTGCTGAGCAACTTCCTCTCGCCCTACTGGAACCGGCGCGACGACGCCTGGGGCGGCGACACCGAGCGCCGCGCCCGCCTCGCGCTGGACATCGGCGCGGCGGTGCGCAAGCGCTGCGGCAAGGACTTCGTGGTGGGCATCAAGCTCAGCCTCGACGAATACCTGGGCCCCGCCGGCGTGACCAACGACGAAGCGGTGCGCACCGCCGGCATCCTCCATCGCGCCGGGCTCTTCGACTACTTCGGCCTTTCGCACACCGACTACCACAACAACCACCGCCTGGTGCCGCCGGCATCGAGCGGCGAGACGGCGCCCCTGGCCTCGGGCGCCGGCCGCGTGCGCGCGGCCATCGGCGGCGCGGTACCGGTCTTCACCCAGGGCTCGGTGCGCGACCTCGCGACGGCCGCGCGCATCGTGCGCGCCGGCGATGCAGACCTCGTGGGCATGGTGCGGGCGCACATCGCCGATCCGGAGATCGTGCGCAAGGCCCGCGAGGGCCGCGCCGACGAGACGCGGCGCTGCGTCGGCGCCAACCAGGGATGCTGGCGGCGGCTGGGCCAGCCGGTCAGCTGCACGGTGAATCCGGTGGCCGGTCGCGAACTGAGCTTCGGCATCGCGGTGCACCGCGACCGCCCTTCGCCGCGCAAGCTGCTCGTCATCGGCGGCGGTCCGGCCGGCTTGAAGTTCGCCGACACCGCGGCTTCGCGCGGCCACCAGGTCACGCTGTGGGAGCGCGAAGCGCAGCTGGGCGGCCAGCTCCGCTACGCCGGCCGGCTGCCCGATCACGGGTCCTGGAACTTCCTGGCCGCCGACCTCGCGGCCTCGCTCGAACGGCGCGGCGTGACCGTGCAACTGCGCAGGGAAGCGACCCTCGACGCGATCGCCGCCTTCGGTGCCGACGAGGTGATCGTCGCGACGGGCTCCCAATGGCAGACCGACGGCTTCTCCACGCACCGCACCGACCGCGACGCCATGGCGCGCGACGCGGCAGCGCAGGTGCTCGATCCGATCGCCGCATTGAACGCGCCCGAGGCTTGCGGCAGGAAAGTGGTGATCGTCGACGACAACGGCGACTATCTTCCGCTCGGCCTCGCCCGCCTGCTCGCCGCCGCAGGGCGCGAGGTGACGGTGGTGACGGCCGACGCGCTGATCGGCCGCCGGCTGGAGCCGACGCTGGAATGGCCATGGATCATGCCGCGTGTCGCCGATGCAGGCGTGGCCATCCGCACCGGCGTCTTCGTCGAGCGCATCGAACGCGATGGCGTGCTGCTGCGCCAGGCCTATGGCGAAGCCGCCGATCGCATCGCGGCCGACACCGTCGTGCTCTGCATGGCGCGCACCAGCGAACACAGGCTGTTCGACGCGTTGCGCGCACGCGGCATCGCTGCCCGGCGGATCGGCGATTGCCTCGCGCCGCGCGAAGTCGACGATGCGGTGCTCGAAGGCTTTCGCGAGGCACAGGCCATCGCGTGAGAAAGGACAAAGGCCGGCGCGCCTCGCGGTGCGCCGGCCCCTGCATTCGCGCGATCAGGACCTGGAACCTGGATCAGGACAGCCCGAGCACGGCCGACGGCAACCGGCCTGCCCTCGGTTCGAGCAGATAGGTGTCGGTGCGCCCGAGCAAGGGCCAGCCCACCGTCGCGCGTTGCCGGGCGATGGCAGCCTGCCATCCCGTGTCCGCCTCGATGGCGCGCCATGCCGCCGCACGCGTGTCCAGGTCGGGCCATGCCAGCATCGCGACCACCTGCGGCATGCGCGGGCCGCTGGCCATGTCGGCCACCATCATGACCTGCGCGCCATGGGCACGCAGAAGCGGCAGCTGCACTTCGCGCAGGAAATCGTTGGTGGCTGCGCCCTGCCCGAGCGCGGCCTCGTGCAGAAGCAGCTCGTGAACGCCGCCCACCTTCCGGCCGGCATCCTTCGGATCGGGCTGCCAGGACGGGTTGGGCTTCAGGAACATCAGGTCGTAGCGCTCGACGATCTCCACGTTCGCGTTGGTCTCGGCCCGCAGCGAGAGCCAGTCCGGGTCGGTGTAGAACGGCGCCCAGCGTGCCTCGCGCTCGGCCAGGTCGGCGTAGGCCATCAGGTACGCGAAGCCGGGCAGACGCGGCCCGGCCAGCGCCGTCCACTGGCCGATGCAGTTGACGCCGTGGCGCTCGAAGAGCGCGGGCAGCCGGTCGAAGCGGGCGTGCAGGGCGCCCATCCTCCCGGGCGCGACGCAGTAGAGACGAAGCTCGAAGATCACGCGAGATTCCCCGGCAGGTTCGTGTTCATCGGTCCGCCGTGATCAGCTCGGTCATCGGCTTCCACGAGGTGCCGTCGAAGCGCGCCAGGCGCGCCTGGCGGATCGGATAGTAATTGTCGGCGCTGAAGTTGATCTTCATGCCCGGCAGCAGCATGCCGAGCTCGACATCCTTGAGCGACTGGATCTGCTTGAGCAGGTTCTCGCGCGTCAGGTTGTCGCCGCAGCGTTCGAGCGCGAGCGCCATCAGCTGCGCACCCATGTAGGTGTAGACCGAGGTGGTGTCGCCCGGGTTGTCGTTGGGCAGGTACTTCTTGAAGTAGGCCAGGTATTCCTGCATGGCCTTGTCGTTGGCCCAGGTCGGGTCCGAGGGCGACTTGAACCAGTAGGTCGAGACCAGGCCGACCGAGTTGTCCAGGCCGGCCGGGGTCAGCACGCCGGTGATGGAGCTGGACACGTAGGGAATGATGTAGAAGGGCTTCCAGCCGATCGCCGCCACCTTGCGGATCGCCTGCGCACCCGCCTTGTTCGAGGTGAAGGCGACCAGCGTGTCGGCGCCCGAGGCCTGCAGTTCGAGGATCTGCGAGTCGACGGTCGGATCCGAGATCTCGTGCGAGGCTTCCTTCACGATGTTGCCGGCCTTGTCGCCCAGGGCCTTCTTCAGGCCGCGCATGTAGGACTTGCCCACATCGTCGTTCTGGTAGAGCACGGCAATCTTGGCGTTGGGCCGGTTCTCGCGCAGGTACTTGCCGTAGATCGCGCCCTCGATGTCGTAGGCGAAGGAGAAGGGCACGGTGTACGGGTAGTTCCTGGGATCGTGCAGGCCGGTGCTGCTTGCATAGAAGAGTAGCTGCGGCACCTTCTTCGCGTTCATGTACTTCTGGATCGCGGTCTGCGAGGGGGTGCCCATGGAGCCCTCCATCGCCAGCACCTGGTCGTCCTCGACCAGCTTGCGCGTGACCTCGACCGTCTTGGGCGGCGTATAGGCGTCGTCGACCGACAGCAGGTTGATCTTGCGTCCGTTGATGCCGCCCTGGGTCTCGTTGAGCATCTTGAAATAGGCCACGTGCATGCGGCCGACCATCGAGTAGGCCGAGCCCGGGCCGCTGTAGGCCACGGTCTGTCCCAGCTTGATCTCGGTGTCGGTGACGCCGGGACCGTAGGTCTTCTGGGCCGCCGCCGGTCCGGCGGCGAAGATCGCGCCGGCCGCCAGCGCGATGAGGGTTGAACGCATGTGAAAGCTCCTTGTGAATCGCAGTTCGGTGTGCATGGGCCGCCGCTGCGGGCGTGCCGGACGCAGATGCGAGTGGACGCGCAGGCGGCTGCGGTGTCAGTCCCTGCGGCGAGTGACAGGGTTTACCCGGCCGAAGCGGGCTGTCCCGTTGCGGGGGGATTGAGGCAAGAAGCAGCCATGACTACAGTCGATTCGACCGGCCCCGGCTGATCGCTGCGCAATCGCTGCGCGGCGGCACGGACCGCCATCCACCTGCCCTATCGAAAGTCCGACAACGATGACGACGAACGCGCCCCACTACGACATCGAGACCGAATGGGTCCATCTGCAGTACGACGAGGCGGCGAAATTCACCGAGACCTACGGCTTCTCCGGCAACCAGGGTGCCGTCAACCTCGAAGGCCTGCGCCTGCGTCCGCGCGGGGTCGAATCGAAGACGCTCATGGTCTTCATGCACCCGACCTCCACGCTGCAACTGCTGCCGGTGCCGCGCGCCATGGCCGCCTCCGGCGCGCACGTGCTGTGCGCGGCCAGCCGCTATGTGAAGAACGACACCGCGCTGATCCTCGAAAAGGTCCTGCTCGACCTGGGCGCCTACATCCGCCACGCGAAGACGCGATGGGGTTACGAGAAGATCGTTCTGGTCGGCTGGAGCGGCGGCGGCTCCCTGGCCGTCTTCTACCAGTCGCAGGCCGAGAACCCGACCATCACCGAAACACCTGCCGGCGATCCGGTCGACATCCGCTCGGCCGGATTGATCCCCGCGGATGCGGTGATCTACCAGGCCGCGCACCTGTCGCGGGCCGAGCTTCTGCTGGAGGCGATCGACCCGTCGGTGCGCGACGAACTGACCCCCGACGACCGCGATGTCGAACTCGACATCTACGACCCGCGCAACCCGAACCAGCCTCCGTACTCGGCGGAGTTCGTCAAGCGCTACCGCGCGGCGCAGCGCGCCCGCATGGACCGCATCACCGCCTGGGTGAAGAAGACGCTGGCCGAACTCAGGCAGCGCAACACCGGCGAGATGGAGCGCGGCTTCGTCGTTCACCGCACGCTGGCCGATCCACGCTTCCTCGATCCCGCGCTGGACCCCAACGACCGCCGGCCGCGCTGGTGCTACATGGGCAATCCCGAGACGGTGAACACCGGGCCGGTCGGCCTGGCGCGCTTCTCGACCCTGCGCTCGTGGCTCTCCCAATGGTCGGTCGAGGATTCGCGCGCCGACGGCCTGGCCTGCGCGGCCCACATCCACGTGCCGCTGCTCGCCATCGAGAACAGCGCCGACGACGCGGTACCGCAGCCGCACACGCGCCTGCTCTTCGACGCAGCGGCATCGAAGGACAAGGAATTCCGCGTCATCAAGGGCGCCACACACTACTACGCCGGCCAGCCCGAATTGCTGGCCGAGGCCACCACGCTGGTCTGCGACTGGCTGGCGCAGCGCGGCATCCGGGTGCGGCCATGAACGTGTTCGGAACACTGGCCGAATCGGCGCGGCGCTTTCCCGATCGCGGCGCGGTCTACCTCGGCACCGAACGGATTCACGACTATGCCGGCCTGTGCGAACGCGCGCTGCGGCTGGGCGCGGCCCTGCGCCAATCCTGCAAGCCGGGCGACCGCGTGGCCGTGGTCAGCGAGAACCGGGCCGAGTACGTGGAATCGATGTACGGCATCTGGGCGGGCGAACTCGTCTTCGTGCCGGTCAATGCCAAGCTGCATGCCAGGGAGATGGTGCAGATCATCGAGGACGCGGAGGCCGGCGTGGCGATCGTCTCGCCCAAGCTCGCGCCCGCGCTGGCCGAGGCCCTGCAAGGCTCCCCCAGTGCATCGTGCCGGCTCGTGCGCCTGGGCTCCGAGGACTACGAGGCGATGTTCCGCGCCGCGCCGCTCACGCCGCCGCTGAGCGCGCCGGAAGACCTGGCCTGGCTCTTCTACACCAGCGGCACCACGGGCCGCTCCAAGGGCGCGATGTTGTCGCACCGCAACCTGATGGCGATGAGCATCGGCCACCTGGCCGAGATCGAGCACTTCGACGAGAACGCGAGCCAGATCCACGCCGCGCCGATGTCGCACGGTTCGGGCCTCTACATCCCGGCCTACATCGCGCGCGGCGCACGCCAGGTGATCCCGGCCTCGGGCGCCTTCGACCCGGCCGAATTCCTCGACCTCTGCGACGCGCATCCGTCGTGCGGCGCCTTTCTCGCGCCGACCATGGTCCAGCGCCTGCGCAACGAAGCCGAGCGCACGCAGCGCCGAAGCGCCGGCCTGCGCTCCATCGTCTACGGCGGCGCCCCGATGTATGTGGAGGAGATGAAGAAGTCGCTCGCCACCTTCGGCCCCGTCTTCGCGCAGATCTACGGGCAGGGCGAGGCGCCCATGACCATCACGGCGCTGCGCCGCGACGAACACATCGGAGCGGACGACGCCGTGCTCGGTTCCGCGGGTTCGGCGCGGCTGGGCGTCGAGGTCCGCGTGCTCGATGCCGACGGGAAGCCCTGCGCCACGGACGAGATCGGCGAGATCGTCTGCCGCGGCGACGTGGTGATGTCCGGCTACTGGCGCAATCCGCAAGCCAGCGCACAGGCGCTGCGCGAGGGCTGGCTCTATACCGGCGACATGGGCTCGTTCGACGCGTCCGGCCGCCTCACGCTGCGCGACCGGTCCAAGGATGTGGTCATCAGCGGCGGCTCGAACATCTATCCGCGCGAGGTCGAGGAAGCGCTGCTCACCCATCCCGGCGTGGCCGAGGTGTGCGTGATCGGCCAGCCCGACGCCGAGTGGGGCGAGGTGGTCGTCGCCTTCGTCGTTCCGGCGGCAGGCATGGCGGCCGACAGCGCTTCGCTCGACGCCCACTGCCTCGACCGCATCGCCCGCTTCAAGCGGCCCAAGCGCTACGTCTTCACCGAGGCCCTGCCCAAGAGCAACTACGGCAAGGTCCTGAAGCGCGAACTGCGGCTGCGGCTCGCAGAGACCGACACCACATCCTGAGCCGGCGCCGTTCGCCGCGCGAGGTCCCCTGCCGCGGGGACATACGCGCGGGCGAACCCTGCTTATCGTCGAACCCAGACCCAATCCACGAGGAGCCTCTCCCATGACCACGACCCTGGAAGCCGCCGCACTGCGCGAAGCGCCGGTGCTGGACATCGACCCCTATTCCGACGAAGTGCTGGCCGACCCCTATCCCTTTCACCAGCAGCTTCGCGAAGCCGGACCGGTGGTGCTGATCAAGCCCCACGGCGTCTACGCCGTGGGGCGGCACGAAGAAGCCCGGACGGTGCTGTCGGACTACGCGCGCTTCAGCAACGCGGGCGGCATCGGCATCCAGGACATCCGCAAGCCCGGCGAGTTCCGAGTGCCCAGCCGGTTGCTCGAAGTGGATCCGCCGGACCACACCCGCGTCCGGGCGGTGGTGACGCGCGTGCTGTCGCCGCTGGTCATCCGGCGCTGGCGCGAAGGCTTCGAGGCCAAGGCCGACGCCATGGTGGAAAAACTGCTGCAGCAAGGCGAGTTCGACGGCGTGCGCGAATGCGCGGAGGCCTTCGTGCTCGAGGCCTTCCCTGCGGCGGTGGGCGTTCGCCTGCCGCGCACCGAGACGCTGGCCATCGGCGAGATGCGCTTCAACCAGAGCGGCCCCCAGAACGCGCTGTACCACCGGGCCATGGAAAAGGCGCAGCCCTACCTGGCCTGGTTCGAGGACTCGATCCAGCGCCACAGCGTGACGCCGGACTCGATCGCCGAACTGCTGTTCAAGGCCGAGGATGCGGGCGAACTCGAACCCGGACTGGCCTCGAACATCGTGCGCAGCTTCGTCGGCGGCGGCACCGATTCGACCATCAGCGGCATCGGCTTCGCGCTCAATCAGCTCGCACGCCATCCGGACCAGTGGGAACGCGTTCGCAGCGAGCCCGCGAAGGTGAAGGCCGCCTTCGAGGAGGCGATTCGATTCGAATCGCCCTTCCAGGTGACCTACCGCACCACCGTGGCGGAGACCGCGCTCGATGGCGTGCGCATCCCGGGCGATGCGAAGGTCGGCGTATTCCTCGGCGCCGCGAACCGCGATCCCCGGCGCTGGCCGGAGCCGGACCGCTTCAACGTCGACCGGCCGCAGCTCGCCGGCAGCCACCTTGCGCTGGGTCACGGCATCCACGCCTGCATCGGCCAGATGATCGCGCGGCTGGAGGCCGAATCGCTGCTCGGCGCCCTGGCGCGGGGCGCGAAGACGATTGCCCTGGCGGGCGAAGCGCAGTACCGCCCCATCAACCAGATGCGCACGCTGGACACGCTGCCCCTTCGCATCGAAGCGGCCTGAGCCGCGCCGGACTCATTCCGCTCCCACACGCGCCCGGCCCGCGTTTCGCGGCGACGGGTGCCCCACCTCCAATATCCACGCGCGCCATGAATCAACCCTGTATCGTCGGCTGGGGTCATACGCCCTTCGGCAAACTCGACAACATCGACACCGAGCAACTCATTCGCGACGCGGTGCAGCCCGCACTCGCGAGCGCGGGACTGACGCCTTCGGACATCGACGGCATCTTCGTCGGCCATTTCAACGCCGGATTCGTTCCGCAGGACTTCAGCGGCTCGATGGTGGCCGTGGCGATGCCGGAGTTCCGCCACACGCCCGCCGTCCGGATGGAGAACGCCTGCGCCACCGGCTCGGCCGCGATCTGGTCCGCGCTGGATGCGATCGGCAGCGGGCGCATGAAGCGCGTGCTGGTGGTGGGCATGGAGAAGATGAACACCCTGCCCGGTCCGCAGATCGGCGAGACGCTTCTCAAGTGCTCCTACGTCAAGGAGGAAGGCGGCACACCGGGTGGCTTCGCGGGTCTGTTCGGGCAGATCGCCGGCGGCTACTTCGAGCGCTTCGGCGACCAGTCCGATGCGCTCGCGCACATCGCCGCGAAGAACCACGCCAACGGCGTGCGCAACCCCTATGCGCACATGCGGCGCGACCTCGGCTACGACTTCTGCCGCACGCCGTCGGACAAGAACCCCTTTGTCGCCGGTCCGCTCAAGCGCTCGGACTGCTCGCTCGTGTCGGACGGCGCGGCGGCCCTCGTGCTGTCGGCCGAGCCGCTGTCGGGTGCCGCCGTGCCGGCGGTGCGCTGGCGCGCGCGCGCGCATGTCAACGAGTACCTGCCGCTGTCGCGCCGCGATCCGACGCGCCTCGAAGGCGCCGCGATGGCCTGGCAGCAGGGCCTGGCCGCGGCCGGCGCATCGCTCGCCGACCTGCACTTCGTGGAAACGCACGACTGCTTCACCATCGCCGAACTGCTCGAATACGAGGCCATGGGCCTGGCGCCGCACGGCCAGGGCGCGCGGGTCATCCTCGACGGCGTGACGCGCGCCGACGGCACGCTGCCCGTCAATCCCTCCGGCGGCCTGAAGTCGCGCGGCCATCCGATCGGCGCCACCGGCGTTTCGCAGCACGTGATGGCCGCGATGCAGCTCTCGGGCACCGCCGGCGACATGCAGGTCTCGCGCGCGGGACTGGGTGCCGTGTTCAACATGGGCGGCGCGGCCGTGGCCAACTACCTGAGCGTGCTGGAGGCGACCGCCTGAAACCCGGGCTGGCGACGAAGCCGGCGAGACGTCCCGGTCGCAGCAACGATCCTTGAGCAAGCGCAAGACCCGAGCCGCAGGCCGGGCGCAGACTGGCTGCACCACCGCAAGCACCGGAGGTGCGCCCATGCTGACCGCCATCGACTTCCACCGCCTTCGCGAGGCCATGGTCGAGGACCAGATCGAAGCCCGCGGCGTGCGCGCCGCGAACGTGCTGGAGGCGATGCGCTCCGTGCCCCGGGAAGCCTTCGTGCCGGAGCCGCTGCAGGAGTTCTGCTACGAGGATTCGGCACTGGCGATCGACGCCGGGGAGACCCTGCCCCAACCGTACCCGGTCGCCCTCATGGCCGAGGCGCTGGCCATCGACCGCCACGCGAAGGTGCTGGAGATCGGCACCGGCAGCGGCTATGCGACCGCCGTGCTGTCGCGGCTCGCGCGAATCGTCTACACGGTGGAGAGCAACGGCCCGGCGGTGGCGAAGGCGGCAGCCACGCTGGCCCGCCTCGGCTGCACGCATGTCCATGTGCTTCATGTCGCCGCGGACCAGGAGATTCCGGACCATGGGCCCTACGAGGCGATCCTGGTGAATACCGTCGCGTCGCGCGTGCCGGAGGCGCTCAAGCAGCAACTGGCCATCGGCGGAAGGCTGGTCATGTCGCTCGGGCTCGACCCGGCCGTTCGCGAACTGGTGCGCGTGACGCGCTTGTCCGAGCATGACTATGCGAGCGAGGACCTCGCCGACGTCCGGGTGGCGCCGCTCGATACCGAAGCCCGGCCGCGCCTTGCCGGGACGTCGCCCGATGCGGCACTTGCCAAGGCCATGGCCGCCGGCTGCGAGCCCTTCGAGAACATCGACTCCGCCGATCTCGGCCCGCTGCTGGAACGCATCGGCGATGCACGCGTCGTGCTGATGGGCGAGGCATCGCACGGCACGTCGGAGTTCTATCGCATGCGCGAGCGCATCTCGCGCGAGCTGATCCTGCGCAAGGGCTTCAAGTTCATCGCCATCGAGGGCGACTGGCCGGATGCGGCGCGCATCGACCACTACGTGCGCCTTGCACATCCTCGGCCGCCGAGGTGGACCGCCTTTGCGCGCTTCCCGACCTGGATGTGGCGCAACCAGGAAGTGCGCGCTTTCGTCGACTGGCTGCGCCAGCACAACGCGCAGGCCGAGGCCGCGGACCGGGTGGCCTTCCATGGGCTCGATCTCTACAGCCTGTACAACTCGATTCACTCGGTCGTCGGCTACCTGGACGAGGTCGATCCGCCGACCGCCGCGATCGCGCGTCATCGCTACGGCTGCCTGACCCCCTGGCAGTCCGATCCTTCCAGCTACGGCCATGCGGCGCTCAACTCCAGGTACCGAAGCTGCGAGGAGGAGGTGGTGTCCATGCTCGGCGACCTGCTCGACAAGCATTTGCATTACACGGGACAGGATGGCGAGCGTTTCCTGGACGCGGTGCAGAACGCCCGGCTGGTCGCCAACGCCGAGCGCTACTACCGCACCATGTACTACGGCTCGCGCTCGTCGTGGAACCTGCGCGACAGCCACATGTTCGAGACCCTGAAGCACCTGCTGGACTTTCACGGGCCCGACAGCAAGGCCATCGTCTGGGCCCACAACTCGCACATCGGCGACTGCCGGGCCACCGAGATGTCGCGGCGCGGCGAACACAACATCGGGCAGCTGTGCCGCACGGAATTCGGCCGGGCGGCCTGCCTGATCGGCTTCGGCACCCATACGGGCACGGTGGCGGCCGCCTCCGACTGGGACGCGCCCATGCAGGTCAAGAAGGTCCGGCCCTCGCTAGCCGGCAGCTACGAACGCCTGTGCCACGAGACGGCAGTGGGCAACTTCATACTGCCCTTGCGCGGCCCCGCGTCCGCCGCCTATGTGGCGGATCTGGCCGCGCCGCGGCTGGAGCGCGCCATCGGCGTGATCTACCGCCCCGAAACCGAATTGCAGAGCCACTACTTCCAGGCGGTGCTGCCGCGCCAGTTCGACGAATACATCTGGTTCGACGAAAGCCGCGCGGTCACGCCGCTGCGCACGGAGACGATCGAGGGCATGCCGGAGACCTACCCCTTCGGCGTGTGAAGCGGGTGTGCGCGCGAACGCGCGAACAGGACGCGTCCGGGCCCTCCTCTTTGTTGATCTGGCGCAAGCGCGCGGCCGATGGCGCCGCGCAGACTGCGCGCCAGGAGACACCATGGAACGACCGGCCGTCATCCACAAGAGCCCCCGGGATCTTCGTGTTCCGCCTCACCTGGCCGACTACGACGCGCAATGCCGCGCCTTCAGCTGGCAGGCGGCCCGCGCTGCCTTGCAGGGCCTGCCCGGCGGCGGCCTCAACATGGGCTTCGAGGCCGTGGACCGGCATGCGGCCGGCGCGTTGAAAGATCGCACCGCCCTGCGCTTCGTCTCGCGCAACGCCGCGCCGGTCGAGCTGAGCTACGGCGAACTCGCCCGACGGACCAACCGCTTCGCCAACGTGCTGTGCCGGCTCGGCATCGGCAAGGGCGACCGCATGTTCGTGCTGGCAGGACGCATGCCCGAGCTTCACGTCGCGGTGCTCGGCGCCTTGAAGAACGGCACGGTGGTGACGCCGCTCTTCTCGGCCTTCGGTCCCGAGCCGATCGCCACCCGCATGAACATCGGCGCCTGCCAGGTGCTCGTGACCACCGACGGGTTGTACCGGCGCAAGCTCGAGCCCTGGCGCGCGCAGATGCCCTCGCTGCGCCATGTGCTGCTGGTGGCGGAGGACGGCGGCACGACGGCCGAGGCGGACACGCTGGACCTGGCCACGCTGATGGCCGAGACCTCGGACGCGTTCGACACCGTGGCGACCACGGCCGACGACCCCGCGCTGCTGCACTTCACCAGCGGCACCACCGGCACGCCCAAGGGCGCGCTGCATGTGCACGGCGCGGTGGTCGCGCACCATGCGACGGCGCGCTATGCGCTCGATCTTCATCCGGAAGACCGTTACTGGTGCACGGCCGATCCGGGCTGGGTGACCGGCACCTCCTACGGCATCCTCGGCCCGCTGTTGATGGGCGTGACCTCGCTGATCGACGTGGAGGAGTTCGATGCCGAGCGCTGGTACCACTTGCTCGAAGAGGAGCGCATCAGCGTCTGGTACACCGCGCCGACCGCGATCCGCATGCTGATGAAGGCCGGCGCCGACCTGGCCCGGCGCCGCAGCTATCCGGACCTGCGCTTCGTGGCCAGCGTCGGCGAACCGCTCAATCCCGAGGCGGTGTGGTGGGGCCTCGACGCCCTGGGTCTGCCCATCCACGACAACTGGTGGCAAACCGAGACCGGCGGCATCATGATCGCCAACACGCCGGCCTTCGACATCAAGCCGGGCTCGATGGGCCGGCCGCTGCCGGGCATCGAGGCCGGCATCGTCGAGCATCTGGAGGCCGAGGGCGAGGCACCCCGGATCCGGGTCGTCGAACAGCCGGAGGTCGAGGGCGAACTGGCCCTGCGCGCCGGCTGGCCCTCGATGTTCCGTGGCTACCTGAACAACGAGGCCCGCTACCGCAAGTGCTTCGCGGACGGCTGGTACCTCACCGGCGACCTGGCCCGGCGCGATGCCGACGGCTATTACTGGTTCGTCGGCCGCGCGGACGACGTGATCAAGTCGGCCGGCCACCTGATCGGCCCCTTCGAAGTCGAAAGCGCGCTGATGGAACATGCCGCCGTCGCCGAAGCCGCGGTGATCGGCAAGCCCGACCCCTTGCTCGGCGAGATGGTGAAGGCCTTCGTCTCGCTCAAGACCGGCTACACGCCCGGCGAAGCGCTGCGCATGGACATCCTCGGGCATGCGCGCAAGCGCCTCGGCGCGGCCGTCGCACCGAAGGAGATCGACTTCCTCGCGGTGCTGCCGCGCACCCGCAGCGGCAAGATCATGCGGCGCCTTCTCAAGGCGCGCGAACTCGGCCTGCCCGAGGGCGACACCTCCACCCTGGAGGCCGGCGCATGACGACCACCGAGGCCGCGCCTGTCTCCGTCCCGCCGCCGCCCACCGGCCCCGTGCCCTGGGACAAGCCTCTGGCATTGGCGACGCTGGCCGACATGCTGCGCATCCGCCGCATGGAGGAGAAATGCGCCGAGCTCTACGGCCGGCAGAAGATCCGCGGCTTCCTCCATCTCTACATCGGCGAGGAGGCCGTGGCCGGCGGTGCGATGCGTCTCTTCGATGCGGACGACAACATCGTGGCCACCTACCGCGAGCACGCCCACGCGCTGCTGCGCGGGGTGCGCATGGGCGCGATCATGGCGGAGATGTACGGCAAGCAGGAAGGCTGCTCGCGCGGCCGGGGCGGCTCGATGCATCTGTTCGACCGGGCCACCCGCTTCTTCGGCGGCCAGGCGATCGTCGGCGGCGGGCTGCCGCTGGCGGTGGGTCTGGCACTGGCCGACAAGCTCTGCGCACGCGCTGCGCTGACCGCCTGCTTCAGCGGCGAGGGTGCGATCGCCGAAGGCGCCTTCCACGAGTCGATGAACCTCGCGGCGCTGTGGAAGCTGCCGGTGCTTTTCTGCTGCGAGAACAACCTGTATGCGATGGGCACGGCGCTGTCGCGCTCCGAGTCGCAGACCGAACTGTGCGTGAAGGCCGCGTCGTACGGCATGCCGACCATGAGCGTCGACGGCATGGACGTGGTGGCGGTCCATGAAGCTGTCGCGCGCGTGGCGCCCGAGGTGCGCGCGGGCTGCGGGCCGATGTTCATCGAGTTCCGCACCTACCGCTTTCGCGCGCATTCGATGTTCGACCCCGAGCTGTATCGCGACAAGCGCGAAGTCGAGGCCTGGAAGACGCGCGGCCCGATCCACACCTACACCGCGCGGCTGAAGGCCCAGGGCAGCCTGAGCGAGGACGAGTTCCTGGCCCTCGATGCGAAGGCCCAGGCCGAGGTGGACGAGGCCGTCGCCTTCGCCGAGGCCGGCACCTGGGAGCCGGTGGAAGCGATGCTGCGCGACGTGAACACGCAGCAGCCGCAGCACCAGGGATGAGCGCGATGGCCCGCACGATCAGCTACCGGCAGGCCCTGCGCGACGCGCTGCGCGAGGCACTGCGGCAGGACCCGCGCGTCTTCCTCATGGGCGAGGACGTGGGCCGCTACGGCGGCACCTATGCGGTGACGCTGGGCCTGCTCGACGAATTCGGGCCGCAGCGCGTGCGCGACACGCCCCTGTCCGAACTCGCCTTCGTCGGCGCGGGCATCGGCGCGGCGCTCGGCGGCATGCGGCCGATCGTCGAAGTGATGACCGTCAACTTCAGCCTCCTGGCGCTGGATCCGATCGTCAACAGCGCGGCGCTGATGCATCACATGTCCGGCGGGCAGTTCTCGGTGCCGCTGGTGATCCGCATGGCCACCGGCGCGGGACGCCAGGTGGCGGCGCAGCACTCGCACAGCTTCGAGGGCTGGTACGCCCATGTGCCCGGCCTGCGCATCCTCGCGCCGGCCACGGTCGAGGATGCGCGCGGCATGCTCGCGCCGGCGCTCGCCGATCCGGACCCGGTGCTGCTCTTCGAGCATGCGCAGCTCTACAACACGGAGGACGAGATCGCCGACGATGTGCGCGTGGACATCCGCAGCGCCAAGGTGCGTCGCGAAGGCGGCGACCTCAGCCTGATCACCTATGGCGGATCGCTGCCCAAGGCGCTGCAGGCCGCGCAGACCCTGGCCCTCGACGGCATCTCGGCCGAGGTGATCGATCTGCGTGTGCTGCGCCCGCTGGACGACGCGACCATCATGGCCTCCGTGCGCAAGTGCCGGCGGGCCGTGATCGTCGACGAGGGCTGGCGATCGGGCAGCCTCTCCGCCGAGCTGATGGCCCGCATCAACGAACAGGCCTTCTTCGACCTGGACGCGCCGCCGGCCCGCGTGTGCAGTGAAGAGGTGCCCGTCCCCTACGCGCAGCATCTCGAAGAGGCCGTGCTGCCGCAGCCCGCGAAGATCGTCGCGGCGGTGAAGACCATGATGGGCCGCATGCCGTGATCCGTTTCGAGCTGCCCTCCCTCGGCCCCGACATGGACGAAGGCACGCTGCTGAAATGGCAGGTGCAGCCCGGCGACACCGTGAAGCGCGGGCAGGTGGTCGCGGTGGTCGACACCTCGAAGGCGGCCGTCGATGTGGAGATCTGGCAGGACGGCGTGGTCGCCGAGTTGCTGGTGAAGCCCGGCGAAAAGATCCCGGTGGGCACCGCGCTGGCCACGCTGCTCGCGCCGGGCGAAGTCGCGGGCGCGCCCGAGGCTCCACCGGCCGCACCCGGGCCGGCGGCCCCATCCCGCCGGCCCGTGTCGCCGGCCGCGCGCAAGCGGGCGCAGGAGCTCGGCATCGTCGCCGAGACCTTGGCCGGCACCGGCGCGCAGGGTTCGGTCACGCTGGCGGATGTGGAAGCCGCCGACCGCCAGTCTCGCGGACGGGCCGGCCCCGCCGCCGCAGCCGCCCCTTCGGCCGCCGCCGGTCGAAGCCAGGCCATGCGCAAGGCCATCGGCGCGGCGATGAGCCGCTCCAAGCGCGAGATCCCGCACTACTACCTGTCGGAATCCATCCCGATGGCCAACGCCCTCGCCTGGCTGCAGCGGCGCAACGACGGCGTGGCCATCGCCGAGCGCATGCTGCCGGCGGTACTCATCCTCAAGGCAGTGGCACTCGCTCTACGGCGAACCCCCGAGTTGAACGGCTTCTATCGCGAAGGCCAGTTCATTCCCGCCACCGCCGTGCATGCCGGCGTCGCCATTTCCTTGCGCGGCGGCGGCCTCGTGGCGCCCGCCATCCACGACGTCGACAGCAAGGCGCTGGACGCGCTGACGCGCGACCTGGGCGACCTGGTCCAGCGCGCCCGCGCCGGCTCGCTGCGCAGCTCCGAAATGGCCGACCCGACGATCACCGTCACGAACCTCGGCGACCAGGGCGTGGACAGCGTGTTCGGCGTCATCTACCCGCCGCAGGTGGCCCTCGTGGGCCTGGGCCGCATCGCGACGCGTCCGTGGGCGTATGACAGCGGCGAGATCCGCGCCCTCCCCGTCGTCAACGCCAGCCTGGCGGCGGACCACCGGGCCTCGGACGGGCACCGCGGGGCCCTGTTCCTTGCCGAGCTGCGCGAACTGCTGCAGGAGCCCGCACTGCTGGCCGCCGATGCGTCCCCGGCCGCCTCGCAGGACAACCGAAAGAAAGGGGACGGACATGAATGACGAGGCGGACCGGCGCGCGCTCTCCGGGACGGTGCTCGACCTCCTGCGCAAGATCGCGCCGGAGCTCGAGCCCGCCGCCATCGATCCCCACCGGCCGCTGCGCCGGCAGGTGGATCTGGATTCGATGGATTGGCTCAACTTCCTCATCGCGCTCGGCGCGCACTTCGGGATCGAGATTCCGGAGGCGGACTATGCGCGGCTGGTGTCGCTGGCGGATGTGATCGACTACGTGAAGGCCGGGCGGCACGGCAGCTAGATCAGCGACTTCGCGTTCTGGAGCACGTAGTCGCAGGCCTTGGTCTTGACCTTGTCGCCAAGGCTCTTGAGGTTCAGGGACTTGCCGTCGCTGCCCTGCAGCAGGCCTTTGCTTCCATTGGCGAATCCGGTCTGCTGGGTCTTGTTCCCGGTCACCATGCTCAGCAGCTTGTCCTTGATCCCGCCTGCCGCGTCGGCGCTCAGGTAGTTGTTCTTGATGCAGTACTGGAGCACGCCGGCCGCGTTGCCCATGGTGCTCGTGCCGATCGCCGGCATGGAAAGGCCCATGCCCTTCGCGAGCGCCGCGCCCGCGGCAGCCGCTCCACCGGACTGGCCGGCACCTGCACCTGCACCTGCACCCGCGCCCGTATTCGCGCCGCCCAGCTCGTTCTTGAGCGCATCGAGCATCTGATTCTGTGCAAAGGCCGCCTGCGCGGCGGCCAGCACGACGATGGCGGCGAGTTTCGAGCGAGTGTTCATGATCGTCTCCTGCGGATCTGCCTGACCCGACGATGTGCGCAGAGCATACCGGCGCGGGTTCCGCCGCGATAGGCCTGCCACACCGGCCCAGAAGACGATCAGGTCAGTTCCTGGCCGCGACCGTCTGACCAGGGCGGCAGTTGCCGAACTCGCAGCGAACCGTCAAGACCTGGCCGCTCGAACATGGCACGTTGTAGGTTTCGAAGCCCGGGCCCTTCTCGACCAATGTCGCCAACGGCGCCACATTGCAGCTTTGCGCCTTGGCGAACTTCTCGGCGATGTACGTGTCCCGGCCCGTGACGCGTGGTGCGGACCCGGATCCCTGCGACGGAGCAAGCCAGGTGACAGTCACGGACGGATCCGTGTTCACGTAACCCTTTCGCGCCATGCAGTTGGCGATCGCGGTTTCCTGCTTCTTTCGCCATGCCGCACGTTGCGGCGTGTACACCCATGTCGTGAAGCCAGCCATCGCACCACCGGCCCATCCCGTCGCAATGACGGAATACATCCCCAGCCCCGTCCATGCCGCGCTCCCGACGACCGCGGTGCCCAGCCAGAAGAGGGGCTCGTCGTGCTCGTCGGCCTTGAAGGGGATGCTTCGGGCGCTGGCCTGGCACCTGGCAACGTCGTCCTGATAGCCGTCAGGCTCCGCACTGGGCATCTGGACCATGGGCACATAGTTCGCGCCCTCGCCCGAACCCGGCCCCGTTGCCGGTCGGGTCGCGCACCCGCAGACAAGCGCGGCCACGCACGCAAAGCTCACCGATACCCTCATGCTTTCTCCTGTTGCAAGCTCCTACTCCTGACGTTATTCAACCACACATGTTGTTACTTTGGGCGAGCCGGAGTTACAGGCAATCTGGATGGGGCGCAGGAAACAGGTGCGCAGCCCGCTTCGCAGCCGATGTCATTTCAGCGCTCGACGGCGGGCGCTGAGTCCGCAAGACTGTCGAGCGCAGCATCCACGGTGCCCGGTACCGCCTGTCGCATGGCATCCACGAAGCGGCGCAGCTTGGCGGGATAGAAGCGCGCATATGGATAGACGAGGTACACCGGCAGCGGCGCCGCCTGCCACTGCGGCACCAGTTGCAGCAGCCGGCCCTCCGCGAGGTCTTCCACCAGCAGCCATGAGGATGCCACGCACACGCCCAGGCCCATGACGGCGGCACTGCGCAGGGCATAGAGGCTGTCGGTGCTCAGCAGCGGGCGGATCGGCAATCGACACACCTCGCCGCTCGTCGCGTGGGTGAGCGTCACTTCGTTGCGGTAGAAGGTGCGCAGCGCCAGCCAGGGCAGTGCGCCCAATTCCCGGGCATGCGCCGGCGCGGGCATCCCGGCAAGCACCGCTGGCGCCGCGACCGCGATCCGTGGTATTTCGGACAGCTTGAGCGCCACGACCGCCGGATCGGTCACCTCGCCGACATGGATCGCGCAGTCGATCCCCTGGGCGATGAAATCCGGCGCGCCGTCGTGCAGCAGCCATTCGACCGTCACCCGGGGGTGCTGGCGCAGGTAATCGGCCAGCGGCCCGACCAGGAGATGCTGGCCGAAGGCGTGCGGTGCGACCACGCGCAGATGGCCCTCCGGCTCCTCGCCCGCGGCGCGCAGATCGGACTCGAAGGCTTCCCAGTTCGCGAGCAATTCCTTGGCGCGCGCGAAGCAGCGCTCCCCGTCTTCGGTCAGCGTCATCGCATGGGTCGAGCGCCTCAGCAGGCGCAGGCCCAGGGAGCGTTCCAGGGCCTGCAGCCGGCGGCTCACCGTGGGCTGCGTCGCGCCGAGTTGGGCGGCCGCCGCCGACAGGCTGCCGGCCTCCACGATTCGAATGAAGGTCTGCATCAGGTCGATGCGGTCCGCTGAAGCGGGCGAAGCCGGCCTGGCACGATTCTTGGTCATGCGGACAGCGTATAGCAATTGTGCGCAAACCTGCACTACCCGGCGAGGACCATCTCTTGCAGAGTACAGCCCTTCTTGCCGATATTCGGGATAACACCATGTCTTCCATTCGCCCAACGCATAAACAGGCCCCTCCCCAGATGGTCGTCGTTCCCGCAGCCCATGCCGTCCCCGCGCCGGAAGCGATGCTGCCGCCCTCCCTGGTCCTGCTGCTGGCCACGGGCGCGGGGCTGGGCGTGGCGGCGCTCTACTACAGCCAGCCGATGCTGGGCGTCCTGGGGCCGGACATCGGCGCATCGGCCCGCGAGGTCGGCTTCGTGCCGACGCTCACCCAGCTCGGCTATGCGCTGGGCATCCTGTTCCTGGCGCCCCTGGGCGACCGTTTCGACCGTCGCCGCATCATCCTGGTGAAGGCGATGCTGCTGTGCGCGGCCCTGCTGCTCGCCGGCGCCGCGTCCTCCATTGGCGTGCTGCTGGCCGCCAGCCTGGCGATCGGCCTTGCGGCCACGATGGCGCAAGACATCGTGCCCGCCGCCGCCACGCTGGCGCCCGAGGCGCATCGCGGCAAGGTCGTCGGCACGGTGATGACGGGACTCCTGCTCGGCATCCTGCTCTCCCGCGTGGTCAGCGGCTTCGTGGCCGAGCACTTCGGATGGCGCACGATGCTGATCGCCGCCGCCGGAAGCATCGCACTCATCGGCGGCGCGGCCTGGCGCGGGCTGCCGCGCTTCAAGCCGACGACGCATCTCGCTTATGGGGCGCTGCTCGGCTCTCTGATCAAGCTGTGGCGGCGCCATGGCGCGCTGCGCCGCGCGGCGCTGGCGCAGGGCCTGCTGTCGATCGGCTTCAGCGCGTTCTGGTCGACCCTGGCCGTGATGCTGCACGGCGAGCCCTTCCACCTCGGCAGCGCCGCGGCTGGCGCCTTCGGCCTGGCGGGCGCGGCGGGCGCCCTGGCCGCGCCGGTGGCCGGACGCATCGCCGACCGGCGCGGACCTGAACTGGTGACACGCCTCGGTGCCGTGCTGGCAATCGTCTCGTTCGCGGCCATGGCGCTCGCGCCCCTGATGGTGCCGCAGGCGCGCATCTGGCTCATCGTCGCCTGCGCTGTCGGCTTCGATTTCGGCATCCAGGCGGTGCTGATTGCGCACCAGACCATCGTCTACGGGATCGAACCCGGCGCACGCAGTCGCCTCAATGCCGTGCTCTTCACGGGCATGTTCATCGGCATGGCGGCCGGCTCCGCGCTGGGCAGCCTCGCGCTCGCGCAATGGGGCTGGATGGCGGTGACGGCATTGGCCACGGCTTCGGCCATCGGCACGCTGATCGTGCGGCTCTGGCCGGGCGCCAGCGCGGCGAGGTAAGAACCGGGCGCGAGCGCGTGGCGGGCCGCGCGTCGCCGCCCGACATCGACCCGCCTGCGTCCACGCACTACGGTGGCAAGGCGTCGCCGGTCCCGGAGTCAAGCAGGCGGGCGCTGATCCTCACCGGCATCGACAACAGGATCTGCGCCATGCTCTTGCCCAGCGGATCGGTGCGCAGCGAGGCCATCCCGCCGCCGCCGAGCGCTTCCTCGCAGACGAAGTTCAAGGCGCCGATGCCCTGCAGCTCGTAGCGCGTGACCTTGCCGCGAACCAGATGGGCCATGTAGGCGCGCACGGCATCCTCGGTCAGCCGGGCGCGAAGCACGGGCAGGTACCGCGCATGACGCGCCAGGATGCCGATGTTCGAGACATCCCCCTTGTCGCCGCTGCGCCCGTAGGCGAGCCGGACCAGCGGCACCTCGATCGACTCGTCGCCAGGCACCGAGGGCGGCTCGACCGCCTCGCCGATCTCGCTCGCCAGGGTGAACGCCGCATCGCCGGCATCGGGTGAGGTGTCCGGGAACGGCCCCGGGGCCGCGGAAACGCTCCAGGTCCTCCCGTCCATCTCGACCGAAGGTGCGAACAAGGCCTTGTCGACCAGCAGCGGGAACTGGCGGATCGACATCGACACCGACGGCCGCCCGCCGCCGAGGCCCGTGGTGCCCGGCGCCCACGAGGTTCCGGCGGCAGCGATCTCCTTCGAGAAGAGTTCGAGGGCGGCCTTCTCGGCGTGCGTCACCGCCACGCGAAGCACCACCTGTCGCGGCGGCTGGCGGGTCGCATGCGGTCCGTAGCTGCCCTCGGCGCCCAGCACATCGATGTGCGTCTGCGTGAAATCGCTCCAGCCGCGCGCGGCGAAGAGATCGCGGGTGCGCCGGATCATCGCCTCCCCGCTTCGCTGCGCCTTGGCGGCCGCATCGAAGCCGACGATCAGCAATTCGGCATTGCAGCGGTAACCCGAGGCATAGGTGGCCGTGACCTTGAACTGGCCGGATGGCGGCCGGCCCTTCGCGCCGCTCACGCGCACCCGGTCGGTCCCGATGTCGGCGATGCGTACGCCGCGGAAGTCGCACACGACATCCGGCAGCAGGTAGGCGCCGGGGTCGCCGATCTCGTAGAGCAACTGCTCGCCCACGGTGGCGCGCGACACCAGGCCACCGGTGTCCGCCGGTTTGCTCACCACGAAGGAGCCGTCGGACGCGCATTCCACGATCGGATAGCCGATGTGAGCCCAGTCCGGGACACGGTCCCAGTCGGTGTGCAGTCCACCTGTCGCCTGGCATCCGCACTCGATGATGTGGCCGGCCAGGCTCCCGCCTGCGAGGCGATCCCAATCCGTGGCGCGCCAGCCGAACTCGTGCATGAGCGCGCCCAGCGTGACGGCGCTGTCGACGCAGCGGCCGGTGATGACGATCTGCGCGCCGGCATCCAGCGCGCTCGCGATCGGCGCCGCCCCCAAGTAGGCATTGGCGCTCACCACGCCGGCCGGCAGCGCCTGGCCGGTGCTCATGTGCGCGGCACCCTGCGCACGAAGGGTTTCCATGAGCGGCATCGCATCGTCGCCCTGCACCACCGCGATGCGCACCCGAAGCCCGAGACCGGTCGCCAGCCTGTCGAGCGCAGCCGCGCATGCCGCGGGATTGACGCCGCCGGCATTGGCGATGACGCGGATGTTGCGGCTCACCACCTGGGGAAGAACCGCCGCCATGGCCGTATTGACGAAGTCGGCCGCATACCCGAGATCCGGGTTCTTCATCCTGGCGCCGGCGAGGAGCGACATCGTGAGTTCCGCCAGGTAGTCGAACACCAGGTAGTCGATGTCGCCCTTCTCGACGAGTTGAGGCGCGCCGACGGAGCTGTCGCCCCAGAAGCCGGATGCGCCGCCGATCCTGACGGTCTTTCTTGTCATCGCGTTATCCGATCGATGTCGACGAGTCACTCGGGTTCGATACCGGCGGCGCGGATGACGCGGCCCCACTTGAGGGATTCTTCCGCCTGGAATCTGGCCAGCCCGTCCGGCGTCGAGGTCACGGTCTCGCCACTCGTCGCGGCCTGGTACGCCAGCACGCCGGGCGCGCCGGACACCTTGATCAGCATCTCGTTGAGCTTGTTCGTCACCGCGGCCGGTGCGCCCGGCGGCAGATAGGCGGCGGTCCAGTAGGACATGTCATAGCCCTTCACGCCGGCTTCCTCGACAGTCGGCACCGTCGCCACGGCCGCCAGGCGCTTCGTGCCGCTGACCGCCAGCGCGCGCAGCTTGCCGCCATTGACCTGCGGCAGCGCCGTCGAAGCGTCGGCGAACATGAAGTCCACCTGCCCACCCATCAGGTCGGTGATCGCCATCGGGTTGCTCTTGTACGGCACGTTGACCACGTTGATGCCGGTCATCTGCTTGAGCAGCTCGCTGGCAACGCGGCTCGACGAGCTCCCGCTGCCGAAGTTGAGCTTGCCCGGCGCCTTCCTGGCCGCCGCGACCAGGTCGGCGAGCGACTGGATCGGCGAAGACGGATTCACCAGCAGCAGCATGTGCCCCTTGGACAACAGCGTCACCGGCGTGAAATCCTTGACCGGGTCGTAGGGCAGCTTCTTGTAGAGGTGCTCGTTGGCCGCATGCGTGGTGTTGGTCGTCATGAGCATGGTGTAGCCGTCGGGTGTGGCCTTGGCCACGTACTGCGCCGCGAGGAATCCGCTCGCACCGGCCTTGTTGTCCACCAAGACCGGCACCTTGTATTCGGCGCTCAGGGCCTGGGCCATGCTGCGGGCCTGCTGATCGGTTCCGCTGCCCGCGGCGAAGGGCACCACGATGGTGATGGGCTTGGCTGGATATTGCTCCGCATGCGAATGCGCAGCGCAGAGCACGGCCGTGGCAGCGAGCGCGCTCGCGAAGGCTCGTCGGATGGAACTGGGCATTTTTTTGTCTCCTGTGGAAGCGAATCGTTGTGGTGGCAGGCAGGTGGCGCCCTTCGGGCGCGGTGGAACAGGGTCAGTGGCGGAACCGTCCCAGGGTGCCGCCGCGCATGAGCTTTCCGGGCAGGGGGTGACCGACGATGCGTTCCGCCAGGCGGGCGCATTCGGTGAGTGCATCGAGATCGACCCCCGTCGCGATGCCCATCTCCTCGCACATGAACGCCAGGTCCTCCGTGCAGATATTCCCGGCCGCGCCGGCATGCCCTGCGAACGGGCAGCCGCCCAGGCCGGCACAGGCGCTGTCGAAAGTGTCCACACCCAGTTGCAGGCCCGCGAGCGCGTTGGCCATGGCAGTGCCGCGGGTGTCATGGAGGTGAAGTCCGAGGCGCTGCGCCGGCCATCGATCGCGGATGGCGCCGATGACCCTCGCCACTGACAAGGGGCTGGCCCAGCCGACGGTGTCGGCAAGCCGCAGCATGGGCAACGGCAGGCCGAACTCCTCCAGCACGCCCAGCAGCCGCGCGACGCGATCGAGGACGCGTTCGAGCGGAATCTCGCCCTCGATGTTGCAGCCGAAGGCCGTGGTCACGATCCCCGTCGCCACGGGGATCCCGCGCTCGATGCAGAAGGCGAGCGTGGCGCGCTGTTCCTCCAGCAGGTCGGCCGTGTTCTTGCCGTTGTTGCGGATCGAGAACGCCTCCGACGCGCTGATGCGCACCGCCCCCTCGACATCGAGCGGCGTGGCGAGAGCGCGCTCCATCCCGCGCAGGTTGAGCCAGAGACCGGTGTACCGGACCCCGTCGCGCTTTCGAATCCCGCACGCGACCGCCTCGGCATCGGCCATGCCCCGCACCCGGGCCGGATTGACGAAGGAGACGCACTGGATGTCTCTCAGCCCGGTCCCCGCAAGCGCCTCGATGAAGCGGACCTTGTCGGCCGTCGCGATCGGACCGGCCTCGATCTGGAATCCTTCGCGCGGACCTTCTTCATGAAGATGCACGCGCCGCGGCAGGTCAGTCACAGGCCGTCCCTCCGGTTGCCGGCAGATCGAAGTCCGCGTTGTGTTCGCCCAGCCTCGGCGCCACGCACCGGTGGACCGGCCGCTCGCCGTCGATCGAGATGGGCAGGGCCGTGAGGCGGAAGTCCTCGCCCGGGACCGCCTGCATCATCCGCAGCGCCTGGACCTGTGGGTGAGCCAGGGCTTCCGGGACGGTGTGAACCGGGGCGCACGGCACCCCCGCGAGCTCGAAGCGCCGGAGCCATTCGACGCGCGGCTGTTCCCGCAATTGCGGGGCCAGCTCGTCGAGCAAGGCCGACTTGTTGCTCAGCCGCGCGCGGTTGGTGCCAAAGCGCGGATCCGCCACCCAGTCATCGCGGCCGAGTTCATGGGCGAGCTTCGCGAAGAGCCGGTCGTTGCCGCAGCAGATCAGCAGCGGCGAATCGGCCGTGTCGAAGGCCTCGTAGGGAACGAAGCCCGGATGTCCGGAGCGGTGGCGCTCAGGCAGGCGGCCTTCGTTCGCATAGGCATCGGCCTTCTGGCCGGCCCAGACCAGCGCGGTTTCGAGGAGCGAGGCACTGACCACGCCGCCCCTGCCGGTCAGGTGCCGCCGCTGCAGCAGCGCCAGGGCACCGATGACGGCCCACATGCCGGTGCCCTGGTCGCACACCGAGGCGCCGGTGCGCATGGGCGGGTCCTCGGGGCCGCCGTTGATGCTGGAGAGGCCGCTGAAGGCCTGGATCAGCGGTTCATACCCCGGCAGCATGTGCATCGGCCCGGTGTGGCCGAAGGCCGATATCTCGCAATAGATCAGGCGCGGATGCCGTTCGCACAGGGTCGGGCCGTCGATGCCCAGCGCCTGGGTGACGCCCGGGCGCAGGTTGTGGATGAGGATGTCGGCGTCCGCGGCCAGGCGCTCGAAGGCGGCCAGCCCCCCGGCGCTCTTGAGGTCGATCGCGACCGACTTCTTGCCGCGGTTGAAGACGTGGAAGTTCAGCGCGTCACCGTAACGAAAGGCCGGCCCCATGTGGCGCGCATCGTCCCCGCCTTCGACGCGTTCGAGCTTGACGACCTCGGCACCCAGGTCCGCGAGGATGGCCCCCGCAAAGGGTCCGGCAAGCACCTGCCCCAGCTCCAGTACCCGGATGCCTTCGAGAATTTTTTCCATGCCGATGTCGAAGGCCTTCCGGCCCTTGTCTCCTTGTCGAAGGCCGATTCTGGCAACACGGGTCTGATGTTGGAATGACAATAAACCTATATCTCTGATAACCGTGGCGGATCACTCCGGAGTCAACACCGTGCGCACCAATCTCACGCTCCAGCAGCTCGAAGCCTTTGTCGAAGTCGCCAGGACCGCCAACTTCCGCGCCGCGGCGCAGGCCCTGCATGTCTCCCAACCCGCCTTGAGCCGGACCATCAAGGTGATTGAAGATGTGATCGACGCCCGCCTCTTCGACCGCGACACCCGGCACGTGGCGCTGACCGCCGCGGGGCGCGAGTTGCTTCCCATCGCCATGCGCATCCTGGATGACTTCAACAGTTCGTTCAGCGAGCTCTCGCAATTCCTCGAAGGGCGCAGCGGGCACGTGACCATCGCAGCGCTTCCTTCGACGGGCGTGGCGCTCCTGCCCGAGGTGATCGCGGCCTATCGCGCGCACTCGCCCCAGGTCCAGTTCTCGCTTCTCGAGGGGCCGGCGGAGCGGGTGCGCGCCGCCGTCGACGAAGGACGCGCGGATTTCGGGCTCAGCGTGCGCCCGGGATCGCACGAGCCGATGCAGTACCGGCATCTCTTCGACGATCCTTTCGTGCTGCTGTGCCGGCGCGACGACCCGCTGGCCGAACGCTCATCGGTCTCCTGGTCGGTCTTTGCTTCGCGCCCGTTCATCGCGAGCGGCTTCAACAGCAGCATTCGTCCGATCACCGATGCCGCCTTCGTGCAGAAAGGCCTGCACGTCGTGCCGGCGCTGGAATACCCCAGCGTGGCGGCGAGCGGCGCGCTCGTCGCGGCGGGCCTGGGCATCACGGCGCTGCCCCGGCTGGCCCTTCATCTGATCCGCAACGACGCGCTCGCGACCGTCCCGCTGCAGCGCCCCACCCTGTCGCGCCCGATCGGATTGATCACGCGCATCGGGCGCTCGCTGCCGCCGGTGAGCCTGGCGTTCATCAAGTTGCTGCAGAGTTCGGCGGCAGCATCCTGAGCAGTGCCGCGACTTGAGCGTTCCGTCGGATCAGATCAATGCAGGCGCGCCGCCCTCGCCGCCGCGAGGAGTTCGTCGTCGTTGGGCAGGCGCCCGAGCTGGTGCACCCCTTCCGGCGATTCGACGAAGGTCCAGCGAATGGTCCCACTCGGGTCGACGAGAAACTGCCCGATGGCCACCGTCGGATGCACGGTGGCCGTGAAGCGGTCGGCCTCGGTCATCTCGAAGCCGTCCTTCTCGTTGAGCGCCTGCGAGGCCTCCACGAGATTCATGGGATGCGGCAGTTCGCCATAGCCGGTCACCGATGTGGCCAGGAGCTGCGCGAAGGTGACGCTGTCGGGCCAGTGGACGTCGCGCGGGTCCGTGTCGTCGGGAAGGACCTCGGCTTCGCGCAGCCCGAAGGCCCGATGCGTCTGGACATCGGGATCGGCGGCCAGCACGATGGATGTCGGCCGGTACTGGAAGTATTGCCGGGCCCGCTCGGCCGGCGTGTTGACCACCGCCAGCACTTCCGTGCCCTCCAGCGCCAGCCTGTCGCGCGTGGCCGCCAGGCTCGCAATCTGGCGTCGGCAGAAGGGGCAATGCAGCCCGCGGAACAGGGCGACGAGGACGCTGCCTTTGGCGCGGTAGTCGGCGAGCGACACGACGCCTTCCAGGTTCACGGCCGGCAGCTTGAATTCGGGCGCGAGGTCGCCCGGTTGCAGCACTCGATTGCCGTTGTTCATGGCATGTATCTCCTCAGGTCAGGAAAGGAAGCACGATCAACGCGTCGGGGTCGAGGCCAGCGCGCTGGCAAGTGTCCCGTGCCAGCGCCATGTAGCGCTCGGCCAGATCGCCATCATCAAGGTCGAGGTGCAAGGTTGCAAGCCCGTCGTAGCAAGGGAAGAGCAATTGAGGCTCGGCCGATTTCTCGGCCAGTGCCAGCGCCTCCTGGTAATGGTGCAGGGCCCGCGCGGGCTCGCCATGGCATTGGTAGATCTGCGCGAGCACGACCAGGGACACGGCCAGGTGGTCGAGCTGGCCGGTGCTGCGGTCGATGCGGATCGCGGCGTGGGCCGCGACCATGCCGCGCTCGTCGCATCGATTGGTGAGCGTGCAGTAGGCGACCGCCAGATTCGCGGACAGGCGCGACTGCAGGCCCAGGTCGCCGATGCGCGTGGCGGTCTGCAATCCCCGCTCGCACGCCTCGATGGCCCGCTGGGGGTCGCGCGAGCTGTAGAGCACGCCCAGATTCGACAAGGCCCGGCATTCGGCCTGCGGCAGGTCCGCCTCGCGTGCGACCGCCACGCTGTGCTCCAGCTGCGCGACCGCCTCGTCCAGCCGGTCCAGCCGCGCGAGTGCGACGCCCTGGGTGTTGAGCGCCAGCGCGACCGCGGCGCGCGCGTTGCGGCGTTCATCCTCGCCGGCCGCGCCGTGGCGGGACGCCAGCGCTTCCACGTGCGCCAGCGCGCGCTCGGTCCAATCCAGGGCGCCGCGGCTGTCGCCGCTTCGGAACGCCAGTTCGCCCATCTTCTGGTAGAGCCAGGCCAGTTCGATATGCGGGGCACCGGAATCGATGAGCGCCAGGCCCGAGGCCAGGCATTGCTTCGCTTCGGCGCGCTGCCCGGACTCCCAGCGCAATGCGGCGATCTTGCGCAACACCCGGGCCTGGGCGTGTGCGTCGCCGGCAAGCGCATAGCCCTCGCGGGCCGCATCCAGGTGCTCGGTCGCCGCGGCGATCCGGCCCGCGGGAGCGAGCACGTCGCCCAGGCGCTCGCGAATGGGGATCCGCTGCGCATCCGCGTCCTCGCAGCCGTCGAGGGTTTCGAGCGCCAGCTCGTAGTTCCGGATGGCGTCCGCATTGGCGTAGGCAGCCCGGGCCCAGTCGCCGGCGGCGACCAGATAGCGCACGCCGCGCGGCTTGTCCGCGCTCAGGCGAAAGTGGTGCGCAAGGGCCTGCAATTCCTCCAGCTGCCGGGGCATCGCGCCGCAGCGCTGCTCCAGGCTCCGGCCGATGCGCGTGTGCAGTTCGGTGCGCTGGCGCAGCAGCAGGCTCTGGTAGGCCACCTCCTGGAACAGGCCATGGCGAAACCGGAACTGCCGCCCGAAGGGCTCCACGTCGGCGGCAGGGACGGAGGCCGCCGCGGACAACAGGCTGGCGTCGACCAGCAGGTCCAGCGACTGCGCCACCATCGGCGCCGGGCCGGTCGTGATGTCGCGCAACAGCGCCTCGGCGAACGCGGGACCGATGACGGCCGCCTCTCGCAGCGTCTGGCGGGCGGTGGCGGGCAATCGGTCGATCCGTCCCAGCAGCAATCCATGGATGGTCTGCGGCACTTGCACGCCCGACCCGTGGGGCCGATACACCCAGGCATCCTGCTCCCTCCGCAATGCGCCGTCGGCGATGAGCGCGCGCACCATCTCCTCGAGAAACAGCGGATTGCCGCCGGCATGCTCGACGATGAGCATGCGCAGGCTGTCGGGCACCGCGCGCCTGGAGTGGCCGAACAGGGCATCGAGCAGCACCCCGCTGCCTTGCGGCGACAAGGGCTCCAGCCGCACGATGGTCTGCGCCGCCGGTCCGTGGCTGCCGAAGGACTCCAGCTCGTGCGCCGGGCGGTGCGTCACGAGGAGCATGAAAGGCCTGTCGCGCAGGTGGTCGAGCAGGAAGGCCAGTACCTCGAGGGAGGCCGCATCCGTCCAGTGCAGATCCTCGACGATCAGCATCACGGGGCTGAGCTGCAGCCGCCGCTCGACGACAGCGAGCACCGCGGAGAAGATCTGCCGCCTGAGCTGCTCCGGATCCAGATAGCGGGTGCGCGAATCCTCGGCTTCGAGGCCCAGCACGTAGCCGAGATAGGCCGAGACCTGCTGTGTTGCGGCCTCGTCGGCCCCCATCGCCGCGAGCGCCGCGGCGAGCTTCATCTTCGCCGCGTCCGCCGAGTCTTGCGCCGTCAATCCGTAGGCATCGCGCAGCAGTGCGGCCGGCACACCGTACGCACGCTCGCCCATCGAAGAGCAGGCGGCGCTGCGCACGGCGACGCCGCTCAGCCCGCCTCGCAACCGGATCTGTTCCATGAACTCGGAGAGCAGGCGGGTCTTTCCGGTGCCCGCGTCGGCGACGATGCGCACCAGCTGGGTTTGCCCGGCGCGCATTCGATCGAAGGCCCCGAGCAGCGCATCCAGTTCCGCCTCGCGTCCGATCAGGGGGCTGGCGAGCCCGAGCGCCCGAAGGCCGCGCGACGAATGCGGCGCGCTCAGTGCGGCGTCGAGACGATAGGCCGCCATGGGCTGGGCCTTCCCCTTCAGCACCAGGGGAGCGAGCGGCTCGAAGCCGAAGGCGTGTTGCGTGAGCAGGTAGGTCGAGCGGCTGACGAATGTCTGGCCGGGCCCCGCCGCACTTTGCAGGCGCGAGGCGGCATTCACCGTGTCGCCGGTCACCGCGTAGGTGGCGTCGCGGTTCGATCCGATGTGGCCCGCGACCACCGGGCCGGTGTTGATGCCGATGTGCAGGGCCAGCGGCCGGCCCACGCGCGGCATCCAGCGTTCGCTGAGCGCCCGCATCCTGTCGTGCAGCAGGAGGGCCGCGCTCAGGGCGCGCTCGGGATCGTCCTCGTGCGCCACGGGCGCGCCGAAGACAGCCATCACGGCGTCACCGACGTACTTCTCGACGAATCCGTCCAGGCGCCGGAGGGTAGCGGAGATCTCGTCGAAGAGTTCGGCCTGAAGCGAGCGCACGACTTCCGGATCGAGTGCCTCGCTCAGCGCGGTGAAGCCCGACAGGTCCGCGAACATCACGGTGACCGGGCGGCGGTCCGACTCCGCTTCGGCCGCCGGCGCCGCGAGCCGAGTCCCGCACTTCGGACAGAAGGCGAATTCGGCAGCGGCTTCGAATCCACAGGTGGTGCAGGCCATGGCGCGGCAATCGATTGGCGTGTGGCTGCCTACCAGGCGGGCGGCAGCTTGCGCCGGATCACGAGACGGCCGTCGCGTTGCTCGACGTAGCCGCCCGCGGTGAGTTCCTTCATGACCCGGTTCACCATCTCGCGGGACGAGCCGACCCGGTCGGCGATGTCCTGCTGGGTCATCCGGCGACGCAGCACGCGCTCCTCGCCGACCGGATCGGACATCTCGGTCAGCACACGCACCATGCGGCCGTAGACGTCATGCAGGGCGAGGCTGCGCACCTGTTCGGTCAGCCGACGCACCATGCGGATCAGCTTGCCGGTCAGGTGCATCGCGAAGTCCGGATGATCGGCGAGGAACTGGCGCAGGTCGGAGCTCGGCACCACGCGGCACGTGCACGCCTCGATCGCCTTGATGGAGGCCGAGCGCTTGTCACCGTCGATCGACAGCTCGCCGAAGTATTCGCCGGGGCCGTACTCGGTGAGCACGACCTCGCGGCCGTCGTCCGAGCTGGCGTAGACCTTCACCCGGCCGCTCAGCACGATGTAGAGCGAATCGGTCGTGTCGCCCTCGTTGATCAGGATCGCGTGCGTCGGAAACGAGCGCGCCTGGCCGCGCGGCGCGATGGCGTCGAGCAGGGACTGCGGCAGGCGGTCGGTGGCATCACCGGCGGCGGAACTCATCGATCACTCCGTTCCTGCGCCCGCAATTGGTCGGGCCCATCCGGGCCGGACGGGGCCGGACCGCCGCAAGGCGCGATCGATTATGGGATGCCCCGGCGCGAGTGAGCAATGTCGCTTCCGCCCTCTCCCACGGAGGCAGGCGGTGCCCGCCGCCGAGCGGCGGCCGGCCGGCCGCCGCGACTCCGCGTGCGAGCTGCTCTCCGCGTTCGCGGACGAAGAGCTCCTGCGAGCGCAGGCGCCCTAGTTGAAACTGACCTGGGTGGCGACCAGCGCGCCGTTCACGATCTCCGTCCCCACGACCGTCACGCTCACGCCGTTCGCCAGGCTGGCGGCGGTTCCGTTCACGAACACGACGCCGGGCGCGCTGGCATTCACCACCTGCCCGCGCACCCGGAAACTGGCGGGCGAGACATAGTTGCCGACATTGCCGATGAGCGTGAAGGACGGCAGCACGCCGCCGCCCGGAAGGTGCCGGATCTTGAGCTTCGTCGCGACGAGGACGCCGTTCGCGATGCTGCCCTTGACCTCGACCGTCACCCCATTGCCGATGGAAGCGGCCTGGCCGCCGGTGATCTGCGCGGCGGACGCATCGACGGCGGTGCCGGCAAGGCGGAACGAACCGAGCGCGGCGTAGCTGGTGATCACGCCTTCCAGTTGAACCGGCGCGCCCGTCGCCGTGGGGATCGGATACCAGCCCTCCACCAGCGATGCGCTCAGCAGTCCCAGCACGGGCTGGCTGGTCGCACGGACCCGCACGATGGCGCCGTTCGCCAGCGTGCCGGCATCCATGCCACCGGCAAAGCCCGCCGCGCCGTACGCGACAGTCAGGCTGCCCAGCACGAAGGTGCCTCGGCTCGAGTCCAGTTGCTGTACGGTGCCGGTCACAATCGGCGCGGCATTGGCGGCCCCGTGCTCGACACGCGTGGCGCGCAGCACACCCGCGCTTCCCGGAAGGCCCCAGACCTGCACGGTGGTTCCGGACGCCAGGCCGGCCAATCCGGCGGCGTCGGCCCAGACGGTCCCGTCATCGACGGTCACTGTCGTGCCCATGACCACGAAGCGCCCGCCAACAAGATCGATGGCAGACACCGGTCCGCGCAGGTCGGCCGCGGACGTGACCTGGCTGGCGACACCATTCACCAGGGACGCGTCGACCGAGCCCTTGACCTGGACGGTCATCCCGATCTGCAGCGCCGTCGTATCGCTCAGGCTCACAGCCGCGCTGTCGATGTTGTAGCGCACGCCGTTGACGATGATGCTGCCCAGGCCGTCGACGGCCCCGACACTGGTCGACGCATCGGCGGTGCTGATGCCGGTGCCGCCCGACCCCACGCCGGAGCCGTCCCCGTTCGAGGCCGTACTCACCGATGCGTCGCCGGATGCTGTTCCGCTGGTTCCGCTGGTTCCGCTGGTTCCGCTGGTTCCACCGCTGGCTGCACTGATTCCGCTGATTCCGCTGATTCCGCTTGTTCCGCTGCTGGCGCCGCCGTCTGAAGTGGCGCTCGCCCCCGCAATGGCGACTCCGCCGGCGCCCACGCTGGCGGAAGCGGCCCCACTCAGCGAGGCACTGCTGTCACCCCCGCCACCGCACGAAAGAAGCAACAGGAGCGACAGCGACGACAGGCCCCGAAGCCATAGTCTGGTGTTCATGATCACGATTGGCTCCCTTGGGCGCCCGACGTCTTCTCGGCGTCTTCGTAGTAGGTATAGATGCCGACGCGAATCCTCCCGGAGGTGGCGCCGCCGGCTGCTTCGACAGCACGAGTCATTTCATGGGTCAGTTCGTGATGCAGCGCATCCCAGCGCTGCCGGACGAGGTTGTGGATCTGTTCGGAATCCTGCAGGGTCACCCCGGTCGCATACACCGCGCGCTCCAGCATCGGCGGTCGTCCGCCCAGGGTGTTGGACACGGCCGCGAGCAGGTGGTCGCGCGCGTTGTCCCCGAGGAAGGCAAGCATCGTCTGAAGGTCGGCCGAGGGAACGAAGCCATCGGCCTTGAGTTCCGCGAATCCATCGCTCTCGGTCACCATGTTGAGCCGGACCAGCTCGTCCAGGATGGCGCGATGGTGCACGTTGCCTCGACTGATCTGCCAGGCCAGCTTCTCGAAGGTCTGCACGGGTTCGTCGGCGGTGATCGGCAGTCGCCGACGGGCCGGGTTGTCCGTGAGCATCTGCAGCCACATCGTGAATGTCTTCGCTGCCGCGGACATCTCGGTGCCGGGCAGGGGGTCGTCCAGCGCCCGCACTTTCGCCGTGAGGGCCTTGCGGTTCAGGCCGGTCGTCACCGAGAGCTGGCTGATGTTCGGCTCCTTCACGCCCTCGGCGCGCCAGAGGCGGCGCGCCTCATCCAGGAGCAGGTCGCGCAGCAGCGCTTCCAGGTGAGGATGCTTGAGACCCATCGCCAACGCCAGCCTGATCACAGGGCGTAGGACGCGCGCGCAAGTAGCTTGGACCCAGGCAAGTTGGTTCTGCATGAAGCGGATGAGCCACTTCTTGATGGATGCGGTGGCTGGTCCGGCGAGTCTAACAACACTATCGGAAGCCGCCGGGGGCCGGCAAGACAGTGGCCGCCCGCGATCAGGGGGAAGCGGCGGGTCCTTCGATCGGCGCCTCGATGGGATTGCCGTAGAGCGGCCGCGCGCCGAACTGCGTGCTGATGGCATGGGCCACGCCGCAGGCCAGCATCACCGGGACGGTGAGCTGGAACTGGTTGGTCATCTCCAGGACCATCACGATCGACATCAGCGGCGCATGCGTGACCGCCGCCAGCACGGCCGCCATGCCGATCACCGCCATCACCCTCGGATCCCCCACCCAGGCGACGGACAGCCACAGCAGGGCCAACTGGCCCAGCACGCTGCCGGCCGCGGCCCCGACGAAAAGAGAGGGCGTGAACACGCCGCCGATCGCGCCGCTGCCCGAGCTGATCGCCGTTGCCGCGACCTTGGCGAACAGCACCCAGGCAAGCCATTGCCACAGCTGGTCGCCCTGCAGCACCTGCGAGACGACGCTGTAGCCATTGCCCCAGACCTGCGGCACGCCGGCCGACAGCAGGCCGACGAGCAGGCCGCCCATTCCAAGGCGAAGCACCGGGGACGCCACCCGCCCCAGCCAGTGCCGGCTGAGCTCGAACAGGCCGAGCAGCCCCCAGCCGATGCCACCGAACACGACACCCGCGCACAGCGCCACGGTGAGGCTGGTGGGCACCATCGCGACGGCCGGCATGGCGTACAGGGGCTTGGGCTCGACAGCCCAGTAGATCACCGAGCTGGCGGCGGCGGACGCAATCAGCACCGGCGCCACGGTGCGGCTCGCGAAGAAGCCAAGCGCCAGCTCCAGGACGAAGACGACGCCGGCCACGGGTGCGTGATAGGCCGAGCCGATGCCGGCCGCGATACCGCACACCATCAGGGTGTTGCGCTGCTCGGGCGCGATGGCGACCAGCCGGGCCAGCCGCGCGCTCATCCAGGCCGCGACCTGGATCATCGGCCCCTCGCGCCCAATGGAGGCACCCGTGCCGACCGACAACAAGGCCGACAGTGTGCGCGACAGCGTGGTGCGGTCATTGAGGTCCACCCGCCCCGCCCGCGCGGCATCGATGTAGTCGAGATGCCTGCCGCCGCTCCTGCCGCGCGCGGCCCACGCGCCGCCCGCATGGAGCACGAAGCCGGCCAGAAGGCCGCCCACCGTGCATGCCAGAACCCGGCGCCACGGCGGCACGGACATCGCCGCCTGGACCAGCCCGCCGGTATGAGCGGTCGCCAGCCATTCGACGCCTTCGATCAGAAAGCGGAATCCGATGACGGCCGCCGCGGCCAGCGCGCCGGCGACCGCGGCCCAGAACCACAGCCGGACGGTCTGGGCCGTGGAGCCAAGGCGCATCCATCGGCCGCCGCTGGCGGCAGGTCGTCTTTGTCTTGGCGTGCGCGGGACGATGGACACGATGGGCGGCAGACGGGTCCGGGCGAAAGGAATCCGTCGAAGGCCCGCAAGTCTACCGAGGCTCCCGAACCAAGTTGCACGGACAGCGCATTCGGTGGACCATATGCGCGCCTCGGGTCGCGGCAACTCGCGCGGCACCGGCCTGTCGCACATCATGCGCAGCAGCGCGTCCGGGGCCACCTGGCGCCAGGGAAGCCGAAGAACGAGACAGCGGAGGACAGGATGAACGATCTGCATGAAGGACGCTGCCCCACGGGGGCCGATGACCGCCGCGCGCGAAGCGCGGGACCTCGCGATGGCATGGCAGTGAGGCGATGGTCGGTCGCCATCGCCGCGGCCTCCCTTCTCGCCGCCTGCGGCGGCCCTGCGTACATGCCTTCGGGTGCTGGAGGACCAGTCACCCGAGGGGTCGTCGCCGGAGGCTACTTCCGCAATGCCAAGGTCTGCATCGACGTGAACGTCGATGGCCGCTGCGAGGCCGGCGAGCCCGGCGCGGTGACCGACAGCAATGGCGCGTTCACGCTCGACGGACAGGGCGCCGTGGTGGCTGAAATCGGCACGACCAGCAGACGCATCGACCCGGCCACCGGCGTCGAGAGCGCCGTCACCCAGCCCCTGGTGTTCCGCGCTCCCGCGCGCGCCAACGGTGTCGTGAGCCCCATCAGCACCGAACTCTTTGCCCTGATGGATGCCAACGGCGGCGACCTGGCCGCGGCGCGCAAGGAGTTCGCCGACCGGCTGGGCGTCACGCAAGCGCAGTTGCTCGCCGATCACGACACGCTTGCCGATCCGGCCGCCAAGGCCGCGCTGCAGACCGAGATCGACCAGTCGATCACGCGCATTGCCGAAGCCACCGCCGAGGCGGGCACCACCGGCGACAGGGTCGGGGCGCTGCGCAACCGCTTCGCCCTGCAGCAGATCCGCAACGTCGTCATCATCTACGCGGAGAACCGCGCCTTCGACAACCTCTTCGGCCTCTACCCCGGCGCCAACGGCATTCCGGGCGTGAATCCCACCTCGAGTGCGGGGGCCGTCGAACCCCAGAAGGACTTCGACGGCTCGGCGCTTCCCGCGCTGCCGCCCGTCTGGGGCGGTGTCACGGCCGCGGGGCAGACCACCGTCATCACGCAGGCGCAGACCGTGGGCATGCCCAACAGGCCCTACCGCATCGATGACCCCGCCGGCTTCTTCAACACCGGAATGCCCACGCCGCAGTCGCTCATCACGCGCGACCTGGTCCACCGCTTCTACAACAACCAGATGCAGATCAACGGCGGCAAGAACGACAAGTTCGCCGCCTACTCGGACGCCGGCGGCCTGAGCATGGGCTACTACGACGGCAGCCGGATGGCGCTGTGGCAGTTGGCCCGGCAGTACACGCTGGCCGACAACTTCTTCATGGGCGCGTTCGGCGGTTCGTTCCTGAACCACCAGTATCTGGTGTGCGCCTGCGCACCGACCTACCCGCATGCCGATGCGGCCACCTCACCGGCGAAGAACTCGATCTCGGCCATCGATGTGGATGCCGACGGCAACTTCGTGCGCCTGACGCCGGCCGCGAGCTCGCCGGCCTCGGTGCTCGGCGGCGCGCCGGTCTACAAGAACGACAGCACCCTCACGCCGATGGATGCCGCAGGCATGTTCCACGCGGTCAACACCATGCAGCCGGCGTTCCAGCCGAGCAGCAACGCGCCTGCCCCCAACGACAGCAGCAGGCTGTTCGCCGACCCGGCCAAGCCCACGACGCTGCCCCCGCAGACGCAGGCCACCATCGGCGACATGCTCGACAGCAAGGGCGTGAGCTGGGCCTGGTACTCCGGCGCCTGGAACAGCACCTCCGCCATCGCCAAGGGCGACCGCCGCTTCCCGGCGGCCGTGCCGCCGGCGGCCCAGACGCCGAACTTCCAATTCCACCACCAGCCCTTCAACTACTACGCGGCCTTCGACCCCGCCTTGCATCCGCAGGCGCGCGCAGCCCACCTGAAGGACTTCGACAGCGACTTCCTCAGGGACGCAGCCGCGGGCACCCTTCCGGCCGTGAGCTTCTACAAGCCACAGGGCAACCTGAACCAGCACGCGGGCTACGCCAATGTCGCCGACGGCGACGCGCACATCGCCGGAGTGGTCGCCCGGCTGCAGCAGAGTCCGCAATGGAAGAACATGCTGATCGTCGTCACCTACGACGAGAACGGCGGCTTCTACGACCATGCCGCCGTTCCGAAGGGCGACCGCTGGGGCCCCGGCACGCGCATTCCCGCATTGATCGTTTCGCCCTTCGCGAGAAAGGGCTACGTCGACAAGACCCAGTACGACACGGGTTCCACGCTGCGCTTCATCACGCACCGCTGGTCGCTGCCACCACTGCCGGGAATCGTCGAGCGCGACACCGCGCTCGTGAAGAACGGCGGCAAGCCGATGGGCGACTTGACCGGCGCGCTGGACTTCTCGAGTCATCCCTGATCGAGCGCTTTCTTTGTCTGCAACAGGACTCATCGAGTCCGCTTCCGTCCATTGATTCGAGTTGCCGGCCCAACAATTGACGAGAATTTCCGCAATTCAACGACATCAGGAAACTGATACTCGACAGGAAGCAGAAGAGGCGCGCAGTTATCGGGAGGAAGGCTTGTCAACGCGATAAAACAAGGCCATCCTTTCGCACAAAGGAGTGTCGCCGGCGGCCTTGACCATGCCGAAGACGAAGACTCCGGTCAGGGGAGGTATCACACATGCCCGCGTGGTGCGCATGGATGGCTATCCGGATCTTGAAGGGATCGCGGCCATTCAATGGACGCTCTTCATTCCGCGCGCCTGCAAGGGCGATCGCAACCTTGATCATCTGCCTCCTGCAGGCCACGGAGCTGTTCACCGCGGCGCACGCACAGACCATCGCATTCTCCGGTTCACTCAGCGGCTACGGGCGCATCTATGGTCAGCCGACGCTCGATGGCGCGCAGCTCGCGGCCGAGGAGGCGGGCATTCGCCTCGACGTCCACGACGACAAGAGCACCGAGGACGATGCGAGAGAGGTCGCCCGCCGGATCGTCGCCTCCGACGCGTTGATGGTCGTCGGGCCGATACTGACACCGACTTCGCTGGCAGCCGGCCCCATCTATGCGAAGGGCGGCATGGCGTCGATCGTGACGACCGCAACGGGCGCGGGAGGCCCCGGAAGTCCGACCACCTTCCGCACGATGGCAACGACTCCGGAACTCGGCGCCTTCCTGCTGGACTATCTGCGCGGCGCGCTGGATCGGCACAGCGCCACCGTCCTGGCCCGGGATGCCCCGTTTGGCCAGCAGTTCGTCCAGGGCGTGAGAGGCAGCGCGCAACGCCTCGGCCTCGATGTCAGCTATCACCTCTTCAAGACGGCGGAAGAGGCCCGGCAGCTGGCACTCGCGGCCGCCGCGGACCACACCCGGGCGGTGATACTCGGCACGCTGGCCGACGACAGCGTCGCCATCCTGCGGACGCTGCGGCGCAATGGGATAACAACGCCCATCCTCGGCACGACGGTCATGGCCGGCGATGCGTTCTCGGCGCTGTTCACGAAAGAACCGGAGGGAGCCGCATTCTTCATGGACGGCGTCTACGCGGAATCGCCGATCATGCTGGACAGCGCGAATGCCGAAACAGTGGAGTTCGCCAATCGCTTCGAGGCTCGATACCATCGGGAGGCCACGTGGCTGGACGTCCTCGGCTTCGATGCCACGAACCTCGCAATCGCGGCGCTTCATGGCTCGGGCGGCCATTCCCGCGAAGCGGTGCTCGCCTGGCTCAAGGGACTGAACGGCCCGCAGCATGCGGTCAAGAGCCTCGCCGGCCCGCTGTGGTTCGGGCGTGCGGAGTCCATCCGCATGGGGCGCTTCCACAAGACCCTGTTCGAATCCGCGCCGGTACAGCTCGTGCCCGCCTCCAATCCGGACCAGGCGGAGATAGCCTCGGGCCGGCTGGTCGATCTGGGGGCGAATCGCTACGCGCACAAGCAGCAGGTTGTCTATACGGGGATTTTCCTGAACGAAGTTCCCCGCATGGACATACCGGCATCCACATTCACCGCGGATCTGTATCTGTGGCTTCGCTTCACGCATGGCGACGCCGACCCCGGCGACATCGACTTTCCGGACATGGTGCGGGGTAGCTTCGATCCCGCGCGCCCGGCGACAGAGCGCGAGATGGACGATGGAACGACGTACCGGCTCTGGCGCATCCGGGGCGATTTCAAGACCCACTTCGATCTGCATCGCTATCCCGCCGACGCACAGACGCTGACGGTGAGCCTGTTCAATGCAAGAGCCGCACTCGGACGGCTTGTGTATGTCCAGGACAGTCGCTCCCCGGGGGGCATCGCGCCGGATGCCTTGCGCGATCTCACGCAGTGGCGACTGGTGCGCGTCGACGAGCGCCGGGATGTGCAGACGACGCAGTCCGCCGTCGGAGATCCCACCCTCGAGGGCATCGAGCGCGTGCGCGAACTCTCGGGCTACAGAGTCGAGCTGACGGTCGCGCGGCGCACCGCGGCGACACTCGTGAAGAGTCTGCTGCCCCTGGGCATCCTGACGCTCATCATGTTCGCTTCGCTCTACTTCAGCGATGAAGGCGCGAAGATCGGCGTTGCGATCACCGGGGCGCTGTCGAGCATGGTTCTGCTCAATTCGATCAACTCGCAATTCGGCCCGGTCGGGTACACGCTGGCGATCGAGTATGTGTTCTACCAGTTCCTCGGCCTGTGTCTGCTGTGCATCGTTTCCGTCCTGGCGCGGGAGCGATTGCGCAAGGCCGAGCTGCTTCGGGCCGCCGCCATCGCGCAGCAGGGCATCCGCCTCCTGTTCATGGCGGTCGTGGCGGGAACCGCGCTGGTCACGGCGCTCGTGCTGTGAGCGGGATCTCGTCCAGGGACCGGTCCGGCGTGCAGCCCCAGGTGTCGGTGTAGACGAAGTCGGCCATCGGGCGACCATGGCGCCAGCCCGCCTGTTCGAGCATCGGGGAATCGTAGAAGGCGGGCACGGGCCCGAGGCACAGCAAGGCCACGGGTTGGGCTTCTTCCGGCAGGAGGAGCAGTCGCGCCAGCGCCTCGGGCGCGAACATCGAGACCCAGCCCAGCCCGAGGTTCTCCGCACGGGCGGCGAGCCAGAGGTTCTGGATCGCGCAGGCCAGCGAGCACAGCGCCATGTCGCGCGGCATGGTGCGACGGCCGAACACAGTGCCATCGTCCGGCGCGAGCACGGCGACCCACAGCTCGGCGCATTCGCGAATGCCTTCGACCTTGAGGCGCAGGAAGTCGTCGCCGCGCGTGCCGAGCGCCGCCGCGGTCAGTGCGCGTTCGGCGTCGACCAGTGCAGCAATGCGAGCGCGCCGATCAGCATCGAGCACGCGGATGAAACGCCAGGGCTGCATCAGTCCCACCGACGGCGCGCTGTGCGCCGCCTGCAGCAGGCGCTTCAGCACAGCCTCGTCGACATGTCCGCCCGGCGTGAAGTGGCGCATGTCGCGGCGCGCGGCCAACACGCCGTAGACGCTGGCGCGATCCGCATCCGAGAAGCACAGACCGTCGCCGACGGCCTCCGCAGGCCTCGCCGGCCTGCTCATGCCAGCCCGTCCGGATGGAACAGACGCGCCACCGCCTGCGGATTGGACGGGAAGTACAGATGCAGGAAGGAGGCATGCAGACGTCCACCGGGCCCGGCGCGGTAGATCCCTTCGGGCTTTCCGTGCTCGCGCTGTGCCTCGGTGGTTGCGACCGGCGCCAGTCCTGTCTCGATGCGCCCATGATGGAAGGTGTGGCCCCGCACCTCGCCTTCGGGCAGGGTGGCGCTGTGCAGGCCCAGGTTGACCAGGCGCTTTTCCATGACGCCGCGGCCCGGCAGCAGGCCGAGCATCGGCGCTGCCCTGCCCTGCGCATCGGTGAGCGACTCCAGCAGCGCGAGCATGCCGCCGCATTCGGCGACGATCGGCTTGCCCCGCGCATGGTGGGCACGGATCGATTCGCGCGTCATGCGGTTGTCGCGCAGGCGATCCAGATGCAGCTCGGGGTAGCCGCCGGGCAGGTAGAGGGCATGCGCGTCGGGCACCGGCTCGTCGGCCACGGGCGAGAAGAACAGCAGCTCCGCACCCAGGGCATTCAAGGTGTCGAGGTTGGCGCGGTAGAGGAAGGAGAAAGCCGCATCGCGGGCCACGGCAATGCGAATGCCCGACAACAGGGGCTCGATCGGTGCCGCTTCGGATGCCTCGAAACGCACCGGCGCGGGCAAGGGCGGATCGAAGGCGCCCAGCGCCTGCGCGGCGCGTTCGATGCGCTGCTCCAGGTCGTCCAACTCATCGGCTTGCACCAGACCGAGGTGGCGCGAAGGCACTGCATAGGCCTCGCTGCGCGGCAAGGCACCGAACCAGCGCATCCCCGCCGGCAGGCTTTCGCGCAGCATGTCGATGTGCGTGGGGCTGCCCACACGGTTGGCCAGGACGCCCGCGACTGTCAAGCCGGGGCGGTAGGTCGCAAGTCCATGCGCGACAGCCCCGAAGGTCTGCGCCATCGCCGAGCCGTCGATCACCGCCAGCACCGGAAGGCCGAATCGCAAGGCGAGATCGGCGCTCGAAGGCGTTCCGTCATGCAGGCCCATCACACCCTCGACCAGGATCAGGTCCGACTCGCAGGCCGCGCGGTAAAGCAGCTCGCGGCAATGCGCCTCACCCCCCATCCACAGGTCGAGTTGGTGGATCGCATGGCCGCTGGCGCGCTCCAGCACCATGGGGTCGAGGAAGTCCGGGCCGGTCTTGAACACGCGGACGCGGCGGCCCTGATCGCGGTGCCAGCGCGCCAGGGCCGCGGTGGCGGTCGTCTTGCCCTGGCCGGAGGCGGGCGCACCGATCAGCAATGCCGGACAGTGGGCCGCGCCAGTACGCAGCGATTGAATTGTCATGAGGGAAACCCAGCAGGAAGCCCAGGAACCGGCCTCCCCGCAGGTTCCTGCAATCATGCCGCGCGATGAATCAAGGCATCGCGCGACGCTCCGCTGGCCGGTATCCGGGCTGACGGAAACGACCCGTGTGTCCTTCCCAGGCGCCAGGGCACCCAGTGGAGTATCGACACGAGCGGAAGGCCAGGCCTTCGTCCGCTGACCGTTGCGGGGGCAGCTCAGATTCGAGGTGTCCGATGGAGCACCTCTCCTGATTCCCGTTTAACTGCGCCGGCAGAGCACCGGCACGAGCACCAACGCGGGCGATGATAAGCCACGCGGCGCGATGGCACCGCCCCGGCCATCGACCCGATATTCGCGGATGCGCGCGCGCCCCGCACGCGAAAAGCCTCTGTCGTCTACCTCTTTTGGAGGGTCGCGGTTCAGCGCGGGCGGGCGCCTAATCACGTCGCTCGGTCCGGCATCGAGCGACGGATGCCGGTGCGGCCGGGCAACACTCCCAGGAGAACACCATGTCCCATTCCGATCTTTCCGGCAGCGGGCCGAACGACACGGCGCCGCGCCTTGCCCCCATGTGCTGCTTCATCATCCCGCCGGGCGTATTGAAGAAATACTCGAGCGACACCGCCCTCGATCCGGCCACGCGCAAGACGATGCAGGACACCTACGTCGAAACGGAGCGCCTGCGCGGCCTTCGGGAAGCGCAGCGCATCGCCACCATCCGCGACCCGGAACGCTTCCTCGCTCCCGCGGCTCCACAGTTGCCGGCACAACACCTGTTCGACTGCGTGCACCGCAAGGGCTTGCCCGGCAGGGCGTCGGCGCAGCCGCCTGGAGGCGGCTTCAAGACGGTATTCGACACCACGGCCAAGGTGGCCGATTTCTACAAGACCGTGCTCGACCGCAACTCGGTGGACAACAAGGGATTCGACCTGGTGTCCAGCCTGCACTATTCGAAGAACTACGACAACGCGTTCTGGAACGGCAGCCAGATGGTCTACGGCGACGGCGACGGCAAGCTGTTCGGCGAGATGTACCTGTCGCCCGACGTGATCGGACACGAGCTGACCCACGGCGTCACGCAGAACCTCAGCGCGCTGCGCTACGAAGGCGAATCCGGAGCGCTCAACGAGAGCATCAGCGATGTCTTCGGCGCCGTCTTCAACCAGTGGCTGAACCAATGGTCCGTCACCGAGCCGCGCGGCTGGCTGATCGGCGCCGGCATCATGGCGCCGACGTCGCAGGGCAAGGGCTTCACCTGCCTGCGCGACATGGCCCAGCCTTCGGCCAAGCACTGCCTGTCGCCGCAGCCCGAGCTCTACAGCCAGATCGATCCGACCGCCGACGTGCATGACAACAGCGGTGTGCCCAACAAGGCCTTCGCGACCTTCGCGGTCGCGGTCGGCGGCCAGGCCTGGAGCAGCGCCATCAAGGTCTGGTACGACACATGCACGAACCGCGCGCTGCGAAGCGATGCCACCTTCAGCGAATTCGCCGGCCTCACGGTCGCATCGGCCCAGAAGCTCGGCGGCGCCGCATTGCAGGCCAAGTGCAAGAGCGCATGGACCGGGGTCGGCGTCACGCCCGCGAGCACATGACGGACGCTGCGGATTCAGGCCGTCCCGCGCCGCGCGCCGTTCGCATCGAACGTCACGGGGGACTGGCCGGCCTGCACATCGACACCACACACGACTACGCATCTCTCCGCCCGGACCAGCAGGAGGCGCTGGCACGCTTGATCGATGCGAAGGCGTCGAAGGCGGCGAGCGGTGCCCGCGCCATGCCCCCCGCGCCGCAGCCGGGCGCGGACCGATTCAGCTATCGCATCCATGTCGAGGATGCGGCAGGCGGCGAACAGGTGCTCGAAGTGTCGGACGACGACATGCCCCGGGCGCTGGAGCCGCTTGCAAAGCCCGAATTGCCGTAGCGCAACGTCGGGCGCGGCCGCATCGACTCGAAGCGGACGATCCGGATTGCGGCGCCCCGCGGTCGGGCTCAAGCCATCGAGAGCACGGCCCTCGCCCCGGTCTGCATGAGCATGGCCGCAGCCGCGAATGCCATGGCATAACCCACGGCCCGGCTGCCGCGGCGAAGGCGATAGCGTTCCATGCCCAGCAAGCCGGCAAGCGCCGCCATCGCGACCGCGCCGTGACCCGCCATGGCAAGCGCGGCCATCGCGGCGCCGCAACTGCGAACGCAGGCCCAGCCGACCAGCGTCCCGAAGTGCATGCAGTCCAGGTCGGCACGCCAACCCGTGGTGCCTACGGCGCGTGTACGGTGGCATCCGGCAAGAGCCCGGCGGCGCATCGGGGTCCATGCCCAGGCCGCGGCCAGGGCAAAGCCGGCAGCGGCAGCGAGTGCGTCCGCGACCGCACCGCTGCCCGGCAGTGCAAGGGCTTGCAGCACGAATGTCGCAACCCGGCCCGCCAGCAAGGTGACGACGCCGAAGGCAAGCCAGACGAGGGTGTAGCCACCGAGAAAGGCGGCCATGGCCCGATGCCTGCGACGCCATGGGCTCGCGAAAGCGACGATGCGCACAGGCTCTGTCACCAGGGGGAACATCATGGCCGGAACCATCAGGAGCCAGGCGCCGAGCCATGGACCGGCGGGCGCACCGAGCGCGTCCCAGGCCGAGCGATCCCGCGACATCGACCGGCACAGGGACAGCAGGGCGGGATCGATCCAGGCAGGCCCCAGAAGCCCGCTCGCGGATGCCTCCGCGACACCGATCCACAGCCATGCCAAGCCGCTGATCGTCCACAGCCACCAGTGGGGCGCATACCAGAGCGCAGCCTGCCAGCGACGCCATTGCGGCCACATTGCCAGCACCCCGAGTGCTCGAAGCTGAAGCTGCATGCGCGCCCGCTCCTCGACTGCTCGCCTATCGCCGGCGCGGCGCCTCCTTGGCGTACAGGCTCACGCGGCCCACCGTCACCGAGGCATCCGCGTCGAGGGCCGAGCGCGGCACGAGCGTTACCTGCAGTTGCCTGTCCTGCCAGTCCGGGCGTTTGCGCAAGGTGTCGAGCAGCTCGGTGATCTGCAGCACGTAGTGCATGCCGCTGCCACTGTGGCGATCATCCGCCTCCGAAGCCGACGCAACACCGAACAGCGGCAGCGGCCCGGCATAGAGTTCTTCATGCGCGGCAGGATCGGCGCCCGGCGGAAGGTTGAGATAGACGTCGAACACCGGGGGTACGCCCGTCCCCGTGATGTTCTCGAAGTTCAGGAAGGCATCGGCGGGGGGCGGGCCCGCGCTCGCCGCCGCCAGGGCCTCCACGCCCCGCAGGCGTGCGCTGAGCGGTCCGCGAGCGGCTTCGATGGCGAGCTGGACGGTGTGACTGGTGGAGCCCAGCACTTGCGGCTGGCTTGTCGCAGCCAGCAATTCGGGGGGCGTGGACGGCGTCATGGGAACCGGCGCGGAGGCCGCGGCAGCGAGAGCAGGAGAAACCGGCGCGGGCGCGTGAGCCGCGACGGACGGCAAGCCTTCGTAGGTGTAGCCGGACAGCACCTTGGTGGTGTCGAGCACCTGCGATGCCTTGAGCGCGGCAGGAACGCCCCCTTTGGCATGGAACTGGAATGTCAGATTCAGCCACGGGGTGTCCGTGGGATTGGTGTGCGATGGGGTTGCGCGCAGCCAGACCTCCCACAGCCGATCGATGTTGGCGTGGTGCAGCCAGAAGATCGGATCCAGCGCCGCCGTTCGCGGATCGGCCATCACACCCGCGACATCCACATGCACGAGGTCGTGGGGTTGATGCTCCAGCGCGCCGTGTTGCCCACCGGCATGGCTGAAGGCGGTACGGGGTCCGCCGAAACCCGGGCTGCCCCCGTGCACGTCCGCCACATAGGACGCCTGGGCGAGCGCACCCAGGCCCACGTCGCGCGCCGGCATGGTGGCGTGCCCGGGCGATCCCAGCACGCGCCCGGGCATGTGCAGGGGATTGCTGTTCGGCGAGAACGGCGTTCCGGTGGCCGCGAAGGCAGCGGGCAACGCGCGGGCATCGGGATGGCTCGTGTCGCTGTAGTTCCAGAACGGAAGCGCCCAATCGGCCGGACCGCCAAGGTCGGCAATGGCTGTGGCCACGATCTGCTCGAAGTAGGCCAGGTACATCCGATGCCAGGGCAGGAAATACCATGAGCCGTGCTGGCACTGGTTCCAGTACTCGGCGCGATCGCCGGCCGGCGGCAATGGACCGATCCCCTGCCAGGCAGCGAGCTGCGCGTTGAAACCGTGCATGGCAGCCTGGTAGTTCCAACTGGTCGGATCCGTGGCGGGGCGCTGTCGCATGGCCGCCACCGCCTTCGCGTACCAGAGCAGGGTGCTGTCCCAGGTAGCCAGCCGAAGAACATCCTGGCGTTGGCGAACGGTCATCCGAACCTCCTGGAGGAGTGAAGCAGCGGGCTGGGACCTTAGCAGAGTTGGCTGCGTTGCGCGAGACCAATCATGCGGCGCTCACCAGGACCGCAATGGCGCACGCCGGCCGCTCATGTGCCTTCAAGCCCGGAATCCGCGCATCAGGGCAGCAGCGAGATGCGCGGGATCGCCAATGCCGGGACGCCCGGATCGTAGGGAGGCTGCGGCGACTTGTATCCCGCGAGGTAGGCGGTCAGCGCATCGATGTCCTGCGCACCGCCGAGCTTGTTCGTGCCGCCCACGAACACGGTGAAGCCGTCGCCGCCCGCGGACATGAAGCTGTTCACGCTGACCCGGTACGTCCTGGTCGGGTTCCGCACCACGCCATTGGCCACGATGACCTCCGGTGCGCCGGTGACCACCGGCGGCGTGACGGTGACGTCGGTCGGCGTCAGCACCACGTCGACGACCTTCGAGCAAGGAGCGGCCGACGCACTCCACGAGAATTTCAGGCCGTTCGACACCTGCAACACGCGCTGCGTGGCCTGGCCCAGGCAGCCGACGAACTGCTGTTCGAGCACGTCCTTGATCTGCTGCGCGCTCAAGGTCATGGTCACCAGGCTGTTGCCGAAGGGCTGCACGGTGAATGCATCGCCATAGGTCAGGTCGTACGGATAGCCGGCACCGCCGGCCGCGACGAAGCCGGGATTGCGAAGGCCGCCGGCGTTGGTGAAAGACATGACCGCGCCGCCGAGGGCGGCCGGCTGGGTGGCCCGCAACTGGGCATCGGCGACCACGTCGCCGGCCGGCATTTCACCGGCGGCATTCTCGCTGTTGGGCAGACGGCCCGCGATGCCGCCGATCACCTGGCTGGCCAAGGGCGACACCAGGGCGCCATACCCGGCGACGATGTCGCTCACACCCGGATCGGCGGCGATCGCATCGTTGATCTCCGGATCCGTGCGGTCGACCAGCCTGTTCGTGGCCGCCACGGCCATCACCTTGTGCGAATACGGGTGGATCGTCATGTCGACTTCGGTCAGCACGCGGCCGAACGCGCCGGCGCTGGTGACGGGAATCAGGCGGCCTTTCTTGTTCGGCAGGCCCGTCGGGCGCCGCGTGCCGACCGCCACGCCGTCGACGTTCCGCACGTCGACAGTGCTGGCGGAGCAGTTGTACGCCGCGTGCGTATGGCCGCTCAGCACCAGATCGACGCCATCGTCGAGCCGCTTGACGATGCTGGCGATGTCCGAGTCGCCGCCGTCGGCGTTCTTGAGGTTGCCGTCGCAGCCATTGATGTCGTTGACGTTCGCAAGGGTCTGGAAGCCGCCCTGATGCACGAGCACCACGATGGCGCGAACGCCCTGGGCGTGCAGGCGCGGAATCAGGGCATTGACCGTGTCGGCCTCGTCCTTGAACTCGAGGCCCGCGACGCCGGATGGGGTGACGATGCCGGGCGTGTCCTTCAGGGTCATGCCGATGAACGCGACCTTCGCACTCCGGAAGGTCTTGATGCCGTAGGCCGGGAACAAGGTCCGGCCGGTCGCGCTCTCGTAGACATTGGCCGACAGCCACTTGAACTTCGCGCCGTCGAAGGTGCTCGGCGCGCTCGATCCCAGGCCCTTGCAGCTGTTCGGATCGGGCGACCCATTGGTGATCTTGCAGCCGCCGGCCTGCAAGCGCTTCAACTCCGCCGTGCCCTTGTCGAACTCGTGGTTGCCCACGGCATTGAATTCGACGCCGACCTTGTTCATTGTCTCGACCGCGGGTTCGTCGAAGAACAGGGCCGAGATCAGCGGCGAGGCGCCGATGAAGTCGCCGGCACCGACGACCACGTTCAATGCATTCCGGGCCTTCATCCGCGCCACATACGCCGCGAGATACTCCGCGCCACCCACGGCGGGCCGCGCGGCCGGTGGAACGACGGTGTTGACGCCGTACGTGCCGGGTGACTGCAGTGTCCCGTGGTAGTCGTTCAGGCCGATGATCTTGATCCTGATGGGTGTCGGCGGACCGGCCAGGACATCGGTGGCCTGCAAGGCCAAGCCTGCAACGGCGGCAATTTGCGCGCACGCCAGCGCACATCGACGAAACGTCATGGCAGCCACTCCCTGATCGATTGACTTATTGGCCCGTGGGCATCCTAAGGGAGGACAGCACGGCGCGTCCAGAGGACGGCGGCGGGCAACTGCCCCGAGGACCCTAGGTCATGTCGATGTCGGAATGGAGAATTCGCGAGATGTCCTCACGCGTTTCCTCCAGTTGCACAAGCGTCGCCTGGCGCGCGCCCAGCGGATCGCGATTGAGCAGGGCCGTGAGGATCGCCTTGTGCCTCGGCAGCGAGAGCGAATGCGTATCGGGATGCTGGCTGCTGAGCTTGATGGACTCGCGCAGCGCCAGCGAGAGCATGTTGCCGATGTAGGCCAGCAGGTCGTTGCCGGTGGCCTCGGCGATGCGCCGGTGGAAGGCCAGGTCGGGCTCCAGCAGTTCTTCGGGCGTCCTTGCGGCCTCCATGCCCGCATAGGCCTCGGCGATGCGCTTGAGCGTGTCGGCGCTCGCGACCTTGGCCGCGAGGGCAGCGACCGCGGGTTCGAAGATGCGGCGCACGGTGAGGAGGGTCTCGACGAATTCCGCCTGCGGCTTGGTCTGGATCAGCCAGTAGAGCACGTCGGGGTCCAGCAGGTGCCAGTCGCTGCGTGGGCGGACGATGGCTCCCGCGCGCTGCTTCGAGACCACCAGCCCCTTGGCGACCAGCACCCGCGTCGCCTCCCTCAGCACCGGGCGGCTCACGTCGTAGGCGGCGCAGAGCGAGGCTTCCAGCGGCAGCCTGTCGCCGGGCTTGTATTCGCCGGAGACGATGCGCATGCCCAGATCGCGCACGATCTGCGGATGCATGCTCTTGCGGTCCGGCGGCTCGCGATAGCCCAGATCACGGTGTGATGCTTTCATGTCGATGGGCACTCGTCCTGAAACTGCGATCGCCATAGGATATTCAACTTCAGTGCGAATGCCGCGGTACCCCGGCGCCGCGACCGCCCACCAGAAAATCGAAATCGCAGCCCTGGTCGGCCTGCATGACGTGCTCCACATAGAGCTTGCGATAACCCGATCCGTCGGCCGGATCGGCCTTGCGCGCGGCGGCCCAGGCTTCCAGCCGGTGGGCCAGTTCGGCATCGCTCACGTCCAGATGCAGGCGACCGGTGTCGCAGTCGAGTTCGATCCAGTCGCCCTCTCGCACCACGGCCAGGGGCCCGCCGGCGCGCGCCTCGGGCGCGACGTGCAGCACCACCGTGCCGTAGGCGGTGCCGCTCATGCGGGCGTCCGAGATGCGCACCATGTCGGTCACGCCCCGGGCCAGCAGCTTGGGCGGCAGGCCCATGTTTCCGACCTCGGCCATGCCCGGATAGCCGCGCGGTCCGCAGTTCTTGAGCACCAGGATCGAATCGGCCGTCACGTCCAGCTCGGGATCGGCGATGCGGGCCTTGTAGTCGTCCAGGTCCTCGAACACCACCGCGCGCCCGCGATGGCGCAGCAGGCGCTCGGTCGCGGCCGAGGGCTTGAGCACCGCGCCGCGCGGCGCCAGGTTGCCGCGCAGGATGCGGATGCTGCCGTCGGGCACCAGCGGACTGTCGAGGTCGCGAATCACCTCCGGGTTGTACGAAGGCGCCTCCTTCACGTTGTCCCAGAGACTCTTGCCGTTGGCGGTCAACGCATCGGGATGCGGCAGCCGCCCGGCTTCGCCGAGCCGACGCAGCACGGCGGGCAGGCCGCCGGCGTAGTAGAAATCCTCCATCAGGAAGCGGCCCGAGGGCATCAGGTCCACCAGCGTCGGCGTGCCCTGCCCGATCCGGGTCCAGTCGTCGAGGTCGAGCGGGGCGCCGATGCGTCCCGCGATCGCCTTCAGGTGAATCACGGCATTGGTCGAGCCTCCGATCGCCGCGTTGACGCGGATCGCGTTCTCGAAGGCCTGGCGGGTCAGAAGCTTCGACAGGCGCAGATCCTCGCGCACCATCTCGACGATCCGCATGCCGCTCATGTGGGCCAGCACGTAGCGGCGCGCATCGACCGCCGGAATGGCGGCGTTGTGCGGCAGCGTGACACCCAGCGCCTCGGCCATGCAGGCCATGGTCGAGGCCGTGCCCATGGTGTTGCAGGTGCCGGCCGAGCGCGACATGCCCGCTTCCGCCGACATGAACTCGTGCAGCGTGATGGTGCCGGCCTTGACCTGCTCCGAGAGCTGCCAGACCACGGTGCCCGAGCCGATGTCCCGTCCCTCGTGCTTGCCGTTGAGCATCGGCCCGCCGCTGACCGCGATGGCCGGGATGTCGCAGCTCGCGGCACCCATCAGCAGCGCCGGCGTGGTCTTGTCGCAGCCGACCAGCAGCACCACGCCATCGATCGGATTGCCGCGGATCGACTCCTCCACATCCATGCTGGCCAGGTTGCGCGTGAACATGGCGGTCGGACGCAGGTTCGATTCGCCGTTCGAGAAGACCGGGAACTCGACCGGGAAACCGCCCGCCTCGAAGATGCCGCGCCGCACGTGCTCGGCCAGCTTGCGGAAATGCGCGTTGCAGGGCGTCAGCTCCGACCAGGTGTTGCAGATGCCGATGACCGGCTTGCCCTGGAACTCGTGGTCCGGAATGCCCTGGTTCTTCATCCAGCTGCGGTACATGAAGCCGTTCTTGTCGGCGGTGCCGAACCATTCGGCGGACCTGAGCTTGACGGGCGACTTCGACATGAGGGCTTTCCTGAGATGAAGGGGTGGCGAAATATAGTCATACTTATTTTTAGTCAAATTCAGTGAAAACCCTCAGATTCCCCTCGTTCACGCCATTTAAGTATGACTACATAATCCACGCACCCCTCCACCTCCAGTGGCGGCCCTGGTGCTGCGCGGTCCGTGCGGCAGCCGGTCCGGCCTCATTCATCCAAGCACTTCGCCTTCCGTCATGACCGCATTTGCCCACTACCCCAGCCTGGCCGATCGCACCGTTCTCATCACGGGCGGCGCGACCGGCATCGGCGCCAGCCTGGTCGAGCACTTCGTGGCTCAAGGTTCCAAGGTCGGCTTCATCGACATCGACACGGCCTCCGGCAGCGCGCTGGCGCGCAACCTGGCCGGCGCGGCGCATGCCCCCCTCTTCGTCGCGGCCGACCTGACGGACATCGCGGCCATGGAGGCCGCGATCGACACCGTGCGGCAACGCTTCGGCCCCATCACCGTGCTGCTCAACAACGCGGCGAACGACGTGCGCCACCGCATCGAGGACACCACGCCGCAGTCGTGGGACGCGGGCATCGCGGTCAACCTGAAGCACCAGTTCTTCGCCGCGCGCAACGTCATGGCCGACATGCGCGAAGCGGGCGGCGGCTCGATCGTGAACTTCGGCTCGGTGAGCTGGATGCTCAAGCAGGGCGGCATGCCGGTCTACACCACCGCCAAGTCGGCCGTGCAGGGCCTCACGCGCAGCCTGGCGCGGGACCTGGGGCCCTTCAACATCCGCGTCAACACGCTGGTGCCGGGCTGGGTCATGACCGAGAAGCAGCTGCGCCTGTGGGTCGACGACGCTGGCCGCGCCGAGATCGCGCGCGGCCAGTGCATCAACCAGCCGCTGATGGCCGAGCACATCGCACGCATGGCGCTCTTCCTGGCCGCCGACGACAGCGCCATGTGCACCGCGCAGAACTTCGTGGTCGACGGGGGCTGGGTGTGAAGGCGGCGCGGCTGCTGGTCGATGCGCGGGCCCGACTGGGCGAATGCCCGCTGTGGTGCGAGCGCACCGGCGCGCTCTACTGGACCGACATCGAGAGCGCCACACTGAGCCGCTGGCGCGCGGCGGACGGGCAACTGCGGCAGTGGACGCTGCCCCAGCGCGTCGGCAGTTTCGCCTTGTGCGCGCGCGACTCGCAGCTTCTGCTGGGCCTGGCCTCCGGCATCGCGCTCTTCGACACGGAACGCGAGACGCTGTCGCCGATCGTGCCGGTCGTTCCGGCCGGCAACACGCAGCCCGGCCTGCGCATCAACGACGGCCGCTGCGATCGCCAGGGCCGCTTCGTGTTCGGCATGTTCAATCCGGCCGAGGCGCCGGTCGGGCACTTCCACCGCGTCGATGCGCAGCTGCGCGTCGAACGGCTGCCGCTGCCGCCGGCCGGCGTGGGCAACAGCATCGCCTTCAGTCCCGACGGCGCCGCGATGTACTACACCGACTCGCCCGCGCGGACCATCTGGCGCGTGGACTACGGCGCCGACGGCCGGCTCGGCGCGCCGCAGGTCTTCGTGCGGCTGCCGGCGGACGGCGGCTTTGCCGACGGATCGACCGTCGATGCCGACGGCGGCCTGTGGAACGCACAGTGGAAAGGCAGCCGCGTCGTGCGCTACGACGCGGCCGGTGTCGAGACGGCCCGCTTCGACATCCCGGCCTCGCAACCCACCTGCCCGGCCTTCGGCGGCGCCGCGCTCGACCAGCTCTACGTGAGCACGGCGCGCATCGGCCTCGACGACGCCGCCCTGGCGCTCGAGCCCGATGCGGGCGGCATCTTCGTGCTGCAGCCCGGCGCACGCGGACTGCCCGAGTCGCGATTCGCGAGCGCCGCATGAACGGCGGTGCCGGCACCACCCGTCGCGAGTACGGGCGGCTCGCCGATGGCCGCCTGGTGCACGAGTACACGCTGGACAACGGTGCCGGCCTTTCGCTCGGCGCCATCAACCTCGGCGGCATCGTCACTTCGCTGCGCGCGCCCGACCGCCACGGCGCGTCCGGCAACGTGGTGCTCGGCTTCGATGCCTTGTCCGACTACGAGACCTGCAATCCGCACTTCGGCACCATCGTCGGACGCCACGCCAATCGCATCGCGCACGGACGCTTCACGCTCGACGGCGAATCCTTCCAGCTCGACGTGAATGACGGGCCTCATGCGCTGCATGGCGGCGCACGCGGCTTCGGCACACGCTGGTGGGACATCGAGGCGCTGCCGGCGGCCGACGATGGCAGCGTCGCGCTGCAGTTGAGCCTGGTCAGCGAACACGGCGACCAGGGCTATCCGGGCCGCCTCGAAGCGCAGGTGCGCTACACGCTCACGCCGCGCAACGAGTGGCGCATCGACTACCGCGCGCGCTGCGACCGCCCGACGATCGTCAACCTCACGCACCACGACTACTTCAATCTCGCCGGCCACGGCGGCATCCTCAGCCACCGGCTGACGATCGCCGCAAGCCGCTACTGCCCGGTCGATGCCGGCCTGATCCCCGAAGGCATTGCCGAGGTGGCGGGCACGCCCTTCGACTTCCGCGAGGCCGCGACGATCGGCACACGCATCCGCGCCCTCCATCCGCAACTGTTGCGCGCGCGGGGCTACGACCACAACTGGGTGCTGGACCCGGTCGATGCGCCGGGCCCACGCTTCGCCGCGCGCCTCGAAGACCCGGCCACGGGCCGCGCGATGACCATCGAGACCACCCAGCCGGGCCTGCAGTTCTACTCGGGCAACTTCCTCGACGGCAGCCTGCCCGGCGTCGGCGGCGAGAGCTATCGGCAAAGCGACGGGCTGTGCCTGGAGACGCAGCATTTTCCGGACGGGCCGAACCAGCCCGCGTTCCCCTCGACCGTTCTGCGCCCGGGCGAGATTCATTCGAGCAGCACGGTGCACCGCTTCGGCCTGTGCGCCAACGATTCATCCGAAAGGACGACATGACCCTGAACCGATCCGCGCGCTACCAGGGCGTCTTTCCGGTGGTGCCGACCACCTTCACCGAGGCCGGCGAGCTGGACCTCGAGAGCCAGCAGCGCTGTATCGATTTCATGATCGACGCCGGCTCCGACGGCCTGTGCATCCTGGCCAATTTCTCCGAGCAGTTCGTGCTGTCGGACGACGAGCGCGAGCTGCTCACGCGGACCATCCTCGAACACGTGGCGGGCCGCGTCCCGGTCATCGTCACCACCTCGCATTTCGGCACGCGCATCTGTGCGGAACGCAGCCGCCGCGCGCAGGACGCGGGCGCGGCGATGGTGATGGTGATGCCGCCCTACCACGGCGCGACGCTGCGCGTGCCCGAGGCGCAGATCCACGAGTTCTACGCACGCCTGTCCGATGCGATCCGGATCCCCATCATGATCCAGGACGCACCGATGAGCGGCACCGTGCTCTCCGCGCCCTTCCTGGCGCGCATGGCGCAGGAGATCGAGCAGGTGCGCTACTTCAAGATCGAGACACCGGGCGCGGCCTCCAAGCTGCGCGAACTGATCCGCCTCGGCGGCGATGCGATCGAAGGGCCATGGGATGGCGAGGAAGCCATCACGCTCCTGCCGGACCTGGACGCCGGCGCCACCGGCGCGATGACCGGCGGCGGCTATCCCGACGGCATCCGCAAGATCATGGACGCCTGGCGCGCCGGGCGCCGCGAGGACGCCGCCCTGGCCTACCAGCAGTGGCTGCCGCTCATCAACTACGAGAACCGCCAGGGCGGCCTGCTGAGCGCCAAGGCGCTCATGAAGGAAGGCGGCGTGATCGCCTGCGAGGCGCCGCGCCATCCCTTGCCCGCGATGCACCCGGCCACGCGCGCGGGCCTGATCGAGACCGCCCGGCGGCTCGATCCGCTGGTGCTGCGCTGGGGCGGCTGACCGAGGCCGCCGACAGATCCGATCCCGCGCCTCGCTCGAAGGAGCCCGACCCGCCGAGTGCAGCCTCGCACTCCTGCAGTCCTCTACCGGAACATCCGCTGTTTACGAGCGAGAGCTCGGCGTTTATCGTCCGCTCACGAGGCGGGAGCGTTCTGCATGGAAGCTTACTCATCCGAAATTGCCGAGCTGTGTCGGGACACCCCGGGAGTGCTTGTCCTGGACAACCTCGGAAGCGTCGTGCGCAGCGTGGCGTATCAGCGAACGCAGGCCGGCGAAGCGCGGCAGACACGCATCAGCCGGCGCGTTCACGACACGCTGGGACGCGTGACTTCCCTGAGCGACCCCCGTTTCTTTGCCCGCCAGGCCAACGAGCCAGGCACACCGGGCAATGAGCGCTATCGCTACGCCGCGTCGGGGCGGGTCCTCACCAGGGAAAGCCGCGACGCAGGCTGGCGGGTGAATCTGGTCAATGCGTCGGGCGCGGTATTGCTCGCCTTCGACCAGCGGCAACAGCGCTGGCGCTGGGACTACGATCCGCTGGGCCGGGTCGCCGCGGTCCACGTGGCCGCCGCCGGACAAGCGGAGCGTTGCGCCGAACGCCTCAGCTACGGCGACACAGCGGGCGACGCCAGCGCCGCCCGCGCAGCCAATCTGCGTGGTCGGCTCGTGCGGCACTTCGATCAGGCCGGCCTGATGGAAGCCAGGGGCTACGGCCTGGGCGGCCAGGTTCTCACGGAACAACGCCGCTTCCTGAGCCAGGCAAGCTGGGAAAGCGATTGGCCCCAGGACGCCGGCGCAGCCGAGGCACATCTCGACGCGGAAACCTACACAAGCCGCTGGCACCATGACGCGCTGGGCGACGAGCTCCAGCTGCTCGACGCGGCCGGCCATCGACGCCGCAGCACCTACTTCGTCTCGGGCAGACCCGCGGAGCACTGGGTACGACTCGAGGGCGGCACCGAACAGATTGTCGTCACCGGCCTGCGCTACAGCCCCGAACACCAGCGCCTGAGCGAGCGGACCGGCAACCAGGTGCGGATCGACCATACGTACGAGCCGCGCAGTCGACGCCTGAGCCGCAGCACCGCAACGCGGCTGGGCGATGCGGCCGTGCTGCAGGACTTCACCTTCACCTACGACCCGGCGGGCAACATCGTGGCGCAGGACAATGCCGCCGAGGCCACGCGCTACTACCGCAACCAGAAAGTCACCGCCCGGCGCACCTACACGTACGACACGCTGTACCAGCTCCTGAGCGCCAGTGGACGAGAGCATGCCGGCGCCGCAGCGGAGTCGGGGCGCCCCACGCCTCCGGCGAGCAACGCCATGGCGCTGGTCAACTACACACGCCGCTTCGACTACGACGACGCCGGCAACCTCACGGCCACGCATCACAGCGGTGCGCAACATTACGTGCAGGCGATGGCCGTATCCAGCGAATCCAATCGCGCCGTCATGGCCGCCAACGGCGGCGACGTGGACGCGCAATTCGACGCACACGGCAACCAGCGCGAACTCCACTCGGGACAGGCCCTGGCCTGGAGCATCGACGACCGGCTGCGCCAGGCCATCCAGATCGACCGGGCCGATGAAGAAGACGACACCGAGTGCTACGGCTACGGAGGCGACGGACTGCGTGTGCGCAAATGGCGGCAATGGCGCAGCGCGAATCTGACCCATCGGGCCGAGGTCCGCTATCTGCCCGGGATCGAGCTGCGAAGCAACAGCGCCAGCGGCGAACAACTGGTCGTCGTCATTGCGAGCGGCGCTTCGCAGGCCCCTCTGAGGGTCTTGCACTGGCGTGCAGGCCGGCCTCCGGAAATCGCGAATGACCAATTCCGCTATCAACTGAACGATCACCTCGGCTCGACCACACTGGAACTGGATGCAAGCGCCCAGCTGATCAGCGCCGAGGAGTACTACCCCTACGGAGGCACGGCCCTGTGGACCGCGCGCAATGAGGTGGAAGCCGACTACAAGACGGTGCGCTATTCCGGCAAGGAGCGGGATATCACCGGCCTCTACGACTATGGCCTGCGCCATTACGCCCCTTGGCTCGCGCGATGGATCCATCCGGATCCTGCAGGCCTGGTGGATGGGCTCAATCTCTATGCCATGGTGGGCAACAATCCCATCGTCCATTTCGATGCCAACGGCGCCGGCGCGGTCGATACCATCGCCCACGCATACAACGACATGAAGACAGTCAAGCAGTCGGCCAAGCAGGCCTCGTCGGTTCTGCAATTCGGGACGACACGACTCGTCGTCCAGGGCTCGGTGAATGTCGCCGCGGGCTGGGCTGCCGCGCCTGTTGCATCCGCCATCAGCCTCACGCCTCTGCGAGTCGTTCCCATCGTGGGAACACTTGCGGGGTCACTGTTGAAAGAGGTTCAGCAGGACATCAATCCCAAGCTGGTGAAGGCCAAGGACATCCAGGATTGGGAGGGCTACGTCGAGGACGATCTTGCGATCGACGTCATGGACACGGCAAGACGATACGTCCCCAAGATAGCCAAGGCAGCGGCCAAGTCCGCCTATCGCGCGAGTCCGATAAAGACCTCCGGCATTCAAAGCGCAATCGAAAAGACAAACAAGGTCTGGCGGCGCACGGAAGGACTCCAACCCGAGGCCCTGCAGAAAATGTACGACGAGATTCCCAAGCTCGAGGAACAGATCGACAAGCTGACGCGCAAGGCCCTGGCCGCGTTCGACGAGGTCGAATCCTGGGAGGGGAAGGGAGCGGCCGTGACGCCGCTGGGCGCGCTCTCCGCATTGCGCGATGAAGGCTTCACCTCGAGTATCAAGGCCTTGTGGAATTTCAGGGAATTGCTGACTGCAAGGCACACCAAAGGGCGCTTTGTCGCGCTCAACAACGTGTCCATCACGCGCACCGACATCCTGCGCGGTTCAGTCAAGGCAAAGAAGCACTTGTACGACCTTCAGGTCGTTCTGAAGGAGATGTTGTATCCGGCGATCGGCCTGCGAAACCGCTCTGCAATGCAGACATATACCCGTCAGGGATCGCAACTGGACACTGCAAAGCATGCAGCCTGGATGGGCAAGCTCCAGGACATTCCTTTCATGGACTGACGACGGCATGGCCTTGCCGGACATCCCGGCGAGCAGCGGATCGTCCGTGGCAGGGAGGACAGTCCGGACAGGGACAGCACTACACACGTAGTGGAAGACCGATCGCAGGGACGGCCCGGGAGGAGTAAGCTGCGTTGTCGCCGCCGGCCGCCGCGACCTCCTTGCGAGAGCGGCCAGGGAGCGCCGACGTGACCATGTCGCAGGCACAAATGCAACTGGCCGAGCGAGACGACAAGGGGAGTGACTCATGGTTCGGGCAATACGATGGACACCCCTGTCATCGCCGCATGTTGCTGGAGCACCGCCTCCTTCGGCGACACCGCGGACACTTCACCGATGGAACTGTCCGCATTGGGAGAGCACCTGAGGCTGTGCCACGCATCGTGTGGCCGGCTGTTCGCCCTGCGATGCGCGGCCGACACCCTGAACAGCTTTGTCGCGGCGCGCCTGGTCACCGCGCTGGCGGGGGTCGGGCTCCTGGTCGGTCTCGCGATCCTGGTCTGGTAGAGCATGGCGCAACCCGAGTTGTTGCGCCTGATACCCGACGCGTCGCAGGCGCTGTGCGACATCCTCGATGCTGCGAGAGGCCCGGTCCAGCCTCCGATACGGGCCGAGATCTTCGGGATGCAGCGTTTCGCGCAGCATGGGCGAAGCCTGGCGGAGGCGCATCGGACCGCCCGCGCCAACACCCGCACGGCGACCTTCTTTCCTCGCCTTCAAGGCAACATGGCCATGCTGCGCGAAGCCTGCCGCTACCTCGGAGCGCAGGCCACCAGCGGCTACGACATCAGCCCGGCGGCCGAATGGCTACTGGACAACTCCCATGTCATCGAGGCGCAGCTCAAGGAAATCCACGAGGGCCTGCCGCGCACCTACTTCCGGACCCTGCCCACGCTGCTGGACCCACCGCTGGCCGGCCTGCCGCGGATCTATGGCGTGGCGTGGGCCTTCGTGGCCCACACCGACGGCGCATTCGACGAAGAGCTCCTGGTGCGGTTCCTGGGCGCCTACCAGGAGGCCCGCGAGCTGAACCTGAGCGAAGTCTGGTCGCTGTCCACCACCTTGCGCGTCCTGCTGATCGAGAACCTGCGCCGGCTGGCGGAGCGCGAGGCCACCCACAAGGCGGCGCGCGAGGTGGCCAACCTGTGCTGCGACCGCATCGAAACCTACACGCTGGATGCGCTCGAAGAATCGGTCGCCCTGCTCGGCCGGCGCGGCGTCCACCGGGTGTTTCTCGCGCAGATGGCGCAACGCCTTCAGGACCGAAGGACGACCGACCAGGCCCTCTATCAGGAATGGGTGCGCAATGCGCTGCCTGACCTGGCCGCGTTCCATACGCAACAGATCGCCGACCAGACCGCCGACAACCTGAGCGTCAGCAACGCGATCAGCTCGCTTCGCGCCATCGGTGCGGCCGATTGGCTGGACATCGTGGCGCGCACGAACCGGCTGATGCGGCTGATGCTGACCTCACCGGTATTCGAAGCCGAGGACGCCGCCACGCGCGACCAGACGCTGCATGGCATCGAGAAGCTGGCCCGGCGCAGCGGACACAGCGAAGAATCGGTCGGGCAAACGCTGCTCGGCCTGATGCAATCCGCCCCGAGCGCCACCAGCGCCGATGCCGTGGCCAGCCACTGGCTGCGCGGCTCGGGGCGGGCCACGCTGGTGCGGGCGCTGGGGCTGCCGGCCCGCACGGTGCTGTCCTGGCGCGTCGTGGGTCGCCACGTGGCCCTGCCCGTTTACTTGAGCTCGCTGCTGCTCGGTGTCCTGGCCCTGGCGGCGGCGCTGCTGCTGCACCGGTCGACCGGGCTGGCCGGCGAGGACCAGGCGGCGTGGCCGATCCTGCTGGGCGCGGCGCTGTTGATGTTCCCCGCCTCCGAAACCGTGGTGGCGGTGATCAACCGGCTGATCAGCGAGTCCGTGCCCCCCGAGCACCTGCCGCGCCTGGCTCTGGCGAACGGCATCCCGCCGGAACACCGGGTGTTGGTGGTGATCCCGGGCATGCTGACGGACCCCGCGTCCGTCGACGCGCTCGTGCACCGCTTGCGGCTGCATTACCTCGCCAATCCCGAACGCCATGCGCAGTTCGCCCTGCTGACCGACTGGGCCGATGCCGACACGGCGAAGCTTGATTCGGACGACGCCTTGCTGGCCCAGGCGACGCAAGGCATCCAGGCGCTCAACGCGCGCCATCCCCGGGAGGCGGGAGAAGCCGGCGTCGCACCGCGCTTCATCGTGCTTCACCGGGAGCGCCGCTTCAGCGATTCCGAACAGCGCTGGATCGGCTGGGAGCGCAAGCGCGGCAAGCTCGAACTGCTGATCGCGGCCCTGGCGGAAGGATCGTCCAGCGCGTTCCTGGACCTGGGCGAAGCCTCCCGCATCGCCGCCGGCACCCCCTACGTCGTGACCCTGGACAGCGACACCCAACTGCCACCCGGGCGCCTGCGCGAGCTGGTGAGCGTCGCCGCGCATCCGCACAACCAGCCGCGGCTGGACAGCCAGGGTCGCGCCGTGACCGGCGGCTACGGCATCCTGCAGCCGCGCCTGGTCACGCCGCTGCCGGCGCCCAGGGACTTCACGCTCTTCCACTGGCTGTTCGCCGGCCAGTGCGGCATCGACCCCTACAGCGCCGCGAGCTCCGAGGTCTACCAGGATGTGTTCGGCGAAGGCACCTTCACCGGCAAGGGGCTGCTCAACGTGCGGGCGATGCGCGCCGTGCTGTCCGGCCGCCTGCCCGAAGGCCGGGTGCTGAGCCACGACCTGCTCGAAGGCGCACTGGCGCGCTGCGCCGCGGTGACCGACATCACGGTCATCGAAGACGCGCCCTTTCATGCCGACGTGGCGGCATGGCGGGTGCACCGCTGGGTGCGCGGCGACTGGCAGCTGCTGCCCTTCCTGCTCGACTTCACGCGCTACCGCATGCGCGCGATCAATCGCTGGAAGATGTTCGACAACCTGCGCCGCTCGCTCGTGGCCCCCGCGTCGCTGGCCCTGTTGCTCATGGCCCTGGCCGGCACCGCCGTGTCGCCGTGGGCTTCGCTGGCGCTCGTGCTGGCGGCCTATTCCGCCGGGCCGCTGCTGGGCGCCGTGGCGGGCCTCCTGCCCCACCGCGATGACGTGGCCAAGGGCCGTTTCTACCGCCAGGCGGCGATCGACCTGGCGCGCGCGCTCTGGGGCGGGCTGTGGCATCTGGGCCAATTGCTGCAGGAGGCGCTGATGGCCGCGGACGCCATCGGGCGTGTGCTCTACCGCATGGCCATCAGCCATCGGCACCTGCTGCAATGGACCACGGCGGCGGCCACTCAGGCCCGGGCGCAGACCGCATTGGCCTCGGTGGCGCGCCAGCACTGGCGCGAGCCGGTGGTCGCGCTGCTCCTGCTCGGCGCGCTGCTGGCTGCCGGCACGCCATGGCCAGCCCTGGCCGTGGCCCTGTGCCTGCTGTGGGCCGCGGCACCGGTGGCGACCTGGTGGGCCAGCCGGCCGCGGCCGGTACGCAAGGGCACGGCACTGCCGGCGCCGGACCACGACTATCTGGAAGGCATCGCGCGCGACACCTGGCGCCTGTTCGAACGGCGCGTCGGTGTCGAGGACAACCATCTGCCGCCCGACAACCTGCAGACCTCGCCCCACGACATCGTGGCGCACCGAACCTCCCCGACCAACATCGGCCTGTACCTGCTGAGCGCGGCCTGCGCGCGCCAGTTCGGCTGGATCGGGACGCAGGAGCTGCTGGGCAGGCTGGAGGCGACGATGGCCACGCTGGCCACCCTGCAGCGCCACCGCGGCCACTTTCTCAACTGGTACGACACGCAGACACGCGCGCCGCTGCTGCCGATGTATGTGTCCACCGTGGACAGCGGCAACCTCAGCGGTCACCTGCTCGCGGTGGCCCAGGCCTGCCTCGAACTGGCGCGCGCGCCGCATGATTCCGGCGCGGCGCGGCAGGCGATTCACGCATCGAGGCAACGCCTCGCGCCCCTGCTCGGCCTGCTGCCCGACCTGCTGCCGTCCGTGTTGAGCGACACCCCCGTGGCACGCCTGCTGGCGATGCAGGACCCGCTGGACGACTGCCGGCGTCAAAGCGCGCACGTCGAACGGCTGTTGCGCGAAGCCGGCGATCAACTGGCCGCGCTGTGGCCCGGCCCGGCCGACACCACGGCCCCGCCCAAGCCGACGCCGCGGGACGAACTGGCGTGGCGACTGGCCGACCACCTGGCGACCCTGCACTCGGCCTGGCGCGACATGCAGGCCGACACATCGAGCGAGCGGGTACACGAGACGACGCTGCGCCTGCAGGCCCTGGCCCGCAGCTGCGACCACCTGGCCTGGGAAGCCGACTTCTCCTTTCTCTACCATCCCAAGCGGCATCTGTTCCACATCGGCTACCGGGTCGCCGAGCAGCAGCTCGACGCGGGCCTGTACGACCTGCTGGCGTCGGAGTCGCGCCTCACCAGCCTGCTGGCCATCGCCAAGGGCGACGTCCCCGTCAACCACTGGGCGGCGCTCGGCCGCCTGTTCTACGCCAGCAGCACGCACGCGGGCCTGCGGTCCTGGGCGGGCTCGATGTTCGAATACCTGATGCCGGGCCTGGTGCTCGACGAACCGCCCGGCAGCGTTCTGCACGAGGCCTGCGAGTCGGCACTGGGCGAACAGATCGCCTTCGGCACGGCGCAAGGCGTGCCCTGGGGCCTCTCCGAGTCGGCCTACGCCGGACGCGACTACACGCTCGCCTACCAGTACGCCCCGCAAGGCGTGCCGCGACTGGCACTGCGCCGCACGCCGACCGACGAACTGGTGATCGCGCCTTATGCCACGGCGCTGGCGGCGCAACTCGCGCCGCACCAGGCGTGCGCGAACTTCTCCTCGCTGGAAAAGCTGGACGGGCGCACACGCTACGGCTTCATCGAGGCGCTCGACTTCTCCCCGGCGCGGCAAGTGGCCGCCCATGTGTTCACGCCGGTGCGCACCTTCATGTCGCACCACCAGGGCATGAGCATCGTGGCGCTGGCCAACGTGCTGCTGGGCGGCCCGGCACGGCGCTGGGGCATGGCCAACGCGCACATCGAGGCGGTGGCTTCGCTCCTGCACGAGCGCACACCGCGCGAGATCTCCCGGCTGTATGCGCCACCGTCGGGTCCGGTGCCGCAAGTGCTGCATCGGCAGGCGCCGCGGCTGCTGCGCGACGAGGTGCCGGGCGCCACGGCGCTGGAATCCACGCACATGCTGTCCAACGGGCGCTACAGCGTCACGCTGCGCGCCAACGGCGCCGGCTGGAGCCGCTGGGGCCAGTCGGCCATCACGCGCTGGCGTGACGACGCGCTGCGCGACGCCCATGGCCACTTCTTCTACCTGCGCAGACCGCAGGAGAATGGCGATGCCGAGCCGCCGCGGCCCGTCTCGGTCACGCAACATCCGGCGCCGGATCCGGCCGCGCACTACCAGAGCACCTACCATGCCGACCGCATCTGCTTCGATGCGACCTGGCCGGACCTGGCCGCCCACGTCATGGTGTGGGTCAGTCCCGAGGACGACATCGAGTTCCGCGAGATCGAACTGCGCAACCTGGGCAATCGAACGCTCGACATCGAGCTGATATCGGCCTTCGAGGTCGCCATGAGCGACCCGCGCGCCGACGAGGCGCATCCGGCGTTCAGCAGCCTCTTCGTTCGCGCCGAGTGGCAGCCCTTTCATCAGGCGCTCGTGTTCGAGCGCACGCCGCACGTGGCGACCGAGCACGCGCTGCGCATCGCGCACTTCCTGGCCGGCAGCGACCCGCCGGTGCTGCATGTGCGCGGCCAGACCGACCGGCAACGCTGGCGGGGCCGCAACCATGCCGCGAGCGATCCGCTGGCCGCCCTCGACGCCCTGCCCCCGGCATCGGCCGATCCGGCGGCGCGCGACGACGACACGCACAACGTCGTGCTCGACACCGGCCTCGATCCGGTGTGCGCCATGTCCGTGCGCCTTCGCATCGCGCCGAACGCCAAGGCCCAGCTGACCTTCGCCACGGCGGCCTCCGACCATGCAGCCACCCTGCACGCCGTGGTCGACAAGTACCGGCAGCACAGCCACGTGCAGCGCGCCTCGTTGATGTCGGCCACGCTGAGCCGCATTCGCCTGGACGCCCTGAACCTGAGCGCGGAGAGCTTCGCGGCGATCCAGGCACTGACCACGGCGCTGGTGCTGAGCCTCACGCGTCCGCGGGCCGGCCCGGCGGGATTCGAGGACGCGGTGGCCGAAGTCTGCGACCGGCGGCTGCTCTGGCGCTTCGGCATCTCCGGCGACCGGCCGATCATCCTGGTGTCGGTCAGCGTCATGCAGCACCTGGGCGTGCTGCGCGCGATGGCCCAGGCGCTGCGCCTGTGGTCCTGGGGCGGTGTCGCCTGCGACCTCGTGGTGGTGAATGCGGAGATCGCGTCCTACGAGATGGCGCTGGACCGGGAGATCACCGCGCTGCGCGAGCGCCACGAGGCCGACCGCAGCACCCCCTCCGGCGCCACCACCCCTGCCGCCACGGGCTTCCATGTGGTGCGCGCCGACACACTGAGCGCGGACGAACTGAGCACGCTGCAAAGCCTGGCCCGTGTGTGGCTGCATGCCGACGGCCGGCCCTTGCCGCATCACCTGCGCGAATGGACGGCAATGCATGAACAGGACTTCGAGGAACGCCATGAAATGTCGGCCTCGTCGGTGCCGATCTCCACGGCCGGCACAGGAGCGGCGGCCGTGCCGCCCGGCGAGTTCGACCCGGCCTCGGGCGAGTTCCGCTTCGAGACGGATGCGCTGCTGCGCCCGGCACGGCCCTGGGTCAACGTGCTGTCCAACCCGGCCTTCGGCACCCTTCTCACCGAAGCCGGCGGCGGCTACAGCTGGGCCTTGAACAGCCGCCTGAACCAGCTCACCGCCTGGTCCAACGATCCGGTGGCCGACCCGCCGGCGGAATGGCTGCTGCTGCAGGACCAGGCCACCCGCCACGTCTGGAGCGCGGCACCGTCCGCCTGGGGCGCCGACGGCGTGACCTATCGCGTGGCGCATGGGCAGGGCTACAGCATCATCGGTCACCGGCGCAACGATGTCGAAGTGACAGCGTCCTGGTGCGTGGACGCCCGGACTTCCGTCAAACAGGTGAGCCTGCGCCTTGTCAATCGAGGCTCGGGCACCCACCGGCTGCGCGTGGTCGCCCTGGCCGAGTGGATGATGGGCGCGAGCCGCGCCGATCGCAACACGGTGCATACCGCCCTGTACCGGCAACGGCTGCCAAGCGCGACGGCGCCTCGCATCGAGGCCGATGCCAACCATGAGCCCCGGCTCACCGCCCTGCTGTGCACGCAACGGGAGCGCTCGGCCGGCTTCGGGAATGGCACGGCCTTCCTGGCGATCGACGGCACCACGCATCAGGCCAGGGACTGGACCTGCGACCGGCGCGAGTTCTTCGACGCGCGCGGCCGCCTGGTGCTGCCCGACCAGTTCGGCCAGCGCAGCGGCGGCGGGCTCGATCCTTGCGCCGCCCTGTCGGTGCCCGTCACCCTGGCCGCCGGCGAGACCGCGGAACTGGTCTTCCTGCTCGGCTACGCCGAAGATCCGGACGCCGCACGCCAGCTCGCCGCCATGGCGGCGCTCACGCCGGCCGCGCAGCGCCTGGAGCAGGCACGCAGCGCCTGGGACGCACTGCTGGGAACCGCCACGGTCGAGACTCCCGATCCCTTGTTCGACCTGATGGTGAACCGCTGGCTGCTCTACCAGGCGGTGTCGTGCCGCCTGTGGGCCAAGGCCGGCTTCTACCAGGCCAGCGGCGCGACCGGCTTTCGCGACCAGCTGCAGGACGCGATGGCCCTGGCCTGGGCCGCGCCATCGCTGCTGCGCGAGCAGATCGTCAAGTGCGCATCGCGCCAGTTCGTCGAGGGCGATGTGCAGCACTGGTGGCATGCGCCCAACGGGGCCGGCGTGCGCACGCATATCTCCGACGACCTGCTGTGGCTGCCCCATGCCTGCGTGCACTACCTGCGCGCCACCGGCGACTCGGCGCTGCTGGACCAGGCCGTCGCCTTCATCGAAGGACCCGCCATCGCCGAGAACGCCGACGATTCGTACGACACGCCCCGGGTCGGCACCGAGCTCGCATCCATCTATGAGCACGGCGCGCGCGCACTGGACCGCAGCCTGCAGGTGGGCGCGCACGGCCTGCCGCTGATGGGAGGCGGCGACTGGAACGACGGCATGAACCGCGTGGGCCATGGCGGACAGGGCGAATCGGTGTGGCTGGGCTGGTTCCTCTGCCGTCTGGTGGCCGACTTCGCGCCCTTGGCACGCGCCCGGGGCGACGACGCCCGCGCCCTGCGCTGGGAAGGTGCCGCGCAGGGCTGGAAGAACGCGCTGAACGGCCCCGCCTGGGACGGCCAATGGTTCAAGCGCGCCTTCTTCGACGACGGACAGCCGCTGGGTTCGCAGGCCAATGACGAATGCCGCATCGATCTGGTCGCGCAAGCGTGGAGCGTCCTTTCCGAGGCCGCCGAACCGGACCTGCGGCGCAGGGCGATGGCAGCCGCGGACGCCTGCCTGGTGGACGCCGAAGCCGGATTGATCCGGCTGCTCGATCCGCCCTTCGTCCAGGCCAGCCCGAGCGCGGGCTACATCCAGGCCTACCCGCCCGGCGTGCGCGAGAACGGCGCCCAATACGCGCATGCCGGCGTCTGGGCGCTGATGGCGCAGGCCGCGCTCGCGAAGGAGCATCCGCAAACCGGCGACGGCGGCGACCTCGTCTACCGCTACTTCACCTACCTCAGCCCCGCGCATCGGGCCTGCCACCCGACCTGGGGCAAGGCCTATCGCCTCGAGCCGTACGCGATGGCGAGCGACATCTACAGCCAGAAGCCCTATGTGGGGCGCGGCGGTTGGAGCTGGTACACCGGGGCCGCGGGCTGGCTGCACCGCGCGGCCCTCGAGTCGATGTTCGGCCTGAGCCTCAGTGCGCAGGAACTGCGCTTCGCCCCTTGCCTGCCGGCGCATTGGCCCCAGGCCGAACTGACGCTGCGCCGCGAGGGTCGAAGCATGCGCTTCATCCTGGTCCGCGCGACGGCACAGGCCGCGCTCGAAGCGACGGCGTCCACGGGCGCGCGGCTGCTCCTTCCCGGCCAATCGCTGGCCTGGCCGGGCCTGGCGCCTGACAGCTGCTTCGTGATCCCGCTGGCGGAGGAAGCTGCGATGCCGATGCCAATATCGATGCCGCTGCCGATGCCGATGCCGCTGGCCGACGCCTGAGTCCGGGAAGGCTGCGCCTGCGGGCGCCCGCTCGCCGGCGCAGGTGCAGGTGCAGGTGCAGGTGCAGGTGCAGGTGCAGGACAGGCCGCGACGAATCGGGAGCCGGGCGGATGGAAAAGATTTGATCCATCGCAAGAGCGCCGGCAGCAAGCGCACCTAGAGTCAGAATGGCGGCGCGCGCGACGGCGAACCAGTTCACCGTGCAGGACAGCACTGGAAATCTCGCGACGACGGCAGCAGTACCTTGAGCTTCGGAACACTCATCAACATGACAGTCAGGCATCTACCGGAACGGCGCTGCAGGAGCCCGAGACATTGCGCGAGCGCGCAGACCCCACCCGGATTCGGGAGCCTTCACCCATGAAACGCGTGGCGGTCCTGACCAGCGGAGGCGATGCGCCGGGGATGAATGCGGCGATCCGCGCGGTCGTGCGCCTGGGCATCGCGCGCGGATTCGAGGTCTTCGGCGTGCGCCATGGCTACACCGGGCTCATCGCCGGCGATTTCGTGCCCCTCGGTGCGCGCGATGTCGGCGGCATCATGGAACACGGCGGCACCATGCTGGGCTCGACACGCTGCCTGGCGCTGAAGACCGACGCGGGCCAGGAAGCGGCCATCGGGCAGTTGAGAGACCATGGGATCGAGCACCTGGTCGTGATCGGCGGCGAAGGCTCGCAGACCGGTGCGGCCGCCTTGTCCCGCAAGGGTCTGTCCGTCGTGGGCGTGACCTCCACCATCGACAACGACATCGTCGGCTTCGACATCACCATCGGCGCCACGACAGCGATCGACGTCGCGCTGGAATCGGTGGACCGGCTGCGCGTCACCGGAGCCTCGCACGGGCGCGTGTTCCTGGTCGAGGTGATGGGACGCCATTGCGGCTTCATCGCTGCCACCGTGGGCGTTGCCAGCGGCGCCGAGGTGATCGTCGTCCCCGAACTCCCCGTCGAGCCCGAGAACATCGCGATGGACATCCACTCGGCCTACGAGCGGGGCAAGAGCCACGCCATCGTCATCGTGGCCGAAGGGGCGAAGCAGAACGCCGACGCGCTCGCCGACTACTTCCGGCAACACGATGCCCGGCTGGGCTTCGACCTCAGGGTCTGCCGGCTGGGGCATGTGCAGCGCGGCGGCGCGCCCGGCGTCGCGGACCGCCTGCTGGCCACCCGTCTGGGCGCCGCAGCCATCGCGCAGCTCGAAGAAGGCCGTTCGGGCGTGCTGGTCGGCAGCATCGAGGGCAGGGTCGCGGTCGCCCCGCTGGCCGAGTTCACGGGCCGGAAGAAGCCGCTGGACCTGGACCTGCTCGAACTGGCCCGCGTCCTCGCCCTCTGAGAATTCGAAACGCCCCCTCACAATCCAAGCGGAGGTACTCCATGCTCGTCAAGGATATTTGCGTACTCGACGTGGCCTCGTGCGGCAGAGATCTCAACATTCTCGAAGCCGCGGCCCTCATGCGGCAGCACCACACGGGGGACCTGATCGTCGTCGACGATCCGCAGGGTGACCGCACCCCCGCCGGCATCATCACGGACCGCGACATCGTGATCGAGGTGCTGGGCAATGAACTCGACCCGGCCACGACGAGCGTGTCGAGCGTCATGAGCGCGAAGCTCGTGATAGCGTCCGCGTCCGAAGATGTGTCCGACGCCCTGGAACGCATGCGCCTGCACGGCGTGAGGCGCCTGCCGGTGGTCGATCACGACGGCAGCCTGTTCGGGGTCGTCACGCTGGACGACATCCTGACCCTGCAGGTCGGCCAGCTCAATACCCTGGCCGCCATCGTGTCGAAGGAACTGACGCGCGAGCAACGCTCCCGCCGTTGATGCGGCCCGGGCGGCAGGGCCCGGGATGACAACGCAGCCGCCCCTCAGCCCGGACCCACGCCGATGCCGATGCCGATGCCGGCACCCACGCGACGCGCACCGGGGGCGGACGACAGCGCACGCGCGGCCGTCGCATGCTCGGCCGGCGGCAGTACCACCAGCCACGCGAGTTCGCCGGCGACGATGGTCGCGACCGGCACGCCATCGCGATACAGCACCCGCGCGCCCGGCACGCGCGGCACTTTCGGTCCTGCCAGCACTGTGCCCAGCAGGTTGGCCGGATCCGTGGCCGCGAGTGCGATGAACTGGCCGTCGTGCGGCTCGCGCTGGACCTTGCGCAGCTGCGCCACGGCCTCCGGCAGCGCGAACTGCTCGCCGGACAGGCCCACGACGAAGCGCCCACCGCGGATTTCGCCGCGCGCCTCCAGGCGTCGATAGGCGCGCACCAGGTCCCGCCACGGCGGCAGCCAGGCGGCCTCGCGCTCCAGCAGCTTCCATCCGACGACGCCGTATCGGCGCAGCAGCAGGCGCGCGATCTGCTCCACGGATTCGGTCGATACGGTCGCCGATGCGGGACTCGAATCCGGCGACGGCACGTCATCCCGCGCCGGCGGGCGGATCAGGGTCCAGCGGCCGGCGTCCTCGATGCCGAACATCGGCAGGCGCCGACGCCGATGCGACGGTCCGCCACCGCGCCTGGAGGCGGGCACCATCAGCGCACGCAGGCCCGCGAAGCTGTCGCATTGAACGCGCCCGCGCACCACCAGCTCGCTCAACGCGTCTTCGAGTTCGGCCGGCAGCAGGCGCGCGCCTTCGGCGATTTCGTGGAAGAAGGAGGCGCCGTAGGTGCGCATCCATTCGACGACCCGTTGCGCACGCGAACCGAGCACCGCATCGTCCGCGGGGGCCGGCGCGAGGCGCGTCCAGAAGCCGGCATTGCGGCGCGGCAGCAAGAGGATCGGCGTGGCGCGCAAGGAACTCCCGGCGCCGCGGCCTTCGCCGGCCACCGGCCGCAGGCGGGCCCACAAGGTGCGGCCCGCGGTGCAAAGCTCGTCGAGCCATGAGGGCGCGTAGTCCTTGACCCGGGCCGGCAGCAGTTCGGCCTCCCACATGGCGGCCGGCGCCTCGTAGCCTTCGAGCTGCGAAAGCACGCCCGCGAGCGCTTCGGGTCCGCTGAGCCGGGCCTCCGGGCCCACGTGCTGCCAGTCGAACAGGAAGCGTGCGAAATCGCGCGGCTCGACCGGCTCGATCTCGCGCCGCAGGCGCTTGAGCGTGTAGCGATGGATGCGCGCGAGCAGATGGCGCTCGCACCATTCCACCCGCGCGCTCCCGGGCGTGAAGCGGCCCTGCAGCACCGTCCCTTCGGTCTGCAGCGCGATGAGCGCCATCTCGATCTCCGGCGCCGGCAGATGCAGTTGCGCGGCAAGCGCATCCACCGTCATCGGCCCCAAGCCACCGAGGCGCGCACGCAGCAGTTCGCGCAGCGCCAGCATGCGGTCGTCCGGCGCCTCGTCGAAACCGCGCGGCACGTCGATGGGAGGCTGCATCCTGGCCTCCGGATAGACCTGCCGGGCCATGCCCAGGCGTTCGGCGGCGACCCAGAGGCCGGCCTGCGCAAGGGAGGCATCCAGCGCCGCGAGCCGGGTCGCGCGCCCGGCCCGGGCCAGGGCTTCCAGCCAGTCCTGCCAGCCGGCCTCGCGCTGCGCTTCGGCATCCGTCACCACGCCGAGGCTGCTGAGCGCCTCGTGCATCTCGTCGGCATGGCGCACCAGGGGCCAGGCTTCCTGACGCACGCTCTCGATGGCATCGGCATCGAGACGACCGAGGTCATCGGCGCTCTGCGGATCGGTGTAGCGGCGGGACTGCACGGCCTGCGTGCGCCGCTCCTCCAGCGGCGCATCGTCGAGAAAGGCGTAGGGCCGCGCCTGCAGGGCCTCGGCCGCGAGGGGCGACGGCCCGGCCAGGTCGCGCGCCACCACCTCGACCGCTCCGCTTTCGAGGCGGCGCAGAAGGTCGAGCCAGCCTTCGGCATCCATCGCCTCGTGCAGGCAATCGTCGAGGGTTTGCGCGACCAGCGGATGGTCGGGCACTTCACGTTCGCCGGAGAGGTTCTCGGCGCAGGCCACCTGATCCGGGAAGACCGCGGCGAGCAGGTCTTCGGAACGCATGCGCTGCAACTGCGGCGCGACCTTGCGGCCGCCGGAAAAGCGCGGCAGCGCGAGCGCGGTGGTCGCGTTCCAGCGCCAGCGCACATTGAAGAGCGGCGCATCGAGCAAAGCCTGCACGAGCACATCGAGCGCGGTCGCCGAGCGCAGATAGCGCGCCACCTCCTGCAACGGGAAGCTGTGGCTGGTCGAGAGCGAGAGCACGATCGCGTCCTCGGTCGCCGCGGCCTGCAACTCGAAATTGAAGGTGCGGCAGAAGCGCTTGCGAAGCGCAAGGCCCCAGGCGCGATTGAGCCGGCTTCCGAAGGGCGAATGGATCACCAGCTGCATGCCGCCCGAGGCATCGAAGAATCGTTCCATGACGATGCGCTGCTGCGTCGGCAGCACGCCCAGCGCCTCGATGGCGCGCCCGAGGTGCTCGACGATCTGGCGTGCGGCCTCCTCGCCCGGTTCCCGTTCCGCGACCAGCCATCGCACGGTCACTTCGGCACCGCTCTCGGCCAGGCTGCGCTCGACTTCGCCGCGCAGGCGCGACACGGCGAAGGACAGCTCGTCGGTGCGGCCCGGCGCCTCGCCGAGCCAGAAGGGGATGTTGGGCGCCGCGCCCTGCGCGTCTTCCACGCGCACGCGGCCGGGCTCGATCTTCAGGATGCGGTAGCTGATGTTGCCGAGCTGGAACACATCGCCGGCCAGGCTCTCGACGGCGAAGTCCTCGTTCACGGTGCCGATCGTCTCGGCCTGCGGTTCGAGCAGCACCGCATAGTCGCCGGTCTCGGGAATGGTGCCGCCCGAGGTCAGCGCGACCAGTCGCGCACCCTTGCGCTCGCGCAGCAGGTGGTGGACTCCGTCGCGATGCACGTAGCCGGCACGCGGGCCGTGGCGTGTGGTGAAACCCTCGGCCAGCATGCGCACGACGGCGTCGAAGCGCTCGCGCCCGAGATGCGCGTAAGGCATGGCGCGACGAACCAATGCGAACAACGCGTCTTCCTCCCATTCGCGACAGGCGGTTTCGGCCACGATCTGCTGGGCCAGCACATCCAGCGGCGCGACCGGAATGTGCAGCGCATCGAGCTCGCCGCGCCGCACCGCATCGAGCAGTGCGGCGCACTCCACCAGTTCGTCGCGCGTCTGCGGAAAGAGCCTTGCCTTGGGCACGCCGCCCACCGCATGGCCCGCGCGTCCGGCACGTTGCAGGAAGGTCGCGATGGAGCGCGGCGAGCCGAGCTGGCACACGAGTTCGACCTCGCCGATGTCCAGGCCCAGTTCGAGCGAGGCGGTCGCGACCAGCACGCGCAGTTCGCCGCTCTTGAGCCGGCGCTCGGCCTCCAGCCGCGCGTCCTTCGCCAGGCTGCCGTGATGCGCCGCCACCGCCGCCTTGCCGAGGCGCTCGCCCAGATGCCGCGCGGCACGCTCGGCCATGCGCCGCGTGTTCACGAAGACCAGCGTGGTGCGATGGGCGAGCACCAGTTCGGCCAGCCGGCCGTAGACCTGCTCCCACTGGTCGTTGGACATCACCGCTTCGAGCGGCGTGGGCGGCAGTTCGAGCGCCAGGTCGCGCCGCTTCGCATAGCCGATGTCGACGATCGCGCAGTCGGCCTTCCCCTTCTTCGTCGCGCCCGCGCCGACGAGGAATCGCGCGACCGCGTCGATCGGCTTCTGCGTCGCCGACAGCCCGATGCGCACCAGCGGCCGGTCGACGAGGGCCTGCAGCCGTTCCAGCGTGAGCGCGAGATGGCTGCCGCGCTTGGTGGCGGCCACCGCATGGATCTCGTCGACGATGACCGTGCGCACCGTCGAGAGCATGCGCCGCCCCGATGCCGAGCCGAGCAGCACGTACAGCGACTCCGGCGTGGTCACGAGAATGTGGGGCGGCCGGCGCAGGCTCTGCTGGCGCTCGCGGGCCGGCGTGTCGCCGGTGCGCGCCGCGGCGCGGATCGGCACATCCGGCAGGCCGAGCGCGGCAAGTTCCGCGCGAATGCCGGCAAGCGGCGCTTCGAGGTTCAGATGGATGTCGTTCGACAAGGCCTTGAGCGGCGACACGTAGACCACCATGGTCTGGTCGGGCAGTCCCTCGGGCTGCAGGCCCTGGCGGACCAGCTCGTCGAGCGCGGCCAGAAAGGCGGTCAGGGTCTTGCCCGAACCGGTCGGCGCCGCCACCAGCGTGTGGCGGCCGGCGCGGATCGCCGGCCATGCGGCAACCTGGGCCTCGGTCGGTCCGGCGAAGGTACGGCCGAACCAGCGGCCCACGGCGGGATGGAAATTCTGAAGCGGCATGTGACGCGAGGGCCACTGTGACACAGGCTTCGACCCGCGTCCGGCGCACGGGAAATACCGGCCGCCCTTGGCGCGCCGGCCCGAAGCCGGCAGCGCGCAAGATCCCTCAGCCTTCCGTCGCCACGCCGCGCGTGCGCCAGGCGCCGTAGATCGCGAGCGCGCCCGGCACGAGGATCAGCGCCCAGATGATCTTGTCGAGGTGCTGCTTGACGAAGGCGAAGTTGCCGAAGAAGTATCCCGCGCTGCAGATGCCCACCACCCACAACAGCGCGCCCGCGATGTTGTAGACGCTGAACTTGGCGCGGCCCATGTCGGCCACCCCCGCCACGAAGGGCGCGAAGGTGCGGATGAAGGGCATGAAGCGCGCCAGCACGACCGTGATGCCGCCATAGCGCTCATAGAAGGCATGCGCCTGGTTGAAGGCCCGGCGATTGAAGAAGCGCGAGTCTTCCCATTGGAAGACCTTCGGGCCGAAGAAGCGTCCGATGCTGAAGTTGCACTGGTCGCCCACGACGGCGGCCACGAGCAGGATCGGCACCGCGGCCGAATAGCTCATCAGCCCGGCGCCGCACAGCGCCCCCACGATGAACAGCAGCGAGTCCCCTGGCAGGAAGGGCATCACCACGACGCCGGTTTCGACGAAGATGATCAGGAACAAGAGCGCGTAGACCCACGCGCCGTAGGCCATGACGAAGGCTTCGAGGTGTTTGTCGACATGCAGGATGAAGTCGACGAGAAAGCTGATGATTTCCATGGGCCCGCATTATCCTGACGCGCCGGGGGCCTCCTTCTAGAATGCCCCCGTGAGTGCCCTCCCCTTTTCCCACGCGTCCGCCGGACGCCGGCCGATCCGAGAACTTCCCGACGAGCTGATCAGCCAGATCGCGGCCGGCGAGGTGGTGGAGCGGCCCGCGTCCGTGGTGCGAGAACTGCTCGACAACGCGCTCGATGCCGGGGCACGCCAGATCACGGTGCGGCTCGCGGCCGGCGGCGTGCGGCTGATCTCGGTCGAGGACGACGGGCAGGGACTGCCGCGCGACGAATTGCCGCTCGCCCTGCGCCGCCATGCGACCAGCAAGATCGCCAGCCTCGGCGAACTCGAAACGGTCGGCACGATGGGATTCCGCGGCGAGGCGCTGGCCGCCATCAATGCCATCGCCGAACTGAGCCTGCATTCGCGCGTCGAAGGCGCCGACGGAGCCTTCGCGCTCGACGGCCGCACCGGCGAGCTGCGGCCGGTGGCGCGCGCCACCGGCACCACCGTCGAGGTACGCGAACTCTTTTTCGCGACGCCGGCACGGCGCAAGTTCCTGAAGACCGACGCGACCGAACTCGCGCATTGCATCGAGGCCGTGCGCCGCCATGCGCTGGCGCGTCCGGAGGTCGGCTTCGCCGTCTGGCACGAAGGCCGGCTGATCGAGCAATGGCGGCCCGCCTCCACGCTCGACCAGCGGCTGGCCGATGCGCTGGGCGAGGATTTCGTGGCGCAGAGCGTCGCGGTGGACCATCACGCGGGCGCGGTGCGCGTGAGCGGCCGCGCCGGCATCCCCGATGCGGCGCGCGCGCGCGGCGACCAGCAGTTCTTCTATGTCAACGGCCGCTTCGTGCGCGACAAGGTGCTGTCCCATGCGGTGCGCGCCGCGTACGAGGATGTGCTGCACGGCCAGCGGCAGCCGATCTACGCGCTGTACCTCGAGATCGATCCGTCGCGTGTCGACGTGAACGTCCACCCGACCAAGATCGAAGTGCGCTTCCGCGACGGGCGGGAGGTCCACCAGGCCGTGCGCCATGCGATCGAAAGCGCGCTCGCGGCGCCGCGAGCGGGCGAAGCGCCCCCGCCGTCCGCGGCGGAACCCTACTTCAAGCCGCGCGCGCCCGCCGCCGCGACCGGGGCGGCGTGGACCCAGCCCGCCATCCGTTTCGGCAGCGAGCGAGGCATCGGCGACGCGGCGGCGATGTGGCCGGTCACGCGGCGCGAAGAGATGCCGCCCGCAGCCCGCGATCCCGGCGACAGCGCAACGCCGTGGCCTGCCTCGATGGCCGGCGGTGCAGCGCCGTCCGAGGGTTTTTCGGTCCGCGAGGCCGCACCGGCCGATGCCTCCTTCGGTGCCGATCCGGGCAGGAGCGCCGACGCCAGCGCAGGCGCGGATGCGGACGCCTGGCCCCTGGGCCGCGCGCTCGCGCAGCTCCAGGGTGTCTACATCCTGGCCGAGAACCGCCATGGCCTGGTGATCGTCGACATGCATGCGGCGCACGAGCGCATCGTGTACGAGGGCCTCAAGGCACAGCTGGACGGTGCCGCGATCGCGAGCCAGCCGCTGTTGATCCCGACCACCTTCGCCGCGACCCCGCAGGAAATCGCGACCGCCGAGGCCGCCGGCGAGGCGCTGGCTTCGCTGGGCCTCGAGATCACTCCCTTCTCGGCGCGCACGCTTGCGGTGCGCGCGGTGCCGTCGACACTGGCCGACGGCGATGCGGTCGAACTGGCGCGCCGCGTGCTCGCCGAGCTGGCCAATCACGATGCCAGCACCGTGGTGCAGCGGGCCCGGAACGAGCTGCTGTCGACCATGGCCTGCCATGGCGCGGTGCGCGCCAACCGGAAGCTGACCCTCGACGAGATGAATGCATTGCTGCGCCAGATGGAAGCAACCGAGCGTTCGGACCAGTGCAACCACGGTCGGCCGACCTGGCGCCAGGTGTCGATGCGCGAGCTCGACGCGCTGTTCATGCGCGGCCGCTGAGCCCCAGAGGGCCGCCTTTTCCCTTTCTTACATTCGGCCCGACCGGTACGCCGGCAGGCCGGATTGGCCGATTTCCGTGCATTTCCTGGCAATTCGAGCCCGGATCCAGGGTTTTCACGGGTCATCGAGACGCCCGGCACAGCCGTTGCTATGAAACGTCAACTGAACTTTCACTCCCGTCCGCCTGTCTGTCTGTTTTCCGGCAACGCATGAAATCCTGGTCCCTCTTCGCATCTGCTACCGCCCTGGTTGCCTTGCTGGCGGGCGGCTGTTCGACCCTCGACGAGCAGCAGCGGGAATGGATCTTCCAGCCCAGCGACCGCAGCTGGGGCAATTCGGAAGCCATGAGCGAGGGCATGGACCAAGTCTGGATCGACTTCAAGTCCTCCCTGACGAACGAGCCGGTGCGCCTGAATGGCCTGTGGCTGGGCGGCGAGCCGGAGACGCCGGACACACCGGTGCTGCTCTACCTGCACGGCGCCAAGTACAACGTGGCCGGCTCGGCGCCGCGCATGCGCCGCATGCACGAGCTGGGCTTCGCGGTGCTGGCCATCGACTACCGCGGGTTCGGCAAGAGCTCCAAGGGCCTGCCCTCGGAAGATTCGGCGCGCGAAGATGCGCTGGCCGCCTGGAAATGGCTCGCCGAACGCCATCCGAAGCAGCATCGCTACATCTTCGGCCATTCGCTGGGCGGCGCGATCGGCATCGACCTGGCGTCCCGCGTGTCGGACGAAAGCGGCGTCATCGTCGAAAGCAGCTTCACCTCGATCGCCGACGTGGTCAGCAGCTTCAAGTGGGGCTGGCTGCCCTTGCGGCCCCTCATCACTCAGCGCTTCGAGGCCATCAGCAAGATCAAGGACGTCCATGCACCGCTGCTGGTGGTGCACGGCACCGCCGACAGCCTGATCAATCCCACGCTGGGCCGCAAGCTCTATGACGCCGCCCCGGGGCCGAAGATGTTCGTGCTGGTCAAGGGCGGGTCGCACCACGACGCCAATTCGATCGGCCAGGCGCAATACCGCGCGGCGCTCGCGCAGCTGTTCCGCATGAAGGAGCCGCCTGACGAGGCCGCCGGTGACGGCAGCGCGGTGCCGAGCGCATCGGCATCGTTGGCCGACTCGCGCAAGGGCAACGTGCACGACGTGCCGCCCCATCCCGCCGTCCCCGCCATCTGAGGCGCATCGGACCAGCGGGCGCAGCGCGCTCCCGCTTTGATACCCTTGGGCGCATGCCGCCCCACGCGCTCCGCGCCCCCTTCATCCGGCCGACCGCCGGATCCCCGAATCCAGCACACGATGCGCCGCGACATGGCTGCTGACTCGTCCTCCCCGGCGCTGCGCTACCTGGCCCTCGCGGGCCCGACCGCCGCCGGCAAGACCGCCGCCGCGCTCGCGATCGCGCGCAGCCGTCCGACCGAGATCATCAGCGTCGATTCGGCCCTGGTCTATCGCGGCATGGACATCGGCACCGCCAAGCCCTCGCCCGCAGAGCGGGCCGAAGTGCCCCATCACCTGATCGACATCCGCGATCCGCGCGAACCCTACAGCGCCGCCGCCTTCGTGCAGGACGCGCGGCGGCTGATCGCCGAGATTGCGGCGCGCGGCAGGCTGCCGCTGCTCGTGGGCGGCACGATGCTCTACTTCAAGGCGCTGGCCGAAGGAATCGATCCGATGCCCTCGGCCGATGCGCAATTGCGCGGCCGCCTCGAAGCCGAAGCGGCGGCGGTCGGCTGGCCGGCGATGCATGCGCGGCTGGCCCAGGTCGATCCGGCGACGGCGGCCCGGCTCGCGCCCAACGACAGCCAGCGCATCCAGCGTGCGCTGGAGGTGTGGCATGCGAGCGGACATCCGATGTCCCGCTTTCACGGTGCAGGCAGCGCCGGCGGCATTCGGCCACTGGCGCTGCTGTCGCTCGAACCCACCGATCGCGCCTGGCTGCACGAGCGCATCGCCGCGCGCTTCGACGCCATGCTCGCGGCGGGCTTCCTCGCCGAAGTGGAAGCCCTGCGCGCGCGTGGCGACCTGAACGCCGACCTGCCCTCGATGCGCAGCGTGGGCTATCGCCAGGCCTGGGAGGCGCTCGACGGCCTGTGGCCGATGGCGGAGCTGCGCGAGCGCGGGATCGCCGCCACGCGCCAGTTGGCCAAGCGGCAGATCACCTGGCTGCGCAGCATGCCCGAACGCCATGTGATCCCCTGCGAGGCGCCGGACGCGATCGAGCGCGTCGTGCAACGGGCGCGCGAATTCGCATGACGCTCTGCATCACCGACCTCGGCAAGCACTACGGCGAGTCGCCCGTGTTCGAGCATGTGTCGCTCGACGTCGGCTCGGGCGAGTTCGTCGCCATCGTCGGAGAGTCCGGCGTCGGCAAGTCCACGCTGCTCAACTGCATGGCGGGACTCGACCACTGGGACGCAGGTACCGTCGTGTGCGACGGCATCGACATCGGCGCGCTCGACGCCGAAGCGCGCGCACGCTGGCGCCGCGCGCACGTGGGCTTCGTGTTCCAGGCCTTCCATGTGCTGCCGCATCTGGACGTGGCGCAGAACGTGGCCCTGCCGCTGATGCTCCTGCATCGCAGCGGCCCCGAGTGGGATGCGCGGGTCGCGCAGATGCTCGACGCGGTCGGCCTCGCGGGGCTGGGCGAACGCCTGCCCCAGCAGTTGAGCGGCGGCCAGTTGCAGCGCGTGGCCATCGCGCGCGCGCTCGTGCATCGCCCCTCCCTGCTGCTGGCCGACGAGCCCACCGGCAATCTCGATCCCACCACCGCCGCGCGCGTGATGGATGTGCTCATCGCGCAGACGCGCGAGCACGGCGCCTCGCTGGTGCTCGTCACCCATTCCGAAGCCGCCGCCGCGCGGGCCGACCGCGTGCTGCACCTGAGCGCGGACGGCATCCGCAGCGCGCCGCTTCCGGCCTGACGGCCCGGGACAGGCACTGCCCCACTGCCGCGCATCCGCATATCCATACGCGCTTTTGTTCGTTGTAGCGCCTCTTGCCGCCGACTAAGGTCGCCGCTTTGCAATGCAATGAGGACGATCGACCATGGGTGCCAGACAGTTCGGCTTCGAACCGCTATCGGGGGCCGCCGGCTCGGTGAGACACGAGGCCGATGTGCTCGTCATCGGCGGCGGCCCGGCGGGGACCTGGGCGGCGGTATCGGCAGCGGCGCAGGGCGCCCGGGTCGTGCTGGCGGACAAGGGCTTTTGCGGCACCTCGGGCGCCACCGCGCCGTCGGGCACCGGTCTATGGCACGTGCCGCCGGACGGCCAGGCGCGTGAAAAAGCCAAGGCCAGCCGTTATGCGATGGGCGGCGAACTGGCCGAGCACGCCTGGATGGACCGCGTGCTGGCACAGACATGGGACAACGTGGAACGGCTCAAGGCATGGGGCTATCCGTTCCCGGTCGACGACGAGGGCCAGCTGCGCTGCACCTCGCTGCAGGGTCCGGAGTACATGCGGCTCATGCGCAAGCAGGCCAAGTCGGCCGGAGCACGCATCCTCGACCACAGTCCGGCGCTCGAATTGCTGGTCGACGAACAAGGCACCGTGTGCGGCGCCACCGGCGTGAACCGCCAGACCGGCGACACGTGGGTGGCGCGTGCGGGTGCGGTGGTGATCGCCACCGGCGGTTGCGCCTTCCTGAGCAGGGCCCTGGGCTGCAACGTGCTGACCGGCGACGGGCTGCTGATGGCCGCCGAAGTCGGCGCGGCCTTGTCGGGCATGGAGTTCTCCAATTCCTACGGGCTGGGCCCGGCGTTCTCGTCGGTGACGAAGTCGCTGTTCTACAACTGGGCCACTTTCTACACGGCCGACGGCCAGCCGATCGAAGGTGCGGGCTCGTCCAAAGGACGCGGCGTGATCGCGCAGACCCTGCAGACGCAGCCGGTGTTCGCCTGCATCGACCGCGCCGATCCGCAGATCCGCGCATGGATGCGGGTCGCGCAACCCAACTTCTTCGTGTCCTTCGACCGCCAGGGCATCGACCCCTTCACCCAGCACTTTCCCGTGACGCTTCGCCTCGAAGGCACGGTGCGCGGCACCGGCGGACTGCATCTGGTCGACCAGGACTGCTCCACCTCGGTGGCAGGCCTGTACGCCGCGGGCGATGCGGCCACGCGTGAACTGATCTGCGGCGGCTTCACCGGCGGCGGTAGCCACAACGCCGCCTGGGCCCTGTCGTCGGGCTTCTGGGCTGGCGCCGGCGCGGCCGCCTTCGGACGCGGCGCGCGCGCCGCGTCCACCCGGGTCGCACTGCGCGCCGGGGGCGTGGCCCTGTCCAGCCGCGGCGCGGCGCCCAGCGACAGCCAGGCCATGGTGCGAGCCGTGCAGGACGAGGTGTTTCCGATCGAACGGAACTGGTTCCGCGAAGGCGACACATTGCACGAATCGCTCGGCCGCCTCGATGCGCTCTGGGTCCGCCTGCGCTCGAGCGCACCGGCCGCGAACGCCACCGAGGCGGTGCGGGCGCGCGAAGCCGCTGCGATGCTGGCCACCTCGCGATGGATGTACCGAAGCGCTCTGCAACGCACGGAGACACGCGGCATGCATCGCCGCCGCGAGCACGGCGCGCTCGATCCGACGCAACGCCATCGGCTGCTCAGCGGCGGACTCGACGAGGTCTGGGTACATCGGCATGCGGTGACCGAGGGGGCGATCGCATGATCGAGATCGTCGACCCCGTTCGCTGCACGGCCTGCAACATCTGCGTGAGCGCCTGCCCGACCAACGTGTTCGAGACGACACCGGACGGACCGCCCCGCATCGCGCGCCAGGGCGATTGCCAGACCTGCTTCATGTGCGAGCTGTACTGCCCGGAAGACGCGCTGTACGTCGCACCGATCGCCGATCGAAGCGCCGATCCGGCCGAGCGCGATGCCGCGGCCAAGGCGCTGATGGGCAGCTACCGCAGCGCCATCGGCTGGGGGCGCGGCCGCGAATCGACGGCCTCCCTGGACGCGAGCTTCGAGTTGCTGATTCGCGCCCACTGACTTCTTCCATCGATACGGATTCCTCGATGTCTCTCTCTTTCCACGCCCGTCATTCACTCACTCGCCGCCGCGTACTGGGCGGCGCCCTCGCCGCCGCGGCGGCAGGCCTTGCACCGTCGCTGTCCATGGCGCAAGGCGCCGACAAGGTCCTGAGGCTCGGCTTCATCGGACCGGGCAGGAAGCCGGCCGCCGCCACAGGCTGGGCATTGCAACAGGGGCAACTGCTTCGCGAACTCGCACCGCTCGGCTTCAAGGACATCGTGACCCGCAACTTTCCCAACGGTCCGGACTTGAATGAAGCCTTCCTCGCCGACGCACTGGATGTCGGCATCTACGGCGACACGCCGGCAATCGTCGCCCGCTCGAAAGGACTTGAGGACCAGTTGATCGGCTTCGACGCCGTCGGCATGAACGTGTGGCTGCTGACGCCGCGCGGCGGCGTGCGCAGCGTGAAGGAACTCGAAGGCAAGTCGATCGGCGTGGCCCGGGGCTCCTACATGCACCGCTACGTGCTCGGGCTGCTGAAGGAACACGGCCTGCAGCGATCCGTGAAAGTGATCCACATGTTCCCGCGCGACGGCGAGGCGGCGCTCGACCAGGGCTCGATCGCGGCCTTCGCAGCGCAGATCGATGTCGGCCCGCTGCTCGCATCCCGGGGCTACCCGGTGATCGACGAAGCCGCGAAACATCCGACACTGCTCGGTACGTCGGTGATCGTGGCGTCGAAGAAGGTGTTGGCGGCCTCGCCGGATCTGCCGGCGGCCTTGAGCCGGGCGCGCCACGCGGCCCTGCACGACATTCATCAGGACAGCGAGCGCTACTACGCGTTCCATTCCGAGGTCAGCGGCTTTCCGCTGGCGGCGGTGAAGGCCTCGCATCCCCTGAGCCAGTTCCCTCGGGAGGCCTATCCGGCCCAGGGCCTGGCGCTGCTCGAGGAGGTCAAGAAGTTCCTGCTGGCCGAGAACCTGGTGAGCCAGGATTTCGCCATCAGCCAGTGGCGGGTCGCCAACGCGTGAGCAGGCAGTCTTCTCGTTCCGGCAGACGGCCGGCGACCCTGGCATGACGGCAGCGGCCATCGGCACCCAGGCGGGATCGCCCCCCGCGACCGCTGCAGGGGCGCTTCGGCCTCGGCGAAGCGGCCGGCTCGCAGGCATCGCCCGGCGCATGCTCGTCGTCGCGCTGCTTCTGGTGGTCTGGCAATGCGCTTCGTGGTTCGGCTGGGTCAACGTGCAGACCCTCGCGTCGCCCGCCGAGGTGTGGCACGCGGGCGCGACGCTGTGGAGTTCCGGCGAGCTGGTGCCGAGCATCCTGGTGTCCCTGCGCCGCGTCAGCATCGGCCTGCTCATCGGCGTGTCGATCGGCACCGCCCTCGGCGTGGTCGCCGGCCTGTCGCGAATCGGCGAGGAGATCGTCGACGCACCCCTGCAGATGCTGCGCGCCCTGCCCTTCCTCGGACTGCTGCCCTTGCTCATCGTGTGGCTCGGCATCGGCGAAGGCATCAAGGTCGGGCTGGTGGTCATCGGCGTGATCTTTCCGATCTACCTCAACCTTCACAAAGGCATACGGGCGGTCGACCCGCGCTTCGCCGAGTTGACGAAGGCCTGCGGCGTGAGCCGCCGGGGCCTCATCCGGTGGGTGATCCTGCCCGGCGCGTGGCCCTCGTTCCTGATCGGCCTGCGCTACTCGCTCGGCATCGCATGGCTGTCGCTGGTGGTCACCGAAGCGGTGAATGCCGACGCCGGCATCGGCTACCTGATCCAGCAGGGGCAGCAGTTCCTGCAGACGGACGTGATCGTGCTCGGCCTCGTCATCTACGCGCTGCTCGGGCTGGTGCTGGAGGGGCTCGTGCGCCTGATCGAGTGGCACACCCTGAGCTGGCGACGGGACTTCGTTTCCGCATGAACGACGCGCAGACTCGTCCTTCGTCTTCCGCCGCCGTGACGGCCCGCGGCGTCGGCCGCGCCTTCGATGGCCGCACCGTGCTGCGCGACATCCACCTGACGATCGCGCCGGGCGAATTCCTGGCCATCGTCGGCAAGAGCGGCTGTGGCAAGAGCACGCTGCTGCGCGCTATCGGCGGGCTCGACCAGGACTTCACCGGCGAGCTGCATGTGAACGGCGCCGTGGCATTCGGCTTCCAGGACGCCCGGCTCCTGCCCTGGGCGCGGGTCTGGGAGAACGTGGTGTTCGGCCTCCACGGACCTCGATCAGCGCTTCGCGCCAAGGCGCTCGAAGCGCTGGCCGCCGTCGATCTCGCCGCCCGCGCCGACGCCTGGCCGCGAACGCTTTCCGGCGGCGAGGCGCAACGCGCCGCGCTGGCGCGCTGCCTCATCCGCGAACCCGCCGTGCTGCTGCTGGACGAACCATTCGGCGCGCTCGATGCGCTGACCCGCCTGCGCATGCACGCCCTGGTCAACGGCTTGTGGCGCGACAAGGGCTTCGCCGTCGTGCTCGTCACCCACGACGTCGAAGAAGCCGTCCTGCTGGCCGACCGCATCGCGGTGCTGGACAGCGGCCGCGTCGCGGACCTGTTTCCGATCGAGCTGTCCCGCCCGCGTTCGCGCATCGACGAACGCTTCGAGGCGGCACGGCTGCGCATCCTCGAAGACCTCGGCGTCCTTGAACTCGACGCCGCCCTCAGTGCCCACGAGAAGACATCATGACCACCACCCGATTCGGCATCTGGGCGCCTGTCTACGGCGCCTGGGGCAGCTACCAGCATCCCGGCGACCCGCCCGATGCCAGCTACAGACGCAGCCGCGATCTGGTCGTGCGTGCCGAAGCGCTCGGCTTCGACTCGGCGCTCCTCGCCCAGCACATCGTCAATCCGTCGTTCAAGGACGCAGCCATCCTCGAAACCTGGACTGCGGCCGCCGGCATCGCCGAAGCGACCGAACGCATCGAACTCATCGCGGCCATCAAGCCGCTGCTCTTCCATCCGGGTGTGCTGGCCAAGATGGCGCTCGGCATCGACGACATCAGCGGCGGCCGCCTGGCCATCAACCTGGTGAGCGCATGGTTCCGGCCCGAGATGGGCCGGCTGGGCATCGAGATGCCCGCGCATGACGCCCGGTACGCCTATTCCTCCGAGTGGATCGAGGTCGTCACCCGGCTCTGGTCCGGCGAGACCATCGACCATGCCGGGGCGCACTTCCACCTCGAAGGCCTGCGCCTCGTTCCCGGTCCGCGCCATGGGCGCCGGCCGGCGATCTATCTGGGTGGCGAGTCGGAACCCGCGCGCCGGCTCGCCGCCGATGCCGCCGATGTCTTCTTCATCAACGGCCGTCCGCTGCCGGACATCGTCGAACTCGTCAACGACCTGCGCGGACGGCCACGCCGCGGTGTCCCCCTGCGATTCGGCATGGCCGGCTTCGTCATCGCCCGCGAGACACAGGCCGAAGCGCAGGCCGAGTACGAGCGGCTGCAGGCGCTGGCCGACCTCGACGACCGGTCGGCCATTGCCCTGGGCGTCGATCCGGAGGCCGCCATGTTCAAGGTCGGCACCGGCCACAAGAGGGTGGGCACCAACGGTGGCACCTACGCCGGCTTGATCGGCAGCTACGACCAGGTGGCCGCCAGGATCGACGCCTTCGCCGAGGCCGGCATCGAGCTGTTCATGCTGCAGTTCCAGCCGCTGGAAGCCGAGTTGGAGCGCTTTGCCGCCGAGGTCGCGCCGCGCGTGAAGAGCCGCCGGCCTGACTGAGGACCGCTTGACGCTGCCGCGCGAGCACTCGCCGTTTTTCACTCCAAGGACACACACCGTGCCACCGTTTCTCCCCGCTGCCCGCCGGCCCGCCGGCGCCCTGCTCTCGATCGCCCTCGCGGCCATGCTCGTCGCATGCGGCAAGAGCACCGAACCAGCGCCGCCCTCGAGCAAACTCGACCCCGACAAGCCCGTCACGCTCGTCGTCGGCGTGCCGCGCAACTTCGGCTATCTGAGCACCCTGTGGGCCAGGGACGCGCAGGCGCCCGGCGTCAGGATCGAATACAAGTACTTTCCCAACTTCATCGACATGCTCACCGCCTTCAACGGCGGCCAGCTCGACATCACCGAGATCGGCGACGTGGGTGCTGCCCAGTCCTTCACCGCCGGCAAGGGCAACATCAGGGTGATCGCGGTCACCCGGCCGAACCCCGGCAACACCGGACTGCTGGTGGCCAAGGAGAGCCCCTACCGGAAGTTCGCCGACCTGAAGGGCAAGCAGCTCCTGTTCCTCAAGTCGACCAACACCTACCTCGCGCTCAAGCACCAGATTGCGGACGCCGGGCTGAAGGAATCGGACTTCAGGATCGTCGAACTCGCCGGCCCGGCCGCGGTGAAGGCATTCCAGACAGGGCAGGTCGACGGCTACTACACCATCGATCCCAACCTCGCCGATGTCGTCGAGAAAACCGGCGCGCGCCTGATCTCGGACGGCAGGGACCAGCGCATCCAGAACCTGTATCCCTACGTCGCGCAGAAGAAGGTGATCGAGGAAAAGAAGGAGGCGCTGGCCGCCTTCGTCCAGGTGCTGGCCGACACCATCGCCTGGGCGCAGGCCCATCCTGACGAGCAGGCCAGCATCCTCGCGCCGAAGATCCAGTTCAGCGAGTCGGCCATCAAGACCACCTTCGGCCGGGGTGCGAAGGCCTTGCAACCGATCGACGATCGCTTCCTCGCCGAACAGCAGGCCAACTTCGACGAGTTGCTCGGCGCCGGGGTCCTGAAGGAAGCCGTCAAGGCCGGGGATCTCTACCTCACCGACTTCAACGGCAGCATCACGCCATCGGGCCCGGCTTCGAAGTAGCGATCCGGCGATCAGCCTTTGGCGAGCAGTTCCGCGTAGCGCGCCAGGTCCACGTTCCCGCCGCTCACCACCACGCCGACCCGCGCACCGCGGATCGCCTCGCCGGCCGCGCAGGCGCCCGCGAATGCGAGGCAGCCCGTGGGTTCGACCACGATCTTCATGCGCTCGGCGAAGAAGCGCATCGCCTCCACCAATTGCGCGTCGCTGACGGTGGCGATGTCCTCGACGTCGCGGCGGATGATGGCGAAGGTGTAGTCGCCCAGGTGCTGCGTCTGCGCGCCGTCGGCGATGGTCGCCGGCGTCGCGATGTGGACGATGTGGCCGGCACGCAGCGACTGCTGTCCGTCGTTGCCCGCTTCCGGCTCGACGCCGAACACCCGGCACTCCGGCGACAGCGCGCGCGCCGACAGGGCCGAGCCGCTGGTGAGCCCGCCGCCGCCGAGGCAGACATAGAGCATGTCCAGCGGGCCGGCCTCTTCGATCAGTTCCTTGACCGCGGTGCCCTGGCCGGCGATCACGTCCGGATGGTCGTAGGGCGGGATGAGCGTCATGCCGCGTTCCTCGGCCAGCCGGCGCGTCAGGGCTTCACGGTCTTCCTTGAAGCGGTCGTAGAGGACGACTTCGGCGCCATAGCCCCGGGTGGCCGCGAGCTTGGCCGCGGGCGCATCGGCCGGCATGACGATCAGGGCGGGCATCTGCAGGATGCGCGCCGCGAGCGCGACGGCCTGGGCATGGTTGCCCGAAGAGAAGGCGATCGCACCTGCCTGGCGCTGCGACGCGTCGAATTTCGACAGTGCATTGAAGGCGCCGCGGAACTTGAAGGCGCCCATGCGCTGGAAGTTCTCGCACTTGAAGAAGAACTCGGCACCCCAGCGCGCATCGGCGGTGCGTGAGCGCATCACGGGCGTGCGGTGGGCCTGGCCGTCCAGGCGCGCCGCCGCGGCGAGGACATCGTCGTAGGTCGGAAGTGGAAGCATGGTGGCGTGAGCTTAAGCCCTCGGCGCGACCGTCCGTTCCTTTTTGCCGCCCCGTGTCGAAAGCCCGGCTTGCCAGCCGTCATTGCAATGAGCGATCCTGCTCGACCCGTCTCTATCTCTCTTTCAGACCGGAGGTCCCCATGGAATACATGCTGATGTTCTACCAGCCCAATGCCGAATTCGACCAGAAGCCCGGGCCCGGCTCCGAGGCCTACATGGCGAACTGGATGTCCTACGTGGGCGCGGTGCGCGGCTCCGGCATCGTGCGCGACGGGCACGGCCTGCAGCCGCCGATGACCGGCACCACGCTGCGCGTGCGCGGCGACAAGCGGCAGGTGCAGGACGGCCCCTTCGCCGACGCGAAGGAACAGCTCGGCGGCTATTTCATCATCGACGTGCCGGACCTCGACACCGCCCTCGAATGGGCCGCGCGCGCGCCCTGCGCGAGCACCGGTGGCGTGGAGGTGCGCCCGGTATGGGTGCCGCCCACGGCGTGAGTCCGGCGCCGGCAGAGTCCGCCATGGAGGCCGCCCGCGCGGCGCACGATGCCGCCGAGCGGGCGGCCCGGCAATCCTATGGCCGCCTCGTGGCCATCCTCTCGGCGCGCACGCGCGACATCGCGGCCTCGGAAGACGCGCTGGCCGAGGCCTTCGCGCGTGCCCTCGAACGCTGGCCGCAGGACGGCGTCCCGCTTCAGCCCGACGCATGGCTGCTGAGCGTGGCGCGCCACCGCGTGCTGGATGCGTGGCGCCACCGGCTGGTGCAGGACGAGGCGGCGCAGACCCTGCTGCTGCTGGCCGACGAACTGGCCGACGATCACGGCGAGGGCGCGATGGCCGTGCCGGACGAGCGGCTGCGCCTGCTCTTTGTCTGCGCCCATCCCGCGATCGACGCCGCGGCCCGCGCGCCGCTGATGCTCCAGACCGTGCTCGGCCTGGACGCGGCACGCATGGCCGGCGCCTTCCTGACCGCGCCCGCCACGCTGGGCCAGCGCCTGGTGCGCGCCAAGGCGCGCATCCGCGCCGCCGCCATTCCCTTCGAATTTCCGCGTGCGCGGGACCTGCCGCAGCGCGTGCAGGATGTGCAGGACGGCATCTATGCCGCCTACGGCACCGGCTGGGACGAGGTCGATGGCGGCGACCCCACCCGGCGCGGACTGACCGCGGAAGCCATCGACCTCGGCCGCATCCTGTGCGGCCTGATGCCCGGCGACGCCGAAGCCCACGGCCTGCTCGCGCTGATGCTCTTCTGCGAGAGCCGGGCTGCCGCGCGGCGTGGCGAGGCCGGCGACTACGTGCCGCTGGACCGGCAGGACATCGCGCGCTGGGACGAAGCGATGCGCCAGCAGGCCGAGCAGGCACTGCGGCATGCCGCCGGACTCGGACAACTGGGCGCCTACCAGATCGAGGCCGCGATCCAGTCGGCCCACTGCGCGCGCCGCCTCGGCGCCGAGGTGCCGGCCGATGCGCTGGTGGCCCTGTACGACGCGCTGCTGGCCCTGCGCCCGGGCATTGGCGCACGCGTGAGCCGCGCCTGCGCGATCGCCTCGGCGCAAGGCCATGCCGCAGGGCTGCGCGCGCTCGACGAGATGTCGCCGGCCGAGATCGCCAACTACCAGCCCTTCTGGGCAGCGCGCGCGCACCTGCTCGGCCAGGCCGGGCAACTCGACGCCGCACGCGAAGCCTACGCACGCGCCTCCGGCCTGAGCACCAGTCCGGCCATACGGGCCTACCTCGCTGCCGAGGCCGCGCGACTCTGACACCCGGGCCGCGGCGCATCGCGCAGAATCGGCGCCATGCGCGCCCTGCTCCTCACCTTCTCCTGGCAGGAACTCCGCCACCATCCGTGGCGCAACGCGGCGGCGGTTCTGGCGGTGATGCTGGGCGTCGCGCTGGCCTTTTCGGTGCAGTTGATCAACAGCTCGGCGCTGGCCGAGTTCTCCAGCGCCGTGCGCTCGGTCAACGGCCAGCCCGACCTCGAACTGCGAGCGGCGCAGGATGGTTTCGACGAGGCGCTTTTCGCGCTGGTTGCGCACCAGCCGCAGGTGGCGCTGGCGAGCCCGGTGCTCGAAGTGCAGACGATGGCGCTGATCGGCGAACGGCGCCTCCCCTTGCGCGTGCTGGGCGTGGACGCGCTCGCGGTGGCGGCCGTGGCGCCCTCGCTGATGCCGCAGCCCGGGCCGGACATGGATCGTCTGGCGGTGTTCGCACCGGGCACCGTCTTCCTCAATGCCGCCGCGCGCGAAGCCCTGGGCCGGCCGGCCGCAACGCTGCAGGTTCGCGTCGGCACACAGTGGCGGCCGCTGCAGGTGGCCGGCGAGGTCAACGCCGGCGGCGCGGCGCTCGCGGTCATGGACATCGGCGCGGCGCAGGACTTGTTCGAGCGCGGCGGCCAGCTCACGCGCATCGACCTGCGGCTGGCCGCCGGCACCGATCACGCGGCCTTCATCCGCGCGCTGCGCGCCTTGCCGCAATGGCCGGCGGCGATCCGCATCGCGGAGCCGGGCGATGCGGCCGAGCGGGTCAGCAATCTCTCCCGCGCCTACCGCGTGAACCTGACGGTGCTTGCGCTGGTCGCGCTTTTTACCGGTGCCTTCCTGGTGTTCTCAGTGCTCGCGCTCAGCGTCGCGAAGCGGGCCCAGCAGTTCGCGCTGCTGGGCGTGCTCGGGCTGACGGGGCGGGAACGGATGCGACTGGTGCTGGCCGAGTCCCTGGTGCTGGGCCTGGTCGGCAGCGCGGCCGGCATCGCGCTCGGCGCCGGGCTCGCGGCCTTCGCCTTGCGGGTGCTGGGCGGCGACCTGGGAGGCGGCTACTTCGAAGGCGTGGCGCCCACACTGCAATGGCACGGGTCGGCGGTGCTGCTGTACGGCGCCCTGGGCGTGCTGGCGGCGCTGGTCGGCGGCTGGTGGCCCGCGCGAGCGGCGCAAGCCCTGCCTGAAGCGCAGACCTTGAAGGGACTGGGCGCGGCCCCGCTGCGTCCCGGCGCCCACCGCATTGCGCTGATGCTGGTCGTCGCCGGCGCGGCACTGGCGATGGCGCCGCCGCTCTTCGGCATTCCGATCGCGGCCTATCTGTCGGTGGCCTGCCTGCTGATCGGCGGCATCACCGCACTGCCCTGGCTGATCGCGCTGCTCTACGACCGTCTGGCCCCCTTGTTCTCGCGGCGCCTGCTGCCGCTGCTCGCCATCGAGCGCGCGCGGCGCATGCGCGGCACGGCCGCGGTGGCGGTGAGCGGCGTGGTCGCAAGCCTGAGCCTGGCCGTGGCACTGACGGTGATGGTGGCGAGCTTCCGCGATTCGGTCACGCGCTGGCTCGACGTGGTGCTGCCGGCCGACCTCTATGTGCGCAGCGCGGGCGGCGGCCCGGGCGCCAATCCGGCCACGGGTTTCTCGCCCGACTTCGTGCGCGCCGTGGCCGCCCTGCCCGGCGTGGCGCGCACCGGCACGCTGCGGACGCGCCCCCTGCTGCTCGATCCGGTGCGCCCGCCGGTCACGCTGATCGGGCGCAGTTTCGACGTCGATGCGGAACGCACGCTGCCCCTCCTCGGCCCCGCGCTGCCGGTGCCGCCGGGTGCGATCGGCATCTATGTCAGCGAGGCCATGGTCGATCTCTACGGCGCGCGTCCCGGCACGATGTTCAGCCCGCTCTCGACCGCCTGGGAAGGCGGCGAGACCGGTGCGGCCTCGCCGCGCTTCTTCGTCGCGGGCGTCTGGCGCGACTATGTGCGGCAGTTCGGCGCGATCACGCTCGACGTGCGCGACTTCGAACGCCTCACCGGCGACCACAGCGCGAGCGACGTGGCGGTCTGGCTCGCGCCCGGCGCCGATGCGGGGACCGTGCAGCAATCGATCCGCGCCCTCGCGGCGCCGGAGGCCGGTCCGGGCGATGCGGTACAGATCGACTCCGTGGCCGCCATTCGCGCGAGTTCGCTGCGCATCTTCGATCGCAGCTTCGCCGTCACCTACTGGCTGCAGGCCGTGGCCATCGCCATCGGCCTGTTCGGCATCGCGGCCAGCTTCAGCGCGCAGGTGCTGGCGCGGCGCAAGGAATTCGGCCTGCTGGCGCATCTGGGGTTCACTCGCACGCAGGTGCTCGCGGTGGTTGCAGGCGAAGGCGCGGCCTGGACCGCGATCGGTGCAATCGCGGGCCTGGGCCTCGGCCTCGCGGTGGCGGTGGTGCTTGTGAAGGTGGTGAATCCGCAGAGCTTCCACTGGACCATGGACCTGATGCTCCCCTGGCTGCGCCTGGGCCTGCTGTGCGCCGCCGTGGTCGCGGCCGGCACCATCACCGCATGGGTCGCCGGACGTGCCGCCGCGGGGCGCGATGCGGTGCTGGCGGTCAAGGAGGACTGGTGAGAATGCGCCCGCCCATGCCCCCCACCGTCGCATCGACTCCCCTCTCGCGCGGCGGCTCGCAGCCCGCAGGCCCGACACGCCGGGCGCTGCTCCTGCTGACGATGGGCGGACTCGCGCCCCCCCTCGCATGGGCACTGCCGCCGCGCGTGCTGCGCTTCCCGCGCGACTTCGGCAGCCATCCGGAATTCAGGACCGAGTGGTGGTACATCACCGGCCATGCCCGCTCCGGGACGCGGGAGTTCGGCTTCCAGCTCACCTTCTTCCGCTCGCGGGTGGAGAGCACGCAGTCCCTGCACTCCGCCTTCGCCGCGCGGCAACTGCTCTTCGCGCACGCGGCGGTCACGGACCTCGAAGGACGCCGGCTCCTGCACGACCAGCGCATCGCACGCGAGGGCTTCGGCATCGCTTCGGCGTCAGAGGCCGATACCGACGTGCACCTGCGCGACTGGTCGCTCGTGCGCTCGGCGCAGGGCTATGCCGCCCGCCTGCCGGCCGCAGACTTCGAACTCGACCTCCGGTTCGAGGCCACGCAGCCGGTGTTCCTGCAGGGCGAGGCGGGCCTCTCGCGCAAGGGACCCTCGCAAACCCAGGCGAGCTACTACTACAGCGAGCCTCAGCTCGCGACAAGCGGCGGGCTGCGCATCGCGGGTCACCGCTTCGACGTGCGCGGCACCGCCTGGCTGGATCACGAATGGAGCGATGCCTACCTGGACCCCGGGGCCGCCGGCTGGGACTGGATCGGCATGAACCTGTTCGACGGCAGCGCGCTCATGGCCTTCCGCATCCGGCGCCCGGACGGAACCGCGCTCTGGGCCGGCGGCTCGCTGCGAAGCGCCGACGGACGCGTGCGCGTCTTCGGCCACGACGAGTTGCGCTTCGAGGCCGAGGGCAGTTGGACCAGCCCGCGCACGCGGGCGGTGTATCCGGTGCGCTGGCGCATCCACACACCCGCCGGCGTGTTCCAGCTGCGGGCGCTGCTCGACGACCAGGAACTCGACAGCCGCGCCTCCACCGGCACGGTGTACTGGGAAGGCGTGAGTGAATTGCTGGACGCGAGCGGCCGGGCCGTCGGTCGCGGCTATCTGGAGCTGACGGGCTATGTGAAGGCGCTGAAGCTCTGAGTCGCCGCGCCCTCCAGAGCCCCGTTGACGATCAACTTCCGGTGGCGATGCACAGGCTCTACGGGAGAGGTATCCCCGCGCGAGAGCAGTTGGCCCTGGAGGCTGGTCGTCTCGCTCACGCTCATCAGCAGCTTGTAGCCGTCGGCGCGATCGAGCGTGTTCACCGTCTTCGTGAAGGTGTTCTTCACCGCATCGGCGCTGAGGTACTCCGTCACGTTGCCCACGGCGTCGTGGCTGTGGATCACCGCGGTGTCCGAGGCCGAGGCGTCGAACTGGCCCGCCAGGTCATAGCAGTGGCTGGTCTCCTCCAAGCGCTGCGTCAGTCCTGTGCCCAACGATGGTTGGGCAAGAGCGATGCACCGCACTTGCTGCACCTTCTTGGGAAGATCAGCACGCCGGTCGTGCCGGGACTCTTGCTCTTGGGAACTGTCCCGCAGCGAGGGCAACGGTAGATTAGCGCCACGTAAGCGAGGAGAAGAAGTCCGAAGATCCAACATGCGGCAAATGCAAGAAGATCACCGTTCAGTCTGATGGATATCAGCAAGGCTGCAAAAAATCCAAAAAATGGCAGCACCGCCATCCAAAGGCCGAGCGCGTATCGCTTTCTAAAGCGGTGGGTGGTCTTTTCATCGCTGAGTGAAGCGTCCCGACCGAAATACTCTTCCAACCGATTCATCTTTTGCTCCCATTCGAGCCGGAGGGTGATCGTGGTTTGACTATGAATTCGAGAACATTCAGTTTGACCTCTGCCCCGACCTTAGGAAGCACAGGCGAACTTGTGGCATTGATTGCCCCTTGAACGTATCCCCGTCGTCCGATGTCGGTCAAACTTGCGCCTGTACCGATTGAGCCATCTACGCCGACTAAGCCGATACCTGCTCCTACGGAGAGCGAAGTTCCGACTCTCACTTCGCCCGGTTGCTGAACGTCTGGCAGTTCTGCAATGGAAGGCGACTTGAGGCCAGAGATTGGCCCTTGCATCAGGGCGCCAGTCACGCTGCCTCTGGTCAGGTGCACACCGTACCCGACCCCTGCCCCTGCCTTGCCGCCGACAATGTCGCCGTTGACGAACTCCGCCTCCAGTTCGCCGCCGAAACCTGCATAGAAGCCAATGCCCAGCGTCCCGTTGAGTTGGCTGCGCGCAGTTCCCTGTGAGAGGCCTGCCGCATGGTCCCCGGTATTCCAACCCGAAGCAAAGACGCTCGATGTGGATGACCGAGGAACATCGGCCAGGGACTCCGAATTCAGCCTCAACGCGTCCGCCGATGCACGGCTGGCGCCATAGGACGCCCTGTTCGCCTCTTGCCGATAGACCTCTGCCTCTGCATTGAGTCCGCGACTGCGCGCCCATTCGTACGCATGGTGCGTCACAGCCGCCCGGCGTTGTAGTAGTCGAAGTGCTCGCCCGGCTGGCCGCCCACGGTCTTGGCGGTCACTTCGCCGAAGGCGTCGTGTGCTCGATTAGCGGCGGCTGGCTGCATCAATTCGCGCTTGCAAGCTCTCGATTCGAGCGATGATTTCACGGCCGGCCTCTGAGGCTTCGTAGAAGCCACCGCCGTCTCCTATGACGTGATTGAGGCTACGCAGCGGGTCCATGGCGGCACCTCCAAGCCAGCCCTCATCCCACCAGTACCACCACCCCGTTGCACATTTGCGGCGAATCCATTGAGCAGCTTCGAGTAGCGTCGGCCGATAGGGCCGGTCACTTCGATCGGCCAAGTACCCGTCGGGGCCATACAGAAAGCTGTGCAACCCCTCAAGTTCGTCAGCAATCACCAGCCACGGTGCATAGCGAGGATCGCGCTTCATTGCTTGCTCCACGGTGTCGGGCTAACCGTGATTGCACTCGGCGGAATCACTGTCGGCTTGTACGAATTCGGCACGAAGACCTGATAGTCACCCCCGCGCTGAATCCAACCGATGCCGAAGCCTAGCTTTTGATTCGTGAACGAGTAGGGTTGACCCAATACCTGCGGTGCAGCCCTACCGCCCCATCCCCAGCCACCAGTTGGCTGCCATTCAGCCTGCAACGTGCCCCTGTTCCAGTCGGCGCTCTTTGGCACCGCGACGCCCATGCGCCAGGTCGGTTCATCGGTATAGACTTTTTCGCTCCAATACCCGCCGTTGGCCTTTGCGCCGTTGGCTGTCGGGTCGATGGTATCGAAGACGCGGTTGAGTGTTCGACCTCCCAAGTGGATTGGCTCGGCGGATATGAAATTGGCTCCATGACCGCCCGGCAACGTGGCGGCCATTCCATTGGGATCGACCACATCCACCGAGACCCTCTGGCGATAGAAGCCCAACTCCGCGCCCGGCTCCGGCGCCAAGTATCGCTGCCCGTACTTGGCCGCAGCAAAGCCTCCCACCAGCCCACCAGCACCTTCGGCCACACCGCCCCAATCACCGCGGAGCGCACTGCTGGTCAAGTCGTAGCTCGCCATGCCGACACCGGTCAGCGGGTTGGAGCCCAGCACCGCGCGTGTAACCGTCTCACCGTAGCCCATGCCTGTCTGGTAGTTCTGCCCAATGGCGCTGAACCACTGCGGCTGGTATCCGCCGCCCGTTGCCACACCGAAGGCAACCTGCCCGAGATCGATGGTTTGCGCGATCGGTTGTGGGTGGCGCCGTCGGCGGTGACGGTGCGGATCCGGGCGAGAAGGCCGGGCTGGCCCGCGGCCGTGCTGCTGTAGTCGTACCAGCTCACTTCGCCGCTGGCGCTGGTGACCGACTGCAGGGCGCC
>Ga0255338_1000249_pt1 | contig 213864 bp, 194 predicted proteins | sample MeOH1_35cm_T4_19_FD_203715 | JGI IMG/M metagenome (GOLD analysis project Ga0255338, IMG submission 203715) | Sandy soil microbial communities from University of British Columbia, Vancouver, Canada - MeOH1_35cm_T4_195 | ecosystem: Engineered > Artificial ecosystem > Sand microcosm >...
GGGGGAGAAGGCCCTGGTGGTGCAGACCCTGGAGCGCACCGGCTGGAACGTGACCCGCTCGGCCAAGCTGCTCGGCCTGTCGCGCGACATGATGCGCTACCGCATCGAGAAGCTGGGGCTGGTGCGGCCGGCGGTGTGACGGCACCGCGGCCCGCGCACGCCTTGGCGGAGGCTGTGGGTGCCCACGGCAACGAACGCGGCTTCGTCTCCTTGACACGGGACACCCTACCGGATGCTGCCCGCCAGCTCGAAGATCGGGATGTACATCAGGATGACGATGACCCCGATCACCGCGCCGACAAAGACCATCAGCAGCGGCTCGAACAGGCGCACGAACCACTCGATCCAGCGGCTCATCTCCTCGTCGTAGAAATCGGCGGTCTGCTCCAGCATGGCCCCGAGCCGGCCCGACTGCTCGCCGGCGTGCAGCATGCGCAGGGCCACCGCGGTCGCCAGCTGGTTCTGCTCCAGTGCCTGGGACAGGGGCCGGCCCTCGCGCACCCGCTGGGCCGCCGCGTCGAGCCGCTCGCGCAGCGTGGCGCCGAGCAGGCCGCGCGTCATGCCGATGGCGGTGAGGATGGGGATGCCGCCCTGCAGCAGGATGCCCAGCGAGCGGTACAGCCGCGCGAGCTGGTAGAGCAGCAGCCGCTGCCGCACGGCGGGGAGGGCCTCCAGCGCGTGGCCCAGCGCGCGCCGCACCGCCGGCAGGCGCAGCAGCGCCACGGCGGCGAGCACGGCCAGGGCCGCCGCCAGGGCCAGCGCGCCCAGGTGGTCGTGGATCGCCTGCCCCAGCGCGAGCAGGGCCCGCGACAGCCAGGGCAGGCGCTCGCCCAGATCGCCGAAGACGGCGCTGAAGCGCGGCACCACGTAGCCGAGCAGGAACAGCAGCACCCCCGTGCCCACGACCAGCAGCAGGGCCGGATAGACCGAGGCGCCGACCAGCTTCTGCCGCAGCTGCTCGACGCGCGTGCGGTAGGCGACGTAGCGCCCCAGCGCCGCGCCCAGGGCGCCGGTCTTCTCGCTCGACTGGACCAGCGCCACGTACAGCTCCGGAAAGGCCCCGGGAAACGCCGACAGCGCCTGCGAGAACGACTTGCCCTCGCAGAGCAGCCGGGTCACGTCGCCCAGCACCTTGCGCGTGGCCGCGTCGGCCTCCTTCTCGGCCAGGCTCTCGATGGCGCTGACCAGCGACAGGCCGGCGTTGAGCAGCGTGGCCAGCTCCTGGCTGAACAGGACCAACGGGAAGTCATGCCGCCGGCCAAGCGCCAGTGCCAGGCCGGGCAGGGCCCGCGCCGGGCGCAAGGAGACGACCCGCAGCCCCTGGCGCTCGGCCGCCTGGCGCGCGGCCTGCGGGCTGGGCGCGTCGAGGGTGAGGGCGACGATGCCCTTGCCGCCGTCCACCGCCTTGAGCTGGAACTGCATGGCGGTGGCTCCTAGGGCTGCCAGCTCGTGATGTCGGCGTTGTCGCCGCTGCCGCCCGGGTTGCCGTCCTTGCCCAGCGAGGCCAGGTCGTAGTCGCCGTGCTCCCCGGGCGCCTTGTAGACATAGGGCTTGCCCCAGGGGTCCGGCGGCGGGGCCTTCTGCAGGTAGGGGCCCTGCCACTTCGTCTCGTTGGTCGGGCTGGCGAGGAGGGCGGCCAGGCCCTGCTCGGTGGACGGGTAATGACCCAGGTCCAGCCGGTACAGGTCCAGCGCCTTGCCCAGGCTGGCGATCTGGGCCTGCGCCGCCTTGGCCTCGGACTTGCCGAGCTGGCTGAAGTACTTGGGCCCGACGATGCTGACCAGCAGGCCCAGCACCACCAGCACCACCAGCAGTTCGAGCAGGGTGAAGCCCCGCCCGCGGCGCACGGCGGGGTCCGGCGGGGACAGTCGGTGCTCTGGCATGGCGTGAACCTCCCGGTGCGGTGGGGACAAGGGGCCTGACACCGGGCACGACGCAAGAACGGTGCCCGCGGCGCCTGCCGGCCCCCGCCGCGTCGGGTCCGGGATTTGCTACCGACCAGGGAGTCGGGCGCTGGTCGCCCGCCTCCAGGGAGATTCCGATGCACCGTGTCCGCCTCGTCGTCCGCCAGAGTGTCCCCGGCCTGGCCCTCTGGGCCGCTCTTGCCGCGCCGCTGCCGGCGCAGGCCGACTTCTACCAGCGCGACGACGGGGTCGAAGGCATCGTGTTGAGCAACCTGCCGGGCAGCGGCGGCACGCTGGTTCTGGCGGAGCCGCGCCAGGCCACCGCGTCCGCGGTGCCCCGTTCCGCCCCGGACGCGCGCCATTTGGCGCGCCGGGAGGCCATCGCCCCCCTCGTGGCCACGGCTGCCGCCGCCCATGACCTGCCGGAGGCGCTGCTGCTGGCCGTCATCGAGACCGAGTCCAACTTCGACGCGCAGGCCCTCTCCCCCAAGGGGGCGCAGGGCCTGATGCAGCTCATGCCGCAGACCGCGCGTCACCTGGGGGTGGCCGACGCCTTCGATCCGGCGGCCAACATCGACGGCGGGGCGCGCTACCTCAAGAGCCTGCTGACGCGCTTCGGCAACGACCTGTCCCTGGCCCTGGCCGCCTACAACGCCGGCCCCGGGGCGGTCCAACGCCACGGCGCCATTCCCCCCTATGTCGAGACCCAGAGCTACGTCCCCCGCATCCTGCGGCGCTACCACAGCCTGGCCGGTCGCCCCTGAGCGACGCGGGCCTGACGCGGGAGGCCCTGGGGACGCGTCCCGGGTCATGTCCCCCGCAATTGGGGAAAGTTGCCCGGCGGTGGGCCCCGGCGCCGTCGGTGGGGTGGGCTCGCTGCCTCTGGTGGCCGTGTCGGTGGCGAGGGGCGAAAGCTGGCCCGATCCATGCATTCCGCGCCATGTGGCCCTCCTGTCCGGAGTGGGGCAGCCTGGCGAACAGGCGACGGGACGGCCACGAGACGGAACAAAAAGAGGTGCGACCATGAAGAACGCCTTTTTCCTGACCGACACGCCCGCGGGTGCGCGGCGACGGGGGCCTGGTGCGGTCCAGGTCCTGCTGCCGCTGCTGCTGGCGCTCGCGGGGGCCGCGGCCGAGGCCGCGCCCACTTGCGCGCGCCGGCTCACCGCCCAGGTGGTCGCCATCGACCAGCCGCTGATGTTCAACCGCCTCGGCGCGCAGAACGTCAACGGCATGGTCTTCGCCCTCCAGCGCGACGTGATCAACACCGACACCCAGAAGCCGCTGTCCCTCGGTGGCGCGGCCGTGGCGGGCAAGGTGCAGCTGCGCCCCGACAAGCGCCCACGCCCCCTGGTGCTGCGCATCGCCGCCGGCGACTGCCTGACCGTGCGGCTGACCAACCTGCTCACGCCGGCGCCCAACCCGCGCAAGGGCGAGGTGCTCCCCGCGCTGGTGGTCGATGAGCAGGTACAGGACCGCCACATCAGCTTCACCGTCCCGGGCCTGCAGCTGGTCAACGGCATCGGCGACGACGGTTCCTACGTCGGGCGCAACGCGAATGCGCTGGTGGCGCCCGGCGTCACGCGCGACTACACCCTCTACGGCGAGCGCGAAGGCGTCTTCGTCGCCCAGAGCCAGGGCGCCACCCTCGGCAGCGACGGCACCCAGGGCAACAGCAGCAGCGGCCTGTTCGGCCAGGTGGTGGTGCAGCCGCGCGGCGCCCGCATGTACCGCAACACGGTGGCCGAGGAGGAGCTGCGCCTGGCCTCCAAGGGCCGCACGCCGCTGGGCCAGCCGATCGTCGATTACGAGGCGCGCTACCCGGACCGCGAGCCCTGGCGCGCCGAGGGCCGGGCCAGGACCCCGATCCTCAACCTGATCGACGGCAGCGAGATCGTCGGCGCCGACATGGACGCCATCGTCATGGGCCCCAACGCCAACGGCAGCTTCCCGGCCTCGACCTACCCGCTGGAGAGCATCGGCAAGCGCAACCCCTCGCTGCCCAATCGGCTGGAGCCTTTCCGCGACTTTCAGGCCGCCTTCCACGACGAGGCGGCGACGGCCCAGGCCTTCCCGGGATACTTCCGCGACCCGGTCATGGGCTACGTGCTCGCCGACACGCGCGACGGCTTCATGATCAATTACGGCTCCGGAGGCATCGGCGCCGAGATCATCGCCAACCGGCTCGGCGTCGGGCCGATGCATGACTGCCTGAGCTGCGCCTACGAGGAGTTCTTCCTCACCGCCCATGCGGTGGGCGACCCGGCCATGCTGGTGGACATCCCGGCCAACGTCGGCCTGGAGAGCCTGGCCCCCGGCCAGACCCCGTTGCCGGGAACGACCGGCGTCAAGGCCACCAAGGCGCTGTACCCGGCCGATCCGTCGAACGTGCACCACAGCTACATCGGCGACTTCGTGAAGTTCCGCAACACCCATGTCGGCAAGGAACAGCACATCTTCCACCTGCACAACCACCAGTGGCTGTTCAATCCCAACGACGACAACTCCAACTACATCGACGCCCAGGGCATCGGGCCGGGTTCGGGCTACACCTATGAAATCAACTTCGGCGGCTCCGGCAACCGCAACAAGAGCGCCGGCGACGCCATCTACCACTGCCACTTCTATCCCCACTTTGCCCAGGGCATGTGGTACCTCTGGCGCAACCACGACGTCTTCGAGGAGGGCACCCGCCTGGCCGTCTCCAGCCAGGGCGCCGACGGCTACCACGCCGCGCCCTTCGCGCTGCGCGACGGCACGCCGGCGGCCGGGGCCCGCGCCCTGCCCGACGGCGAACTGGTGGTGGGCTCGCCGATCCCCGCCATCGTGCCGCTGCCCGGCAAGGCCATGCCGCCCATGCCGGGCCTGGTGACGGTGGTGCCCAAGGTGGCTGGCGGCGCCATCGTCGGCTCCAATGCGCGCGTGGACCGCGGCGCCGCCAACCGCAAGCCGGACGGCACCCTGAAGAACCCCGGCTTCCCGTTCTGGATCGCCGGCATCGAGGACACCATGGGCCAGCGCCCGCCCACCCCGCCGATGGACATGCTGGACGCCGCCAAGGCCCAGGCCCTGAAGGCCAGCGGCAAGGCCCTCTGGGCCGCCATCGACCCGGCCCAGGCCGGCGGCTGGGACGGCGGCCTGCCGCGCCATGCGCTGGACGGCGTCGCCGCTGGCGGCGAGGCCGTGGCGACGGCGACCCCGGTCGATTTCTCCAAGACCACCGTCCGTGCCAGGCCGGTCTATTTTCCGGAGGAGGGCACCGACGTCGAGCAGGCCGCGATGGCCTTCCACGCCCAGCGCCAGCATCCCAGCCACGCGGTGCTGCCCGGCGGCAGGACGGTGGCGGCCAACTTCATCCTGAACGGCGCGCCGCCCGTGATCGGTGCCCCCTTCCACGAGCCCTGCATCGACGACACCGGCAAGAGGCTCACCACCGGGGTCGTGGGCAATTTCTTCAGCAGCGAGAACCAGACGGGCATGAGCGTCAAGGGGTCCTCCCCCTTCAACGCCGATCGGCCGCGCACCTACAAGGGCGCCAACATCCAGTTCGACGCGGTGTTCAACAAGGCGGGCTACCACTACCCGCAGCAGCGCATCCTCACGCTGTGGGAGGATGCCGTGCCGGTCATCGCCAAGCAGAAGCCGCCGGAGCCGCTGGTCATGCGCCTGAACACCTTCGACTGCGCCATGTACCACCACACCAACCTGGTGCCCGAGCACTTCGAGTACGACGACTTCCAGGTCCGCACCCCCACCGACGTCATCGGCCAGCACATCCACCTGCCCAAGTGGGACCTGACCACCACCGACGGCTCCGCCAACGGCTGGAACTACGAGGACGGCACGCTGTCGCCCGGCGTGATCCGCGAGCGCATCCAGGCCATCAACGCCTTCAACGAGGCCCGCGTCGCCGCCAACGTGGCGCCGGTGACCACGCTGGACGGGCGCGCCACGCTGCAGGCCCTGCCCCATCCCTACTTTGGCCAGTTCGGCCGCGCGGACTGGATGGGCGCGCGCACCACGCTGCAGCGCTGGTTCACCGACCCGGTGGTCAACCTCAAGGGCGTGGACCGGGGCCTGGGCAACATCTTCACCCACGACCACTTCGGCCCCTCCACCCACCAGCAGATCGGCCTCTACGCCACGGTGCTCACCGAGCCCGCCGGCTCCACCTGGCGCCACGCCGAAACCGGCGAGCTGCTCTACGACACCAGCCGGCGCCAGGACGGCGGCCCCACCTCCTGGCAGGCCGCCATCGTCACCGGCGACCTCGACGGCGACAACGTCAACGACAGCTACCGCGAGTTCTTTCTCGAATACACGGACTTCCAGCACGCCTACGAGGCGGGTGTCTATGTCGGCGCCGGCCCCGACGGCAAGTCGGATCCGGTGGCCTACCCGGCCACGGCCGACACCTTCCGCCACGCCATCAGCCCGCCGGGGCGCAAGCAGGCGCCGAGCTTCCCCGACCTGCTGGTGATCGCCGGCAGCGGGCAGCTGCGTGGCTGTCCGCAGCGGCCCTGCCCGCACGCCATCTCCGGCGACGACCCGGGCATGTACGTGGTCAATTACCGCAACGAGCCCATCGGGCTGCGCATCTACGATCCGACCCGTCCTGGGCCGGACGGCAAGCCGGGCATGCAGGCCGAGGGCCTGGCCGGAGACCTGGCCTTCGCCTTCCAGACCCGCACCGACCGCAGGATCGACGCGCTGAACCAGGCGCCCAGCGCCTTCGGGCCGGGCAAGCAGGCGGCCACCGGCCCCACCGGCGGCACCACCCTGTTCCCGCCGCACATCAACGCGGCGGGCGACCAGCCGGGCGACCCCTTTACGCCGATGCTGCGCACCTACTCGGGCGACAAGGTCCATGTGCGCGTGCAGGCCGGCGGCGACGAGGAGGAGCACAACATCAGCATCCACGGCGTCAAGTGGCTGCAGACCGGCTCCGCCTTCGGACGCTCGCCCAACTCGGGCTGGAAGAACGCCCAGGCCGCCGGCATCTCCGAGCAGTTCACCTTCGCGGCGCCGGTCTTCATGGGCCCCGGGCTGAACGCCGACGTGGCCGACTACCTCTACACCATCGACGCGGCCATCGAAGGCTACTGGAGCGGCGTCTGGGGGGTGATGCGCAACTACGGCTCGCTGCGCCCCGACCTCTACCCGCTGGCCAGCAACCCGCGCCCGGTGCGCCTGCGCAACGAGGCCGAGTACAGCGGTATCTGCCCCAAGACCCTGCCCAACGGCAAGCCGACCCCGCTGCGGGCCTACGAGGTGGCTGCGGTGCTCGCCAACGACGTGCTGCCCAACCCGCTGGGCCTGACCCTCAGCCCGCCGAGCGTCGCCGGCCAGCATGTCGGCGGCCCGATCAAGCCCGACGGCGGCACCCTGGTCTTCAACAGCCGGGCCACGAGCATTCCGGCCGCCACCTTCGTCAACGAGGCGGGCGAAACCGTCGCGCTGGGCGGCCACGCCGGCCCGCTGCACGACCCCACGGCGGTGATGTACGTGCGCCTGTCGGACCTCGACCCGGCCACCGGCAAGCTCAAGGCCGGCCTGCCGGTGGAGCCGCTGGTGCTGCGCGCCGCCGCCGGCGAGTGCGTCCAGGTCATCGTGGAGAACCGGTTGCCCGTGGACATGCCCGACCTGCCCACCTTCGCCGCGATGATGGGCGTGGTGAACCGGGACCGCAACGGCGCGCAAGGCGTCACCACCTTCAGCAGCAACCTGATGCGCCCCTCGGCCCACGTCGGCCTGCACGCCCAGTTGCTCGCCTATGACGTGCTCAGCAGCGATGGCACCAACGTCGGCATCAACCCGGTGCAGACCGTGCCGCCGCGCGTTGACCCGCAGGCGCCCTGGCCGCGAAGCACCTACCAGTACTATGCCGGCGACCTGCGCCTGCGCGAGCAGCCTTCGACCCTGAACGCGGTGCGCAATCTGGACCGGGTCGAGTCCCTGCCGGTGGAATTCGGTGGCCTCAACCTGCGCCCGGCGGACCTGATCAAGCAGGTGCAGAAGGGCCTGGGCGGGATCCTGGTCGTCGAGCCCGAGGGGGCCACGTGGGTCGAGGATGCCGACCAGCGCGCCGCCGCCACCATCACGGCGCCGGGGCAGCCCGTCTTCCGCGACTTCGCCCAGGTCTGGCAACGCTCGCTCAACATGCGCTGGGCCGACGGCGCGCCGGTGGAGAACATCGCAGCCGAAGGCCCGGGTGTGCCGGAGGATCCGCAGGACAACTCGGGCATGGCCATCAACTACCGCGCCGAGCCGCTGTGGTACCGCTTCGGCAAGGCGCCCGACGCACCCTGGGGCCACGCCAACGGCAACGGCCTGGGCGACCTGCCCAACGCCCACATGGCCTACAGCAACGCGCTGGTCGGCGGCGAGCCCCAGACGCCGACACTGCGCGTGCTGCGCGGCCAGCCGTTCCGCCTGCACCTGGCCATGCCCTCGGGCGGCAGCCGCAACAGCACCTTCGCGCTGCATGGCCACGTCTGGCCGCGCGACCCCTACCTGGCCCAGAACGTGGACAAGAAGGGCTTCCCGCAGACGGCGCCGGGCGTGGGCTCGGTGCGCATCGGCAACAACCCGCTGTCCCTGTTCCTGGGCGGCCAGGAGAACGTGCTGCCCGGCGCCCACTGGAGCTTCGTCTTCCCCAGCGCAGGTGGTGGCTTCGCCGTCCCCGGCGACTACCTCTACCGCGACGCGGGCAGCCTGGGCAACCTGGGCGGCTTCTGGGGCATCTTGCGCGTGGACTGACGGCCATGAAAACCAGCACCTCCCTCCTCTGTGCCGCCGTGCTGTCCGCCCTGGCCGGGGCGGCGGTGCCCGCCGAGCGCCAGCAGGCCGCCGGCCGGGAGGCGCCGCCGGCGGCCAGCGGCCGCCTGGCGCGCGACGGCGTGGTGATCGACTTCGAGGCGCGGCCGGCCGAGGGCGGCGCGCTGATGGAGGACAGTCTGGCCGACATCCGCTTCCGCCTGAGCGACGCCGCCAGCGGCCAGCCGCTGCGCGGCGTCACCCCGGGCGCCTGGCTGGACCTGGCCCAGGTCATCGACGGCCGGGACGGGCAGCGCAGCTGCAAGGACAAGATCGCGCTCTACCTGCAGGGCATGGTCGGCATCCGCCCGCTGCTCGACCTCAACGGCTACCACCTCGTCCTGCTGAACCAGGATGCCAGCCTCACCATCATCGATCCGGTGGTCTCGCTGGCCGGCAAGACCAGCACCTACGGCGTGGTCATGCTCAGGCGCCCGCCCATGGACTGGGCCGGCAGCCCCGATGGCAAGCGCCTGTTCGTCTCCATGCCCCTGGCCGGCCAGGTGGCGGTGGTGGACACCGAGAACTTCAAGCTCGTGCGCGACATCGATGCCGGCGCGCAGCCGGTGCGCGTCGCACTGCAGCCCGACGGCCGTTACCTGTGGGTCGGCAACGACGGCCCCCACAACGGGTCTCCCGGCGGCGTCACGGTGATCGACACGCAGACGCTCAAGCCGGTGCTCAGCGCCGCCACCGGCGCCGGCCACCATGAGATCGCCTTCACCGACGACGCGCGGCTGGCCTTCGTCAGCAACCGCGACGCCGGCACCGTCAGCGTGTTCGACATCGCCACCCTGACGAAGCTGAAGGACCTGGCGACCGGCCCGCGGCCCATGGCCGTGGCCTATTCGGCCCTGGCCGGCGCCCTCTATGTCAGCGACGGCGAGACCGGCGCCATCACCGCGATCGACGGCCGCACGCTCCAGACCCGCCGGACCCTGCGCGCCGAGCCCGGCCTGGGGCCGCTGCGCCTGAGCCCCGACGGGCGTTTCGCCTTCGCGCTCAACACCGTGGAGCACACGGCGGTGGTGGTGGACGTGGCCGGCAACGACCTCATCCACACCCTGCCGGTCGCCGCCGAGCCCTACCAGATCGCCTTCACCCGGGGCTATGCCTACGTGCGCGGCCTGGCCAGCGAGCGGGTGACCCAGATCAACCTGGGCTCGTTGGGGCAAGGGCGGACCCCCGCCGTGCACAGCTTCGCGGCCGGCAGCGCCGCCCCCCGGCTGGCCGGCAACCTGCCGATCGCCGACGGCATGAGCGCGGCGAAGGCCGACGCGGCGCTGTTCGTGGTCAACCCGGTGGACAGCACCACCTACTTCTACATGGAAGGCATGAACGCCCCCATGACCGGCTATCCCAACCGCGGCCACGCCGCCCGGGGCGCGACCGTGATCGACCGCAGCCTGCGTGAGGTGGAGCCCGGCGTGTTCGGCAGCCGGGTGCGCCTGCCGGCGTCCGGCAAGTTCGACGTCGCCTTCATCCTCGACCAGCCGCGCGTGTTGCACTGCTTCAGCGCCGAGGTCCAGCCCAACCCGGACCTGGAGCGCCGCCATGCCGCCGTGCACGCCGCCTTCGAGCTGGGTGGGCCGGTCGCCGCGAAGACGCCCGTGCCGGTGCGCGTGCGCCTGACCCGCGGCCGCGAGGCCCGGCCGCAGACCGGCCTGAGCGACGTGGCGCTGCGCTACTTCCTGGCCCCGACCTCGCCGGCGCGGGACGTGCCGGCCCGGGAGGTGGGCGACGGTGTCTACGAGGCCGTCCTGGATGTGCCCGAAGCGGGGGCCTATTACCTGCACGTCGGCGCGCCGTCGCTGCAGCTGCGCTTCGGCGACCAGCCCTTTGCCACGCTGCGCGTGCGCGCGCCGGGGCCGTGATCGATCGAACGACCTTCAGGAGGATGGCCATGCACCCGATCCAGAGAATCGCTGCGCTCATGCTGGGCCTCGCCCTGCTGCCCGCCGCGTGGAGTGCCGACACCCCGAGGCCCGCCGGGCACGAGCACCATGACCATGCCGCCCACGGCGCTGCGGCGGCCGCCCCGGCGCAGGGCGCGACCGTGCGCCTGCCCGACGCCCTGCTCACCGACCAGAATGGCCGCCCGCTGCGCCTGCTCAACGACGTGGTGGGCGACAAGGTGGTGGTGGTGAGCTTCGTCTACACCCACTGCACCACCGTCTGCCCGGTCGTGTCCCAGGTCTTTGCCCAGGTGCAGGCGCAGCTCGGCCGCCAGCTGGAAAGCGAGGTGCGCCTGATCTCGCTGAGCGTGGACCCGGCGCGCGACACGCCCGCGCGGCTCAAGGCCTACGCCGCGCAGCACGGTGCGCGCCCCGGCTGGCTGTGGCTGACCGGCCCCGCCGCCCATGTGACGGCCGCCCTGCAGGGCTTCGGCACCTACACCGCCAACTTCGAGGACCACCCGGCGGTGGTGATGGTGGGCGACGGGCGCAGCGGCCAGTGGACCCGGTTCAACGGCTTCGCCGATCCGCGGGCGCTGACCGCCAAGGCGCGCGATTACCTGGCCGCCCGCGGCGGCCCGGCGGCTGCGCAAGGCAAGGAGTAGGACCATGGCCAGGACCCACAGGATTCGGGCGGCCGTGCGCGGGCTGGCGGCGCTGCTGGTCGCGGGTGCCTGCACGGCGACGCAGGCCCACCCCGGCGCGCACGCCGTGCCCAAGGCCGACGGCAAGCCCCAGGCCGAGGCCGCGCCGGCCCCGGTCGAAGGCACCCGCGACGCCCGCAGCTATTTCACCGACACCCTGCTGCTGACGCAGGACGGCCGCTCCGTGCGCTTCTACAGCGACGTGCTGGCCGACCGCGTGGTGCTGATCAACGTCGTCTTCACCCACTGCGAGGATGCCTGCCCGCTGATCACGCGCAAGCTCAAGGACGTGCGGGACCGCCTGGGCGCGCGCTTCGGTCAGTCGGTGCATTTCGTCTCCCTCTCCATCGACCCCGAGCGCGATTCGCCCCAGGCCCTGAAGCAATTTGCCCGCAGCCAGGGCGCGGACGAGCCCGGCTGGACCTTCCTGACCGGCCCCAAGGCCGACGTGGACCGGGTGCTGGCCCGCCTCGGTCAGCTCTCGCCCACGGTGCAGGAGCATTCCACCCTGCTCATCGCCGGCAACGTCGGCGCCAAGCGCTGGAGCAAGATCCGCCCCGACGCCCCGCCCGCCGCCATCGCCGAGCGCCTGCGGCTGCTCGCCGGCGCGCCATGAGCGCTCCCCGCGGGTGGGCGCCGGGGTGGGGCGCGGTCCGACCCGGCGGGGTCACGGGGAGCGCGCGCGCCGCCCTGTGGCTGCGGCGCGGGGCGGCCGGCCTGGCGCTGCTGCTGGCCGCCGGCGCCGGCGCGATCGAGCTCACGCCGCAGGAGGCCGCCGGCCGGCGCCTCTACCGCGAGGGCCTGACCTCCAGCGGCGAGCCGGTGGCGGCCCGGGTCGGCGTGCAGTCGGTGGTGCTGAGCGGCGCCGCCGTGCGCTGCGCCAACTGCCACGGCCCCGATGGCCAGGGCCGACCGGAAGGAGGGCTGCGCCCGCCCGACATCACCTGGCGCGAGCTGGCCAAGCCCTACGGCCACCGCCACGACAACGGTCGCGAGCACCCGCCGTTCGACCTCGCCGGCCTCGGCCGCGTCCTGGCCGAGGGGCGCGACCCGGCCGGTCACCACCTCGACCCGGCCATGCCCCGCTACGCCCTGTCGGGCCGCGAGGTGGCCGCGCTGGCCGCCTACCTGCGGCGCATCGACGAGGACCGCGATCCCGGGCTGGCCGCCGACCGCCTGCGCATCGGCGCCCTGCTGCCCGGCAGCGGACCGCTGGCGGACAGCGGGCGGCTGGCCCAGCAGGTGCTGCAGGGCGTGTTCGACCAGGTCAATGCCGGGGGCGGTCTGCATGGCCGCCGGCTGGAGCTGGTGGTGGTGGACGCGGCCGCCGCCGACTGGCCGGCCCGGCTGGCCGAGGCCGAGGTGTTCGCCCTGGCCGCTCCCCTCGTGCCGGGCCGGGGCGATGAGCTCCAGGCGCTGGCCGACCGCATCGCGCTGCCGGTGGTGGGGCCGCTGGCGGCGGACGGCGCCGACGACGCCGGCCACGTCTTCCAGCTGGGGGCCGGCGAACGCGAGCAGGCGCGGGTGCTGGCCGAGTTCGCCGTGCGCCACCTCGGCCTGGACCGGCCGGCCGTGGCGCTGGTGGCCGGCACGCCGGACCGCGGCGCGGCCGACGCCGTGATCGAGCAGCTGGCCCGTCACGGCTGGCGCCAGGTGCTGCGCCCGCCACCGGAGCAGGCCCTGGCGGCCACGGTTGCCGACGGGCAGCGCCAGGGCGTGGCCGCGGTGTTCTTCCTCGGCCCGCGGGAGAGCTTCGCCGCCCTGCGGCAGGCGGCCGCCGCCGCCGGCTGGCAGCCCGCCTTCCTGGCCCCGGCGGCCCGGGTGTCGGCCCAGGAGGTCGCCGCCGGCGGTGGCACGCTCTACCTCGCCCTGCCGGCCCTGCCCAGCGACGGCTCGCCGGCCGGTCGCCAGGCCTTCGCCGAGCTGCGCCGACGCCAGGACCTGCCGCCTCGGCAACCCGCCCTGCAGGTCGCCGCCTATGCCGCCGCCACGGTGCTGGTCGAAGGCCTCAAGCGCAGCGGCCGGGCGGCCAGCCGGGCGCGGCTGGTGCAGGCGCTGGAGAACCTGCACGCGTTCGACACCGGCGTCACGCCGCCGGTGGGCTTCGGCCCCGGCCGCCGGGTCGGCGTGGCTGGCGCCCATGTGCTGCAGCACGACCCGGCCACCGGTGGCCTGCGGCCGGTGGGCCGCTTCCTGCGGCTGGAATGAGGCACGCCATGGCTGCGACCTTGAATGGCTGGGGCTTGTGGCGGGGCGGGGTAGGCCGGCGCGGGATGCTGGCCGTCGCGCTGGCGAGCGGGCTGGCGCTGTCCGCCCCGCGGCTGCCGGCGCAGGAGCCGGGCGTGGCGGCCCGGGTCAACGGGGAGGCCATCAGCGTGTTCCGGCTGGAGCGCTACTTCGAGGACTACCTGCGCGAGCAGGGGCGCAACCTGGGCACCCTGCGCAGCCCGGCGGCCTACAAACGCCTCAAGCGCGAGGCGCTGGAGCGCCTGATCGCGCGCGAGCTGCTGGCGCAGGAGGCCAGCCGGCGCGGCCTGGGCGTGCCGGACGCCGAGGTCGCCGCGGCCCGGGCCCGGGTCGCGGCCGGCTACAAGACGCCGGAGGCCATGCGTCGCCGCTTGGCCGAGGCCGGCTTCAGCGATGCCACCTTCGACGACTACCTGCGCCGCGACCTGATGGCCCAGCGCGCCCTGGCCGCGCTGGCCGGCGCCAGCGAACCCGACGCCGAGGCGGTGCGGCAGGCCTACCAGGACCACCGCGAGCGCTTCACCCAGCCCGAGCAGGTGCGCGCGCGCCACATCCTGGCGCGGGTGGCGGCCGGGGCCTCGCCGGACGAGTGGGCGCAGGCACGCCAGCGGCTCACGGCACTGGCCGGGCGCCTCGCCGCAGGCGAGGACTTCGCGGCCCTGGCGCGCGCCCATTCGGACGACGCCAGCCGCGAGCAGGGCGGCGACCTGGGCTTTTTCCCGCGCGGCCGGATGGTGCCCGCCTTCGAGGCCGTGGCCTTCGGCCTGGCCCCGGGGGAAGTCGGTGGCCCGGTGGAGACGGCCTACGGCTGGCACCTGATCCGCGTCGAGGAACGCCGGCCCGCGCAGGCGATGCCGGAGGACCAGGCCCTGGCGCTGGTGCGGCGGCAGCTGGCGGTGCAACAGCGCGTCAGGGCGGAGGCCGCGGCCGTGCAGGGGTTATGGGCGGGGGCGCGGATCGAGGTGCTGCTGGCGCTGTGAATGCGCCGTGCCGTTGCGCCGGCAGGCCCGGGTGCCTGGGGCCTGTCGCCGACCGTCGAGGCCTCGGACGAGGCCCGCGTGCCGGCCGGAACGACCGTGGCGATGCTCAGTCCGGTGCGCCCAGCACGCCCAGGTGGCTCTTGCCGATGAGGTCGTGGGTGGCCAGGGCATTGGGGGGATGGTAGGGGCCGGAGCGCACGTCGCGGACCAGGCGCTCCAGTTCGTTGCGACGGGACAGCGACGAGGCACCGGCCACGTCCGTGGCCAGGTCGACGACCCGGCGCGCGCCATCGACGGCGTGCTGCTTGGCGGCGAGCAGCTTGGCCGGCCAGAGCGGCCCGTGGTCGATCCCCCCGGCCCACTCGTGAGCCACGCGGTCCAGCAGCGCCCAGATCGAGTCGAGTTCGATCGCCGCCTTGGCGATGAGGGTCTGCACCGCCGGGTGGTGTGCATAGGTCTTGCCCGCGAGTGCCGCCGAGGTCCGGGACTGTGCCGAGTGGACGGCGAGGTCGAAGGCCCGTTGCGCAATGCCGTGGTAGACGGCGGCGATGGGCAGCAGGGCGGCCCCGAAGATGCCGTCCACGAAAGGGTCCTGCGGGGGGCCGGCCGGGAGCACGCGGGAGACATAGGGCGGCTCGGCGACGGCGCCGTCCAGCACGGTGTCGTGGCTCTGCGTGGCGCGCACGCCCAGCGCGTCCCAGGTCTGCTCGGTGCGGTGCCCCGAGTCGCTGCGGCGGATGAAGGCATGGACCACCTTCGGGCGGGCCGGGTTGGTGTTGTCTTGCGCATGGACGCCGAGCCAGTCCCAGACCGGCGCCAGCGAGGTGAAGAGCTTGCGGCCCTTGAAGCGGTAGGCGCCGCCGGGCAGGGGCTCGGCCTCGGTGAAGGAATGGGCCAGACCCAGGTCGTTGCCGGGCTCGCCATGTCCCGCGGCAAAGATCTTGCCGGCCAGGATTTCGTCGAAGATCCAGTCGGTGGTGTGGTCGCCACGCTGCCAGAGGTAGGTGGCGGTGCCGCTCCAGTACAGGTGCATGTTGATTGCCAGTGCCGTCGCGGGGCCGTGGTAGGCCAGGCGGGACTGCTCGCGCAGCACCTCGGGCAGCGAATAGCCCAGCCCGCCCCGTGCTTCGGGCACCCAGATCCGCAGGTAATCGGCCTGACGCAGATCCTCCAGGTCCTCGTGGAAGAAGCGGTTCTCCCGGTCGTAAGTGGCGGCGCGCGAGGCGATGCGTGCGAGGATCGATTCGGACAGCACCGGGGGGCGCTGGCTGGCTCCCGCGGTGGGCGTCGTGCCCTGTGGCGTGGCGGTTTGGCTCATGAGTGGCTCCTTGAAACGAGGTCGTGTGACAGAAGAGTCCCCATTAGCGTCCATCTATTGCGGAATCGAAACGAAAGGTTTTGCATATGCGTATCTGCAAATTTTCGTGCCGGGGTCTTCCCGGCGTGGCCTGCGCGCCGCGTGGCTTGCCGGCCGCATGCCGCAGTCAAGGGCCCGGTGTCACGGGCGCGGGCGAAGGAGCGGGAGCGGTTGGGGGACAGCCGTACCCGCCGCCGGCCGGTTCTCCAGCAAGCCCGCATCCCCCACGAAGCGCCACTGCGCGTACTGCGGGCGGTCCTTGAACGACTCCCAGCGCAGCGGAAAGTCCGCCTGCTTCCACGGCTGGGCGTCGGAGCGGCTGTGCACGCCGGCGATGCGGCCGTCGGCGGTGAGGATCAGGCCCCAGTCGGTGCTGCGGGTGACCGGGTCCGGGTAGAGCCGGCGCAGGTGACGCCGGGGCATGGGAAAGCGCTTGTCCTCCAGCAGGTCCTCCAGTTTCAGCGGGTACTGGCGCAGGCCGGGCGACTGCTGGTAATAGGCGTTGATGGCCCGCGCGTACTGGGTGCCGACCCACAGCAGCTCGCGCTCGCGCGCGCGCTGGTCGGCCACCGACCAGGCCTGGCTGGCGCCGGCCAGGGCCAGGCCGATCAGCATGACGAGGAACAGCGCGGCCAGGTAGGTGAAACCGCGCTGGGCGTGCTTACCAGCTCTCATAGGCGGTTCCGTCGCGACCGTTGCCGGTGGCGCCGCTCCTGACGTCGCCCAGCCGGCCCTTGTCGGCCTCGGCCGGTGGCTGCAGGACCCAGCTGTCGGTCCGTTCGGTGATGGGGTCGGTGGGGACGCCGCGCAGGTAGCGGCGGGTCACGAGGTCCTGCAGGCTGTCCGGGTAGCGACCGAGGTCGCCCCGGTGGTGGTCGATGGCCTCGCGCATCACGGCCAGGCTCTGGCGCAGCGCGGTCTCCTTCGAGTTCTCCAGGCTGTTGACGTAGCGCGGCACGGCGATGGTGAGCAGGGTGGCGATGATGGCCAGCACCACCAGCAGTTCGATCAGGGTGAAGCCGCGGCGGTGCGTGCGCATGCTCACCACTCCCGGTACAGGGTGCCGTCCAGGGCCTTGCCCCCGGCCTGGGAATAGACGTCGTAGACATCCTTGCCTTCGCGCGGCGCGTCGGGCGGGCTGTCGTAGGCGCGCAGGCCCCAGCTGCGGGCGGGGGGCAGCGTCCGGTCGCCGAGCGGATCGCGCGGGATGCGGCGCAGGAAGTAGATCTTGGCGCCGCTCGGGCTGCGCTGGTCGGTGACGCCGTCCACCAGCATCTCCAGCGAGCGCGGGTAACCCGAGTCGCCCACCGAGCGCGCGACGCGGCCGGCGTCGGCGGCCTCCTTGTAGGCGTCGATGGCGTTGCGCAGGGTCATCAGTGCGGCCTTGAGCTCCTGCTCCTGGCCGCGCCGGACCACGGTGGCGGTCAGCGGCGCCGCGATGCTGGCCAGCAGGCCGATGAGGGCCACGGTGATGACCACCTCGATCAGGGTGAAGCCGCGCTGGGCCGGGTGGGGGGCGCGCATCGCAGGGCTCGTCCTTTCAAGGTCTCGTCCCGTGTTCGGCGCGGTGCAGGCCATCAGCGGGTTCGTCGGCGTGGCTCCGCGCGCCGCGGCAGGCGGTCCCCGGCGCGGGCTCCTGGCGTGACGGTCGGCGCTTTGCGCCGACTGCGCTGCGCCGTGCGGTCCGGGGCCGGCGCAGCCGAACTCACTCCGCGCCCTGCGGGCGCTGCGTTCGGACAACGGCTGCGAGTCAGAGGACGAAGCGCGCTGACGCGCGCCCGGCCCCGGCCCACCCGCCGCAGCCGTCCCGCAAGTCGCCCGCGCCGGGGACCGCCTGCCACTGCAAAGTGATGATGTTGGATGCGGGGCAGAGGGGGCGTCTTTCACTGTGGCCGCGAGCCGCCACAAGGGAAAGCCCTCGGCAAGCCCCCTCACGGAGTACATGGCAAGACCTTGAAAGGGTTGCATCTCAGGGCTCCACCGACAGGTCCAGCGGCGCGGGCAGGGGCGCCGCCTGCAGGCTGTTGCCCGGCCCGATGCCGGAGAACACCACCACGCTGACCGGCGCCGCCGTTGCCGGCGCCAGGCCCTGCACGCGCAGCTGCAGCAGCACGCCCTCGCCGGTGGCGCCGCGCTGGCCGGCGCGGGACAGGCCGACGAAGATGCGGCCGGCGGCCTCGTCCATGCGGGTGGAGAAGCTGGTCTGGGTGCCGTCCTGGCGCATCAGCGTGCCTTCGCTGACCTCCAGGATCTTCATGGCCTTGGCGTCATAGGCGAGCTGCAGGGCGGTGCTGATGAGCGGTTGCTCGGCCTTGAGGCGCAGTTGCAGCGTGCTCTCCTGGCCCACCTTGAGCTGCGGGGGGCCGGCCAGGGCCAGGCTGAGGCCGGTGGGTGTCGGCGCCGCGGGCTGCGCGAGCGGGGCCGCCACCGCGCCGCTGCGTGCCTGGGGCGCGGGCGCGCTGGCCATGGCGGGCGCACTCAGGGCCAGGGCCTCGCCGGTGCCCTGCAGCGACAGCGGCCGGGCGCGCAGCGCGGCCTCGGTGCCGGAGGCGTATTCGAGCATGTGCGGCGGCACGTAGGGCATGTTGCGCACGATGCGCGGGGTGATGGAGAGCACCAGCTCGCGCTTCTTCCAGCTGTCGTCGTGCTTGCCGAACAGGCGGCCGGCGGCGGGGATGTCGCCGATGCCCGGGATCTTGTCGCTGTTGGCCGCGTGGTCGTTGCGGATCAGGCCGGCCAGGATCTGGGTCTCGCCGTCGCGGATGCGCAGCACGGTGGCGGCGTTGCTGGTCTTGACGCGGACCAGGCTGGTGCCGCTGTTGGTGCGGCCGGCGTCCTGCGAGTCGCTGACCTCCAGCGCGACCTTGATCGAGACCTCGTCGTCGCGGTAGACCACGGGCTCCACCTCCAGCTTGATGCCGGTGTCCAGGTACTGCACGGTCTCGGTGATCACCGGCCCCTGCGTCGAGGGCACGGCGGTGGCGTTGACGATGGGGATGCGGTCGCCGATGTGGATCTTGGCCTTTTCCTTGTTGCGCACCCGGATGCGCGGGCTGGCCAGGGTGTTGATGTCGTTGTCGGTGGCCTTGGCGCGGGCCTGCACCGTGCGATCGACGCCGATGCGCTCGGAGTTGATGTGGCCGCGCAGCTCGCTGAGCAGGCTGACGGCGGCCCCGCCCGGGGCCAGCACGGTGAACGCCGAGGGCCACTGGATGCCCAGGTCCAGGAAGCGGTCGCGCGAGACGTCGAGCAGCTCCACCTCCAGCACCACCTCGGGCTCGGGCTGGTCCTGGGCCTGCAGCAGCTTCTCGGCCAGGCGGATGGCGTCGGGCGTGTCGCGCATGGTGAGGATGTTGAGCTTCTCGTCGATGAACACGTCCTTGGTCTTGAGCATGGTCTTGACCAGGCTCTGGGCCTGCTTGACGTCCATGTTGGTGATGAAGAAGGTGCGGATGGCCCAGTCCTGGTACTCCTTGAGCTTGGGCGCGGTGCTCGGATAGACCACCACCGTGTTGTCGTTGATGACCTTGCGCTCCAGCTGGCTCTGGGACAGCAGCAGGTCCAGCGCGTCCTCCACCGGCACCTGGCGCACGAAGATGGTGGCGCGCAGGTCGGGCTTGACGTCCTTGTCCACGATGAAGTTGATGCCGGTGGCGCGCGAGAGCACGTCCAGGATCATCTTCAGGTTGGCGTCGCGGAATTCGAGCGTCACCGGACGCGAGAACTTGCTGCGCAGCTGCGGGTAGGGGCTGGCCGTGCGGGCACGCTGGGTCTCGATCTCGTGGCGCAGGGTGAGGGCGTCGGCATGCCGCGGGTCGAGCGCGAGCACGCCGGCGAGCTGCTTCTCGGCCAGCTCCAGGTCACCGCGGCGCAGGGCGGCCTGGGCCTGCCGGAGCATGTCGCCCAGATGGCGCCGCTGCTCCAGCGCGCGCAGGCCTTCCTGCGCCCGGGTGTTGTTCGGCGCGAGGCCGAGCACGCGCTGGTAGCTGGCCGCCGCCCCGGCGTGGTCGCCGGCGAGGCGGGCGTGGTCGCCCTGGGCCAGCAGGCTGGCGACCGCCCGGTCCTGCTGCAGGGCCAGGGCGGCGCGCAGCTTGGGCTCGCCAGGGGCGCGGCTGGCGGCGAACTGGAGCCGGTCCAGGCCCTCCTCGTAGCGGCCTTCGTCGATCAGGGCCAGGCCTTCGCGGTGGGCCGGGTCGGTGGTGGCACAGCCGGCCAGCGTCAGCGCCAGCAGGGACGGCAGCCAGCGGCGTGCGTGCATCGAGCGTGTCATGGCACCCCTCCTCCGGTCAGTGTTTGCGGTGTCGCCAGCGGCAGGTAGACCAGGGTCATCCGGCCGGGCTGGATGCTGTCCACCCGGTAGGTGCCCTCGATCACGTCGCCGACGCTCACGGTGTAGACCTGCTCGCCCTTTTGCAGGAAAGCCTTCAGCGTCGAGGCATCGTCAAGCTTGCCGAGGAAGCGGAAGGGCAGGGGCGGCGCCGAGGGTGGGGGCGGGGGTGGCGGTGGCGGAGGAGGCGGAGGAGGCGGCGGCGGCACCACCCAGGTCTTGGCGGCGAAGAGATCGCTGACGACCCGCGGGGCGGGGGCCGCCGCGGGCGCGTCGGCTCCGGTCCGGTCGGGCGACGGTGCCTCGGGCGCGACGCGCAGCTGGGCCAGCGGCGCGGGCGCGGCGGTGGCGGTGGGGCGAACCACCGGCGCCACGGTGTCGGCCTCGTCCGCCATGAACTCGGGCAGCACGGCCACCCCGCCGGTGGCGGCGAGGAAGAGTGTCCAGAACAGCAGGCGCCGGGTGTTCATGGCCGCACCAGGTAGAGGGAGAACTGCAGGCGGGCCTCGACGTCGGCCACGCCGATGTGCGGGCGCTGCAGGCTGATGTCATCGAGGTGCAGGCCGCGCACGTCGGCCAGGGCCGCGGCCAGGAAGCGACGGATCTGGCCGTAGTCGGCTTCGACCGGCAGCACGATCTGGTAGCGGGCGAGGCGGGTGTTGGCGATGGCGACCTGGGTGTACTCGCCGCGCTCCAGCGAGATCCGCTCGGCCGCGGCGGCGGCGTAGAGGCGCTCGATCGAGTGGCTGACCTTGGCCTCGGCCGGCAGCGCCTGGTAGAAGGCGGCGCGGCGTTGCTCGGCGCTGGGCGGGGCGGCCTGACCCGTCGGGACGCGGGCCAGCCGGGCCTCGGCCCGCGTCACCTGTTCCCGGGTCTGGTCCCGTTCCCGCGCCGCGGGCAGGACCCAGCCCCCGCCGGCCACGAGGCCGGCGAGCAGCAGCATGGCGCCGGCCAGGCCGGGTCGGCCCAGCCGGCGCAGGCCTTCCAGCAGGATCAGCCTAGGGACCGCCATGGCCGTCTCCCCAGCGGGCGGTGATGTGGAAGCGCACCGGCGTCTCGGCGCCGCTGGGGACCAGCTCATGGTCCACCAGGCTCACCTGGCGCAGGCCGGCGCTGGCCTGCAGGCGCTGGTGGTAGGCCAGCATGGCGGCCAGGTGGCGCGCCTCGGCATGGATCTTCACCTGGCCGCGGGCGGCGTCCGGGGTGATGGCGAGCACGGCCGTGTCCGGGTCATCGGCCGCCTCCAGCGTGGCGAGCAGCTGGTTCCACGGCCGCTGGGCCCGGGCCAGTGCCTGCCGGGCCGCGGCCAGGGCGGCATCGTCGCCGGTGCCCGCGCCCTCCTGGCGACCGGCGCCGGGCAGGCGGGCCTCGATGCGCCGCAGGGCCGCCTGGTGGCGGGCGGTGTCCGTCGCCAGTTCCTCGTGCAGGCCGAGCAGCGCCGCCGCCAGCGCCAGGCCGGCCACCAGCAGGGCCCAGCCCCAGGCGCTGGGGCGCGGCGCGCGGTGGAAGTCGAGGTCGAGCTTCATCATGTCAGGCCTCCCGCCGGGCCGCCCCAAGGGAGGCCTCAGCCCTTTGAAGGTCTCGTCCCGTGTCCGGCGCGGTGTAGGCCATGGGTCGGTTCGTCGGCGTGGCACCCCGCGCCGCGGCAGGCGGTCCCCGGCGCGGGCTCCTGGCGTGACGGTCGGCGCGGTGCGCCGACTGCGCTGCACCGTGCGGTCCGGGGCCGGCGCAGCCGAACTCACTGCGCGCCCTGCGGGCGCTCCGCTCGGACAGCGACTGCGAGTCAGATGACGAAGCGCGCTGACGCGCGCCCGGCCCCGGCCCACCCGCCGCAGCCGTCCCGCAAGTCGCCCGCGCCGGGGACCGCCAGCCACGGCAAAGTGATGATGTTGGCTGCGAGGCAGAAGGGGCGTCTTTCACTGTGGGCGCGCCAACCATGCTGTTGCCAAGGCGTGTGCGGGCAGGCTGCGGCGCGCCTGCGAGGCGCCGAGAAGCGCAGGGGGCGTGGCCGCGCGCGTAGCGCGCTTCGTGATCTGACTGGCGGCCCTTGTTCGAGCGCAGTGCCCGCAGGGCGCGCAGCGAGTTGGGCCGCCGGCCACGCGCCTGAGCATCGCAGGGGAGTCGCCGCATCGCGGCGACCGCCTCGCCGGTGTGCCGCAGCCTGCCCGCGCACGCCTTGGCCGCGAGCCGCCACAAAGGAAAGCCCTCGGCAAGCCCCCTCCCGGAGGTCGTGACAAGACCTTGAAAGGGCTGGGCCTCAGCCCCCTTGGGGGGCAGCGAATACGCGCGGCGATGAGCGTGGGGGTTGATCATGTCAGGCCACTGTCATTGCCATGGTCAGCAAGGGGTCCGCCACCGGGGCCAGGGCCGCGGGGATGGGCAGGCCCAGGGTCTGCGGTGTGACGCCGAGACAGTCCGGCAGCTGGAGCCGGGCCTGGCGCGGGGCGTGGACGAACACCGGGAGCATGCCGTCGTCGGGCAGGCCGAGCAGCCGGGCCTCGCGCTCGATCAGCGCCGCCAGGGCGTGCGGCTGGTCCTCGCCGGTGCCGGCGCGCACGCTGCACCAGCGCCCCTGGCGAGCCGCCAGCAGGCCGTAGCGGGACGGTTCGGCGAGGACGAAGATGAAGTCGTCCCGGGGCAGCGCGCCCGCCAGGCGGTTGTAGGCCGCGGCCAGGTAGGGCTGGACCGAGACCAGGCGCAGCCGGGACGCGGCCGCCACCTGCGTGAGGGCCCCCAGCAGGGCGCCGTCCAGGGAGGCGGCCAGGCGCGGGCTGCCGGCTTTCTCGGGGGCGGCGCGCAGGCGGCGTCCGGCGTCCTCGCCATAGGTCTGGTCGCAGCAGATGCCGGCGTAGGCCGCGAACTCCTCGGGGGTGCCGACCTCGGCCCGCCAGGGCACCAGCACATAGCGCACGAAGTGGCTGGAGACCAGCAGCCGCAGCTCGCCGCCGCCGATCTCCGGCTGTTGCAGCAGCCCCGCCAGCGCCTCGGCCGCGGCGCTCGGCTCGCCTTGCCACGGCGCGTCGAGCTTCAGGTCGAAGGGGCCGGGCCAGCCCCGGCGCCGGCGCACCAGGGCCACCCGGTCCGGCGCCAGCACGGCGACATGGCGGTCACGCCACAAAGGTGACACGGTTGATCTCCTGCAGCGTGGTCTGGCCACTGGCCACCAGGGCGACGGCGGATTCGCGCAGGAAGCGCAGGCCACGGAGGCGGGCAGCTTCCTTGACGCGGGCGATGGGTTGCCGGTCGATGATGAGCTGGCGCAGCTCGTCGTCGAGCAGCAGCAGTTCGGCGATGGCGGTGCGGCCCCGGTAGCCGGTGCCCCGGCAGCGCCCGCAGCCCTGGCCGGCCATGAAGCGGAAGGCGCCCACGGCCGCCGGGTCGAGGCCGGATTCGCCCAGTTCCTCCGCAGAAGGGGGCGCCGGCGCGGCGCAGTCGGGGCAGGTCAGGCGCAGCAGGCGCTGGGCCAGGATGCCGTTGAGGGCGGAGACGAAGCTGTAGGCGTCGACCTGCATCTCGGTGAAGCGGCCGATCACGTCGAACACGTTGTTGGCGTGGATGGTGGTGAAGACCAGGTGGCCGGTGAGGGCGGACTGCACGGCGATGTGGGCGGTCTCCGGGTCGCGGATCTCGCCGACCATGATCTTGTCCGGGTCGTGGCGCAGGATGGAGCGCAGGCCGCGCGCGAAGGTCAGGCCCTTTTTCTCGTTGACCGGGATCTGCAGCACGCCGGGCAGCTGGTATTCCACCGGGTCCTCGATGGTGACGATCTTGTCCTGGCCCTTGTTGATCTCGGAGATCATGGCGTAGAGCGTGGTGGTCTTGCCGCTGCCGGTGGGGCCGGTGACCAGCACCATGCCGTAGGGCTCGCGGGCGAGGCGGCGCAGGGCGCGCAGGGTGTCGTCGGCGAAGCCGAGGGCCGTGAGGCGCACGCCCTGCACGCTGTCGGCCAGGTCCTGCTTGTCCAGGATGCGCAGCACCGCGTCCTCGCCCAGGATGCTGGGCATGATGGAGACGCGGAAGTCGATCTGGCGGCCCTTGATGGCGACCTTGAAGCGCCCGTCCTGCGGCACGCGGCGCTCGGCGATGTCGAGCTCGGCCAGGATCTTGACGCGCGAGATCACCTGCTCGGCCACCTCCAGGCCCGGCACGCGGCTGGCCGTGTTGAGCACGCCGTCCACCCGGTACTTGATGGTCAGGCCGGCGTCGGTGGTCTCCAGGTGGATGTCGCTGGCGTGGGCCTTGAGCGCGTCGTAGAGGGTGGAGTTGACGAGCTTCACCACCAGGCTCGAATCGGCGCTGATGCGCACCAGCGAGAGGGTCTCCACCGTCTCGTCGGCGTGGGGATCGAGCTCCGTGGCCGTGGCAACGCTGTCCACGGCGTGGAAGTCCTCCTCGTGGCGCGCCAGGTAGGCGGCCAGGTCGGCCGGGTGGGCCAGGTGGAGCGGGGCACCGGCCAGGCGGGCGTCGAGCCAGGCCAGCAGGCCGGCGTCGAAGGGGTCGGCGAAGATGCCCATCCGTCCGCCGTCGGCGCGCCGCGCCACCACGCATTCGCGGCGCAGGGCCTCGGCCAGCGGGATGGCGCCGAAGTCGGGCGTGCAGGCGAACAGCGTGGCGCTGTCCAGGCAGGGGTAGTGCAGGCAGGCGCCCAGGGTCCGCACGAAGTCGGCGGGCGGGTGGCCCAGCAGCTCTTCCAGCTCGGCGATGACCCGTCGCCCGGAGGCAGCGGCTCGCTGCCGGGCGGCCTGGAGCTGGCCCGGTGCGAGGCTGTCGCCATCCGGCAGGGTGTGGATGAGTGCGTGGCCCACGATGTGTGCTCTCCCTGGCCATCCCGCCGCGCTTCGCTTAGCGCACCCGCAAGGTGGCGACGCCGCTGCCACCCAGCGGCGAGGTGGCCTGCACTTGGTCAAAGCCGTTCGCCGAGACGGACGAGCCTCTCACGTCCAGCGCCCAGGCGCCGGCCGTGCCGACCACGGCCGTGCCGATGACGGGGCCCAGGGCGCCGGTGGCGCCGTTGCGTGGCTGCACCGTGACGGTCTGGCCGGCCTGCACCGAGCTCGTGCCGTTCGCTCGCCAGCGCTGCTGGTTGGCCCGGAATTCCGCGGCCGCTACGGAGAGGTTCTCGATGCCCTGGACGGTGACCGTGACGGTGGCCGGGTTGGACACCGCGCCGGCCCCGTCCGCCACCGTGTAGCTGAAGCTGAAGGTGCCGACGCCCGCGGTCGTCGTGCCCGGGGTGTAGGTGGCGACGCCGTTGTTCACGCTCACGCCGCCCTGGGCCGGCGGTGTCACGATGAGCACGGTGGCCGGGTTGATGCCGGTGGTGAGGTCGGGGTCCACATCGTTGGCCAGCAGGTTCAGGGTCGCGGGTTGGCTCTGGGTGGTGGTGGCGGCGTCCCCGTTGGCCACCGGCGCGTCATTGACCGGGGTGACGGTGAGGGTGACGGTGGCCACGTTGGAGTCGGTGCCGTCGAGGGCCTTCACGAGGTAGGTGAAGCTGTCGCCGCCCTCGTAGTTGGTGGCCGGCATGTAGCCGGCGTTGCCGGTCGCGGTGTCCAAGGTCAGCACGCCGTGCGCCGGCTGCGAGAGCACGCGGAAGCTGCCCGGCGTGAAGCCGCCGCCGGCGGGCGCCAGGCTGAGGGCCATCAGCGTGTCCTCGTTGCCGCCCTGGCTCAGGTCGGGCAGGCTCAGGGTGGCCCCGGCCGCCTGCCGGGTGATGACGGGCTCGGTGTCGGCGCCGCCGGCGGCCGAGCGCACGGTGACGTCCTTGGGCGGCGCGGCGAGGTTGGGAATGACGGCGCCGGCCACGGGGTCCACGACGGAGCCGGGGAAGGCCGGCAGGGTCAGCAGGGGGGGCGTGATCTCGTCGCTCGACTTGGCCTTGACGGTCAGCGTCTGGGCCTGTGGGTCGTACAGCGCCTCGGTGACCGTGACTTCATCGGTGACCGCGACGTCGATGACCGTGGGTGGCACGTCGGAATTGTTGGTGACCTGGATCTGCGAGGGCACTGCGGCGCTGGTGACGGGGGTCTGGCCCCAGTAGTGGCCCTGGTCGCCGGGGCTCATGACCTTGGGCACGATGCCGGTGCCGGACAGGGCCAGGTTCGGTGCCGGCTGGCCGATGCCGGCGGCGGCGGTGGCGAAGACATCGACCCAGGTGCCGCCGGCCGTGCGCGTGTAACCGGCCCGTTCGCCGCGCAGCGGGCTGGGGATGGGGGCCGTGTGCACGCGGCCCATGAGGGTGAACAGATCGGTCTCGACGACGTGGACGCCGGCACCGCCGATGTTCGGCCCTTCGATGCGGAACCGGTTGCCGAAGGGGCCGCCGGTGACACGGGTGGGGGTGATCGGGTCGGCGAGCATGGTCTTGCCGTTGACGGTCACCGGTGGCAGGGCCGGGCCACCGGCCGTGCTGGCGGCGCGCAGGAAGGGGCCGACGGGGGACTGCATGGCGCAGGAGAAGTCCCCCTTGGCGCAGGCGATGCCGACATCGTCGGTGTAGGAGATCTTGCTGCCGGCCACCTGGTCCGGGAACACCTGCGTGCCGTAGGGGTGGTGCACGGTGTAGGTGCCGCTGGAGGGGGCGTCGAACCGAATCCGGACACGGCCGAAGGAAATCTGGTCGCCGGCGACTGGCGGCCCGCCGGCGAAGGCCGCCTCCAGCGCCAGCACGAGCGTGGCCTGGCCGCCGCTGATGGGCAGCGCGGCATCGGCGGCGAACCAGAAGTGCTCGTCGGCAAAGGGGTTCGGGAAGGTTTCCGGTGCGCTGGCCACGTCGGCGGGCAGCAGCAGGCAGTTGCCGGCGGCCAGGTCAATCGCGTCGGGCAGGCACAGGTCCAGGGCGAGGCCGGTGGAATCCTGGTACCACTGCGGGTAGCCGTTGGCCGGATTGACCGGCCCCACGCGCGCCAGTTCGGCGCCGGCCGGCACCGACAGTCCGGCGAGCAGCAGGGCGAGGGCCAGGGCCGTGGGCTGCAGGCGCCGGTGCTTGGGGGGGAATGACATGACGTGCTCCTTGGAAGGTTCGCGGGGGGGAGTGTCAGAAGGCGCTCCCGGCCTGGCGGCACGACGTCACGGCCCATGTGCTTGCGTCCGAGTCGGTCGTCCTGAGCGGACTTAAGCGGATTGCGTGCCAGCCGCGAAGAGGCAGCCGCACGGGCGGGGAGCGGGTCTTTCGGGCGGTTTCGGGGGGTGGAAGATGGGGGCGCCCGCCATAAGTGGGGAAGATTCCCCACTGGGCCTGGGGCGGTGCTCAGGCGTGGCGCGGCAGCCCGGCGGCGGTGGCCGTCAGGTGGAGGCTGAGTTCGGCCAGGGAAAATGGCTTGCACAGGAAGCGGTGGATGCCGTGTTGCCGGGCCGTGGCCCAGACCGCGTCGTTGCAGTGGCCGGTCATGAGGATGCAGTCGCAGGGGCAGCCGTGGGCGCGGATGGCGTTCAGGATCTGGAAGCCGTTCATGTCCGGCAGGTGGTAGTCGAGCAGCAGCACTTCGGGCCGGAAGGCGCAGGCCGTGCTCAGCGCCCGTTGGCCGTTCGAGGCCACCTGAACGACCCAGCCGGAACGCTGGAGGTAGGTCCTCAGGTTCTCGGCGAGGATGTCCTGGTCCTCCACGATCAGCACCTTGATGGCTTGGCCCATGACTGCTCTCCTCTGGCGTGGGTCGTCGATGGCCGGTGATCCTGGGGGTCTGGCTTCCTCGGCGGCGTGCCCGTTGCGCCCGGCCCTGCAGGTCTTGTGCCACCCCGGTCCGGGCCTGCGCGTCGCCGGAGAGGCGGCCCCGGCGGGCCCGCGCCGATGGCGGGCCGCCCGAGAGCCTTTCCCCACCCTTCCCCGGGGGTTGGGGAATCCCCCCCGAGGGTTCGCCGCGCGGATGGTCCGGATATTGCAGTCGGGAGGGGTGCCGACGTCACGAATGGGGGTGTACCGTGTACCTGGACTACTTTGGCTTCAGCGAGGCGCCGTTTTCCATTGCGCCGGATCCCCGCTACCTGTACCTGAGCCAGCGCCATGACGAGGCGCTGGCCCACCTGCTCTACGGGCTGCAGAGCCCGTCCGGGGGCTTCGTGCTGCTGACCGGGGAGGTCGGGACGGGCAAGACCACCATCTGCCGCTGCGTGCTGGAACATGCGCCGGCGGATTGCGACATCGCCTTCGTCTACAACCCCAAGCTGTCGATCCCGGAGTTCCTGTCGACGGTCTGCGACGAACTGCACATTCCCTATCCCGCCGTTCCCCTCAGCGCCAAGACTCTGGTGGACCGCCTCAACGAGCGCCTGCTCGCCTCGCATCGCCAGGGACGCAAGACCGTGCTCATCATCGACGAGGCCCAGAACCTGGGCTCGGACGTCCTGGAGCAGCTGCGCCTGCTGACCAACCTGGAGACCAGCGAGCGCAAGCTGCTGCAGATCATCCTGATCGGCCAGCCGGAACTGCTGGAGCGCCTGGCCCGTCCGGAACTGCGCCAGCTGGCCCAGCGCATCGTCGCGCGCTATCACCTGACCCATCTCTCGGCCGGGGAGATGGAGGGCTATGTGCGGCGCCGGCTGGCGGTGGCCGGCGTGCGGCGCCGGCTGTTCCCGGCGCCGGTGGTGGCGCGGCTGTACCGCCGCACCGGCGGCATCCCGCGCCTGGTCAACGTGATCTGCGACCGGGCCCTGCTCGGCGCCTATGTGCAGGGGCTGGACATGGTGGACCCGCCGACCCTCGACCGGGCCACCCGCGAAGTGCTGGGCCCGCGCGCGGCGGGCGGGTGGCCGGCCTGGCGGCATCCGCGCGCGGCTGTGCTCGGCATCGCCCTGGCCCTGGCCGGGACGGCGTTGGTGGCCCATGTCCTGGCGTCAGGGTCACTGCCACGCGAGGCGCTGGCGGCGCTCGCCTGGTCCTGGCAGGGAGGACGCTGACCATGTCCTACATCCTCGAAGCCCTGAAAAAATCGGAGAGCGAGCGCCGGGCCGCGACCCTGCCCGGCCTGACGCGCGAGGCGAGCTTCATGGTCGCGCCGCGCGGCCACGCGGCGCGCAGCCATGTGGTCCTGGTCGCCAGCGCCGGCATGCTGCTCACCGGCCTCGTCCTGGGCAGTTGGCGGCCCTGGCAGCCCCTCCCGGCCGCTGTCGCCCACCCGGCCTCGGCCGCGACGGCGCCGCGGGCCGATCGCGCCACCCCGGCACCCTCCGGCCTGGTGGCACGGCTCCCGGCGGGGAGCGCCGTCGCCACGCCGTCGTCGCCGGGCGCCCCTGCGCCCACGCCGATCCCTGCGCCGACCCCGGCCCTCGCCGGCGTGGCGCCGCTGCCGCCTGCCGCGGCATCCGACCAAGCCGCTCCACAGGTCGTTCCACAGGTCGTTCCACAGGTCACGGCACTGGCCCCGCCCGCGCCGCGCCCACCATCCGCCAAGCCGGCGGGGGTGGGTCCGGCTGCGGAGGTGTCACGGGCCGCCGTGGCGCCGCGCCAGGACGGGCCGGTGTCAGGCGCTCAGGCGACGGGGCCCGAGTCCCGGCCCGTCGCGGCGGCCCAGGTCCGGCCCGCCCTCCGGGCGCCGGCACCAAAGCTTCCCGAGCCGCCCGCACCGCCCTCGGCACCCACCGAGGCCGTGCCGGCGGGACACATCGTCACCTACCAGGAGCTGCCGGCCGACATCCGGGGTGCCCTGCCCGCCGTCACCTTCGGCGGTTATGCCGGGGTGGACGAGGCCGGGATGCCCGTCGCGTTCATCAACGCGCGGCTGGTCAAGCAGGGCGAGGAGCTCAGCCCCGGCGTGCGGCTGGAGCGGGTTGGCGCCGACGGCGTGGTGCTGGGCTACCGGGGGCACCGCTTCCGGCCCTGAGCCTGGCCCGGGGCGTTGCGCCCCTGTCCCGGACGGCGGGCCGGGTTTTCATGGAGGGAAAAGGCCTTTCATGCCGGCGTGAGCTGCGCGGCAAGCGACCTTGGAAGGAGCAACAGGCTCAGCTGCGCCGGGCCTGCTCGTACAGGCCCTGGACCTTGGGGACGTTGCTTTCCAGCTCCCGGATGCGGTCGGGGCCACTCGGGTGGGTGGACAGGAAGCTCGGGCCGCCGCTGTTGCCGTTGGCGGTCATCATCTTGTTCCACAGGCTGATCGCGGCATCGGGGCGGTAGCCGCCGCGCGCCGAGATCTCCAGGCCCACCAGGTCGGCTTCGGATTCGTCGTCACGGCTGTACTTCATGCTGAGCAGCTGCGTGCCCAGGTTGGCGGCGGCGTCGCCGAGCTGGCCGAGGCCGAACAGCTGCGCCGCGATCGACAGGCCCAGGTTGGTCGCCTGGGTCTTGGCCAGGCGCTCGCGCGCGTGCTCGCGCAGCGCGTGGGCCATCTCGTGGCCCATGATCATGGCCGCCTCGTCGTCCGTCAGCTTCAACTGGTCGAGGATGCCGGTGTAGAAGGCGATCTTGCCGCCCGGCATGCACCAGGCGTTGATCTGCTTGCTGCCGATCAGGTTGACCTCCCACTTCCAGTCGCGGGCGCGCGGGTTCCACTGCGTGGCGTGCGGGATCAGCTTGCGCGCGATCGTGCGCAGACGCTGCAGCTGCGGGTGGCTGTCCGGGGCCAGGGCGCCCTTGGCACGGGCCTCGGCCAGGACCTCGGCGTACTGCTTGCGCGCGGAACTCTCCAGCGTTTCCGCCGGCACCAGCTGGCGCATGCCCGAGGCCGAGCCGACGTTGACCTGGGCCAGGGCCGGCGCGGCCGCAGCCGCGCTGGCGGCCAGCAGGAAGGCGCGGCGAGGCGCCCATGGGGAGTGGGGGGAGGCCGCGTGGGCGGCCGTCTTGGCGTCGCAGAACCAGCACATGATGCGTGAATAATAGTCAGAAAGAGAAACCGTGGTGTCGTAACGCAGGCCGGCCACGCGGCGCCGACATCCCGCCTGCCCCCGGTCCCCATGCCCATGTCTGAATCCGTTGCGACAACGCCCACCCCCGAGACCCCCGCCCGCCGCTCCTGGCTGGCCGCCCTGCACGTCTACCTGGAGCCGGCCAGCCTGCGCATGCTGACGCTGGGCTTCGCCGCCGGCCTGCCGCTGCTGCTGGTGCTGGGCACGCTGAGCTTTCGCCTGCGCGAGGCCGGCATTGACCGCAGCACCATCGGCTACCTGAGCTGGGTCGGGCTGGCCTACGGCTTCAAGTGGGTCTGGGCGCCGCTGGTGGACCGCCTGCCGATCCCGGTCCTCACGCGCCTGCTGGGCCGGCGGCGCAGCTGGTTGCTGCTGTCGCAGGCGGCCATCGTGGCCGGGCTGGTCGGCATGGCGCTGGCGGACCCGGGCCAGGCGCTCGGCCCCATCGTGTGGTGCGCGCTGGCGGTGGCCTTCGGCTCGGCCACGCAGGACATCGCGCTGGACGCGTTCCGCATCGAGTCGGCCGAGGCCGACCGCCAGGCGGCCCTGGCGGCGGCCTACCAGACCGGCTACCGGCTGGCCATGATCTGGGCCGGCGCCGGCGTGCTCTGGATCGCGGCGCGCGCCGAGGTCGCGGGCGCGGCGCCCGCGGCCTACCAGAACGGCGCCTGGCAGACCGCCTACCTGGTCATGGCGGCCTCGATGGCGGTGGGCGTGCTCACGGTGCTGCTCTCGCGCGAGCCGGCCCGGGTGGCTCTGCCGCCGGCGAAGAACGCCGCCGAGTGGCTGCGCGGCGCGCTGGTCGAGCCCTTCGCCGACTTCATCCGGCGCTACCGCTGGCAGGCCGCGCTGATCCTGGCGCTGATCGCGGTCTACCGCATCAGCGACGTGGTGATGGGCATCATGGCCAACCCGTTCTACGTGGACATGGGCTACACCAAAGACGAGGTGGCCGCCGTGACCAAGGTCTATGGCGTGGTCATGACGCTGCTCGGCGCCTTCATCGGCGGCACGCTCTCGATGCGGCTGGGCGTGCCGCGCATCCTGATGCTGGGCGCGCTGCTGAGCGCGGCGAGCAACCTGCTGTTCGGCTGGCTGGCCGGGCACGGCCATGACCTGACGGCGCTGATTTTCGTGGTCTCGGCCGACAACCTGGCCGGCGGCATCGCCTCGGCGGCGTTCATCGCCTACCTCTCCAGCCTGACCAATGTCAGCTACTCCGCCACCCAGTACGCGCTGTTCAGCTCCATGATGCTGCTGCTGCCCAAGTTCGTGGCGGGCTTCTCCGGCGACTACGTGAACGCCCATGGCTACGCCCAGTTCTTCACCAGCACCGCGCTGCTCGGCGCGCCGGTGCTGCTGCTGGTGTGGCTGGCGTCCCGGGTGCAGGCGGTCGCGCGGCGCTGAGGCGGGCGGCCCGGTTTACCTAAATTTACGGCCGCTTCATGCGGTGGCGATGGTGAAGGGCGCACCATGCGGCGCAACCCTGTTGCTGAGATCCGCCACGCTTTAGACTGCCGCCATGAGCCCGCACCTGCTGATGATCGAAGACGACGCCCGCCTGGCGCAGATGGTGGGCGCCTACCTGGGCCAGTCCGGCCTGGCGTTTGCCCACGCCCCCGACGGCCTGAACGGCCTGGCGCACCTGCAGGCGCAGCCGGTGGACCTGGTCATCCTGGACCTGATGCTGCCCGACATCGATGGCCTGGAGGTCTGCCGCCGCATCCGGGCCCTGCCCGGCGCGCTGGCGCAGGTGCCCATCCTCATGCTCACGGCCAAGGGCGACCCGATGGACCGCATCGTCGGCCTGGAGCTGGGCGCCGACGATTACCTGCCCAAGCCCTTCGAGCCGCGCGAGCTGCTGGCCCGCATCCGGGCCATCCTGCGGCGTCGTGGCGACGGCCCGGCGGCGCCCAGCCAGGTGATGCGCTTCGGCTCGCTGGAGATCGACCGCGACGCGCGCAGCGTCAGCGTGGGCGGCCAGCCCTGCGAGCTGACCTCCTACCAGTTCGACCTGCTGGTCACGCTGGCCGAGCGCGCCGGCCGGGTGCTGACGCGCGACCAGATCATGGAGGCGGTGCGCGGCCGCGAGCTGGAGGCTTTCGACCGCTCCATCGACGTGCACATGGGCCGCATCCGCGCCGCGATCGAAGTCGACGCCAAGAGCCCCAAGCGCATCCTCACCGTGCGCGGCGTCGGCTACGTGTTCGCCAAGCAGCAGGACTGAAACCGCGCCGGAGTCTTTGCCGTGGCCCTGTTCACCGCCTTCTCGCGCCGCCTCTACCTGCGCATCTGGCTGGCCGTGGTGGCCGGCGTGGCGGTGCTCACGCTGGTCGTCGGCTGGGCCTGGCGCGTGGCGGCCGAGCACAACCAGCCGCCACCCACGCCGCGCGAGGTGATGGTGCGCAACGCCGCCGGCGAGCTGATCGGCACCGGCCAGGCCCGGCCCGGGCGCCAGCCGGGGCAGGGGCTGGAGTTCACGGTCCAGCTCACCAGCGGCGAGACGCTGCAGCTGCAGCTGCCGCCGCGTCAGCGGCGCCCCGACGCCCACCCGCCCGGCCCTCCGCCGCCCTGGGCGCGGCCGCCCTACGGCTTCCTGTGGCTGCTGGCCGTGGTCGGCCTCGCCGTGGCGCTGGGCGTCTACCCGATCGTGCGTCGCCTCACGCAGCGGCTGGAGGCGCTGCAGCGCGGCGTGCAGGGCTGGGGCGAAGGCGACCTGTCGGTGCGCGTGCCGGTGACCGGGCAGGACGAGGTGGCCGACCTGGCGCGGCGCTTCAACGCCGCGGCCGAACGCATCGAGGGCCTGATGGCGGCCCAGCAGGCGCTGCTGGCCTCGCAGAAGTCGCTGCTGGCGAACGCCTCGCACGAGCTGCGCTCGCCGCTGGCGCGCATCCGCATGGGGCTGGAACTGATGGGGACGCCGGCCTCGCCGGTGTTCCGCGAGGAGATCGAGCGCAACATCGCCGAGCTGGACCAGCTGGTCGATGAAATCCTGCTCGCCAGCCGGCTGGACGCCCGGGAGGTCGACCTCGGCACGATCGAGGCGGTGGACCTGGTGGGCCTGGCGGCGGAGGAGAGTGCGCGCAGCGGGGCGGAGCTGGACCTGGCGCCGGAGGCACCGGCGCTGGTGGTGGACGGCGTGGCCAAGCTGCTGCGCCGGCTGATCCGCAACCTGCTGGAGAACGCGCGCCGCTACGGCGCCCAGGGCCAGGGCGGCGCCGACGGCGACATCGTGGTCCAGCTGGCGGCCCGCGACGGACGGGCCCTGCTGCGGGTCTGCGACCGCGGTCCCGGTGTGCCACCGGCGCAGCGTGAACGCATTTTCGAGCCGTTTTACCGCCTGCCGGGGGCCAGCGAGCGCGCTGGCGGGGTGGGCCTGGGGCTGGCCCTGGTCAAGTCCATCGCCGCGCGGCACGGCGGTACCGTGGCCTGTGAGGACCGCGAGGGCGGTGGCGCCTGCTTCACGGTGAGCCTGCCCTTGCGTGCCGGTTGAAGGCGCCGTCATGGGTCTTTTTTTGCGCTGGATCAAACGGACGGAGTTTCCCGGCGGGTCGGTGGAGGGGCCGGCTTTGACCTCCCACAAACAGGGGATGTGCAAATGTGTGGCAACCGGTAAAGTGAAGTTTCTGCTGTCACAGAAAAGCGATCGAGATCCGAAATCCGAAAAAATCGTCAATACCAAGAGATGAAGATCTCCCAACGATGTTCCCCTCGGGGGGCATTTGAAAGCCACCGCAAGGTGGCTTTTTTTTGTCCGGTGGCGGGTCGCGCGTGGTCAGGGGCTGTGTCGCGTCGCCGGGGCTTCCCCGGCGTGGAGGAAGACCAGGACGATGCACAGCGAGAGCATGACCACGTAATAGGTGTGCATGAGGTTGACATTGCTCAGGCCCGCCGTCGCGTGCATGACCAGCAGCCCCGCCATTTGCTGGCCGGCGACGGGGTTGATGCGACCGAGCCGGACGGCGGCGACGGCCATGCCAGCGATGAGGGCGAGCAGGGCGCCCAGGCCGAGCAGTCCGCCTTCCATCGTGTCATTCAGGTACTGGTTGTGCGCGTGGCCCAGTTGCCGCACATGTTCGAGCCTGGCGCGCTGGTCGGGCGGCAGCTGCTCCCCGGCGTGACGGATGCGGCGCAACAGCTCCGTGGGGCCCAGCCCGATCCAGGGCGACTCCTGGATGCCTTGCCATGCCGTGCGGAACAGGTACACACGCGCGCCGAGCGACGAGTTGTAGTCCGCCGTGTCGATCGCGTAGCTCACCTCGTGCCAGGCCTTGCGGGCGCGCAGGGGGTCGCTGGGCAGGCTGATGGCGGCCCCCAGGAGCGTGGCGAGCAGCAGCAGGGCGGCCAGCAGGTGGGGTGTCCGGAGGTGGCCGCGCCGGCGTTTGACGGCCAGCCCGGCCAGCACGACGGCCCAGGCCAGGATGCCGAAGGCGCCGCGCGACTGGCTTGCCAGCACGGCGCCGATGCCGCAGGCGGCGCCCAGCGCCCAGGCCCAGCGGGCGCGCCGTTCCTCTCGCGGGTCCAGCGCGCGCGGCAGCAGCAGGCAGACCAGGAAGCTCATCGCCACCGCCCAGGGGATGGGGTGCGAGGGCAGGAAGTTCCTGTCCTCGACCAGGGCCAGACCGGCGCCGAGTAGGCAGGCCGCGGCGACGGCGGCGCCGGTCCAGCGCTGCCAGGGGGGCGGCGGCGAGGCGTGACGCGCGACGACCCAGGTGGCGAAGGCCGCCAGCAGCAGGCGCAGGCCGGCATTCTGGTCGGCCGTGAGGGTGCAGCAGGGCTCGTTCCAGAACCAGGACAGGCCGAGCCACAGGCTGACGGCCACCAGGCAGGCGCACAGCCACGCCCTGGCCGCGGTCGCCACGCCCGACGGGCGGGCCGCCGCGGTGAAACCGAAGGGCAGCGCCAGGGCGCACGCCGCCAGCCAGGCCGCGCCGGCCAGCTTGGTGTGCAGCGGGCTGAGCGCCGTGCCGGCCAGCACCAGCCCAAGGAGCCAGCGGCGGGCGGTGGACGGCGGGGTGTCCGGCGTGCTCATCCAGGGCATGATGGTGTCGGGCGCCTCAGCGGCCGACGTCGCCGCGCAGGCTGTCCCGGTCATAGTGCAAGGCGGCGTAGCGGAAGAAGCTCTCCAGGGCCACGAACAGGCAGTAGAGGAATCCCGCGCCGCCGCAGAGCATGCCCAGGTGGAACACATACAGGCGCAGGAACATCGCCGAGCCCGAGGCGAGCCCGCGCCAGACGCCACCCGCCTTGCCCAGCGCCGCCCGCTTGGCGGCGCCCAGCATGGCGTATTGCGTCATCTTGTCCAGGCTGCCGTGCACCGTTTCGCGCGAGTGGTGCAGCAGCCGCGCGCGCAGCACATGGCGCGGCACGCGCTGGCCGGCCAGCTCGTCGAGCAGGATGGCCTGCTCGTGCACCACGCCGACGTATTCCTTGACCATCTCGCGCCGGAACAGCCGTTCGACCTTGGATTGCGAGACGAACCAGCGCAGTTCCTGGCCATAGGCCACCATGCGCCAGCGGATCTTCCAGACTGCGCGCGCGCCGCTGTGGATGGCGGCCAGCAGCTCCGCCTGCAGCTGCGGCGTGATGAGCTCGTCGGCGTCGAGAAAGAAGACGTAGTCGCAGCGGGCATGGGCCAGCAGCCGGTTGCGCTGGACGGCGAAGCCCTGCCAATCCGGGTGGCTGAACACCTCGGCGCCGACGGCGCGCGCCAGCTCGACCGTCCCGTCGGTGCTGCCGCTGTCCACCACCACGATCTGGTCCGCAAACGCGGCGCTGCGCAGGCAGGCCTGGATGCGGTGCGCCTCGTTCTTCGTCAGGACCGCGATGGTGAGGGTGGGGTGTCCCACCCCTGCCTGCGGGCCGGTGGTCAATGCCCGTGTCCGAAGGTTTCGCCCGCCTTCAGGCGGTACACCGTGCCGCAGTACGGGCACTTGGCCTCGCCGGTGCGCGCCACGTCCAGGTAGACCTTGGGGTGGCTGTTCCAGAGTTTCATGTCGGCCACGGGGCTGGGGCAGAACACGCCGCCCTGGTGGTTCAGGTCCTTGGCCAGGAGTTCGACAACCTGTTTGCTCATCTTCAGTTCCCTGCTCAGACCTGGGTCAGCCAGTGCGCGTACTTGGGGTTGCGGCCGTTGACGATGTCAAAGTAGGCGCTCTGGATCTTCTCGGTGATCGGGCCGCGGCGGCCGATGCCGATCTCGACCTGGTCGAGTTCGCGGATCGGCGTCACTTCGGCGGCCGTGCCGGTGAAGAAGGCTTCGTCGGCGATGTAGACCTCGTCGCGCGTGATGCGCCGCTGAACCACTTCCAGGCCCATGTCCTTGGCGATATGGAAGATGGTGTTGCGGGTGATGCCGTTCAGCGCGCCGCTGGAGGCGTCAGGTGTGTAGAGCACGCCATCCTTGACGAGGAAGATGTTTTCGCCGGAGCCCTCGGAGACGAAACCGGCCGGGTCGAGCAGCAGCGCCTCGTCGTAGCCGTCGTTCGTGGCCTCGGTGTTGGCCAGGATGGAGTTGCTGTAGTTGGCCACGGCTTTGGCCTGCGTCATGGTGCTGTTGGCGTGGTAGCGGGCGTAGCTGCTGGTCTTGATGCGGATGCCGCGCGCCATGCCTTCCTCGCCCAGGTACGCGCCCCAGGCCCAGGCGGCAACCATCGCGTGGATGGTGTTGCCCTTGGGCGACACGCCCAGCTTCTCCGAGCCGATCCAGATCAGCGGGCGGATGTAGCCGCTTTCCAGCTTGTTCTCGCGGATGGCCGCCTTGTGCGCCTCGTTGATCTCTTCCTTGGAGAACGGCACCGTCATGCGCAGGATCTTGGCGCTGTTGAACAGACGGTTGGTATGGTCTTCCAGGCGGAAGATCGCCGGACCGTTGACGGTGTTGTAGGCGCGAACCCCCTCGAACACGCCGCAGCCGTAGTGCAGGGTGTGGGTCAGCACATGGACCTTGGCTTCGCGCCAGTCGACCAGCTGACCGTCCATCCAGATTTTGCCGTCACGGTCGGAGATCGGGGAGATTACGGGGCTCATGAGGTGTCCTTTGGGTAGCAGAGATTCGCAAAACCCTTGATTTTACGGCGCGGGGGGCGTGGCCGGGGTGTCGTCGTCCGGCTGGGCCGGGCGCTCCAGCTGCCACTGGACCAGCTTGCCGCCGCGGAACTCGCAGGTCACGTGCGAATCGGAGCCGTCGGTCCAGCGGTACAGCTCGGGCTCCTCGCCCTGCGCCGATTTCAGCTCGCCGAGCGCGCGCGTCATCGCGATCACATGCATCAGGGTCAGGCCGGGCTTGAGCTTGGCGTTCAGCATCACGGCGCTGCCGACATGGCCGATCGGGCGGTCGGCGGCGCGTTTCAGGATGGTCATCATGCGCGTGAAGTGCAGCAGGATCCACATGACGAGGCCGCCGGCCACGACCGTGATGCCGGGCCAGCCGTAGGAGCGCCAGGCCGCGACGGCCAGCGCCAGCACGACCACGGGGACAACGATTTTCTGGAAATTCATGGCCGGGATTGTCCTATGCCGCCATCGCGCCCGGCGTGTGGGCAGTGCGTACGCCGCCTGCGCCGGCCGGGGCGGGCCGAAGCGCAGCGAGGCCATGGTTCCACGCTACCCCAGGCTGCGCGCCAGCTCCATTGCCTCCTCGATGCGCTCCACCGGGTAAATGGTCAGGCCCTCGAAGGCCTTGTCGTTCTTCTTCGGCGCGTTGGCCTTGGGCACCACCGCCACGGAAAAGCCGAGCTTGGCCGCCTCCTTGAGGCGCTCCTGGCCGCGCGGCGCCGGACGCACTTCGCCGGCGAGACCCACCTCGCCGAAGGCGATGAAGCCCTTGGGCAGCGCCTTGCCGCGCAGGCTGGAGGTGATGGCCAGCATCACGGCCAGGTCGGCCGCCGGCTCGCTGATGCGCACGCCGCCCACCGCGTTGACGAACACGTCCTGGTCCATGCAGGCCACGCCGGCGTGGCGATGTAGCACGGCCAGCAGCATGGCCAGGCGGTCGCGCTCCAGACCCACCGACAGCCGGCGCGGGCTGGGGCCGCCGCTGTCCACCAGTGCCTGGATCTCCACCAGCATCGGGCGCGTGCCCTCCAGTGTCACCAGCACGCAGCTGCCCGGCACTGGCTCGGCGTGCTGCGAGAGGAAGATCGCGCTCGGGTTGGTCACGCCCTTGAGGCCCTTCTCGGTCATGGCGAACACGCCGATCTCGTTCACGGCGCCGAAGCGGTTCTTGATGGCGCGCACCAGCCGGAAGCTGCTGTGCGTGTCGCCCTCGAAATACAGCACCGTGTCCACCATGTGCTCCAGCACGCGCGGCCCGGCCAGCGCCCCTTCCTTGGTCACATGGCCGACCAGCACGATGGCCGTGCCGCTGGCCTTGGCGGCGCGCGTGAGGTGCGCGGCGCACTCGCGCACCTGAGCCACCGAGCCGGGCGCCGAGGTCAGCTGCTCCGAATAGACGGTCTGGATCGAGTCGATCACCGCGATCGCCGGCTTCGTGTCCTGCAGCGTGGCGAGGATCTTCTCCAGCTGGATCTCGGCCAGCACCTTCACCTGCGAGCCGTCCAGGCCGAGCCGGCGCGAGCGCAGCGCGACCTGGGCGCCGCTTTCCTCGCCGGTGACGTAGAGCGTGGACAGCCCGGCGCGCTGCAATGCATCGAGCGCCTGCAGCAGTAGCGTGGACTTGCCGATGCCCGGGTCGCCGCCGATCAGCACCACGCCGCCCTCGACGATGCCGCCGCCGAGCACCCGGTCCAGCTCGTCGAGGCCGGTCGGTGTGCGGCTCACGTCGGTGGCCTCGATGTCGGCCAGCGTGGTCACCGGTGTCGATTTCGCCAGCGCGGCGAAGCGGTTCTTCGCCGGCGCGGCGCTTTCCGCGACCGACTCGATCAGCGTGTTCCAGGCGCCGCAGGCGGGGCACTTGCCCAGCCAGCGCGGCGTGGTGCCGCCGCACTCGTTGCAGGTGTAGATGGTTTTTTCCTTGGCCATGCGATGAGCCTATCACCCACCCGCCGCCTTATCGGCCGTGTCAGCTCGGTCTGGGGAAGCCGGCCAGCAGCGAGCGGGTCAGCTCGGCCGCCGGCACAGGGCGGCAACCGCTGGCGTTCTGGCCCGACCACAGGGGCGTGAAGTCGGCGCTGCCGCGCACCTCGGCCGCCGCGCGCAGCGGCGCCATGGCGGCGGTGGCCAGCGGGAAGGCGGGCGCCAGCGCGCTGATCGGGCCCAGTTCGCGCATCGCGCGGTTGACGATGCCGCGCGCCGGCCGGCCGGTGAAGACGTTGGTCAGCGCGGTGTGGCGTGCCGCCTCGGATTGCAGCGCGGCGCGGTGCAGGGCGCTGGTCGTGGCCTCGGGGCAGCAGAGGTAGGCGGTGCCGACCTGCACCCCAGCCGCGCCCAGCGCCATGGCGGCAGCCACGCCTTGCGCGTCGGCGATGCCGCCGGCCGCGATCACCGGCACGCTGACCGCGCGCACCACCTGCGGCAGCAGCGCGAAGGTGCCGACCTGGGTGCTCAGGTCCTCGCTCAGGAACATGCCGCGGTGGCCGCCGGCCTCCAGGCCCTGGGCAATGATGGCGTCGGCGCCGTGCGCCTGCAGCCACAGCGCCTCCTCGACCGTGGTGGCGGAGGACAGCACCTTGGCGCCCCAGCCTTTCACGCGCGCCAGCAGCGCGGGCGCGGGCAGGCCGAAGTGGAAGCTCACCACCGGCGGGCGGAACTCGGCCAGCAGTTCGGCAGTCTCGGCGTTGAAGGGGGTGCGCCCCGGGCCGGCCGGAATCGTTGCCGGATCCAGCGCGAGTTCGGTGTAATACGGGGCCAGCGCGGTGCGCCACGCGGCCTCGCGGGCGGCGTCGGGCGCCGGCGGCCGGTGGCAGAAGAAGTTGACGTTGTAGGGGCGACGCGTGCCGGCGGACAGGGCCTGCAGCTCGCGGCGTAGCGCGTCCGGCGCCAGCATGGCGCAGGGCAGCGAACCCAGCGCGCCGGCCTCGGACACGGCCAGCGCCAGGGCGCTGCCCTGCACGCCCGCCATCGGGGCCTGGACCAGCGGCCATGGCAGGCCGAGAAGATCTTGCAAACGGTTCATCGCATTCCTCCGGTGGGGTCGGCGGCATTGTCGCAGCCCGCTCCGCGCGCCGGTCGGGGCGGCCCGTCCCAGGGATTTCCCGGTGTGTCCGGCATCACGAATCATTTAACATGTTAAATAAATGCCGTCACCTGCCGCCCTCTCCGCCTTCCGTCACCGCAACCTCGCGCGCCTGCTGCTGCAGGCCCGCGAGGCCGTGATGCTGCACACCCGGCCCAGCCTGCGCGAGCACGGCCTGTCGGACCAGCAGTGGCGCGTGCTGCGCGTGCTCGGCGAGCATGCTGACGATCCGGCCGGCGTGGAAACCGGGCGGGTGGCGCGCGAGGCCTACCTGCCCGGTCCCAGCCTGACCGGGGTGCTGACGCGCATGGAGCGCGACGGCCTGATCGGTCGCAGCCGCTGCCCGGTCGATGCGCGCCGCACGGTGGTGCGTGCCACGCCCGAGGGGCTGCGCCTGGCGAACGCGCTGTCCGGCACCGTCGATGCGCACCACGCCTGGCTGGAGCACAGCCTGGGGCCGGCCAAGCTGACCCGGTTGTACGCCCTGCTGGACGAGCTGGTCGCCCTGGAGCCCCCTCCCGGCGGCGAGTCCGCCGCCCACGAAGACTGAAGCACCAAGGAAGTCCATGCAAACCCCCGTCAACCCCTTCAAGCAGGCCCTGCAGCTACGCCGCGCGCAGATCGGCCTCTGGCTCGGCCTGGCCGATCCCTACTGCGCCGAGCTGTGCGCGGGCGCCGGTTTCGACTGGCTGCTGATCGACGGCGAGCATTCGCCGAACGACCTGCGCAGCATCCTGGCCCAACTGCAGGCCCTCGCGCCGTACCCCTCGCACCCGATCGCGCGCGTGCCGTTCGGCCACGGCGAGGCCGGCGCCGCGCTGATCAAGCAGTACCTGGACCTGGGCGTGCAGACCCTGTTGGTGCCGATGGTCGATACGCCGCAGCAGGCGGCGGCGCTGGTGCGCGCCACGCGCTACCCGCCCGAGGGCCTGCGCGGCACCGGTGGCGCGCGTGCCTCGCGCTGGGGCCGCTACCCCGACTATGTGCGCGAGGCCAACGCGCAGGTCTGCCTGCTGGTGCAGGCGGAAACGCGCGCCGCGCTGGATCAGCTCGATGCGATCGCCGCCACGCCAGGCGTGGACGGCGTGTTCATCGGGCCGGCCGACCTGTCGGCCTCGCTCGGTTTTCCGGGCCAGTCCGGCCATCCCGAGGTGCAGGCCGCGATCGAGGACGCCATCGCGCGCATCGTGGGCGCCGGCAAGGCCGCGGGCATCCTGACGGCGGACGAGGCGCTGGCCCGGCGCTACCTGCAGCTCGGCGCGACCTTCGTCGCGGTGGGCCTCGACACGCAGTTGCTGGCGAAAGCCACCAGCGCCCTGGTCGCCCGTTTCCGGGCCGCCTGATTTCCCGTTCCCCGGCTTGCCGGGGTCAGCCCACCTGGAGACAAGGAGACACCCATGAACACCCGCCTGGCCGCGCCTGCTGCGGCGCTGATCCACCCCGACGAGCGCGCCGCGCGCCAGCAGCTTGCCGCCTGCTACCGCGTTTTTGCGCTGCTGGGCTGGACCGAGCTGATCTACAACCACATCACGCTGCGCCTGCCCGACAGCGTGACCGGCGGCGAGAAGCAGTTCCTGATCAACCCGTTCGGCCTGCACTACAGCGAGGTCACCGCCAGCAACCTCGTGAAGATCAATGTCCGGGGCGAGGTGCTGGACGGCTCGACCTGGCCGGTGAACCCGGCGGGCTTCACCATCCACGGCGCGCTGCACGATGCCATCGACGGCGCGCATTGCGTCATGCACACCCACACCACGGCCGGCGTGGCCGTGGCCAGCCTGCAGGGCGGCCTGCAGCAGACCAACTTCTACAGCGCCCAGCTGCACGAGATGGTGGCGTACCACACCTTCGAAGGCATCACCATCCACGCCGAGGAGGCGCCGCGCCTGCTGGCCAGCATCGGCGACAGGCCGGCGCTGATCCTGCGCAACCACGGCCTGCTGAGCTGGGGCCGCACGCTGCCGCAGGCCTTCGCCATCCTCTGGACGCTGCAGCGCGCCTGCGAGATCCAGATGGCCACGCTGTCCATGGGCACGCCGATCCCGGTGTCCGAGGCGATCGCGCGCAAATGCACGCGCGACGCGCTGCAGTTCGACCCGCGGCACGGCGCCGGCCAGGATGTGTTCAACGCGCTGGTGCGGCAAGTGGACCGCCTCGACGCCAGCTACAAGGATTGAGGCCGGACGGCTCAGGAAGGATGACATGAAGGTTTGCATTTACGGCGCCGGCGCGATCGGCGGCTGGATCGGGGCGAAGCTGGCGCAGGCCGGCGCCGAGGTCAACGTGGTGGCGCGAGGCGCCACCTTGCAGGCGCTGCAGCAGCACGGCCTGCGCCTGCGGCAGGGCGGCGTGGAGGTCCGCGTGCCGGTGCGGGCTGCGAGCGAGCCGGCGCAGCTCGGCGTGCAGGACCTGGTGGTCGTGGCGGTGAAGGCGCCGGCGCTGGCCGGGGTCGCGCGCGCGATCGCCCCGCTGCTCGGGCCGGACACCGTGGTGCTCACGGCGATGAACGGCGTGCCCTGGTGGTTCTTCGAGGGCTTCGGCGGCCGCCTGGCCGGCACCCGGTTGCGGGCGGTGGACCCGGAGGGCGTGATCGCGCAGGCGATCCCGGCGCGCCAGGTGATCGGCTGCGTGGTGCATGCGAGCTGCTCGGTGGAGGCGCCGGGGCTGATCCGGCACCACTTCGGCGACGGCCTGATCCTCGGCGAGCCGGCCGGCGGCGAGACGCCGCGCGTGCAGGCGCTGGCCGCGCTGCTGCGCGAGGCCGGCTTCGGCGCCAGCGTCTCGCCGCAAATCCAGAAGGACGTCTGGTACAAGCTCTGGGGCAACATGACGGTGAACCCGGTCAGCGCGCTGACCGGCGCCACCACCGACCTGATCCTCGGCGACGAGCTGGTGCGCGGCTTCATCTCGCGCGTGATGCTGGAGGCCAAGGCCATCGGCGCCGAGATCGGCCTGCCGATCGACCAGCAGCCGGAGGACCGGCACGCGGTGACGCTCAAGCTCGGCGCCTTCAAGACCTCGATGCTGCAGGACGTGGAGGCCGGCAAGGCGGTGGAGCTCGACGCGCTGGTCGGCGTGGTGTGCGAGCTGGGCCAGCTCACCGGCGTGGCCACGCCGTTCACCGATGCGCTGCTCGGCCTGTCGCGCCTGCAGGCGCGGGTGAAGGGGCTGTACTGACCCGGCCGAGCCGGTCCGGCGCGTCAGCCCGCGGTTTTTTTCAGCGCCAGCGCCTGCTCGTAGAGCGCGTTGCGCGGCGTGCCGGTGATCTCGGCGGCCAGCTTCACCGCGGTCTTCAGCGGCAGCTCGGCCAGCAGCAGCTGCAGCACGCGCAGGTCTTCCCCGGCGTCGGTCGCCACCGGCGCCGGATGCAGCACGATGACGAATTCGCCGCGCTGGCGTTGCGGCGCCTCGGCCAGCCAGGCCGGCAGCCGATGCGCGGGCAGGGTGGCGATGTCCTCGAACTGCTTGGTCAGCTCGCGCGCCAGCGTCACCGGGCGCTCGCCGAGCACGGCCAGCGCCTGCGCGAGGGCCTCGATGCGGTGCGGCGCCTCCAGCAGCACCACCGCGCGCGGCTCGAGCGCCAGCGTCTCGACCGCGTGCGCGCGCTCCATGGCCTTGGTCGGCAGGAAGCCGTGGAAGATAAAGCCGCCTTCGGTGACGCCGGCGGCGCTGAGCGCGGTGGTGATGCTGCTGGCGCCGGGCAGCGGCAGCACGCGCAGGCCGGCGGCGCGCGCGGCGGCCACCAGGCGCGCGCCGGGATCGCTGATCGCCGGCGTGCCGGCGTCGCTGACGTAGGCGATGCGCTGGCCCTGCTGCAGGCGTGCGATCACGCTGGCGGCGGCCTCGGCCTCGTTGTGCTGGTGCACCGCCAGCAATTGCGCGCCGGGCCGATCCAGGCCGTAGGCGCGCAGCAGCTGCTGGGTGTGGCGCGTGTCCTCGCAGGCCACGGCATCGACCAGGCCCAGCACGTGCAGCGCGCGCAGCGTGATGTCGGCCAGGTTGCCGATCGGCGTGGCGACGACATAGAGCGCGCCCTGCGGATAATGCTGGGGCGAGGCGGCGTTACGCGCCGCCACCAGGGCGGTGGCGAACGAGGCGCCGGTCAGGGAGGCGCCGGACGGCGATGGGCCAGGAGACGGGTTCAATGGAATTCCTCAAACGAAAAGCGGCGGCGGGCACGACCACCAAGCAGCGCGGCGACGCCGCCGAGGACGCGGCCCTGCACCACCTGCAGGCGGCGGGCCTGCGCCTGCTGCAGCGCAATTATCGGACCCCCGGGCGCGGTGGCGGCGAGATCGACCTGGTGATGCGCGAACGCGACGGCACCGTCGTCTTCGTCGAGGTGCGCCAGCGCGCCAGCGCGGCCCATGGCGGCGCCGCGGCCAGCATCGGCGCGGTCAAGCAGCGCCGCATCGTGTTCGCGGCGCGCCACTACCTGCTGCGCCTGCGCGAGCCGCCGCCGTGCCGCTTCGACGTGGTGCTGGTCGAACCGGCGGGCATCCAGTGGTTGCGCGCGGCGTTCGACGCCGGCTGAAGCGGCGCCCTACATTCCGTTGCAGGTGGCGCGGTTATCATCAAAGGCCATGCTAGAGCAACGCATCCAACAGCATTTCATCGACAGCGCGGACCTCAAGTACCAGGCCGCGCAGACCCTGGGCAAACCGATCGCCGACGCCGTCCAGGCCCTGCTGGCTTGCGTCACCAGCGGCAGCAAGGTGCTGGCCTGCGGCAGCGGCGTGTCGGCGGCGCTGGCGCAGGCCTTCGCCGCCCAGTTCGTCGGCCGCTTCGAGCGCGAGCGCCCGGAGCTGGCTGCGCTGGTCCTGGGCGCCGACTTGGCCAGCCTCACGGCCGCCGACCATGACCAGGCGCTGGCCAAGCAGGTGCGCGCGCTCGGCCAGGCCGGCGACGTGCTGCTGGTGCTGTCGGCCAGCGGCCAGGAGACCAGCCTGCTGGAGGCGGCGCGGGCCGCGCACGAGCGCGAAATGACCGTGGTGGCGCTGACCGGGCGCGACGGCGGCATGCTGTGCCAGCGGCTGCGCGAGACCGACGTGCACCTGTGCGTGCCGCACGAGCGCGCGGCGCGCATCCACGAGCTGCACCTGCTGGCGCTGCACTGCCTGTGCGACGGCGTGGACACCCAGTTACTTGGCGAGGAGAGTCCGGCATGAATTCCTGTTTGAGATCCCTGTTTCTGAAGGGGCTGGCCGCCGCCGCCCTGGTTTCGACCCTGGGCGCCTGCGTGGCGCCGGTGATGATGGGCGGCGCGGTGGTCGGCACGATGGTGGCGGCCGACCGCCGCACCTCCGGCACGCAGCTGGAGGACGAGGGCATCGAGCTGCGCGGCGCCAACCGCGTGCGTGACGTGCTGGGCACGCGCGTGCGTGTCAGCATCACCAGCTACAACCGCCAGGTGCTGCTGACCGGCGAGGCGGGCAATGACCAGGACAAGCAGCGCGTGGAGCAGGTCGTGGCCGGCGTGGAGAATGTGCGCTCGGTGGTGAACGAGCTGGCCATCATGGACAGCCCCGGCCTGGCCCAGCGCTCCTCGGATGCGCTGGTGACCGGCAAGGTGAAGGCGGCCTTCGTCGATGCCCAGGATCTGTACGCCAACGCCTTCAAGGTGGTCACCGAGCGCGGCACCGTCTACCTGATGGGGCGGGTGACGCAGCGCGAGGCGGATCGCGCGACCGAGATCACGCGCACCGTCAGCGGCGTGCAGCGCGTGGTGCGCATCCTGGACATCATCAGCGAGGATGAATTCAAGCGGCTGCAGCAGTTGCCGGCCGCCAGTGAGACACGGCCACCCAAGTCTTGAGGTGGCGCGCGACAGGCGCATTTTTTGCGCCTTGTCGGCTGATGAGGCCCGCCCGCCGGGTGTGAGGCCCCCCCCTTTGGGGTGCTGCCAGGGCCCTCTTCAGCGCAGCCGCTTGATCAGGCTGGAGGTGTCCCAGCGCTGGCCGCCCATCTGCTGAACGTCGGCGTAGAACTGGTCCACCAGGGCCGTGACCGGCAGGCGCGAGCCGTTGCGTCTGGCCTCGTCCAGCACCAGCCCGAGGTCCTTGCGCATCCAGTCCACGGCAAAGCCGAAGTCGAACTGGTCGGCCACCATGGTCTTGCCGCGGTTGTCCAGCTGCCAGCTCTGCGCGGCACCCTTTCCGATCACGTCCAGCACCAGGTTCATGTCCAGATCGGCGTGCTGGCCAAAGGCGATCGCCTCGGACAGGCCCTGCACCAGACCGGCGATGCAGATCTGGTTCACCATCTTGGTCAGCTGGCCGGCGCCGGAGGCGCCCATCAGTGTGAAGGCGCGCGAGAAGGCCATGGCCACGGGGCGCACCCTGTCAAAGGCGACGGCATCGCCACCGCACATCACGGTGAGCGCGCCGTTCTGTGCGCCGGCCTGGCCGCCGGACACCGGCGCGTCAACGAAGGCCAGGCCAAGCGTCTTGGCGGCGCCATACAGCTCGCGCGCCACGTCGGCCGAGGCCGTGGTGTGGTCCACGAAGATCGCGCCGGGTTCCATGCCCGCGAAGGCTCCGTCGGCGCCGAGCGTGACCGAGCGCAGGTCGTCGTCGTTGCCGACGCAGCAGAACACGATGTCGGCGCCCTGCGCGGCCAGGCGGGGCGTGGCGGCCTGCTTTGGTGCCGACGTGTCGGCGAATTCGGCGCACCAGGCTTCGGCCTTGGCCGGCGTGCGGTTGTAGACGGTGACCGCGTGGCCGGCGCGGGCCAGGTGACCTGCCATCGGGTAGCCCATCACACCCAAGCCGAGGAAGGCGACGCGGCGCGGCGACGTGGCGTCGTAGGTTTTTGCGTTGAGGGAGCTCATGGTCAGACGATGGCGAGGTGTTCGGTGTCGTTGCCCATGTCCTGCGTCTTGGCGCGCTGGCTGTTGAGCTTGATCTGCAGGCGCAGGTCGTTCATCGAATCGGCGTTGCGCAGCGCATCTTCGTAGGTGATGAAGTTGTTCTCGTAGGCGTCGAACAGCGCTTGGTCGAAGGTCTGCATGCCCAGGTTGCGGCTCTTTTTCATGATCTCCTTGATCTCGGAGACCTCGCCCTTGAAGATCAGGTCGGCGATCAGCGGGGTGTTCAGCATCACCTCCACCATCGCCGTGCGGCCCTTGCTGTCCTGCTTGGGCACCAGGCGCTGTGAGACCAGGGCCTTCAGGTTCAGCGACAGGTCCATCAGCAGCTGGGCGCGGCGCTCTTCGGGGAAGAAGTTGATGATGCGGTCCAGTGCCTGGTTGGCGCTGTTGGCGTGCAGCGTGGCCATGCACAGGTGGCCGGTCTCGGCGAAGGCCACGGCGTGCTCCATGGTCTCGCGGTCGCGGACCTCGCCCATCAGGATCACATCGGGCGCCTGGCGCAGCGTGTTCTTCAGCGCGGCCTCCCAGCTGTCGGTGTCCAGGCCCACCTCACGCTGGGTCACCACGCAGTTCTTGTGCGGGTGCACGAACTCCACCGGGTCCTCCACGGTGATGATGTGGCCGTAGGAGTTGGCGTTGCGCCAGTCCACCATGGCGGCCAGCGTGGTCGACTTGCCGGAGCCGGTGGCGCCGACCATGATGACCAGGCCGCGCTTGGCCATGGTGATTTCCTTGAGCACCTGCGGCACGCCCAGGCCGTCGATGGTGGGCAGGGTCTGCGGGATGACCCGCAGCACCATGCCGACCTTGCCCTGCTGCACGAAGGCATTGACGCGAAAGCGCCCGATGCCCGACGGCGCGATGGCGAAGTTGCACTCCTTGGTCTTCTCGAACTCGGCCATCTGCTTGTCGCTCATGACCGAGCGGGTCAGCGCCATGGTGTGGGCGCCGCTGAGCGGGTGCGAGGACAGCTTGGTGACCTTGCCGTCGCTCTTGATGGCGGGCGGGAATTCGGCGGTGATGAACAAGTCGCTGCCGTTGCGGCTGATCATCAGCTTGAGCAGGTCGTTGATGAACTTGGTGGCCTGATCGCGTTCCATGGTCTTGTCTCCGTCAGCCCGGGAAGTTTTCCGGGATCTTGGCCTTGGAGCGAGCCTCGGCGGGGGTGATGGCGTTGCGTTTGACCAGATCCTGCAGGTTCTGGTCCAGCGTCTGCATGCCGACGCTCATGCCGGTCTGGATCGACGAGTACATCTGCGCGACCTTGGCCTCGCGGATCAGGTTGCGGATGGCGCTGGTGCCGATCATGATCTCGTGCGCTGCCACGCGGCCCTGGCCGTCCTTGGTCTTGCACAGCGTCTGCGAGATCACCGCCTGCAGCGATTCCGACAGCATGGCGCGCACCATTTCCTTTTCGTCGGCCGGGAACACGTCGACGATACGGTCGATGGTCTTGGCGGCGCTGGAGGTGTGCAGGGTGCCGAACACCAGGTGACCCGTTTCCGCGGCGGTCATGGCCAGGCGGATGGTCTCCAGGTCCCGCATTTCACCGACCAGGATCGCGTCCGGGTCCTCGCGCAGCGCCGACTTCAGCGCGGCGTTGAAGCTCATCGTGTGCGGGCCGACCTCGCGCTGGTTGATCAGGCACTTCTTGGACTCGTGCACGAATTCGATCGGGTCCTCCACCGTCAGGATGTGGCCGTACTCGGATTCGTTGAGATGGTTGATCATGGCTGCCAGCGTGGTCGACTTGCCCGAGCCGGTCGGCCCGGTCACCAGCACCATGCCGCGCGGCTTCATCGCGAGGTCCTGGAAGATCTTCGGCGCGTTCAGCTGCTCCAGCGTCAGGATCTTGCTCGGAATGGTCCGGAACACCGCGCCGGCGCCGCGGTTGTGGTTGAAGGCATTGACCCGGAAGCGTGCCAGGCCCTCGATCTCGAACGAGAAATCGCACTCCAGGAACTCTTCGTAGTTCTTGCGCTGGGTGTCGTTCATGATGTCGTACACCATCGCGTACACCTGCTTGTGGTCCAGTGGCTCGACGTTGATGCGCCGCACGTCACCGTGCACGCGGATCATCGGCGGCAGTCCGGCGGACAGGTGAAGGTCGGAGGCCTTGTTCTTGACGCTGAAGGCCAGCAGTTGGGTGATGTCCACGAATTCCTCGTTGGTTTTGATACGCTCGCCGGGATTATGACCACGATTGCCGACCACCTTCAGGCGGTGCGCGAGCGCATCGCACGGGCCTGCGCCGCCTCGGGGCGCGACGTGCAGGATGTCACGCTGCTCGCTGTCTCCAAGACCTTCGGCCCGCAGGCGGTGCGCGAGGCCCACGCCGCCGGCCAGATCGCCTTCGGCGAGAACTACCTCCAGGAAGCCGTGCAGAAGATCGCGGCGCTGCGTGACCTGCCGCTGGCGTGGCACTGCATCGGCCCGGTGCAGAGCAACAAGACCCGCCTGGTGGCCGAGCACTTCGACTGGGTGCACAGCGTGGACCGGCTGAAGATCGCCCAGCGACTGAGCGAGCAGCGCCCGGAGCACCTGCCGCCGCTGCAGGTCTGCCTGCAGGTTAACGTGGACGGCGGCGCCACCAAGTCTGGCGTGGCGCCCGACGAGGTGGCCGAGCTGGCGCGCGCCGTGGCACAACTGCCGCGCCTGGCGCTGCGCGGCCTGATGACGATCCCCGAGCCGGCACCGGATTTCGCGGCGGCGTGTGCCGTGCACCGCCGGACCCGGGCGCTGTTCGACCTGCTGCGGGCCACCGGCTTGCCGCTGGACACCCTGTCCATGGGCATGAGTGCCGACCTGGAAGCCGCGATCCAGGAGGGCAGCACGATGGTGCGCGTGGGCACGGCCATCTTCGGCGGGCGCGGCTGAGCGCTGGGGCGCTGTTTCGTGCCGAGGGGCGTCGTCGGATCGGTCGAGGACTCTGGCTTCGAAAATGAATTTTTGGCAGCTCAGACGGTGCTGGCTTGCTATCGAGATTGATTTTTTCGTGCCTGAGCCGGTTTGACCGCTGTCAAACGCCAGCGGGCCGCAAGGACAACAATGTTCTCCATGTCGTCGTCCTGATCAGGAGAATCTCATGAAAAAGTCCCTCTGCATCGTGGTGGCCAATTCGTCCATGGCGCGTTGCTTTGAGCGGACCTCCGCGGCGGAGCCGCTGGTGCCGGGCGAGTGCCTGGTGCATCCTGAAAGCCGCCTGCATGCGCGCGACCTGGAGACGGACCGGCCCGGTCATACCCATAAGGACGATGCCGGGCGGACCAGCCTGGCGCCGCGCACCGAAATCAAGGAGCGCGAGCGCACCGAGTTCGCCCGCGAGGTGGCGCGGTTCCTGCAGCAGGGCGCTGGCGTGAACCGCTATAACGGCATTGTTCTGTTCGCCTCCAACCCGTTCCTGGGCGAACTGCTGTCCCAGCTGGATCAGGGTGTTCGGCAACTCGTGACGGCCACCCATGCGCTCGATCTCACCTCCTTCGAGCCGAAGGAGCTGGAGCAGCGCGTGCGCAGCGCCCTTCAGCCCTGAGCTCGGCGCCGCCAGGCCCGGCTCAATGCAGGGCTGCGGCGAAGGCGGTGCGGACCGACAGGCAGGGTTCGTAGGCGTTGATCTCTGGCTTGAAGGCCACCACATGGAGGCGGTCCGGGAAGGGGTGACGCAGCAGGCCCAGCACCTCCAGGCAGTGCACGGCCTCCTGGATGTCGATCAAGTCGTGCTGGATGTCCTCGCTGTCGAGGCTGCGGGACTGCAGCCGCAGCGTGTCCCATACCATGTGTTCGACGGCGCCGATCACGGTGTCCTGCACGCAGAGCGTCTCGATGCTCAGGCGCGCCGACTGCACGGCGCGCCGCTTGAGGAGTTCATAGGCGGCGCGCGGCAAACGCACCTCGTCGGAAGGGGTGGGAGGCGGGGCGGTGGGCGAGAGCAGGTTCATGGCGAATTCCCGGTCCGTTGCGTGTTGCGGCAATAAGCGGGCTACCTTACATTTTCGTGCATTTTGTTGCAGGTCCCCCCCGGGGTCAAGCCCCGAACGAGCCGCCGACGATGTCGAGCCGCTTGTGGTTGTCGGCTCGACATCGGGCGACCCGAGGGAGCACAATAAAAACAGTGGGTCACGATGACCCTTTTTCTCGGAGGACGGTCCATGCTGTACAAGTTCAAGTCCCAGGCCGCGGCGGATGTCATCATGCTGCAGAGCAATGGCCAGCAGATGTTGACCATCATTGGCAAGGACCCCGCACCGCAGGGCATCATCACGGTGGCGCAGATCCCTGCCGCCATCGCGGCGCTGCAGGCCGCCGTGGTCGCGCACGAGGCGGCGCGTCAGCACCGCACCGCCAGCGAAGCGGATGAAGAAGAGCCCGAGGGCGACGGCGTCATGCTGCGCCAGCGCGCCGCACCCTTCATCGAGCTGTTGCGTGTCAGCGCCGCCGCCGGAAAGGACGTGGTTTGGGGCGTCTGAGCGCCGGCCGTCTTGCCAGCGCGGCCTCTCGCCCCGTCTGATCCGGGGACAAGGACAAGGCCGCCTGACTTGGCGGTCCGGCGGGTTGCCCACGGGCAAGTCGGTCCGGATCAGTCGGCGTACACGCCGGCGGCCTTGATGACCGGGCTCCACTTGGCGATCTCGGATGCGACGAACTTCTTGTGTTCGGCCGATTCCACGCGCTTGTCCGTGACGATGATCGCGCCCAGGCCTTCTTCCTTCTTGATGAACTCGGGGTCCTTCAACGCCACCTTCAGCGCGGCGTTGATCTTGGCCCGCACGTCGGCCGGCGTGCCCTTGGGCGCGTACAGGCCGTGCCAGATCGTGACCTCGAAGCCTTTCAGGCCGAGCTCCTGCAGCGTCGGCAGGTCCTTCAGCGCCGGCGTTTTCAGGCGCTTGGCGGTGGTCGCCGCATAGGCCTTGATCTTCTTGCCCTCGATCTGGTTGCTGGTGTTGGTGGTCTGGTCGCACATCAGGTCGATCTGGCCGCCGAGCAGGTCGGTCATGGCCGGCGCCGCGCCCTTGTACGGCACCGTGGTCATGTCGATCTGCAGGGCGTTTTGCAGCAGCAGGCCGCACAGGTGCGAGGCCGAGCCAACGCCGGCGTTGCCGAGGTTGACCTGCCCCTTGTTCTGCTGGATCCAGCTGAGCAGTTCCTTGTAGTTGTTGGCGGGCAGCGTCGGCTTGCCGACCAGCGTCATCGGCACCTCGTTGATCAGGCCCAGGTACTCGAAGTCGCTCTCGACCTTGAACGGCAGGTTGCGCACGAGTGTGGGCATGGTGGCCATGCCGATGTGGTTGAGCAGCAGGGTGTGGCCGTCGGGCAGGGCCTTGGCCACCTTGTTCGCACCGATCGAGCTGCCGGCGCCGGGAGCGTTGTCCACCACCACGGTGGCACCCAGCGGCGTGCGCAGGGCTTCGGCCAGATCGCGCGCCACGCGGTCGGTCGGGCCGCCGGCCGAGAACGGCACGACGATGGTGATGGGCTTGCCCTTGATCGGGAAATCGGTGGCATGCGCCGCGGTGACGGCCAGTGCGGCGGCGGCCAGGGTCGTCAGGGAGATCAGGTGTTTCATGGCGTGCTCCATCGGGAGAAGTGCGAATCGCACGATGGTAGCGAGACGCCGGCCCTGGCGTCATCGCGAAAATACGTACAACAGCAGCGCCGCGCGCCAGAGCGCGTGGCCGGCGATGCCACGCCGGCTCAGCGGTAGCTGCGCGCGTCCTCGATCACCTTGCCGTCGTTGGGCAGGCTGCCCGGCAGCCGCAGCTCGACCTCGCCGCGCAGCTTGGTCACGTCGCGGATCGCCTCGCCCAGGCGCTCCTTCAGCTCGCCCGGCCCGCTGCAGGCGCTCTCCACCTGCAGGGTCATGCGATCGCTGCCGACCTCGCCCGCCACCACCAGCCGCGCGCGCACGACCTCGGGAAAGCGGCGCACGATCTCGGCCACCTGGCCCGGGTGCACGAACATGCCGCGCACCTTGGTGGTCTGGTCCGCGCGGCCCAGCCAGCCGCGGATGCGGGTGTTGGTGCGGCCGCTCGGGCAGGGCCCGGCCAGCACCGCCGACAGGTCGCCGGTGCCGAAGCGGATCAGCGGGTAGTCCGGGTTCAGCGTGGTGACGACGACCTCGCCCACCTCGCCGTCGGGCACCGGATCGCCGGTGCCGGGGCGCACGATCTCCACGATCACGCCCTCGTCCAGCACCAGCCCCTCGCGCGCCGTGGTCTCGTAGGCGATCAGACCGAGGTCGGCGGTGGCGTAGCACTGGTAGCCGGCGACGCCGTGCTCGGCCAGCCCCTCGCGCAGGCTGGGCGGAAAGGCCTCGCCCGACACCAGCGCCTTGCGCAGGCCTGGCAAGGCCACGCCCATGGCCGCAGCCTTCTCGACGAGGATCTTCAGGAAGCTGGGAGTGCCGGCGTAGCCGGACGGACGCAGCTCGGCCATCGCCTGCACCTGCTGCTCGGTCTGCCCCGTGCCACCGGGGAAGACCGTGCAGCCCAGCGCGTGCGCGCCCGTTTCCATCATCGAGCCGGCGGGCGTGAAGTGGTAGCTGAAGCTGTTGTGGACCAGCTCGCCGGCGCGAAAGCCGGCGGCGAACAGGGCGCGCGCCATGCGCCAGTAGTCGCGTCGCCCCCCTTCCGGTTCGTAGATCGTGCCGGGGCTGGCGAACACGCGCGGCATCGCGGCGCCGAAGGCCAGCGCGCTGAAGCCGCCGAACACGTCGCCACCGGCCGCGCGCTGGGCCTGCTGGCGCACCAGCAGCTCGTGCTTGCGCGTGACCGGCAGTTGGGCCAGCGCCGCGCGGCTGGTGATGCGCGAGGCGGGCACGCCCGCCAGGCGCTCGGCCAGTGCCGGGGCGTGCGCCTGCGCCTGCGCGACCTGTTGCGGCAGTGCGGCCAGCAGGGCGGCCTCGCGCTCGGCCGGGTCGCGGGTTTCGAGGGCGTCGTAGTGATCGGTCATGGTGGATTCCTGGGGGGCGGGGTGCGTGCGGGGGCGGAGGCCGGGGCCGCCTTCAGGCCAGCCAGCGCTTGCGCCGCTTGTAGCTCTTGACGTCGCGGAAGCTCTTGCGCTCGCCGCCGCCCATGCCGAGGTAGAACTCCTTCACGTCCTCGTTGCCGGCCAGGTCGGCGGCGGCGCCGTCCATCACGATGCGGCCGCTTTCCATGATGTAGCCGTAGTCGGCGTACTTGAGCGCCATGTGGGTGTTCTGCTCGGCCAGCAGGAAGGTGACTTTCTCCTTGCTGTTGAGGTCCTTCACGATGGTGAAGACCTCCTCCACGATCTGCGGGGCCAGGCCCATCGAGGGCTCGTCCAGCAGCACCATGCTCGGGTTGGCCATCAGCGCGCGTCCGATCGCGCACATCTGCTGCTCGCCGCCCGAGGTGTAGGCCGCCTGCGAGGCGCGGCGTGTCTTCAGGCGCGGGAAGTAGTTGTAGACCTTCTCCAGGTTGGCCGCGATCTCGCCCCGGTCGTGACGGGTGTAGCTGCCGGTCAGCAGGTTCTCCTCGATCGTGAGGTGGGCGAAGCAGTGGCGTCCTTCCATCACTTGCACCACGCCACGCTGCACCAGCTCGGCCGGTGAGAGCTGCTCGATGCGTTCGCCGCGCAGCGTGATCGAGCCCTTGGTGACGGCGCCGCGCTCGCCGGCGAGCAGGTTGGAGATGGCGCGCAGCGTGGTGGTCTTGCCGGCGCCGTTGCCGCCCAGCAGGGCGGCGATGGCGCCGGAGGGCACGCGCAGCGACACGCCCTTCAGGACCAGGATCACGTGGTTGTAGATGACCTCGATGCCGTTGACATCGAGCAGGGGCGGCACAGCGCCAGCGTTGGTGTCCATGAGGGGGCTCGGGAAAAGTGGGGCGGTGGCACGCCACCCCGACCGGGGCGGCGTGGACGAGGCGCGTCAGCTGCAGCTGCGCGGCTTGACGTTCTTCTCTTTCGCGTACTTGGCCGCGTATTCCTTGACCAGCGGGTCGATGTGCGTCTTGTCCGACTGGTACCAGTCGGAGGTGATGTTCCACTTGCCACCGTCCCACTGCACGATGCGCGCCCAGTCGGTGCCCATGTGGTTGCTGCAGGAGGTCTTGACCGGCCGCATGATCTCGCCGAAGCCCAGGGTCTTGAGCCGATCGGCCGTCAGGTCCAGGTTCTCGAAGCCCCAGCGCACCTGCTCGGGCGTCAGCGCCTTGCCCTTGCCGAACTTGTCCTGCGCGGCGCGGATGGCCTCGACCTGCAGCATCGAGATCATCATGCCGCGGGTATGGGCCAGCGAGCCCACGCTGGCGGCCGAGCCGCTGCCCTGGCCCTTGTCATAGACGAATTTCCTCAGCTCGTCGTGCACCTTGTCCTTCGCCGCGCTGTTGTGCACGGTGACGGCGTTGTAGCCCTTGGCGCTGGCGCCCAGATCCTTCACGTCGTGGTCGGAGCCGGCCCACCAGATCGCGTAGATCTTCTCGCGCGGGTAGCCGCTGGCCTGCGCCTCGCGGATGCCGGCCGGCGTCATCACGCCGGCCGACCAGAACAGCACATAGTCCGGGCGCTGCTGGCGGATTTGCAGCCAGGTGGATTTCTGCTCCACGCCGGGCGGCGTGACCGGGTACAGGGCCAGCTCGAAGCCCTCGGCCGCCGCGCGCTTTTGCAGCAGCGGGATCGGCTCCTTGCCATACGGGGAGTCGTGGTAGACGAGCGCGATCTTCTTGCCCTTGAGGCTGCCCTTCTCCTTCTTGGCGATGTCCTGCAGCATCACGTCCGCCGCGGTCCAGTAGGTGCCCAGCAGCGGGAAGTTCCATTCGAACACCGTGCCGTCCACCGACTGCGAGAGGCCGTAGCCCATGGTCTCGATCGCCACCTTGTCGGCGTAGGCCTTGTCGGTCACGGCGAAGGTGATGCCGGTGGACTGCGGATCGAAGCCGGAGGCGCCACTGCCCTTGGTCTTGAGGCGCTCATAGCACTCCACGCCCTTGGCCGCATCGTAGGCGGTCTCGCACTCCTCGAAGGCCAGCTTGACGCCGTTGACGCCGCCGTCGCGGGCGTTGACCAGCTTCAGGTAGTCCTGCTTGCCGTCGGCCCACGGGATGCCGAGCGGTGCGAACTGGCCCGTGCGGTAGACCAGCAGCGGGATGAACTGCTCGGCCGACTGGGCCTGCGCGAGCGTGGACGTGGCGAGCGCCGAGAGGCCGGCGGCCGTCACGGCCACGGTGAGCGCGATCTTCCTGAGTTGCATGGTTTTGTCTCCTTCTGGTTGGGCACGCGATGGTGCGGTTCAAGAAATCAATGGCGGGGTCGGGTCAGTGCGGGAACGGCCACAGGCGCAGCTTCTGGCGTGCGGTGGACCACAGTCGCGCCAGCCCGTGCGGCTCGACGATGAGGAAGAACACGATCAGCGCGCCGAAGATCATGTGCTCCAGGTGCGAGGCGGTGGCGGTCGAGATCGGCAGGCCCAGCCAGTGCGGCACGTGGTTGAGCAGCAGCGGCAGCAGCACGATGAAGGCCGCGCCGAAGAAGCTGCCGGCGATCGAGCCCAGGCCGCCGATGATGATCATGAACAGCAGCTGCAGCGACTTGTCGATGCCGAAAGCCGCCGGCTCCCAGGAGCCCAGGTGGACGAAGCCCCACAGCGCGCCGGCCACGCCGACGATGAAGCTGCTCACGGCGAAGGCCGAGAGCTTGGCGTAGACCGGCCGAATGCCGATCACGCTGGCCGCCACGTCCATGTCGCGCATCGCCATCCATTCGCGGCCGATGGCGCCGCGCACCAGGTTCTTGGCCATCAGCCCGAACAGGACGACGAGGCTCAGGCACAGCAGGTACTTCTGCGCCGGCGTCTCGAAGGCGAGGCCGCCGATCTGCAGCGCTCCCACGCTGACCGAGCCGGAGGAGGAGTCGTTGGTGACCCACTTCACGCGGTTGGTGAACCAGTCCATGAAGAACTGCGCGGCCAGGGTCGCGACGGCCAGGTACAGGCCGCGGATGCGCAGGCTCGGCACGCCGAACAGCACGCCCGCCAGCGTCGCGCACAGGCCGCCGCCCAGCAACGAGAGCAGCAGCGGCATTCCCTCGATGCGTACCTGCAGGTTGTAGGCCGCATAGGCGCCCACGGCCATGAAGGCCCCGGTGCCCAGCGAGATCTGGCCGCAGTAGCCGACGAGGATGTTCAGGCCCATCGCCGCCAGCGACAGGATCAGGAACGGGATGAAGACCGCGCGGAACGCGTAGTCGCTGGCCAGCAGCGGCACGGCGACGAACGCGAGCGCGGCAAGTGCCAGCAGGGCCCAGCGGTCCTGCGCGACGGGAAACAGCGCCAAGTCGGACCGGTAGCTGCTCTTGAATTGACCGTTTTCTCTGTAGAACACTGTGGGGTCCCTTTCACACGCGATCGATGATCTTGTCGCCGAACAGGCCCTGTGGCCGGATCAGCAGGAAGCCCAGCGCCAGCACGTAGGCAAACCAGTTCTCGATGCCGCCGCCGACGAAGGAGCCGAGGTAGATCTCGGAGAGCTTCTCGCCCACGCCGATGATCAGGCCGCCCAGGATGGCGCCGGGCACCGAGGTGAGCCCGCCCAGGATCACCACCGGGAAGGCCTTGAGCGCCACCAGCGAAATCGAGAATTGCACGCCCAGCTTGGAGCCCCAGATCACGCCCGCCACCAGCGCGACGAAGCCGCCGATCGACCAGACGATGACCCAGATGCGGCTCAGCGGAATGCCGATCGACTGCGCGGCCTGGTGGTCGTCGGCCACCGCGCGCAGCGCCCGTCCGGTGCGCGTCTTCTGGAAGAACACGCTCAGCAGCGCGACCAGGGCCGCGGCGACCACGGCCGCGTACAGGTCCTCCTTGTTCACGAGCAGCCCGCCCTCGAAGACGCTCTCCAGCACCATCATCGGGTCCTTGGGCATGCCCACGTCGATCGGGTAGGTGGCGCTGCCGAAGATCAGCTGGCCGGCGCCGTCGAGGAAGTAGCTGATGCCCAGCGTCGCCATCAGCAGCGTGATGCCCTCCTGGTTGACCAGGCCGCGCAGGGCCAGCCGCTCGATCAGCCAGGCCACCGCGACCATGGTCAGCACCGCGGCGCCGAAGGCCAGCAGGTTGGCCAGCAGCGCGCTCTCGAAGCCGAACCACTGCGGGAACCACTGCGCGAAGCGGGCCATCGCCAGCGCGGCGAACAGCACCATCGCACCCTGTGCGAAATTGAACACGCCCGAGGCCTTGTAGATCAGCACAAAGCCCAGTGCGACCAGCGCGTACAGCATGCCCGACATCAGGCCGCCGAACAGTGTCTCCAGAAAGAATCCCATGCTGCGGTCCTCAGTGCGACGTGCCGAGGTAGGCCCGGATCACGTCTTCGTTGTTGCGAACTTCGTCCGGCGTGCCGTCGCCGATCTTCTTGCCATAGTCGAGCACCACCACGCGGTCGCTGATGTCCATCACCACGCCCATGTCGTGCTCGATCAGCACGATGGTGGTGCCGAACTCGTCGTTCACGTCGAGGATGAAGCGGCACATGTCCTGCTTCTCCTCCACGTTCATGCCGGCCATCGGCTCGTCCATCAGCAGCACCTGCGGCTCCATCGCCAGCGCACGGCCGAGGTCCACGCGCTTTTGCAGGCCGTAGGGCAACTGGCCGACGGGGGTCTTGCGCCAGGCCTGGATCTCCAGGAAGTCGATGATGCGTTCCACCGCCTCGCGCTGGCGAATCTCCTCGCGCTCGGCCGGGCCGATGCGCAGCGCCTGCAGCAGCAGGTTGCTCCTGATCTTGAGGTTGCGGCCGGTCATGATGTTGTCGAGCACGCTCATGCCCTTGAACAGCGCCAGGTTCTGGAAGGTGCGCGCCACGCCCATCTGGGCGACCTGGCGCGAGTTCATGTGGTCGAAGGTCTGGCCGCGGAAGGTGATGCTGCCCTCGGTTGGCCGGTAGACGCCATTGACGCAGTTGAGCATGGAGCTCTTGCCCGCGCCGTTCGGGCCGATGATGGAGCGGATCTCGTGCTCGCGCACGTCGAACGAGATGTCCGTGAGCGCCTTCACGCCGCCGAAGCGCAGGCTGATGTTCTGCACGTCGAGGATGACCTCGCCGATGGTTCTGCTGCTCATGGGCGCCTCGCTGGGGCTGGGGACGGCCACTGCCGCGGTGGTCGCCAACGGGTTCAGTTCAATGGGGGCTGGGCGTTTCATGCGGCGGCCTTCACGGGTTCAAAGGTCTTGGCGTCGGCGATCTTGAGCGTGGCGCTGACACGGCCGGTGCGGCCGTCCTCGAACTTCACGACGGTCTCGATGTACTGCTCGGTCCGGCCGCCGTACAGCGCCTCGACCAGCGGCTGGTACTTCTCGCCGATGAAGCCGCGCCGGACCTTGTTCGTGCGCGTGAGCTCGCCGTCGTCGGCATCGAGTTCCTTGTGCAGCACCAGGAAGCGGCTGATCTGGCAGCCGGCGAGCAGGGCGTCCTGCGCCAGGTCGGCGTTGACCTGCTCCACGCAGTCGCGGATCAGCTCGTAGACCTCGGGCTTTTGCGCCAGGTCGGTGTAGCCGGCATAGGGCAGGTTGCGCCGCTCGGCCCAGTTGCCCACCGCGTCGAAATCGATGTTCACCATCACGCAGACCTTCTCGCGCTGGTCGCCGAAGGCCACCACCTCCTTGATCTGCGGGAAGAACTTGAGCTTGTTCTCCACGTACTTGGGCGCGAACATCGCGCCGTCGTGCGCGCCGCCCTGCAGCCGGCCCACGTCCTTGACGCGGTCGATGATCTTGAGGTGGCCGTGCGCGTCGATGAACCCGGCGTCGCTGGTGTGGTACCAGCCGTCCGCGGTCAGCACCTCGGCCGTGGCCTGCGGGTTCTTGTAGTAGGCCTTGAGCAGGCCGGGCGACCTGACCAGGATCTCGCCGTTGTCGGCCACCTTGATCTCCACGCCCTGGCACGGCACGCCCACGGTGTCGGCATGCACCTCGTGGTCGGGCTGCAGGCAGACGAACACCGCGGTCTCGGTCGAGCCGTAGAGCTGCTTGAGGTTGATCCCGATCGAGCGGTAGAAGCTGAACAGGTCCGGGCCGATCGCCTCGCCCGCGGTATAAGCCACGCGCACCCGGCTCATGCCGAGGTTGTTGCGCAGCGGCCCATAGACCAGCAGGTCGCCCAGCGCATAGCGCAACGCGTTGCCCAGGCCGATCGGCTTGCCGTCCAGGCGGGCCGGTCCGACGCGCTTGGCCAGGTCCATGAAGTGGCGGAACATGCGGCGCTTGAGCGCGCCGGCGTCCTCCATGCGAATCATCACGCTGGTCAGCAGGCCCTCGAACACGCGCGGCGGCGCGAAGTAGTAGGTCGGGCCGATCTCCTTCAGGTCGATCGACACCGTGGCTGCGGACTCGGGGCAGTTCACCACGTAGCCGCAGATCAGCCACTGCGCGTAGCTGAAGATGTTCTGCCCGATCCAGGCCGGCGGCAGGTAGGCCAGCACGTCCTCGCGGTCCGTCAGTCGGTCGAACTCGGCGCCGACGCGGGCGCGGTCGATCAGCGCGCCGTGCGTGTGCACCACCCCCTTGGGGTTGCCGGTGGTGCCCGAGGTGAAGAACATCGCGGCCACGTCGTCCGCCTGCGCCTGCTCGACCTCGTTCCGGAAGAAGGCCGGGTGCTGCTGCGCGAACACCCCGCCCGCGGCCACCAGCTCGTCCAGCGAGCCCAGGCCGTCCTCGGTGTAGTTGCGCAGGCCACGCGGATCGTCATACCAGACGTGCGCCAGCAGCGGGCACTGGGCGCGGATTTCCAGCAGCTTGTCCACCTGCTCCTGGTCCTCCACCACGGCGAAGCGCACCTCGGCGTTGTTGAGCGGGAACACGCATTCGGCGGCGGCGGCGTCCTGGTACAGAGGGACCGGGATCGCGCCCAGCGACTGGGCGGCCAGCATCGTGGCGTACAGGCGCGGGCGGTTGGCGCCGATCACGATCAGGTGCTCGCCGCGCTGCAGGCCGGCCTGGTGCAGGCCGCAGGCCACCTGCTCCACCAGCCGGGCCAGCGTCGCCCACGAAGTGGTCTGCCAGATGCCGTACTCCTTCTCGCGCATCGCCGGCGCATCGCCGCGCTCGTGGGCGTGCTGCAGCAGCAGTCGGGGGAACGTGGTCAACATTGCGATTCCTTGTCTCCAGATCCTGGTGGGTCGGCTGTCACGGGCCAGCAGGCGGCTGGGGTGACTGTAGGCCGGGCTTTGACGTCATGTAGTCGTTGAAACGACAATCCAAGGGAAAGTCCTAGTCGGTGGACAGGGCGTGTGCGTGGCTCACCGGATGAAGCGGCCGTCCTTGCCGGCCATGGCCAGCTCGACGAAGCGCGAGGCGCTGCGACCCGGCTCGGTGAAGCTGACCTCGAAGCCGCCCACATCGAAGCGGCGCATCTTCCAGGTCGCGTCGATGAAGGCCGCGCGGGTCGGGTTGCGTCCGGCGCGGGTCAGCGCCTCGGCGAAGACCCGGGCATTGATGTAGCCCTCCAGTGCAAGATGCGATGGCTCCTGGGCGCTGCCGCTGGCCTTCCAGGCCTGGAGGAAGTCACGTACCACCGGCACTGCGAGGTTGCCGACCATGGGCACCACCTGCGAGAACGAGATGCCGGCAGCATCCGAGCCGAGCGCTTTCAGTGTCGCCGCCGTACCCATGACGGACAGTGCGAACAGCGGCAGGCCGCGGCGCTGTGCGCGCATGGCTTTCGCGAATTCGAGGGCCGGCTTGCCGGCCAGTCCGATCAGCACCGCGTCGGGTGCGGCGGCGACCAGCTGGGCGGCGGCGGCGGCCGCGTCCGCGCCGCTGCTTTCGACGGTGACCGTGACCGGGCTCGCCATCTGGTGCCGGTCCATCGCGCCCTTGGCGCTGGCGAACACGTCCTGGCCGAAGGCGTTGTTCTGGTAGGCGATGGCGAGCCGCTTGATGCCGATCGTGGCCAGGTGCTGCACCAGCTTTTCGGCTTCGTCGGCGTAGCTGGCGCGCAAGGCGAACACATTGCGCGCGCTCTTCATCGGCGGCAGCACGGCGCCGGTGAAGGGGGCGAAGAACGGGATGCCGCTGTCGATCACCTGGGGCAGCACGGCCTCGATCATGGGCGTGCCCATGCAGTTGAACAGGGCGAAGTTGCGCCGGTCGGCCAGGAACTCTGTCACGTTCGCCACGGCACGGCGGGCGTCATAGCCGTCATCGCGGGTGTCCAGCTCGATCGGTCGGCCCAGCACGCCGCCCCTGGCATTGACCGCGGAGAAGCAGAGCTGGGCCCCTTCGTGCATGGCCTGGCCCAGCTCGCCCAGCGGGCCGGTCAGGGCGGTGGACTGGCCGATCCGGATGGCGCCGCTGTCCTGTGCCAGCGTGGCCAGCGGCCAGGGCAGGGCGGTGGCCGCGCCCGCCTTCAGCAGTCCGCGGCGGGACAGGGGCGTGCCCTTGGTGCCCCTTGCGGCGTGGTCGAGCTGTCTCATGGTGTCTCCGAGTTCTTGATCTTTCTGTCGGTGGATCGTAGGCTCAAGATTGACATTAATTTGTCTGTTCGACGACAATTTTGGGGTGAGCCCTGTCCGGACTTTCCCTAGCCCTATCACGCATGACCCCTGATTCCACGCTGTACCAGCGCCGCCGTGAGCCCACCGTGGCCGAACTGCAGGGCATTCCCTGGCTGCCGAGCCTGGCGCCGGCCGAACGCGAGTACGCGGTGCAGGCCTTGCGCATCGGCGACGCGCTGCCTGGTGACTACGTGTGTCGCCTCGGGCGCCCGGTGACCTACTGGTTCGGCGTGGTCGATGGCCTGCTCAAGATGAACAGCGACAACGAGGAGGGCCAGCCCATGACCTTCGCCGGCCTGCCCTCGGGCGGCTGGTTCGGCGAGGGCACGGCGCTCAAGCGAGAGAGCTACCGCTACAACGTGCAGGCCCTGCGCAAGAGCACGGTGGCCGGCCTGCCGATCGACACCTTCCACTGGCTGCTCGACCATTCGCTCGGCTTCAACCGCTTCGTCATGAACCAGCTCAACGAGCGGCTCGGCCAGTTCATCGCGGCGCGGGAGATCGACCGGCTGAACAACCCCGACCTGCGCGTCGCGCGCAGCCTGGCCGCGCTGTTCAATCCGGTCCTCTATCCCGGCGTTGGCGAGGTGCTGCGCATCACCCAGCAGGAGCTGGCCTACCTGGTCGGCCTGTCGCGCCAGCGCGTGAACGAGGCGCTGACCACGCTGGAGCGCTCCGGCCTAATCGCCGTGGAGTACGGCGGGCTGCGGGTGCGCGACCTGAAGGTCTTGCAGACCACCGGCAAGGAGGGGCTGGCCTGAAGGCCGGCGAAGCCATGGCGCAGGAGGTGTTCGCCGACCGCGCCTGCCTGGACGGCGGGCAGTAGGTGCCGCGCTCCCGCCTCGATGCCCTGGCGCCGGGGGGCGGTGCGACAATCCAGCCGATGAGCAAGACCCTGTCCCTGCCAAAGAAACCGGCGCCCGCCGCCGGCGCCTCGGAACCCTCCCGCCAGCCCGCGGTGCGTCCGGGCGGCCCGCGGCCGCCCACCCCTTCGCGGCCGACGCGGGGTGGCGGCGCCACGACGCAGGATCGTCCACGCGCCACCGCGCCGTCCGGGCGCGGTTCGCCCGGCGCGCCACCGCGCGGCGCCGCCGTGGCGAATGTCCCCGTCCGGCGCCCGGCCGCGGCAACGCCCGACGCCGGCATCCGCCTGAACAAGCGCATGGCCGAGCTCGGCCTGTGCTCGCGCCGCGAGGCCGACGCCTGGATCGAGCGCGGCTGGGTGCGCGTCAACGACGAGGTCGCGAGCATGGGCATGCAGGTGACACCCGACGCGCGCATCAGCGTGGACCCGCAGGCGCAGGGCCAGCAACAGCAGCAGGTCACCATCCTGCTGAACAAGCCGATCGGCTTCGTTAGCGGCCAGGCCGAGGACGGCCACCAACCCGCCGTGGCGCTGATCAACCCGCGCACCCACTGGCGCGAGGACCGCAGCGGCCAGCGTTTCTCGCCGCCGCAACTGCGCGGCCTGGCGCCCTGCGGCCGGCTCGACATCGATTCCACCGGTCTGCTGGTGCTGACCCAGGACGGGCGCATCGCGCGCCAGCTGATCGGCGAGGATTCGCAGGTGGACAAGGAATACCTGGTGCGCGTGGTCTACCTGGGCGCGCCGGGGCAGGGTCAGGCGGGGTCGGGTGACCGCGCCGAGCCGCTGCAGCAGATCGACGAGCGCGACCCCGTGAGCACCGACGTGCGCTCGGTGTTCCCGCGCGAGCGCCTGGAACTGTTGCGCCACGGCCTCTCCCTGGACGGCCAGCGGCTCAAGCCGGCCCGCGTGGACTGGCAGAACCCCGAGCAGCTGCGCTTCGTGCTGACCGAGGGCAAGAAGCGCCAGATCCGCCGCATGTGCGAGCTGGTCGGGCTCAAGGTGGTCGGCCTCAAGCGCATCCGCATCGGCCGCGTCACGCTGGGCAGCCTGCCGGTGGGCCAGTGGCGCTACCTGGGGCCGCACGAGCGTTTCTGAGCGGGGGCCGGCTCTTGAAAGCCGCCGGTCCGCCCATAACTGCCGCTTCGAAAAATGGGCACGCGCGCCGCGCGTGCATCGGTCTTTTCAACCTGAATTCTTCTCATGAGCAAGCAAACCCATTCCTTCCAGGCCGAAGTGGCCCAGCTGCTGCACCTGGTCACGCACTCGCTGTACTCGAACAAGGAAATCTTCCTGCGCGAGCTGATCTCCAACGCGTCGGATGCCTGCGACAAGCTGCGCTTCGAGGCGCTGCACAACGCCGCGCTGTACGAGGACGCGCCGAACCTGGAGGTCCGCCTGTCCTTCGACCAGGACGCCAGGACGCTGACCATCACCGACAACGGCATCGGCATGAGCGAGCAGGAGGCGATCGATCACCTGGGCACCATCGCCAAGAGCGGCACCAAGGACTTCATGAGTCGGCTGTCGGGTGACCAGAAGCAGGATGCCCAGCTGATCGGCCAGTTCGGCGTGGGCTTCTACTCGGGCTTCATCGTCGCCGACAAGATCACCGTCGAGTCGCGCCGCGCCGGCCTGTCGGCCGAGGCCGGCGTGCGCTGGGTGAGCGGCGGCACGGGTGATTTCGAGGTCGAGTCCATCCTGCGCGAGGCGCGCGGCACCAGCGTGATCCTGCACCTGCGCGAGGACGCGTTGGACTACGCCAACGGCTGGAAGCTCAAGGACATCGTCGGCAAGTATTCCGACCACATCAGCCTGCCCATCCTGATGGAGAAGGAAGAGTGGAAGGAGGGCGAGAACGACCAGCCCGGCCAGATGGTCAAGACCGACGAGTGGGAGACCATCAACCAGGCCACAGCGCTCTGGACGCGTCCGAAGAAGGACCTCACCACCGAGCAGTATCAGGCCTTCTACAAGGCGATCAGCCACGACTTCGAGGATGCGCTGACCTGGACGCACAACCGCGTGGAAGGCAGCACCGAGTACACCCAGCTGCTCTACGTCCCGGCCCACGCGCCGCACGACCTGTGGAACCGCGATCGCAAGGGTGGCCTCAAGCTCTACGTCAAGCGCGTCTTCATCATGGACGACGCCGAGGCGCTGCTGCCGAGCTACCTGCGCTTCGTGAAGGGCGTGATCGATTCGGCCGACCTGCCGCTGAACGTCAGTCGCGAGCTGCTGCAGGAGAGCCGCGACGTGAAGGCGATCCGCGAGGGTTGCACCAAGCGCGTGCTCTCGATGCTGGAGGACCTGGCCAAGCACGACAAGCTGCCCGAGGCGAGCGCCGACGGCGTGACCGACGTGGTCAGCGAGGAAGACCAGGCCAAGGTCGGCCAGTTCAGCAAGTTCTACGCCGAGTTCGGCGCGGTGCTCAAGGAAGGTCTGGGCGAGGACTTCGCCAACCGCGAGCGCCTGGCCAAGTTGCTGCGCTTCGCCTCCACCAGCGCCGACACCGCGAGCGTCTCCTTCGCCGACTACAAGGCGCGCATGAAGGAAGGCCAGGACGCGATCTACTACATCACCGCCGACACGCTGGCCGCGGCCAAGAACAGCCCGCAGATCGAGGTGTTCAAGAAGAAGGGCATCGAAGTCCTGCTGATGAGCGACCGCGTGGACGAGTGGGCGCTGAACTTCCTGAACGAGTTCGACGGCACGCCGCTGCAGTCCGTCGCCAAGGGCGCGGTCGATCTGGGCAAACTGCAGGACGAGGCCGAGAAGAAGGCTGCCGAGGAGGCTGCCGAGGCCTTCAAGCCGCTGCTGGCCAAACTGAAGGAAGCGCTGAAGGACAAGGTCGAGGACGTGCGCGTCACCACCCGCCTGGTGGACAGCCCGGCCTGCCTCGTCGCCGCGGCCGATGGCGGCATGAGCCTGCAGCTCGCGCGCATGCTCAAGCAGGCCGGCCAGCCGGTGCCCGAGGTCAAGCCAGTGCTCGAAGTCAACGCCGAGCATCCGCTGGTCAAAAAGCTCGACGGCAGCGTGCACTTCCACGACCTGGCCCACATCCTGTTCGACCAGGCGCTGCTGGCCGAAGGCGGCCTGCCGGAAGACCCGGCGGCCTACGTCAAGCGCGTCAACGCGCTGCTGGTCTGAGGCGCGGGGCGGCGGATACCCCGGCTGGCTGTGGTGCTGTCACGGCCCGCTACCATGGGGCCATGAACCGTCCTGTCTCCTTTCTCCTGGCCGCCGGGCTCGGGACGCTGCTGGCCGGCTGCAGCTCGGTCGGTGGCGGCGTGGGCATCGGCGTGCCGATCCTGCCCGGCGTCTCGCTCGGCGTCGGGGTCGGCTCCGGTGGCGTCAATGTCGGGGTCGGCGCCTCGTCCGGCCCGGTGGGGGTGGGCGTCGGGGTGAACCAGCGCGGCCAGGTCACCGGCGGCGTGGGGGTTGGCGCCAGCACGCCGGTGGGCGGTGGCGCGCGGGTCGGTGTCGGCGTGGGCACCGGCGCGGTGCTGTACGACCCGAACAATCCGGCGCGGCCATTGCCCGGTGGCGATGCCCGCTGAGGCCCGGAAGGGCTGACGATCACTTAAAACGTCTTGGCCCAGGGCGATGGCTCATCCCCTCGCCCGTTCATTCAAAGCGGATCCGTCGCGATGGGCATGCTGTGCATGGCCTCCTTGTTGCCAAGGAATTCGATCAGGGTGCGCACCGCTCTGGTTTGGTAGCGGCTTTGCACGTACAGCAGGTACTTGTGGGTGGACAGGAAATCCAGGCTCTGAGGTGGCAATGGCAGCTCCAGCAGAGCGCCCGAGCTCAAGGATGCTTGCACCATGTAGTCCGGTACCAAGCCCACCCCGAGCCCCTGAACAATGGCCTCGTGCAGGAAATAGAAATTCGGCGAGATCAGGCGTGGCCTGACGCGCAAATGGCGAAGACCGCCCTGGCGGTTCCCGGCCATGCGCAGCCGTTCGCTGGTCAAGGCGGAGGTGATCAAGGGCAGTTGCTTGATGTCCTCCAACGTAAGGGGGCTCCCATGCTGTCGCAGGAAGCCGGGGCTTGCGCAGGCCAGGTAACGCACCACGCCCAGGTCCTGTGCCACCAGGTGGGCCGGGGGCTCCGCCATGACGCGCACGGCAAAGTCCACCGCCCCCTTGATGAGGTCTTCAATGTCGTTGTCGAAGATGACCTCCAACGTGATGCCCGGGTGCAGCGCCATGAACTCCATCAGCCAGGCGGACATGCGCAACTGTCCGTAACCGCTGGGCACGCTCAATCGGACGGTGCCTTGCAGGCTCTTGCCCAGACTGCTCACGGACTCACTGGCCGCCTTGATTTCCTGCCGGATGGCGCAGCCGTGTTCATAGAGCTTCAGGCCGAGTTCGGTGGGCTCGAGTTGCCGGGTGGTGCGTCGCAACAACTGCTCGCCCAATTCACGTTCAAAGCGGTTGATGCGGTGGCTCACATTCGCACGGCTCATGCCCAGGGCAGCCGCGGCCTTGCTGAGGTTGCCCGCTTCAATGACGTCGACCAGCAGGCCCAATGCGATGATGTCCATTGTCAACTTCCATAAGACGCAATGTTAATTATTCTGCGCGATTGTCAATTTATTTGAACATATCAATAATGCGAGTGCCGCATGCCACCCCGGTGTGCGCGTGTTTGCCCGAACCTTGAGGTCTGGGCCAGACCTGATTGATGTGTGGTGTGCATGACTGTTTCTGCTTTTGCCCAGCCGCTGGCTGGTCTCCGTGTTCTGGATCTTTCCCGTGTCCTGGCCGGGCCGATGTGCGCCATGGCCTTGGCGGACCTTGGGGCCGAGGTGATCAAGGTGGAGCACCCCGGGCGCGGCGATGACACGCGCGACTGGGGCGTGCGGGTGGGCCGTCGCAACACCTCCTACTTCAACAGCGCCAATCGCAACAAGCGCGCCATCACCCTGGACCTGCAGCACGAAGCCGGTCTGAAGGTGGCCCGCGAGCTGGCCGCGCGCTCGGATGTGGTGATCCAGAACTTCAAGGTCGGCGGGGCAGAGAAGCTGGGCCTGGGGTACGAGCAGCTGCGAGCCGACAACCCCCGCCTGGTCTACTGCTCCATCTCGGGCTATGCCCGCTCGGGGCCCGAGGCGCAGCGTCCGGGCTACGACCTGGTGGTGCAAGGCGAGGCCGGCATCATGGCCATGAACGGTGAGGCGGGTCAGGGGCCTTTGAAATTCGGTGTGGCGGCGGTGGACATGTTCACCGGAATGTACGCCGCCCAGGCCATCCTGGCGGCCCTCTACGAGCGCCACAGCACCGGACAGGGCCGGCACGTGCAGATGGCTCTTTACGACTGCGGCTTGATGATCACCTCGTACTACGGCATGGAGGCGCTGCTCCGGGCTGGCGATCCGCCCAAGTTCGGCAATGCCCACCCGTCCATCGTCCCCTATGGCGTGTTCGACGCCGCCGACGGGCCCCTGGTCATCACGGTGGGCAACAACGGTCAGTTCGCCCGCTTTTGCCAAGAGGTGATTGGCCGCCCGGAGTGGGTCACCGATGAGCGCTTTGCCACCAATACCGCGCGCTCGGCGCACCGCGAGGCCCTGATGCCGCTCGTCAAGGACGCTGTTCGCCGCTTCACCCGCGCCGAGCTGTTGGCCAGGCTCCGTGCCGCCCAGATCCCTTGCGGGGAGGTGCTGGGCATGCACGAGGCGCTGACCTCCGAGCGCACCCGTCAGGCCGGCCTGCTGCACCCCTTCGTGGATGACGAGGCCGGTGAACAGTCGGTGCTCGCCCCCCCTTACGTGATGGACGATGCGCGCTTGCCGGTACGTCGGCCGCCACCCCATCTGGGCGAGCACACCGATGAGGTGCTGCGCGACCTGCTGGCCATGGACGATCGAGCCATCGCCGCCTTGCGCGCGCAGCAAGTCATCTGAGCCCCATTTTTCTGATACCTGCTCTCAAGGAGATCGACATGCCTTCTCAACACTTCACGCGTCGGCAATGGCTGGCCGCTGGCACCGCCGGTGCCCTGTCCACGCTGGGCCTGAGCGCCCTGGCTGGCAATGACACCTGGCCCAGCAAAGTCATCAAGATGGTGGTGGCCTTCCCGGCAGGTGGCCCCACGGACACGGCCGCCCGCATCGTTTCGCAAAAGCTGGCCGAGCGCCTGGGGGCGACCATCGTCGTGGACAACCGGCCCGGAGCCTCGGGCTCGATCGGCACCGCCTCGTTCATCAAGTCAGCCCCCGACGGCTACACCTTCTCGATGTTTGGCATGCCGGCCCTGCTGGCCCCCATCCTCTACAAGAACAACGCCTATGACCCGGAGAAGGATTTCCTGAGCGTCGCCACCGTGTACGACCTGCCCATGGGCATCGTGGTCAATCCGCAGGTGCTGCCGGGCGTCGATTCGGTCAAGGCGCTGGTCGCGCACGCCAAGGCGGCCAAGACGCCGCTGAACTACACCAGCTCGGGGGCGGGCAGTTTCGGGCACTTGGCGATGGAGCAGCTCAAGGACCTGGGCGGCTTTGACATGCAGCACGTGCCTTACCGGGGCAGCGCTCCGGCGGTCAACGACCTGCTGGGTGGTCAGATCGGCATCATGTTCGCCGACCTGGTGGCGGCGCTCCCGCACATCAAGGCGGGCAAGCTGCGCGCCATCGCGCTGAGCTCCAACAAGGGCAAGGCCATGCTGGCAGGCGTCAAGACGGTCGCCGAGCAGGGTTTCCCGGGCTTCGACTTCGACTCCTGGGGCGGACTGATCGCACCGCTGGGCACGCCGGCGCCGTTGCTGGCGCGCCTCAACAAGGAACTCGCCGATCTGCTGGCCAACGACAAGGAGATTCAAGCCAAGTTGCTGCAAGCGGGCGCGATCGCTGCGTTCCAGCCCGGTGACGCCATGCACAAGCGCCTTCTGACCGACCATGCCCGCTGGAGCAAGGTGGCCAAGGACAAGGGCATCAGCGCAGTTTGAGCGTGGGCCGTGGCCGCTCTGACGGCCGCAGGTGCACGATTTGCGTGAACCTGACCCCTGCAGCGGCCCTCGCGCCGCGTGACCGTCTTGCTGGGGCCGGTCCGTACAGGTTGGCCCGCGCCGCCTGGAGAGAGTCGCCATCCACCACTGTTCAACAGCGCGCCATGTCGGCCTGAAACAGGCCGGGGTCAGCGGCCACGATAGACCGGCGCCCGCTTTTCCTGGAAGGCGCGTCGGCCCTCGATGCGGTCTTCCGTGTCGCGCAGCAAGCCGAAGACGTAATGCTCCGTCTGGAGGGCCTTGTCCAGCGGCATGTCCATGCCGGTGCGCACCAGGCGCTTGACGGCGCGCACCGAGAGCGGGGCGTTCTGCGCAATGCGCCCGGCGATGGCCAGTGCCGCAGGCATCAGGTCCGCTGCTTCCAAGACGTCGCTGACCAGGCCGATGCGATGCGCCTCGGCGGCGTCGAAGCGATTGCCGGTCAACAGGATCTTCATGGCGTCCGACGGGCTGACCAGCCGCGGCAGGCGCTGCGTCCCGCCCCCGCCCGGCAGCGTGCCCAGGCGCACTTCCGGCAAGCCAAACCGGGCGTTCCTCGATGCCAGGCGGATGTCGCACGCCAGCGCCAGCTCCAGGCCTGCGCCGAAGGCGTCGCCGTTGATCGCGCAGAGGATGGGCGTGTCCATGTCCATGCCTGCGGTCATGTGGGGCTGGCCACTGCCGGAGAACGCCAGTTGCGCAAAGCTCTCCGCAGGCGGCATGGTCTTCTTCAGATCTGACCCGGTGCAGAAGGCCTTGTCGCCAGCGCCTGTGAGGATCACGCAACGGACGGCGTCGTTTTCCGAGACCTGCCGCCAGACCTCGCGCAGCTCGACGCGCATCTCCGGATCGACAGCGTTCATCGCCTCTGGGCGGCTCAGCGTGACGATGGCGACGCCATCGCGCAATTGATAGAGAACAGGCATATGTGCTGCTTAATTCGGATCGATTTCGACACCCTGACGGACCAGGCTTGCAACTTGCCTGCTTCCTGGCTCAAGAGTTGCCTGGAAGGTCCAAGCGACTCCCGTTACTCTTGGAGGGGCTGCGCTGAGGCTGTCTCTGCGTTGGGCATTTGCCGGAAGACATTGGCGCCCAGTGCGGTGCCATGGACGGCCAGGTGTGCGCCCAACTGAATGGCTTGCGCCAGCTCCGCCCGTGTCAGGCCCTGCGACAGGGCGGTGGCCACGATCTGCCGCACCGCGCCGGGGTTGAAAGCCGTGAAACAGGCATGCAATGCCAGCTGGACCAGGCTGCGTTCCGCTGGCGTCAGGCCCGCCTCGGGCCGGCCTTGTTCGACAAAGTCGAGCAGCACCTCGGCATAGCCGGGGTCCAGCCGCGCGACGGCCTGCAAGGCGAGGGCATGCGCGGGACCGAGTGTGTCGATGCGGGTCTGGAGCGACTTGTCGATGGCGGTCACCTCGCCCACCTCGGTGAACTCGGCCAGGATGTCGGTGGCCTGGCAGACGCTGGCGACGCCTTGCACGGCCACCAGGTGCAGCACATCGAAGATGTCGGCCTGGCTCGCCCCCACCTCGAGCGCGCGCTTCATGTGGGTGTGCAAGCCAGACTCGAAAAGGTGCGAGGACGAAGCATCGAGCCCAACGTAGATGAGCTCCACCATGCGCTGCGTCAGCGGCCCCGAGCGCGCGGGATAGCCGGCGTAGCGTGCGTACTGCTGAACGAAGCCGGGGCACTCCTCCAGCATGGTCTCGGTCCAAGGGCGCCAGTAGCCGCGCTCAGCAATGAAGAACGCCTTGATCTGCGCACGCGCAGCATCGTCCACGGCGTCGTGTGCGCTCATCGCGGCTCCTTGGGCGTGCTGCCCCGGCAAACCAGGGTCTGCCCCGTCAGGTACTGGGCGGCCGATCCGCAGACGAAATGCAGCAGCGGGTGCAGTGCCTCGGGGTCGAGATCTTGCGGCACTTCCAGCGCATTGATGCGCAAGGCACGGCTGCCCCACTCGCAGGCGAGGGTCGAGACCAGCATGCGCGCCGCGGCGTCATCGCCGGCGTCCTGCCAGCGGCCGGCCTTGCGGGGCGGCAGGAGAACCGTGAGGCTGGCCTGTTGCGTGTAGCGGTCTGCAAAACGCGCCGCGGCCGCATGGACCGCCTGCAACAGGCTGCCCGGTTCACAGGACAGCGGTGACAGGTCGAGACAGGCCGCGTAGTGGGGCTGATCCGTGTGCGGTGGCGCCACGGCTTGCCACGCTGCGCCGTCTCCGCCCAGAACCTCCAGCTGCAATGGCAGATCCAGGGGCAGGAGATCGAACGAGGCTGGCGCGAACGGCTGACTGCCTCCGTAGATGGACGAGCCGCCATTGAAGGCCAGGATCTGCCCACTCAGCGCTTGCGCACCGGTGCTGGCCAGGAAGTACAAGGCCTGCGCCAACTCTGCGGGCGCAGCCATTCGGCCGAGCGGAATCTTTCTCACGGCGTTCTCGGGCTGGAGCCGGCCGGCCTCGATCAGTCCGTTCACCAGTTCGGTTCGAACGAAGCCTGGGGCCAGCACCGTCACGCACAGGTCGGGCCGGGCCTGCGCCAAGGCCTGGGTCTGGGCGATGAGTCCGGCCTTGCTCGCGCTGTACGCGCCGCGCCAGGGAATGGCCTGCAGCCCGGCGCCGGACGACACGTTCACGATGCGCGCGCCGGGCTTGAGCAGGTGCGCACATGCATCGACCACGGCCGCCGGCGCTGACAGGTTGAGCGCGAGCAGGCGGCCCAGCTGCGCCGGGACTTGTTCGGCCAGGGGCGTGTTGGACGCGTCGGACATGCCGGCGTTGTTGAGGATGGCGTCCAGTGCGGGCGTGCCATCGCCCAAGCGGGCGATCTGCCCCGGGTCGGTCAGGTCGATAGCGTGCAGCACGTGCGCGGCCGAAGCCTGGGAGCGCAGCGCTTGACCCAGCTGGTACAGGGCCTGCTCGTTGTAATCGACCAGCACGCATTGCCAGCCTGCGCGGGCAAACAGCATTGCGGTGTCCCGCCCGATACCGGACGCTGCACCTGTGATCAGAACCGTCTGCATTTCAGCGGCTAGTTTTTGATGTTGTAGGTTTTGATCATGTCGCGCATGACTGGAAAACCATGGTCGATCAACCTCGAAAACTCGGTGCTGTTTGCGGGGTAGTTCTTGATGCCGAATTCATTCGCCAGGAACTCTTTGTATGCCCTGCTTGAAACCACCTTGTGTATGGCCGCCTCGAGGGTTTTTCTTGCATCGTCTGGAATTCCCTTGGGTGCGGCGACGCCAATGATCCCCGTAATTGCAATGTCGTAGCCTTGCTCCTTGATGGTCGGCGCGCTTGGGAACCATGGCAGTCGAAAGTCGCTGGCCGACGAGATAAATTTCAGCTTGCCGGCCTTCACGAGCTCGGCATACTCGGAGGGGCCCTGCAAGGCCACGTCGACATGCTTGCCCACCACGGCCGCGATCGATTCTGCCGATGACTTGTAGGTGACCTGATCAAATTTCCCTCCGGTAAGCTTTTGCAGCTGGAGGAACGGAAAATTGTTTGGAGCACCCGTGACGCCATAAAAAACGCCCTTGGGCGTCTTTGATTGACTGACCAGATCCTTGATGTTGTTGATCGGCGAGTCTGGAGCGGCCACCATGCCGTAACTGAATTCGGCGACGCCACCCAGCAGCACGAAGTCTTCTCGCTTGTACGGCACCTTCATCAGCTGTGAAGTGAAGGTTGCGGTGCTATAGGAATAAAACCCGATCGTGTAGCCATCCGGCTTGGCTCGTGCCAGATTTCCGAGCTGAAGGGTGCCGGACGCGCCTGGTTGATTGAGTACCACCACGGGCTGCTTCAATTCTGATCCCAGGAGATTGGCGAATTCCCGTGCAATCCCATCCGTCGAACCGCCGGCGCCATAGGGCACAGAAAGTGACACGGGTCGCTCCGGGTACGAGGCCGCCTGCACATGGCTTCCAAGAAATGCCCATGTGCACAACAAGACTTGCGTCGCTCGCATCAGGTTCATGTCACACCCTTCGATGCCGTCGGTCATCAAATATTGGTCAGCGTGATGCCGCCATCCACCGTCAAGGCCTGCGCCGTGATGAAGCCCGCTTCGTCGCTGGCCAGGAAGCAGATGGTTCGCGCGATGTCCTCCACGGTGCCCAGGCGGCCCAGCGGCGTGCGGGCAATGCGGTTGGCATCGCGCTCGGCGTTGCGGTTGCGCTGTGTGCCTTCGGTGGGAACGGCCGACGGACACACGGCATTGACGCGGATGTTGCGCGCGCCCAGTTCGGCGGCTGCCGCGCGGGTGATGCCCAGGATGCCGGCCTTGATGCCCGAATACACCACCGAGTTGGCGGCCGAGCGCAAGGCCGCCACCGACGCCACGTTCACGATCGAGCCACCACGCTGCGGGTCCATCGCGGCGACGGCCTCCTGCAGGCTCCAGATAACGGACTTGAAGCCCACGTCCAGCATGCGATCCACCGTCTCCGGCATGATTTCAGGGATGGCCTGGTAGCGCACCCAGGCCGCGTTGTTGACCAGGATGTCGAAGCGCTTGCCGTGCTCGAACGAGCGCTGGATGGCCTCGCGCATGCCTTCGCGGCTGGCGATGTTCAGCGCGACGCCGAAGGCTTGGCCGCCGCGGGACCGGATGTCCTCCACCACGGGCGTGACCAGTTCTTCCTTGAGGTCGTTCACGCAGACGATGGCGCCACGGGCGGCCATCTGGAAGGCGGTTTCGCGGCCGATGCCGGCGCCCGCGCCGGTGATGAGGGCGACGCGCCCGAGCAGATCCTGATTCATTTGCGTTCCTTGGTTCAAACCGACTGGATGAAGTCCCGCCCGACCTGCTGCGCCAGCGCGCCCGCGCCGAACGCCGCATCGAACTTGCGCACTTCGCGCAGTGCGTAGTGCAGCGGAACTTCCCAGGTGAAGCCCATGCCGCCGTGCAGGTGGATGGACTTTTCCAGCACGAAGGCCGCGTTGGACAGGGCATTGGCCAGCACCGGCCGGGTGTCGCGCACGCGGTCGTCTTCATCGGCGCTGAGCACGCGTTCGATGCCCGCGCGGGAAGCCTCCTGCAGCAGGCGCATGCGCGCCAGCAGGTGGCGCACCGCCTGCTTGGCCGACAGGGGGCGTCCGAATTGCACACGCGTCGCCATGTAGCCGGCCGTGGTCTCCAAGGCCGCTTCGGCGGCGCCGTTGGCCCACGCGGCCACCAGGATCTGACCGTCGCGCTGCAGGGCTGAAAACGTGGGGGCGTCCAGTTCGGCCAGCACCTTGGCGCTGTCCAGCACCAGCCACGCCTGGGGATGCTCCGGGTCGAGCGCGGCGTCCTCTTGAATCTCGACGCTAGCCATCTCGAGCAGGGCGCCACCGCCCTGACCGTCGGCCACCAGCACCCAGTCACTTTCTTTGGCGTGGCGGGCGTGCCCGGCCAGCCGATCCTGGAGACTGCCTTGCAGGGCCCAGGTGGCGATGCGCTCGCCGCTGGCCAGCTGCGCAGCCAGTGGCGAGGCGCCCAGTGCCTTGGCGATCAGGAGGGTTTCGAACAGCGGCCATTGCAGGCGCAGCTTGCCCGCCTCGGCCACGATGGGCAGGGCGAACTCGATGCCCAGGGCCAGGCCGCCCTTGTCTTCCTGCGCGCACACGCCACACAGTCCTGCGTTGGCCAGCACCTGTGCCGCCTCACGGAAGTTGCGGGTCTGCGCATCGGCAATGGCTTCGGCCGCGGCCTGGGCGAGCTCTTCGGGTTTGAGGTCGTTGTCTGACATGGGCATCTCAGATTTCCGTTGGCAAATTCATGATGCGCTGCGCAATGATGTCCAGCTGCACTTCGGTGGTGCCGGCGTAGATGGTCTCCGCGCGGGCGTACAGGTAGGCGGTGGTGAAGTGCTTGCGGGCCCGCTGTGCCAGCGCACTGGAGCGCGGGTTCACGTGCGACACGAGTGACAGCGCCAGGGCCGCGAAGGCCTGGTGGCATTCGGACCAATACAGCTTGGTGAGCGAGCCCCGGGCGCCGATCTTGTCGCCCGCCGTCATCTGGCTCACCGTGCGCTCGACCAGGCCCTTGAGCGCGTCGATCTCGCCCACCACCTCGCCGATGCGACGCTGGTAATGACCGTCGTCCAGCAACTTCGACAGTTGCGGGTCGGACTTGCACGCGGCGATGAGCTGGCGCAGTTCGCATTCGAAGCGCCAGGCGCGGTACATGCGGTTGGTCGCGCGTTCGATCGACAGCACGCGGATGGCGGCATTCCAGCCGTCGTCCGGCGCGCCAAGGCGGGCGCTGTCGGGCACGACCACGTTGTCGAAGAAGACCTCGGCAAACGACTCCTTGCCGTCAATCGACTTGATGGGCACCACCCGGATGCCGGGCGTGTCCATGGGCACGGCGAACATCAAGAGGCCGCGGTGCTTGTCGGCCACCGTGCCGGTGCGGGTCAGCAGCAGGCAGTAGTGGGCCTTGGCCGCACCGCTGGTCCAGATCTTCTGGCCGTTGATGCGCCACGTGTCGCCCTCTTGCACCGCCTTGGTCCGCAGGCGCGCCAGGTCTGAGCCTGCGTCGGGCTCGGAAAAGCCCTGGCACCAGTAGTTGCGCATGGAGAGGATGCGGGGCAGGAAGAACTGCTTTTGTTCCTCGGTCCCCACGGTCTGGATGATGGGGCCCGCCAGTTCCTTGCCAATCGAGCTCACGCTCTCGGGCATGGGCAGCGCGCCCACTTCCTTGTTGACGACCAGGTGCTCGCGCAGCGTCAGGCCCAGGCCGCCGTAGGCCTTGGGCCAGGTCATGCCCGCCAGGCCCGCGTCGTACATGGACGCTTCCCAGTCGCGGCACTCGTCGAGCGTGGGCGTGCGGTAGTTGACGCTGTCCGAACGCATGTGGTCGGGAAGGTTCGCGCGCAGCCATTGGCGTGCGTACTGGCGGTAGACGGCTGGACCGGCTGCCGCATCCGGAATGGCCGGGTTTTTTTCCATGTGCATGTGGGCCCTCAATAGGCAGGGGTGGTGCGGGAGGTCGGGACGATCAAGGCATCCAGGACGAGGACACCTTGACCCTCGGGCTTGACCAAGATGGGGTTCATGTCGATCTCGGCGACGTCATCGACATGGCGGCATGCGAATTCGGAGAGCCTGGCCACCGTGCGGGCGACTGCGGCCACGTCGGCCCGGGCCTGTCCACGGGCGCCGTCCAGCAGCGGGAACATCTTCAGGCTGCGGATCATCCGCAGGGCTTCGTCTTCGGAGACGGGCGCCACCTGCACCGCGACGTCCTTGAGGATCTCGGCGTAGATGCCGCCGAAGCCCACCATCACCACGGGACCGAACACAGGATCACGCGAGACGCCGGCGATCAGCTCCACGCCGCCGCGCACCATCGGGGCCACCAACACACCGTCCAGGCGCGCCCGCGGTGCGTGCTGCCGGGCATTGGCCATGAGGCGGTCGAACGCCTGCCGCACGGCGTCGTCGTCCTGCAGGTTCAGGGCGACGCCACCGATTTCGGTCTTGTGCGCGATGTCCTCCGACGCGATCTTCAGGACCACGGGGTAGCCCGTCGCGCGGGCACTGCGCACGGCATCGTCAGCCGACGTCACCACCTCTTCGCGGGGCACGCTGATGCCGGCTGCCGCCAGTGCCTGCTTGGCATGGAACTCGTTGCGAAACACGGCAGCATCGACTGCGTCGCGCGGGCCGTCATAGGCAGGGGGCGCTGGCAGGGTGGTGAGCTTGCCGAGCTTGACCAGGCCCGCCAGCCCGGTGGCCGCTGCCGGAATGCTGGGAAACACGGGAATGCCCAGCGCATTGATTTCGGCCACCGCATCGGGGGGCCCCTGGCTGATGATGATCAACAGGCGATCGGGGTGGCTGGCGCGGATTTTGGACAGGGCCTCCAGGTACACGCCGCGCAACCGCGGGTTGTACAAGGACAGCGCCAGCAGCAGCACCAGCGTGCTGCCGTTCGCATCCTCCTGCAGGGCCGTCAACATCTTGAGCAGGATGTCGGGCCGCGCGGACATCTGCGCCGAGGCGTCCACCGGGTTGTTGGTGCCGGCGGTGGGCACGGCCTCGCGGATCAAGGCCCGGGTCGTGTCGGCCAGTTGCGGCAGCGTCATGCCGGCTTCCGCCATCGCGTCGGCCATCATGATGCCGAAGCCGCCGGAAGCGGCCACCAGGGTCACGGCGTCCGTGGTGGGCAGGCGTTGCGCGCCCAGCAGGGCGGCTGCGTGGCCGACGTCGAGCAGCTCCTCGAACGAGCGCACGCGCAGCACGCCATAGCGGCCAAAGACCGCATCGAACACGGCGTCGGAACCCGTCAGCGCGCCAGTGTGCGAGGCCGCGGCGGCCTGGCCTTGTTCGGTGGCGCCGATCTTCAGGACGATGACCGGCTTGTGCTGCTGGCGCGCCATGTTCAGCGCCTCGACCAGGCGGCCGGCGTGGCGGCAGGTTTCCATGCAGCACAGGATGATGCGGGTGGCGGGATCGCGCGCCAGCGCGGCGATGCCGTCGGCCACGTCCACATCGGCCTCGTTGCCGGTGGCGATGAAGCGGCTCACGCCCAGCCCGCGATCGGCCATGTTGCGCATGGTGAAGCTGCCGATGTTGCCCGACTGCGAGACGATGCCCACTTGCCCGGCCGGTGGCATGCTCTGTTCCAGGGCAATGGAGAAGGAGCCCACCAGCTTGTCGGTCACATTGACGACGCCCAGGCAGTTGGGCCCCAGCAGGCGCATGCCGTGGCTTCGCGCCACGCGCACCAGTTCGGCCTGCAGCGCCACGCCTTCGGGTCCGGCCTCGGCAAAGCCGGCGGACAGCACGACCACGCCGCGCACACCGCGGCTGGCGCAGTCGCGCACGGCCTGCAGCGTGGCGGGCGCGGGCACGGCCAGGATGGCCATGTCGGGGGCGGTGGGCGTATCCAGGATCGAGGCGTAGGCCTGCAGGCCCTGGATCGTGCCGCCCTTGGGGTTGATGGGGTAGATGGCGCCGGCGTAGCCGTACTTGCGCAGCAGCTGGACAGGGCGGCCGCCGATCTTGGTGATGTCGTCGGAGGCGCCGATCACGGCCACGCCGTCGGCCTTGAAGAAGGCCTCCAGCCCCGCGCCCGGGGCTTCTTGAATCTGGGTCAGCATGGGCTCAACGTCCCTTGAAAACCGGGGCACGCTTTTCAAGGAAAGCCATGCGCGCTTCGCGGGCGTCTTCGGTCTTGGACAGGGCGACGGTGAACTCCTGCTCGAAGCGATAGGCGTCGCGCTGCGGCATCACATCCACCATGTTGGCCGCACGCTTGGCGTAGGCAATGGCCAGCGGCGCCTTGGAGGCGATCTCGCGCGCCAGCGCCATGGTGACGGGGAGCAGGTCTTGCTCGGCGACGACATCCTCGATGACGTTGCGCTTGAGCAGGTCCTGCGCGGTAAGGCGCTGGCCGGTGAAGAACATGCGGCGCAGGGTGGAGCGGCCAAACAGGGTCTTGAGCATGGAGGCGCCACCGGCCAGGCCGACGTTGATCTCGGGCATGCCCACGGTGGCGTTCTCCGAGGCATACAAGATGTCGCAGGCCGCCGCCAGGCCAAACCCGGCACCCAGGGCTGCGCCGTTGATGGCAGCGATCACGGGCTTGGAACACTCGCGAATGGAGTTGCCTGTTTCGCGGGTCACGCGGTTGTGCTCAAGGAAGTCCCCGGCAATCTCGCTGCTGGGGCGGTCTTTCAGGTCAGCCCCGGCACAGAACACGCCGCCCGAGCCAGTCAGGACGGCACAGCGGATGTCCTCGCGCTCGGAGATGGCATCGAACGTGGCCACGAGCTGCCGGCGCATGGTCCGGCTCAGCGCATTGACCGGCTTGCGGTCCATGGTGACCAGGCCGACGCCGTCGGTCACTTCCAAACGAACCCATTGTTCACTCATAAACCACCTCAACAAGAAGCCGGCCGGATGCGGCAAAAATCAGAAGAAAAAGCGCTTGAAATGTGCTCCAAATTATAGAAATCGGGCTTCAATTGATCCTCAATCAATCCGAAGGAGTGTCCTGCGAAAAATGAAGCATTCGACGGTGCGTGCGCAGCTGAAGGGTCGCTACCATGCGTCGGGGTCCGACCGGCGATTGGTTTCAATTCCAAGGATTCAGACCCATTGATTTTTTCGAATTAACTAGCGTATTTGGGATCTATGAATATCCAACGCCTCGGTGAATTGAAGACCGCCTTGGGTGAGTGTCCGCTGTGGCACGGCCAGCAGCTGTGGCTGCTCGATTGCCGCGAAGGCCTGATCTATGGGCTGGATGCGGACACCGGAGAGGTGACCGCGCGGCACGCAGCGCCTGCGCCGCTGGGCTCGTTTGCCTTCAACGGTGACGGCGGCGACACCGTCGTGCTGGCGCTCAAGGAGGAGATCGCGGCGCTGAACCTGCGCAATGGGCAGTTGCGTACGCTGGCGCGTCTGGAGGTCAGCAGCCCGCACCTGCGGCTGAACGACGGCATCTCGATGGCCGACGGGAGCTTTGTGGTGGGCACCATGCATGTGTTTCGAGAGCCCGACGAGGCGCCGCTGGGTGGCCTGTACCGGCTGGACACCGACTTGAAGCTGCACAAGCTCGACCATGGATTCGGGATCACCAACGGTCCCTGCGTGAATCCCATCAATGGACGCCTGCACGTGGCAGACAGTGCCGCGAGGGTGATCTATTCCTATGCGATCGCACCCGATGGAAGGCTGACAGACAAGCAACTGTTCGTCAGCACCGAGGCCCAGGGGTCCGGACCGGATGGCTGCACCTTCGACAGCGAAGGCGGGCTGTGGACCGCGCTGGTGCGCCAGGGGGCGCTGGCGCGCTTCGATCTTGCAGGCCAGCTCACCCACAAGATCGACCTACCGGTGGTTCACCCCAGCGCCCTGTGCTTCGGCGGGCCCGGAATGGACGATCTGTTCGTGACCAGCATCAGTGACAGTGGCCGTCTGAGCGCGTCCGGCCCCTGGGACGGCGCCGTGCTCAAGGTGTCCGGGTTGGGCTTTCGCGGGACCGCACGCCCGGTGTGCCGCATGCCGCTGTGAGGCCTGACGGGCTACGGTGCGGTCGGCGTCCCGACGCCGGCCGCTTTTCCGTGAGCCGCGAACCGCAACTGCGGCCCAGCCACGTGTTCCGTCACGAAGTCCAGGAACAAGCGGATCTTGGCGGGAAGGATGGGGGTGTCCAGGATGGTCGCGTACATGCCCGCATCGAAGCTCCTGTTGCTGATGCGATAGTCACTCAAGACCCTGACGAGCCGGCCCTGGCGGATGTCGTCGTGGACGGTGTAGTCCTCGAGCAGCGCCAGGCCCTCCCCCAGGCGGGCGAGCTCCAGCAAGGCGACACCGTTGTTGCTGACGTGGCGGGGCGTGAAGGCGATTTCGCGCAGCTGGTCCTGCTGCTTGAACATCCACGTGTATTCCTCCCCCGGCAACTGGTAGGCCAGGCACTCGTGCTCCAGGATGCTTTCGGGTGATTGCAAGCCAGGTTTGCCGGCCAGGTAGGAAGGGGCGGCGACGAGATGCCGCTCGCTCTGAAACAGCATGCGGCGCTTCACCCCGGCCTCTTGCGGCGGCGAAATGCGAAAGTCGATGTCGAACTGGTTGCGCCGCAGGTCGACCGGGGCCTCTGCCAGTGTGAGCTCGATGTGGATCTCAGGGTAGAGGCGGCGGAATGCCGCGATCAGCGGCGGCAGCACGCCCAGGCCGAACATCATGCGCGAATGCACGCGCAGCAGGCCCTGGGGTGCCGTGCTGATGGCAGTGATGTTGGTCTGGAGTTCGTTGATGCGCCACAGGATCTCCTCCAGCTGGCGCGCGTACTCCTGCCCGGACTCGGTCAGTGCGACCTGGCGCGTGGAGCGCAGCAGGAGCTTGACCTTCAACTCGTCTTCGATCTGGGTGATCATGCGCGACACCCCTGTTGCCGAGATGCCAAAGCGCCGTGCGGTCTCCGAGAAGTTCTTCGTTTGCGAGATCGAAAGAAACAGCTCCATGGCGCGCAACCTATCCATCAATCCTCCGTTTTTCGTGATTCAGATCTGCAGTTTTTGACATAGCCGATCCGGGTGGTCTGTCTAGAATTTGCTACCCATTGCGGGCTCAATTCTCGCGGAGACTGTACATGGAATTCGGCGTATTCATCCTGGCCCAGCAACGGGGCTATCAACAGACTTCGCAGCAGGTCATCAACAACTCAATTGAGCAGACGATTGCTGCGGAACAGGCGGGATTTCACAATGCCTGGCATGCCGAACACCACTTCAACAATTACTCGCTTTCACCGTCGCCGCTGATACATCGCGTTGCAGACCCAATTGGGCGACTTCGACCAGAAGACCATGCTCAAACAGATCGAGCTCTGGGGTGAAAAGATCATCCCCGCCATCCAGAAGGAGCTCGGCCGCAAGCCATCAGCTTCTCACGCGCTGGATGCCTAACACAGCATCCCTGCGTATCGGGCCGTGTGCCCTTGCGCTTGCACTCCCCAGCCATTCACCTTGACTCAACAAACAGGAGACATCATGAACAAAACATTCATCAGCCGACGCAAGGTATTGCTCGGCGGCGCCATGCTGGGTGCTGGCGTCAGCGCCTTTGCCAACACGGGTAACTGGCCCGAGCGGCCCATTCGCCTGGTGGTCGCCGGTTCTGCGGGCGCAGGCGGTGACGTTTTTGCCCGCTTGATCGCCGAGCCCCTGTCCAAGGTCCTGAAGCAGCCGGTGGTGGTGGAGCCCAAGGCGGGTGCCAATGGCCTGATTGCGTGCGACACGGTGGCCAAGGCTGGGGGTGACGGCTACACGCTGCTGTTCGCCCCCTCGTCCGCCATCCTCATCAACCCGGTGATCCACCCCAAGATGCCCTACGACGCGGAGAAGGATCTGATCCCGATCACGCAGGTCGGCGCGGCGGGGATCTTGCTGGTCGCCAATCCGACCACAGGATTCAAGAACCTCGCAGACATGGTGGCCTATGCGAAAGTCAATCCGGGCAAACTCGCCTACGGCTCATGGGGCACCGGCTCATCCGGTCACCTGGCCATGGAAGGCATCAAGGCGCACTACGGCCTGGACATGCCTCATGCGCCCTACAAGACGCTGGTGACCGAAGTCACCGACCTGATCGCCAACAACATCAGCGTGGGCTTCACGGATATCCAGTCTCCTATTCCGCACATGAAAAATGGCCGGTTGGTGGGACTGGGCCAGACGGGCTCGCAACGCTGGCCCGCCACGCAGGACCTGCCCACGCTGTCGGAGCAGGGCTACAAGTTCGAGGCCGATGGCTGGTATGGCGTGTTTGCTCCCGTAGGAACACCGCAGGCCATCATCGATCGCCTCAATGAGGAGATCAACCGCCTGCAAAAGACCGACGTGGTGCGCCAGAGAATCGAAGGGCAAAACATGATCGTGCCCCAGGCACGATCGGCCAAGCAGTTCGCTGCGTCCATCAAGAACGACGCAGCCATCTGGCAAGGGCTGGCGAAAACGACGAGCCTGAAGGACAAGTAAACACAGCGGGGCGAACGCCCCCATCCATTCCACCCTTGCGGGTGCACACCGGGGCTGCAGGCCCCGGTTTTTTTTGGCAAGCGCTGCAGGCGCATCCTGCAAATTCTGCAGGACTGAATCGCGGTCTTTCTGTCTTCACGATCGAACACGGCCGCCACAAAATTCCCTGCATCGCACATCACGTGCTTTACACGGAGAGAAACATGGAATTTGGCGTCTTCATCCTCGCCCAGCAGCGTGGCTATCACCAGACCTCCCAGCAGGTCATCCAGAACTCGATCGAGCAGACCGTGGCGGCTGAGCAGGCGGGCTTCAACACGGCTTGGTATGCAGAGCATCACTTCAACAATTACTCGCTCTCGCCTTCGCCCTTGATGATGATCGCGCACGTGGCGGCCAAGACGCAGCGCATCCGCCTGGGCACCGGGGTGTGCATTCTTCCCTTGTACCACCCCGCACGTTTGCTTGCCGAGGTGGGCTTCGTCGACACGGTGTCCAACGGACGGCTGGAGCTTGGCATTGGCTCGGGCTACCAGGAGTTCGAGTTCGAGCGTTTCGGCGTGAAGATCGAGGATTCCTTTGCGATCTACAACGAATTCCTGGACATCATCCCCAAGGGCCTGACGCAGAAAATCGTTGAATACGAAGGCAAGTTCCTCAAGGTGCCGCCCAGCTCCATCGCGGTGCGATGCGTGCAAGACCCCATGCCACCGATCTGGATCACTTCGGGCAACCCGGTGACCCTGGGCCGTGGCGTGCGCGAAGGCCACAACCTGTTCGTGACGGCACTGCTCAATGGCAAGGAAGCTGTCGTGGCGCTGCGCGAGCGCATGGAGAAGGTGGCGCAGGACAACGGCGCCGATCTCGACGAGGACGTGAAGTTCGGCTTCCTGCGCTGCGCGTTCGCCTCGGACAAGCAGTCCGAAATCGACGCCTACCTGGACAACGCGCGCTTCCAGCGCCGCATCTCCGAAAGCCTCAAGTACCGCCGCGCGCAATCGGACGATGGCTACCTGGTCAAGGAAGTGCCCTCGGACACGGACCCGACGATGGAGCAGCTGCGCAAGAACCTGCCCGTGGGTTCGGTCAACCAGGTGATCGACAAGATGCTGGAGGAAATCAGCATCCTGCGGCCCAAGCACATTGCGCTGCAGACGCAGCTGGGCGACTTCGACCAGAAGACCATGCTGCGCCAGATCGAGCTGTGGGGCGAGAGGATCATCCCGGCGATCCGCAAGGAAGTCGACGCCATGAACGCAGTGGCCACCTGACCCCATGCCTGCTTTCTCCACTTTCGATAAGGAGGCCTTGAGAGGCAAGGTGGCCGTGGTCACCGGCGCCTCTGGAGGTCTCGGTCTGGCCATCAGCCAAGAGCTCCGGTCGATGGGCGCGTCCGTGGTGCAGGCCGATATCAGCTATCCGGCCACCGTTGCCGAGGCCGATGGCATGCTCGCGGTGCACTGCGACATTGCCAATCCCGCATCGGTCGCCGCTATGGCGGACCTGACGCGCTCGCGTTTCGGCGCCTGCGACGTGCTGGTGAACAACGCCGCCATCAGCGCCACGCCGGTTGCCCTAGAGGCCTTCCCGATGGAGCTGTGGGACCGCATCTTCAGCGTCAACCTGCGCGGCGCCTTGCTGTGCGCGCAGGCGCTGGCGCCCATGATGTTCGACCGGCAGGCGGGCAGCATCATCAACGTGGCGTCGATTGCCGCGCAGGTCCCCACGCGGGTCGGAGCTTACGGTCCGGCCAAGGCCGCCCTGGCGGCGTTGACCCGCCAGATGGCCGTGGAGTGGGGACCGCGCGGCATCCGCGCGAATTCGGTCAGCCCCGGCATGATCCGCACGCCTCTTTCGGAGGTGCATTACCGCAAGGAGAGCACCTTGCAAGCACGCACGTCGAGGATTCCTGCGCGGCGCCTCGGCCTTCCTGCGGACATCGCGTCTGCCGTGTCCTTCCTGGCAAGCGATGCGTCCACGTACATCAACGGGCAAGACATCGTCGTGGACGGCGGGTTCCTCAAGGCATCTCTTTCCAATCTCTACAACGACGCCGACCTGGCCGGCCGCGAAGGCGGCGCATCCCAGGCCGAGCAGTGAGTCATACCATGGAATCTCCCAAGCGCCTGCAAAACGTGTTCGTGGTGGCCGAGCGGCCGGCCGAACTCCATGCTTTCTACGAATCGGCGCTCGGCCTGCAGCTGAAGTTCCGCGACAAGGACCGCTGGATCCAGTACGGGGTGGGCAACGCGAGCGTCGCCTTGGCCTGTCGCGAAGAGGCCGTTCCCGCGGCGTCGGGCGTCGTCATGGTGTTCGAGGTGAGTGACTTCGATGCCACCGCCGGGCGTGTCGCCGCGGCGGGCGGCGAGGTCCTCGGAACCCGGGACATGGGATCTCACGGCGCGGTGATGTCGCTGCGCGACCCAGAAGGCAACATCGTTCAACTCTTCAAGCGCCAGGGCACGCCGACACCATGAGCCATTCGATTGCGCACACCGAGGCCATCGAGCCCAAGCTGTTTCGCCAGTTGCTGGGCTGCTTCCCGACCGGAGTGGCCATCATCACCACCAACACCGGCGAGGGACGGCCCGTGGGCCTGACCTGCAACTCGTTCAGTTCCGTGTCGCTGGAGCCGCCCCTGGTGCTCTTTAGCCTGCGCAAGGCCAGCAGTCTGCTGGACACGTTCGTGGCGAACGATACCTTCGCCATCAACATCCTTTCGCAGAGCCAGGACGGGCTGTCCGGCCGTTTTGCATCGAGCAAGATCGCCGACAAGTTCGAGGGCGTGGCCTGGCGTCCGGGTCCGCTGGGAACGCCGCTCATCGACGACTGTCTTGCCAGCTTCGAGTGCCGCGTCCATGCCCGCCACGAGGCCGGCGACCACGTCATCTTCATCGGCGAGGTCAAGCACATGGCCGACGGCTCGGCCGATCATGCGCTGGTGTTCTACAAGGGCGCCTACATGATGCTGGCCGAGTCGCTGCGCAAGCTGGTGCTCGACGGGAAGCTCGACTCGGCAGACATCGACGAGGCCTACCGCGCGCTCTACGGCACGCTGCTTCGGCTGGCCTGTGACCGGGCCAGCGAGGCGGAGGTGGACGAGATCGAGGCCGCCGTGGTGGAGATCGAGCAGCACCAGGATGCGCTCCCGCAGCGCATCGAGGCGACCGCGCGCTTTTTCTCGTCGATTTCATTGGCTGGTCACAACGAGGCGCTGCGCCTCATGGCGCAAACCATGACCGCCGTGTTGCGCGAGCGCATGACGTACGTGCTCCCGATGCGTCGGCGGACCGACGTGTTCCCGCTGCGTCGCAAGGTCGTGCAGTGCCTGCGCGCCCGGGACGCTGAAGCGGCCGTGAGTGCGCTCGACGAACTGATCACGACCTTGCGCCAAGCCGACGGTGCGCAGACTGGGGAAGGTGGCCGCTCCTAGCCGGCCGAAACGAATGCTCTGCCAGAGGTGTCGGTCGCGCTGGTCGTGTCATCGGTTAGAGCTGATCCACCGGGATCGACCAGGGCGGCGCGCCAGCCATCGATGCCTTGATTCGTCGTCGGCTTTAAGCGAATGGCACTTGCTTTAGCTGTTCGGCATCCGGCAACGCGCGTCAGTGCTTGAAGGCCAAGGCAGGTGGCTGATCCGGGATAGATAGGATGGTTGTTCACGAAGCACCCAAACCATCCTTCCGGAGGCCTGCACGTTCACCGCGAACGGCTGTATCCGCCGATGGTGACGCTATCGATGTTCATGCGTCAGGCGCTGGCGCCATGGCTGTGGCGCGGACGTGCGGTCAAGCGGGTGGACGGCATCGGACTGTCGATGCCCGATGCCCACGAGAACCAGGCCCGTTATCCCTAGCCCAGCAGCCCGGCTCGCGGGGCGGTCTTTCCGCTGGAGCGACTGGTCATGGTGATTTGCCTGGCCACCGGCGCTGCGCTGAATGGAGCCATGCAGCGGCAAAGGCCGTGGCGAGCTTGTGCTGGTGCGCGGCCTGCTCGAAGGCTTTCGCCCGGGCGATGCGATGCTCGCCGGCGCCGCCCTCAGAGAGGGCGTCCGGCCGGCCGGCTGAGATCCTTCAGGTGGTCCGGCTCGGTTCGCACCTGGCCGTCCATGGCACGGCCATGGGCACCAAGGTCCTTGCCGAAATTCAAAACGTTTGATTCATACACTTCAACATCAAAGGAGACTGAGAATGTTCGATACCCCTATCAATCGACGTGCCGCCATCGGTGGCGCGGTTCTGATGGCTCTCCATGCCAAGGCCTTCGCGCAAGCCTGGCCAGAAAAAGCCATCCGGATCGTGGTGCCCGTTCCGGCCGGTTCCGGCGGTGACATTTTTGCCCGACTGATCGCCGCCCCCTTGCAGGAAGCGCTCAAGCAACCCGTGGTGATTGACAACAAGGCCGGCGCCAACAGCATCATCGGCAATGACGCCGTGGCCAAGGCCAGTCCCGACGGCTACACCATCTTGCTGGCGCCTTCGTCCTCGATCGCCATCAATCCGATCCTCTATCCCAAGATGCCTTACGACACGGTCAAGGATCTGTTGCCGGTGGCGCAGGTTGGATCCGCGGGCATTCTGCTCGTCGCCAATCCGACGACGGGCTTCAAGTCCTTGCAGGACCTGGTCCGTTACGCAAAGGCCCATCCCGACAAGCTCAATTACGGCTCCTGGGGCAACGGCTCGACCGGACACCTGGCCATGGAAGGCGTCAAGGCGCACTACGGTCTCAAGATGTCGCACGTACCCTACAAGGGCACCGCGCAGTTGGTGAACGATCTGCTGGCCAACAACATCGGCGTGGGCTTCACCGACATTGCATCCCCCATCCCCCACATCCGGGCGGGCAAGCTGGTGCTCCTTGGCTCCACCGGCTCTGCGCGCGGCCCAGCCTTGCCGGACGTGCCGACGCTCTCCGAACAGGGGTTCAAGTTCGACACCGACGGCTGGTACGGCGTGTTCGCGCCCGCAGGCACCCCAGTGGCGATCGTGCGCCGGCTCAACAGCGAGATCAATCGCATCCTGGCGACCGATGAAGTGAGGCAGAAGTTTGCGGCGCAGAACATGGCCAAGCCACCGCTCAAGACGCCAGAACAGTTCGCCGCCACCGTCAAGCAGGATATCCAGACGTGGCAAGGCCTGGCCAAGCTGGCGAACCTCAAGATCGACTAGATCTGCACCCGCGTCCCCAGCTCGATCACGCTGTTGTGCGGGATGCTGAAGTACTCGACGGCCCGCCCCGCGTTGCGTGACATCGCCTCGAACAGGTGCTCGCGCCATAGGGCCATGGACGGCCCGGACGAAGGAACCACGGTCTCCCGGCTCAGGAAGAACGAGGTGGCGAACGGGTCGATCGGCAGGCCGCGCGCCGCGCACAGCGCCAGGGCCCGGGGAATGTCGGGCTGATTCATGAAGCCGAAATGCAGGGTCACCTGCCAGAAGCCGTGCCCCACCGGCTCGACCTGCACGCGCTCGTCGAAGCCGATCCAGGGCTGCTCATGGAACTGCACCGTCAGCACGATGTTGCGCTCGTGCAGCACCAGGTTGTGCTTCATGTTGTGCAGCAGGGCCTGCGGCACCACGCCGGGCTCCGCGGAGAGGAACACCGCAGTGCGCGGCACGCGGCCAGGCTGCGGCTCGCGCGCGAGGCTGGCGGCGAACTCGTCGAGCCGGGGCTGGTGGGTGTGCAGCTCGGACAGCAGCAGCTCGCGCCCGCGCTTCCAGGTCGTCATCACCAGCAGCAGCCCGGCCGCCAGCACCAGCGGGAACCAGCCGCCCTCGACGACCTTGACCGAGCACGAGGCCAGCAGCAGGGCGTCGAGCGCGACGAAGAACGTCGTGGCGCCGATCGCGATCCAGGCCGGATAGCCCCAGGCGCGGCGCACCACGAAGTAGGTCAGCACGGTGGTGATCAGCATGGTGCCGGTGACGGCGATGCCGTAGGCCGAGGCCATGGCCGACGAGCTGCCGAAGCCCAGGCAGGCCAGCAGCACGGCCGCCAGCAGCAGCCAGTTGACCGACGGCACGTAGATCTGGCCCATCTCGCGCGCCGAGGTGTGGACGATGCGCATGCGCGGCAGGAAGCCGAGCTGGATGGCTTGCTGCGTCAGCGAATAGGCGCCCGAGATCACGGCCTGCGAGGCGATGATGGTGGCCGCCGTGGCGATGCCGACGGCGGGCCACAGCAGCGCGGGCGGGAACATCAGGAAGAAGGGGTTGCCCACGGCCTGCGGGCTGTGCAGCAGCAGCGCGCCCTGGCCGGCGTAGTTGAGCGCCAGCGCCGGCAGCACGAAGCCGCTCCAGGCCAGGCGGATCGGCCGCTTGCCGAAATGGCCCATGTCCGCGTACAGCGCCTCGGTGCCGGTCACCGCCAGCACCACCGCGCCCACGGCCAGGAACAGGCCCCAGCCGCGCTGCGCCAGGAAGTGCCAGGCGTGGCGCGGGTCCAGCGCCTGCAGGATCTGCGGCGCCTGCGCGATCTGCGACGCGCCCACGGCCCCCAGCACGAGGAACCAGAGCACGATGACCGGTCCGAACCAGCGGCCCACCGCCGCCGTGCCGTGGCGCTGTACGGCGAACAGGCCGATCAGGATGCCCATCGAGACCGGCAGCACCCAGGGCTTGAGCGCCGGCGTGGCGATCTCCAGCCCCTCGACCGCGCTGAGCACCGAAATCGCCGGGGTCAGCACGCTGTCGCCGTAGAACAGGCAGGCGCCGAAGGTGCCGAGCAGCAGCAGGCGCCGGCGCAGCACCGGCTGGGCGGCGACGGTCTGCGAGGCCAGCGCCAGCAGGGCCATGATGCCGCCCTCGCCGCGGTTGTCGGCGCGCAGCACCAGCACCACGTACTTGAGCGTGACCACCAGCATCAGCGCCCACAGCACGACCGAGACCGCGCCCACGATGGTGTCGGGGGTGAGCGGCACGCCGGTGGCGTTGCCGAAGATCTCCTTGACGGTGTAAAGCGGGCTGGTGCCGATGTCGCCGTAGACCACGCCGAGCGCGGCCAGGGCCAGCGCCGCCGTGCCCTGGCGCGGGGGGTGGCCCTCGCGCGGGGCGGGGGCCGGCATCGTCGATGCGGGGGCGGAAAGTGTGTCCATGAGCGTCTCTTGCGGGATGGCGATGCCCCGTTTGTCGCGCCTTCCGCATAAAAACCGCATAAATGCCCGGTCGTGCCGGCCCGGGCGTTCAGCGGGGCCGGGTCATTCGCTGGCCAGCCGGTAGCCGACGCCCAGCTCGGTCAGCAGGTAGCGCGGCGCGGCCGGGTCGGCCTCGATCTTGGCGCGCAGATGGCCCATGTAGATGCGCAGGTAGTGCAGCTGGTCCACCTGCTCCGCGCCCCAGACGTCGACCAGCAGCTGCCGGTGCGTGACCACTTGGCCGGGGGTGCGCGCCAGCCGCTCCAGCAGCCGGTACTCGATCGGGCTCAGGCGTACCGGCGCGCCGCGCAAGGTGACCTGGCGCATGTCGCGGCGCAGGGCCAGCTCGCCCACGCGCCATTCGGGCGCGGGCGTCGGGGACGCGGCGGCGCGCCGCAGCAGCGCGCGCACGCGGGCCAGCAGCTCGCCCACGCCGAAGGGCTTGGTCAGGTAGTCGTCGGCCCCGGCGTCGAGCGCGGCGATCTTCTGCGCCTCCTGCAGGCGCGCCGACAGCACCAGGATGGGCAGGGCCCGGGTGGCCGGGCTGGCGCGCAGCTGCGCGATCAGCTCGATGCCGTCGAGGTCGGGCAGGCCGAGGTCCAGGATCAGCAGTTGCGGGGCCTCGGTGCCGCCCGGCCGCGCCAGTTCGGCCAGCGCCTGCGCGGCGCTGGCGGCACCGACCGGTCGCAGGCCGCTGGCGCCGAGGCTGGCGGCGACGAACTGGGCGATCGAGCGGTCGTCCTCGACCACCAGCACACGGGCGCGCGCGGGGGCGTCAGGCATGGCCGGCTCCGGGCGGGGCGGCCGCGGCGACCGGCAGCTCGATGCGGAACTCGGCGCCCGGCGCGCAGCGCCGCGCCGCGATGCGCCCGCCGTGCGCCTGCACGATGGTCTGGCACAGCGACAGGCCGAGGCCCGCCGCACCCGCGTCTCCCCGGCGCGGCGGCGCTCCCTGGTGGAAGCGCTTGAACAGCGTGGCCGGGTCGCCGTCGGGCAGGCCCGGGCCGTGGTCGCGCACCGCGATGAACACCCCCGCGCGCGTGCGGCCGGCCCGGATCAGGATGTCGGCCGGCGCGCCACCGGGGCCGCCGTGGCGCGCCGCGTTGTCCACCAGGTTCGCCAGCACCTGGGCCAGCAGGCCGGCCTCGGCCTGGATCGGTGGCAGCCGCCGGCCGACGCGCCAGCGAATGCGCGCGCCGGGCCAGCGCCGGCGCAGGCGCTGCACCTCCACGCCGATGATTTCCTCCAGCGACTCCCACTGCAGCCGGATCCGGCACGGCGCCTGCGACAGGCGGGCCATCTGCAGGATGTTGTCCACCATCAGCGTCATGTCGTGCGCCTCGTCCTCCAGGTTGGCCAGCAGGCGCGTGCGCTGCGCCGCCGGCATGGCGTCGCCCTGCTCGCGCAAGGCGCTGGCGCTGCCCAGGATGCCGGCCAGCGGCGTGCGCAGGTCGTGCGAGAGCGAGGCCAGCAGCGCGTTGCGCGTGGCCTCCGAGCGCGCGCTGTCCTGCGCCGCGCGGGCCTCGGCGGCGGCGCGCTCGCGTTCCACCGACAGGCCGGTCTGGCGCGCCAGTGCCAGCCAGTGCCCCAGCGTCTCCTTGTCCGGCTGCACCGGCGCCGCGTCGTCCAGCAGGATCTGCACCGCGCCGCCGGGATGCGGGCCGGCGAACGGCGCGCACCACAGCGGCAGGTCCGGCCAGTCCGGGCTGCCGCGGCCGACCGGGCGCCGCTGCGCCATGGCCCAGGCCGCCGAGGCGGCGTGAAACCGCGGCGCGGCGTCGCCGGGCCCTTGGGGCGCGCCATGGCACAGCAGTTCGCCGGCCAGGCTGGCCCCGTCGCGGGGCAGGGCCGCGGGCGCGCTGCCGGGGCGCAGGAACACGGCGCAGGGGCGGCCCAGGCGGGTGGCCAGCCAGCGCGCGGCCACCTGCGCCACGGCCTGCGGCTCCTGGCCCTCGGCGAGCTGCTCGCTGAGTTCATGCAGCTCGCCGGCCTGGCGGGCGCGCCGCTCGGCCTGGGCGCGGCGCGCGCGCAGGTTGGCGACCAAGGCGTTGATGCCCAGCGAGACGGCCAGCAGGATCGCCAGGGTCAGCAGGTATTCGGGCCCGTCGATCCGGAAGCTGTGGCGCGGCGGCACGAAGAAGTAGTTCAGCGCCGAGACGCTGGCCACCGAGGTCAGCACGCCGGCCCAGCGCGCCAGCAGCGCGGCCGTGAGCACCACCGCGACCAGGTACACCAGGGCCAGCGCCGCCACCGACATGGAGGCGTCCAGCCCCATGCAGACCAGCGTGGCGGCGGCCGTGGCCAGGCCCGCCAGCGTGGCCTGGCCGGCGGGCGTGCGGGCCAGGCCGGTCCGGCGGACTGGGAGGCGCGGCATGGCGACGGGCATCACAGCAGCATCAGGTGGCCGGCCGGCGCCGTCAGGCCGCCAGCGGCGCCTCCTGCATCGCCTCGATCTGCTCGTGCAGCATGTCCACCTGGCCGCGCCAGTAGTCGGGCGTGCCGAACCAGGGAAAGTTCAGCGGGAAGATCGGGTCGTCCCAGCGCCGCGCCAGCCAGGCGCTGTAGTGGATCAGGCGCAGCGTGCGCAGCGGCTCGATCAGTGCCAGCTCGCGCCGGTCGAAGTCGCGGAACTGCTCGTAGCCGTCGAGCAGGGCGCTCAGCTGGGCCGTGCGCTGGCGCCGGTCGCCGGACAGCAGCATCCACAGGTCCTGCACGGCGGGGCCCATGCGCGCGTCGTCCAGGTCCACGAAGTGCGGGCCGCCGCCGGGCAGGTCGGTTGGGGTCCACAGGATGTTGCCGGGGTGACAGTCGCCGTGCAGCCGGATATTCAAGCCATTTTGCGCAGAACTGCCTGTCAGCTGAGTGTGCGTTGCTATCAAGTTGATGGCATCCGCGCAGGCGGCCTGCCACGCGCTCTGCACCTCCAGCGGGATCATCTGGTGCGCCAGCAGCCAGTTGTGCGGCTCCCGCGCGAAGCTGGCCAGGTCCAGCGTCGGCCGCGCGGCGAAGGGGCGCGCCGCGCCCACGCCGTGGATGCGCGCCAGGAAGCGGCCGATCCACTCCAGCACCTCGAAGTCGTCCAGTTCGGGCGCGCGGCCGCCTCGGCGCGGACTGACGCTGAAGGCGAAGCCGGCGTGGTGGTGCAGCGTGGCGCCCGCCAGCACCAGCGGGCCGACCACCGGAATCTCCGCTGCCATGAGTTCGGCGGCGAAGGCGTGTTCCTCCGCGATCTGCGCGTCGCTCCAGCGGCCGGGCCGGTAGAACTTGGCCACCACCACGCCGTGGCCGGCGTGGGGTTCCTCCAGGTGGATCTGGTAGACGCGGTTTTCGTAGGAGTTGAGCGCGGTCAGGCGCCCGTCGCCGAACAGTCCGACGGCGGCCAGGGCGTCCAGCACGGCGTCGGGAGTCAGGGTGTCAAAGGGGTGGCGAGGCGAGGTCATGCGCCCATTGTGCGGTCGAACGGCGCTCCTGCGCGGGCGCCGCCGGCACGGGCGTGGCCGACGCGAGGGGCAGCTTCACGATGGCGAGAAAGCCGCGGCCGGGCGTGCTGACCACCCGCAAGGAGCCGCCCTGCGTCTCGATCAGCTCGCGCGCCAGCGGCAGCCCCAGGCCGGTGCCGGGCACGCCGGCGGCGTTCTGTCCCCGGTAGTAGCGCTCGAACAGGTGGGGCAGGTCCTCCGCCGCGACGCCGGGCCCGTTGTCGAGGATGTGGATGGTGACGCCGCGGGCGCCGGCCCGCGCGCGCAGCACCACGCGGGTGCCGGGCGGGGTGTACTTCACGGCATTGCCGGCGAGGGTGCGCAGGGTCAGCCGCGTCAGCTCGGCGTCGCACGGGAAGTCCCGGGGCAGCTCGCCGGCCGCGATCTGGAGCTGGTGCCGCGACGACAGCAGGGACGCGGATTCGAGCGCGTCGCGCAGCAGCTCGTTCAGGTCGGCGGGCCGGCGCCGGGCGCCCCGGTTCAGCGGCTCGAAGCGGTCCTCCTGGAAGCAGTTCCTCACCAGCGTGGCCAGCTGCGCGCTGGCGCGCTGGATCTTGGCGTGCCGGCGCTGCGTGGCCGGGTCCAGTGCGTCGCCGTCGAGCTCCAGGTTCTGCACCGTGGCGTCGATCACGGCCAGCGGCGTGCGCAGCTCGTGCGAGACGGTCGCGAAGAAGCGCCGCTGGTCGTCGTGCGCGCGGCGCTGCACGTTCAGCGAGGTCTTCACCAGCGCGAGGCTGTGCCGGAGCGCATGCGTGCGCTCGGCGACCTGCGCCTCCAGCTTGCGCTCGGCGTCCTGCGACAGCTGCAGCGCCCGCGCCTGGGCCTCTTCCTTGGCGTGGCGCAGGTCCAGGTAACGGCGGCTGGCGGCGTAGCTCATCACCAGCAGGTGGGTGATCATGCCGAACAGGTAGAGATAGTCGTAGGCCAGGCTGCTGGGCAGCCAGCCGAGGTTGCGGCTGTAGCGCGCGACGATGCCGAGCCACAGCATGATCGAGCCCAGCATCAGCGTCCTCGCATCGCGGTTGCCGGCCAGGCTCTCCCGCACCAGCAAGGCTGCGGCGAGCACGCTGCTCAGTAGCGACCAGATCTGGAATCGGGGACTGACCCACTGGAAATGCCCGCCCAGGCCCAGCGCGAGGGTCAGCCCCGCGACCGCCCAGAGCGTCCACAGATAGGCCCGGAGCCAGCCCTGGCGATGCGGGATTCGCAGCAGGTTCAGCAGGAACAGCAGGAACAGCGGCGGGCCGAGGACCCAGAAGACAAGCATCAGCGGCTGGCTCCAGCCGGGATGGCCGGGCAGCAGGTACTGGAAGATCAGGCCTTCGGAGGCCGCCGTCGAGCCCATGAAGGACAGCGCGAACGCGGCTAGATAGCCATAGGCGGGCTCGCGCGAGGCGCGGAAGTTCCAGAAGCTGCTGAGAATGACCGCCAGATGCACGGCCAGGAAAAAGCCGAAGATCAGCTGCTCGGCGCCGAGCCAGGCGGCAAATCTCTCGGGGGTCGATACCGTCAGGCGCAGCGCCAGGGCGTTGTCGGTCGCGATGCGCAGGTACAGGGTGCGCGCCTGTCCGGGCGGCAGCCGCAGCTCGAACACGGGCAGGCGGTAGGCGACGTCCCGCCCGGAGAATGGCCAGTCGGTGCCGGCACGGCGCTCGGTGAAGCCGCCGCCGTCCGTCGGGGCGTAGAGGCGCACGTCGTCGAAGAGGGGCGAGGCGACTTCCAGCCACCAGAGTTCCGGGACCGTCGCCGGCCGCTCCAGCGTGACGCGCAGCCAGACGGCGCCGGGGAGGTAGCCCAGGGACGGTTCTCCGCGCAAGCGCTCGAACCGGCCGGCGATGTCGGGCCGCGCCATGTCCCGCACCGACCACGAAGCGCCGGGGTCGTGCAGGAAATCGATCTCCCCGGCCAGCGAGACGTTTCTCGATGACAGCAGCATGGCCTGCGCGTTCAGGCACAGGCAGGCGGCCAGCAGCAGCAGGAGCCGGCCTGCGAGGCGCATCGATGGCGCCTGCGCCAGGTCACGGGCGGGCGCGGCGATCATCAGCCTTTCGATGCAAGGAAATGCAAGCAATCGCCAGATGCGCGTGTTCATAATTAAAATTAGTTACAAAGTTTTATGTTGTTGCGCGTAAACGGTCATTGATACGACGCGATGGGGCAAGGCAGGACGTCGATGAAGATTGTGATCGTTGAAGACCAGCTCGATTTGCGGGAGGAGCTGGTCTATTTTCTGGGCAGGATCGGTCATGAGGCCGTCGGGGTGTCGAACGGCATCGAGCTGGACCAGTGCCTGGCGCGGGATCGGGCGGACCTGCTGCTGCTGGACATCGGGCTGCCTGGCGAGGACGGCATCGCCATCGCGCAGCGCCTGCGCGCCACGCCCGGCCTGGTCATCATGATGCTGACGGCGCGCAGTGGCCAGGAGACCCGCATCCGCAGCTTCGAGGGCGGGGCGGACAACTACCTGGTCAAGCCCGTGAATTTCCGAGAGCTGCAGGCGGTGCTGGAGCGGGCGAGCCAGCGCCTGAGCTTGTCGACGCGGGAGGCGCCGGCCGGCTGGGAGCTGCAGCGCCGCGAGCGGGTGCTGAAGTCCCCCACCGGGCAGGGCGTGTTGCTGACCGAGGTCGAGCTGTGCCTGCTGGAAACCATGGTGCGGCGCGCCGGCCGGGCGGCGTCCCGGCGTGAACTGGTCGAGGCCATGGGGCATGACTTCCTGTCCTTCGATGACCGCCGCATCGAGGTCCGGATCAGCCGCCTGCGCAAGAAGATCCGCGAGGGCACCTCCGCGGAGGATCCGGTGAAATCCGAATGGGGCGTCGGCTACGCCTTTGCGGCGCCCTGCACGCTGAGCTGACGCCGCGACAGCGTCCGGCACCCGGCACCCGGCACCCGCCTGCCGGGTGGCCCCTGTGGTCGCGGCCCTTTCGCACAGGGGCCCCTGCCCCGTCTGCAAATCGTGCAAGCATTTGCAGGATTTGTGTGTGCTTTTGTAACTAAGCTCCACCCTGATCAGGCGCAAGCATTTGTTGAATTCTGTGTCTGAGTTGATAAAAACGTAACAAAATTAACGGCAGCCTCAGAGGTGCAGGTGGGCCAGGGGCGTGGGGCGGATGTTCACAGGATGGAGCAATCGGAGGGGGTGGCTGTCGCGCTGGTGCATCGCACTGGCGGGCTGGATCGCGTTGGCCGCTCATGGCGCGGGCACGCCGGCTGGCACCGTCATTCCCAACACGGCCGTCCTGACCTACGTCTACAACGGCAAGGCTGTCACGGCCACGGCGGTTGCACCGGTGGTGACGGTGGCCGAGGTCATCAACGTGGTGCTGACCGGCCAGGACAGTTCGCTGGTGGCGGTCAAGGCCGCTGACACCAGCAAGCCGCTGACCTTCGTGCTGACCAACACTGGCAACGGGACGGAGACCTTCCGCCTGAGCCGCAACAACGCCCTGAGCGGCGACAGCTTCGACCCCCTCTCTGCCGCGGTCGGCGCGCTGTACCTGGAAAGCGGTGCTGCGCCCGGGCTGCAGACCAGCGGTCCCCAGGCCGACATCCTCTACGTGCCCGGCACGAACGATCCCACCCTGGCCGCCGATGCCAGCCGCATCCTCCACCTGCCCAGCGACATCCCGGCGGCGATCCCGCAGGGGGCGACCGGCAACGTGAGCCTGGAGGTCCGCTCCACTACGCCCGGCGCGGCCGGCGCCAAGCCCGGCGCTGGCTTGGCCGGCCTGGGCGACGGCGGCATCAACGCCGTGGTGGGGGACAGCCGGGCGCAGGCCGCGGCCGTCGGCGGGTATGTGGTTTCCAGCATGTCGCTGAGCGTTGCCAAGAGCGTGGCGGCCAAGCGGGACCCGAACGGGGGAGTGCTGATCATGCCCGGCACGCAGCTGACCTACCGCATCGTGCTGACCCTGGTCGGGACCGGCACGGCCCAGAACTTTTCGTTCGCCGATCCTCTTCCGGCCACCCTCAGCTATGTACCGGGCAGCCTCACCGTGGACGGCGCGGTGCGCAGCGACGCCGACGACAGCGACAACGCCAAGTTTGCCGCCGGCGTGGTCAGTGCCGTGTTCGGCGACGTCGCCGCGCCAGCCACCCGAACCATCGAATTCAAGGCCACCGTCAACTAACCCTCCGGAGAACCTCCATGCGCACACCCCTGATCCCCGCTCTTTGGCTCGGCCTGGCCCTGGCCACCGGCTCGCTGGCCCACGCCCAGGGCACCCTCGAGATGAAAAACACGGCCGAACTGGAGACGCTGGTCAAGACTGCCGATGGCAAGGTCGAGAAGCGCCGTGGCCCCGCCGAAAAAGCACTGCCTGGCGCCACGGTCGCCTACACGACCACGTTCAAGAACATCGGCTCCCGGTCGGCCGGGGGCATCGTGATCAAGAACCCCGTGCCCGCCAACACCACCCTGGTCCCGGCCGGCGCCTGGGGGGAGAACACCGAGATCAGCTATTCCGCCGACGGTGGCAAGACCTGGGCCGCGGTGGACAAGGTCCGCGTCACCGGTGCCGACGGCAAGGAGCGCCCGGCCGGCATCTCCGAATTCACCCACATCCGCTGGGCCCTGCGCGGCGAACTCCCCGCCGGCAAACAGGGCGAAGTCGGTTTCCGCGTCGTGATCAATTGATCCCGGCGGCAAAGCCCTTGCGACAGGAGGAACCGAATCCAGACACTGCATCGAACCCCTCTCTCCTTCTCCTTAACTCGAACCATTTTTAATCCTATGAAATTTCCTCTTCGTCACACCCTGGCTGGCCTGGGCGCGTTCCTTGCGCTCGGCGGCCTGATCGGCGGGGGCGCCCAGGCGGCGCCCCTTGGCACGGCGGCAGGCACCTCGATTTCCAACATCGCCACCGTGGACTACACGATCGGCGGCGTGCCCCAGGGCACGCTCAAGTCCTGCGCCACGGCATGCACCTCCACCACCGGCAGCAACACGAGCTTCGTGGTCGACAACAAGGTGAGCGTGCTGGTGGTCATTCCCAACACCACCTTCGTCTCCGCCATTCCGGGTTCGACCGCGGCCAACGGCAAGGCCGCGGCCACTTTCACCGTGACCAACCAGGGCAACAAGATCCAGGACTTGGCGCTGAACGCCGCCTTCAGCTACACGGGCGGTGTCACCGTCGCCGGCTTCACGACCCCGGCCGTGACGGACAGCTTCGACCCCACGGCCTGCACCGCCTACATCGACGACGGCACGCCGGGCTACCAGGGCACGGAGAAGACCTTCATCGACGAGCTCGCGTCCGGTGATTCGGCGACGGTGACCGTGGCCTGCGCGATTCCGGCGGCCCAGGTCAAGGGCGATATCGCGGTGATCTCGCTCAAGGCCACGGCCAAGCAGGGCGGTGCGGCCGGCGCCACGGTGGGCGCGGACCTGACCGCCTCCACGGGCGCTAACGACCCGGCGGTGGAAGACATCGTCTTCGCGGACGCGGCCGGCGTGGCCACCGGTGACGTCGCCAGCGACGCTGCCCATTCGGCCTACAACGCCTTCAAGGTCAACGTGGCCCTGCTGACCACCCTCAAGCAGGTGGCGACGCTCTGCGACCCGATCAACGGCAACACCAACCCGAAGGACATCCCGGGGAGCTTTGTCCGTTACACGATCACGATCACCAACGCCGGAACGGCCGCCGCAGGCGACCTGCCGGCCACGCTGACGACGCTGAGCGACACGCTGGCCAGCACGCTGAGCTTCGACACGGACCTGATCAGCGGCGCGAGCGCAGCGGCCTGCGTCACCGGCGGCGCGGCCACCAGCGCGGCGGGCAGCGGCTTCGGTGTCACGGTCTCCGGCGGCACCCGCGCCAACAACGGCACCCGCGTTTACAAGACCAGCTCCGCCGGTGACGCGGATGGCGCTTCGGCGAACGGGCAGGTCCTGACCCTGGACCTGGCGACCCTGCTGCCGGCCGAAGGCACCTACACCGCAGGTCTGCTGAACTACGGTGAAAGCGTGCAGGTGATCTTCAACGCGAAGATCAACTGAGTCCACGCATGACTCGCACAGGGCGCTCTCTCCGGTTGATGTCCCGCGCGGTGCCACGCGCAGGGGAGGGCGTCCTGCGCTTGCTGAAGCGAGCTTCAGCAAGCCTTGGACTGGGCATGGACTGTACCCATCCCAAGGCAGGGGAAAGGCCCCGGGCACAGCGCGCGCGCGCGGCGCTGGCCGCCGGCGCGCTGACTCTGGCGGGCATGGCCGCGTTCGCGGCCACGCCCGCCAACACCTCCATCACCAACACGGCCAGCGCCACCTACAGCGTGGCCGGCACCCCCATCACCGTGACGGGCTCCGTCACGGTGGCGACTTCCGCGCACACCACGCCGGCCACCATCGAGTTCATGGCCCATGCGGCCAGCGGCGCCGCGACGAGTCAGCATGTTCCCGTCACCTCGTGCAAGGCCGGTGCCGGATTCATCCCGCTGCCCGCCCCCACGCCGCCCGGGCGCTCCTCCCTCGCGGTGCCGGGTGGCCAGGCGCTGACCGCTGCGAATGTCTATGCCAGTGGCGACGTCGTGTTCGTCAAGGTCCGGGATGACGACCAGAACGTGGACCCGCTGGTGGCGGAGACCCTCGACATCACGGTGTCCAGCAGCAACGGTGACGTGGAGTCGCTGCGGTTGACCGAGTCGGGGCCTTCCACGGGTGTCTTCATCGGCTACCTGCAGACGGCCGCCGGCGCGGCCCAGCCGGGCAACTGCGCGCTCAACATCGGCAGCAACCAGAAGCTGACCGCGACGTACCTCGACCAGTCCGAGAAGAACATCGCCATCACGGCGGCGGCGCTGGTGGATCCCTTGGGCATGGTGTTCGACTCCGCCACCGGCCAGCCCATCGATGGCGTGGAGGTCACGCTGATCAACGTGGCCACCGGCCTGCCCGCAACCGTCGTGGGCAACGACGGTGTCAGCCACTACCCGTCCACCGTCACCACGGGCAGCACCGTCGAGGACGGCGGTGGCACACGCTACGTGCTGGCCGCCGGTCACTTCCAGTTCCCGCGCGTGGCGCCCGGTCTCTACCGGCTGTCGGTGGCGACGCCGGTGGGCTATGCCTTCCCCTCCACGGTGGCGACCGCCGCGCTGCAGGCGCTCTCGACCTCGCCGCTGTTCATCGTGACCGGGTCCCGCGGCGAGGCCTTCCAGGTGGTCGACGGCTCGCCGCCGCTGGAGATCGACGTGCCGCTGGACCCAGGCGAGGCCGCCAGCGTCAACATCACCAAGAGCGCGGGCAAGGCGGTCGCCGCGGTCGGCGAGTTCGTGCCCTACACCCTGACCCTGCGCAACGGCGGCAAATCCGCGGTGGCCAACGTGCGCATCGCCGACCGCCTGCCCCCCGGGTTCCGCTACCAGGCCGGCTCCGCACGCCTCAATGGCGTGGCGCTGGCCGATCCCCGCGTCAGCGCGGACGGACGGGGGCTGGAGTTCAGCGTCGGCAGCCTGCCCGGCAGCGACAGCGGGAGCCTGACCCTGCGCTACGTGGCCGCCGTGGGGGCGGGCACGCCGGCCGGCAACGCGGAAAACACCGCGCAGGCGGTGGGGGGGCTCAAGTCCAACGTCGCGCGCGCCAGCGTGCTGATCCGTGACGATCTGAACCGCGACCGCAGCATCCTGCTGGGCCGGGTGACGCTGGTGAAGTCGTGCCAGGATGACGAGAACGACGCGCAGGCACCCCTGCCGGTCGGGCTCAAGGACGTGCGCATCCTGCTGCAGGACGGCACCAACATCGTCACCGACGCCGAGGGCCGCTGGCACGCGGACAACCTGCGCCCGGGCACCCACGTGGTGCAGGTCGACGAGGCCAGCCTGCCGCCCGACCACGAGTACCGCAGCTGCGAGCGGGACATCCGCACCGGCGGCCGCAACTTCTCGCAACTGGTCAACCTGCGCGGCGGCACGCTCTGGCGCACCGATTTCCGCTTCGTCAAGGCGGCCAGCTGCCTGAGCCAGCAGGTGCTGCGCCAGGGCCGCACCGTGAGCCTGGCCCTGGCCGCGCCGGTGGCCAACGAGCGCCTCGACGCCACCGTGATGCTGCCGGGGGCCCGGGTGGTGGCGGGCAGCGTCCAGCTGGACGGCCGGCCCTTTCCCGAGGCCGAGGTCGGCGACGGCTTTCTGGTGATCCGGCTCGGGCGCCATGTGGCCCGCTGGCAGCACCGGCTGAGCTTCGAGCTGGACGCTGAGCCGCAGGCGGACCTGACCGTGGCGGTGCGGCTGCAGCCGAACCAGCAGCCGGTGCAGTCCCTGCGGCCCCTGACCTTGCAGACCGCGGCCAGCGAGGCCGGGCAGTGCGCGCCGATCGCCCTGCCCGATCCACAGGCGGCCCCCAAGGAGGCCCGGCCCGAACCGGCCGCCGGCTCCGACGACGTGGCGGGGACACGCCTGCAGCTGATCGAGCAGCTGCCCTACGACGACAAGTGGATCGCCGCCGCCGAACCCGGGCCCGAATGGCTGCATCCGCAGGCCAGCTTCATGCCGGCGCTGCCGGTGGTCAAGGTCGCGGTCAAGCACGCCCCCCAGGAGAGCGTGGAGGTCAAGGTCAACGGTGCCCCGGCGGGGGCCTTGCACTACGACGGCATGGTCACCAACCCGGCGGGCACGCTGGCCCTGTCGAGCTGGCGCTCGGTGCCGCTGGTCAGCGGCGCCAACACCATGGAGGTGATCGTGCGCGACCCGCAGGGCCGGGTGGTCCTGCAGGAAAGCCGTGAAATCCACTATGCCGTGGGGCCAGCCAAGGCGCAGCTGGAGACCGGCCGTTCCACCCTGGTCGCCGATGGCCGTTTTCCGCCGGTGATCGCCGTGCGCATGCTGGACAAGGATGGCAAGCCGGTGCGCCGAGGCGCCTCCGGAGAGGTGCAGATCGGTGCGCCCTACCTGGCGCTGAACCAGGCGCAGGCGCTGCAGAACGATCCCCTGACCGGCAACCTGGGGGGCAAGCCGCGCTACGAGGTGGGCGACGACGGCGTGGCGCTGATCCGGCTGCAGCCGACCACCCAGGCCGGCGAGGTCGTGCTGCATTTCGACTTCGGCAACAACCGCAAGCAGGACCTGCGCGTCTGGCTGTCGCCAGACCTGCGCGACTGGGTGCTGGTGGGCTTTGCCGAGGGCACGCTCGGTCACAAGCGCCTGAGCGGCAACATGGAAAGCCTCGGCGCCGCCGGGGCGGATGACCGCCTGTTCGACCGCGACCGGCTCGCCTTCTACGCCAAGGGCCAGGTCAAGGGCGAGTACCTGCTGACCCTGGCCTACGATTCGGCCAAGGAAAAAGCCAGCCCCGGCAGCCAGCTGCTCAAGCAGGCGATCAACCCGAACCAGTACTACACGCTGTACGCCGACGCCACCCAGCCCCAGTTCGACGCGGCCAGCGCGAGCAAGCTGTACCTGAAGATCGAGAAGTCGCAGTTCTATGCGATGTTCGGCGACTACGACACCGGGCTGACCCTGTCCGAGCTGGGCCGTTACAGCCGCACGCTCAATGGCGTCAAGACCGAGTACAAGGGCGAGCGCGCGGGCTTCAACGCTTTCGCCAGCATGACGAGCCAGAGCTTCCACAAGGACGAAATCCCGGGTCAGGGCGTTTCCGGGCTCTACCGCCTGAGCAGCGGGGGCATCGTGATCAACTCGGACAAGGTGCGCCTGGAGACGCGTGACCGTCTGCGTCCCGAGATCATCCTCAAGACCCAGGAGCTGACCCGCTACCTGGACTACCAGATCGACCATGCCGCGGGGACGCTGTTCTTCCGCGAGCCGGTTCCGGCGCTGGACGCCACGATGAACCCGGTGTTCATCGTGGCCGATTACGAGTCCGACAGCCAGGCGGGCGCCAGGCTCAGCTACGGCGGCCGCGCGGCCTTGCGGGTGGGCGAGCAGGGCACCGTCGGCCTGACGCGCATCCACGAGGGCAACGTCGGCCGCGAGGCCATGCTGACCGCGCTGGATGCCTCCGTGCCGCTGGACACCAGCACCCGGCTGCGCGCGGAAGTGGCGCAAAGCCAGCGTAGCGCGGTGGAGGGGTCCAGCAGCGGCGGGGCCTACCTGGTGGAGCTGGCGCACAACGACAAGACCGTTGCCGCGCGCGCCTATGCGCGCAAGCAGGACCTCGGCTTCGGCCTGGGCCAGCAGTCCAGCTCGGCCACCGGCACCCGCAAAACGGGGGTGGACGGCCAGGTCAAGCTGTCCGAATCCATGCAACTGCAGGGGACGGCCTACCGCGAGGAGAAGGCGGCCCTGGATATGCGCGCCGATCGCAGCGTGGCCGAGGCCAGGCTCCAGTGGAGCCGGCAGGAGTTCAGCACCTATCTTGGCGGCCGGGCGATCAAGGAAGCCGACAGCACCGGACTGGACAACGATGTGCGGCAGGTCATCGGCGGTGCCAGCTACCAACTGCTGGACAAGCGCCTGACCCTGCGCGCCGGGGCGGAGATCGACGCGGCGGGCCACGAGAGCGTCAACTTTCCGAATCGGGTCACCCTGGGCGCGGATTACCGCCTGACGCCCGAGACCACCCTGCTGGCGGCACGCGAGATGGCCTGGACCGATCCGCTGAAGGTGAGCGTCACCCGTTTCGGCCTGCGCACCCAGCCGTGGATGGGCAGCGAGCTCGCCGCCACCCTGGGCAACGAGGCGGGCGAGGACAGCGGGCGCCTGTACTCGAACATTGGTCTGGTGCAAAAGCTTCAGCTCAACGAGCAGTGGGCTGCCGACATCGGGCTGAGCCGCGTCCAGACGCTGCGCGGGGTCGCCCCGACCAGCCTGAGTCTGCTGCCTGGCGCTTCCGCCGGCATCGGCTCCGGGGGAACAGGCTCCGCAGGCAGCGTCGTCAAGGACATCGGTGACTACACCGCCGCCTTCGTCGGCGCCGCCTACAAGGACCGGGACTGGAGTGCGAACGGCCGCATCGAGCGGCGCGTCAGCGATGTCAGCAACAAGCTCAACCTGCTGCTGGGCGCGCGACGCAACCTGGGCGAGGGCCGCGCGATGTCGGCCGGGCTGATCTACAACCGGGTCGAGAGCGAGACGGACACCAGCCAGGCGAATCTGCGGCTGGGCTATGCCTATCGCCCGTTGGAGGGGCCGTGGATCTGGCTGGACCGCCTGGACTACGTGCACGAGTCCCAGCAGACCTCGGCCAGCAGCCTGCGCACGCGCAAGCTGATCAACAACTTCAACGCCAACTGGCAGCCTCACCGCCGCGCCCAGCTGGCGCTGCAGTACAGCGCGAAGTACGTGCTTGAGACCATCGACCAGGCCGCCTACCAGGGTTTCACCGACCTGATGGGGCTGGAGGCGCGCCACGACCTGACGTCGCGCTGGGACGTCGGCGTTCACGCCAGCGTGCTGCACGCCTGGAAGAGCGGCACCCGCGATTACCACACGGGCGTTTCCACCTCCGTCCTGCTGGTCGACAACGTCTGGCTCGCGCTGGGCTACAACCTGCGCGGCTTCTCCGACGCCGATTTCGCCGGCGCACAATACCGTGCCCGCGGCTTCTACCTCAGCCTGCGCCTGAAGTTCGACCAGGACACCTTCGACCTCAACGACCGGCGCCGCGCGCCTTTCTCCTTCAGACCCTGACCATGCCCATGATCCGGCCCCTTCTGTTCCTGCGTTTCTGCCTTGCCTTGTTCCTCGCCCTGGGGACCCATGGGCTGGTGCATGCCTACGGCGTCAACCAGTGCGCCGCAGAGCGCAAGGGGTCCAACGTGGGCTGCACCGCGGCCGACGTGAGCATCACCGGGATGACCGTGGTGGGCGGTCCGGCCTCGTGTACCGGCGGCAGCACGATCACGGTGGATCTGGACGTCACGGTCAATTTCGCCACGCCGAACCGCTGGGACATCGGCATCTTCCTGTCCAACGACGGCAAGGACCCGGGAAAAACCGTGGCCAACGGCGGCTCCGCGAGCTGCACGGTGAGCGTGCTGCCCACGACCGCGCCGTTCCTGAACCTGGACCCCGGTCCGCACAGCGGTGTGGCCGACACCTGTGGCGACGGCAACGGCGCCATCAACGGGGGCACCGGCTCGGGCGTGCTGCGCATCAGCGGCGTCACCGTGCCCTGCCAGGCGGGCGGCAGCGACGGCAAGCTCCACATCCCGTTCGTGGTGAGCTGGGACAACCAGGCCAGCCCCTCGGGCAGCACCTGTACCTCCAACCTCGACCCGGTGCCCAACACCCAGTCCAAGTGCAACGCACCGACCATCGCCCAGGCCTCGGTGGCGGTGGTGGTGCTGCCCACCATCACCAAGAGCAACAGCATCACCGCCATCACCCCGGGCGATACCACCAGCTACGCCGTCACCATCACCAACAACACCGGCGTCACGCTGAGCACGGCCAACGGCAACGCCGCGGTGTTCAAGGACCCGGCGGTTGGCAATCTGAGCGTGAGCGGGGTCACCTGCGCGGCTTCCGGCGGCGCCACCTGCCCGACCAGCGCGGCCCTGACGGTCGCGGCCATGCAGGGCGCTGGCGTCACCATCCCGTCCATGCCCGCCGGCAGCGCGGTGGTGTTCACGGTCAACGCACAGCTGACCGGCAACCCTACCGGCACGCTGACCAATACCGCCACCGTCAGTGCCAACGGCCAGACCAACACCGCCACCGACACCGATACCATCGTCTACCCGGTGCTGACGACCCAGAAGACCCTCACCACCCTCAGCGACCCGGTCAACGGGAGCACGAACCCGAAGAACATTCCCGGCGCGGAGGTGCTCTACAGCATCAAGGTCTCCAACACCGGGCTCGGCACCGTGAACCAGGATGTGATGAGCATCACCGACGCGGTGCCGACCAACCTGGAGTTCTACGCCGGCACGCTGGGGGCCAGCGGCCCGATCCGCTTCACCGACGGCGCGCCCAGCAGCGGCCTGACCTACACCTTCACCAGCCTGTCCAGCGCCACGGACGACGCGGCGTTCTCCAATAACGGTGGCGGCAGCTACAGCTACACCCCATCGGGCAGCGGCTACGATGCCACCGTCACTCACATCCGCATCTCGCCCAAGGGCAAGATGTCGGCCTGGAGCGGCTCCGGCGCCTACCCCTCGTTCACCGTCGATTTCAAGGCGCGCATCAAGTAGCGTGGCGCCACCTGCGGGTCGTTCACGGCGTGGGCGCCGCGGCCAGCTGCTCGAACGGCAGCGCCTGCTTCACCAGGATCACCGTGCAGGGCGCCTCCATCGCCACCTTGATCGGCACGGTGGCGACGAAGCGCTGGGTAGACAGGCCGTGGGTGGCCGCGCCCAGGATGATCATGCTTACCGCGTTGCCCTCGGCGTAGCGCACCAGCGCCTGGGCCACGTCGCCCGATTCGAGCACATGGTAGGAGGCCTGGTGGCCCGTGAGGTCCAGCGGCTGACTCCACTGGCGCAGCAGGGCCAGGTGGCGCCGGTGCAGGCTGGTTTCGCTGCGCTCGCTGTCCGAGGCGCTGCTGGCGCCGGGCGAGATCACGGTGACGCAGGCCAGCCGCGCGCCGGGCCGGATGCCCAGCGAGCGCGCCACCGCCTGGCGCAGCGAGTACAGGGTCGCGTCGCTCGCGTCCTGGTGCGGGACGGCCACCATCAGGATCGGCACCTGTTCGATCTGCTGGCGCGCGGGCAGCGGGCTGGGCTGGTAGTGGCGGCCGGCCGCCTTCAGCCAGCGCTTGAAATGCGTGCGAAAGCCCGTGCCCCGGGTCTGGCGGCCGCGTTCCGTCACGGTGACCTGCTCGGGGTTGGCCAGGTCGAAGGCCAGGTGTGCGGCCGAGGGATAGCGCTGCGCCGCCTCCGGCTCCAGGCAGCGCAGGATGACCTCCTGCAGCCACTCCGGCAGGTCGGGGCGGCGCTGGCGCGGTGGCGGCGGGTCCATCCACAGCCGCTGGCGCAGGCCGCCGGGGGTTTGCGGCGCGCCGAACGGCAGTTCGCCGGTGGCCAGCTCGTAGAGCATGACGCCGATGGCGAAGATGTCGCTGCGCGGGTCGCCGCGCACGCCGACCACCTGCTCGGGCGCGATCCAGGCCGGCGAGCCGACGGCCTTGCGCAGCTCCTCGGCCAGCAGGTCGGGGAAGTGCGCGTGGCAGGACAGGCCGAAGTCGAGCAGCACGGCGGTGCCGTCCTCGCGCAGCAGCACGTTGGCCGGCTTCAGGTCCAGATGGCAGACGTTCTGCTGGTGCAGGCTGTGCACCGCGTGGGCGGTGGCGGCGCCCAGGCGGGCGAGGGTGGCGACGTCCGGCCGCGCCGGCTGGTCCAGCCAGTGTTCCAGCGTCTGGCCGGGCACGTATTCCATCACCAAGTAGGGGGTACGGGCGAGGTCGCCCGCGGCGACGAAGCGCGGCACATGCGGGCCGCTGAGGGCGGGCAGGATCTGCTGCTCGATTTCGAAGCTGACGATGTTCTCCGCGCCGTCGCCGGCGGTCATGCGCGGGATCTTCATGGCCAACGGAAAGCCTGGCGTGCGGCCGTCCGCATAGGTCACGCGGTAGATGTGGGCCATGCCGCCGGCGTGCACGCACTCGCCGATGACAAAGCCGTCCAGGGGAGTGCCGGGTTCCAGCAGTTTCAACGTCCGTCCTCCAGTCGGGTGGCAAAGAATTCCGGCAGGCCGGCACGCAGGATGGCCGCCGCCGCCGCCGCGTGGTCATAGGCGACGCGATGAAAGGTCAGCTGCCGGGCATCCGCGTCGAAGATCGCGTACATGGCGCGCGGGTCGCCGTCGCGCGGCTGGCCGACCGAGCCGACGGTGGCCAGCCAGTGGCGATGGCCGGGCGTGGGCACCGGCACGCCGGCGGTGGGTGCGAAGCGCATCAGGCCGCGCCCGGCGCCACGGTAGTACAGGGTCTGCTGGTGCACATGCCCGACGAAGACGTAGCGCACCTCGGGCTGCGCCGCGGCGGCGTCCAGGCTGGCGGTGGCGGCGCGTTCGTCGTGCACATAGTGCCACTGCCCGGGCGCGTCGGCGCTGGCGTGCACCAGCAGCACGCTGTCCATGCGCCGGGTCAGCGGCAGGCTGGCCAGGAAGATGCGCTGCGTCGGGTCGAGCTGGTCGTGCGTCCAGGCCGCGGTGCTGGCACCCAGTGTCTTGCCGGCGTCCTCCGGGTGCGCCGCCATCGCGTCATGGTTGCCCTGCACCACCAGCGCGCCCTGCTCGGCCAGCGCCATCACCCGTTGCACCACCGGGACCGGCGCGGCGCCGTAACCGACCAGGTCGCCAAGGATGGCCCAGCGGTCCACGCCCAGCGCGCGCGCGTGGGCGAGGCAGGCGTCCAGCGCCTGCTCGTTGGCGTGGATATCGGACAGTAGGGCCAGTCGCATGCGGTCTCCTCCTCGTTCTTGTCGTTCCTCATCGGCGCGCGGGCGGAGTCCCTGCGGGCAGGGTTTCGCCGGAGTGCGAATTGACGCTTGTCTATTTTCCGGCGAGATGGACGGCGTCACAATCCCCGCATGAGTGCGCAGCTGCAACGTCGGCGACGCCTGGTGCGCCAGGGGCTGGTCTATTCGCTGATCCTGGCGCTGGCCATCCTAGGGCTGGGGGGGCTCGGCTTCTGGCTGATCGACCCCCGCGTGGCCACGCTGGCCGACGGCCTGTGGCTGGCCTTCACCACGGCGGCCACGGTCGGCTACGGCGACCTCGTGCCGTCGACCCCGGTGTCCCGGATGTTCTCCGTCGGGGTCGTCCTGCTCGGGTTGGCCGTGCTGTCGCTGGTCACGGCCTCGCTGGCGGCGATCTTCGTCGAGCGGGACGTGGAGCAGGAGGAGCGGCAGATCGAGCGCGAGCTGATGCGGGAAATCCGCGCGCTGCGCGCGGAAGTCCGGGAGCTGCAGGCGCAGGTGAGGCAACTGCGTGGAGGCGCAGCAGGGCCTCGTGTGTGACGGCTTCGTGAAGCGGGCACCGAAGCAGGCCTGTTCCGTGCCTATTTCGGCATATGAGCGTGACTCTCGCATTGAAATGATCTTGATTTGGGTCATTTTTTGGTCTAATGCGGCACCGCATACAAATAAGTAGCAACCCTAATCGACGGTTCGGTCGGTCTGTGTAAGCCACAAGTCAGGAGGAACATTTCATGTCCGTGCTCACGCTCGGCACCCATCGTCTGCCCGCGGCCGAAGTTGCGCTGATTCGCAGTCTGATCCGGTTGTTTGCCCATACCCCGTCATTTCGCTGGCGGTTCGTCGAAAGCGGTCCCTGCGATGCCGTGATCGTGGATGCCACCCTGTCGGAGGCCCCGGTGGCGGAGGTCGCCAAGCTGGCCCGCGTCGTTCTGAAGGTGACCCGTCACCCGGCGGCTGACGCGCCCGACACCTTGCAGCGCCCCATCCGCGCCGACAAGCTGAGGGCCTGGCTGGAGCGCCAGGTCCCCGAGTCGCGGCAGGCCCAGGCGCTGGCACCGGTCGGCGAGACCTTGCGCGCGGCCAGAACGGCCAGGCACATCCGCTTCAAGCTGCGCCGCTGGCCCTCGGCGGCGCTGCTGAAGAACGATCCGCAGCGCATCCGCCTGGCCACGCTGCTGGCGCGCCGCGCCCTGGGCCCGCTCGAGCTGAGCAGCATCAGCCAGTTGCCTCACGAGCAATGTCTCGAATTCGTGGACGCCCTGCGCCAGGCCGGGCTGGTCGAGATGCAGGAGGCGCCCGGCATTGCCCCGGCCGCGAGCACCACGGCCGCATCACCTCGCGCGTCCGCCAAGCCGCCCTTCGCCCACGGCCTGATCACCGGCATCCGTCGCCATCTCGGCCTGTGACCTGCTTCAGGGCGACCGGAGACAAGCGCTGCATGAACGAATACAAGATCCTCTTCACCGGCACCATGGGCGCCGGCAAGACCACCGCCATCGGCAGCGTCAGCGAGACGCCGCCCATCGTCACCGACGTGGCCAACACGGATGCCTCGGTGGCCAAGGAGCGCACCACCGTCGGGCTGGACTTCGGCCAGTTCACGCTGGACAACGGCGACCGCGTGCGCCTGTTCGGCACGCCCGGCCAGGGCCGCTTTGACTTCCTCTGGAAGATCCTGGCGAAGAACGCGCTCGGCCTGATCATCCTGACCGACAACTCGCGCCCCGACCCGCTGGCCGACCTGGCGGTGTACCTGGACGGCTTCGCCGAGGACCTGGCCACGCTGCCCTGCGTGATCGGCGTGGGCCGGCGGGACAGCCACCCCGTGCCCAGCCTGGACGACTACGCCGCCGTGCTGGCGCAGCGTGAGCTGCTGGTTCCGGTCATCGACGTGGATGTGCGCCGCCGCGATGACGTGGTGCTGTTGATTGACACCCTGCTGGCCCAGCTGGAAGCCAGCCTGTACGAGGAAGAAACACCGTGACGAGCCTGCCTGAATCAACGAAAGCCCTGGCCCTTCAACAGGCGCAACGCCTGCTGTTCGACGTGGCGGGCCTCACCGCCGTGGTGGTGGCCACCGCCGACGGTTTCGACGTGGCCTCGGCCGTTCGTCATGACATCGAGCCTTCGCGCATCGCGGCCATGGCCAGCTCCATTGCCGCCATCAGCGACGTGGTGTCGCAGGAGGCGCGCCTGGGCCGTGGCAAGTGCGTGACGATCGACACCGAGGCCGGCTTTGCGGTGCTGCACAGCGTGCATCGCGGCGATGCCTCGCTGGTGATCAACGTCATTGCCGACGACACCGCCATCCTGGGGCAGGTGATGTACCGCTCGGCCCAGTTGGCCAGGCAACTGCTCGACGCCTGACCGCGCGGACCTCCTCGCCAGCGCGCGGCGCCATGACGGATCGAGCGTGGCGGCCGCCCGCGTTGCGCCGCCGATGTGACCGTCGCGCCGCGGGATGGGTCCGGGGCGGACTCAGTAGCTGTACACGCCCTGGCCGCTCTTGCGGCCCAGGCGGCCCGCGGCCACCATTTCCTTGAGCAGCGGGCAGGGACGGTACTTGCTGTCGCCGAACTCCTTCAGGTAGATCTCCATGATGGCCAGGCAGACGTCCAGGCCGATCATGTCGGCCAGCGCCAGCGGGCCGATCGGCTGGTTGCAGCCGAGCTTCATGCCGGCGTCGATGTCCTCCGCCGTCGCCAGGCCGTCGGCCAGCACGAAGAAGGCCTCGTTGATCATCGGCACCAGGATGCGGTTGACCACGAAGCCGGGTGCGTTCTTCACCGTGATCGGGGTCTTGCCCAGCGCGGTGGCCAGCGCGTGCACGCTGTCGTGCGTGAGGTCGCTGGTCTGCAGACCACGGATGATCTCCACCAGCGCCATCATCGGCACCGGGTTGAAGAAGTGCATGCCGATGAAGCGGTCGGGCCGGCTGGTCGTAGCGGCGAGCTGGGTGATCGAGATCGACGAGGTGTTGGAGGCGAGGATCACCTCCGGCGCCAGCAGCGCGTCGAGCTGCTTGAGGATCTTGACCTTGAGCTCGTGGTTCTCGGTGGCGGCCTCGATCACGATCTGCGCGGCCTTCAGGTCGGCGTAGTCGGTGCTGCCCTGGATGCGTGCCAGCGCGGCGTTCTTGTCATCCGCCGTGATCTTCTCCTTCTTGATCAGGCGGTCCAGGCTGGCGGCCACGGTGGCGATGCCCTTTTGCACCGAAGCGTCGGCGATATCGACCATGACGACATGCAGGCCGGCCACGGCGCAGGCTTGCGCGATGCCGTTGCCCATGGTGCCGGCGCCGATGATGCCGACGGTGCTGATGCGGTTGCTCATGCGGAAAACTCCAGAGTGTCGAGGTTCAGGAAACGGAAGGCCGGCAGCCGGGGGCCGCGGCGGACTCATCACCCGACATCGTAACGGGCCGGCCGGACCGGGCCGAGACAAGCGCGCGACCCGCCGGCGTGCCCCAGGCGCTCATGCCCCGCCGAGTTGCCGGTGCGCCAGTGGGTAGGCGTGCGTCTCCTCGAACGCCATGTGGTCGCGATACAGCTGCACGAACACTTCCACGCCGTGGCGCAGCACCTGCGGATCGAACGAGGCCTGGCCTTCGGCGGCCGCCCGCAGCGCCGGCGCGAGCTGTTGCCATTCCGTCTCCAGCCAATCGTGCTCCTGCAGCAGCCGCTGCGCCGGCGCCGCCAGGGCGGGGTCAGCGCTGTCCAGCAGGGCGGGAAACACCTCGCGTTCCTCCACCAGGTGGTGCTCGCGCGTCGTGTTCCCGAACCAGGCCAGCGCTTCCCGGGCCTGCGCGCGCACCGCGTGGCTCAGGCCGGCGTGGGTCAGCGCGATCGCCAGCGCACGCAGGCGCGCCAGCCGGCGCTCGATAGTCTGGTGCTCGTCGGCGAGCGCGGCCACCGTGGAGGGCGCGGGCTGGGGCGGCGAGGCGGGGGGCAAGGCAAGCGCGTGCATGGGGCGCCATTGTGACGGTGGGGTGGCTGCGACCACTTGACGTGCCGCAAGCGGCGCCGTTTAAGGAATTCTTAGCAAGTCCGTAAGCGTCTTTTAGCAATGGCGCCGGGGCCGCGTTCCTAGACTGCTTGCACGGGGAAACGCCACATGGGGTGGCGGTCAAACCCGCCCACCGCGGGCCGACGTGACCCGCCAAAAGGACGACGATCATGAAACTGGACGCTCTCGAACTCAGCCAGGTGGCCGCCGCGCAGGCCGCGCCGCGCCTGGACCTCTACGCCGGCATCCACAAGGCGATGCGCGCACTGATGGCCGATACGCTGCTCGCCGTCGGCCGGCTGGACCCCGACGACGAGGCGGAACTGAAGGCGGCCAGCGCGCGCGTGGAGGCGCTGCTGGACTTCTGCGCCGACCACCTGCAGCACGAGAACGCGTTCGTCCATGCCGCCATGGAGGCGCGTGCGCCCGGCGCCAGCGAGGCGGTGGCTCACGAGCATGAGGAGCATCGGCAGGCGATCACGAGCCTGCGCGAGGTCGTGGCCGCCCTCGGCACCCCGCCCGCCGCGGCGCGTGCCGCGCTGGCGCAGCACCTGTACCGCCAGCTGGCGCTGTTCGTCGCGCACAACCTCACCCACATGCACGTCGAGGAGACGGCGCACAACGCGGTGCTCTGGTCGCGCTACACCGATGCCGAACTGGGCGAGCTGCACGACCGGCTGCTGGCCACCATCCCGCCGCACGCGATGATGGAGCAGCTGCGCTGGATGCTGCCCGCCATGCGGCCGGCCGAGCGCGCCGCGTTGCTGTCCGAGTTGCGCGCCAAGGCCCCCGCGCCGGTGTTCGACGCCGTGCTGGCGCTGGCGCAGCCTCATCTCACGCCCGCCGAGTGGGGCAAGCTGATGCGCAGCCTGGGGCTGCCGCTGCTGCCCACGACCGTTCTGGGACCGGACTGGCGGCGTCCCGAAGCGCTCTGATCAGCCGCTCACGGTCTGCAGCACCACCGGCCGCGCCACCTGCAGGCGCAGCCGTCCACGCCCGGGGCGTTCCAGTCGCAGGTCCGGGCCGTGCTCCGCCAGCCGGCGCTGCAGGAGCAGCAGCCGGGCCTCCAGGTTGTCGCTCACGTCGGGTAGGCGGATCGACGGGTCCAGGCGCAGCTCGCGGTTGGTGAATTCGGTGCGGCCCTGCTGGACATGGTCGGTGAGCAGTTTCCAGAGGATGGCGCCGGCCACCCCTTTGATCAGGTAGGCGTCGTTGACGAACACGCTGTCGTTGCTGGCGAAGCGGCGCAGCTGCAGCGGCGCGGCGGCCAGACCGGGCGGTCGCGGCGGCGCCTTCGCCGTCTCGCCCGGGGCTTCGGCCGTGTCGGGCGCCGACTGCAGCAGGTCCACGGCCGCGCCCAGGTGCCCGGCCAGCGCCACCAGCGCGTCCTCGTCCTCGAAGCTGAAGCGCAGGTCGAGCGGGCTTTCCACGAACAGCACGCCGAGCAGCCGGCCCTGCGAGAGGATGGGCGTCGCCAGCTGGCTGTGCGGCTCGGCCAGGCCGGGGTAGGGGATGTCGGTGGCCAGCGCCAGGGACGGGGTGTCGGCCTGCACGCTGCGCCGCACGGCGTGGCTGTAGAGTGCCGCGCTGGTGAAGTGGCCGATGCGCACCGGCGTGCGTTCGCGCGCCGCCACGCCGATCACGCCCTGGCCCAGCGCGATCTCCGAGCCCACGCCCGAGGCCGGGTAGCCGGCGCTGGCCACGGTGTAGAGGCGCTGGCTGGCGGCGTCCATCATCAGCACCATGGCGTGCGGGATGTCCAGCGCATCGCTGAGCGTGGCCAGCGTCGTGTTGAGCAGTTCGTCCAGCGTGCCGCAGCGCGCCAGCCGCTCGCTGCCGCGGCGCACCGCGGCCAGGTGCCCGCCGCGCGCGGGGGGCGCGGGCAGCGGCGAGCCGTCGAGCGGCTCGATGGCCTGCACCTCGTACACGTCCGAGCCGCGCAGCTGGAACACGCCGGCCATGCCGGCGTAGGAGGCGATGCCGGCCAGCTGCGCCTTCATGCTCTCGAACAGCGCTCCCTCGCTCTCGGTGCGCAGGTAACGGATCTGCAGGCGGAAGAAGGCCGCCGTCACCGGGTCCAGCACCAGCAGCGTGGCCTGCGGGTTGACCAGGATGTTCTGGCGCGTCTTGTTGAAGAACTGAAAGGACAGCGCCACGTGCCGCTCGTCCACGTAGAACACCTGCGAGAGGTAGGCCACGTTCGGCGTGCCGTCGCTGGCGCAGGTGGCCATCACGCCGGGGATCGCGCCTTCCAGGCAGGCGCGGATGTCGGTCAGCGCCACGCTCACGCGGTGCCTCCGTCGCCGCCCAGGGCGCGGCCGGCCTTGGGGCCGGGCGTCTGGTCATAGGCCTCATCGGGCTCGAAGCTGACGGCGACGAGGTCCTCCAGCGCGCCGGCCAGCATGGCCTGCGCGAAGGCGGGGGCAAAGCCCACGAGGCTCAGCTCATGCGTCATCGCCTGGCGGTAGCGCGCCAGCGCCGGCGCGTCGTCGGGCTGCGCGGCGCGCAGGCGTGGGCGCCGGCTCTTGACCTGCACCGTGCGGTGCGACGCCGGTTCGCTGAAGACGACGGCGAGGTGGCCGGTGCTGCTGATGTCGCTGAGCAGCTGGCGCGACTGGCGGCGTGAGAGGAACACCGTCACCTGGCGCCCGTCGGGCGTGATCGTGCTGCCGAGCGCGCGCATCAGGCTGGGCCGGTGCGCCAGGTCGTGCGAGGCGACGATGGTGGATACGCCTCGCGCGATCAGTTCCACGTGTTCCGGGGCCAGCAGCGGTGGGGGTGGAGGGGCACTCATGTCGCGAAGCTCGTCATGGGGTTGGCTTTCTGCTGCTTCGCGCGGGCCGGCTCAACCGAAAAAGCGCCGCCGCGTCAGCGCCAGCGCTACCCAGAACGCGGCCACCGTGCTCACCCCCAACACGGCGGCGCTGCGCCAGGGATGGGCGGGCCACTGGTCCAGGAACAGCGGGCGCACCAGGTCGATCGCCGCCGCCAGCGGCAGCCAGTCGGCCAGCACGCGCACGAAGCCGGGCAGCTGCTCGCGCGGGAAGAACACGCCGGAGAGGAACATCATCGGCGTGAGGAACAGCGTGAAGTAGTAGGTGAAGAAGTCATAGCCCCTGGCCAGCGCGTTGAAGATCAGCGCGATGCAGCTGAAGCTGATGCCCACGCCCAGCAGCACCGGCCAGGCCAGCAGCAGCTTGGGGCTGTGGCTGATGCCCAGCGCCAGCATCACGCCGAGGATGGCGGTGACGGCGAACAGCGCCTTGAAGGCGGCCCACAGCATCTCGGCCAGCACCACGTCGTCCAGGCTGACGGGCGCGTTCATGATGCCGTCCCAGGTCTTCTGCACATGCATGCGCGAGAAGGCCGAATACAGCGCCTCGAAGCTGGCCGCGTTCATCGCGCTCATGCAGATGCTGCCACTGGCCAGGAACAGGATGTAGGGCACGGACTGTCCGCCCACCGCCACCTGGCCGACCAGCGCGCCCAGCCCATAGCCGAACGCGACCAGCCAGATCAGCGGTTCGGCGATGTTGCCGATCAGGCTGGGGATGACCAGCTTGCGCCAGACCAGCAGGTTGCGCTGGAACACCGGCCACCAGCGCATCGACAGCCGGGGCGGAGACCAGATGCCGCCCCCACGCTCGGCACTGGCGTGTCCTCGCTGCCCCCCGGGGGGGCCTTCGCGCCTTGGGGCGGGCCGGCGGCGCTCAAGGTCTTCCACTTCAAGCGGTTCGTTCATGCGTCCTCCCGGATCTGCCGGCCCGTCAGCTTGAGAAACAGGTCCTCCAGGTTCGCCGGGCGGTGCAGGGTGCGCAGTTGCGGATGGGCTTCCAGCGCGGTTAGCAGAGGGCGCGCATTGGCGGTGTAGAAGAACACGGTTTCGCCGCTCACCTCCACGCGCGCCGCGTGCGGGCGCAGTGCCGGGTCGTCGGCCAGTGCCAGCGCGCCGCCGCCATAGACCTCCACCACGTCGGGCTCCAGGTGTTCGGCGATCAGGTCGCGCGGGCGACCCTCGGCGATCTTGCGGCCGTGGTCCAGCACCAGCAGGCGGTGGCACAGGCGCTCGGCCTCGTCCATGAAATGGGTGGTCAGCAGAATGCTCTTGCCCTGCTGCAGCAGCAGCTGCAGCCGCTCCCACATCAGGTGGCGCGCCTGCGGGTCCAGGCCGGTGGTCGGCTCGTCGAGCAGCAGCAGTTGCGGGTCGTTCACCAGGGCGCGCGCCAGGCTCAGGCGCCGCTTCATGCCGCCGGACAGCTCGCCCGGCCGGACCTCGGCCTTGTGCGAGAGCGCGGCGAACTCCAGCAGCTGCGGGATGCGCGCGCGGATCGCCGCATCCTTCAGGCCGAAGTAGCGGCCGTAGACCAGCAGGTTCTCCGCGCAGTTGAAATCCGGGTCCAGCGTGTCGAACTGGCTCACCACGCCCAGCCGCGCCTTGATCGCCCGCGCGTCCCGCGGCATCCGCAGCGCGGCCTGGCCGGCGGCGGGGAAGCAGTAGCTGACCTCGCCGTCGTCCGGGGCCACCAGGCCCAGGCACATTCGGATGGTGGTGGTCTTGCCCGCGCCGTTCGGGCCGATCACGCCCAGGCATTCGCCGGGGGCGATGGCGAACGACACGTCGTCCACCACGGTGGTGGCGCCGTAGCGCTTGCGCAGGTGATGGACTTGCAGCAGGGGGGCGGACATGCTTGCCATTGTGCCCGCCGCGTCGCGCGGGGGCCATCGGAGAAAAGGGGGAGGGCTGGGTTATCGTTTCGGGTTTCGAGACCGATTTACCAAGGAGCATTGCCATGACCACCTATGTCTTCACCCCGCCCGAGCAGCCCAGCGTCGCCGTGCGCGGCCGCAGCGAGCGCTATGCCGTCTCGCGCATCTTCTGCGTCGGCCGCAACTACGCGGCGCATGCGCGCGAGATGGGCTTCGACCCCGACCGCGAGCCGCCGTTCTACTTCAACAAGACCCCGTGCGACCTGGTGGCCTCCGGCGCCACCATCGCCTACCCGCTGGGCACGCAGAACTACCACTACGAGATGGAGCTGGTCATCGCGATCGGCCAGCCGGCCTTCCGCGTCAGCGCCGAGCAGGCGCAGGCCGCGGTCTGGGGCTACGCCTGCGGCCTGGACATGACGCGCCGTGACCTGCAGATCAAGTCGCGCGAGATGGGCCGTCCCTGGGACTTTGGCAAGGACTTCGAGCAGTCGGCCGTGATCAGCGAGCTGGTGCCCGCCAGCGAGATCGGCCACCCGGCGGCCGGCCGCATCGCGCTGTCGGTGAACGGCGCCGTGAAGCAGAACGCCGACCTGAAGGACCTGATCTGGAGCGTGCCCGAGATCGTGGCCAACCTGTCGCAGTACTACCACCTGCAGCCGGGCGACCTGATCTACACCGGCACCCCCGAGGGCGTGGGCGCGGTGCAGCCGGGCGACCAGATCACCGGCGAGATCGACGGGGTCGGCGCCATCGCGCTGACCATCGGCCAGCCGGAGTAAGCGCCGCCGCCGGCCGCCGGCCGCCGGCCGCCGGCCGGTTCAGGCCGGCGGCTGGTCCAGCACGGCGTGGTGCGCGCGCGCCCCGCGCTTCCAGTAGGCCGCGGCCCGGATCGCCTGCCGGTCGTGGCCTTTCTCCTCGACCAGTACGCGGCGCAGTTCGGCGGTGATGGCGGCCTCGCCGGCGCACCAGGCGTAGCCCTCGCCCGGGGGCAGGGCCAGCGCGCGGACGGTGGCCAGGCAGTCCTCGGCGCTGTCCACCCAGGTCAGGCTCAGCTCGGCCGCCGTCGCCAGGGGGCGGCGGTCGGCCGGGTCGCCCGCCTGCGCCACCACGATCACCCGCCGGCCGGCCGGCAGCTCCGCCAGGCGCCGGGCGATCGCCGGCAGGGCGGTCTCGTCGCCCACCAGCAGGTGCCAGTCGAAATCCGTCGGGACGACGAAGGAGCCGCGCGGCCCCGCGATCGTGGCGGCTTGGCCGGGCGTCGCCTGCGCCGCCCAGGCGGCGGCGGGACCGTCGCCGTGCAGCGCGAATTCCAGCGTCAGCTCGCGCGCCGCCGCGTCGAAGTGGCGCGGCGTGTAGTCGCGCATCACGGGCTCGCTCCCGTCCGCGGGTGCCAGCACCAGCTTCACGTGGTCGTCGAAGGAGGCGCTGACGAAGTCGGCCAGCGCGTCCCCGCCGAAGGTGACGCTGCGCACGTGCGGGCTGAGCTGCGCTACGCGCAGCACCTGCAGGGCGCGGCGTTTCGGCTCCTGGCGCAGCCGCTGCACCCGGCTGCGTGCGCTGCCGGCGTCCGTTGCGCCGGGCTGGGGCGGGGCGCCGGGGCGGCTCATCGCGCGGCTCCCGGGGTGGCGCCGATCCAGCGGGCTAGCCGGGGTTTGACGACGAAGGCCATGGTCAGGCCGATCAGCACGCCCACGGGCAGCGACTTCACGAACGCGGCCGCCCACGCCGGCGCGAATCCGGCGCCGGGCCCGCGGTTGCTCAGCGTCACCACGGCGGCCATCAGCAGCTCCATCACGCAGGCGGTCAGCAGGGCCAGCAGGATCTTCGCGGAGACCGGCGGCAGCGTGCGCACGCGCGGCGTCAACGCGCGGTCCAGGACCAGCATCAGCGCCAGGCCCACGGGCATGACCGGCAGGGCGGTAGCGAAGGCGCGCAGCCAGCGGGCCACGAAATCGTCGCTCCAGCCGACGTTCAGCCAGGTGATCACGCCGCTGAGGACCAGGCCGATGCACGGCAGCACCAGCAGCGGCGCCAGCCAGCGTCGCCGGCGGGTCGGGTGGAGGGTGGAAGAGGAGTGCATGGATCGTTCGATATGGTTGACAATATCAACATATTAGCCAATGAAGTTGACCAGGTCAACCAATAAGCCATGTCTTCACGTTCCGAATCCCCCCAACTCGCCGCGCTGGAGGCGCTGCGCGCGCTGTTCGGCGGCTTCAAGCAGGCGATGCGCCAGGCGCTGCAGTCCGAGGGCGCTTCGGCACTGGCGCCGATGCACCTGCGCCTGCTGCACCTGTGCCAGCGCCACCCGGGCATCACCCAGCAGGGGCTGGCCCTGCGTGTCGGTCGCGACAAGGGGCAGGTGGCCCGTCTCGTGAAGGACTTGCTGGACCACGGCCTGCTGGTCCGCGAGGCCCATCCCGAGGACCGGCGCAGCCACTGCCTGCGCCCCACGCCCGAGGGCCTGCTCGCCAGCGCGCGCTTCGAGCAGATCGAGGCCCGCGTTGCGGAACGGCTGTTCGGGGCGTTGCCGCCGGCGCAGCTGAAAGCCCTCACCACCCAGCTGACGGCGCTCCAGGATGGCCTGGCGGTAACGGTCCCGGACAGCGAGGGCGAGGACGCCCGTGCCTGAGCCGGGGTCTCGCGTGCGGCCTGGGCCGCATAGAATCCGGGGCTTTCATCACTCCTGCGGAGCCTCATGTCCGACCGTCTCGCGGTGCTGCCGCAGTACCTTCTGCCCAAGCGGGCGCTGACCCGGTTCGCCGGCCATGTGGCCGGTGCGCGTGCCGGCGAGCACACCCGGGCGCTGATCGGCTGGTTCGTGCGCCGCTACGGCGTGGACATGAGCGAGGCGGCGAACCCCGACCTCGCCAGCTACGCCAGCTTCAACGAGTTCTTCACCCGGCCGCTGCGCGCCGGCGCTCGCCCGCTGGCCTCGGCCAAGTTCATCTGCCCGGTCGATGGCGCCATCAGCCAGTGCGGCGCGATCGAGAAGGGCCAGCTGATCCAGGCCAAGGGCCACCGCTACAGCACTCAGGCCCTGGTCGGCGGCGACGCCGAGCTGGCCGCGCAGTTCGACGACGGCGCCTTCGCCACGCTGTACCTGAGCCCGAAGGACTACCACCGCATCCACATGCCCTGCGACGGGCGCCTCAAGCGCATGATCTACGTGCCCGGCGCGCTGTTCTCGGTGAACCCGACCACGGCGCGCGGCGTGCCCGGCCTGTTTGCGCGCAACGAGCGCGTGGTCTGCGAGTTCGAGTCGGCGCGCGGCCCCTTCGTGCTGGTGCTGGTCGGGGCCACCATCGTCGGCAGCATGGCCACCGTCTGGCACGGCGTGGTCAATCCCCCGCGCCACAAGGAAGTGCGCGAATGGCGCTACGACGACCAGAAGATCCAGCTGCGCCGCGGCGAGGAGATGGGCCGCTTCCTGCTGGGCTCCACCGTCGTCATGCTGTTCCCCAAGGACACGCTGCGCTTCAACGCCGACTGGACCTCGGGTCGCCCGATCCGCATGGGCGAGGCCATGGCCTCGCCGTCGGCGCGCTGAACCCATCCCTTCCACCCCTGCACAGGCACGCTTCCCGCGCGACTCCCACCATGATCACCCTCGGCACCCCCCTCTCTCCCAGCGCCACCAAAGTCATGCTGCTCGGCTCCGGTGAGCTCGGCAAGGAGGTGCTGATCGCCCTGCAGCGCCTGGGCGTGGAAACCATCGCGGTGGACCGCTACGCCAACGCGCCGGGCCAGCAGGTGGCGCACCACGCGCGCACCATCGCCATGAGCGACCCGGCGCAGCTGAAGGCGCTGATCGAGGCCGAGCGGCCGCACCTGGTGGTGCCCGAGATCGAGGCCATCGCCACGCCCGTGCTGGAGGAGTTGGAGGCCGCCGGCGTGGTGCGCGTCATTCCCACGGCCCGCGCCGCGCGCCTGACCATGGACCGCGAAGGCATCCGCCGCCTGGCCGCCGAGACGCTGGGCCTGCCGACCAGCCCCTACCAGTTCTGCGACTCGCTGGCCGAGCTGCAGGCGGCCATCGACGCCGGCATTGGCTACCCCTGCATCGTCAAGCCGGTCATGAGCAGCTCCGGCAAGGGCCAGAGCAAGATCGACGGCCCGGCCGATGTGCAGAAGGCCTGGGACTATGCGATGGCCGGTGGCCGCGTCAGCCATGGCCGCGTGATCGTCGAGGGTTTCATTGACTTCGACTACGAGATCACCCAGCTCACCGTGCGCGCGCTCGGCGCCGATGGCCAGGCCGAGACCCACTTCTGCGACCCGATCGGCCACATCCAGGTCAGCGGCGACTACGTGGAGAGCTGGCAGCCGCACCCGATGCACCCGGCCGCGCTGGAGAAGGCTCGCCAGATCGCCAAGGCGGTGACCGACAACCTCGGCGGCCAGGGCCTGTTCGGCGTCGAGCTGTTCGTCAAGGGCGAGCAGGTCTGGTTCAGCGAGGTCAGCCCGCGCCCGCACGACACCGGCCTCGTCACGCTGACCACCCAGGTCCAGAGCGAGTTCGAGCTGCACGCGCGCGCCATTCTGGGCCTGCCCGTGAACACCACCCTGCGCAGCCCCGGCGCCAGCGCCGTGATCTACGGCGGCGTCGAGGCCGAGGGCATCGTGTTCGACGGCGTGGACGAAGCGCTGCGCGTGCCGAACACCGACATCCGCCTGTTCGGCAAGCCCGAGAGCTTCACCCGGCGCCGCATGGGCGTGGCGCTGGCGTTCGACGCCGATGTGGAGGTCGCGCGCACGCGGGCCAAGGAAGCCGCCTCGCGCGTCAGGCCGCGCCAGGCCTGAGTCCTTCGCGGGCATGAGGCGGGGCTGCTGCGGCTTGAACGGGGCCAGATCCCGGCGCGCCAGCGCATGGATTCCCGATCAAGTCGGGGATGACAAGGGAGGCTTCGCGTTACGACAGGGGGAGGCGTCGCGTCACCCCGGCCAGACCTGGGATCCACGCCCGCCCCAATACCCATCTCGCGATGTTCCTTGTCTCCAAACTCCTTTCCGCCTTCACCCAGCCGCTGACCTGGGTGGCTCTGCTGCTGTGCCTGGCCTGGTGGTGGCTGCCGCGCCGCCCGGTGGCCGCGCGCCGGACCTTGCTGGGGGCCTTGGCCCTCGGCGTGGGACTCGGCTGGCAGCCGTTGCCGGACGCCTTGCTGCGTTCCCTGGAAGCGCGTTACCCGGTGCCCGCGGACGGCGCGCTGGAGGCTCATGCCGGTGTGCTCATTCTGGGCGGCGCCCAGGGGGGCGGCGACCTGTGGTTGGCGCGCGGACAGGTGCCGTTGAACGAGGCCGCGGAGCGCATGACGGTGCCCGCGGCGTTGCTGAGGCAGCACCCGCGGCTGCGCCTGCTGTTCACGGGGGGCGAGGGGCGCCTCAACGCGACGGGCGTGACCGAGGCCGCGATGGCGCGCGCCTTCTTCGACAGCCTTGGCGTGCCGGCCAGCCAGGTCCTCTATGAGGAGGCTTCCCGCTCCACGTATGAGAATGCCGTGCTGAGTGCCGCGCTGCCGGGCGTGGACAAGGCGCGCCCCTGGTTGCTGCTGACATCGGCCTGGCACATGCCCCGCGCCGTGGCGACGTTTCGCGCGGCGGGCTGGAACGTGACGCCCTACCCGGTGGACTACCGCACCGGCGCGGCCACGCCGTGGACCGAGTATTCGCTGGTGAGCAGCGCGCAGCGCTGGCAAATGGCGCTGCACGAGTGGATCGGCTGGGCCGCCTACGCCGCGATGGGACGCGCCGGGACGTAGCCAGCCCCGCCTCACTCGTGCCGCAACGCGTCGATCGGGTCCATGCGCGCCGCGCGGCGCGCCGGGAAGTAGCCGAAGATCACGCCGATGCCGGCCGAGAACAGGAACGACAGCAGGTTCACCCCCGGGTTGAACAGGTAGGGCACGTCCATCACGCGCGCCAGCACCAGCGAGGCGCCGGTCGCCAGCACGATGCCGATCAGGCCGCCGAGCGCGGCCAGCACCACGGCCTCGATCAGGAACTGCAGCAGCACCTCGCGCTCTAGCGCGCCGATCGCCAGCCGCAGGCCGATCTCGCGCGTGCGCTCGGTCACGCTCACCAGCATGATGTTCATGATGCCGATGCCGCCCACCAGCAGGCTCACCGCCGCCACGGCGCCCAGCAGCATGGTCATCACCTTGGTCGTGCCCGACAGGGTCTCGGCCAGCTGCTTGGTGTCCAGCACGTTGAAGTTGTCCTCGTCGGTCCTGGCGAGCTTGCGCCGCTCGCGCAGCAGCTGCGTGATGCTCGCTTTCACGCGGGCGGCATCGGTGCCGTCCTTCATCGACACCAGCAGCGTGTTGACGCGGGTGTTGCCCGTCACGCGGCGCTGCAGTGTGCGGATCGGCACCAGGACCACGTCATCCTGGTCATTGCCGAAGGCGCCCTGTCCCTTGGAGGCGAGCACGCCGACCACCTCGCAGGAGAACTGCTTGACACGCAGCGGCTGGCCCACGGCATCGACGGCGCCAAACAGCTCGCGCCGAAGGGTCTCGCCGATCAGGCAGACCGCCGCACCGGCGCGCAGCTCGTCGTCGCTGAAGGTGCGGCCGCTGCGCACCGTCCAGTTGCCGGTCTCCAGCCAGGCTTGGGTGCTGCCGATCACGCTGGTGGTCCAGTTGCGCCCGCCCGCCACCACGGTGGTGCCGGTGCGCGCCTCGGGCGCCACGGCCAGGATGCCGCCGATCTGCTGCGCGATGGCCTCGCCGTCCGCTTCCTTGAACGCCGGCCCGCCGCCGCTGCCCGGTCCCATGCGCTGGCCGGGGCGGATCTGCAGCAGGTTCGTGCCCAGGCTGGAGATCTGGTTCTGCACCGCCTGCGTGGCGCCGTTGCCCAGCGTCACCATGGTGATGACGGCGCTGACGCCGATCACGATGCCCAGGATGGTCAGGAAGGAGCGCAGCAGGTTGCGCCGGATCGAGCGCAGCGCGAGCAGCAGGGTGTTGAGCCACATCAGTGCACCTCGCCTGCAGCGTCGGCTGCATGGTGGCCGGCGGCCGCTTCGTTCTCGTGCAGGCCGGCGGGGTGGGGGTTGCGCGTGTCACGGTCCACCACGCCATCGACAAAGTGCACGATGCGCTTGGCATAGGCGGCCATCTCCGCTTCGTGCGTCACCATCAGCACGGTGATGCCGCGGTCCACATTCAGGTGCCACAGCAGTTCCATGATCTCGTGGCTGCGCTGGGTGTCCAGGTTGCCGGTCGGTTCGTCGGCCAGCAGCACGGTGGGCTCGGTGACGATGGCGCGCGCGATCGCCACGCGCTGTTGCTGGCCGCCCGAGAGCTCGGCCGGCGTGTGGTGCTCCCACCCGGCCAGCCCGACCGACGCCAGCGCCCGGGCCGCGTGGGCGTGACGCGTGGCGGCGGCTTCGCCGCGGTAGAGCAGGGGCAGCTCGACGTTTTCCTGCGCCGAGGTGCGCGCCAGCAGGTTGAAGCCCTGGAACACGAAGCCGAAGTAGTGCCGGCGCAGCCGCGCGCGCTGGTCGCGCGTGAGCGACTCGACATGCGCGCCCTGGAACAGGTACTCGCCCGAGGTCGGCCGGTCCAGGCAACCCAGCGTGTTCATGGCCGTGGATTTGCCCGAGCCGCTGGGGCCCATGATGGCGACGAAGTCGCCCTGCTCGATGTCCAGGTTCACGCCCTTGAGCGCCAGGAAGGCGGTCGGGCCTTCGCCGTACACCTTGGTGATGCCGCGCAGGCGGATCAGCGGCAGGCCACCCGTCGCGCCGTCGCTGGCGGCCGTGGCGGCCGGGTTCATGGCGCCGCTCCGGCGGACAGCTGGTCGGTGATGACCGGCGTGCCGACCCGCAGCTCGCCGCCGCTGACTTCGGTCATGCGGCCGTCGCTGATGCCCGTCTGTACCTGCACCGCCACGGCGGCGCCGTCCTTCAGCACCCAGACCTGGCGCGCCCCGGCGCTGGCGCTGCTGCCGGCGGTCTTGCGGCCGGTGCGCGGCATGCGCGGCATCAGCTGCGACAGGATGCCGCCGCCCGCCGCGGCCGCTCCGGCCGTCTGCGTGGGCGTGAAGCGCAGCGCGGTGTTGGGCACCAGCAGCACATCGGTGCGCTCCTTGGCGGTGATGGTGGCCGAGGCGGTCATGCCCGGGCGCAGGCTCAGGTCGCTGTTGTCCACTTCCAGCGTGCTGGTGTAGGTGACCACGTTGTCGGTGGTGGTGGAGCCGTAGGCCACGCGCGTGATCCTGGCCGGGTAGGGGCGCGACGGGTAGGCGCTGACGGTGAAGCCGGCTTTCTGGCCCACCTTCACCGAGCCGACATCGGCCTCGTCCACCTTCACCTCCAGCTTCAGCTGGGTCAGGTCCTCGGCCACGGTGAACAGCGTCACCGCCTGCAGCGAGGCGGCCACCGCGTTGCCCGGCTCCACCGAGCGCGTCAGCACCATGCCGTTGATCGGCGAGCGGATTGAGGCCTTGGACAGGTTCGTCTCGTCGGTGGACAGCGCGGCCTGGGCGTCCGCCACGTTGGCGCGCGCGCTGGCCTCCTCGGCGCGGGCGCGGTCCAGATTGGCGCGGCCCGCGTCCAGCTCGGCGGCGGACGGCACCTTGCCGCCGGACAGGCGCGCCACCTCCTCCAGCCGGCCCAGGCTGGCCTCGGCTTCCTTCACCGTGGCGGTGGTCTGCGCCAGCTTGGCATGGGCCGAGGCCAGCGAGGCGCGCGAGCGCAGCACCTGCGACGACAGCTTGGCCGTGTCCAGCTCCACCAGCAGCTGGCCTTGCTTGACGGTGTCATTCACATCGACCAGCACCCGCCGAACCGTGCCCGACAGCTCGCTGCCGATGTTGACCGAGCGGGTCGGCTGCAGCGTGCCGTTGGCCGTCACGGTGAGCGTCAGGTTGCCGCGCCGCACCGCCTCGGTGACATAACGCGGCGCGGCGCTGGCCTTTTTCTGGGACAACCACAGAGCGGCACCGCCGGCGGCCAGCAGCGCGAGCGCGGCGCCGATCCACACGGCGCGGCGGCGCCACCAGCGGTGCGGCCGGGCCTCCTTCAGCAGGTCCTGCACGTGGGTGGCCGACGTGCCACTGGGTGGCGTCGGCTCAGTGGGTGGGACGGGCGGGGTGGGCGAGGGCGTTGGGGTGGTCATGGGCAGGTCGGGTCGTCGGGTGGATCGGGCGTCAGGCGTGCGGCAACATCGGGCCGGCCCGCGTCACGGGGCGGGCGTGGCCTGCCAGCCGCCGCCCAGTGCCTTGTACAGGCGCACATGGTCGGCGCTCAGCGTGGCGGTGGTGCTGGCAACGCTGTCCTGCGTGCTCAGCTGGGTGCGCTGGGTCTCCAGTACCGCCTGGAAATCGATCAGGCCGCTCGCGTAGCGCTGCTGCGCCATCAGAGCGGCATTGCTCGCGGCCTCGGCCGCGTCCTGCAGTCGCGCCAGCCGCTCGCCGTCGCCGCGCAGCGCCACCAGGGCGTCCTCCACGTCCTTCAGCGCGGTCAGCACGGTGGCCTGGTAATTGACGCGGGCCTGCTCCAGCGCGGCTTCCTGCACCCGCACCTGGGCGCGCGCCGCGCCGCCGTCCAGCAACGGGATCGACACGCCGGCCAGCAGCGCGCTCGCCACCGAGGCGCCGCTGGTCAGCGAGCCCAGCGTCAGCGCGCGCAGGCCCAGCGAGCCGCTGATCTGAAAGCTCGGGTAGCGCGCCGCGTCGGCCTGCGCCACGCGCGCCAGCGCCGCGGCGATGCGCTGCTCGGCGAAGCGCACGTCGGGGCGTTGGCGCAGGGTCTCGGCCGGGATGCCCAGCGCCAAGTCGGCCGGCGGCTGCGGCACCGGGCTGGCCGTGGCCAGCGTGGTCTGCAGGGCGCCGGGGGCCTGTCCGGTCAGCACGGCCAGCGCGTGCAGGGCCTGGGCGATGCCGGTTTCCAGCACGGGAATCTGCGCGCGCGTCTGCTCGCTGGCGGCGCGCGCCTGCTCCACCTCCAGCGAGGTGGCCAGTCCGGCCTGCGTGCGCCAGCGCGTCAGCTGCAGGATTTCGGCCTGGCTGTCCAGGTTGCGCCGCGCAATCGCCAGGCGCGCCTGCTGACCGCGCAGGTCGATGTAGGTCGCGGCCACCTCGGCGGCGATCGACACCTGGGTGTTCGCCAGCGTCGAGGCGGCCGCCTGCGCGTCCGCCGCGCTCGCGCTCACGGCGCTGCGTCGCGCGCCGAAGACGTCCACTTCCCAGCTCGCGTCAAAGCCGGCCTGAAAGCTGTTGCCGGCGTCGCTGTCGCCGCTCTTGCTGCGCTGCGCCGACGCCGAACCATCTACCCTGGGCTGCAGGCCGGCGGCCTGCACGTCGCGCAGGGCGCGCGCCTGCTGCAGCGCGGCCTGCGCGCCGCGCACGCTGGTGTTGGCCTGCAGCGCCTGGCTCACCAGCGCGGCCAGCGGCGGATCGTTGAACTGTTGCCACCAGGGCGCCAGCGCGGCGCCCGCGGCCGGCGTCGCCGCCGGGGCCTCGGACCAGCGGGCCGGTACCGGCGTGTCAGGCAGTGCGCCCTCGGGCGTGGCCCGCGGGGCGGCGCAGCCGGCGAGCACCAGCAGGCCGGCGGCGAGCAGCCAACAACGGGGGAGGGGCGTGGGGGGCAGGAGCATGGCGTGGCTTGGGGCAGGTTCTGCTCCCTATTGTGCGCAAGTGCCATGACGCGCGCGCTGCCCGCCGGTGAACCCTCGGTAAAGTTGCCCGCCACGCGCCGCACCGTCCACGCGCCCGCTGGCGGGGCCTTCGCGGCAGGGGCAGGGCGGGTCCCGTCAGCGGGACGGCGGGTTGTCGATGACCACCGTCAGGGTGGTGTGCGGGGGCACCTGGACCGTGTCGGTCAGGGTGCTGCCCACCACCGCCAGGCGACGGGCCAGCGCGCCGCCGGGGGCGGGCGCGGTGTCGTCGGGGAAGGCCGCGGACAGTTGCAGGCTGCCGCCGTGGCGGGAGGGGTCCAGCGCCCTCAGCGCGAACCCGCTGTCCTGCCGGTCGGGCAGGCCGTATCCGGAGGGCGCCTCGCCCGGCGCCATCGCCCCCAGCACGGTGGCCTGCAGGCGCTGGGTGGTCTGCTTCAGCGACGTGCCGCGCCGGGCCAGTTCGCCATCGACGAGCGCCTGGCCATCGCGCACGGCCGCCGCCAGCAGGTCTCGGAACAGGCTGACACCGTATTGGCGCAGCAGGTAGGCGCCGTAGGTGCCGCCCAGCGCATAACCGTCGCAGCTGCGCGTGCCGACGGGCGCCTTGAACCCGGTCAGGCCGCAGTAATACTCGCCCAAGGTCATGTAGGCGTACAGGCGCGGCAGCATCGGCGGACGCGTGCCGCCGGTCCCGGCGTCCAGCAGGTCCTCCAGCATCATCGCCGTCATCTCCTCCAGCCAGGTGTCGTAGCCGAGCTGGCCCATCACGAGGTTGCGGCGGTAGAAGTTCAGCATGTGCATGGTCTCGTGCGCCAGCACGGAGCGGGTCTGCGCCAGGCCGTCGTCGGCCAGGTAGGCCGTCTCGGTGTCCAGGTATACCGAGACCGACTCGTTGCTGTACGGCTCGACCGTCTTGCGGAACGCGTTGCGCGCCCAGAAGTAGCCCACCAGGCCCATGGGCTGCCCGTCCCGGTTGAAGTTCAGCAGCACGATGTCCAGTGGCTGACCCGCCGGCGCGATCAGGCTCGGGTAGTTGTGCGGCCCCCAGGGCGGCCCGCCCAGGCCGACGGCCAGCTCGTAGACGCCGCCTTGGCCCGCGTAGCTTTGCAGCAGCTGGTCCAGCATGGCCTCGGTGATCCGGCTCGCGCCGCCTTCGCCCGCTTCCAGCCACAGCTGGATGACGCGGCCGTCGCTGGCCGTGGCCCGGCGCACCAGGCTGGTCGTGCGCAGGGTGTTGTCCTTGTCGTGGAAGCTGCGCACGCTGCCCGGCGCGTAGGGCGCCACCGGCGGAGGCGAGGCCTCGGCGGGGGACAGGGTCGCTCGCGCGGGACCAGCCAGGTTCCGCCAGCCGATGCGGTTGAACTCCTGCATCTCGGACCCGTGCAGCGCGGTCGTCTCCGCCACGCTGGCCGAGGCCCCCTGGGCGGTCTGCGTCGTGGCGGCGCTGGCGTCATGGGTCAGGATGTAGGTGACCGCCTTGCCATAGCCCAGGCCCCCGATGGCCACCGGCACGCTCACCGCTTGCCCGCTGGTGTTCGAGTACGACCAGACCCCGGCGCCGCTGCCGCGGTAGGTGCCGGCGTCCGCCGCCGCACAGTCCGCGCAGGCCGGCGCCAGGGCCGGCGCGCTCGAAAACGCCGGGGCCGCTGAGGGGGTGACGCTGGCGCTGCCGCCTCCACCGCCGCCGCAGGCGGTCAGGAGGGTCAGCAGGACGGCCGCGAGGGTGCGGCGCGCTGGGAAAGAGATGGCGGTAGGGGAGCGCATGGGATCGGGGAGCTGGCGGGACGAACACCTCGGCAGGGGGCGCGAGCACGCGGCCCGGGCCCGCCGGGCGGGTGTGCCGGACGGCCTCGCCGTGGACTCAGTTGGGGTTGGAAACGCGGAAAGCGCGGGTCAGGCGCGCCCGGCGCGCGGCCGGCGCAAAGGCTACGGGTGCTGGGCGGTGGCGCGGCAGCGACCGGAGAAAGTCTGGAGACGAGAGGCTGGGCATGGCGACAGGGGTGAGACGAATAGCTGCAAAAATTACAACTATTTTATCAATATCACCTCATGTCACGGGGTGTAAGCATGTGCGCACTTCTTCACTGAAACGCCACTTCCGAGAAGCTGCGCAGCTTGCGGCTGTGCAGCTGATCCACCCCGCCCGCGCGCAGGCGCTCGATGGCGCGCAGGCCGATCTGCAGGTGCTGGTTCACGCGCTCGCGGTAGAACTGGTTGGCCATCCCCGGCAGCTTGATCTCGCCATGCAGCGGCTTGTCGCTCACGCACAGCAGCGTGCCGTAGGGCACCCGGAAGCGAAAACCGTTGGCCGCGATGGTGGCGCTTTCCATGTCCAGCGCGATCGCGCGGCTCTGGCTGAAACGGCGCTCGGGCGTGGTCGGCACGTTCCGCGTGGGCAGCAGCTCCCAGTTGCGGTTGTCGGTGCTGGCCACGGTGCCGGTGCGCATCACGCGCTTGAGCTCGTAACCCTGCAGCTGCGTCACCTCGGCCACGGCCGACTCCAGCGCCACCTGCACCTCCGCCAGGGCCGGGATCGGCACCCACAGCGGTAGCTCCTCGTCCAGCACATGGTCCTCGCGCACATAGCCGTGCGCCAGCACGTAGTCGCCCAGCTGCTGGCTGTTGCGCAGGCCGGCGCAGTGGCCGAGCATGATCCAGGCGTGCGGGCGCAGCACGGCGATGTGGTCGGTGATGGTCTTGGCGTTGGCCGGGCCGACGCCGATGTTCACCATGCTGATGCCGGCGCGGTCGGCCCGCATCAGGTGGTAGGCCGGCATCTGCGGCAGGCGCGGCGGCGCCACGCCCGGCGTGCCGGCCAGCGGCACACCCAGCGCCGCCGCCGCGGCGTCGCGCGTCGCGCCGTCCAGGCCGGCGCGCCAGGTCACCACGTTGCCCGGCTCGACGAAGGCCACGTACTCGCTGGCCGGGTCGGCCATCGCCGCGTGACCCAGCGCCACGAACTCGTCCATGTAGAACTGGTAGTTGGTGAACAGCACGAAGTTCTGGAACCACTCCGGCGCCGTGCCGGTGTAGTGGCGCAGCCGGTGCAGCGAATAGTCCACGCGCGGCGCCGTGAACAGCGCCAGCGGCTGGAGCTCGCCGCCCTGGGGCTCGTGCGTGCCGTTGGCAATGCCGTCGTCCATCGCGTTCAGGTCGGGCAGGTCGAACACCTCGCGCATCAGCTGCCGGCGCTGCAGGCTCAAGGCGCCTTCCACATGGTCGTGCTCGGCGAAGCTGAAGTGGATCGGAATCGGCTGGCTGCTCGTGCCCACCTCCAGCGTCAGACCCGGGTGGTTGGTCAGCAGCAGGCGGAACTGCTCCAGGTAATAGTCGGCGTACAGGTCGGGCCGGGTCAGCGTGGTCTCGTAGCGGCCCGGCCCGGCGACGAAGCCGTAGCTCAGACGCGAATCGCCCAGCGTCAGCGTCTCGGTCTGCACCCGCACGTAGGGGTAGCAGGCGCGCACGCGCACCCGGGCGTCGGGGTCGGTCTGCCCACGCTGCGGCGCGCCGGCCACGAAGCGCTGCATCGCCTCCCGCAAGTGGGCGATGCCGGCGTCGTAGATCGAGCGCACCTGCGCCAGCGCGACGGCGGCGTCGGTGAAGAGGGCGGGGGCGGTGAAGGTCGGCAGGATCGGCATGGGGCCATTGTCGCGCGCCGCCGGCCGCTTGCGCGCGCTAGGATCGGCTTTTGTCCGGGAGAGTCGCCGTGCCTGATCCGATGCTGTCCGTCGCCGAGGCCGTCGCGCCGCTCGTTGCCGCGCTGGGCTGCGGCCTGCTGATCGGCATCGAGCGCGAGCGGCGCAAGGGCGCCGGGTCGGCGCGGGCGCTGGCTGGCGTGCGCTCGTTCGCCGTGGTCAGCGTGCTGGGCGCGAGCACCATGCTGATGAACCAGCCCTGGCTGGTGGCCGTCGCCGCGGCGTTCATCTCGGCGCTTGGCGTGGTGGCCTACGCGCGCGACACCTCGGGCGACCCCGGCATCACCACCGAGGTTGCCCTGCTGCTCACCTACGTGATTGGCGCGTTCACCCTCTGGAGCATGCCGCTGGCCGCCGGGCTGGCGGTCGGGCTCACCGCCTTGCTGGCCGGGCGCGAGCGCATGCACCACTTCGCCCAGCAGTGGCTGACGCCCGCCGAGGCGCGCGACGGCATCGTGCTCGCCGCCCTGGCGCTGATCGCGTTGCCACTCATGCCCGACCGGCCGTACTGGGGCCCGGTGCTCAACCCGCACGTCATCACCCAGCTGCTGGCGCTGCTGCTCGCCATCCAGGCGCTGGCCCACCTGGGCCGCCGGCTGCTGCGGGCCCACCATGCGGTGGCGCTGTCGGCGCTGGCCTCCGGCTTCGTCTCCAGCACCGCCACCATCGCCAGCCTGGGCATGGAAGTGCGTGACGGCCGCGCCCCGGCCGGTCCCATGGCGGGCGCCGCCCTGCTCAGCTGCGTCGCCACCATGGTGCAACTGCTGGTCGTGGCCGCCGCCGTCCAGCCGGCCTGGCTGGCCGTGCTGTGGGCGCCGTGCCTGGCCGCGGCGGTGCTGGCGGCGCTCTGGGGGGGCTGGCTGGTGAGGTCGGCGCCCGTCGACGCCGAGCCCGTCTCCGGTCCCGCCGCAGCGCCCGACGGCGCACCCATGTTCAGCCTGCGCAGCGCCGCGCTGGTGGCGGCACTGCTCTCGGGGATCCAGGTGGCCGTCCACGCGCTGGGGCTCTGGCTGGGCGACGCCGGCCTGCTGGGCGGCGTGTTGCTGGCAGCGCTGGCCGACCTGCATGCCGCCGCCACCGCCGTGCTGGTGCAGGGCCGGCCAGAAGGGCCGCAGGCCGCCGTGCTGAGCCGGGCCCTCATGGCGGCGCTGCTGGTGCATGCCGGCAGCAAGACCGTGACGGCCTGGCTCAGCGGCGGCAGCCGCTATGCCCTGCGCCTGGCGCCTGGCGTGCTGGCGCAGTCGGTCCTGTGCGCGGCGGGGCTGGCAGGCATGGCGGGTCTGCGCTGACGGGAGATCCCGCCGTCTCCGGCGGACCGGCGGCCGGCATGGTGCGACTTCATGCCCTTGTCGGCATGAAAGCAACATCTTTGGTTTTGGTTTCAGATGTCACGCAATGACACCAATGTAAGTAAAAGGCATTCGTTCTCGGGGCCGAGATCATGACCGCCGGTCGCCGCCGGACCTTGCCCAGCCTGGATTTCGCGCTGCGATGGCGGGTCATCTAATTTGTATCAGATGTTCTTTTTTTGTTTCATCTGAATACAATCAGTCGGTCTCATGTGAGCTTGTCCGGCCGAAAGCTGTGTGAAATTGAAGTCCATCCCCCGTTTGTGGGATGAAGCATTGGTAACAGATAGTTAACATTCTTCAATTTGCTGCGATGCAGCAGGCTTATTTGTGTTGACCCGTCACTGAAAGGGGCCGCCGCCTTGCGCAGCGGTCAGTGTGTCTTATGTACCGAGACGAGAATTTCGATGCCATGTCCATCCGGGGCGGTGCGCCCGGCCTGTCGGCGCAGCCGTGGCATCTCGTCTATACAAAGCCGCGTCAGGAGCAGGTGGCCTTGGTTAACCTGCAGCAGCAAGGCTTCGAAGCGTACCTGCCGCTCTACAAAACCTTGCGCAAGACACCGGCCGATGCCTCGGCCAGCCCCGTGGTGTTCGAGCCCATGTTTGCCCGGTACGTGTTTTTTCGCCCTGCCGGGGCCCGTCAGTCCATCGCTGGCGCGCGCTCCACGCGGGGCGTCTGCACGCTGGTGTCGTTCGGCGCCGAGCCGGCGGTGGTTCCTTCCGACGTGATCAACGCCATTCGCGCCTGCGAACAGTCGCGCAATCAGGCCGACCTGAGCACCCTCAGTCCGTTTCAGCCCGGCTGCCAGGCGCGCCTGCGCAATGGCGCCCTCAAGGGACTGGTCGGGGTGGTGCAGGTGGTCTCCGCCAAGCGCGTCACGCTGCTGCTGGAGTTGCTGGGGCAGGAGCAGCGAATCCAAGTCGCTCACCAGAACCTGACCTTGGCCTGACGCCAGCGGATCAAGCCAACACACAGTGGCCTGGAAAGGGCCACTGTGTGTTTGTTTTATCCTTGCGGGTTTGCCGCCGAAAGGCCGCAAATCGTGCGGTAGCCTGCCCGTCATTTTTTACAATCCCTGATCACGCTTCCCAAGCTGGATACATTTCTTTAACGCATGCTGACACTTTCCATTCGTTTTCGCAGCTTGGGAGATTCCCTTGGTCGCGCCTTCATGCCATGGCTGGCGGCCGCCGTGCTGGGGGGCTGCGCCTACGCACCCGGCATGTACGTGGGCCAGGCCACGCCAGGGGCCGATACTTCCGTGAACCCGTACTCCATCACCACCGCGCGCGGCAGCGCGGCCGTGCCGGGGGGCGTCGCCGCGGCCGATGCGCCACCGCCCGGCAGCCTGACGCCCATCACCCCTGACCTGATTCGCCAGCAGCGCGCCAGCCAGCCCGCCGACATCGCGCCCGACGTCAGGAAGCTCTTCGGCACCGCCCAGCCCTACCAGATCGGCCCGGGTGACGTGCTCAACATCGTGGTGTGGGACCACCCCGAACTGGCCATGACGCCCGCCGGCGGCCTGGGGACCGACACGGCCAGCCTCTCCGGCGTCGGCAACGGCTACAACGTCAGCCCGAAGGGTTTGATCCAGTTTCCCTATGTCGGCGCCCTCAAGGTGGCCGGTCTGAACGAATACGAGGTGCGCGAGCAGTTGAGCCAGCGCCTGGCCAAGTACCTGAAGGACCCGCAGGTCACGGTGCGCATCCAGTCCTACCGCAGTGGCCGCGTCTATGTGGACGGCGAGGTGCGCAATCCCGGCCTGCAGGCCATGAACGACCTGCCCATGACCCTGCCCGAGGCCATCGGCCGCGCCGGCGGCTTCACCCCCACGGCCGACCGTGCCGCCATCGCCATCACGCGCAACGGCGCCACCACCGTGGTCAGCCTGCCGGATCTCACCGCGCGCGGCATCAACCCGGCCAGCATCCTGCTCGGCGCCGGGGATCTGGTGCGCGTGCTCGGCCGCGAGGAGTCCAAGGTGTTCGTGCTCGGCGAAGTACTCAAGCCCGCAACACAGACCCTGCGCAACGGCCGCCTCACGCTCAACGAGGCGCTGGGCGAGGCCGGCGGCGTCAACCCCGGCACCGCTGATCCGCGCCAGATTTTTATCGTGCGAGCCGCCAACACGGAAAATCCCGAGATCTACCACCTCGACGCCCGCACGCCCGTGGCCTATGCCCTGGCCGAAGGTTTCGAGCTCAAGGCACGTGACGTGGTCTATGTCGATCCCGTGCCGCTGGTGCGCTGGAACCGCGTCATCAGCCTGATCCTGCCCAGCGCTCAGGCGGCCAGCCTCTCCAGCAACGCCGTCCGCAACTGATGCAGCACATCCTGACCCTCTGCATCGGCAACATCTGCCGCAGCCCGCTCGCGCAGGTGCTGTTGGCGCGCGAGTTGCCCGGTCTGAACGTCTGGTCCGCCGGCCTCGGCGCCCTGGTCGGCCAGCCGGCCGACCCGCTGTCGGTCGCCGTGGCCACCACGCACGGGCTGGACCTCTCCGCCCACCGCGCCCAGCAGGTCACCGGCTGGATGTGCCAGCAGGCTGAACTCATCCTGGTCATGGAGCAGGGGCACAAGCAGCAGCTGGAGCAGCAGTTTCCGCTGGTGCGCGGCAAGGTGTTCCGTATCGGCCAGTTCAGCCAGTTTGACGTGGCCGACCCGTACCGCCAGCCCCGCGACGCGTTCGACACCGCCTACGCCGCCATCGCCCAGGGCGTGGCCGACTGGGCGCCGCGGATCAGGCAGCTGTGATGCGTCATTCCCGGCACCCCGCTGTCACCCCCAGCGCCCTTTTTGTCATCCCCGGCTCGACCGGGGATCCAGACCTGGGCGCGCCAATGCATGGATTCCCGGTCAAGCCGGGAATGACAAGCAAGACCGTCGGATGCGACTCCTGCCTCCCCCGGCACCTCCTTCGTCGTCCACGGTACCTCCATAGTCGTCCCAGGCACGTCCTCAGTCGTCCCAGGCACGTCCTCAGTCGTCCCAGGTACGTCCTCAGTCGTCCCAGGTACCTCTTCAGTTGTTCCGGACACATCCTCAGTCGTCCCCGGCACCTTTTTTGTCATCCCCGGCTCGACCGGGGATCCAGCCCTGGGCGTGCCAACGCATGGATTCCCGGTCAAGCCGGGAATGACAAACAAAACAAGCAGTCCTTTCTCGCATGAATTTCCCCCAGCCAAACTCCCCCGCGCCCCAGGCGATGCCTGACGACGAAGACAGCATCAACCTGCTGGACCTGCTCGATGTCGTCCTGGAACAGCGCTGGCTCGTTGCCGGCGTTACTGCCGTGGTGGTGGCGCTGGGCGGTGCCTATGCCTTCCTGGCCACGCCCGTCTACGAGGCCAACACCCTGATCCAGGTGGAAGACAGCAAGGGCGACCCGATGGGCAGCATGCTCGGCGAGGCCAACGCGCTGTTCGATATCCGCTCGCCCACCACCGCCGAAATCGAGATCCTGCGCTCGCGCCTGGTCGTCGGCCAGGCCGTGGCCAACCTGCAGTTGGACCTGAACGTCAAGCCCAAGTACCTTCCCCTGGTCGGCAACTGGCTGGCCCGTCGCGCTAGCGAACCGTCCAATCCCGGCTTCCTGGGCCTGAGTGGCTACGTCAGCGGCAACGAGTCGCTGCGCGTCGGCTACCTGAACGTGGCGCCCGCGCTGGAGGGCAAGCGCTACTCTGTCGTGCTCGCCGCGCAGGGTTACGAGCTGCGCTCGCCCGAGGGCGACGCGCTCGGCCAGGGCCGCCTGGGCGAGCCGCTGCGCTTCAAGCACGAAGGCCAGTCCGGCGAACTGCTGGTGGCCGAGGCCGTGGGCCGCCCCGGCGCCGAGTTCTTCGTCTCCCGCTTCTCGCGCCTGGCCATCACCGAGGGTCTGCAGCGCAGCCTGAAGATTGCCGAGCAGGGCCGCCAGTCCGGCATCATCCGCGCCAGCCTGGAGGGGGCCGACCCGGCACGCGCCGCCCGTGTGCTCAACGAGGTCGGCACGCTCTACGTGCGTCAGAACATCGAGCGCAAGGCCGCCGAAGCCGAGAAATCGCTCACCTTCCTGAACACCCAGTTGCCACAACTACGCCAGCAGCTGGAGGCCTCGGAAGGCAAGTTCAACCAGTTCCGCAACCAGAAGGGCACCTTCGACCTCGGCGCCGAGGCCAAGGTGGCGCTGGACCAGTCGGTCAGCCTGCGCGTCAAGCTGCTGGAAGTGCAGCAAAAGCGCAAGGAGCTGGAGGCGCGCTTCACCGTCCAGCACCCCAGCATCCAGGCCCTGGACGCGCAAATCCGCGACATCAACGCTGAACTCGGCGCCATCGACAGCCGGGCCAAGACCTACCCCAACGTCGAACAGGACCTGCTGCGCCTCACGCGCGATGTCAAGGTCAACAACGAGCTCTACACCAACCTGCTCAACAGCTTCCAGCAACTGCGCCTGCTGAAGGAAGGCAAGGTTGGCAACGTGCGCATCGTGGACGTGGCCGCCGTGCCCGAACGCCCGGTCAAGCCCCAGCGCCCGCTGGTGCTGGCGCTGTCCGGCGTGCTCGGCGTGCTGGCCGGCCTGGGCCTGGCTTTCCTGCGCAACAGCCTGCGTCCCGGCATCAAGGAGCCGGGCGAGATCGAGCAGCACGTGGGCCTGCACGTCTACGCCACCGTGCCGCACTCCAACGCGCAGGTGGCGCTGGCCGCCGACATCAAGGCGCGCAAGAAAGGCAACCACCTGCTGGCCGCCCTGCTGCCGGACGACCCCGGCGTGGAAAGCCTGCGCAGCCTGCGCACCGCGCTGCAGTTCGCCATGCTGGAGGCCGCCAACAACGTGGTGCTGATCACTGGCCCCACGCCCGGCATCGGCAAGTCGTTCACCAGCACCAACTTCGCCGCCGTGCTGGCCGCCGCCGGTAAGCGCGTGCTGCTGATCGACGCCGACATGCGCAAGGGCCACATCCACCAGTATTTCGGCCTCGATCGTGGTCACGGCCTGAGCGAGCTGATCGCCGGCAGCCGTTCGCTGGACGAAGTGCTGCAGAAGAACGTCGCCCCGCAGCTGGACCTCGTCACCACCGGCATGCTGCCGCCGAACCCGGCCGAGCTGCTCATGTCGCCCGCCACCGTGCAGCTGCTGCAGCGCCTGTCCGCCCAGTACGACATCGTGCTGATCGACACCCCGCCCGTGCTGGCCGTGTCCGACACCCAGGTGCTCGCGCCGCAGGCCGGCACCGTGTTCCTCGTGGCGCGCTCCGAGGTCACCACCCTGGGCGAGCTGCAGGAGTCCAGCAAGCGCCTGAGCCAGTCCGGCGTGGCGGCGAAGGGCGTGATCTTTAACGACCTGGACATCAGCCGGCGCCGCTACGGCTACAGCTACGGTTACAAGTACAGCCGCTACCGCTACACCCAGTACCAGTACGGCACCTCCTCGTCCGCCAAGTCATGAGTCCGCGCATGTCAGCTCTTGCCTCTCCCTTGCGCCTGGCCCGCTTCATCCTGCTGTGGCCCGCCGTCGCCGCCCAGGTCCAAGCCCAGGGGCTGGGCATGTCCAGCATCGGCGCCACCGGTGGCCTGCACATCCCCTCCGCCTACGTGCTCGGCAACGGGGAGACCGCCCTCAGCCTGGGCAACGAGCAAGACCCCAAGCTCGGCACCTTCAGCCACCGGCGCAACTACACGCTGGGCTTCGGCCTGGGCGGTGGGGTGGAGCTGTTCGGCCGCCTGGCCGACTACCAGAACCCGCTGCCCAACTGGCGCCCAGGTGAATGGAGCCTAAATGGCCCGCGCGACATCTCGGCCAACCTCAAGTGGCAGCTGCCCATCGAGATGCGCGGCCTGCCCAAGCTGGCCGTCGGTGTGACCGATGTCAGCGGTGGCGCCGTCCACTTCAAGTCGGCCTACGCGGTGGCCAGCGACGAGCTGGGCCCGCTGCGCTGGTCGCTCGGCTACGCGCGCAGCCAGGCGCGCGGCCAGGCCCGCGTGCTGGAGGGCCTGTTCGGCGGCGCCGAGCTGCGCCTGTGGGACACCCACGCCACCGCCCTGCTGGAGACGGACGGCACGCGCCGCCACGCCGGCCTGCGCTACTACAGCGAGCCGCTGCCCTGGTTGGGGGACGCGCAGTTTGTCGGCTCCCTCTATCGCTCCTTCGGCGCCACCAGCACCGTCGGCCGCCCGGCGGACGCCAGCAACTTCAACCTCTCGCTGGTCGTGCCGCTGGACACGGACGACGCCACGCGCGAGCGCCGCACCCGCGCCGCCACGGCCCAGGCGGCCCTGCCTCCCCTGGCGCCGCTGGCCACCGTGCCGGGCGAGGGCGCTCCCGCCGCCTTGCTCGACCCGCTGCCCGCGCTGCAGGCCGCGCTGCGCGCCGCCGGCCTGGACCGCGTGCGCGTCGGCACCCTGGGCGAGAACCTGGTGGTGGAGTACGAAGACCACCGCTACCTGCACAACGAGGTGGACGCCCTGGGCGTGGTGCTCGGCTTGGCTGCCGAGCACGCACCGGCCGGCGCGCGCCGCGTGCACGCCATCACCCTGAAGGCCGGCCAGGTGGTGTTCGAAACCTCGGTCAGCGTCAGCGCCTTCCGCGCCTACCTGCGCGAGGGCGATGCCGCCTCCGTGCAGGCCAGCATGGGCTTTGGCCGCCTGCCCGGCTACGACGCCGAAGCCGTGCAGTGGCTGCAGGCTAGCGCGCCCGCCGTCACCCGCGTGCGCGTGGCCCTCAAGCCGCTGCTGAACCATGCCACCGGCACCGAGTACGGCGCGTTCGACTACTCGCTGGCCGTGCAGGCCCGCACCAGCGCCACCCTGTGGCGCGGTGGCGAGGTCTATGCCGACCTGGTGCAGCGCATCGACCACAGCCCCGACATGGAACCCGGCCGCGCCTTCGCCAGCTCGCTCCACCGCAACGGCCTGCAGACGCTGGCCGTGCAGCAGTCGTTCTGGCTTGGCCCGCGCCTGTTCGCCAGCGTGGGCGCCGGCCGCTACCAGTACAACCGCGCCGGCGCCGAGGGCGAGGCCATCCTGTTCGTGCCGGGGCGTGACGATTCCGTGCACCTGCGCGGCAGCGTTACCCGCCTCACCGGCACCCCCACCCCCACCAGCCCGGACCGCACCGTGGACGCCTGGTCCGCCCTCTACCGCTGGCGCCTGAGCCCCACCACCTGGGTGGAAGGCGGCCCGCAGGGCTTCACCGACGGCTCGCGCGGCGCCGGCCTCGGCGTGACCCGCTGGTTTGGCGACGCGGCCCTGCAGCTCTACGCGCGCCGCGGCGGCCACAACACGTTCGTGGGCCTGGAGCTGAGCCTGCCAATCGCCCCGCGCCAGGGCATGGCCGCCGCGCCGGTGCAAGTCACCGGCACGCCGCGCTTTGCGGTCGGCATCCGCACCCTGCTCACCAACGGCGGCAACAGTGGCAACTGGGTCAGGCCCGACGCCGTGCGCCCGGTGGACCTGAACTACAAGCCCGAAGTGGAGCTGCTCAACTCGGGCCGCATCACGCCGGACTACATGCGCGCGCAGGTGCCGCGCCTGCGCGAATCGTTCCATCTGCATGCGCGAGGGCTCATGCGGTAAAGAAGCTTGGCGCCAGCCCATGGGAGGGTGGGGCCTTTCACCATGTTCCTCCACGGAACGCATTTTTTGATTGAACCGAAAGGGGTATTGATGAAACTGAACAAATTCACCTTGGCCGCCCTGGCCATCACCAGCGGCCTGCTGCTGTCCGCCTGCGGCGGCGGCGACGATCCGATCGTGGCTGCGACGAACACCACCGCCGCCATCAACCCGACCTCGGGCACGGCCATCGTGACCGCGGTCTCCAAGACCTCGTTCGACTTTGCCACCGGCGTCTCGGCGCTGGGCACCACATCCGCCACCTCGGTGACGCTGGCGGCACCCACCACCTCGGGCGGCACGCCGACCTTCAACGTGGCTTCCACCGAAGGCACCGCCACCGGTGACTTGGCCTTCGGCTCCTGCATCTTCAAGATCAAGACTTCCACCTACCCGGCCGCCCATCCCCTGGCCGAAGGCAAGACGGTCACGATCAGCCCCTGCGAGTTGACGGTGGCCACCAGCGGCACCGTGGCCGATGGTGCCCCCACCACCAAGAACGTGTCGATGCTGCTGGGCACGGTGGCATCGCAGCCGAAGCCGCTGAAGATCGTCGTGGACCCCACAGGTACCCTCGCCGTCAACGGCACCGTCATCAAGACCATCACGGTCACGGTCTCAGGCGCATCCAACTAAGCCCTCCCGCGCCCGCCGTTGCTGTCCGGCGGCGGGCTGCCTTTCCCAGGGCCTTGTTTTTGGCCCCCGCACCGTTGATCGGTCGCTTCTTTTACCTCGACTTACCAGGCTACCAACTTCATCGACACGGAGTTGCTCTTTTCCGGCGGGATCACTCGTTCCAGCTTCGTCCCGCGTGGAAAGTCAATTCGCTCGCATCGCTCATCCCCAGAAACTCACGTCGTCTTTTTCATCATGAACCTGAACCAAGCCAATATCGCCATCATCGGCCTCGGTTACGTCGGCCTGCCCCTGGCTGTGGAATTCGGCAAGCAACGCAACGTGCTCGGCTTTGACATCAACGCCGCACGCATTGCCGAGCTGCAGTCTGGCCAGGACAGCACGCTTGAAGTCAGCCCAGAGAATCTCAAGGCGGCGCGCCACCTGCGCTACAGCGCCGACCTGGAAGAACTCAAGGCCTGCCAGATCTTCATCGTCACCGTGCCGACCCCGGTGGACCAGGCCAACCGTCCCGATATGACGCCCCTCGTCAAGGCCAGCGAAACCGTGGGCAAGGTGCTGCCTCAGAACGCGGTGGTCATCTATGAATCCACCGTCTACCCCGGCGCGACCGAAGAGGTGTGCGTGCCCGTGCTAGAGAAATTCAGCGGCAAGAAATTCAACGTGGACTTTTTCTGCGGCTACAGCCCGGAGCGGATCAACCCAGGTGACAAGGTCAACACCCTCACCAAGATCAAGAAGATCACCAGCGGCAGCACCCCGGCCGTGGCGGATGCCGTGGATGCGCTCTACAACAGCATCATCACCGCCGGCACCCACAAGGCTGCCAGCATCAAGGTGGCCGAGGCCGCCAAGGTGATCGAGAACACCCAGCGCGACCTGAACATCGCCCTGGTCAACGAACTGTCCGTCATCTTCGAGCGCCTGGGCATCGACACGCTGGACGTGCTGGAGGCCGCTGGCAGCAAATGGAACTTCCTGCCGTTCCGGCCCGGCATGGTCGGCGGCCACTGCATCGGCGTGGATCCGTACTACCTGACCCACAAGGCCGAGGAAGTGGGCTACCACCCGCAGGTCATCCTGGCCGGCCGGCGCATCAACGACGACATGGCACGTTACGTGGCGCGCAACACCATCAAGCGCATGCTCCAGAACGGCCTGGACGTGCCGCGCTGCCGCATCGGCGTGCTGGGCATTACCTTCAAGGAAAACTGCCCCGACATCCGCAACAGCAAGGTTGTGGACATGGTGCGCGAGTTCGAGGCCTGGGGCGCCCAGGTCGTCGTGGCGGACCCGTGGGCCAACGCTGATGAAGTGGCGCACGAGTATGGTCTGGAACTCGGAACGATCGACGCCGCCAACCCGGTGGACAGCCTCGTCGTGGCCGTGGGCCACAACGAACACCGCCACGCCACGCCGGCTGAGCTGCGCGCCTTCTGCCGTGGCGACAAGCCCGTGCTGGCCGATGTGAAGAGCCTCTACAACCGCGACGACGCCGCGGCCGCCGGCTTCACCGTTTTCCGCCTCTAATTTGTTTTGCAGTTTCAGCTCACCATGAAAAACTTTGCCCTCATCGGCGCTGCCGGCTACATCGCACCGCGCCACATGCGCGCCATCAAGGACACCGGCAACCACCTCGCCGTGGCCTACGATATCAACGACTCCGTCGGCATCATCGATAGCATCTCGCCGCAAAGCGAGTTCTTCACCGAGTTCGAGCGTTTCCAGGAGTTCGCCCACCAGCTCAAGCGCAACCGTGCCACCGCGCTGGACTACGTGGCCATCTGCAGCCCCAACTACCTGCACCACCCGCACATCGCTGCCGGCCTGCGCCTGGGCTGCGACGTCATCTGCGAAAAGCCCCTGGTCCCCACGCCCGAGCTGATGGACGAGCTCGCGCTGATCGAGAAAGAGACCGGCAAGCGCGTCTACAACATCCTGCAGCTGCGCCACCACGGCGCCATCCTCAAGCTGCGCGAGAAAGTGGCTGCCGCCCCCACTGACACCAAGTTCGACGTCGAACTGACCTACATCACTTCGCGCGGCAAGTGGTACATGGAAAGCTGGAAGGGCGACAACCGTAAGTCCTTCGGCGTGGCCACCAATATTGGCGTGCACTTCTACGACATGCTGCACTTCATCTTCGGCAAGTTGCAGCGCAACGTGGTGCACTACAGCGGTGTGGCCAAGGCCGCAGGCTATCTGGAATACGAGCGCGCCCGCGTGCGCTGGTTCCTGTCCATCGACGCCAACGACCTGCCGGACGATGTGAAGGGCAAGAAGCCCACCTACCGCAACATCGACATCAGCGGCGAGCAGCTCGAATTCTCCGAGGGCTTCACCGACCTGCACACCACCAGCTACCAGGAGATCCTGGCCGGCCGCGGCTATGGCCTGGATGACGCGCGCCACTGCATCGAGACCGTCAACGTCATCCGTACCTCTACGCCAGTTAAGGGCGAGCAAGGTGAAGTGCACCCTTTTGTGAATCGCATTGCTGCTGGAGCCTGAGGTGTTTACCGGCAAAACGATATCACTGTCGTCAATCCTATCTGGCACCTCGCTTGAAATTCAGGTGCTACGCGATTGCGATATTGCATATGTAGGGAAGGTGCCAAGCAGGATCGAACCGAGATTGGTGCCCTGCGCCAAGTTGGAGCATATCGGTGAAGCGCTCGCTCAGACGGGGATCGCAGGCGTCATCACGACTCCAGAACTTGCTGCGTCTGTTCCCCAGAATCTTGGCCTGGCAATATCAACGGAGCCGCTTCGGTCTGCGTATTCGATCCATGATTTTCTGTGCCGGAAAAAAGATTTCCAATGGGTTAGTTTTCCAACCCGAATATCAGCATCGGCTAGGGTGCATCCATCGGCGGTCATTGCGGAACACGATGTGGTGATCGGCGATAACTGTATTGTGCATCCGAGTGCGATACTGTTTCCGCGAACTATTGTTGACGAGGGTTCTTCCATCGGCGCTGGTACTGTCGTCGGGTGTGATGGGTTCGAAGTGGATACCACGAATGCAGCCTATCGAATTCTTCCCCAAGCAGGAGGTGTGCGTATTGGGCGTCATGTAGACATCCAAGCCAAATGCACTGTGGTGAGGTCGACTTTTGGCGGCTTTACTGAGATTGGCGACGAAACAAAATTCGATTGCCAAGTGCATTTGGCACATGACTGCCATGTCGGGAAGCGCGTCCGCATCACCGCGTGTGCTGAGATTTCGGGACGAGTGGAAATAGGAGATAACGCCTATTTGGGGCCTAACGTTTCGATCAGCAATGGCGTTCGGATTGGCGAACGTGCTCATGTCACGATTGGCGCTGTCGTCACCCGCGACGTACCAGCCGGAACTCGCGTCTCGGGCAATTTTGCGATCGAGCATGCCAAATGGCTTAACCTCATGAGAAAAGTTCGATGATTCCCTTCATTGATTTGCAATCGCAATACCAGCGACTGAAGACTGAAATTGACGTCGGCATCCAGCGCGTGCTCGACCATGGCCAGTACATCCTCGGCCCCGAAGTGGCCGAGCTGGAAGAAAAACTCTCGGCCTACACCGGCGCCAAGTACTGCATCACCTGTGCCAACGGCACCGACGCCCTACAGATCGCCCAGATGGCGCTCGGCATCGGCCCCGGCGACGAAGTCATCACCCCGGGCTTCACCTACATCGCCACCGCTGAGACGGTGGCCCTGCTGGGCGCCAAGCCGGTGTATGTGGACATTGACCCGCGCACCTACAACCTCGATCCGGCGCTGCTCGACGCCGCCATCACCCCCCGGACCAAGGCCATCATCCCCGTCAGCCTGTATGGCCAGTGCGCGGACTTTGACGCCATCAACGCCATTGCCGCCAAACACGGCATCCCGGTGATCGAAGACGCGGCGCAAAGCTTTGGTGCCACCTACAAGGGGCGCAAGAGCTGCAACCTCAGCACCATTGCCTGTACCAGCTTCTTCCCCAGCAAGCCGCTGGGCTGCTATGGTGACGGCGGCGCCATCTTCACCAACGACGATGAACTGGCCAAGGTCATCCGCCAGATCGCCCGTCACGGCCAAGACCGTCGCTACCACCACATCCGCGTGGGCGTGAACAGCCGACTGGACACGCTGCAGGCGGCCATCCTGCTGCCCAAGCTCGCCATCTTCGACGAGGAAATTGCGCAGCGCCAAGTCGTCGCCAAACGCTACGACAACCTGCTCAATTCGGCGGGCATCAGCACCACGCCCTTCATTGAGCCGCACAACGTGAGTGCCTATGCTCAGTACACGGTGTGCGTTCCCACGCGCGAGGCCGTACAGGAGAAGCTCAAGGCCGCAGGTATTCCCACCGCGGTTCATTACCCCATCCCGTTGAACAAGCAACCTGCGGTGCAAGACATGACCGTGTACCTTCCCGTGGGGGACGAGATGGCCAAGCAGGTGATGAGCCTACCCATGAGCCCAACGCTCAATGACGCCGACCAGCGCCGTGTGGTCTCCGCATTGCAGGGAGCAGTGTGATACGCAAGCTATTGCAGAGCCCATTTGCGCGAAACGTCGCCGTTCTGGCCGGAGGCACAGCCTTTGCGCAAGGGGTGGGCGTGCTGGCTCTGCCGGTGCTTACCAGGTTTTACACCCCGGAGGACTTCGGCGTACTGGGAGCGTTTGTAGCCCTCTTGGGCATGATTTCTGTTGTCTCGGCTCTGCGCTATGAGATTGCCATTCCGCTTCCCGAGGACGACCAGGAGGCCGCGAATCTCTTGGTCGTGTCGCTGATATGCGTCGTTGGTATCAGTGCCCTCGCTGCGCTGCTCATTGTGTTTTTCGGAGAGCGTATCGCAGCCCAGTTCTCGACGCCGATCCTGGGACAAGTGTTATGGATGTTGCCGATTGGCGTCCTCCTCACCGGGGCTTATTCGGTCTTCCAGTTCTGGGCTGCGCGAAAAAAGGCCTACCCTCACATAGCAAGAACACGCATTGAGCAGGCGGTTGGCGGCATTGGCAGTCAACTCGGTCTGGGCTGGGCTGGTGTCGGCGCAGTGGGCCTGGTCATCGGTCAAGTCATCAGCAACGGCGCTGGCTTCATCGGACTGGCCCGCCGCGCATGGACCGGAGGTGGGGATGCCTTTGCTAGCGTTCGATTCGACGGAATGTGCCGAACAGCCTACGTGTATCGCCGCTATCCGATGTATTCCAGCGTGGAGTCGCTTGCCAACATGGCGGGGCTTCAGCTCCCCTTAATCTTGATAGCGACGCTGGCCGGCAATAAAGAGCTTGGGTTCCTGATGCTGGTCATGCGAATTCTGCAGGCGCCAATGAGTTTGGTCGGGAGCGCGGTTGCACAGGTCTACCTCGGTCAGGCGGCTTCCCAGCTGAAATCCGGCCGCCTGATGACATTTACTTCCCAGACGCTTAAGAGATTGTTCCAACTCGGATTGCCACCGATGCTGCTCGTTGCAATCGCTGCGCCATGGGCAACGCCACTCATTTTCGGAGCTTCATGGGCGAGGGCCGGTGAGCTGATCGTCTGGATGGCCCCGTTTTTTTTCCTTCAATTCTTGTCGTCACCGATAGCCATGGCCCTGCACGCGCTTAACAAACAGCGCTCAGCGGCTGCGCTGCAAATCTCCGGATTGTGCTTGCGTGGCTCCTCGGTGCTGCTTTTTCCAGGTGTGGCAGCCGAAGCGTTTGCTGTCAGTAGTGCGATTTTCTATATGGCTTATCTGTTGACGATAATAATTGCAATCAAGAGGTTCGAGGTATCGGTTCGAATTTGATGTGCGGTTTCTATGGGTCTGGCGAATTTCACTTGGGTGGCTGAAATATAAAAGCAGCTTCTGCGGTCAAGGATTTTTGGGTGGGCGGTGAATTGGGCGAGTTCCAGGACGCATTTGGCTTAAAAATAACTTCATTGGCTGGCTGCTGCTTACGCCTAATATAGAAATGGTCATTTTACAATGGTGAGAGTTAATTCTTCCAGTGCTACTGACGGGCTGTCAATGTCTTCATGGGAGCGGCGAGAAATAGGGTCGTTGAATACTGCTTATTTGATGGCGCTGTATGGGATTTATTTCTTTATATTAGCATTCACGTACGTCGCTTTTGTTGGCGAACTATGGAAATACCAGGGGTTTCGGGTTGATCTCTCAATTGGTAAGAGTGTCGTATCTGTTTTCTCGCTTTTCCTGACTATTAAAATCCTTACGCCAAAGACAAGGGCTGCAAACTTTTTCTTTCAGCTTGGTATTGTTTTTGTTCTTGCGCCTTCGCTTGTAATATTTTCATCGGCAGATCTGTCGTGGATGTACTTCTTCGCAACCGCCCTCGGATTTGTGGTGGTTTGGCTGGTGTTCAAGGTTGTTCGGGTGAGATTGATAAGGTTGCCGCATGTTTCTCAGAAAAATATCATCAGATTTTGCCTGATGGTTTCCTTGGTGACGATGGGGGCAATTGTTGGAATATCTGGATTTAGATATGTTAACTTTGATATTGATCAGGTTTATATGTTTAGATCGGATGCGAGGAGTTCGCTTCCCGTGTTTGTGACCTACTTGATACAAATTACATCCAAGGTCGCTATTCCATTCATGATAATTATTTCCGTTTGGAATCGCTGGTGGTTGTATTTTGCGGCCTCTTTGTTGGCTTCGATTTTAATTTTCGCATTGACATCGGCTAAATTTGCTCTATTCCTGCCATTTTTGGCGCTTGGTGTCGATTATGTGATGAGGCGCGAACGCTCGGATGTCTGGTTTGCTGCTGCTGCGTGCGTTGTTGCATTAATTTCGCTCCTGTCATTTTTCTGGTCGGAAGATGGGGCTCCATTCATTGGGACTATGGTCTCTTATCGGGCACTTATAATTCCATCATGGCTAAACTGGAATTACATTGATTATTTTTCATCGGTCGATAGTTTTTACTTTTGGGCTGAATCAAAAATTTCTTTGGGGTTGGTTAGAAATGTTCATTCGCTTGGGATGATCAATCTGATTGGCTCGGAATATTGGGGGAGCGAGGATGTAACTGCAAACACAGGATGGATTGGGAGTGGTTACGGAAATGGTGGTTTCTTTGGGTTGGTGTTGTATTCGGTGATCTTGGGTCTTTTGTTTTCATACCTAAGAGAATGCGGCAAGCGGCACGGTGATCGATTGACGACGGGTCTATTTCTTGTTCCGGTGTTTGTTGCGTTCACGTCGTCTGATCTTCCGCCACTTTTTTTGACCCAAGGATTGTTTTTTTCGTTGTTGATGATCACTGTGATGCGTCCATGTCTAACCGCGAGAAATAGTCGTTAAGATTTATTTTCTGTATGTCCCAAAGAAAGATGGTGGATAGTATTTCGGATTTTAAGTATTTCCTTGTGCGCCTTCTTGGGAGGCTTAGGCTGAGCGCGATTGGGGCGTCCTCTATTCATCCGAAGTCGAAGGTCGGAGGTGGTTCTCAGGTGTGGTTGAGTGTTTTTGGGCGGTATAGTTATTGCGGAAATGGTTGCACAATAATTAACTGTGAGATTGGAGCATTTTGCTCAATTGCGGATAATGTGGTTGTTGGCGCTTCCGCGCACCCGATCAATTTTGTATCCACGAGTCCGGTGTTTTTGGCGGGGCGAAATATATTGCGACAAAATCTGGCGCAACACACGCATCCAGAAACTGGGAGAACCTTTATTGGAAATGATGTGTGGATCGGCCATGGCGCAAAGATAAGTGCGGGCGTTACGATTGGAGATGGTGCGATTGTTGGGATGGGTAGTGTGGTTACGAAAGATGTTGCGCCATATTCGATTGTTGGTGGGGTGCCTGCAAGAGTTATTCGGTGTCGTTTTGATAGGGATGTCGCCGAGGCAATGGCTGAAACAAAGTGGTGGGAACTTGAGGATGAGGTGTTAATTCGTCAAGGCGGTCTTTTTTGCGATCCAGAGCGTTACCTGCGAGAGAGGGATGTGTTGTGAAGGTTTGTCATATTTGCCTTTCCTCTTTCTTTGTCGATGGGCGGCTCTATCAGGAAAACGAGTTGGTCATTCAGCATCTGGCCGATGGTCATGCTGTAACCGTGATCGCTTCGACAGAGGTTCACGATGAGAAAGGTTCTATTACCTATGTGCGAGCAGGCTCGTACTTGGGGCGGGAAGGCGCCCAGGTAATTCGCCTACCTTATCGACGAGGTCTGCCGAATTTTCTGCGACGTAAATTGCGTATGCATCCGGGTGTCTATCGAATTCTTAAGGAAAATTCGCCAGACGCAATTATGTTTCACGGATCGGCGGGGTGGGAGCTTTTGTCCGTGGCGCGCTATGTCCGCGATCATCCTGCATGCGTCTTCTATATTGACAGTCATAGTGATGCGGTTAACAGTGGGAATGGCTGGCTTTCGCGCAATGTGTTGCACGGGCAGTACTATCGACGTGTGCTGGATCGCGCATTGCGTGTGGCTGGTCCCTTGCTTTGCGTATCTACTTCAGTCATGGAGTTTGCGTCCGATGTCTATCGCATTCCACGCGATCGGCTGGAATTTTATCCGTTGGGCGGGCGGCCACCAGAAGATGAGGAGTACTATCGATTGCGCCAAGCTGGGCGAGACCGATTGGGGCTTGAAGATCGCCATGTCTTGTTGGTTCAATCCGGAAAGCAATCGCGTAGTAAGAGGTTGTTAGAGTCGCTGCGCGCATTTGTTAAAACGGATTCAGAAGATCTTAAGCTGGCGATTGCCGGTGTGCTACAGGATGACATTCGAGAGGAGGCGGAGGCACTCATTGCATCCGATCCTCGCGTGATGTTCCTTGGGTGGCAAGATCCAGAGGCTCTCACAACTATTCTTTGTGCCGCGGACGTTTATCTGCAACCGGGTACGCAGTCGGCCACAATGCAGCATAGCCTTTGCTGTCGTTGTGCGGTGGTCATTGCAGACATCCCTGCACATCAGCCATACCGACAAAATAACGGTTGGTTTGTTTCCGGTGAGGATGATCTTAAGGAGGCCTTCTCAGGGCTTCGCGTGGCTGATCTTGCTGCTATGGGGCGCAATTCATACGAGTTTGCCAAAAATGCGCTCGATTACCGGAGACTTGCGTCGCGCGTGTTGTCTAGAGATAGGTGACGGGTTTGTTTTATTTCTCGCGCTGTGCTGTTTACTGTCGTTTGACTTCGCTTTCGCTTGGCGTGAGGTCGTGTGCTGTGGCTGGTGTTTAAATATATGTTTAAAGATAAATCGCTATTAATTACTGGTGGGACCGGTTCTTTTGGTAATGCGGTGCTGAAACGGTTTCTGGGTACTGATATTTCCGAAATCCGAATTTTTAGCCGTGATGAAAAAAAGCAGGACGATATGCGGCGTCGTTACAAAGATGCCAAGTTGAAGTTCTACATTGGGGATGTTCGTGACAGCCGGAGCGTCGAGCAGGCGATGCGGGGTGTGGACTACGTGTTCCACGCGGCTGCGCTAAAGCAGGTGCCGTCGTGCGAGTTCCACCCCATGCAGGCGGTACGCACCAACGTGCTTGGCACGGAGAATGTGTTGGAAGCCGCCATCAACGCTGGCGTCAAGCGGGTGGTGTGTCTGAGCACGGACAAGGCGGTCTACCCCATCAACGCCATGGGCATCAGCAAGGCGATGATGGAAAAGGTGATGGTAGCCGCCAGCCGCAACCTGGAAGGCACGGGCACCGTGATTTGCGGCACGCGCTACGGCAACGTGATGGCGTCGCGCGGTTCGGTGATTCCGCTGTTCGTGGACCAGGTGTTCGCTGGCAAGCCGATCACGGTGACGGACCCGACCATGACGCGCTTCATGATGACGCTGGCCGATGCGGTGGATTTGGTGCTGTATGCCTTCGAGCACGGCAACAACGGCGACATCTTCGTGCAGAAGGCGCCGGCGGCCACTGTGGAAGTGTTGGCTCGCTCCATTCTGGAGCTGATGCGCAAGACGGACCATCCGGTGCATGTGATGGGCACTCGCCATGGCGAGAAGCTCTATGAGGCGCTGCTCAGCCGCGAGGAGATGGCGTGCGCCGAAGACATGGGTGACTATTACCGCGTGCCGCCCGACGGGCGCGACCTGAACTACGCCAAGTTTGTGGAGGAGGGCGAACAGCGCCTAACGCAGACCACGCACGGTGAGGACTACAACTCGCACAACACCACGCGCCTGGACGTGGAGGGCATGAAGCAGCTGCTGCTCAAGCTGGACTTCATGCAACGCATTGCTCAAGGCAAGCACGCCGTGGCCGAGGAGTGACGTGATGAAGGTGCTGATCACCGGCGCCAACGGTTTCGTTGGTAAGAGCCTGCAGTTGCATCTGGCCGAGCGCAAGGACGTGGAGGTGGTTGGCTTCACCCGCGCGCACGATCTGGCGCAACTGCCCGCCCTGCTGCAGGGCGTGGACTTCGTGTTTCATTTGGCGGGGGTGAACCGCCCGCAGGACCCACAGGAGTTCACCACCGGCAATGTGGATCTGACGCAGGCGCTGTGCCAGGCAGTCCATGCGGTGGCGGAGACGGGCGGCAAGATGGTGCCCATCGTCTACACCTCGTCCATTCAGGCCGGGCGAGACAACCCCTACGGCCGAAGCAAGCGGGGTGCGGAAGAGGCCTTGCGGGCGCTGGAGCACAAGCACCAGGCGCCGGTGCACATCTTCCGTTTGCCTAACGTGTTCGGCAAGTGGTGCAGGCCGAATTACAACTCGGCGGTGGCGACGTTCTGCCACAACATCGCGCGCGACCTGCCCATCCAGATCAACGACCCGGCGGCGCCGGTGACGCTGGTGTATGTGGACGACGTGATCGAGCGATTCGTTCAGCTGATGGATGGCGCGGATGCGGCCGTGGATGCGGAGGGCTTTGCCGTGGTGGCGCCGCAGTACACCACGACCGTGGGCGAACTGGCGCGGCAGATCCAGGCCTTCAAGGACAGCCGCGGTACGCTGATGACCGAGCGGGTGGGGACCGGTCTGGTGCGCGCGCTGTACGCCACCTACGTGAGCTACCTGCCGGTGGAGTCGTTCACCTACACGGTGCCCCAGCATGGCGACCCGCGCGGTGTGTTCGTGGAGATGCTCAAGACGCCCGATTGCGGGCAGTTTTCCTTCTTCACCGCCCACCCGGGCATCACGCGCGGCGGTCACTACCACCACACCAAGACCGAGAAGTTCCTGGTGATCAAGGGGCAGGCCCGCTTCAAGTTTCGCCACATGCAGACCGGCCAGACGCACGAGCTGGTGACCAGCGGCGACAAGGCTGAGATCGTCGAAACCGTGCCGGGCTGGACGCACGACATCACCAACATCGGAAGTGATGAAATGGTCGTCATGCTCTGGGCCAATGAGGTGTTCGACCGGGCTCGGCCGGATACGTTTGCCTGCCCTCTGTGATGCATGAACGCGACATCCCCGGCTTGACCGGGGATCCAGACCTTGGCGCTCCAGCGTATGGATTCCCGCTTTCGCGGGAATGACAAGGGCAAAGAGCGGCTTTTCTTCTTGATACCCATGAAAAAACTCAAAGTCATGACCGTGGTCGGTACCCGGCCCGAGATCATTCGCCTCTCGCGCGTGCTGGCGCGCCTGGATGAGCATTGCGACCATGTGCTGGTGCACACCGGCCAGAACTACGACTACGAACTCAACCAGATCTTTTTTGATGATCTGGGCATCCGCAAGCCGGATCACTTCCTGAACGCCGCCGGCGGCAGCGCGGCGGAGACCATTGGCAAAATCATCATTGCCGTGGACGGCGTGCTGGCTACTGAAAAGCCCGATGCCCTGCTGGTGCTGGGTGACACGAACAGCTGCATGGCGGTGTTGCCGGCGAAGCGGCGCAAGGTGCCGGTGTTCCACATGGAGGCGGGCAACCGCTGTTTTGACCAGCGCGTACCCGAGGAAATCAACCGTCGCATAGTGGACCACACGGCGGATATCAATCTGACCTATAGTGCGATCGCCCGCGAATATCTGCTGCGCGAGGGCTTGCCGCCTGATATGGTGATCAAGACCGGCAGCCCCATGGCGGAAGTGCTGGCGTACTACCGGGCGGGCATCGAGGCGTCTGACGTGCTGAATCGCCTTAGGTTGACCGAGGGGCAGTTTTTCGTGGTCAGCGCACACCGAGAGGAGAACATCGACTCCGACGCCAACTTCGGGAAGCTGGTGCAGGTGCTGAATACCGTGGCCGAGCAATATGGTCTGCCAGTGATTGTCTCGACCCATCCGCGCACGCAGAAGCGCGTGGATGCCATGGGCGCTAAGTTCCACGCGAACGTGCAGTTGCTCAAGCCGCTGGGCTTCACCGATTACAACAAGCTGCAGCTCTCGGCCAAGGTCGTTCTGTCGGACAGCGGCACGATCAACGAGGAGTCGTCCATCCTCAACTTTCCGGCGCTGAACCTGCGTGAGGCGCACGAGCGCCCGGAAGGCATGGAGGAGGCGGCGGTGATGATGGTAGGGCTGGAGGTGGAGCGGGTCATGCAGGGCTTGGCCATTCTGGAGAGTCAGCCGCGCGGCCAGGCACGCCTGCTGCGCCAGGTGGCGGACTACAGCATGCCGAATGTCTCTGACAAGGTGCTGCGCATCATTCACAGCTACACGGACTATGTGAACCGTGTGGTGTGGAAGAAGTATTGAGCTGATCTTGAATTGACGGGAACACGCTTTGCGAATTCTGTTCGTTTCACAACTTTTTGATCCTGAAAACTCCATCAAGGGACTGGAGTTCGCAAGGCGGATTCAAGCGCTGGGGCATGACGTGGAGGTTGTGACCACGTTCCCCAGTTACCCGGGCGGCAAGGTTTTCCAGGGGTATCCGCAGCGTTGGAAACAGGTGGATGTGGTTGATGGCATCCGGGTTGTGCGGTTGCCAACATTCATCAGCCATGGCAGTTCTGCTGTCAAGCGAATGCTCAGCTATGCGTCATTCGGCGTGGTCGCATCGTTGTACTCCTTGTTCGGCGCCAGGAAGCCAGACGTGATCTATGCCTACTATCCACCGGTGATAGTGGGCTTTGTGGCTCTGTGCGTTGGAGCCCTGAAGAGGGTGCCGTTTGTGTATGACGTACAGGATCTGTGGCCGGAGGCACTGGTGGCGACAGGCATGGTCAAGGAAGGTCGAGTGACACGGCTGGTGGACAGGCTCTGCGGGTTGATCTATCGCGGTGCGGCACGCGTGGTGGTGCTTTCAGATGGCTACCAGCGTGCGCTGATCTCGAAACAGGTGCCTGAAACCAAGATTGAAAGAATCTTCAACTGGTGCGATGAGGCGCGAATGGGCGGGGCGACGGAAGAGCCGTCCGTTGTCTTTGATGATCGGTTCTTCAACATTCTCTACGCCGGCAATCTGGGGGCGGCGCAAGCGCTGGAGCATGTCATCGAGGCGGCCCATCTGGTCAAGCAGCGTGGCGATGCGCGGGTCAGGTTTGTCTTCGTCGGTGCGGGCGTGGAAGCGGCTCGACTAAAGGCGAGGGCGGAAGAGCTGGCTCTGGACAACGTGCAGTTTTTCCAGCAGGTTCCTGTGGATCAGGTCGGCGCAATACTCAAGGCGGCAGACGGATTGCTGGTGCATCTGGCCGATGAGCCCGTGTTTGAGATCACCATCCCGTCGAAAACACAGGCCTACTTGATGATGGGGCGTCCCATTTTGATGGCGGTAAAGGGCGAGGCGGCGCGCATCGTGCAGGACGCTGGTGCGGGTATCGTCGTCGAGCCCTGTCAGCCTGCAAGCTTGGCGCAGGCTGCATTGGCCATGGCAACCTTGCCAGCAGAGGAGCTGGAAGCTATGGGCGAGCGTGGGCGCTTGTACTACCGAGAAAAGATGAGCATGGAAAACGGCGTACGGTCGGTGGACGAGATGCTGAGGAAAATTGTCGAGAACCGTTGATCCGAAGGTGGTTAGATATATGTGTCGTTCGGCAGAAGAAAAAGATTTGAGCCAAGTGGCGGATGTGCACGTCGCGGCATTCCCAGGCTTCTTCCTGACCATGTTGGGGCATTCATTTCTCAGGGTGATGTACCGGGCGTTTCTGGTGAGCCCTGGCAGCGTCTTTGTTGTGGACGAATCGGACGGGCGGGTGCGCGGATTTGCTGTCGGTGTTCTAAAGGCTGCTGGCAAGGACCGCAAACTGGCGGTCAGGTTTTTCCCGCAGTTCGCGGTCGCGGTACTGCCGGGAATTCTGCGTAATCCCATCAAGGTGATTCGCCGAATCATTGGGCAACTGCTCTCCGAGGGCGGTCAGCCTGAGATGCCGGATGGGTGCGTCGTGCTGAGGAGCATAGGCGTTCTTCCCGAGATGAAGGGTGCAGGCGTAGCCAACCGTTTGCTTGCTGAATTCGAGAACTTCGCGCGTGAGAAGGGAGCAAAGGCTGTCGCGCTGACGACCGATGCCGAAAACAACGAACGTGCGATCGGCTTCTATGTGAAGCATGGCTATCAGGTTCAGCAGGAGTTCAAGCAGGATGACTCCCGGAAAATGCTGCTGCTAGCGAAAGATTTTGTGCTTTGAGTTGAAGACAGGTGGGAATCTAATGACTAAATTGAATCAGGAATTTTTGCCGTTTGCTCTTCCGGAAATCGGGGAAGAGGAAATTGCTGAAGTGGTCAATGCGCTACGGTCCGGCTGGGTGACGACTGGACCGAAGGCTAGGCAGTTTGAGGCGGACTTCGCTGCATTCCTGGGGGGCGGAGTGGAGGCCGTGGCGGTGAACTCGGCCACGGCCGGGCTGCACTTGGGGCTGGAGGCACTGGGTGTTGGTCCCGGTGATGAGGTGATCACCACCACACATACATTCACCGCCACGGCAGAGATCATTCGTTACTTGGGTGCCGACCCGGTGTTTGTGGACGTGGATGCGGACACGCTCTGCATTGACGTCGCAGCGGTAGAGGCGGCGATCACGCCGCGCACTAAGGCCATCATTCCGGTTCACTTCGCCGGCCGATCGGCGGACATGGAAGACTTACTGGCCTTGGCTCGCAAACATGGCTTGCGCGTCATGGAAGATGCGGCGCACGCGCTGCCGACCACCTGTGGGGGCAAGCTGATTGGCACGCTGGACAGTGATGTGACGGTGTTCAGCTTCTATGCCAACAAGACCATCACCACGGGTGAAGGTGGTATGTTGGTGACGCGCAACCCGGAGATCGCCAAGCGGGCGCGCGTGATGCGTCTTCACGGCATCAACCGTGACGCGTTTGACCGTTTCACGGCGAAGGTGCCTAGTTGGTACTACGAAATCGTGGCGCCGGGCTTTAAGTACAACATGACGGATATCGCAGCGTCCCTCGGTATCCATCAGCTCAAGAAGGCAAACACCTTTCAACAAAAGCGGGCACGTGTTGCTGCCCTGTATGACGAGGCGCTGGCGGATTTCCCGATCATTCGTCCGCCGCATGCCGCTCAGGGCGATGTGCATTCGTGGCATCTCTACGTCGTTCAGCTGGACAACTCGGTTGGCGTCGGACGTGACCAGTTCGTGGAGCGCATGTTCGCGCAAGGGATCGGTTGCAGCGTTCACTACATTCCGCTGCACCTGCACCCGTACTGGCGGGATACGTACAAATTGACGCCCGAGATGTTCCCGGTCAGCCAGGGGATTTATGAGCGCACGCTGTCGTTGCCGATGTATTCGCGCATGACCGAGGCTGATGTGGCGCGCGTGGTGGCCGCTGTAAAGGAAGCGCTGCGTTGATGGCCAAGCGACTGTTTGATCTCATGGCCAGCGGGCTGGGCCTCTTGGTGTTGGCACCATTTCTGCTGGTGATTGCCCTGGCCATCAAGTTGGAGTCTCCTGGGCCGGTCTTCTTCAGGCAGGAGCGTGTGGGGCGTCTGGGTCAGACGTTTCGCATTCATAAATTCCGCACCATGGTGTCGGATGCCGAGCGCCGAGGGCTCCAGATCACGGTGGGTGCGGATGCGAGGGTGACGCGAATTGGTGGCGCGCTGCGAAAGTACAAGCTGGATGAACTGGCACAGCTGATCGACGTCTTCGTCGGAGACATGAGCCTTGTGGGACCGCGGCCGGAGGTGCCGCGCTATGTGGCGTGTTATCCGGCGGAAGCTCGTGACATCGTACTGTCGGTCAAGCCGGGCATCACTGACAGGGCCTCGATTGAGTACAAGGATGAGAACGAGATCCTCGGCAAGGCGAAGGATCCGCATCAGGCCTATGTGAACGAGGTGCTGCCCATCAAGATCCGTTACTACATTGACTATGTGAAGACGCGGACGTTCTGGGGTGATATTCGGATCATCTTTGCGACCGTGAGGGCGTTGGTGCGCTGAAGTTTCTTGGGTGTGCCATGTCGATGGCGTGGGAGATCGACAAGACCTGTGCGGTAATTCATGAGGTACTGGAGACTGACAATTTTTCCACTGGCCGCAGTGTGGCTGTGGCCATTCGCTGCAGGGCCTAGTGCCAGCGTAGAGCCTTTGCTGGCGGGCACGCTGATGGCCGCTGTAGCGCTGGCGCTGGTCGGGTCGGCCATGCCAGTCATACACGTGCTGCGGACGGGGCTGGGCATGAGCCTGGTCGTGGTCCTCGCCTTGGCGGGATGGGCACTCTGGCCCTCGTTATGGCTGGGCGTGTTGGCTGCTGGGATGGTGGTGGTGTCAGGCGTGCGCGTGGCGCTGGCTGGACGCCAAGGCGGGGAGCCAGTGGCGCACTGGATGGCCCTGGCTTGGTTGGCTGCAGGCCTGCTCAGCGTGGTGTTCGCCGGCCTGCAATACACCGGGCTGACGCAATCTTTGGCCCCGTGGGTGAACCAGGCCAGTACCGGCCGCGTCTTCGCCAACCTGCGCCAGCCGAACCTGTTCGCTACGCTGGAGAGTCTGTCGCTGGCGGCGCTGTTGTATCTGGCGGGTCGGCCACGTCGGCCCTCTCCGGGTTGGTGGCCGGTTTCTGCGGCCGTGTTGCTGGCGCTCGGCAACGCGATGTCGTCCTCGCGCACGGGATTGGTTCAGATACTGCTGCTCTGTGGTCTGGCTTGGTGCTGGCGGCAGGCGATGCAGCCGCCCCAGTGGCGCGTGCTGTGGGTGGCTGTCCTAGCGTATGGGGTGGCCAGTGTCCTGCTGACCTGGCAGCCGCCAGCTGGTGGGCCAGTTGGCGGGCCAGTTGGACTGACGCGTCTGGCTAACGAGAGTATTGATAGCCACCGATTTGTGCTCTGGCGCAACGTGCTGCAGCTCATCGGTGAGCACCCCTGGCTGGGCTGGGGCTGGGGGGAACTGGATTACGCGCATTACGTCACGCGGTACGACGGCCCCCGCTTTGGCCCCATCCTGGACAACGCGCACAACCTGCCGTTGCACCTGGCCGTGGAACTGGGGCTGCCGATGGCACTGGCGTTCTGCGCCGCGGTCGCCTGGGCCATGGTGAGGGCGCGTCCCTGGCGCGAAACGGATCCGGCGCGCCAGATGGCCTGGGCAGTGCTCGCGGTGCTGGGGCTGCATAGCCTGCTCGAATACCCGCTCTGGTATGCCCCGTTCCAGTTGGCGCTGGGCCTGTGTCTCGGTTTGCTGTGGCCGGCCAAGGGGCACGCCCCGAGGGCAAACGAATCGGTCGGCGCTGTCGTCCACTGGCCCTGGCGGCTCGTCGCGTTGGGCGTGTGCGTGCTGTGCGCGCTGGTGGCGTGGGACTATCGCCGCGTCAGCCAGATCTACCTGCCGCCCGAGGCTCGCGCGCCGGAATACCAGATGAACACGCTGGACCAGGCGCGGGGCAGCTGGTTCTTCCAGGACCAGGCCCGCTTTGCCGAGCTCACCCTGACGCCGCTGACGCCAGAGAACGCCAGGTGGACCCACCGGACGGCCAAGGCGCTGTTGCACTACTCGCCCGAGCCGCGCGTGATCGAAAAGGTGATCGAGAGCGCCGTGATGCTGGGCTTGCACGACACCGCGCAGGTGCACATGGCGCGCTATCGCGCCGCGTTTCCCGACGCGCATGCACGCTGGGAGCGGCGGAGCGTGGTCCCGTTGTTGCCCGGACGGCCCTGAACCCTGCGGGCGTTGTTCCAGTCCGGGCCAACCATTTGTCATCCCGGGCCTCTCTTGTCATCCCGGGCTTCTCCTGTCACCCGAGCCTCTCTTGTCATCCCCGGCCTCTCTTGTCATCCCTGACCTCTCTTGTCATCCCCGGCTTGACCGGGGATCCAGACGTTGGCGCGCCCTGGCATGGATCCCCCGTCGAGCGGGGGATGACAGAAAACAGCGGGGAATGACAGAAAACAGCGGGGGATGGCAGAAACAGAGGGAGTCGTCGCCCCTCCTTCTCTTGTCATCCCCGGCTTGACCGGGGATCCAGACGTTGGCGCGCCCGGGTATGGATCCCCCGTCAAGCGGGGGATGACAGAAAACAGCAGGGGATGACAGAAAACAGCGGGGGATGACAGAAAACAACGGGGGATGACAAGAGAGACCGAGGATTCACGCGCCGGTCAAGCCGCCCATCCCCCTCCAGACGCCTCAGAAAATGATTCAAGCCCTCCTATCTCCCACCACCTGCCGCCGCGCCTTCTGGTTCTGCGCGCTAGCCGTGCTGGTGCTCTCGCTGATGCCCACGGCGGTGCAGCTGCCCAGCACCGGCTGGGACAAGAGCAACCACCTGCTGGGCTTTGCCGTGCTGGCGGCCCTGGGTTGCCTGGCCTGGCCGAATCGCGCGGCGCGGGTGCTGGCCGGGCTGCTGGCCTATGGCGCGCTGATCGAAGGCTTGCAGGCACTGACGCCCTACCGCTTCGCCGAGTGGGGCGACCTGCTGGCGGACGCCTTGGGGCTGCTGCTGGGCTGGGCGCTGGCACGTTTGGTCGCTCGCCGTCTGTTACACGACAAAACCAGCGGACAATAACGGAAGTACTAAGTTACACCTGAGACGACATCGGGTGGAACCCTGAAAAAAATCATGATCAATCGATTCGCTGAACCTTTGCTGGCCCTGCCGCGCCCGGCCAAACGCGCGCTGGCGTTGACGGTGGATGCCGCCCTGTGCGTGCTGTGCGTGTGGCTGGCCTTTGGCCTGAGGCTGGAGCGCTGGCAGGAGCTGGGCAGTGGCGGCCAGTGGCTGGCGGTGGCGGGGGCCGTTGCGTTGGCGCTGCCGCTGTTCGTGGTGTCGGGCCTGTACCGCGCCATCTTTCGCTACGCGGGCGGTGCCGCGCTGTTGGCGCTGGTGAAGGCCTGCGGCGGCTTTGGCGTGGCCTATGCGCTGGTGTTTGGCGCTATCGGCGTGTCGGGCGTGCCGCGCAGCGTGGGGGTGCTGGTGCCGCTGCTGCTGTTCGTCATGGTGGGGGCTTCTCGGCTGTTGGCGCGTCTGTGGCTGGGCGGGCTGTACATGGGGGTGCTGCAGCGAAAGGCGCTGCCGCAGGTGCTGATTTATGGCGCCGGCTCGGCCGGGCGCCAGGTGGCGGCCGCGCTGGCCGCCAGCCGCGAGATGGTGGTGCGCGCCTTCATCGACGACGCGCCGGATCGCCAGGGCAGCACGCTCAATGGCCTGGCGATCTACCCGTCCAGCCGCTTGCAGGAGCTGGTGGAGGAGCGCGGCATCACCGACGTGCTGCTGGCCATGCCCTCGATCAGCCGTGCGCGCCGGGCTGAGATCGTGCGCAATCTGCAGGCGCTGCACCTGCACCTGCATGTGCGCACCCTGCCGGACATGCTGGACCTGGCGCAGGGCCGGGTGCAGATCCAGGATCTGCACGAACTGGACATCGAGGACTTGCTGGGCCGGGCTCCAGTGGCGCCGGATGACGAGCTGCTGCACAAGAACATCCGGGGCAAGGTGGTGCTGGTGACAGGGGCCGGCGGCTCCATCGGCAGCGAGCTGTGCCGCCAGATCGTGCGTCTGGAGCCGGCCACGCTGCTGCTGGTGGACGTGAGCGAGTACGCGCTGTATGCGATTCACCACGAACTGCAACGCCGGGTGACCGGCCCCGAATTGCGCCTGCTGCCGCTGCTGGCCTCGGTGCGCGACGAGGCGCGCATGCGCGAGATCCTGAGCACCTGGCAGCCCGACACGGTCTACCACGCCGCGGCCTACAAGCACGTGCCGATGGTGGAGCACAACCCGGCCGAGGGGGTGAAGAACAACGCGCTGGGTACCTGGACCACGGCGCGCCTGGCGGCCGAGTGCGGCGTGAAGGACTTCGTGCTGGTCAGTACCGACAAGGCAGTGCGCCCGACCAACGTGATGGGGGCGAGCAAGCGCCTGTCCGAGATGGTGCTGCAGGGGCTGGCGCAGCAGTCGGAGGGGACGCGCTTCTCGATGGTGCGCTTCGGCAACGTGCTCGGCTCCAGCGGTTCGGTGGTGCCGCTGTTTCGCCAGCAGATCCGCGACGGCGGGCCGATCACGCTGACCCACGCGGACATCACCCGCTATTTCATGACCATTCCCGAGGCGGCGCAGCTGGTGATCCAGGCCGGGGCCATGGCGGAAGGGGGGGACGTGTTCGTGCTGGACATGGGCGAGCCGGTCCGGATCATCGATCTGGCGCGGCGCATGGTGGAGTTGTCCGGCCTGACGGTGCGCGACGAGGCGAACCCGGACGGCGACATCGAACTGGCCATCACCGGCCTGCGCCCGGGCGAGAAGCTCTACGAGGAACTGCTGATCGGCGACAACCCCTTGCCCACGAGCCACCCGCGCGTGATGAAGGCCCACGAGGACTGCCCGCCCTGGGCCGAACTGATGCAGCGCCTGCAGGCGCTGACCCTGGCGCTGGACGTGAACGACGTCCCGGTGATCAAGGACATGCTGCACGCCCTCGTCTCCGGCTACCAGCCCAGCCCGGACGTGGTGGACTGGGTGCACCTGGAGCAGTACGCCGACGCCGACGAATACGTCTGACTTTGTCGTCCCTCGCCGTCGCTGCCATCCACCGCCTCCTCTGTCATCCCCCGCCTTCTCTGTCATCCCCCGCCTTCTCTGTCATCCCCCGCCATCTCTGTCATCCCCCGCTTGACGGGGGATCCATGCCTCGGGACACCAACGTCTGGATTCCCGGTCGAGCCGGGAATGACAACTCCCTCGGCCCCTGTCATTTCCGTCGGTCTCTGCCATCCCCCGCCATCTCTGTCATCCCCCGCTTGACGGGGGATCCATGCCTCGGGACACCAACGCCTGGATTCCCGGTCAAGCCGGGAATGACAACACCCCCAGTCCCCGTCATCCCCGGCTCGACCGGGGATCCAGGCCTCGCCCAGCCGAGCCATCCCATGGCCGACATGAGGGGCTCGTTAACATGTGTCATGATGTTTTGTTGTGCTAACAGCACCCCCGCAGGCTTTCCGCCTGCCTCTCGCACTCAATATTCAAGGAGGATGACCGTGCGTAATGTTTTGATGATCCAGGGCCGCCAGACGGCTGGGCTGACGGCCTTGGCCGCGGCGGCCTTGCTGGCCGGCTGCTTCAGCGATGGCGCCGACAGCACCGGCGTGGCGCCGCTGGCCATCCAGGCGCTGAACAGCCAGGCCCGCTACCAGGTGGTGCTGAAGGACGCCATCACCGGCGAGCGGATCACCGACAGCCTCTCCGTCACGTTTACCGGCGCGGCGGACCTGAAAGCGGCCGATGGCTCCTCGCTCAATGGCAAGACCATCACCACCACTGACGGTCTGGTGGCTCTGGGCGCCACGTTCAGCGCGACGGCCAAGGAATTTTCCGTGCTGGTGGGCAACCGCACGCTGGGCTGGGTGGAGACCGGCACCCGGGTGGTGGCGGACACCAAGGCCACGGGCGACCAGATCGTGGAGCTGAAGCTGGTCAACGTCAACAAGGCCACCGCGGTGAACGCTTCCAGCGCGCCGGTGGCGATGACCGTGACGAGCGCCTCTGCTGGCGCGGACGGCAAGCTGGCGGCGCCGGTGGCGCTGGCCACGGCCTCCAAGACGGTGACCAACGCCGAGGGCGCGTCGGAGACGATTGGCTCGTCCACCCTCGGCCTGTCCACCGGGACCACCGGCAAGGCCGCCGACGGCACGGTGGCGGCTGCCGGCCCGCTGACGGTGTCGGCCACGCACTATGCGAACGCGGACGTCAGTTCCATGTCCGCTTTCCCGGGCGGCTTCGCGGCGACGGTTTCCGGCGCGCCCAGCAGCGTGCTGAATGGCGCGTCAGCCAACGACGGTGCCTTCGTCACCGGGGGCTTTGCCCAGTTCAACGTGACCGACAGCAACGGCAAGGCGATCAAGACCTTCGACAAGCCGGTGGCGGTCAGCATCGACTTGCCCAAGTCTTCGCTGGACGCCAATGGCAATGCCCTGGTGCCCGGGGTCAGCAAGTACCCGATCTGGAGCTTCAACGACAGCACCGGCGAGTGGCAGTTCGAGAAGGAAGGCCTGGTGGTCGAGAAGACCCCGGTGGACGCGAACAACTACACGGTCAAGTTCGAGACCAACCACCTTTCGTCGTGGAACCTGGACTTCTACGGCGCCTCTTGCACCGCTCAGATCAATCTGACGGGCCGCCCGGCGGGCGATGCGCGTCCGCTGGAGGTGAATATCGTTGGTACCACGGGGCAGCGCTTCAGCCGCTCCGTGTATCCGAACGATTCTCAGGTGACGCTGTATCGCGTGCCCAGCTACACGCGCATGCAGGTGAAGGTGCTGGACCGGGGCCAACTGGTTGGCCAGACCACGACGCCGGTGGCGCTGTGCTCGGGAGCGGTCCGCATCCCGGTGACGCTGCAGCCGATCCCGATGGGTACGGTGCTGGTGGAGACCTCCGAGTCTTGTGCCGACGGCACCAGCAAGCGGCCGCTGCCGACGTTCGCCTGGGTTTACGACGCGGGGCGCACCTGGCGCAATGGCTATACGAAGGCGGCCAGCAGCACGGCCACCGTGGCCAGCTGGAGCCAGGCCTCCTTGGTCACGGGTTCGAGCACCGTGTACGCCTACAACCCGCGCTCGAATCGCTACGATACCCGCACAGTCAACGTCTCGGCCAACGCCACGGCCACGGCGGCGTTCAACTTCACCATGGATTGCCCGCGGGCGACGGGGGCCAGCGGCTCCGGCAGCTGACCGTAAGCCATCCGGTGCGCTGACCTGGAGTCAAGGGCCACCCCCGCTGGGGTGGCCCTTTCTTGTTTGGGGCTGCCGCGTTCATCGATGTTCCATCTCTCCAAGCGGCTGTCGGCTTTCACGCAGCCGCTGACCCGGGATGCCTTGTCGCTGTGCCTCGCCGTCCACGGGCCGCGCGCACCATGCTGGCAGTGGCAGTGGCAGTGGCAGTGGCAGTGGCAGTGGCAGTGGACGTGAACGACGTCCCGGTGATCAAGGACATGCTGCACGCCCTCGTCTCCGGCTACCAGCCCAGCCCGGACGTGGTGGACTGGGTGCATCTGGAGCAGTATGCCGACGCCGACGAATATGTCTGACTTTGTCGTCCCTCGCCGTCGCTGCCATCCCCACCGCCTCCTCTGTCATCCCTCGCCTTCTCTGTCATCCCCCGCTTGACGGGGGATCCATGCCTCGGCACACCAACGTCTGGATTCCCGGTCAAGCCGGGAATGACAACTCCCTCGGCCCCTGTCATTTCCCCCGGTCTCTGCCATCCCCCGCCATCTCTGTCATTCCCCGCTCGACGGGGGATCCAGACCTCGGCGCACCAATGTCTGGATCCCCGGTCTAGCCGGACTGACCCTTTTCCTTCTCCCTATACCGGCCCGGCTCTCCGCATGACGCAGCTCACACTCCCGTCGTGATTCCGTCACTCTCTGTCATCCCCGGCTTGACCGGGGATCCCGCTTGTTCGTATCGTGGCCAGGTCCATGAGTTACTACGTCTACATCCTGGCCAGCCAGCGCAATGGCACGCTGTATGTCGGCGTCACAAACGACCTGATCCGGCGCGGTCATGAGCACCGGCACAAGCTGGCCGAGGGCTTCACCGCGAAATATGGCGTGGACCGTCTTGTCTGGTTTGAAAGCACCGACAGCATCGAGGCCGCCATCACCCGGGAAAAGCAGCTCAAACACTGGAATCGCGCCTGGAAGATCGCGCTGATCGAAAAGAGCAACCCGCAGTGGCTGGACTTGTACCCCGGCCTGCTGGGCTGATGCCCGGCCAGGCCGACCTCTCTCGCTCCGCGCCATTCCCCTCCACCCTGTCATCCCCCTTCACTCCGTCATCCCCCGCTCTACGGGGGATCCATGCCTCGGCGCGCCAACGTCTGGATTCCCGGTCAAGCCGGGAATGACAAGGCCCCCTACAGGCCCTGCCACCCCCCGCCGTTCCCGTCATCCCCCGCTGGACGGGGGATCCAGACCTCGACGCAGCAACGACTGGATTCCCGGTCAAGCCGGGAATGACAAGGCCTCCTCCAGGCCCTGCCATCCCCCGCAGTTCCCATCGTCTCCCGCCGTTCCCGTCATCTCCCGTTGTTCCCGTCATCCCCCGCTTGACGGGGGATCCATGCATCGGCGTGCCAACGACTGGATTCTCGATCCGTCCAGGCATGACAAGCCGAGGGGCATCACCACCTTGCGCCGGGAACCCCGGGCCGCTCCCGTGGACAATCGGCACCGATGAGTAAGAAAAAGCGTTCCACTTCCCCGTCGGTTGACCAGTTGAGTTTGTTGTTCGAGATGCCCGCCGAGACGGCGGTTATCGCACCCGCACCCGCACCCGCACCCGCACCCGCACCCGCACCCGCACCCGCACCCGCACCCGCACCCGCGCCCGAGGCGGCGACGCCCGGCGATCCGGAGGCGATGGCGCGGGCGCTGGAGCAGCACCCGGATTACCGCATCCTGCGCCGGCTGAAGCCGGAGCTCTGCTTCCCCGGCGAGGCGGCCGAGCGCCGGCGTGTGCTGATCCTGGACACCGAGACCACGGGGCTGGACCCGAAGCAGGACCGGATCATGGAGCTGGCGCTGCTGGCGGTGGATGTCGATGGCGCGACGGGCCGGCCCGTGGGCGAAGTGCAGGTCTACGACGGACTGGAAGATCCCGGTCGTCCCATTCCGCCGGTGGTGCAGGAGCTCACGGGCATCAACGACGAGATGGTGCGTGGCCAGCAGCTGGACGAGGCGTGCATCGCGGCGCTGCTGGCGTCGGCCGACCTGGTGATTGCCCACAATGCCGGCTTTGACCGGCCCTTCGTCGAGGCCCGCCTGCCGGCCTTCCGCGACAAGGCCTGGGCCTGCTCGCTGCAGGGCATCGACTGGAAGGCCGAGGGCAGCGGCTCGGCCCGGCTGGAGGCGCTGGCCGCCGCGCAAGGCTGGTTCTACGATGCGCACCGCGCCGAGGTGGACTGCCACGCGCTGTTGCAGGTGCTGGCGCGGCCGCTGCGCGAGCAGGCTCAGACTGGGCTGGGGCGGCTGCTGGCCGGGGCGGCGCAACCCAGTTATCGGCTGCGCGCGACGGGTGCGCCGTTCGAGAGCAAGGACCGGCTCAAGGCGCGCGGTTACCGCTGGGATGCCGAGGCGCGCGTCTGGGGCTGCGAACTCGCGTCGGAGGCGCTGCTGGCGGCGGAGCGCGAGTGGCTGAAGGCGCAGGTCTATGGCGGACGGGCGGCGCGCGTCGAGGTGGAGGTGCTGGACAGCCGGGTGCGCTATGCCGGCCGGCCGGGGACGATGTCCGTGTCTGTCCTGTAAAGGGGCCTATCAGCCGGACGTGACAAGGGGACATACCCCAAATGGGGGATCATTCATTGGGGGTGCGCTGGAAATTTGTAACACTTATAACGTAAAGTAACGTTTTATTTCGCCCCGGCAGTCGGGGCATCGGAGTGCCGCGCGGCAAGCCGCCCGCGATCTGGCGGGGAGACGTTACAAGGTGAATGCATGCAGTCCAGCAGTCCGGCGAATGCCCGGAGTCGAACGTTTTTTGATCGCGACGGGTATTACATTTCCGATGCGCTCTTCACGGCACCGTCCCTGAGCTACCGCATCGATGCCATCACGTCCGCGCGCGTGGTCCGGGAGCGGATCTCGCGCCGCTGGATGGCGGCGGCGTTCCTGCTGGCGCTGGCTGCGGGCGGGTTGTGGCTGCGGATCGGCCTGGTGCCGGGCGCCCTGGTGGCCACCCCGGCCATGCTGGCGCTGGTCCGTGCGCTGTGGCGGCGCCGCTGCCTGGATCTGCGGGTGCACAACAACATCAAGATCCGGTTGTGGCCCGAGTCGCCGGAACTGCTGCACGCGGTGGCCGAGGGGCTGAATCAGGCCATGCAACACCGCCAGGCCCCTCGTCCGGGGCCGCCGGCTGACCGATCGGTCCGGCCTGGGCCCGATGGTCGGCCTCAGCTAGTCGATGCGCAGCCCCGCTAGCGCCGGGTCGCGCGGCGGATAGCGTAGGTCCAGGGCTTTGAGCTGGTCGCGCACCAGCGTGGCGATCATCAGGTTGCGGTGGGTCTTGGAATCGGCCGGCACCACGGTCCACGGCGCCCAGGGGGTGCTGGTGGCGCTCAGCAGCGCCTCGTAGGCCTGCTGGTAGTCGGCCCACTGGCGGCGGACCTGCAGGTCGCCAGCGCTGAATTTCCACTGCTTGGTCGGGTCGTCCAGCCGCTCCTGCAGGCGCTGGCGTTGTTCCTCGAAGCTGATGTGCAGCATGAACTTGAGGATCACGGTGCCGCTCTCGTGCAGCAGGCGCTCGAAGTCGTTGATCTGCGCGTAGCGCTGGCGCGTCTGCTCCGGCGTGATCCAGCCGTTGACCACCGGCACCAGCACGTCCTCGTAGTGGCTGCGGTTGAAGATCATCACCTCGCCGGCGGCGGGCATCTGGCGGTGGATGCGCCAGAGGAAGTCGTGCACGCGCTCCTCCTCGTTGGGCGCTTTCCAGCCCATGGTGTGCACGCCCAGAGGGCTGGTGCGGCTGAACACGCCGCGGATGGTGCCGTCCTTGCCCGAGGTGTCGGAGCCCTGCAGCACGACCAGCAGCTTGTAGCGCTTGTCGGCCCAGAACAGGTCCTGCAGCTGGTCGAGCTCGATCGCCAGCGCCTCGACTGCAGCCTTGTCCTCCGCCTTGTCGCCCACGGAAAACGGCTTGGCCGAGGGTTTCAGGTCGGCCAGGGCGAACGGCTTGCCGTGGCCGTCGGTGGGCGGTTGCCAGGGGGCGAGAAGGGTGGCGCGCTTGCCGTTGCCATTGGCCATGGTGGGGTCTCCGTGCGGGGCCTGACGATGACGTCGGGCGCCAACTTAGCACGGTTCCCCGGGTCAGGGAAACCGGGGCACGCCGGGCGTGTGGCTTACCGTCGCCAGCGCCGGGCCAGGGCCATGCCGGCCAGCATGGCGGCGACGAACAGCAGGGCATCCTGTCCGCCGGTCAGCACCGAGGCGATGGCCGGGCCGGGGCAGTAGCCTGCCAGACCCCAGCCCGCGCCGAACAGCGCGGCGCCCAGCACCAGCGGCCCGTCGATGTCCTGGCGCGTCGGCAGCACGAAGCGCTCGCCCAGCCAGGGGTGGCGTCCGGGCCGGGGTGTGATGGCGAAGGCGAGCAGCGTCACCGCGACCGCGCCGCCCATCACGAAGGCCAGCGTCGGGTCCCAGTCGCCGGGGAAGGGGCCGGCGGCCAGGCCGCCGAGGTTCAGGAAGCCAATGACCTTGGCCGGCTGCGTCATGCCCGCCAGCACCAGGCCGGCGGCGAACAGCAGGCCGGCGGCGAAGGCGAGCAGCCAGCCGAGCAGGGCCTTGCGTTTCAGGTGATGTGTCATGGGGGGCTCGTGCTCAGTGCAGCAGGTTGACCACGGCCACCGTGGCGAAGCCGGCGGCCATGAAGGTGCCCACGGCGACCAGCGAGCGCAGCGAGCGCCGGCCCAGCCCGCACACGCCGTGGCCGCTGGTGCAGCCGGCGCCGAGGACGGTGCCGAAGCCGACCAGCAGCCCGGCCGGCAGCAGCAGGGAGGCCGGGCGCGGCGCGGTGGCGGGCGGCTGCAGCCACAGGGCGAACAGCGCGCCGCCGAGCACCAGGCCGAGCAGGAAGGCCCGGCGCCAGCCGGCGCCGGCCTGGCGTGGCGTCAGCGCCTCGCTGGCGATGCTGCTGACGCCGGTGATGCGGCCCAGGCCGGCCAGCATCAGCCAGCTGGCCGCGCCAATCAGGATGCCGCCGAGCGCGGCTTGCAGGTAAGGATGCATGGGGTAAGGACGATTTGACGCCGGTCAATCCAGCGTTTCTAGGGGACTATCATATGCAGCGATATCCCTCACACTGGAACGCCAGACAACGAGCATGAGCAAGATTGCTAACGTCGAGAAAAAGAAGGCCCTCTGCGCCCGCCTGGCGCGCATCGAGGGTCAGTTGCGCGGCCTGCAGAAGCTCATCGACAGCGATGCCGACTGCGAGAAGATCGCCCAGCAGATGGCGGCCGCGCGCAAGGCGCTGGACAAGTCGTTCTTCTCCATGGTGGGATGCATGATCGAGCAGGGCGACCAACCGGCCGAGCACGTGGCCGAGATGCTCGTCAAGTTCGCCTGAGCGCCGGCCCCGAGGCCTATTCTCTCCACTTCACGCGAGCCGACCATGAACCCGATCCAGCTGTTCGACCCCGTTTCCAGCACCTACACCTACGTGCTGTTTGACGAAGCCACGCGCGAGGCGCTGCTCATCGACCCGGTGGACGAGCAGCTGGAGCGCGACCTGGCCACGCTGCGCGAGTATGGGCTGCGGCTGCTGTGGACGGTGGAAACCCATGCCCACGCCGACCACATCACCAGCGCCGCCCTGCTGGCCGAGCACACGGGCGCGCGCACCGCGGCGCCCGCCGGCTGCGGCATCGACACGGCGGCACAGCTGCTGCAGGACGGCGAGGTGCTGCGCTTCGGCAACCAGCAGATCCGCGCCCTGGCCACGCCGGGTCACACGGCGGGCAGCATGAGCTACCTCTGGGAGCGCCCGGACGGGCGCCATGTCTTCACCGGCGACACGCTGCTGATCAACGGCTGCGGCCGCACGGACTTTCAGTCGGGCAGCGCCGAGGCGTTGTACCGCAGCCTGACCGAGGTGCTGTTCGCCCTGCCGGACGACACCGTGGTCTGGCCCGGGCACGACTACCAGGGCCGCACCCAGTCCACCATCGGCGCGGAGAAGAAGAGCAACGCGCGCGTGGCGGGCAAGACGCTGGACGAGTTCGTCGCCATCATGGCGGCGCTGCAATTGCCCAAGCCCCGGCGCATCGACGAGGCCGTGCCGGCCAACCGGCTGTCCGGCCTGCGCCACGACGCGGGCGGCGAGGCGCTGCACCATCCGCGCCCGGCGGCGGGCTATGCCGGCGACGTCTCGGCGCAGCTGGCCTGGCAATGGGTGCAGGCGGGCGAGGCGGTGCTGGTGGACGTGCGCACCGATGCCGAGCGCGAGTGGGTCGGCTTCGTGCCCGGCGCCGTGCCGCTGGCCTGGAAGCAGTGGCCCGGCATGGCGCTGAACCCGGCCTTCGACGACGGCGCGCGGCAGGCGGCGGCCGGTGGCCAGAAGCTGGTGCTGCTGTGCCGCAGCGGCGTGCGCTCGATCGCCGCCGCCAAGCGCGCCACCGAGCTGGGGCTGCAGGCCTACAACATCCTCGAAGGCTTCGAGGGCGATCCGGACGAGCACGCGCAACGCGGCCGCAAGGGCGGCTGGCGTTTCCAGGGGCTGCCCTGGCGGCAGGGCTGAGCGTCTTCCGCGGTGGTGGACAGGTCGCCCCACCCTAAAAACAATCAGAAGCTCATGGCTGTTTGGGTGAACATGGAGGGAAATTCCGTGTGGAGCCCGCCATGACCGACGCCACCCTGTCCACCTCACCGATGCCGTCCCCCTGCCTGGTGGATGGCCTGACCGAACCGGGCGCGCTGCGCGCCGCCATCACCGCTGCCTGCCGTCGCGCGGAACCCGAAGCGGTGGCCGCGTTGCTGGAGCGGGCCCGTCTGCCGGTGCCTCAGGCGCAGGGCGCCCAGGCGTTGGCCCTGCGCCTGGCGCGGGCGCTGCGCGAGCGCCAGGGCGCTGGCGGCCGTGCCGGCCTGGTGCAGGGGCTGCTGCAGGAGTTCTCGCTGTCCTCGCAGGAGGGCGTGGCGCTGATGTGCCTGGCCGAGGCGCTGCTGCGCATCCCGGACGCGGCCACGCGCGACGCGCTGATCCGCGACAAGATCCGCGGCGGCCAGTGGCAGGCGCACCTGGGGCAGAGCTCCTCGCTGTTCGTCAACGCCGCCACCTGGGGCCTGCTGCTGACCGGCAGGCTGGTCGCCACGCACAGCGAGACGGGGCTCACGGCCGTGCTGGCCCGCATCGTCGGCAAGAGCGGCGAGCCGCTGATCCGCAAGGGCGTGGACATGGCGATGCGCCTGATGGGCGAGCAGTTCGTCTCCGGCGAGACCATCGCCGAGGCGTTGGACCGGGCCAGGGGGCGCGAGGCCGAGGGCTTCCGCCATTCCTACGACATGCTGGGCGAAGCCGCGCTGACCGCCGCCGACGCCGAGCGGTATCTGGCCGCCTATGAGCAGGCGATCCACGCCATCGGCCGCGCCGCCGCCGGGCGCGGCGTGGTCGAGGGGCCGGGCATCTCGATCAAGCTCTCGGCCCTGCACCCGCGCTACAGCCGCGCCCAGCATGCGCGCGTGATGGCCGAGCTGGTCCCGGTGCTGTGCCACCTGGCGACGCTGGCGCGGCACTACGACATCGGCCTGAACATCGACGCCGAGGAGGCGGACCGGCTGGAGCTCTCGCTGGACCTGCTGGAGCGGCTGTGTTTCGAGCCGGCGCTGGCCGGCTGGGCCGGCATCGGCTTCGTGGTCCAGGCCTACCAGAAGCGCTGTCCCTTCGTGGTGGACGCGGTGATCGACCTGGCACGCCGCAGGGGCCACCGGCTGATGGTTCGCCTGGTCAAGGGCGCCTACTGGGACAGCGAGATCAAGCGCGCCCAGCTCGATGGCCTGGACGGCTACCCGGTTTACACGCGCAAGCCCTACACCGACCTGTCCTACCTGGCGTGCGCGCGCCAGCTGCTGGCCGCGCCCGACGCGGTCTATCCGCAGTTCGCCACGCACAACGCCCACACGCTGGCCGCGATCCATCAGCTCGCCGGCCCCGACGCCGCGCGCGACCGCTACGAGTTCCAATGCCTGCACGGCATGGGCGAGCCGCTGTACGAGCAGGTGGTGGGCCCGGTCGAGGCCGGCGGCCTGGGCCGCCCCTGCCGCATCTACGCGCCGGTCGGCACGCACGAGACCCTGCTGGCCTACCTGGTGCGCCGCCTGCTGGAGAACGGCGCCAACACCTCGTTCGTGCACCGCATCGCCGACCCGACGCTGCCGCTGGAGACCCTGGTGCAGGACCCGGTGGCCGAGGTCGAGCAGCTGGCGGCGCGCGAGGGCGCGCTCGGCCTGCCGCACCCGGCGATCCCGTTGCCGCGCGCCCTGTACGGCGCGGCGCGCGTCAACTCGCGCGGCCTGGACCTGGCCAGCGAGGCGCAGCTGCGTGCCCTCGACGCGGCCATTCGCGCCGACACGGCGATCCGCTGGGCGGCCGCCCCGATGCTGGCGCAGCCGGTCGCACCCGGCGCGTCCCGGCCGGTGAGCAACCCGGCCGATCGGCGCGACGTGGTCGGCGAGGTGCAGGAGGCCACGCCGCAGCAGGTGGACGCCGCGCTGGCCGCGGCCCGGGCTGCGGCGCCGGGCTGGGCCGCCACCCCGCCGGCCGAGCGCGCCGCCGCACTGGAGCGCGCCGCCGACACGCTGGAGGCCGATACGCCGCGCCTGCTCGGCCTGCTGGTGCGCGAGGCTGGCAAGACCTGGGCCAACGCGGTGGCCGAGGTGCGCGAGGCGGTGGACTTCCTGCGCTATGACGCCGCCCTGGTGCGGCGCGCGTTCGACAACGCCACCCACCGCCCGCTCGGGCCGGTGGTCTGCATCAGCCCCTGGAACTTCCCGCTGGCGATCTTCACCGGCCAGGTGGCGGCGGCCCTCGCCGCCGGCAACACCGTGTTGGCCAAGCCCGCGGAGCAGACGCCGCTGATCGCCGCCGAGGCGGTGCGCCACCTGCGCGCGGCTGGTATCCCGGCCGGCGCGCTGCAGCTGCTGCCGGGCGATGGCGAGACCGTGGGCGCCCGCCTGGTGGCGCATGAGGGCGTGCGCGGCGTGATGTTCACCGGCTCGACCGAGGTGGCGCGGCTGCTGCAGCGCAGTCTGGCCGGCCGCCTGGGCGAGGACGGCCGGCCGCTGCCGCTCATCGCCGAGACCGGCGGCCAGAACGCGATGATCGTGGACTCCTCGGCGCTGGCGGAGCAGGTGGTGGCCGACGTCATGGCCTCGGCCTTCGACAGCGCCGGCCAGCGCTGCTCGGCGCTGCGCGTGCTCTGCGTGCAGGAGGAGGCGGCGGACCGGCTGCTCACGATGCTGCGCGGCGCGATGCGCGAGAGCCGGCTCGGCAACCCGGCCCGGCTGGCGGTGGACGTCGGCCCGGTGATCGACGCCGAGGCCCAGGCCGGTCTCGTGCGGCACATCGAGGCGATGCGCGCCAAGGGCCGCGCCGTGCTGCAGGCCGCGCGCGGCGACACGGACGACACCGCGCACGGCACCTTCGTGCCGCCGACGCTGATCGAGCTCGACAGCCTGACCGAGCTGCAGCGCGAGATCTTCGGGCCGGTGCTGCACGTGGTGCGCTGGCGCCGCGACGGGCTGGACCGCCTGCTGGACCAGATCGCGGCCACCGGCTACGGCCTGACCATGGGCCTGCACACGCGGATCGACGAAACCATCGCCCACGTGGTGGCGCGCGCCCAGGTCGGCAACCTCTACGTGAACCGCAACATGGTCGGCGCGGTGGTCGGGGTGCAACCGTTTGGCGGCGAAGGCCTGTCCGGCACCGGGCCGAAGGCGGGCGGGCCGCTCTACCTGTACCGGCTGCTGGCGCAGCGGCCGAGCGAGGCGCCGGCATGGGCCCTGGCCGCCGTCGGCCGGCATGTCCCGGCGGCGGTGCCCGCCGGCGCCGCGCCTCCTCAAGAGGCGCTGCGTGAGCTGCGGCTCTGGGCCCTGGCCGCGCGCCAGGAAGGACTGGCCGGCCTGTGCCTGCGCTGGGGCAGCGCGGGCCTGGTCGGCGGTGAGTGGACGCTGGCCGGCCCGACGGGCGAGCGCAACAGCTATCGGCTGCTGCCGCGCGAAGCCGTGCTGTGCCTGGCCGGCGACGAGACCGACCGGCTGACCCAGCTGGCCGCCGTGCTGGCCGTGGGCGCACGCGCGCTCTGGCCGCGGGCCGCAGCCCCGCTGCGGGATCGCCTGCCGCCGGCGGTGCAGGCCCGCATTACCCTGCTGGCCGACGCAGCGCCGCAGACGGCGCCCTGCGACGCGGTGCTCTACCACGGGGATGCCGAGGGGCTGCGCACGCTGACGCGCCAACTGGCCGAGCGCGCCGGGCCGATCGTCGGCGTGACGGCCCTGACGCCCGGCGAATCCGCCGTGCCGCTGGAGCGGCTGCTGACGGAGCGTTCGCTCAGCGTCAACACGGCGGCTGCTGGCGGCAATGCGAGCCTGATGACCCTGGGCTGAATCCCCTCACTGCCGCTGCCGATACATCGCAGAGGTCGGCAACCTGCCTGCGGCATGGGATGTCGGTTCAGACTCCACTCGTTGTTTGGCTCCAGCATCCATGGTCCCTGGTGACATGGACCGGATGCCGGCGTACCATCAGCACCCCGGCGCCCAGGTCCTGGGGCAATAAAGTGGGAGGCGTGAGCGATGCGAACCCTGACAACGGCCAGTCTTCTCTCCCGGCTCCGCGTCGCGCTCAAGGCAGCGGCAGGGCTGCTGCTCTGCGCGGCACTCGGCTCGGCGCTTGCCGCCAAGCCCTACAGCTACTACGTCACCGGCAACCCCGCCCCCGATCCGGTGAGCCTGAGCCCGGCCAGTTCACCGTCCTACGTGCTCATGGGCGGTGGCCCGGACGTCGATCAGGCCTTTCGCTGGATGGTGACGCGTGCCGGCGTCAAGCCAGGTACGGGCGGCCGCTTCGTGATCATCCGCGCCACGGGCACCGACGCTTACGACCCCTACATCTATTACAGCGACGACGCGCTCTCCACTTCTACCACCATCCAGGACGGCTGGGTCGGCGGCGCCTCCATGGGGCTGAGTTCGGTCGAGACCCTGGTGATCCCTTCGGTCGCGGCGGCCAACGATCCTTTCGTGAACAGGGTCGTCGCCCGGGCCAATGCGCTTTTCATCGCCGGTGGTGACCAGAGCGACTACATCCGCTTCTGGAAGAACACGCAGCTCGATTGGACGCTGCAGAGGCTGATGGCCGCCAAAGTGCCGATCGGCGGCACCAGCGCCGGCTTGGCCGTGCTGGGACAGTTCGACTTCGCGGCGCTCAGGGGCTCGGTGACTTCGGCACAGGCGCTGTCGGATCCCTTCAGCAAGTACATGACGATCGATCCCAGTCCGCTGACGCTGAGCCCCACCGCACCGGGTAACCCCGGCGGCGGCTTCATCACCCCGCATCCGCTCTTCAATGCCGTTCTCGATGCCCATCTGGACGCCCGGGACCGCATGGGACGTCTGGTCGCCTTCGTCGCGCGGCTCATCGCACCGGATGGCAGCGCCGGCTGTCCCGGCGGCATCCTCGCGGCCGGCCCGACGCCGACGGGCAGTTCCTACGGGGACAGCTTCGCGCGCGGCATCGGCGTGGACGTGGAAACCGCCCTGCTGGTGCAGGGCGACGGTGACAGCACGGACGTCGTCGCGACCCGCGTGACCAACCCCTCGACCACCACGCTCAGCGCCGCCTATTTCCTTTGGCCGCAACAGGAGCCGACGCGCTGCGCGGCGGGCACGCCCCTGTCGATGCCGTCCGTGCAAGTCACGCGTGTCGACCAGGACAACCCGACTTTCAACCTCTCGCGCTGGTGGGGACGCAACCGTCCCTACACGCTCAATGTCAGCAACGGCACGCTGAGCGCCAGCGGCAACGGCGGATCGATCTACTGAGCCCCAACACGACGGGCCCCCATGGCCGCTACCCCTGCCCGTCGGATGTCGCGCGCGACATAGATCGTGAAGAGGTTCTGGGCCAGATCGTGAACCGGCGCTCAGCCGGCCGGGCCGGCGAAGTCCACCTGATCGGCCAGCAGCGTGCGCATCTGCTGCACCAGCGCGCGCGTATCGCCGCGCCGCCACTGCACGGTGTAGGGCAGTGGTGCCAGCGCCGGCTGGCTGTCCAGCAGGCGCAGCGCCGCCGCGCCGCGGCCGGCCCAGCCCTCGGGCAGGAAGCCGATGCCCAGGCCCTGGCGCAGCATGCCGGCGATGGCCACCCAGTTGTTGCAGGCGATGCGCTGCGTCACGTCCACGTTCCGCGCCAGCAGCCAGTCGTCGAGCAGGCGGGTGGTGCCGGCGCCGGCCGGCAGGGTGATCAGCGGCCAGCGCTGCAGCAGCGCCGGCGTCAGCGTGCGAGCGCGCCCCGCCAGTTGCGGTGACGCCATCCAGGCGAAGCGGGCCACGCCGACCGGCTGTGACAGCAGGCCGCTGCGCGAGGAGCGCCCGGCGATGACGGCGAAGTCGAGTTCGCCCTGGTCGAGCCGCCGCTCCAGCACCGCCCCCACGTCGACCTGGGGTTCGAGCTGCAGGCGCGGATGGGCTCGCCGCACGCGCGCGACGAAGGCCGGCAGCCAGGTCAGCGCCGACAGCTCGCCCACGCCGAAGCGGCAAGGGCCGGCGAGCCCGGTCTCGCTGGCCAGGCCGGCCTGCAGCGCCGCCATCGCCTCCAGCACCTTGAGCGCGGACGGCAGCAAGCGCTGGCCGGCCTCGGTCAGCACCGCCTTGTGACCGCTGCGGTCGAACAGCGTCTGGCCCAGCAGCAGCTCCAGCTCGGCCAGGCGCTTGGAGAGCGAAGACACCGTCACGTGCAGCCGCTCGGCGGCGCTGGCGAAGCTCGCGCAGCTGGCCGCCCAGTAGAAGGCTTCGAGCTGCTTGAAGGTCGGCGCGGGCATGGCTGTATTGTCGTTTTATTCAACGAATGGATTGAAAATATATCGCTTTCAAGCAAGTTCTCGGCGGCCTAGAGTGCGGGCATCCGTTCACTCACCGGGCTTGATCATGACGCTGATGACTTCTTCCGCCCCGACGCTCGCCGTCCGCGACCGTGCGCCGGCGACGCGGCCCGTGCCGGCCACACTGCGCGACGTGCTGTGCCTGCACGACTTCGAGGCGCTGGCGCGCCGGCGCCTGCCGCGCCCGATCTTCGGCTACGTGGCCGGCGCGGCGGAGGACAACCGCTCGCTGCACGACAACCGCGCCGCCTTCGACGAGCTCGGCTTCACCACGCGCGTGCTGGTCGACGTGTCGCGGCGCAGCCAGGCGGTGGAGCTGTTCGGCGAGCGCTACAGCAGCCCGTTCGGCATCGCGCCGATGGGGCTGGCCGCGCTCTCGGCCTACCAGGGCGACCTGGTGCTGGCGCGGGCCGCGCAGCAGGCCGGCATTGCCTCGATTCTCAGCGGCTCCTCGCTGACGCCCCTGGAGGCGGTGGCCGAGGCGGCGCCGCGCAGCTGGTTCCAGGCCTACCTGCCCGGCGACCCGGCGCGCATCGACGCGCTGCTGGCGCGGGTGGCGCGCGCCGGCTACCAGACGCTGGTGCTGACGGTGGACATCCCCGTTTCGGCGAATCGCGAGAACAACGTGCGCGCGGGCTTCTCCACGCCGCTGCGCCCCAGCCTGCGCCTGGCCTGGGACGGGCTGACGCACCCGCGCTGGCTGGCCGGCACCTTCGCGCGCACCCTGCTGCGCCAGGGCATGCCGCATTTCGAGAACTCGTTCGCCGAGCGCGGCGCGCCCATCCTGTCGGCCAACGTGCTGCGCGACTTCTCGGCGCGCGACCACCTGAACTGGACGCACCTGGCGCAGATCCGGCGCCAGTGGCGCGGCAATCTGGTGGTCAAGGGCCTCCTCAGCGTCGCCGACGCGCAGGCAGCGCGCGAGCACGGCGCGGACGCGGTCATCCTGTCCAACCACGGCGGGCGCCAGCTCGACGGCGCGGTGTCGCCGCTGCGCGTGCTGGCTGACGTGGTCGACGCGCTCGGGCCCGGCTACCCGGTGCTGATCGACAGCGGCTTTCGCCGCGGCTCGGACGTGCTCAAGGCGCTGGCGCTGGGCGCGCGCATGGTATTCGTCGGCCGCCCGTTCAACCATGCCGCCGCGGTGGCCGGCGAGGCCGGCGTGGCGCACGCGATCGCGCTGCTGCGGGACGAGGTGGACCGCAACCTGGCCATGCTGGGGGTCACCGGCTGCGCCGGACTCACGCGCGAGCTGCTGGTGTTCAAGCGCTGAACGCCATGGCGGCGCCCTGTTTTTCAACCGAAGGAGACAAAGCATGAAACGACTCGTTCGCGCCGCGCCGGCGCTGTTGCTGGGCCTGGCGCTCGCGCCCCTGGCCTGGGCCGATGGCTACCCGTCACGGCCGATCCGGCTGGTGGTGCCGTTCGCGTCCGGCGGCACCACCGACCTGATCGCGCGAGCCATCGCGCCCAAGGTCGGCGAGGCGCTCGGCCAGCCCGTGGTGGTGGAGAACAAGGGCGGCGCCGGCGGCGCGATCGGCGCGGCCGAGGTGGCGCGCGCGCCGGCCGACGGGCACACGCTGGGCGTCGCCACCGTGACCACGACGGCGACCCACCCGGCGATCAACCCGAAGCTGCCCTACCACCCGCTGACCGACTTCACGCCGATCATCAATATCGCGGCCACGCCGAACGTGCTGGCGGCGCACCCCTCGTTCGCCGGCCGCGACTGGGCCGGCTTCGTCGCCGAGGTGAAGAAGCATCCCGGCCGCTACAGCTACGGCACCGCCGGCAACGGCTCGATCAACCATCTGCTGATGGAGCTGTGCGCGAGCCAGACCGGCCTGGCGCTGACCCACATCCCCTACCGCGGCTCCGGGCCGGCGCTGAACGACGCGGTGGCGGGCCAGGTGCCGCTGGTGGCCGACAACCTGCCCTCGGCGCTGCCGTTCATCCGCAGCGGCCAGCTGGTGCCGCTGGCGGTCGCCGCACCGGCGCGCCTGGCCCAGCTGCCCCAGGTGCCGACCTTCCGCGAGCTTGGCCTGCCCGAGGTCAACCGGCAGGCCTTCTACGGCCTGCACGGGCCGAAGAACCTGCCGCCCGAGGTGGTGCAGCGCGTTGGCGCGGCCGTGCGCAAGGCGCTGGCGGACCCGGCGGTGCGGCGCGCCATCGAAGGGGCGGGTGCGCAGATCGTGGCCGGCACGCCCGAGCAGTTCGGCCGCGAGATCGCGGCCGAGTACGCGGTCTACCGGCAGATCGCGGCGGCGCGCAGGATCACGGCGGAGTGAGGTCCGCCGGTGCGGGCGGGCGGCGCTGCATCAGCTCCGGCGCGGCCTGCTCGTAGGCCTGCGCGAGTTGCAGCACGGCCCAGTCCGCCTGCGGCCGACCGATCAGCTGCAGCCCCATCGGCAGGCCGTCGGCGTTGAAGCCGACCGGCACGCTGATGCAGGGCAGGCCGGCGAAGGTGGCGTAGATGACGACCTCCATCCAGCGGTGGTAGCTGTCCATCGGCACGCCGTGGATCTCGTCCGGCCAGCGGTGCTCGACCGGAAACGGCCAGACCTGGGCCGCCGGCAAGGCCAGGAAGTCGTGGCGCTCGAACAGGGCCAGCAGCTGCTGGTAGAACTGGGTGCGCGCCGTGCTGGCGGAGAGAAACTGGGCGCCGGTCACCCCCTGTGCCTGATCGTGCTCCCACAGAGCCTCGGGCCGGATGCGCGCGCGGTTCATCGCCTTGATCAGGAACGGCGAGATGCGCGAGGCCACCAGCAGGCGGCGCCAGACCAGCCAGGCCTGCCAGACCTTGCGCGGGTCCATGCCCAGGGCGGCGGGCTCGGCGGTGCAGCCGAGTCCCCGCAGGCGCTGCAGGCCGAGGGCGCAGGTCTCGAGAATGCCCGGTTCCATCGGCAGGTAGCCGTCCAGGTCGCCGAGCCAGCCGATGCGCAGGCCGCGCGGGTCGCTGTCCAGCGGCGCGGCGAAGGCCTCGCCGCCACCGGCGATCGACAGGGGCGCCTGCGCCGACCAGCCGGCCTGCACCGAAAGCAGCATCGCCACGTCGCGCACCGTGCGGCCCATCGGGCCCTCGGTGCCGAGCTGCGAGACCCAGACGTCGGGCGAGGGCACCATCGGCACCCGGCCCTGCGAGGGGCGCAGGCCGAACACGTGGTTCCAGGCCGCCGGGTTGCGCAGGCTGCCCATGAAGTCGGAGCCGTCGGCCACCGGCAGCAGGCGCTGGGCCAGCGCCACGGCGGCGCCGCCGCTGCTGCCGCCGGCCGAGCGCGTCGGATCCCAGGCGTTGCGTGTGGCGCCGAACAGGTCGTTGAAGGTGTGCGAGCCCAGGCCGAACTCGGGCACGTTGGTCTTGCCGATGACGATGGCGCCGGCGGCCTTCATGCGCCGGGCCATCAGCCCGTCCTCGGCTGGCACGAAGTCGCGCATCAGCGTCGAGCCCAGCGTGGTCGGCAGGCCGGCCGTGTTGGACAGGTCCTTGATCGCCTGGGGCAGGCCGTGCAGCCAGCCCATCGCTTCGCCGCGCGCCAGCTGCGCGTCGCGTTCGTCGGCCTCGCGCAGCAATTCGGCGTCGCCGCGCAGGTTGACGATGGCGTTGAACGTCGGGTTCAGCGCGTGGATGCGCGTCAGATACGCCTGCATCACCTCGCGGCAGGACACCTGCCGAGCGTGGATGGCGACCGACAGCGCGTCGGCGGACAGGTCGGTGAGGCTCAATGCAGCGGCACCGGCCGGTCAGGACTGCGGCGGAATGCGCAGCTTCTGGCCTGGGTAGATCTTGTCCGGGTGGCTCAGCATGGGCTTGTTGGCCTCGAAGATGACCATGTACTTGCCGGCGTTGCCGTAGTACTGCTTGGCGATCGCCGACAGCGTGTCGCCGCGCACCACGTCGTGGTAGCGCGAGGCGTCGGCGGCGGTGGCCACCGTGAGCTGGTTGTCCACCTCGGTCACGCCGCTGACGTTGCCGCAGCACAGGGTGACCTTCTCGCTGGCCTCCTGCGTCGGGGCCTGGCCCTGCACCGTGACCTTGCCCTGGGTGCCGTCGAACTGCACCGCCAGACCGGTCACGCCGAGGTTCTGCGTCTCGATGTAGGTGCGAATGGCGTTGGCGGCCGTGGTGTTGAGCTCGGCGGGCGAGGGCTGGGCGGCTTCCGCCTTGCCGCCAAACAGCTTTTCGCCGGCTTCCTTGATGAAACTGAGCAGGCTCATGGTGCAGGCTCCTTCGGTGGCGTTGAAAAAAGCCACTGTAACCGCATGGGGAGGCGAAGACCATCGTCCGTTATTTGTGACAGTCCGCCAGGAACCCCGCAATAATGCGCGCCATGACATTTCTGGCTATCGATGTGGGTAACACACGCCTCAAGTGGGCGCTGTACGAAGCGCCGGCGCCCGGCGCGCGGCTGCTTCAGCACGGCGTGGAGTTCTTGGAGAACATCGACCGCCTGGCCGAGGGCGCCTGGGCCGAATTGCCGGCGCCGGACCGGATGCTGGGCTGCATCGTGGCCGGCGACGCGGTGATGCGCCGCGTGCAGGAGCAGATGGACATCTGGGAGGTCACGCCGCTGTGGGTGGTGCCCAGCGCGGCGGAGGCGGGGCTGGTCAACGGCTACGACCACCCGACACGCCTGGGCGCGGACCGCTGGGTGGCGATGATCGGTGCGCGCCACCTGATGCTCTCGCGCGGCCCGGCGCGGCCGCTGGTGGTGGTGATGGTCGGCACGGCCGTGACCGTGGAGGCGATCGACACCGAAGGCAGGTTCCTCGGCGGCTTCATCCTGCCCGGGCACGGCATCATGCTGCGCGCGCTGGAGTCGGGCACGGCGGGACTGCATGTGCCGACCGGCGAGGTGCGCGAATTCCCCACCAACACCAGCGACGCCCTGACCAGCGGCGGCACCTTCGCCATCGCCGGCGCCTGCGAGCGCATGGTGCAGCACCTGCGCGCGCACTGCGGCCTGGAGCCGATGTGCGTGATGACCGGCGGCGCCGGCTGGAAGATGGCGCCCAGCATGGCGGTGCAGTTCGAGCTGGTGGACAGCCTGATCTTCGAGGGGCTGCTGACCATTGCTCAGCAGCGCTTCGGCGCAGCGGCCTCCGGCTGAGCGCCGGCGGGGCGCGCCCGAAGCGGATGTGGTGAAGGGGCTGGCCAGCCCCCGTGACGATCAACCACCGATTGCACGGCCGTCCACGAAAACGGGCGGTGCCTGCGGCTGTTCGATGAGAAGGGGGATGGATGCCGTTGGGGGCAGCGTCAACGGCAGGGATCGACCCGAATCCACCATGGCGAGGCGGAGTCTCGCCGCCTGGACGCCGTCATTCCATAGGCTCCCGAGCAAGCCGATAGGGATGTCAATGCGACAACTTGAGCGTGATGACTCCCAAGACAATCAACGCCACGCCCAGGTATCGAGCTATGGACGTGGGGTCTCCGTAGACGTAAATCCCCACGAGAAAGGTTCCTGCAGCACCGATGCCAGTCCAGACTGCGTAAGCGGTGCCAAGCGGAATCTGACGTTGGGCGAGCCACAACATCAGGCCGCTGAGGATCATAAAAAACACCGCGATCGCGACTCCGCTCCAGCGCGACGTAGGCTGTTGAGCCATTTTCAGGCCGACCGGCCACCCGATTTCAAACAGTCCTGCCAAAACGAGATAGACCCAACTCATGAGGTCTTTCCTTTGAGTTTCGATGTCAAGGTGTCGGCTGCTGCGGTCCGTTCGGTCGAGGTGTTCTGCCCCATGTTCCCGCGAAGGGGCGCGTGGGCCGTGTCTGCGGGTTCGGCGCAGCGCTCGATGTCGCAGAAAACGTCGCTCCACTCCGACTCGCTCATTTCAGCCAGACCCAGGTAGCGCAGCATGAAGGCACCCTCGGCCGCGAGGAAGGCGAGCCGAGCGCGACGCCCGTCATCCGTGGATGTGTCGAACTTGCTGAAATGTCCTGAATACCAGTCCCGCAGCCAAGTGGTCTGCACCTTTGATTGAAGAAGGGCGGCAAGGAGGCTTGCGGCCTTCGCGTTCAGGGTGGTTGCTGTGGCAGTGACTCGGATGTGCCTCTGCACGGGCGTCAGTCTCCCGGTGTCGGAGGTCTCCAGGTTCTTGCCTGCCTCGTCGTAGGCATCGCCCCAGCGCTGGAGCATCGCCGAGATCAGGTTCTCCTTCGTCCCGAAGCAAGACTGAACGCCCCCCTTGGTGATGCCCACCGCCTTGGCCACCGCGTCAATGGTCAGCTCCCCCGCCCCTCGTTGCACGACGATGTCTTCTGCAGCATCCAAGACTCGGTTGCGGTCGATGGACTTGGCCCTGCTCATGAGTCGATCCTTTTGAATAAATACGGACGTATTTTATTGAATCTGCGTCCCATGGTGCCCGTGGGGCTTTGCGGGTCATGCTTGTCTTGTAGCGGTGGCCTGATGCTGAAAGTGAAAGCGCGGCGCCGTGCAGTGGGTCGGCACCAGCGACAAGCTGGTGCAAGAACGGCGCAAAGCAGACTGCGGCGAACGAACGTAGATGGCCGATTCCAGCCGGCCATTGCTGGCCCCCACACGGGCGACCCGTGTCGTGGGCGCCTATCTACCGGGCGGCCTTCTCCTGCACCAAACACCAGATGGCCTCAGCGGCGGCCGACAGCGGCCCCTGCTGGCGGTAGAGGCGGATCTCGACCGGGATGTGCCATTCGGCGCCGGCCGCGGGCACCAGCGAGCCTCGTTCCAGTTCGGCCTGGATCAGGCTGCGCGGCAGCCAGGCCAGGCCGCGGCCCTCCATCGCCATGGTCTTGAGCAGCACCGCGTGGTGCGAGGTGAAGCCGGGCGTGAAGCGCGCCTCGTCGAAGGCCTGCGGCAGGGCGGCGCGCATGATCTGGCCCAGGCCGGATTCGCGGCTGTAGCACAGCATGGGCACGGGGCGACCCGGGGCGGCTTCGATGCGCCAGGACGGCTGCCCGTCGGACAGGGGGGAGGCGACCGGCAGCAGCACGTCGTCGTCGACGTGGGTGTAGGTGAAGTCGGGCTCGGTCAGTCGGGTCGTCAGCGCGGGGTGGCCGTGGCAGAGCAGGCACTGCACCTTGCGCGCCAGCATCAGGTCTTCGCAGGCCTGGAAGCTGTCGGACACCATCTGGATCGCGCCGATGTCCAGTTTCGACTCCAGCTGCTGCAGCCACAGCGGGAAGAAGGTCATCGACAGCACATGCGTGGCGGCGAACTGCAGGCGCCGCTGCGCGGCTTCCTGCGCGGCATGGGCCTGGGCATGCGCCAGCGTCAGCCGCTGCACCACGTCGGCCAGCAGGGGCTGCAGGGCATGGCCGGCGGGCGTGAGCGCCACCGGGTGCGTGGTGCGGTCCACCAGCGGCAGGCCCGCCCACTCTTCCAGCGCGCGGATGTGCCGGCTGAAGGCGGGCTGGGCGATGGCGCGCGCCTGCGCGGCGCGCGAGAAGTTGCCACTCTCGGCCAGGGCCAGAAAGTCCTCCAGCCATTCGAGGTCAAGCGGACGGTTGACGGGTCCCATAAATGAATAGTTCCATGCGATTCGGGTATTGGACGGGTCCAGCCGGCGGCCGGATCATTCAGTCCTCTTCTTCAACACCCAACCGGAGACAACACCCGTGGCAACGATCTCGAATTATCGCGGCATTATTCCCGCCATCGCGACCCCCTTCACTCCCGACAACCGCATCGACGAGCCCGCGCTGCGCAAGCTGGCCTCCTGGCTGGCCGGCCACGAGGGCGTGGTGGCCGTGATGACCAACGGCCACACCGGCGAGGTGTTCGCGCTGACGCCGCTGGAGCGCGCCGAGGTCACGCGCATCGTGGCCGACGAGCTCAAGGGCCGCCTGCCGGTGATCTCGTCCATCGTCTGCGAGGGTCTGTCCGAGGCGGCCGAGCACGCCCGCCTGGCCCGGCAGGCCGGCGCCGCGGCGCTGGACGTGATGCCGCCGCACCACTGGCTGCGCTTCGGCTTCCATCCCGACCACGCGATGGCCTATTTCGACGCGATCTGGAAGGCCGCCGAGCTGGACCTGGTCTGCCACGTCTACCCGGCCTGGACCAAGGCCTCTTACTCGTCCGCGCTGCTGGCCGCGCTCGCCAAGCTGCCCTACGTGAAGGCCTTCAAGGTCGGCCAGCGCGAGATGGGCAAGTACGCCCGCGACATCAAGGCCATCCGCGATGCCGACCCGTCCAAGGCCATCCTGACCTGCCACGACGAGTACCTGCTGGCCTCCATGGTGCAGGGCATCGACGGCGCGCTGGTGGGCTTCGCCAGCTTCATTCCGCAGCTGATCATCGACCTGCTGGCGGCGGTGCGCAAAGGCGACCTGCACGAGGCGATGCGCCTGCAGGCCATCATCAACCCGCTCAAGGAGGCGGTGTACGGCAACGGCGAGCCCACCGGCGAGGCCCATGCGCGCATGAAGGCCGCGATGAAGTGGGCCGGCATCCTGGAGAGCGCCCATGTGCGCCCGCCCACCCATGCCCCGTCGCCCGAGGAGGACGAGCAGATCCGCCGCGCCGTGGTCAACGCCGGCCTGGCGCGCTGAAGCCCGCGCCTTCAAGACAATGAGGAGACAGCACATGAAACGACGCCACATCCTGCGCGCGCTCGCCGCGACCGGCGCACTGGGCTGCACCCTGGCCTTCGGCCAGGCCTGGCCGGCGCGGCCGGTCAAGATGGTCATCCCCTTCCCGCCGGGCGGCACGCTCGACACGGTGGGACGCTTGCTGGCGCAGAAGCTCTCGGAGCAGACCGGCCAGAGCTTCATCGTGGAGAACAAGCCGGGCGGCCAGGGCATGATCGGTGCCGATCAGGTCGCCCGGGCGCCGGCCGACGGCTACACCCTGCTGTTCAACGCCTCCACCTTCACCGTCACGCCGATGGTGGTGAAGTCCGCGCCCTACGACGTGGCGCGCGACTTCCTGCCGGTGGCGCTGGTGGCCAAGGCCCCGCTGTCGGTGGCGGTGAACAAGAACCTGCCGGTGCAGGACATCAAGGGCCTGATCGCCTACGCCAAGGCCAACCCGGGCAAGCTCTCGTTCGCGATCGGCTCCAATGGCTCGGCCGGCCACCTGTCCACCGAGCTGCTGCGCCGCTCGGCCAACCTGGACATCCAGATCGTGCCCTACAAGGGCACGGGGCCGGCTTTCCAGGACCTGATCGGCGGCCAGATTCACGGCTTCATCGATCCGGTGCTGGGCTCCTACCAGTACCACAAGAGCGGCATGCTCAAGGTGCTGGGCGTGACCTCGGCCCAGCGCGTGGCCATGCTGTCGGAGGTGCCGACGGTGGGCGAGACCCTGCCGGGCTTCGAGTATTACAGCTGGTACGGGGTCTGGGGGCCGGCCAAGCTGCCGGTCGAGATCGCGCAGCGCCTGAACGAAGAGGTCAACAAGGCCCTGAACGGCGACATGCGCGACAAGCTCGTGCAGCAAGGCCTGCTGGTGGGCGGCGGCTCGATGGGCGAGTTCGCGCGCTTCCAGCGTGAGGACATGGCGCGCTCGTCCAAGATCATTGTCGACGGAGGCATCCGTGCCGAATGAGGCTCTCCCTCATGCCCTGGTCACGGGCAGCAGCTCCGGTATCGGCCAGGCCATCGCCCGGCACCTGCTGGACCAGGGCTGGCAGGTGAGCGGCTGGGACCTGTCGCCGCCCACGCTGGCGCACGAGCGCTTCAACGCCGTGCGCGTGGACCTGGCGGACCGGGCCGCCATCGCCCAGGCGCTGCAGGCCCAGCCACCGGTGGACGCGCTGGTCCACGCGGCCGGCTGGATGCGCACCGCGCCGCTGGCCACGCTGGACCTGCAGGCCGGCGAGGCGATGTGGCGGCTCCACGTGCAGGCCGCTACCCAGCTCGCGCAGGCGCTGATGCCCGGCATGACGCGCCGGCGCCACGGCCGCGTGGTGCTGATCGGCAGCCGCGTCGCGCAGGGCATGGCCGGGCGCAGCCAGTACGCGGCCGTCAAGGCGGCGCTGATCGCGATGGCGCGCAGCTGGGCGGGCGAGGTGGCGGCCGAGGGCGTGACGGTCAACGTCGTGTCGCCCGCCGCCACGCAGACCGCGATGCTCAGCGACCCGGGGCGCGCCGCCAGCGCGCCCAAGCTGCCGCCGATCGGCCGCTACATCGAACCTGCCGAGGTGGCGGCGCTGGTCGCCTTCGTGCTGTCGCCGCAGGCGGCGGCCATCACCGGCCAGGACCTTCAGATCTGCGGCGGCTCGTCCCTGCCGCGTTAAACCTTTCACTGCGAACTCCCATGAAAATCGTCGACATCCTCGAATCCACCCGACCGATCAAGTCGGACATCCGCAACGCCTACATCGACTTCTCCAAGATGACCCTGAGCCTGGTGGCCGTGGTCACGGACGTGGTGCGCAACGGCAAGCCGGTGATCGGCTACGGCTTCAACTCCAACGGGCGCTACGGCCAGGGCCAGCTGATCCGCGAGCGCTTCCGCCCGCGCGTGCTGGAGGCGGATCCGGCCTCCCTGGTCGACGAGAGCGGCACCAACCTCGATCCGCACAAGATCTGGGCCACCATGATGACCAACGAGAAGCCGGGCGGCCACGGCGAGCGCTCCGTGGCCGTAGGAACCATCGACATGGCGGTCTGGGACGCGGTGGCCAAGATCGCCGACCAGCCGCTGCACGAGCTGCTGGCGCAGCGCTACGGCAACGGCAAGGCCAACCCGCGCGTCTTCGTCTATGCCGCCGGCGGCTACTACCACCCGGGCAAGGGCCTGGCCGGCCTGCGCGACGAGATGCAGGGCTACCTGGATCGCGGCTACTCGGTGGTCAAGATGAAGATCGGCGGCGCCTCGCTGGCCGAGGACCAGGAACGCATCGAGGCCGTGCTCAAGATGCTGAAGCCCGGCCAGCAGCTGGCGGTGGATGCCAACGGCCGCTTCGACCTGCCCACGGCGCTCGACTACGCCAAGGCCCTCTCGCAGTACCCGCTGTTCTGGTACGAGGAGGCCGGCGACCCGCTGGACTACGCGCTGCAGGCGCGCCTGGGCGAGGTCTATGCCGGCAGCCTGGCCACCGGCGAGAACCTGTTCTCGATGCAGGACGCGCGCAACCTGATCCGCTACGGCGGCATGCGCCCGGACCGCGACTGGCTGCAATTCGACTGCGCGCTGAGCTACGGCCTGGTCGAGTACCTGCGCACGCTGGACATGCTGCGCGAGCACGGCTGGTCGCCCTCGCGCTGCATCCCGCACGGCGGCCACCAGATGTCGCTGGCCATCGCGGCCGGCCTGGGCCTGGGCGGCAACGAGTCCTACCCGGACCTGTTCCAGCCCTACGGCGGTTTCCCGGACGGCGTCAAGGTGGACAACGGCTACGTCACCCTGCCGTCCCTGCCGGGCATCGGCTTCGAGGGCAAGGCCGATCTGTACGCCGAGATGCGGCAGCTGTCCGGGCAGTGATTCAGAAAGCCCGCTGGCCTCGAGTGGCGGGGACGGCGGGCGAACGGCTTCGTTCGTGTCCCCCGACGAGGGCATCCTGCCCTCGTCTCCTCCTTGACCTCACTGCGCCGTTCACCCGCCATCCCCTTGCTGGTGCACCCACGCCTCTCAAGCCGCTGCGGCGCGAACCTGGGTGCTGGCTGGAGCGCTGTGGCGCGGTGCCGTGTGCAGTGAAGTCAAGGAGGAGGTGGCGGCCGCCAGGCCGACGCCGGGGGACATGAACGGAACACGGCACCGCGTCGCAGCGCGAGGAAGTCGCCCGAAGCACCAGGACCGTCCCACACCGAACGTGGAGGCTCCCGATTCACCGAGCCTGCATCAGGCCGCCAGTCCCGCCACGGCCAGGAACAGCGCCTGCCGCGCCTGGCTGATGAGCTGGCCCTTCCAGGCGTCGGTGTCGATGTAGAAGGCGTCGCGCATCTGTCGATGGATCTGCGCGGACTGCGCCGGCGAGGCCTCGGGATGGCTGTGCAGCCAGTGGTCGGCGCGCAGCGCCTGCAGCACGTCCAGCCCGGGCACCGTGCCGAATTCGAGCGCGATGCTGGTGGTTTCGGCCTGCGGACATTCCTCGTACAACGCGTTCCACATCTCGCCCGTGAGCGCGGCCGAGCTGGACGCGCCGTCGCCGGCGCAGGTGACGGACTCGCCCCACCAGGCGCGAGCGCGGTCCAGCGCGGCGCGGTCGTCGGCCGGGCCGAAGAAGATGCGCTCGCCGATGCCGCAGGGGCCCAGGCCGGTGTGCAGGTCGATCCAGGCGATGCGCCGCGCACGCCCGGCGTGCTGGCGCAGCAGCGCGCGCAGCGTGCGGTGGCTCCAGGTCGGCGCCGTGCCGCCGTAGAACAGGCCGTCGGGGAACTCGTGCTGGCCGCGCGTGATGGCGGCCTGCAGCGCAGCCGGGCGGCGCGTGGCCAGGTAGCGCAGGGTGCGCAACTTGTTCGCCGCGTCGGGCGGCCAGTGCGCCGGCAGCAGCCAGGGGTGCAGCGCGCGGTAATCGGCGTTGTCCGGCAGCGGCTGGCTGAAATCGACGAAGTTGCGGTTCAGGTCGACACCCTCCTGCGTGACGCGCCGCCCGTGCGAGAAGCCGTGCGGATTGAGCGCGTGCAGGTAAAGCACCGTCACGCCCGCGTCGCGCGCCAGGCCCCGCCACTCGGCGTCGTGCAGCGCGAAGACCTGCACGCCGCTGCCGCCGTGGCCTTCCACGCCGTGGCAGGCGCTGGAGAGGATCAGCAGCCGCCCGGCGTCGGTCGGGCCGTCCAGCGCCGTGTCCAGAGCCAGCGTCTCGCCGTCGCGGCCGGGCAGGGCGAGGGGGTGGGATGCGATGGGGAGCGAAGCCGTGGCGGCGGCTTCGAGGAACTTCACGCGGGCCTCGGCGTAGCTCGCCGCGAAGGCCTGCGTGACGCCGATCATGGGGCTGCCCCCACGCTTGTCACTTCGTGTACTGCGCTGCCCCCCGAGGGGGCCTTCGCGCCTTGGGGCGGCCCGGCGGCGCTCATGCCGCCTCGCCGGGGCGGGGCGTGGCCAGCCACTGCTCGGCCAGGCGCACCCAGAAGCTGGCGCCGAGCGGGATCAGCGCGTCGTTGAAGTCGTAGCTCGGGTTGTGCAGCATGCAGGGGCCGCCGGCGTGGCCGAGGGCGCGGTGGTCACCGTCGCCGTTGGCGATGAAGCAGTAGGCGCCGGGTCTGGCCTGCAGCATGAAGGCGAAGTCCTCCGCACCCATGGTCGGCTCCTGGTCCAGCACCCGGTCTGCGCCGACGATGCCGACCATCACCTGGCGCGCGAAGTCGGCCTCGGCGGCCGAGTTCACCGTGGGCGGGTAGTTGCGCTCGAACTCGAATTCGCAGGTGGCGTCGAAGGCCGTGCAGGTGTGCTCGGCGATCTGGCGCATGCGCTGCTCGATCAGGTCCAGCACCTCGGTGCTGAAGGTGCGCACCGTGCCCTGCAGCTCGCAGCTTTCCGGGATCACGTTGGTCGCCTCGCCGGCGTGGATCATGGTCACCGAGATCACGCCCGCGTCGCGCGGGTTCAGGTTGCGACTGACGATGGTCTGGAACGCCTGCACCATCTGGCAGGCCACGGGCACCGGGTCCAGGCCCAGGTGCGGCATGGCGCCGTGGCTGCCCTTGCCGCGGATCGTGATCTTGAACTCGTTGGACGAGGCCATCACCGGCCCCGGGCTCACGGCGAAGGTGCCGGCCGGCAGGCCGGGCCAGTTGTGCATGCCGAACACCGCCTCCATCGGGAAGCGCTCGAACAGGCCGTCCTCGATCATCACGCGCGCGCCGCCGCCGCCTTCCTCGGCCGGCTGGAAGATCAGGTAGATCGTGCCGTCGAAGTCGCGGTGGCTCGCGAGGTACTGCGCCGCCGCCAGCAGCATGGCGGTGTGGCCGTCGTGGCCGCAGCCGTGCATCTTGCCGGGGTGCCGGCTGGCGTGGGCGAAGGTGTTGTGCTCCTGCATCGGCAGCGCGTCCATGTCGGCGCGCAGCCCCAGGGCCCGGCCGCAAGCGCCGCCGTCGCGCCCGTGCACGATGCCGACCACGCCGGTCTGGCCCAGACCCCGGTGCACCGGGAGGCCCCATTCGGTGAGGCGCTGCGCTACCAGCTCGGCGGTGCGCACTTCCTCGAAGCACAGTTCGGGGTGGGCGTGGAGGTCACGACGGAGGGCCGCAATGGCGTCCGCCTGGGTCACGATGGCGTCGATCAGCTGCATGCGGACAGTCTAGCCGCCCCGGACCCCGCTGGCCATGACCGCGCTGCCGGCGGGGGCGGTGCTCCGGGGCGCGGCGGCGGCTGGCGCCGCGTCAGGCGCCGCAGGCCGGGACGGTGGCATGGGCCGGGAAGGTCACGGTGCCGCTGACCGTTCCCTTCTCGCCCGAGAAGCCCGTGAGCGCCTTGCTGTTGAAGGTGATGGCGCGGGCGCCCAGGTTCACGCTGACGCCGCCGGAGATGCCCTTGGACAGATCGCTTTCGCCGAGGCCCCAGCTGAAGTCCGTCTTGAAGAGGCTCGCATTCAGCACGACCTGGTCGCTGCGGCGGAAATAGACCTTGATCTCGTAGCGCGACCCGGACGTCGAGGTGGCGGCATAGGTGATGTCGCAGTAGTCGATGCCGGCCGGGCTCGTGGTGGTCAGCGCGGTGTTGTTGACCAGTACGCCGCTCGCGGCCATGTCGATGGTGCCGTTTTCGGAGGCCGGCGAGGCCGCGCTGATCGTGAGCGTGCCGCTGGCCGCGCTGGCGGGCGCCGGCGCCGGTGCGGGCGCTGGCGCCGGTTCGGGGGTGGCCGCAGCGGCAGGGGCTGCATCACCGTCGTTGCCGCCACCGCAGCCGGTGAGGGCCGCGGCCATGACCACGGCCAAAGGTGCCATGATGCGTGCTGTGTTGATCTTCATGTGATTCCCGTGTTTGTATCAATGTGTTGCATCAATGAGGCGAGACCAGTCTAGGAAGGCCGCCATGGCGGCACCACCCCCTGAACGCGGGGGGTGGAGGCGCCTGGCGCTGGCGCTGCTGGCCGTGGCCGGGTTGGGCGGCTGTTCGACGGCGGGCTATTACTGGCAGTCGGCGACCGGCCACCTGCACCTGATGCAGGCCGCCCGGCCGGTGCAGGACTGGCTGGACGCGCCGCAGACGCCGCCCACCTTGCGCCAGCGGCTGGAGCTGGCGCGGCGCCTGCGCGCCTTCGCCGTGGCCGAACTGGCCCTGCCCGACAACGCCAGCTACCACCGGTATGCCGACCTGCAGCGCCGGGCCGCGGTCTGGAACGTGGTTGCCGCGCCGGCGTACTCGCTCACGCCGCGTCAGTGGTGCTTCCCGGTGCTCGGCTGCGTGAGCTACCGCGGCTATTTCAGCGAGGCCGATGCGCGGACCGAGGCGCAGGCGCTGGGCGGCGAGGGGCTGGAGGTCACGGTGTATGGCGTGCCCGCCTACTCGACGCTGGGCTGGCTGAACTGGGCCGGCGGCGACCCGCTGCTGAGCACCTTCATCCACTACCCCGAGGGCGAGCTGGCACGGCTGCTGTTCCACGAGCTGGCGCACCAGGTGGTCTTCGTTCCCGACGACACGACCTTCAACGAATCGTTCGCCACCGCGGTGGAGCGCCTCGGCGGCGCGCGCTGGCTGGCGCTGCACGCGGGCGAGGCGGCACGCGCCGAGTACGCCGTGTTCGACGGACGCCGGCGCGCCTTCCGCGCGCTGACGCGGCAGACGCGGGAGGAACTGGCGGCGATCTATGAGGGAAATCAGGGCTCCACGCCCGTGGATCAGGCGAAGCAAGCGATGAAGAATGAAGCGTTCCGGCGCTTCCGGGTCCGTTACGCCGAACTGCGCGCCGGCTGGGGCGGCGACACGCCTCAGCTGCGCGCCTACGACGCCTGGGTGGCGCGTGCCAACAATGCCAGCTTCGCGGCCCAGGCCGCCTACGACGATCTGGTGCCGGCCTTCGAGGCGCTGTTCGCGCGCGAGGGTGGCGACACGCCGCAGGGCTGGCGGCGCTTCTACGGGGCCGTGCGGCAGCTGGCGCATCGGCCCAGGGCGGAGCGCGAGCAGGCCCTGCGCGCGCTGGCCGGCGCCTGAGCGTCACGGCGCGCGTGGCACACTGCGCGGCCATGGAGACATCGCCCACCCCGAACCCCGTGGCCGCCGGCGGCCCGCTGGCCGGCCTCAAGGTCGTCGAGCTCGGCCAGCTCATCGCCGGCCCGTTCGCCGCCAAGACGCTGGCCGACTTCGGCGCCGACGTGATCAAGATCGAGCCGCCCGGCGCCGGCGACCCGCTGCGCCGCTGGCGCCTGCTCAAGGACGGCACCTCGGTCTGGTGGCAGGTGCAGTCGCGCAACAAGCGCTCGCTGGCGCTGGACCTCAAGGATTCGGCGGCGCAGGACATCGTGCGCCGCCTGGCCGCCGAGGCCGACGTGCTGGTCGAGAACTTCCGTCCCGGCGCGATGGAGGGTTGGGGCCTGGGGCCCGATGAACTGCTGGCGCTGAACCCGCGCCTGGTCATGCTGCGCGTCAGCGGTTACGGCCAGACCGGTCCCTACCGCGACAAACCCGGTTTTGGCGTGGTGGCGGAAGCCATGGGCGGGCTGCGCCACCTCACGGCCGAGCCGGGTCGCGTGCCGGTGCGCGTGGGCGTCTCGATCGGCGACACGCTGGCGGCGCTGCACGGCGTGATCGGCATCCTGATGGCGCTGCACGAGCGCCAGCGCAGCGGCCGGGGGCAGGTGATCGACGTGGCGCTGTACGAGGCGGTGTTCAACTGCATGGAGAGCCTGCTGCCCGAGTACAGCGCCTTCGGCGCGGTGCGCGAGCCGGCCGGCAGCGCGCTGCCGGGCATCGCGCCGAGCAATGCCTACCGCTGCGGCGACGGCGGCTACGCGCTGGTCGCGGGCAATGGCGACAGCATCTTCCGGCGGTTGATGACGGCGATCGGCCGCGGCGATCTGGGGCAGGACCCGCAGCTGGCCGACAACACGGGCCGCGTGGCGCGCGTGGCCGAGATCGATGCCGCCATCGGCGCCTGGACCGCGGGGCATACGGTGGACGAGGTGCTGGTCGCGCTCGATGCGGCGGACGTACCGGCCGGGCGCATCTACACCGTGGCCGACATCGCCAGGGATCCGCACTACCAGGCGCGCGGCCTGATCGAGCACGTGCGGCTGGACGACGGCAGCGCCCTGGCCGTGCCGGGCATCGTGCCCAAGCTCTCGCGCACGCCGGGCGGCTACCGCCGCAACGCCCCGGCGCTGGGCCAGGACAGCGAGGCCGTGCTGCGCGAGATCGGCCTGACGGACGCGCAGATCCAGGCCCTCAGGGACCGGGGCATCGTGGCGGGGCCGCACGCATGATCGACCACCTGGACCACCTGGTGCTGACCACCAGCGACGAGACCGCCTGCGTCGATTTCTACACGCGCGTGCTCGGCATGACGCTGGAGACTTTCGTCGGCGGCACGCCACCCGTGGCGCGCAAGGCCTTCAAGTTCGGTCAGCAGAAGATCAACCTGCACGTGCGCGGCAGGGAGTTCGAGCCCAAGGCGCACCTGCCGGTGCCCGGCGCGCTGGACCTGTGCTTCATCGCCTGCGTGCCGCTGGACGAGGTGATCGCGCGGCTCCATGCGGCGCCCTGGCCGATCGTCGAGGGGCCGGTGCTGCGCACCGGCGCGACCCAGAAGATCCGCTCGATTTACGTGCGCGACCCGGACCTCAACCTGATCGAGATTTCCGAGCCGGCGCCCGCCGTGGCGTGAATCAGCCCAGCGAGTCGATCAGCTCGATGTAGCGCTGCATGGCGTCCTCGGCGGAGGTGCCCTTCAGCTCGTTCCAGGCGTCCCACTTGGCGCGGCCGACCAGGTCGCTGAAGCCGGGCTTGGTGCCGCTGTTGTCGCCCTCGGTGGCCTGCTTGTACAGGGCATAGATCTTCAGCAGCGTCGCGTTGTCGGGGCGCTCGCTGAGCAGTTGGCTGTTGGCGACGGCTTGTTCGAAAGACGCTTGCAGGCTGGACACGGGAACACTCCTCGATCTGGGGGGATTTGGCCCGCCTCGGTGGCGGGCTCCTGACCGGCATCATAGAGAATGCAAGGCGATGGCCGAGAATGGACAGGCCGCCATACAGGCAGCCTATTGATAGATTAGTGAAATCCAATTCACTGATCAATAGTTATTGGCTATCATTTCGGCGTGGGCTCGATGGAGCCCGCTTTCACCCATTTGGAGTTCACATGTCCCTGATCAACACCCAAGTCCAGCCTTTCAAGACCCAGGCCTTCCACAACGGCAAGTTCGTCGAAGTGACCGAGCAGTCCCTGAAGGGCAAGTGGTCCGTCCTGATCTTCATGCCGGCGGCCTTCACCTTCAACTGCCCGACCGAAATCGAGGACGCGGCCGAGCACTACGCCGAGTTCCAGAAGCTGGGCGCCGAGGTCTACGCGATCACCACCGACACCCACTTCTCGCACAAGGTGTGGCATGAAACCTCGCCGGCCGTGGGCAAGGCCAAGTTCCCGCTGGTCGGCGACCCGACCCACACCCTGACCAACGCTTTCGGCGTGCACATTGCCGAAGAAGGTCTGGCCCTGCGTGGCACCTTCATCGTCAACCCGGACGGCATCATCAAGACCCTGGAAATCCATGACAACGCGATCGCCCGCGACGTCACGGAAACCCTGCGCAAGCTGAAGGCTGCCCAGTACGTCGCCAGCCACCCGGGCGAAGTCTGCCCGGCCAAGTGGAACGAAGGCGCCAAGACCATCGCCCCGTCGCTGGACCTGGTCGGCAAGATCTAAGCCACCCCGCGCCGGGGACTGCCCCGGCCGTGGCCCATGCGCCGCACAAGGGCTCAACAGGCCCGTGGCGGCGCGGCCCTGGCTTCCTGAACCGCACCCGGGAAGGAGGCCAGCTCTCGCAATCGCTTGAACACAGAAAAGGACAGACACCATGTTGGACGACAACCTCAAGGCACAACTGCAGGCTTACCTGGAGCGCGTGACCCAGCCGTTCGAGGTGGTGGCGTCGTTAGGCGATTCCGAAAGCTCCCGCGAACTGAAGGACCTGCTGCAGACCATTGCCGGCCTGTCGGACAAGATCACGCTGCGCACCGACGGCACGGACGCGCGCAAGCCCTCGTTCAGCCTGAACCGTACCGGCAGCGACATGAAGCTGCGCTTCGCCGCGATCCCGATGGGCCACGAGTTCACCTCGCTGGTGCTGGCGCTGCTCTGGGTCGGCGGTCATCCGCCCAAGGTCGAGCCCGAGGTGATCGAGCAGATCAAGAGCCTGGACGGCGACTTCAACTTCGAGGTCTACATGTCGCTGTCCTGCCACAACTGCCCGGACGTGGTGCAGGCGCTGTCGCTGATGGCGGTGCTGAACCCGCGTGTCAGCACCGTGGTGATTGACGGCGGCCTGTTCCAGGCCGAGGTGGACGCGCGCGAAATCATGGCCGTGCCCACGGTCTACCTCAATGGCCAGATGTTCGGCTCCGGTCGCATGGGCGTGGAGGAAATCGTCGCCAAGCTCGACACCGGTGCGGCCGCACGCGAAGCGGCCAAGCTCAGCGCGAAGGAGCCATACGACGTGCTGATCGTCGGCGGCGGTCCGGCCGGCGCGGCGGCCGCGGTGTACGCTGCGCGCAAGGGCATCCGCACCGGCGTGGCGGCCGAGCGCTTCGGCGGCCAGGTCAACGACACGCTGGCGATCGAGAACTTCATCTCGGTGCCCGAAACCGATGGCCCGAAGTTCGCAGCCGCGCTGGAACAGCACGTCAAGGCCTACGAGGTGGACATCATGAACCTGCAGCGCGCCGAGAAGTTGGTGCCCGCCAGCGCGCCGGGCGGCCTGATCGAGCTGCAGCTGGCCAACGGCGCCACGCTGAAGTCGCGCAGCATCATCCTCTCCACCGGCGCGCGCTGGCGCAATGTCAACGTGCCCGGCGAGCAGCAGTACAAGAACCACGGCGTGGCCTATTGCCCGCACTGCGACGGCCCGCTGTTCAAGGGCAAGCATGTGGCCGTGATCGGCGGGGGCAACTCCGGCGTGGAAGCCGCGATCGACCTGGCCGGCGTGGTGTCCCACGTCACGCTGCTGGAGTTCGCTCCCGAGCTGCGCGCCGACGCGGTGCTGGTGAAGAAGCTGCACAGCCTGCCCAACGTCACCGTGCACACCAACGTGCAGACGACCGAGATCACCGGCGACGGCAGCAAGGTGAACGGCCTGAGCTACACCGACCGCGTCAGCGGCGCCGCGCAGCATGTCGAGCTGGCGGGCGTGTTCGTGCAGATCGGCCTGGTGCCCAACACCGAGTGGCTCAAGGGCACGGTGGAACTGAGCAAGCATGGCGAGATCATCGTGGACCCCAGGGGGGCAACCAGCGTGCCCGGCGTGTTCGCCGCCGGCGACGTGACCACCGTCCCGTACAAGCAGATCATCATCGCCGCAGGCGAGGGTGCGAAGGCCGCGCTCAGCGCGTTCGATCACCTGATCCGCACCTCGGCCCCGGCCTGAGGCGGCGAGCCTTTGCTGGATCCCCGATCGAGTCGGGGATGACAGGGGACGCGGGGCGGTGACGCGTGGCGCGGGGTCGGTGACGCGTCGTGCGGAGCGGTGACGTGTCGCGCGGGGCGGTGATGCGTGATGCTGGACTTTTGACGCTCGAAGCGTGTTGTCATTCCCGGCCTGACCGGGAATCCAGACGTTGGCGTGTCCGGGCCTGGATCCCCGATCGAGTCGGGGATGACAGGACACGCGCCGAAGGCGCGACCCACGGCGCCGTCAGGCCTTGATCGTCGATTCCATCACGCAGCGCGCCACCACCGGCGGCGCTTCGCCGAGGTGGAAGGCCAGCCGCCGGTCGCGCAGCGCGATGTCGGCGGCGGTCATGCGATCGAAGCGGCGCAGATGGTCGGTCCAGGAGGCGTCGATGATCTGCTCGACGTAGCGACCTGGTTCGCCCAGGTCGCGCAGGAGCTCCCAGGACAGCGCGCCGTGGCGCAGCCGGCTGCGCCGGGTGTCCTGCATCACGGCGCGGAAGGCGTCGGCCCGCGCCGGGTCGATGCGGTACTCCACGGTGATCAGGATGTGGCCGGTCGCCGGTGGAGCCTCGGCCTGCGGCGTCTGCAGCTGGCGGCTGGGCGTCAGGTCTTCCTCGGTGAACCTGTCCGGCATCAGGCGGTTTACCACCAGCATGGAGAGCAGCCCGGTGACGGCGGCGGCCAGCACGCTGGCCTGCACGGTGCTGAGCGTGGCTACCTGGCCCCAGAGCGCGGCGCCGGCGGCGCTCGCGCCCATGATGGCCATCTGGTACATCGACATGCCGCGCGCGCGCACCCAGTCGGGCAGTCCGAGCTGGGCCGAGACGCTGAGCGAGTTGGCGGTGGTGATCCAGGCCATGCCCGCCGCCACCATCGCCGGCACCGCGATCCAGATGTCGGGGGCCACCGCCATCACCGCCATCGCGGCCGACTGCAGCGCCACGCCGCGCAGCACCAGGCCGTCGCGCGGCCAGCGCTGGCGCAGCCGGGGCATGAACAGCGCGGCGGCGATGGCGCCGGCGCCCATGCTGGCCAGCAGCAGCGTGAAGGTGCCGGCGTCGCCGCCGTGCAGGCCGCGCGCCAGCAGCGGCAGCAGGGCGGCCAGCGCGGTGGCATGGAAGAAGAACAGCGAGATGCGCAGCAGCACGCCCTTGAGGTGGCTGGACTGGGCCACGAACTGCAGGCCGACGCGCATCGCGCCGGCGAGCCTCTCACGGCCCAGCGGGTGTGGCTTGTGCGTGCGCTGCCAGCGCGTGATGACGACCGCGGCCACCACCGACAGCACGGCGTTGAGCAGGAACACCCAGGCGCTGCCGGCACTCGCGATCAGCGCGCCGGCGACCAGCGGACCGATGATGCGCGACGCGTTCATCGACACGCCGTTCAGCGCCAGCGCCGCCGGCAGCTGCGCCCGCGGCACCAGCTCCGGCACGATGGCGGAGAACACCGGCCAGCGCATGGCCAGGCCGATGCCGTTGGCGAAGGTCAGCGCCAGCAGCAGCGGCGGGTTGATGCCGCCGAGAAAGACGACGGCGCTCAGCAACAGCGCCACGGCGGCGACCCACAGCTGGGTGACCAGGAAGTAGCGCTTGCGGTCCAGGATGTCGGCCAGCGCGCCGCTGGGCAGGCCGAGCAGGAACACCGGCAGCGTGGCGGCGGTCTGCACCAGCGCGACCCAGATCGGCGCGGCGGTGAGCGAGGTCATCAGCCAGGCGGCCGCGACGTCGTTCATCCACATGCAGATGTTGGCCACCAGCCAGGTGATCCAGAGCATGCGGAACACCGGTAGCTTGAACGGGGCCAGGGGGGAGGAGGGCGCCACAGGCGGCGCGGTGGGTGCGTGGGGGTGGTCTGGGGGCATGGCGCGCAAAGGGTCGCAGCCATTATGCCGCCGGCCCGCAGGGACCGCCGGGCCGGAAATCGTCAGGCGACCGTCGGTCGGGTAGGCGTTGCCCTTCACCGCCGCGTGGCCTGTGTTGGGGAGCGGTTGGCGCCGGTTTGGCGGCTACTGCCAGCCCGGCGACTTGCGCAGGACGAAGGGGTGCGTGACCTGGCCGGTGTCGAGGGTCCAGGTGCCCCGTATCTCCTTGCCGCAGGATGCCTCGACGATGCGGCCGGTCCAGGTGGCGGCGATGGTCTTGCCGTCGCCAGACTCCTCCAGCGTGAAGTCGCCCTGGTCCACGTCGCCGGCGACCAGGGCGCGCTGGCCGTCGCGCTCCAGGGTGCCGCTGACGCTCTCGTCGTGGTTCGCGTTCTTCCCCAGCCGCAGCGTGGCCGTGCCGGGTACGCCCTCCAGCGTGGCCTGCCACAGGCCGTACAGGTGCAGGTCGGTCACCGCCTCGGCGCGGGGGCAGGCCGGGTTGCCGGTTTCCATATCTCTTGGGGCCTGGGCCCAGGCGAAATGAGCGCCGGAAGCTATCCATAAAGAAGCAAGGACGAGCCCGTTCCGTCGCCTCATGGCTTGGCTCCCGCCGCCGCCGCAGCTTCCGCCGTGGCCTGGGCCTTTTGGGCGAACTCGGCGCGCAGGGCCCTGAGTTTTTCGCGAGGGTCTTCCTTCACGGTGGCCTGGTCCAACGCCATCTCGGCGATGAAGCGGCTGGGCAGGGCCGGCACCGTGTCGCGGCCCTTCTTGCGTCGCTTGGTCCAGCTCACCGCGAGCGTGCGCTGGGCGCGCGTGATGCCCACGTACATCAGCCGCCGCTCCTCCTGCAGGCGCAGCAGGATGCCTTCGGACATCGGCCCGCCGGCCTTGCCGGAGGCGTCCTCCTCCTCGCCGAGCTTGAAGGGCAGCAGGCCCTCGTTGACGCCGACCAGCATGACGTGCGGCCACTCCAGGCCCTTGGAGGCGTGCAGCGTCGAGAGGGTCAGCACGTTCTGGTCCTTCTCGCGCTCGCTGATGGTGGAAAGCAGCGAGATGGTCTGCGCGACTTCGAGCAGGGACTTCTTCTCGCTGGTGTTGCTCACGCCGGCCGCGTCGTCGATCTGGCCGCCGCAGCGCCCGGCCATCCAGTCGCAGAACTCCAGCACGTTGGTCCAGCGCGCGGCGGCCACCTTCTCGTTGTCCTCGCCGTCGTACAGGTGCTGCTCGTAGCCGATCTCCTTGAGCCAGTCGGTCAGGAAGGCGCGCGCGTCCTCGGCACCCAGCGTGTGGCGGGCGCGGTATTCGAGGTCGTTCACGTAGCGGCCGAACTCGTGCAGGCTGCCCAGGGCGCGCGCCGGCAGCACGCTTCCCAGGCTGCTGGAGAACAGCGCCTCGAACAGACTCAGCTTGTACTGGCTGGAGAAGGTGCCGAGCTGGCCCAGCGTCTGGTGGCCGATGCCGCGTTTGGGCGTGGTCACGGCGCGCAGGAAGGCCGGATCGTCGTCGTTGTTGACCCACAGCCGGAACCAGGCGCAGAGGTCGCGGATCTCGGCGCGGTCGAAGAAGCTCTGCCCGCCCGAGACCTTGTAGGGAATCTGCGCGCGGCGCAGCGCCTTCTCGAAGGGCTTGGCCATGTGGTTGGCGCGGTAGAGGATGGCGAAGTCGCGCCACTCCTTGTGCTGGCTGGTGGCGCGCAGGCCCTGGATGCGCGCCACGGCGCGCTCGGCCTCGTGCTCCTCGTTGTCGGCATCGACCACGCGCACCGGCTCGCCCTCGCCGAGCTCGGAGAACAGCGTCTTCGGAAACAGCTTGGGGTTCGGCTGGATCACGTTGTTCGCCGCGCGCAGGATGGCCGAGGTGGAGCGGTAGTTCTGCTCCAGCTTGATGACCTTGAGGTTGGGGAAGTCCTGCGGCAGCTTCTTGAGGTTGTCCAGCGTCGCGCCGCGCCAGCCGTAGATCGACTGGTCGTCGTCGCCCACGGCGGTGAAGCGGCCGCGCGCGCCGACCAGCAGCTTCAGCACCTCGTACTGGGTGGCGTTGGTGTCCTGGTACTCGTCCACCAGCACGTGGCCGAGCGCGGCCTGCCACTTGGCGCTGACCTCGGGGAATTCCTTGAGCAGCTTCAGCGGCAGGCCGATCAGGTCGTCGAAATCGACGCTCTGGTAGGCGGTCAGTCGCTCCTCGTAGCGCGCCATGATGCGCGCGATGATGCGCTCGTTGTCGTCCTTGGCCTGGGCCTCGGCCTGGGCCGCGTTCAGGCCCATGTTCTTCCACAGGCTGATGGTCCACTGCCACTGGCGCGCGGTGGCGGCGTCGGTGCTGCCGCCGCAGTCCTTCAGGATGCTGACCACGTCGTCGGCGTCGAGGATGCTGAACTGGGGCTTGAGGCCGAGCACGGCGCCGTCCTCGCGCATCAGGCGCACGCCCAGGGCGTGGAAGGTGCAGATCACCACGTCCTTGGCCGCCCGGCCGATCAGGCTCTTGGCGCGCTCGCGCATCTCGGCGGCGGCCTTGTTGGTGAAGGTGATGGCGGCGATGCGCTTGGGCGCGATGCCGGCCTGGATCAACCCGGCGATCTTGTGCGTGATCACGCGCGTCTTGCCCGAGCCGGCGCCGGCCAGCACCAGGCACGGGCCGTGCATGTAGTTGACGGCTTCTTGTTGGGCGAGATTCAGTCCGGACGACATCGGTTCAGCGCGGGCAAAGCGGACCATCATAGCCAGCCGCGGGCCTGGTCCATCCTGCATTGTGAAATTGTGCCGACCGTGCCCCGGTGGGCCGCCTGGCGCCGCGCGGGCCGGCCGCCACCGGCCGGAACTGTTACGTTTTCTTTCCTGGCGCTCGCAGCTGGCATAGACCATCACGCCGTGGCCGGCGGGTAAGCCGGCGCCAGCGAGCAGCTCAATGCCGCGTCACTTGGTTTCGGGCATCGGGTAGGGCTGCGGCATGTCCGTCCGAGGCATCCCGGGTGGCGGCATGCCGGCCGGTGGCATCGAAGCGGGCGGCATGGACGAGGGCGGCATGGATGAGGGTGGCATGGACGAGGGCGGCATCGAGGCAGGCGGCATCCCGGCGGGCGCTTGCTGCATGTGACGCTCCTTCATCTCGCGCTCTCTCATCTCGTGGTCCCGCATCGGGTGCCCGTGCCCTTCGCGGTCCCGCATGTGCTCCGGTCCGCGCTTGTCCATGCGCTCCCGGCGCATGGGCCGCTCGGGCGGTGGCATGCCGGGCCGCCAGCCGGGGGCCTCGCCTTCCTGCAGCTCGGTCGCCGGCACCGTGCTCGTGCTCTCCTTGAGCATGCCGCCGCCGGCAACACTGCCCGACATCTGGCCTTCGCCGCGCACGCGGGCCTCGCAGTCCACCTTGTAGAACGCAGGCAGGTTCTCGCAGCGGCGCAGGGCGTTGGTTTTCAACTGGTCCTCGGGCGGGCTGGTCAGTTCGCTGGCGGCCGTGCGGGCCTTGCGCGCGGGCTTGGTGGTCTGGGCCTGCGCGTGGCCGGCCAGCAGGGCCAGGGCGCAGAGCGAAGCCGTCAGGCTGAGGGATGCGGAATGCTTCATGGAAGGGCCTCCTGGAGCCGTGGACGAAAGGCGTCAGTGTAGGAAGCCCCGGAAACAGCCGGCGTTATCTTTGTGTCAGTGGCGAAGGTCTGGCGGTAACAGTGGTGCAGACCGGTGAACCTGGCGCCGTGCCGCAACTTCCGGTTGCAAGGCTCACACCGCCAGCGGGTCCACGTCCACCGCCCAGCGGATCAGGCCCTTGCATTCCGGCCGCCCGCGCGTGGCGTGCAGCACCGGGTGCCAGGCGGCGAGGAAGCGCTGCAGCGCGGCGCGCGACGCGCTTTCGATCAGCATCTGCGCGCGTTCAACGTTGGCCACGCGCTGCACCGTCATCGGCACGGCGGGGTAGAGGCTGACCTGGGCCAGCACCGCCTCCAGTCCCTCCACGGCGGCGAACGCCTCCTGCGCGGCGGCGCTGGCCGCGTTCAGGAAGCCCTGCGCCACTTCCTGCGAGCGCGCCTCGGCGCGCACCAGCGCCAGGAAGGCGAACGGCGGCAGGCCGGCCTGCTGGCGCTCCAGCAGCTGGCTCTCGGCGAAGGCCGGGTAGTCGTGGATCTTCAGCGCCGCGAACAGCGGGTGCGCGGGGTGGAAGGTCTGCACCCACATCTCGCTGCGCTCGCTGTGCACGGCGTCGCGGCCGGCGCGGCCCGCCGCCTGCATCAGCAGGGCGAACAGGCGCTCCGGCGCGCGGAAGTCGCTGGAGAACAGCGCGCCGTCCGGGTTGACGGCGGCGACCAGCGTGATGCGCCGGAAGTCGTGCCCCTTGGCGATCATCTGGGTGCCGACCAGCACGTCCACCTCGCCCGAATGGACCTGCGCCAGCTGGCTTTCCAGCGCGCCTTTCAGCTTGGTGGTGTCGGCGTCGATGCGGGCGATGCGCACCGGGCTGCCGTCCGGGCGCCGGGTCCCTTCCAGCAGCTCGGCCAGCTGTTCCTCCAGCCGCTCCGTGCCGCGGCCCAGCGGCGCGATGTCCAGGTTGCCGCAGGCCGGGCAGGCGTGCGGCACGCGCTGGGTGAAGCCGCAATGGTGGCAGCGCAGCGTGCGGTCGATCTTGTGGAACACGCGGAAGGCGCTGCAGTGCGGGCATTCGCTCTTCCAGCCGCAGTCGGGGCAGTGCAGCACCGGGGCGTAGCCGCGCCGGTTCAGCAGCACCATGACCTGCTCGCCGCGCGCGATGCGCTCGCGGATGGCGTCCAGCAGCGGGGCGGAGAACACCGTGTATTTGGGCTGGTGGTTCATGTCCACGCGCCGCACCCGGGGGAAGCTGCCGGCGCCCACGCGCTCGGGCATGTGCAGGCGCAGGTAGCGACCGCCCGGGTCGCCGGCGCTGGCGGGGCGGCTGTGGTGCCAGCTCTCCAGCGAGGGCGTGGCCGAGCCGAGGATGACCTTGGCGCCTTCGAGCTGACCGCGGTACACGGCCAGGTCGCGTGCCGAGTAGCGCGCGCCTTCCTGCTGCTTGTAGCTGGGGTCGTGCTCCTCGTCCACCACGATCAGCTTGAGGCCGGGCAGGGAGGCGAACACCGCCATGCGCGTGCCCAGCACCACGCGCGCGGCGCCACTGTGGGCGGCGAGCCAGCTTTTCAGGCGCTGCGGGTTGGTCAGCCCGCTGTGCATCGCCACCACGGCCGCGTCGCCATACAGCGGGGCGAAGCGCCCGCGAAAGCGCTCTTCGAGCTGCGGCGTCAGGTTGATCTCGGGCACCATCACCAGCGCCTGGGCCGTCGGGTCGCGCGCCAGCAGGTCCTGCGCCGCCTGCAGATAGACCTCGGTCTTGCCGCTGCCGGTGGCGCCGAACAGCAGGAACGGACCTTTCTCCGACTCGATCTGGGCCAGGACGCCTGCCTGCTGGGCGCTGAGCGCTATGGATACGGGAGCATCCTGGGTCGCCGACTCCGGGGCGGCCGGCGCGCGCTTGAGGCGCCGGGCCAGCTGGACGGTGCTGAGGTCGCGCAGCTGGGGCGGCAGGGCGGCCAGCGCCACCTCGCCCAGGCTGCGCTGGTAGTAACGCGCGGCGAAGGCGGCCAGCTGCCGCCAGGCGGGGGGCAGCGGGGCCAGCCCGTCCAGTGGCCCCAGGATGGTGCGCGCGTCCTGCGCCAGCCGCCCGTCCGGGGCCTCGGCCAGCGCCTCCCAGACGATGCCCAGCACCTCGCGCTTGCCCAGCGGCACGCGCACCAGGGCGCCGGGCGGGAGCGCCTGCTCACTCCGGTAAGTCAGCGCCCCGGCCACGCTGCTGTGCGCCGGGGTCGGAACGACGACGGAGAGCCAGTGGTTCATGGGGCGGGCCGGGTCAGCGGATCCTGTTGATGAAAATTGGCGGAAGCGGTCTCAAGTGCTTGATTCCAGAAGGTTTTCAACACCATCCCAGATTTCTGTGGATAACTTTGTTGAAAACGTGTCCGCAGCCGCGCCAAGGCCTTGTCCAGCAAGGCTTTCCTTGGATTGCCTGCCAAAAAGGCAATCTTTGAATTCCTTATAAATCAATGACTTAGCGTTGATGCGCCGGCTCGGTCAGCGCCGGCTGTCACATTCGACGGGCGCCAAAGTGTGCTAGGCGCTGTGTGCACAAGTGAACAGACCGGTGGGCCGTGGGCGCGTCAGCCGCGCAATTGGCGCGAGTGGCGGTGCACCGCGTCCACCAGCACGGCGACGTTGTCCGGCGGCGTGTACTGACTGATGCCGTGACCCAGGTTGAAGATGTGGGTCGGCCCGCTGGTGGCGGTGTCGGTGTGCGGCAGGCCGAAGCTGTCCAGCACCCGGGCCACCTCAGCGCGGATCTGCTCCGGGCCGGCGAACAGCACGTTCGGGTCGATGTTGCCCTGCAGCGCCTTGCCCGGGCCGCCGACGTCACCGCCGACCAGCGCGCGCGCCGTGCCCAGGTTCATGGTCCAGTCCAGGCCCAGCACCTCGCAGTCGAGCGCCTTCATCTCGTTCAGCCACAGGCCGCCGCCCTTGGTGAAGACGATGCGCGGCACGACCTGGCCATCGACGCCGTGGCGTTTCAGCTGGGCCAGCACGCGGGCCGTGTAGGCCAGGCTGAAGGCCTGGAAGGCGCCGTCGGCGAGCACGCCGCCCCAGCTGTCGAAGATCATCACGGCCTGCGCGCCGGCGTCGATCTGGGCATTCAGATACGCCGCCACCGCGTCGGCGTTGACCTGCAGCATGCGGTGCATCAGGTCGGGGCGGCTGTAGAGCATGGTCTTGACCAGGCGGTAATCCTGGGAGCCCTTGCCCTCCACCATGTAGCAGGCCAGCGTCCAGGGGCTGCCGGAGAAGCCGATCAGCGGCACGCGGCCGTCCAGTGCCTTGCGGATCGAGGTGACGGCGTCGAACACGTAGCGCAGCTTGTCCAGGTCCGGTACCTGCAGCGCGGCCACGGCCGCCTCGTCTCGCACCGGGCTGGCAAAGCGCGGGCCCTCGCCCTGGGCGAAGGAGAGGCCCAGGCCCATGGCGTCGGGCACGGTGAGGATGTCGGAGAACAGGATGGCGGCGTCGAGCGGATAACGCTCCAGCGGCTGCAGCGTCACCTCGGTCGCGTAGTCCACGTTCGTGGCCAGGCCCATGAAACTGCCGGCTTTGGCGCGCGTGGCGCAGTACTCGGGCAGGTAGCGGCCGGCCTGGCGCATCAGCCACAGCGGCGTGTAGTCGGTGGCCTGGCGCAGGCAGGCGCGCAGGAAGGTGTCGTTGCGCAGGGGCGCGAAGGAGGAGGCGTTGGCGGCTGTCATGGCGCCAATTGTCGCAGGGCGCGCCCGGTGACCGGGGCGCTGGCCGGTGCGCGCGCCGGTTCAGGCCGCCGGCCGGTCGTCGCCGCAGTGGCGGGCGATGGTGTCGCGCAGCCAGACGTTGCCGGGGTCCTCATGGAAGCGCCGGTGCCAGTGCAGCCGGATGGTGCTGATGGGCAAGGGCAGGGGGAGTTCGAGCGCGGCGAAGTGGCCGAACTGGCCGAACACTTCGGCCAGCTGGCCCGGGATCACTGCGAGGTAGTCGCCCGAGGCGAGCAGCGGCGGCAGCATCAGGTAAGAGGGCATCTCCTGCGCCACCGTGCGGCTCAGGCCTTCGCGCGCGAGCTGCTCGTCGATGCGCTCCTGGACGCCGGAGGCCAGGCGCACCACCACATGGGCCGCCGCGGCGAATTGCGCCAGGCTTGGCTGCTGTCCGGCCAGGGGGTGGCCGGCGCGGACCAGCCCGACGTAACCGCGGTCGTAGAGCCGGCGCTGGAACAGCGTGGCCGGCAGGCCGGGGTAGGCGCCGACGGCCAGGTCCACCTCGCCGCGCTCCAGTGCCGGGCCGATGGCCGCCTGCTCCAGCGTGCGCAGGCGCAGCCTCACGCCCGGCGCCTGCTCGCGCACGGCGCGCACGATGCGTGGCCACAGCACGTAGCTGCCGACGTCGGACAGGCACAGCGTGAAGCTGCGCCGGGCCTGGTCCGGAGCGAAGCCGCCGGGCGACAGCACGCTGTCGCGCACCTGCGCCAGGATGGCCGCCACCGGCTCGGCCAGCTGTGTGGCGCGCGCCGTGGGCAGCATGCCGCGCCCGGTGCGCACGAACAGCGCGTCGCCGAGCAGTTCGCGCAGCCGGCCCAGCGCCGAGCTCAGCGCCGACTGGCTCATGTCCAGTTCGCGCGCCGCCAGCGAGACGCTGCGGTGGCGCAGCAGCGCGTCGAGCACGGGCAGCAGGTTGAGGTCGATGCTCCTGATATCCATGGTGTCGATTTTAGATATTTGTCTTATCCGCTTATCAGGATCGACGTGGCGCACTACGCTTCGTCCATGCCGTGCCCGAACCCGCCACGGTGAACACAACGAGACCGACCGAGACAACGGAGAGACCCTCATGCAGAACTTCCCACGCATCCTCGCCCGCCTGGCCTGTGCCGGCGCCCTGGTTCTTTCAGCGACGGCGCAGGCGGCCTGGCCGGATCGGCCGGTCAAGGTGTTCGTCAGCTCGGCGGCCGGCTCGGCGCCTGACATCGTGGCCCGCCTGATCGGCGACCAGCTCGCGCAGATGTGGGGCAAGGGCGTGATCGTGGACAACCGCCCCGGCGCGGGCGGCAACATCGGCGCGCAGGCGGCGGCGAAGGCACCGGCCGACGGCCACCACCTCTGGTTCGCCCACGCCACGCCGGTGGTGATGAACCAGTACCTCTTCAAGACGCCCGGCTTCGATGCCGAGCGGGCCTTTGTGCCGGTGGTGCGCGTGGGCGTGAACCCGATGATGATCGCGGTGCATCCGTCCGTGCCGGCGAAGGACCTCAAGGAACTGGTGGCCTTGTCCAAGGCCAGGGGTGGCAAGCTGTCCTTCTCGACCTCGGGCGCCAAGAATATCCCGCACCTGGTGGGCGAGTCGCTGAACCAGCTGACGGGCGCCGGCATGGTCAACGTGCCGTACAAGGGCAGCCAGCAGGCGGCGCAGGATGCGGCCGCCGGCCTGGCCGAGGTCTACATCGATGCCGTGCCGCCCATGACGCCCTGGGTGGGCCCGGGCGGCACCGGCGGACGCTTGCGCCCGCTGGCGGTGACCACGTCGGCGCGACTTCCCGGCTTCGAGCAGGTGCCCACCGCGCGCGAGTCCGGCGTGGAGCTGGTGATGCAGGGCTGGCTGGCCTTCATGGCGCCGGCCGGCACGCCACGCGAGGTGATCGAGCGGGTCAACCGGGATGTCAACACCGTGCTGGCCCGGCCCGAGATCGCGGCCAAGCTGCGCAACCTGGGCACCTTCGAGCTCGGCGGCACCCCCCAGGCGCTGGACGGCTTCATCAAGGACGAACGCCGCCAGTGGGAGCGCATCGTGCGGGCGGCCCGGATCGAGCGCGAATGACGGCGCCCGGATCGATTCATTCATGCAGAAAGAGAGCGAGCTCATGACCCAGCGCATCGACGTGCACCACCACCTGCTGCCGGACTTCTATATCGAGGCCGTCGGTACGGAGCGCATCACCCAGCAGGCGCCCAGGCGTTCCCGCGTGGCGCTGGACTGGACGCCGCAGCGCTCGCTTGACGAGATGGATGCGAACGGCGTCGCCGCCGCCGTGCTGTCGGTGTCGGCACCCGGCCTCTGGTTCGGCGACCAGGCCTGGACCACCCGGCTGGCGCGCCGCTGCAACGACTACCAGGCTGGCCTGGTGCGCCAGCATCCGGCGCGCCTGGGCCTGTTTGCCGCGCTGCCGCTGCCCGACGTGGACGCGACGCTGGCCGAGATCGAGCACGCCGGTGACCAGCTCGGCGCCGACGGTTTCTGCCTGTTCAGCAGCTACGGCAACCGCTACCCTGGCGAGGCCGAATTCGCGCCGGTGTTCGACGAGCTGAACCGCCGCCGGGCCGTGGTGTTCGTGCACCCCAACGTGGCCGACGCCTGCCGCGACCTGCTGCCCGGCATCCCGGCCTCCACACTGGAGTTTCCGCTCGACACCACGCGCGCCGCGACCAGCCTGCTCTACAGCGGCACGCTGGCGCGCTGCCCGGACATCCGCTTCATCTTCTCGCACGCCGGCGGCGCGCTGCCCTATCTGGCAACCCGCATCAGCCGGCTGGAGATTCAGGAGGATTTTGCCGACAAGGTGCCTGGCGGCGCGCTGAACCTGCTGCAGCGCCAGTACTACGACACCGCTTTGTCGGCCAACCGGCCAGCACTGGCGGCCCTGGAGCAGTTCGTGCCGGCCAGCCAGGTCCTCTACGGCAGTGACTTCCCGTTCGCGCCCGGCATGATGGGGCGCACGATCCATGGCTTGGCCGAGTACGGATTTACACCCGAAGTGCTGCGGGGCATCGAGCGTGGCAACGCGCGCCGGCTGTTTCCGCGGTTGGGCGGCTGAGAGCCACCCCTTTCAACGTCTTTTGACCGCTGCCTTGAGCACGCGGCCGGTGGAGACATGCGATCTGGCGTGGAGCCGACCACATAGCCCTTGGCGACCGCAGGCTTGGGCGCTCGCTTGGAGGTGGCCAGTTGCCTGGGCTTGAGACGTGCGGCCAAGTGCAGCAGCAGCTGCGCGGGGTCGTCATCGGCGCGGGGCAGATGTTCTGGTGGCAGCACGGCCATCATCCCCTCGTACTGACTGGCGATCTCCACCGTCAGGTGGCACGTGGACACGTCCAACTCGGGATGCGAGGCACGGTGCGCCTGCTCGGTCACACGCTTGAGCAGCGCCAACACGTTGTACGCCAGCACCGCTACGGCAAAGCCCAGCAGCGCCGCGCGCGGGTGGCCCAGGCTCTTGATCTCGCTGTGCAGCACCGATTCGAGCCGCGGGCACATGCCTTCGATGCGCCAGCGCTTGCGGTACAGCCGCGCGATGCTGGCCGCATCGATGTCCTCGGGGAGGTTGCTCCACAACACGAGGCTCGTCTCGCCCGCTTCGATGGGCGTGTCCAGCTCGATTTCGATGCGCCGCCATGGCCGCTGCGCCTGCTACTGAGCAGGCTCTGCCAGTTCGATGTGCTGCTGGCGCACCAGGCCCGTCTCGATGGCCTCCTGCGCACTCCAGGGATCTGGTGGTCGACCCGCGGCCTCGCGGGGCGTGATCAGCGCTTGGCGTGCCTCGCTCCCCCATGGGGCGGCGGAGCACCTCCCACCGTGCCGGTGTCGCCGGTCACCCGCGCGGCCTTGCGTGCATCGGCCTTCCTGGACGAATGAAATCATAAATTATCAAATTAAAGAAAAAACGATGATCAATTTTTGTAATAGAATTTTTGAACATCAAATTTATTGCATTTAGATAAAATGAAATCATCAAGCGCCAAGGCAAGCGATCTTGCCTTCAGTCACATCGGTTTCCACGTCCATGATTTGGAGGGCATGGCGCGCTTCTACCGGGAGGCGCTGCAGTTCACCGAAACCGACCGAGGCCACCTCGGCACGGTGCAGATCGTTTTCCTGAGCCGGGATCCGGACGTGCACCACCAGATCGCCCTGATCTCCGGGCGTCCGTCGGCGCTGTCCTTCAATCCCATCAACCAGATCTCCTTGAGCGTGCCGGATCTGCCGACGCTGCGCCGCGTGCATGGGCGGCTGCTGGCCGCCGGCGCCACGGACATGCAGCCCGCCACCCACGGCAATGCGGTGTCGCTCTATTGCCGGGATCCGGAGGGCAATCGCCTGGAGATCTTCATGGACACCCCCTGGTACTGCGACCAGCCCCTGCGCGAGCCGATCGACTTCGCGCAGGGCGACGAGGCCGTGATGGCCCAGGCCGAGGCCATCGCCCGCCGCGCACCGAAGTTCATGGCCCGCGCCGAGTGGCGCCGGGCGATCGCGCAGCGCATGGCCGCGGACCAGGCGGCGTGAGCGTCAGCGGGTGCGTGGCCCGTCCGCCAGGGCGAGGCTGCGCCCCCCGTCCCATCTTCGTTTTCATCCTTCACCGAGAGATTTCATGAAACTCATCAGCTTCCTGAACCAGGGCGTGCCCGCCTACGGCATCGTCAACGGCAACGACGTGCTCGACCTCACCCCGATCCTGGGCGCGCAGGCCCCCGACCTCAAGGCCCTGATCGCCAACAAGCTGCTCGGCGCCGCCGCCGAGGCCGCGAAGACACAAGCCCCGACGCTGAAGTTCGACCAGCTCACGCTGCTGCCGGTGATCCCCAACCCGAACAAGATCGTCTGCGTCGGCCTGAACTACGGCGAGC